>BNJS01003905.1_pt1 | contig 200610 bp, 219 predicted proteins | sample 8540461 | NCBI WGS metagenome assembly BNJS01 (sample SAMD00202454, study PRJDB9452) | human saliva metagenome | isolation source: human saliva | place: Japan
CATTGCTCATCCAGTCTAGTTTTTTCTGGTCAAAGGCTGCTGGAGACTTACTGAGGCGGTTTTCATCGAAAAGTTTAATGAGTTCTTCACGAGAGAAAATCTCATCTTCGCCACCTGGGTTCCAACCAAGAAGAGCAATAAAGTTAAAGACTGCTTCTGGTAAATAGCCTTTTTTACGGTAGTCTTCGATAAACTGAAGGGTGTTGGTGTCACGTTTAGACAATTTTTTCCCAGTTTCAGAGTTGATAATCAAAGTCATGTGACCAAACTCTGGAGCTTCCCAACCAAGCGCTTCATAAACCATGAGCTGTTTTGGTGTATTAGCAATGTGGTCATCTCCACGGATAACGTGAGAGATTTGCATATCGTGGTCATCGATAACAACGGCAAAGTTGTAAGTTGGGTAACCGTCTTTCTTTTGGATAACCCAGTCACCGCCGATATTGCCACCTTCAAATTCGATATCACCTTTGACCATATCATGCCACTTGTAGATACCTGACTCATTGACAGCCAAACGAACAGTTGGGATGATCCCTGCTGCTTCACGTTCTGCGATGTAAGCTGCTTTTTCTTCTTCACCCATACCAAGGTATTCATTGACGTAGCGTGGTGTTTCGCCAGCTGCTTCTTGGCGTTCGCGTTCAGCTGCCAACTCTTCTTCTGTAACGTAAGATTTGTAGGCTTTCCTTCAGCTAACAGTTGGTCGATGTATTTTTGATACAAGTCCAAACGCTCAGACTGGCGGTAATTTGCATGTGTTTCTGGGCTTTCATCCCAATCCATACCTAACCAGCGAAGGTTTTCAAGTTGTGAACGTTCACCATCCTCGACATGACGTTTACGGTCAGTATCTTCGATACGAATGATAAAAGTTCCACCATGATGACGTGCGTAAAGGTAGTTGAACAATGCTGTACGGGCATTCCCGATGTGTAGTAGTCCTGTTGGACTTGGTGCGTAACGTACGCGGATATCTTTTGACATAGTTTCTCCTATAAAGTCTCTAGGCGTCTGCCTTTTTGCTCTCTATATTATATCACAAGTCTTGGCTGAGTCCAATTTCTATGGATAAAGAGAGTAAAAAGAGTGGACAAACCACTCTTTTCTTCTATTATAGACGTGCGTTAAGTTCTTTACTCAATTCTTCAAATCCTGGTTTTCCAAGAAGGGCGAACATGTTACGTTTATAAGCTTCAACACCTGGTTGGTCGAATGGGTTGATAGCATTCAAGTAACCAGAAAGGGCGATAGCCAATTCGAAGAAGTAGATAGTGTAACCAAGAGTGAAAGCATCTTGCTCTGGAAGAGTCACGTACATATTTGGTACATCACCATCTGTGTGGGCAAGAAGAACACCATCAGTCGCTTTTTTGTTTACAAAGTCAACGTCTTTTCCTTGAAGGTAACCAAGTCCATCAAGGTCTTCTTCCAAGCTAGGGATAATCACATTCTTACGAGGTTTGTCAACACGGACAACTGTTTCAAACATGATACGAGTTCCTTCTTGGATAAATTGACCAAGGGAGTGCAAGTCAGTTGAGAAGTTGGCTGAAGTTGGGTAGATACCTTTTTGGTCTTTTCCTTCTGATTCACCAGCCAATTGTTTCCACCATTCTGAGAAGTATTGAAGTGATGGCTCGTAGTTTACCAAGATCTCAGTTGCATAGCCTTTACGGTAAAGGATGTTACGAACTGCTGCATATTGGTAAGCTTCGTTTTCAGAGATTTTATCTGAAGTGTAGTCTTTGCGAGCTGCATTCGCACCTTCCATAAGGGCTTTGATGTCAGCTCCTGATGCTGCGATTGGAAGCAAACCAACGGCTGTCAATACTGAGAAGCGTCCACCGATATCATCTGGAACAACAAATGTTTCCCAACCGTTAGCGTCTGCTTCAACCTTAACAGCACCTTTTTGGCGGTCAGTTGTTGCATAGATACGTTTGTTGGCTTCTTCTTGACCGTATTTCTTAACCAAAAGTTCTTTGAAGACACGGAAAGCAATCGCTGGTTCAGTTGTTGTACCTGATTTAGAAATCACGTTTACTGAAAAGTCTTTGTCTGCAACATACTCTACCAAGTCAGCAAGGTAAGTAGATGAGATTGAGTTTCCTGCGTAAAGGATTTGTGGAGCCTTGCGCTCTTCTTTTGTTTGCAAGTTTGCGAAAGTGGTGGTTCAAGAAATCGATTGCTGCTTTAGCACCAAGGTAAGATCCACCGATACCGATCACAACCAAAACATCGCTGTCTGACTTGATTTGCTCAGCAGCTTTCAAGATGCGGTCAAATTCTTCGCGGTCGTAGTTTTCAGGAAGGTCCAACCATCCCAAGAAGTCGCTACCAGCACCCGTTCCTTTACGGATCAATTCATCTGCTGCTGTTACTTGTGATTGCATGTATTCCACTTCATGTGGTGCAACAAATTTGTCTAAAACTTTTGAATAATCAAATTTAATATGTGACATGTTATTCCTCCAATATTTCTTCTTTCTATCATAACGCTTACCTTCGTTTTTTTCAAGTTTTTTGTCAAATTTCTCCAATTTTTATCAGAATTCAAACGTTTGCGTAAAAATGTCATATTCCAAAAATTTTGAAAAAAAAGAAAGAACGACTAGATGTCCCAGTCGTTACAGTTCATTCAATAAATACTCAAATAATTCTAAATTACCATCTTCTTCATTAACCAGAAACTCTGGATGCCACTGCAACCCGATAATGCGGTGCTCATCGATAGACTCAATCGCTTCGATGGTTTGGTCTCTTGGATCAATAGCAGTTACACGGAAATTAGGTGCCAAATCTTTAATACTCTGACGATGGACGGAATTGACTTGACTTTCTTTTCCAAATAGCTTAGCCACCACGCTTCCTTCTACTGTCTCAATAGAGTGAGATGTTCCGAAAGGTAGGCCTTGCCAGTGACCTTCAATTTCTTGATTGAGGGTTCCACCAAAGGCAACATTGACGAGTTGAACACCACGGCAGATTGCCATAATTGGTTTATTCTGACGGAGCGCTTCTTTCAAGAGTGCCAATTCAAATTCATCACGGACCAGATTGTAATCATCGCTCTCGATGGTCTTTTTCTCTCCATAAAACTGAGGATGGACATTTTGACCGCCTGTCAAGATAAGTTTGTCAATCATTTCTACATAATCACGTACAACTGACTCATCACCAACAGGAATGACTAAAGGGAGACCACCGACTTGACGAATGCTCTCTGCGAATCTACAAGATACAGATGAATGAATGTTTTTGCCTTCTGCGTCTACGGGACATAGATTTGCAGCAACTCCTACAACCGTTCTAGCCATGATGTCTCTCCTTTCGAATATTAACGATAGTCCTATCATATCACTCAAAATGACTTTCGTCTAATATGTTTTTTTTAAGGCTGTGATAAAAATTTTTTATGGACAAGAAAAAGCTGCCCACATAGGACAACTTCTTTCTTATTCGAAAACAAATTGATTGTGATAGAGTTCTGAATAGAAGCCACCTAGTTTCAAAAGTTCATGATGGCTACCGCGTTCAATGACTTCGCCATCTTTGAGAACAATAATCTGATCAGCATTGAGGATGGTCTTCAAACGGTGGGCAATGACAAACTAGTTCTGCCTGCTACAACCGCCTCCATGGCATGCTGAATCTTACTTTCTGTCACCGTATCTACGTTTGAAGTTGCTTCATCTAGAATGAGAACTTCTGGATTTGTCATCAGGGTTCGAGCGATAGAAATCAATTGTTTCTGCCCTGTCGAGAAGATGCTCTGGTCATCATCTATAAGAGTATCGTACTTATCAGGCAAGCTTTCGATGTAGTCGTGGATATGGGTTGCCTTGGCTGCTGCCTCAACCATTTCTTGACTAGCATCTGGCACACCGAAACGGATATTGTCTCGAATCGTTCCGCTAAACAAGACCGAATCTTGCAAGACAATTCCCACCTTACTTCTGAGACTATCTAAATCATAGTCACGAATATCTTTCCCATCAAAATAAATACCACCAGCATCAACATCATAAAAGCGATTGATGAGGTTCATAATAGTGGTTTTTCCTGAACCTGTCGGACCAACAACCGCAGTCATCTGGCCTTTAGGGGCAGAAATACTGACATCTTTCAAATAGGTTTATCAGGCAAGTATGAAAAATCAATATGACTGATTTCAACACCTTCTTGCAACTTAGTGAAGGTTGGAGCCTTTTCAGGTCGGATTTCTTCCTCTGCATCAAACATTTCCTGTATCCGTTCAGCCCCCGTAAAGGCTAACTGAAGACTTCCCCAACTAGCCGCAACTTGGATAATAGGCTGGTAGTACTGCTGTGAAAATTGGGCAAACATCACAATCAGACCTAGGGCTGTACTTGTTTCAATGGCCTTATCATTCAGTAGAACAGCTGAACCAGCAAAGATAACGATGGCTGTGTTGACCAGGCTCATCCCATTCATGACAGGGAAAAGAATTCCTGAGAACATCCTTCCTTTAAAGGTTGCCTTGCGCACGCGCTCATTTTGTTCAAGAAATCCTGCCATCATATCCTCTTGAATCCCTTGTACAATGACAGCTTTCTGACCTGAGATACTCTCATCCATATAGGCATTGAGCTTCCCTACCTCTTTTTGTTGGAGGTTGGTGTATTTGCGGGCCATTTTCACGATGAAAATCAACATAAGAAAGGCCACTGGTGTGCTGGCAATAGTGATGAGGGCCAGGGTCACATTTCTCGAAAACATGACAAGAATCAGACCAATGTATAAAACAATATTGCTCATGACCTGAACCAGACTTTCATTAAAGGCTTGGAGAATATTATCCAAATCACTGGTAAAACGAGACAGGATATCTCCATCTTGTCGGCGGTCAAAGAAAGAAACCGTCAATCGTGCAAGCTTCCCAAAGAGGCCTTTGCGCATCTCGTTGGTCGACTCTGCAATCACGCGCGTCATGAGACACATATATATCACACTAGAGATAAATAGAACCAAAACTAGCAGGCCAAGATTGACCATGATTCCTGATAGGCTTTGCCAAACAAGTTCTGGATTGCCATTTTGATAAGCTTGAACTAAATTAGCTAGCTGCGTCACTGCTTGTCCAGAAAAGACCGGAAAGAGGGCTTGGGCAAGAGTTGCCAGAACAATCATCAGGATAACAACTACAAATGATAGCTTATAGACTTTAAAATAATGCCAAAAGAACTGAACTGTCTTCATTTTACTCCTCCTTTCCTTTCTGTGTTTCATAGATTTCACGGTAAACGGCATTGTTGGCAACCAAGTCTGCATGCGTGCCTTGACCAATCAATCGTCCTTGATCCAGTACCAAGATCTTGTCTGCATGGACAACCGAGCTAATCTTTTGAGCGATGATAATGGTTGTTGTTCCCTTCAAGTCCTTATTCAAGGCTTCTTGCACTAGGCGCTCTGACTTAGCATCCAAGGCCGAGGTCGAATCGTCAAAAATCAGAATACGTGGATTGCTGACAATTCCACGAGCAATCGACATCCTTTGTTTTTGCCCACCAGAGAAATTGGTTCCCCGTTCCTCAACTGGACTTTCAAAGGTTTTCTCCATACGATGAATGAATTCACTAGCCTGGGCAATATTGGCTGCGCGCTCCATTTCAAATAGAGTAGCATCTCCCTTACCCTGTCTCAAGTTATCTGCAATGGTTCCACTGAAGAGAATGGCACGTTGGAGAACGATAGAAACTGTTTGACGCAGGGTTCCTTCACTCACTTCTCGAATATCCTTGCCACCGATTTTGATAGCCCCTTCCTGTGGATCAAAGAGACGTGGAATCAATTGAGCCAAGGTTGATTTTCCTGCACCAGTGGCTCCAACTACACCAACCATCTGACCAGGTTCAATAGTAAAGCTCACATCTTTCAGCATCGGTTCCTTATCCATTGGATAGGTAAAGGTCACATTTTCAAAGCTAAGACTTCCGACCAACTCTTCATCTGGGACATTCTTGAAGGTCATGGCTGGCTCTGCGTCCAGAATTTCTCGAATACGACGCATGGAAATCATAGCACGACTGACAGAATTTCCTAAAAATCCAACCATAACAATGGTAAAGATAATATGGCTTAGGTAATTGACAAAAGAAGCAATGGAGCCAACAACTGACGGATCCGACTGAACCATCCCTGCAACTAGCCAAATAGAGAGGAAAACCGCCCCGTAACCGACCAACATCATGAAAGGTTCCACTACTGAAAAGGCATAACCAATGTAAAGATTTTGACCGAGTAACTCGTCTGAAACCTCCGTAAACTTAGCAAATTGCTCTTTTTCTTGGACAAAGGACTTGACCACACGAACGCCACGCAGATTTTCCTTAGCAATAGCATTGATGCGCTCAAGAAGGGTTTGAAACTTGGCAAAACGAGGCCCCATCATTCCCATCATGACAGCAGTCAAACCAAAAATCAAGACTACCATGAGAACAATCACCCACCACAGAGAAGGTAAGGTTTGAACCGCCAAGATAAAGGAACCGATGAACAAGAGGGGAAGTCTGAAAAGAATTTGGAAGGTCATCATGACGACGTTCTGAATCTGGTTGATGTCATTTGTCATGCGAACGACTAGATTTCCCGCATTAAATTGTTCAATATTGGCATAAGAAAGGTTTGGATTTTACGGAAGGCATCCTCTCGAAGGTCTGATGAAACTCCTTGAGCAATATAGGCTGCAAGGACAACATTGAGCCCACCAGCAACTAGACCAACTACGGCCACACCAATCAACCAAGCCCCGATACTATAAATAGCTTCATATTTTCCAGCAAGGAGGGCGTCTAACACTTCCTGCAGATAACGCGGTTGCAAAAGTGAACTAGCAACCATCAAGCCTGTCATCAGGAGCGAAGCTAAGGCCTGCCACTTGTAGGTTTTTATTTTCTGAATCAGCATACTTTCTCCTTAAAAAATAGACAAAAGGGAGCGACAATGTGTCAGCTCCTTTTCATTCTGTTTGTGTGATGTTATTCTAACAAAAAAGTGGGAACTTGTCAAAGAAGTCTCCTTGATATAGCTAGAATGACAAGTAATTCATTCTTTATAGTTTTTGTTTTAACTCGACCAAGACATTCATAGCCTGCATAGGTGTCATATTGTAAACATCAAGCTTAGACAATTCTGCTAGGATAGGATGCACTGCAGGTGTATCAAAGAGTGAAATTTGTTCTGAGACAGTACTTGTTTGTTTCATAGGAGCAGGACTTTCTGTTCCTTGATTCTCTAGCTGAGTCAAAATCTTATCCGCCCTTGCTAAAAGGTCTGCTGGCAAGCCAGCAATCTTGGCAACATGGATACCGTAGGATTTATCAGCTGGTCCTGGTTCAATCTTGTGAAGGAAGGTGACCTGCCCATCCTGTTCCAAAGTTGCCACGTGGACATTGACCAAATGTTGTAAACTAGACTCCAGACTAGTCAACTCATGGTAGTGGGTCGCAAAGAGGGTCTTGGCTCCGATATGCTCGTGAATGTATTCGATGATAGACTGAGCAAGAGCCATACCGTCATAAGTTGCAGTTCCCCGTCCCAATTCATCAAAGAGAATGAGAGAGTTCTTGGTCGCATGCGAAATGGCATTGTTGGCCTCCATCATCTCCACCATGAAGGTTGATTGACCTGAAACCAAGTCATCTGCTGCTCCGATACGGGTAAAAATCGCATCAAATCGGTAAATGGGCGCTTTCTGCTGGCACATAAGAACCCAACTGGGCCATCACCGCCGTCATGGCTAACTGACGCATGTAGGTTGACTTCCCACTCATGTTGGGTCCTGTAATCAACTGAATACTGGTATCTTCTGCCATCTGAATCGTATTTGGAATATAGGTCTGAGCCCCCATAACCTTTCAACGACAGCATGGCGACCTTTCTGGATATCAATTCGCGAATCCTCTCCGAATTCAGGTCGAATCAAATGCTGGGTTTCAGCAACAACTGCGAGACTTTGCAGGACATCAACTGTCGCAATTCCTTGAGCTAGAGCTTGTAAACGTTGGATGTACTTGCTGACCTCTTCACGAATACGCATAAAAATTTCGTACTCTAGGTTAGCAGACTTCTCACGCGCCTCCAGCATATCGCCCTCGATGCGGGCTAATTCTTCGGTTCCAAAACGTTCTGAGTTTTTCAGCGTCGCCTTGCGGAAAAAGTGAGCAGGCACATTTCCCAGTTGTGAATTGGTCACATGGAAATAGTAGCCATCCTTTTTATTGTAGTCAATCTTAAGCGTGCTGATACCAGAGTTTTCGCGTTCCTTAGCCTCAATCTCAGCAATCCAACCAGTCCCTTCTCTGAGAACTCGACGGTACTTGTCTAAAGTCTCATCAAATCCAGTCCGGATAATTCCCCCATCTGTAATCACATGGGGAGCTTCAGGAGCAATCGCTGCGCTAATCAAACTCTCTAACTCAGGGATTTCATCCAGTTGTTCGATGAGATAGGCCAGAGCAGGTTGCTCCATCCCTTCTAAAATCGCACAAATCCGTGGCACACTGGACAAGGTGGTCGCCAGCTGCAAGAGATCCTTGGGATTGGTCTTGCCAAAAGAAACCCGACTAGCCAATCGTTCGATATCATAAACACCCTTGAGACTGTCTGTCAAATCACTGCGCTCAAAGAAATGGTCGAGGAAGACCTGCACCACTTCTTGACGTTGGATGATTCGCTCCTTATCAATCAAAGGACGATGAATCCAAGAACGCAAGAGCCGCATACCCATAGCTGTTTTGGTTTCATCCAAAAGCCAGAAAAGACTGCCTTGCTTCTTGCCTGAACGGGCATTCTCAACCAAATCCAGACTAGCCTTGGTCGCATAATCCATCTGCAAGAAATCCTTGATTTCATAGCGGATAACAGGTTTGAGGTGGTTCAATTCCCTCATCTGAGTCCGATGAACATATTGGAGCAATTTACTGGATGCCGTTTGCTCCACAGCTGCCAATCGTGAATCCAGCAAATGAAGGTCTTCAAAGCCTTCTTTTTCATAGGAAAGTACCAGATTCATCTGACGACTGAGGATTTGTTCTTCTTCCTCAGACAAGTCATAGCCCAGCACCACTTCTCGTGCCTTGAGATTGCGGATTTCCCCACAAACCAGCGTAAAATCCAAAAGACCTGTCACATAAAAGTCACCCGTCACCAGGTCCATATAAGCTAAGCCAAATTGATTGCCATCACGGTCTATGGCAACTAAGAAATTGTTCTGACTGTCCGGCTTACTGCTATCGACCACTGTCCCTGGCGTAATGACCTGAACAACCTCTCGTTTCACAACCCCAACTGCTTGTTTAGGATCTTCCATCTGCTCTGCGATAGCCACCTTATAACCCTGCTCAATCAAGACATCAATGTACTGTTGGGCAGAATGATAGGGAACACCCGCCATAGGGATCGGATTATCGGCATTCTTGTTGCGACTCGTTAAGGAAATTTCCAGAATCTGCGCAGCATTGACCGCATCCTCATAAAATAATTCATAAAAATCACCCATCCGAAAGAGCAAAAAAGCATCTGGATATTGCTTTTTAATATCCACATACTGTTGCATGCCGGGTGATAGCTTTTCTGTCGCCATTTTCCGTCTCTCCTTGTCAAAAATAAGTCTTGAGAGCAACTCCCAAGACCTTACTTATCTTTCATCAAATCTAGCAAACGATCTTCCATGAGTTTGGCAACGTGCTGATCTCGACAAATAACCAATAAGGTATTGGCACCAGCAACTGTTCCTAAAATCCATTCATCCTTGTTTGCATCTACAATATTTGCCAAAACAGAGGCTTCTCCCTAATTTGGTATGAAGCACCAAGGTAAACTCTGCTCTTGCAACACCTTCTAAATGATGAGACAAAAATTCCACCAAATCAATCTTTTCTGTCTCATTTGCTAGTACATAATACACCATATCATTTTTCTTGACCTTGGTCAAGCCGATTTCGCGCAAATCACGAGACAGGGTTGTCTGCGTCACAAAAACATTATGCGCCTCCAACCGATCTTGAATTTCTTTTTGTGTACTTAATTTCTCCTCAGTAATCATTTTTTTTATTAACTGATGACGATCTCTTTTTCTCATAAAATCCTCTTATGTGAATATTTATAACTATTTTTTTATAACTATATTATACCAAAAAAATAGGAGATTTCAAAAATTTTTTCTTCTTTCTTTAAAATTGTGATAAAATAGTAGAAAAGTCCAAAAAGGAGCTCTTAATGAATACAAAAGAATTGATTGCTAGCGAGTTGGCTAGCATCATTGATAGCCTGGACCAAGAGGCTATTTTAAATTTACTGGAAACCCCTAAAAACTCAGAAATGGGAGACATTGCTTTCCCTGCTTTTTCTCTTGCAAAAGTCGAACGTAAAGCACCTCAAATGATTGCGGCTGAACTGGCTGAAAAAATTAACAGCCAAGCCTTTGAAAAGGTTGTTGCAACAGGACCTTACGTCAACTTTTTCCTTGATAAATCTGCCATTTCTGCTCAAGTATTGCAAGCTGTTATCACTGAAAAAGAACACTATGCTGACCAACATATTGGTAAACAAGAAAATGTTGTTATCGATATGTCTAGTCCCAATATCGCTAAACCATTTTCTATTGGTCACCTGCGCTCAACTGTTATCGGAGATAGCTTATCACATATTTTCCAAAAAATCGGTTATCAAACAGTCAAGGTCAACCATTTGGGAGACTGGGGTAAACAGTTTGGGATGTTGATTGTTGCCTACAAAAAATGGGGCGACGAAGAAGCTGTAAAAGCTCATCCAATTGATGAACTTCTTAAACTCTACGTTCGTATCAATGCTGAGGCTGAAAATGACCCTAGCTTGGATGAAGAAGCACGCGAATGGTTCCGTAAAGCTTGAAAATGGAGACGAGGAAGCTCTCGCACTTTGGCAATGGTTCCGTGATGAAAGTTTGGTGGAATTTAACCGCCTTTACAATGAATTGCAAGTCGAATTTGACAGTTATAACGGAGAAGCCTTCTACAACGATAAGATGGATGCAGTTGTAGACATTCTTTCTGAAAAAGGCCTTCTTGTTGAATCAGAAGGTGCCCAAGTTGTGAATCTTGAGAAATATGGAATTGAACATCCAGCTCTTATCAAAAAATCTGATGGTGCAACTCTCTATATCACACGTGACTTGGCTGCAGCTCTTTACCGTAAAAACGAATACCAATTTGCTAAATCTATCTACGTTGTTGGTCAAGAACAATCTGCCCACTTTAAACAGCTCAAAGCTGTCTTGAAAGAAATGGGCTACGACTGGAGTGAAGACATTACTCATGTTCCTTTTGGTTTGGTTACAAAAGAAGGAAAAAAACTCTCTACTCGTAAAGGGAATGTCATCTTGCTAGAGCCTACTGTTGCAGAGGCCGTTAGTCGTGCCAAAGCCCAAATCGAAGCTAAAAATCCTGAACTTGAAAATAAAGACCAAGTAGCGCATGCTGTTGGGGTTGGAGCCATTAAATTCTATGACCTCAAAACCGACCGTACAAATGGATACGACTTCGACCTAGAAGCTATGGTATCCTTCGAGGGTGAAACTGGACCTTATGTTCAATACGCCTACGCTCGTATCCAATCGATCTTACGTAAAGCGGATTTCAAACCAGAAACAGCTGGCAACTATAGCTTGAATGATACTGAAAGCTGGGAAATCATCAAACTCATCCAAGACTTCCCACGTATTATCAACCGTGCGGCGGATAACTTTGAACCTTCTATCATTGCTAAATTTGCAATTAGCCTGGCTCAAGCCTTCAACAAGTACTATGCACATACACGTATCCTAGACGAAAATCCTGAGCGCGACAGCCGTCTAGCCCTTAGCTACGCAACAGCAGTCGTTCTCAAAGAAGCCCTTCGCTTGCTTGGAGTAGAAGCGCCAGAGAAGATGTAAATCGTTACAAGAGACTGGAACTAAAGTTCCTAGTCTCTTGACGGCAATCGCTATATGGCGAATTGCCTAAACGCTTCACTAATTCACCAAACCAAATAATATCGATTTGGTTTGGTTCATGTCGTAATCTTCAAGTTACTTGATTGTAAAGCAGTCTAAGTAACTAAGACCAAATCCTATACGGATTTTGGTTTAGAGGTCTATCAAAAATCTTATCAAGTTTTGCTGGCTTGTTCTGCTATTTTAGGTCCACTAAATCGATTTACTCACTACTACTTCTTTATCATACAGGGAGATATTCTATGAGTCAATATGCTTATATCCTCGTTGTAATTAGCTTGGTATTCCTTTTTCTGCTCAACAAGTACGAGAAGGAGAGACTTCAAAGGCTCTACCAAGAACAACTTTTAAAGGATGAAACATTCAGGGCTGACATCAAAGAGAAAATTCAAACGACTGAAAATATCAATGATGTCATTGCTTACATCAATAAAACTTATCATCTGGGAATGTTGCTATCAAAAGACATTACAGATCAATTGAAATAAACCTAGCTATACTTTAATGAATATCAAAACCGAGACTAAGAGTTTATCCCTTCGTCTCGGTTTTTAGTATGTTCAATTGAAACAAGTGTTGAAAACTTGTTGTAGCAATTCTAATATAAGAATGATAGACTTTCAAAAATATCATTTACAAATATTTTTAAAGAAATCAAACTTCCTATACTTACTATTCTTATAGACTTTTTAAATCAACATCCTCTACAACTTCTTTCACATCTATATTGACATCATGGGCAAAGAAAGAAAAATCTAAATTATAAAAATTCTGTACTCATCTCTTTTAAAATAAGAAGGTCTAACAAGTATCCCTCCACTCTGATTTCAACTTGAATTGTCTTAGACATGAAATTTTTTAGAATCATAAAGTCCTTTTACTTGCTTTCTTTTTAGGACTGATATACTCAAATCTTTTTCGTTCAAAAATAATTTTCTCCAAATGTTACACCATTTCAATAATATAATTTTTCTAAATAACTGCAGAAGCAATTCTTCTTTTTAATGCAGACTTCATTAAAATTTCCCTTGTTTAATTCTCCCAAAATATTTTGAAATAGTGCAAATAAAAGCTCCTAGTAAAAATTCCTGCAAGAAAAATCCAAAATAAGTTCCTAACTGTAAATTTCTATTGAATGTAAATACGGAAGTTTCAGATTGAATCGTATTTTGTTCTATAAGCGTCATAGGAGTAACCCTGAAAAATTCCAAACATCATTAAGGCATAGATCATTCCAAAAATAATTAATAGCACCCAGCTATGCTTAATCCTAGAAGAAATACTTCCCGATAACAACGCTAACAATATTGACGGTATAATTTGTACAAATAGCATAAATTGAAAAAAATGTTAAGATTCTCTAATACTATAAAACATGTTGAAAAATTCTACAATTAATAAACAAGAAAATATTTTATCTATTTTTTTGTCAGTCTCATTTTTATCTCCCTTATATAAAATCTAACATAATATTCCATAACGCATGGATAGTTGTCGGCAAAAAAAGATACTATCTGTTTTTACTTCTAATCCCATACAATACGATTGAAATAGGAACTCTATAAATTAAATTTTCTAAAAATAATTCCATCCATATGCTCTAAATAACTAAATATCAAGCTCTGAATTAAACATATTATAAAAAAATTACTGCATAATTTCTTTAGTATTTCAGGGACTAACAAGCGATATATAAACTCTTCCTCCCAAGCGATTATAAAATTTACTAGAATAAAAAAACAATATGTAAATGATTGAATTATAGTCTGTTGTATATAGAAATACAAATATTGTTATTAAAGTAATCTGAAAAAAATATAAAAGGCCAACTTGTTTGTAGGATATAAATTGTTTAACTCTTATATTTATTAACTTTCCTTTCTCCAATATCCACATAATAATAGTGATGTTCCCGCAAATAAGATTCTTTCTCCTAGCATCATTTTTAACATGCCTGCTCTATCTAGTAAAAGAGCTATAATAGCATCTCCCAGCATAATTGATAATAGTGGAAAAAATGCTACAGATATGAGTACAATAATAATTTCATATTTTCTTAGATTACTATCCATCATTACCTTAGACCCTCAATAACATTTTTATTTGCTGCAACCATTGCAGGCATAATACTAAATACAATTCCAAATACGCCCGTTGTGAATAGAGTAATCAAAATATGATCCAGAGTTAATGTCGTAACAAAACCACTCATGTTCATTAAAACAACAAATAATGTCGCTACTCCAATACCAGTTATAGCTCCCAGAAGCGATAAAAGAATCCCCTCCATCATATATGATTGATAAATATCAGATTTTTTAGCTCCCAAAGCTCGACGAATGGCTATCTCCTTACTACGTTCGCTAACAGAAGACAACATAGCATTCATAACCCCAAAACCAGCTACAAAAATTGAAATGCTTGATAAAAGTGCAATGAAATTTAATATTGTAGTAGCTTGAGCCTTTGTTTCCTCATATACCCTTCTATTATCTATATATCCATAAGTTCCTTCCTTGCGGAATATTCCATAAGTATCTAAAGCAGATAAAGCCTTATTAATATTCTCCAACTGATTAGTTTCTACTACTAATTCATCAAAATATTCCCTTCCTCCTAAAAGTAACTCTTTGATTTCATTGGTAACCAATAAAGAAGGTAATCTTTCATTAACAGCTGATCCATAATATATTGCCTGAATTGGATATTCTTTTCCAGATATATTGATAGTCTCTCCTAAAAAAGTTTCAATATTTTCCTTTCGAGTCAATGACATGAGAGCCTTATCGCTAATAGCGACACCTCCATCTAGTTCCTCTAATGCTCTTCCTTTTAATAAAGCAGGCACAACTAAACCATTCTTATTCAAATCGCCTAATGTTCGAAAACTAAGATTCTGCTTAGAATCATTAAAATACGTTTCAGCATACAAAGCATAAGAACTGGAAGAAAGTCTTGCAGGTTTTCCAATAGTTTGCTCAACCAATTGTTTATCTTCCTGTGTAAACCCTCTAATATCCAATATATTCTGAGGAGTATAAGTCATTTTTGCTGTGTCTTCTTCTATCTTTAAATCATTACCTAATGTAGAAGTTGTATAGGAAGAACTTGATAGTATTACTAATAAAACAAATGTTACCACTGTGATGGCTAAGGATGTCAGAATACTTTGTCTTTTATTCCTCTTTAACAGCTTTAGAGTATCTATTAACAGCTTTTTAAACTTCATGTAATCCTTCTCCTTCAGATGTTAGATACCCATTTTTCATTCGATACCTTGTTCTACAATGACTGGCAACAAACTCATCGTGAGTTACTACAATAATTGTCGTTCCAGAATGATTCAAATTTTGTAGAATTTGCAATATCTCATTCCTATTTTTCTCATCTAATGCACCTGTAGGTTCATCCGCTATAAGAAATCTAGGTTTATGAGCAAGAGCTCTAATTAAAGCAACTCGTTGCTTCTGTCCGCCTGATAAATGACTTGGATACTCATTCATCTTATCTATAAGCCCTAAGTCTTGTAATAAACTATCAATGTATTCTATATCTGGCTGTTGGTCAGAATATAGGAATGATAATAAAATATTTTCTTTAACAGTATATTCATCAATAAGATGAAATTGTTGAAAAACAAATCCAATATCACGATTACGGTAACTTGCTTGTTGATTTTCATTTAACTTCTCAATACTTTTTCCGTCTAATATATATTCTCCTTCAAATTCAGAATCAATCAGTCCCAAAATATTGATAAATGTCGATTTGCCCGAACCTGATGGTCCCATTATCGATACAAATTCTCCTTCAACTACCTTAAAATTTATTTCTCTTAAGACATTATTTTTTAGCGTCCCTTGTCCGTAACTTTTGCTAATATTTTTTAGTTCTAACATAGACCTTCCCATTCTATCTTTATTATTTATAAATCCAAAAAATGACAACAACTAGCACTAACATATTTTCTCTCATTATTTTTCTACAGGATTATTATACTTCTATGTTACACATTCACCAAGGTCATAAATGTCACTAATTTCAACAACTTATCTACTAATAAGTACTCAATTAGTATAAAAAGGAACTCGATACGAACTCAATCTAAGGGAAAAAAACATAATAACTCTTTAAATGATAAAACGCATAATATCAAGTTTTTTTAAACACCTGATATCATGCGTTTTTATGATTTTGAAAAACTTTCTCTCGGTCTTTTTTTAACTGATGACATTTTTGTCACTTTTTTTATTTTTCTAATGTTTATTTTTTTAAAAAAATCCTGGAGGTCATGTTGCCATTGTTTTTTTCTAGCTGTTCTATCAAATGACGATTATCAATCATTCTAGCAAATATTTTTTTGCTTCTTGAAAATAATTTTTCAGCTACTGGGTAATCTTTTTACAAATAATGCATAGCGCCACTCCCATAGTCGAATAATTGGTTTTTTCTGATAGTCGTATGATTTTTGAGGTAATTTCATTTAATTTATAAAGAATATCTTCAAATTGACTGTAATTAGCAATTTTTTTCAAATATTCCTAACAACAAAAAGTAATGAATCTCTGATTAGAAATGAATATTCAATATCAAACATCTCAATTTGTTGTAAAAATTTTTATCAGCTATTACTAAGAAGGTATTCACTTCAATCTCATCTATTATTGTATCTTGGTGTACTAATCTTACCAAAAATAGCTTTATGATTAAAATATCGTTAACTTCATATTTTGATTTCAACAAAATGTGATCGAAATACTCTTGTAAAATCATTCCTAAATTGCTATCATCATTCCACCAACCAAAGTCATCATATGCTTGTAAAACATCTATGATAAATCTTTCTTCCTCAGGTAGCCTATCATAATACTCTTCAAAAATCTTATCAAAAACACTCTCTTTCTTTTGGGCGATAGTTTCATCTTCGTATGTAGGAGTCCTCATCAAGAAATACTTCAATTCTAGGTATTCCTTATCCAACTCTATATAACTTGGCATCAACTTGTAATCTTCAACCCCCAAACGCTCAGCGATATATTTTAACTTTGTTAGTGTTGGTCTGGATTCTCCATTTTCAATTCTAATTAATTGACGGATACTTAATTCAGACTCATCACCACAAAATTCTGAACGACTGATTTTTTTAGCCAAACGTAATCTTTTAATTTTTTCGCCAAACTCTCGCAACCTACAAGAACCTCCTGAGTTGTTTACCTCTATTATAGCATATACTGAATCAAACTATCTATCAGATTTCTTCTCACTTTAACTAAAGACTAAGACTTTATCACTTCGTCTCGGTTTTGATATATTTTTAAAGTAACAAAGCCACCACTCCCCAGCAACGCAAGTGCAAAATCCCCTAGAATGTGATAAAATAAAAAGAGAACTCTATCAAGGAGGAAAACATGGAAAAACAAACCGTCGCCGTCTTGGGGCCTGGTTCTTGGGGAACTGCCCTTTCACAAGTCTTAAATGACAATGGACACGAGGTACGTATTTGGGGAAATCTGCCTGAGCAAATCAATGAAATTAATACACACCATACTAATAAACACTACTTTAAAGATGTCGTTCTAGATGAAAATATCATTGCCTACACCAACTTAGCAGATGCATTAAAAGATGTGGATGCGATTTTGTTTGTTGTCCCAACAAAAGTGACACGACTTGTTGCCCAGCAAGTTGCACAAACTCTGGATCATAAGGCTATCATCATGCACGCATCAAAGGGATTAGAACCTGATAGCCATAAACGATTATCGACCATCCTTGAAGAAGAAATTCCTGAACATCTCCGCAGTAATATTGTCGTTGTTTCAGGACCTAGTCATGCGGAAGAAACCATTGTTCGTGACCTAACTTTAATCACTGCTGCCTCTAAAGACTTACAAACAGCTCAATACGTTCAAGAACTCTTTAGTAATCACTACTTCCGACTTTATACCAATACGGATGTTATCGGGGTCGAAACCGCTGGTGCTCTTAAAAACATTATCGCTGTCGGTGCTGGAGCCTTACATGGTTTAGGATTTGGTGACAATGCCAAGGCAGCCATCATCGCTCGAGGCTTGGCAGAAATTACCCGCCTAGGAGTAGCACTTGGGGCCAGTCCATTGACTATAGTGGCTTATCTGGTGTGGGAGATTTGATCGTAACGGGAACTTCCATCCACTCTCGTAACTGGAGAGCTGGAGATGCTCTTGGTCGTGGAGAGTCTCTAGCTGATATCGAAGCCAATATGGGCATGGTAATTGAAGGAATTTCAACAACCCGAGCAGCCTATGAACTAGCGCAAGAACTTGGAGTCTATATGCCCATTACACAAGCCATTTACCAAGTTATCTACCACGGAACCAATATCAAAGATGCCATTTATGACATCATGAACAATGAATTTAAAGCAGAAAATGAGTGGTCTTAACCCTCTAGAGAAAGGATTCTTATGGCACTGAAAGTTAGAAAAGCAGTCATTCCTGCCGCTGGACTAGGAACTCGATTTTTACCAGCAACCAAGGCTCTTGCCAAAGAAATGTTGCCAATTGTAGACAAACCAACTATCCAGTTTATCGTGGAAGAGGCTCTCAAATCAGGTATTGAAGATATTCTGGTTGTCACTGGTAAATCAAAACGTTCTATTGAGGACCACTTTGACTCAAACTTTGAGCTTGAATACAATCTTAAGGAAAAAGGCAAAACGGATTTGTTAAAATTGGTAGATGAAGCAACTGGTATGCGCCTCCATTTCATTCGCCAAACTCACCCTCGTGGTCTTGGAGACGCTGTCCTACAAGCCAAAGCTTTTGTGGGGAATGAACCCTTCGTTGTTATGCTGGGTGATGACCTTATGGACATCACAGACGAGAATGCCGTTCCTTTGACAAAACAACTGATGAATGATTACGAAAAGACACACGCATCAACCATTGCTGTCATGCCTGTACCACACGAAGACGTTTCATCATATGGAGTTATCGCTCCTCAAGGTGAAGGGATTAATGGTCTCTATAGCGTTGAAACTTTCGTTGAAAAACCAGCTCCCGAAGATGCACCAAGTGATTTAGCAATTATCGGTCGCTATCTTCTGACACCAGAAATTTTTGATATCCTCGAAAAGCAAGCTCCTGGTGCTGGAAATGAAATCCAGCTTACCGATGCTATCGATACGCTTAATAAAACACAGCGTGTTTTTGCCCGTGAATTTACAGGAGCTCGTTACGACGTTGGAGATAAATTCGGCTTTATGAAAACATCTATTGACTACGCCCTCAAGCACCCACAAGTCAAAGATGACTTGAAAGATTACCTCATCCAACTTGGAAAAGAATTGGCTGAGAAGGAATAACATAAAAAGATAAGGTTCGAAAAATTCCTTATCTTTTTTCATTACACAAATTGTCTTCCAACTTCTTCACATTCCCATTCCCTTGTAGAGAAGTAAGACTGCGAGTCCTACGAACAACACTAACGCTCCTAACCTCTGGCTAGTACGATACATCCATCTTTCTCCTCGAACTGGAAAGATAATTGCTAGAAATGCTCCACCAACTGCTCCCCCGATATGGCCTGCTAGGCTGATTCCGGGAATCAGAACACTTCCAATAATATTAACCACAAAAAGTGTCAGATAAGATTGCCCCAACTGCTGGATATAGGGGTTGCGAGTGGCATAGCGAAGAATGATAATCGCGGCAAATAGTCCATAAAGAGAAGTAGAAGCTCCTGCTGCTAAGGATTTGGGACTAAATACAAAAACAAAGAGATTGCCCATCATTCCTGATAAAAGATAGAGAAAGAAAAACTTCTTGGATCCGAAAATCTCCTCTACTTGCCTACCAAGATAATAGAGCGAAAGCATATTAACAATGAAATGCTCCCACCCAATATGAACAAAAATGGCAGAAAAGAGACGCCAAATCTGCTCGGGAAAGAGCCGAATAGCAGGCCCATACATGGCTCCAAATCGAAATAATGTATCCGCCCTGTCAAAGTTTCCACCTGTGGTCACCAACATTAGTAGAAATACCAAGGCCGTCACTAAGAGGAAGAAACTCGTCACAGGGTAACGCCTATCAAAGATTTCCTTCATCAATCAGAACCTCCTGAACAGGAATATCATGCTTTTCAGGGATAAAGTCCTGAACTTGATAATGATAAACCGTACTCAAAGTATGACCAGAAAAATATTCCAGATAGCGGTCATAATAACCTCCGCCATAGCCAATTCGATATCCCTTTGTCGTAAAAGCCAGCCCTGGAACATGAATCAAATCAATCTGAGAGGCATCCACCACTTCCAAATCTCCCTGTGGTTCCAGTAAGCCAAAGGCAGTTTTGACCAGTTGTTGCGGATCATAGACCACAAAGTCCATGCGCCCCTTGGGATAAGTTTTGGGTATCAGAACTTTTTTTGCCGTCTTTCAGCGCCTGATCGATCAATTCTTGCGTTTGAAACTCATGAGGAAAAGAGATAGGTTGCGATTGTCTTGGCTTCTTGGTAAAAGGGATGCTTTTAAAAATCGCTCGGTTAAAAGCTTGATCCATAGCCTGTTTTTTTGCTCTAGAGGTAAAGCCTTCATTTCTTGCAAGACTTGCTTACGTAATTCCGATTTCATAGACAAGCCCTCTACTCTGCTGCCTTCTTTTTCAGGAAACTAGAGACCGCATCCACCCCAATAGCTAAAGCCTCTTCCTTGGGACTCATTTGAGGATGATGAAGAGCGTAGGGACTATCGATACCTAGCCAAAACATAACACCATCAACCTTTGAAAGGAGATAACCAAAGTCTTCACCAGTCATAGCAGGCTCGATATCAATCAACTCGATTCCCTCTTTTTCTTCAAAAAAGTCCATTAGCTCACGCGCCAAGGCTGGATGGTTCTCAACAGGCAGGTAACCACCTTGTTTGAGTTCCACTTCGACTTCCATATCAAAGGCTGCTGCAACTCCTTCTGCAACTGTTTTGACCCGCTTTTGTACCAAGAGACTCATGTCCTGAGTCAAGGCCCGAATAGTTCCATGCAAAAAGGCTGTGTCTGTGATAACATTGTTTGTTGTTCCAGCTTGGAAAACTCCAAAGGTCACCACTGCTCCCTCGATTGGGTTGACATTGCGGCTGACAACTGACTGCACCTGGGTAACAAAGTAACTAGTCGCCACCAAGGCGTCATTAGCTTCATGTGGAAAGGCTGCGTGGCCCCCTTTGCCTTTGAAACGGATCTTCACCTCGCAAGTTCCTGCAAAGAGTGTATGAGTATTAGTCGCAATCTGGCCGACTTTCAAATCTGGCCGAACATGGAGGCCATAAAACTGGTCTGGCAACCAGTCTCCAAAAGCGCCATCTTCATACATGAGCATGCCACCAGCTTCATTTTCTTCAGCAGGTTGAAACAGAAAGAGCAGATTGTTCTTTGGTTGCTCCTCAAGGGCTCGCTCAAGACAGCCCAAAGCAATAGTCATGTGGAAATCATGGCCACAAGCGTGCATACGACCTTGGTGCTGGGAAGCGAAAGGAAGGCCTGTTTGTTCGACGATAGGCAGGCCATCAATATCTGTTCTCCAACCAATGGTACGCTCTGGCTGACTTCCCTGCAAATAAACCAAAATCCCTGTCCGCCAAGTACGAACTTGAACAAACTCCTTGCCCGCAGTCAATTTCTCAATCACATCTAGCAAATAAGCATGAGTCTTGAACTCCTCCAAGCCAATCTCTGGAATCTGGTGCAAATCTCGTCTAGTCTGAATCAAATCTAACATCTATCTTTCCTCCTATATAGCAGAAAGAGGCTGGAAAAGGGTTCCGCCTCTATTTTTCTTTTACAAATCACAAGGTACGAAGCGCATCCTCTAGCGCTGTTTTTTGTTGGGTTTGGGCATCAATCTCTTTGATAATGCGAGCTGGAACACCTGCTACTACTACGTTTTCTGGGACATCTTGGGTAACAATAGCTCCTGCTGCGACAACTGAACCACTACCGATTTGAACTCCTTCGATGACCACTGCATTAGCGCCGATAAGAACATTATCTCCAACACGGACTGGTTCTGCGCTAGCTGGCTCAATCACACCTGCAAGAACGGCACCTGCACCAACGTGACTGTTTTTCCCAACAATAGCACGGCCACCAAGGATAGCCCCCATGTCAATCATAGTTCCTGCACCAATTTCAGCACCGATATTGATAACCGCTCCCATCATGATAACAGCATTGTCACCAATTTCAACCTGGTCACGGATAATAGCACCCGGCTCAATACGAGCATTGATAGCACGTTTGTCTAGCAAAGGAACTGCAGAATTACGAGCATCTTGCTCAACAACATAGTCTTGATTTTCTACCAAACCATCGAGAAGCGGAGCCACGTCCTTCCAGTCTCCGAATAGAACATTTCCTAGTTTAACAACAGAGCTAGGTACAGCAGTTGCGAGTTGTCCCTCAAAGGTTACTTTCACACTGGTTTTCTTTTCGGCATTGGCGATAAATTGGATAATTTCTTGTGCGTTCATTTTTGTAGCAGTCATAGGCGCCTCCTAGTTCATTTTAATGATACCTATTCTACCAAAAAAGGCCTCAAATTTGAAGCCTTTTTGTTTGTTTTTAGGTATGATTTTTAGGGATGTGAGATAAAACGTGCTGTCGGTAAAAGCAAGCCCCTACCGATACAACCTAAAAACACTCTTCACAACTATCTCCCCGTGTTTTATTGACTATTCTAGTATAGCACACTTTTAGAATTAAGAAAAGACTTTTTATTTACTTTCTTTCGCTTCTTCTACCGATAGGAAAATCATAGGTAAAATAATCAAGGCCATAGCTAGAAGAAGGGACCAATCCACCACTAAGCCTAAAAACAGAACACTCAAAAGGGCAGAAGAGAGAGGTTCACTGGCACTAATAACGGAAACCACCAAGGGAGAAACCAAGGACACAGCCTTCATGGAAATGAAAGGCAAAAGCCGTCCCAAAGAAAGCGATAATGAGGCAAATCAAGATACTCCAAATATCAGGAGCAAAGGAAAGCTGATAAACCGGCGAGAGAACATTGCTAAATAAACCTGCCAAAATCATCCCCCACCCAACCGTGGGTACAAAACCATAGCGCTTCGCAAAAGGTTGGGGCAAGATGACATTAAACATGACCCCCATGGCACTCAGCAGACCTGTCACAAGCGCTAGTGGTGTCATGGATAATTGAGAGAGATCTCCCTTTGTCGCCATCAGGCCAACACCCAACATGGCAATCAAAACATAGAAAATAGCGCTTTTTGACGCTCGTTTTTGATAAACCAAGCGATTGTAAAAGAGGATAAAGACAGGACTTATAAACTGTAAAATAGTCGCTGTCGCTGCATTTGAGTATTCTACACAGAGATAGAAAAAATACTGAACTGAAAAAATCCCCAAAATAGCATAGGCTAAAAAGGGCAGGTAATTTTTCTTATCTCGCCAAATATCTAGCACTTGCGATTTTAATTGCATTGCTGACCAAATAAGCACAAGACTCCCTGCCAGTGTCAAACGCATAGAGGTAATCCAGCCAGAGGATACCTGATAATGAGTAAAGAAATATTCTCCTAGAATCCCACAGATTCCCCATATCAAGCCGGATAGGAGCGAATAAATGGTTCCTTTAACAATCTTTTTCTGATACTGATTCATACCTTTATTGTAACACGAAAGGAAAAAAGAAAAAAGTGGCAATCAATTGATTAGCCACTTCATTTAGCACAGTTTATAGAACTTATCGTCTCGCCCTTGAAGAAGAAGGTCGTGTAGCACTTGAGTTACTGCTATCGCTAGAGCTACTACTTGAACTGCTGGAGCTTGATGGAGTTGGTAGACTCCCCACGATGCTAGACCAAGCATTCTGATAATCCGCATCACTTCCACCAATAGCAAAGCGATAACTGGTCGTTGGCGCTCCTGCCTTATTAGCCCAATAGCTGGTAACAGTCGAACCTGTGACCTCTACCTCTTTTCCTTCAACAGAAACCTTCCCTGGTTTTTGACCTGTTGATTTCAAGACTTCAGATTTTACGACACTAGGATCTAAAGCGAAGCGCTCGTTCCCCCAAATGCTTGGGGAGGCTTGCTGAATCGCATTTACCAGATGAGCCATGTAATTAGAGTTATTAGAATAACCTGCTCTACGTGACAGTGAATGATTATCATCATGCCCAATCCAGCCGCCTAGGGTTAATCTAGGTGTCGAAAGCATGAGCCACATATTTTCGTCTTGGTTGGTTGTACCAGTCTTCCCAATCCAATCTGCATTAGCCAGAGTAGGATTTAAAGAAGTCAGATTCGTCTTGAAGGTTGTTGTCACACGAGAGGATAGAACTTCTCGCAACAAGCTCTGCATAATTGTAGCAGTAGCTTTTGAATAGACTTGAACCGGTTTATCCTGATACTCATACACCACTCTACCATCTGCTGCTTCAATTTTAGAAATTACATGTTTTTTATGATATAGACCATTATTTGCTAGGGTCTGATAGCCATTGGTATGCTGGGCAACTGTGACTTCAATACCACCACCCATTGGCAGGCTCTCAATGCCGTACTCAGGAATCTCGTAACCCATCTTTTCCATATAACCCTTGACATCAACACCCTTTTCACGGAGCATACGATAGGTCCAGTAAGCAGGGATATTCCATGAATAGTTCAGAGCTTCTCCCAAGGTCATCATTCCTGTTCCCTTGCTATTAGCGTACATAATCGGATTGCCATTAGCAAAGTTTGTTGGATAGTTAGAGAGAATCGTTTCGCTTCCCATCAAGCCCTGATCAATAGCAATACCGTAGGCCAGCAAAGGCTTGGTAGTAGAAGCTGGCGAACGTTTGGTATCAAAGGCATGATTATTTTGATTTTCTTGATAATTACGACCACCTACAAAGCCTAGAATAGCACCTGTTTGGTTGTTCATCAGGACATTCCCTACTTCTACACGACCTGTTCCATCGTCTAAAAGATAGCCATAGTCAGAAACCGCACTTTGCATAGCAGAATGAATTTTCTGGTCTATGGTAGTAGTAATTTTATAACCACCATTTTCAATTTCCTTGGATGCCAAATCGCGATAAAACTTCTGAGTTGCCTCATTTTTCAACTCCTTAGCGGAGACATTGTCTCTCTGAGTTAGATAGTCATACATACGTTCTTGAGCTTCTGCCAAGGCTGTAAAGTATAAATAGCCTCGTGACACACCTGTGACTGTAGCTGAAGGGAGAAAGTCCTGTTTAAGATTGTAATCCTTATATTGAGAATACTCGTCTTTGCTTAAGGCACCTGTACGATACATACTGTAAAGAACTGCCTTAGCCCGTCTCAAGCCAATTTCTAAGTCTTCATCACTCTTCAACTCTCCAGTATTTTCATAAGGGGAATAGGTAATGGGACTCTGTGGAAGTCCTGCTAAAAATGCTGCTTGAGGAACAGTCAACTGGCTGGCATCTACACCGAAAATCCCCTCAGCTGCCTGCTGAGCTCCTGCAATATTCTGTCCCTTATTATTTCGGCCAAACGGAGCCACATTGAGATATGTCGTTAAAATCTCATCCTTATTCATGGCACGTTCCAAGGCAAGAGCATCCACAATCTCTGTCGCCTTACGAGCCAAAGTCGGTGCATCCCCAACCACCTGCTGTTTAATCAGTTGCTGGGTCAAGGTTGAACCCCCACTTGAGGAACCCAAACCTACAAATTTCCCCAAGGTCGCACGAATCACCGCCTTGGGCACTACACCCTTATGTTCTTTGAAGTGTTCATCTTCTGTCGCAATGATAGCCTTCTTCAGATTTTCCGAAATTTGCTCAGATGAGATAGAAGTGCGCAACAAATCACTCTCTATGGAAGCAATCACCGTCCCATCTGCATAGGTAATCTCTGAAATAGAAGAAATGTCCTTGACCTGATGTACCAATTCTTCTGTCTGAGGCACCCGAACCTTGTCAAATAAGGCCACTCCGTACCCCAAAGCAATCCCAGCTCCCAACATTCCTCCTAGAAAACCGAGTACAAAGAGTAAGTTAAATAAGGCTTTTATACTCAGTAAAATAGCTGGAAAAATGGCTGGCTTCTCTAAGGATTTAGATTTTTGGACACTTGATCCTTTCTTGCCAGGGCTAGCTGATTTTTTATTTTTTTGTTTTTGCTGGAAAAATTCCAGCATTTTTCGTTTTAATTCATTTAATTGATTTTGCATGGATTTCCTCACTCTATCTATTATACCACAAAAGGGAAACTTTCAATAAAATAGCCACTTTCTTCCCTATTCTGCTAGGCTATTGCCCAAGTTTGTGATACAATAGGTAGAAACAATAATTTTTAAAAAGGAGAAAAGACACATGCACATTTTTGATGAGCTAAAAGAGCGTGGTTTGATTTTTCAAACGACTGATGAAGAAGCTTTGCGTAAAGCCCTAGAAGAAGGTCAAGTTTCTTATTATACTGGCTACGATCCAACTGCTGACAGCCTTCACCTAGGCCACCTTGTCGCAATCTTGACAAGTCGTCGCTTGCAGCTAGCAGGTCACAAACCTTATGCGCTCGTTGGCGGTGCTACAGGTCTCATCGGAGATCCGTCCTTCAAAGATGCTGAACGTAGTCTCCAAACAAAAGACACAGTAGAGGGCTGGGTCAAGTCTATCCAAGGACAACTTTCTCGTTTTCTTGACTTTGAAAATGGCGAAAATAAAGCTGTCATGGTCAACAACTACGACTGGTTTGGAAGCATCAGCTTCATTGACTTCCTCCGTGATATTGGAAAATACTTCACTGTCAACTACATGATGAGTAAAGAGTCTGTTAAAAAACGGATCGAAACAGGAATTTCTTACACTGAGTTTGCTTACCAAATCATGCAAGGTTACGACTTCTTCGTCCTTAACCAAGACCACAATGTGACGCTACAAATCGGTGGTTCTGACCAGTGGGGAAATATGACAGCTGGTACCGAATTGCTCCGTCGTAAGGCTGATAAAACTGGTCACGTAATCACTGTACCACTGATCACAGATGCAACTGGTAAGAAATTTGGTAAATCAGAAGGAAACGCAGTCTGGCTCAATCCTGAAAAGACTTCCCCATACGAAATGTACCAATTTTGGATGAACGTTATGGACGCAGACGCTGTTCGCTTCTTGAAAATCTTTACCTTCTTGTCACTTGATGAGATTGAAGACATCCGTAAACAATTTGAAGCAGCTCCACACGAACGCTTGGCTCAAAAAGTCTTGGCTCGTGAAGTCGTTACACTCGTTCACGGAGAAGAAGCTTACAAAGAAGCCCTCAACATCACTGAGCAACTCTTTGCAGGAAACATCAAAAACCTTTCTGTCAAAGAGCTCAAACAAGGACTTCGTGGCGTTCCAAACTACCAAGTTCAAGCAGATGAAAACCACAATATCGTGGAACTGCTCGTCTCAGCTGGTGTAGTTAACTCAAAACGCCAAGCCCGTGAAGATGTTCAAAACGGAGCCATTTACTTAAATGGCGACCGTATCCAAGACCTTGACTATGTCTTGAGTGACGCAGATAAGTTAGAGAACGAACTGACTGTTATCCGTCGCGGTAAGAAAAAATACTTTGTATTGACTTACTAAATTGTTCAACATTTACCTATAAATAAAGGAGCTACCCTCGAGAAAGGTAACTCCTTTTTTTGCTGTTAATAACTCTCATCTATCTATTTTTTTAATAGACAGGCTACGCAGGACAATGCGTAAGGTTGTTAGATTATGTAAGATAGAAAGATTTGAAGGACTAAGCCAATTAAACAAGCCAAAAGCCAATCAAACTACTATTTACGACAACGGTATCTTGAATATTCTTCTTGATAAGTGTTTGCAAAGATGATGATAGCCAATCCAACTCTTGGAAGAAATCCAAGCGATTATCTAACAATAAGATATCACTCATCTGCTTAGAAATATCTGCGCTCTCATTCATCACCACACCGATATCTGATAGGGTTAGAGCAGCTGAGTCATTCAAGCCATCTCCAACCATCAAAATAGTGTGACCTGCTTTCTGCAGTTTCTCTACTAACTCAAACTTCCCATCAGGTTTCAAGTCTGTATAGACCTGATCAAAGGGCAAATCTTTGACTAATTCCTCTGTCCTAACCAAGGTGTCCCCTGTTGCCAGAATCAATTTTTTCCCTTGTGCCTTAAGTTTCTCCAAGGCTGCTTTTGCTTCTTTTCTCAAAGGAGTATGAATGCAGAACATTCCAATCAATTCATTCTGATAAGCCAAGAATAAGAGATTGTAGTGACTCTTGTACTCTTCAATTAAAGCATTTTGTTCTGAACTGATATGAATCTGTTCATCCTGCATCAAGACATAATTCCCAATAAGAACTGGTTGCCCATCTATATGAGATTTGATCCCCTTGCTTGCGATATATTGGAGTTTCCCATGCATTTCCTCATGTTCAATTCCCTCTATCTCGGCTTGCTTGACGATGGCATTAGCAATAGGATGATAAATGTGTTCCTCAAGACAGGCACTGATTCTGAGAATATCTTCCTCACTATAGTCCCCAAAAGGTAACACCTTTTCAACTATCGGATAGCTAGTTGTGATTGTTCCCGTCTTATCAAACAAGAAAGTATCAACTTCCAGATATTTCTCCAGAACATCCCCATCCTTAATCACCATTTCACGATTCAACCCCTCCTTGATAGCTGTTAAATAAGCTACAGGAGTAGAGATTTTCAAAGCGCAGGAGAAATCGACCAATAGGAAAGAAATAGCCTTAGAAAAAGAACCTGTTAATAGGTAAGTCAGACCAGCACCCAAGAAATTATATTTGACGACCTTGTCCGCCATCTTGATGAAATAGCGTTGTTTCGTTTTCTTGTTTTCTTCAGATTTCTTCATCAACTCAATCAGTTGTAAAACCCGGCTGTTCATCTGATTATCGGTTACACGAATGCGCAACTCTCCAGTTTCTAATACTGTATTTGCACAAACCAAATCAGACTCTCTTTTTTCAACTGGAAAACTCTCTCCCGTCAAAGAACTTTCGTTGACCATACCTAAACCTGAAACTACTTGTCCATCAAACAGAATTTCATTTCCTTGAGATAGGACCAAGACATCTCCTATTTGAACATCGGAACTCTTGATACTAACAACCGTATCGCCCTGTACTAGGAATACATCGTTCTCTTTTGCAAGAAGGCTTTGTTCTAAATCTGTTGCAGTTTTTTTCAAGGACCACTGATCTAAATGATTCCCCAAATCAAGCATAAACATGATATTGCTAGCCGTCTTGGATTGGTTCATAAACAAGGACAATAAAATCGCCGAACAGTCCAAGACCTCCATCGTTAGTTCCTTACGCGCTAGTGTTTGATAGGCTTCTCTAATATAGCCAAAAGCCTGATAACAAGTCCATATATAGCGAATAGGATACGGCACAAAACTACGAAAAAGTACACGCTTAATCGCTGCACCTGAAACAATAGAATAAGCACTCTCTTCTCTACGAATGGGAAGAGTCATCAACTCAGAAACTTTCCCTTTATCAATTCTTTTTAAAAAGGCTTCTGCATTATCTAATACAGAAAAGCCTTCTTTTATACGTAGAGTAAAGTGCTGTTGATCCATGTAAAACTGGATAGACTCAATCCCCTTTTCATCTCTCACCAAGGAACGAAGATAGTCTTGAATATCCAAGGTGAGTGAAAAAGAAGATGATAGTCGGATATGTTGGTATCCTCTATGTAGCACTTTAAAAGACATATTATTCTCCTATAAGGCTATCTAATTGCTCTTCTTTTTTCTCTTGCTCGTACAAATATTTGGCATCTTGCAAGACATCGTCTCCATGTTGCTTCACAACAGAAACAGATGCGTCTAGCCCATCTTTCAACTTGTAAGCCTTAGCCAAAGCTTTAGAATAACCTTTTTTAGCTTCCTTACTTGCCAAGATTTTCAAACCAAGGGTACCAAATGCAACACCACCTAAAAAGAGTGATGATTTTTTCGCAACTTTTGCGACGGTTAATACTTCTTTTAACATACTTATTTCCTCCTAGCTATTATTATATAGCAATTTAGATATAAAAGCAATTTAATTTTGGCACTTTGAAAAGTAATTATACTACTATTTAATTTTATTACAAATCATCCTAAAGTTGCTTTCATTTGCCTCTTTTGATACACTTAAACTATGAATACAAATCTCAAACCTAAACTCCAGCGTTTTGCTTCTGCGACTGCCTTTGCCTGCCCTATCTGTCAAGAAAATCTGACTCTGCTAGAGACTAGTCTCAAGTGCTGCAACCGTCATTCTTTTGACTTGGCGAAATTTGGCTATGTCAATCTAGCCCCTCAAATCAAGCAATCTGTCAACTACGACAAGGAAAACTTTCAAAACCGGCAACAAATCCTAGAAGCTGGCTTTTACCAAGCTATCTTAGATGCTGTATCTGACTTGTTAGCAAATTCAGAAACTAGCTCCACAATCTTGGATATTGGTTGTGGCGAAGGATTTTATTCTCGTAAACTTCAAGAAAATCACCCTGAAAAAACCTTCTATGCCTTTGACATTTCCAAAGATTCTGTCCAAATCGCTGCCAAGAGCGAACCCAACTGGGCAGTCAATTGGTTCGTTGGTGACTTAGCTCGTCTTCCTATAAAGGACGCCAGCATGGATATCCTGCTAGATATCTTTTCACCTGCCAACTATGGAGAATTTCGTCGCATTTTATCCAAAGACGGTATCTTGATAAAGGTTATCCCGACTGAAAATCACCTCAAAGAAATCCGTCAAAGGGTACAGGACCAGCTGACAAACAAGGACTATTCCAACCAAGATATCAAAAATCATTTCCAAAACAACTTCACTATCTTATCCAGTAAAACTGCCTCACTAACCAAGCCTATCACAGCAGAGCAGCTCCAAGCCCTACTCAGTATGACTCCTCTCCTCTTTCACATCGACCAGAGTAAGATTGACTGGAGCCAACTGACAGAGATTACCATTGAAGCAGAGATTTTGGTTGGGAAAGTACTATAATTGACACAAAAAACCGCATTTCAAGAAGATCTGCGGTTTTAAATTTCAATTTTTAAACTATCTATCCCAAAAGTCTAAAACATTTAAAGCTTTTAGCTTCTCCATTTATTTTCGATTCGAAATAATAAATTTATCAATAAATAGCAATTGATATAAGGCAAGTACAGATCCCCAGAAACTCCCTCGAAGCGAGATTTCTTGATGATTGAGAGGAAACAAATCATGGTTACCTATATAGAGGCATATCAAAATAACAAATAAAAATCCAAAAATAAATCCGTCCATTTATATTTTTGAAAAAAATATTTTTTTAACATAATAGCACATTTTCTTGACTACAATAACATTATATGATAAAATGTAAGCGGATACAAATAAAAAGAAATTGCCTTATTCAATTAATATTCCTATAAGAAAGCAGATGATTCCAATGTACAAACTATAATTATCAACTCTTAATATCCAACTTAGTTATGAAAGAATGGTAGGTGATTGTCATGAAAAAAACACTAATTACTCTATTATTTAGTTGTTTAGCATTATTTTGTTTGCCTATTTCTGTAAATGCCGACACTAATAATAATCTTGTCATAAAATTCAATGAACTAACATTTACTGTTGAGGATTATAATATCCCTAATCCAGAAGTAATCTATTCAAAATCAGGATTCAAAGAAGTCGCAACTGTTCTTGATAGTGATACTGGAAAAGTTGTCGAAACTATCGAACTTATCCCAGATCTTTCTCGCGCTACAGTTACCTCACATACATTAAAAAGAAGTGCAACATTTGCTAGAACTACAGTTCAATTAAGCGTAAATATTGAGCTATATAATGAGGGTTCTTTCCGTCAGATTAACTCAATTCACGGTTATTACTTAGGAATAACAAATTCTATTACAAACACATCTATTGAAGACAAAACTATTGATGTTTGGTCTACAAATGGATTCCCTACAACAAAAATAAAGTATGCTTATAATGGCACTTTAACAGCAGTTGTAGAAACTAGTGGTTCAGCTTCAGTTCAAGCAGAGTTGTTAGGAGCTGGATTTACATTTGGAGGTAGTATGTCAGGTAAATCTTATTATAGAGTCCCATTTAATCAAAACGGAACTATTAGCCTATACAACTATTAGTCTATACTAACTTAGGAGATAATCGATATTATGAATGAAAAAAAACGTACATATTTTATTTGTGCAAGTATTATTATTTCATCTATAATTTTAGGACTCTTTATTTATAAAGGAATTTATGACGGATTTGACGTTTTGGGTCAATTTACAAACGATGGCCTCAGGGTAATTAGTACTAATATTAGTACTGTTGGTAATAATATTAGTACTAATATTAGTAATAATAGGTAGTTAATAGCAATAGAATTCAAATAAAAAAACGGTAATTTAGTGAATGAACTGCACCCCAAAAGTTAGACAGAAAAAATCTAACTTTTGGGGTGTTTTTATTATGAAATTAACTTATGATGATAAAGTTCAGATCTATGAACTTAGAAAACAAGGATATAGCTTAGAGAAGCTTTCAAATAAATTTGGGATAAACAATTCTAATATTAGGTACATGATTAAATTGATTGATCGTTATGGAATAGAGTTCGTCAAAAAAGGAAAAAATCGTTACTATTCTCCTGAATTAAAACAAAAAATGATTGATAAAGTCCTACATGAAAACTGGTCTCAAGATAGAGTTTCTCTCGAATATGCTCTCCCAAATCGTGGTATGCTTCCAAATTGGATGGCACAATACAAGAAAAACGGGTATACTATTGTTGAGAAAACAAAAGGGAGACCATCTAAAATGGGACGTAAACCAAAGAAGAAACCCGAAGAGATGACAGAGTTAGAACGCCTTTAAGCAGAAAACGAGTATCTGAGAGCGGAGAATGCTATCCTAAAAAAGTTGAGAGAACTCCGCTTGAAGGAGGAAAAAGAGAAAGAAGAAAGACAGAAATTGTTCAAGAATTAATGACTGATTTTTCGTTAGATATTCTTCTAAAAACCATTAAACTCGCTCGTTCGACCTACTACTATCACTTGAAACAGCTAGACAAACCAGATAAGGATCAAAAGCTTAAAGCTGAAATTCAAGCTATTTTTACCGAACACAAAGGAAATTACGGATATCGTCGAATCCATTTAGAATTAAGAAATCGTGGTTATCTGGTCAATCATAAAAGAGTTCAACGCTTGATGAAAGTGCTCAATTTACAAGCTAGAATCCGCAAGAAACGCAAGTATTCTTCTCATAAAGGAGATGTTGGCAAGAAAGCAGACAACCTTATTCAACGTCAATTTGAAGCAGCTAAACCAATGGAAAGTGCTATACGGATGTGACAGAATTTGCCATTCCAGCAAGCGCTCAAAAGCTTTACTTATCACCAGTTTTAGATGGCTTTAATAGCGAAATCATCGCTTATAATCTTTCTTGTTCGCCTAATTTAGAACAAGTAAAAACGATGTTGGAACAGGCTTTCACAGAGAAACACTACGAGAATACGATTCTCCATAGTGACCAAGGCTGGCAATATCAACACGATTTTTATCACAGGTTTTTAGAGAGTAAGGGAATTCAAGCATCCATGTCACGCAAGGGCAACAGCCCAGACAACGGTATGATGGAGTCCTTCTTTGGCATTCTGAAATCGGAGATGTTTTATGGTTATGAGAAGTCATTTCAGTCGCTTAAGCAATTGGAACAAGCCATTGTAGACTATATTGATTACTACAACAATAAACGAATTAAGGTAAAACTAAAAGGACTTAGTCCTGTGCAGTACAGAACTAAATCCTTAATCTTATGCGTTTTGTTATGCAAAAATCACTGGAGTTTCTATACACATTAAGGGAAAATATTTGAAATCAGTTCTCTTAATAGCCATTGAATACCATATAGTACATTTATTCCAAATATGATATAGGCCGTATAAATCAAGTATTTCGATTTCTCCCGCCTCAAAGAATAAATCTTGTACAAGATAAATAAATTTAAAGCAATAAATAATAGAGACAAAAGCTTCCTCCAAAAATCAATAAAGGTACACAGCTAAGCATAGCCCTAAACTTTATTTTCGATTCGAGATAACAAACTTATCAATGAACAATAAGTGATATAAGGCCAGTACCAGACCCCAAACGCTACCACGAAAAGAGAATTCTTGATGATTGAGAGGAAACAAATCATGGTTACCAATATAGAGGCAGGTCAAAATAACAAATAAAATCCAAAATAAATCCGTCCACTTATATTTTGAAAAATATTTTTTCCACATAAAAACACCTTCTTTCCTATAATCATATTATAATACTTTATGTAAGCGAATACAAGAAATATGAGGTAAGCAACTACAAAGAAACATGAGGATGAAGACCGTAAAAACCAGCATTTTAAGCCTTCACTGTATCTATGATTTATCCCTTTTAAATAAGATTGATCCAAATCCACATCATTCAAAAAAAGCGAATTTCAATCGAAACTCGCTTTTTTACAAAATGTGTTAGTATGAATTTGTATCTTATACTCAATGAAAATCAAAGAGCAAACTAGGAAGCTAGCCGCAGGTTGCTCAAAGCACTGCTTTGAGGTTGCAGATAACGCTGACGTGGTTTGAAGAGATTTTCGAAGAGTATTAGTTCAAGTGCCAGATATCTTCGTTATACTGAGCAATTGTACGGTCAGATGAGAAGAATCCTGCTTTAGAAATGTTAACGATAACTTTGTCCAACCATGCGTCACGGTCTTCGTAGTCAGCAAGCATTTGCTCTTTGACTTTGATGTAGTCTTCCAAATCAAGAAGAGTCATGAACCAGTCTTTGTTGATCAATTCATTGTAAAGACGTTCCAAACGTTCTTTGTTTCCAGCTGCAAGAACTGCATCACTAACGATGAAGTCAACCAATGGTTTGATAGCTTTACGAGCGTAGAATTCGCTTGATTTGTAAGCTGCTTTTGCGTAAAGGTCGATAACAGTTTCTGAATCTTCACCGAAGATGTAGATGTTTTCGTCGCCAACCAACTCAGCGATTTCCACGTTAGCTCCGTCCATAGTACCAAGAGTCAAAGCTCCGTTCAACATGAATTTCATGTTACCAGTACCTGAAGCTTCTTTAGAAGCAAGTGAAATTTGTTCTGAAATATCACATGCTGGGATAAGGAAGCTTGCTGCAGTAACGTTGTAGTTTTCAACCATAACTACTTGCAAGTGTGGAGCTACTGCTGGATCGTTAGCAATAACTTCTGACATGCAAAGAATCAAGTGGATGATGTCTTGAGCGATTGTGTAGGCTGGAGCTGCTTTACCACCAAAGAAGATTGTGATTGGGCGAGCAGGGATGTTACCAGCTTTGATGTCAAGGTATTTGTGAATCACGTACAAGGCGTTCATTTGTTGGCGTTTGTACTCGTGAAGACGTTTGATTTGGATATCAAAGATAGAGTTTGGATTGATTTCCACACCTTGGTGTTCTTTCAAGTGACGAGCCAATTTACGTTTGTTGTGAGCCTTGATGCTTTCCAATTTTTCTTTGACAGCTGCTTTGTCTTCATAAGACAAAAGTTTTTCAAGCTCATCTGCTTCATGGTGCCAACCATCTCCAAGAATCTCATCCAAGTAGTGAGATAAGCTTGGGTTAGCATGCATAAGCCAACGACGGAAAGTAATACCGTTTGTTTTGTTGTTGAATTTTTCTGGGTAAAGGTCGTAGAAGGCTTTCAACTCAGAGTTCTTCAAGATTTCAGTATGGAGTGCTGCTACCCCGTTAACGCTGTATCCGTAGTGGATATCCATGTGAGCCATGTGAACACGTCCGCTCTCATCGATGATTTGAACAGCTGAATCTTTGTATTCTGCTTTCACGCGGCGATCCAATTCTTCGATGATTGGTACCAAGTGAGGAACCACTTCTTGCAAGAATTCAAGAGGCCATTTTTCAAGCGCTTCAGCAAGGATTGTGTGGTTAGTGTAGGCAGTCATGCTACGAACGATTGAGATTGCTTCGTCAAGCTCGATACCACGTGCAGTCAAAAGACGGATCAATTCAGGGATAACCATTGATGGGTGAGTATCGTTGATTTGTACAACTGCGTAGTCAGCAAGGTCATGCAAGTTGCTTCCTTTTTCGATTGCTTCATCGATGATCAATTGCGCACCGTTTGAAACCATGAAGTATTGTTGGAAGATACGGAGCAATTCACCTTGTTTATCGCTATCGTCTGGGTAAAGGAAGAGAGTCAAGTTGCGAGCGATATCTGTCTTGTCAAAGTTGATACCATCTTTAATAATAGAAGAATCAACTGAATCCAAGTCAAACAAACGCAAGCGGTTTTTAGTTGCTGTTTCATAACCAGTAACATCAATATCGTAAAGAGTTGATGTCAAAGTAAAGTCTGCAAATGGTACTTGGTAGCTACGGCTTGAGCGAACCAACCAGTTTTGCTCTGTCAACCATGCATTTGGAATTGTTTCTTGTTGGTTGTTTTTAAGAACTTGTTGGAAAAGACCAAAGTGGTAGTTAAGACCAACACCGTCACCATTCAAACCAAGAGTCGCAATTGAGTCGATAAAGCAGGCAGCCAAACGTCCCAAACCACCATTACCAAGAGATGGTTCCAATTCAACTTCTTCAACTTCGATCAAGTCTTTACCTGCAGCCGCAAGTTCTTTTTTGACATCGTCGTAAAGACCAAGGTTGATCAAGTTGTTTGACAAGAGTTTACCAATCAAGAACTCAGCTGAGATATAGTAAACTTTTTTCTTACCAGTGTTGACTGGTTTTTGGCTGCTTGCAAGCTTGCTGTAGTTAAGAAGAGCAAGGTAAAGCTCTTCATTGCTACATTCTGCAATGGTTTTATTGTAACGATTTTGTACAAATTCTTGTAGTGATAACATGTTTAAGGTGTCTCCTGATATTGTATTATTTCTTTAATTCTACCAAATTTTCATTGATTCGGCGATAGATTGTTGTCAAGTCAAGCAAGCCTTCCTCGACAGCTGGTGTCAATTGATCTTCAGTCATACGCCAAGACCAGTTTCCACCAAGGGTAGATGGGAAGTTCATACGAGCTGTCTCATCCAATTCTAGCAAATCTTGCATAGTTGCAATTGCCATGAAGCTAACTGATGAAAAGACTGTACGAAGCATAGCGTGTGGAACTGTTTCGTATTCTTTACGGTTAGTATAGCGAGCCATGTACTCACGAGTCGCATCATCGATCTCGTTACGGTACCAACCAAGGACCGTGTTGTTATCGTGTGTTCCTGTGTACATAACTGAGTTAGCAGGTGCCAAGTGTGGGCTATCGATACTTTCGTCTTCTGGATTGAAAGCAAATTGAAGAATCTTCATTCCTGGGAAGCCAGTACGTTCACGCAACTCGATAACTTCATCCGTCATGAAGCCAAGGTCTTCTGCGATGATGTTTAGCTCACCAAGTTCTTCCTTAACGGCTGCAAAAAGCTTGTAGCCCGGACCTTTCACCCACTCACCAGGTGCTGCTGTATCGGAACCAGCAGGGATTTCCCAGTAAGATTCGAAACCACGGAAGTGGTCGATACGAACGATATCGTAGATTTTGAAGCTTTCACGCAAGCGTTCAATCCACCATTTGTAGCCGTCTTTGTCCATTGCTTCCCAGTCATAGATTGGGTTACCCCAAGCTGACCAGTTGCAGAAAACTCATCTGGTGGGCATCCTGCGATGCAAGTAGCCTTACCGTTGACATCTGTCTTGAAAAGATGTGGATTTGCCCACATATCGCTTGAATCTTCCGCTACGTAGATTGGCATGTCTCCAACGATTTCGATGTGGTTGTCGTTAGCGTAAGCTTTCAATTTCAACCATTGTTGGAAGAAGAAGTATTGAGTCACACGGTGGTAAACCAACTTGTCTGCCAATTGCTCACGGTAGCTTTCAAGTGCTGAAGCTTTACGAGCACGAGCATCTGCATCTGGCCATTCAGTCCAAGCAAGATTTTCAAAATGCTCTTTGATAGCCATATACTCAGCAAAGAGCTCAAGCCATGATTGGTTGCCTTGAGCAAATTTCTCAAAATCTTTAACATCTCCGACTTCAAAGAAACGTTTCACCGCTTTTTCTAAAAGAGGACGACGTGCATAGTAAATCTTAGCATAGTCAACTTCAGACGCATCGCTACCAAAGTCAACTCCTTCAAGGTCACTTGCTTCCAACAAACCTTGCTCCACCAAGATATCCAAATCGATAAAATGAGTATTTCCTGCAAAGGCTGAGAAAGACTGGTAAGGAGAATCTCCGTAACTAGTTGTTCCTAATGGAAGGATTTGCCAGTAACGTTGTTTTGTGCGAACCAAGAAATCAACGAAGTCGTAAGCACTTTTACCAAATGATCCGATTCCGTAAGCTCCTGGAAGAGAAGAGATGTGCATCAACACACCACTTTGACGTTTTTTCATAAACAACACCTCGTGTATTTGTAGTTTAAATTTTCATTTTTGGGCGCAAACGTTTGCGTTAAGATAATTATAGCGTATTTCCCCGACAATTGCAAGCGTTTTTAAAAAACTTTTTGATTATTTTTTTAAAAAAACTTGTCCTTCTTTATGTATACATATACATTTTTCCTTTTTCTACTTACAAAAGCTTCTTCAACTACAAATAGAAGGCTCAACTTAGCCTACTTTTGGTCTAGATCAATTTATTTTTTGTTCAAAATCTAGGCAATCGTTTCCCTAAATAATTTCAGTAAAAGCATGAAAATATATTTTCTGACTTTTCTTCTATTATAAGCAAATAAAACGCTTACCCTTTCCGTGAAATTTTTTTAAAATTTTTACAAAAAACACTTGCAACCGTTTTCTATTTGTGCTATACTAGTCCCATAAAGGAAAACGTTTGCGTTTCCTCATTATAAAATTTGTTATTCTTTAGGAGGAATACACTATGTCATCTAAATTCATGAAGAGCGCTGCTGTGCTTGGAACTGTTACACTTGCTAGCTTGCTTTGGTAGCTTGCGGAAGCAAAACTGCTGATAAACCTGCTGATTCTGGTTCATCTGAAGCGAAAGAAATCACTCTTTACGTTGAGGACCAATACAAAGCTTATGCTGAAACAGTAGCTAAAGCTTATAAAGAACAATCAGGAACAACAGTTAACATCAAATCTGGTGACCAAATGGGTGGGCTTGACAAACTTTCTCTTGACAACCAATCAGGTCAAGCTCCTGACGTTATGATGGCTCCATACGACCGTGTAGGTAGCCTTGGTACTGACGGACAACTTTCAGAAGTGAAATTGAGCGACGGTGCTAAAACAGATGATAAAACTAAATCTCTTGTAACAGCTGCTGACGGTAAAGTTTACGGTGCTCCTGCCGTTATCGAGTCACTTGTTATGTACTACAACAAAGACTTGGTAAAAGAAGCTCCAAAAACATTTGCTGACTTGGAAAACCTTGCTAAAGATAGCAAATACGCATTCGCTGGAGAAGATGGAAAAACTTCTGCTTTCCTAGCTGACTGGACAAACTTCTACTTTGCATACGGACTTCTTGCTGGTAACGGCGGTTACGTATTCGGCCAAAATGGTAAAGACGCTAAAGACATCGGTCTTGCCAACGACGGCGCTATCAAAGGTGTAGAATACGCTAAATCTTGGTATGAAAAATGGCCTAAAGGTATGCAAGATACGGAAGGAGCTGGAAACCTAATCCAAACTCAATTCCAAGAAGGTAAAACAGCTGCTATCATCGATGGACCTTGGAAAGCTCAAGCCTTCAAAGACGCTAAAGTAAACTACGGTGTTGCAACTATCCCAACTCTTCCAAACGGAAAAGACTACGCAGCATTCGGTGGTGGTAAAGCTTGGATCATCCCATCAAGCACTAAGAACCTTGAAGCTGCTCAAAAATTTGTAGACTTCCTTGTTTCAACTGAACAACAAAAAGCCTTCTACGATAAAACTAATGAAATCCCAGCTAACACTGAAGCTCGTTCATACGCTGAAGGTAAAAACGATGAGTTGACAACAGCTGTTATCAAACAGTTCAAGAACGCTCAACCAATGCCAAACATCTCTCAAATGTCTGCAGTTTGGGATCCAGCGAAAACAATGTTGTTTGAAGCTGTAAGCGGTAAGAAAGATGCTAAGACAGCTGCAAACGATGCTGTAACATTGATCAAAGAAACAATCAAACAAAAATTTGGTGAATAAGAAATTTGTTCAAGGGGGGTGGAAATCAAATCCCCCTTTGAATTTATCAATAGAAACATAAATAGTTTAGGTTTTATCTAAAAACCAGTATCCTATGAAAGGAGTTATTATGGAAAAGCAACAACCTAGCAAAGCAGCCCTGCTGTCTATCATTCCTGGGTTAGGACAGATTTACAATAAACAAAAAGCCAAAGGTTTTATCTTCCTTGGTGTAACCATCGTATTTGTCCTTTACTTCCTAGCACTTGCAGCCCCTGAATTGAGCAATCTCATCACTCTTGGTGACAAGCCAGGTCGTGACAATTCCCTCTTTATGCTGATTCGCGGTGCCTTCCATTTAATCTTTGTAGTTGTTTATGTACTCTTTTATTTCTCAAATATTAAAGATGCACATACAACTGCTAAACACATTAATAATGGTATTCCAGTAGCACTTACCTTTAAAGAAATGGTCAAAGGAATCTATGAAAATGGCTTCCCTTACCTCTTGATCATTCCATCTTATATTGCCATGACCTTCGCGATTATCTTCCCAGTTATCGTAACCTTGATGATTGCCTTTACCAACTACGACTTCCAACACTTGCCACCAAACAAATTGTTGGACTGGGTTGGTTTGACGAACTTTACAAACATCTGGAGTTTGAGTACCTTCCGTTCTGCCTTCGGTGCCGTTCTTTCTTGGACTATCATCTGGGCTTTGGCTGCCTCAACTTTACAAATCGTAATCGGTATCTTCACAGCTATCATTGCTAACCAACCATTTATCAAAGGAAAACGTATCTTTGGTGTTATTTCCTTCTTCCTTGGGCTGTCCCAGCCTTCATCACTATCTTGACATTCTCAAACATGTTTAACGATAGTGTCGGAGCTATCAACACTCAAGTCTTGCCAATCTTGGCTAAATTCCTTCCTTTCCTTGATGGTGCTCTTATTCCTTGGAAAACAGATCCAACTTGGACAAAAATTGCCTTGATTATGATGCAAGGTTGGCTTGGATTCCCATACATCTACGTTTTGACCTTGGGTATCTTGCAATCTATTCCTAACGACCTTTACGAAGCAGCTTATATTGACGGTGCCAATGCTTGGCAAAAATTCCGCAACATCACTTTCCCAATGATCTTGGCCGTTGCGGCACCTACTTTGATTAGCCAATACACCTTCAACTTTAACAACTTCTCTATCATGTACCTCTTCAATGGTGGAGGACCTGGTAGTGTCGGAGGGGGAGCTGGTTCAACCGATATCTTGATCTCATGGATCTACCGTTTGACAACAGGTACATCTCCTCAATACTCAATGGCGGCAGCTGTTACCTTGATTATCTCTATCATTGTCATCTCAATCTCTATGATTGCATTCAAGAAACTACACGCATTTGATATGGAGGACGTCTAAGATGAATAACTCAATTAAACTCAAACGTAGACTGACTCAAACCCTTACTTACCTCTACTTAATTGGCCTATCAATCGTGATTATCTATCCACTTTTGATTACCATCATGTCAGCCTTTAAAGCAGGTAACGTCTCAGCCTTTAAACTAGATACTAATATCGACCTCAATTTTGATAACTTTAAAGGCCTCTTCACTGAAACCTTGTACGGTACTTGGTACCTCAATACTTTGATTATCGCCTTGATTACCATGGTTGTTCAAACAAGTATCATCGTACTTGCTGGTTATGCCTACAGCCGTTACAACTTCTTGGCTCGTAAACAAAGTTTGGTCTTCTTCTTGATTATCCAAATGGTGCCAACCATGGCCGCTTTGACAGCCTTCTTCGTTATGGCGCTTATGTTGAACGCCCTTAACCACAGCTGGTTCCTCATCTTCCTCTACGTTGGTGGAGGTATCCCGATGAATGCTTGGCTCATGAAGGGCTACTTCGATACAGTGCCAATGTCTCTAGACGAATCTGCAAACTAGACGGTGCAGGACACTTCCGCCGCTTCTGGCAAATTGTTCTTCCACTTGTTCGCCCAATGGTTGCCGTACAAGCTCTCTGGGCCTTCATGGGACCTTTTGGAGACTATATCCTCTCTAGTTTCTTGCTTCGTGAGAAAGAATACTTTACTGTTGCCGTAGGTCTCCAAACCTTCGTTAGCAATGTGAAAAACTTGAAGATTGCCTACTTCTCAGCAGGTGCTATCCTCATTGCCCTTCCAATCTGTATTCTCTTCTTCTTCCTACAAAAGAACTTTGTTTCAGGACTTACAAGTGGTGGCGACAAGGGATAATATATCCCCGCCACCCTTTTTCATTTTATACTCTTCGAAAACCTCTTCAAACCACGTCAGCTTCACCTTGCCGTAGTACGGTTACTGACTTCGTCAGTTCTATCCACAACCTCAAAACAGTGTTTTGAACAACCTGCGGCTAGCTTCCTAGTTTGCTCTTTGATTTTCATTGAGTATTAGCGATTGCTACTGTAAATAATATTCTTGCAACAAGCAATTTTTCTCCTAGACTTGAAATAAAGAGCATTTCTCTATATAATAATACTCATATAGAAAACACCTTTTAGAAAGATACCTATGCTTCCATATCCATTTTCTTATTTTTCAAGTATTTGGGGATTTCGTAAGCCCCTGTCCAAACGTTTCGGACTCAACTGGTTTCAACTGCTCTTTACCAGTATCTTCCTTATTAGCTTATCTATGGTACCTATTGCCATCCAAAACAGCTCGCAGGAGACTTATCCGCTAGAAACCTTTATCGATAATGTCTATGAACCATTGACAGATGAGGTTGTCCAGGACCTCTCTGAGCATGCTGCAATTGTTGATGGTAAATTAACTTATACAGGAACAGCTAGTCAAGCCCCTTCTCTTTTAATCGGTCCAAGTCAAAGTAAGGAGTTACCTAAGGACTTGCAACTGCATTTCGATACGAATGAGCTAGTCATCAGCAAGGAAAGTAAGGAACTGACCCGCATCTCTTACCGAGCCATTCAGACTGAGAGTTTCAAAAGCAAAGACAGCTTGACCCAAGCAATTTCTAAAGACTGGTACCAGCAGAATCGTGTCTATATCAGTCTCTTCCTAGTTCTCGGTGCAAGCTTCCTCTTTGGTTTGAATTTCTTTATCGTCTCTTTAGGAGCGAGTCTTCTCCTTTATATCACTAAGAAATCACGCCTCTTTTCATTTAAAACCTTTAAAGAGTGCTACCATTTTATCTTGAACTGTTTAGGATTACCAACTCTGATTACGCTTATTTTGGGACTCTTTGGCCAAAATATGACAACTCTCATTACTGTACAAAACATTCTTTTTGTTCTGTATCTGGTCACTATCTTTTATAAAACGCATTTCCGTGACCCAGATTACCATAAATAGGAGATTTTTATGCCCGTTACGATTAAAGACGTGGCCAAGGCTGCTGGTGTTTCGCCTTCAACCGTAACCCGTGTTATTCAAAACAAATCAACCATTAGCGACGAAACAAAAAAACGCGTTCGCAAGGCTATGAAGGAACTCAATTACCACCCCAACCTCAATGCTCGCAGTTTGGTAAGCAGTTATACGCAAGTTATCGGCTTAGTTCTTCCTGATGATTCAGATGCCTTCTACCAGAATCCTTTCTTTCCATCAGTCCTACGCGGCATCTCTCAAGTCGCATCTGAAAACCACTATGCCATTCAGATAGCAACAGGGAAAGATGAGAAGGAGCGTCTTACTGCCATCTCACAAATGGTCTATGGTAAACGTGTAGACGGTTTAATTTTCCTTTATGCCGAAGAGGAAGATCCTTTAGTCAAACTGGTGGCTGATGAGCAGTTCCCCTTCCTCATCCTCGGAAAATCTCTGTCCCCCTTCATTCCACTTGTCGATAATGACAACGTTCAAGCTGGCTTTGATGCGACTGAATATTTCATCAAAAAAGGCTGCAAACGAATTGCCTTTATTGGAGGGACTAAGAGACTCTTCGTAACACAAGACCGTTTAACAGGCTATGAGTCAGCACTCAAACAGTACCAACTGCCTCTTGATAGTAACTTGACCTATTTTGCGAACGAATTCCTAGAAGAAAAAGGTTATCAATTCAGTAAGCGTTTGTTTAAACACGATCCTATGATTGATGCTATCATTACAACTGATAGCCTCCTAGCTGAAGGGGTCTGTGACTACATCGCTAAGCACCAGCTGGATGTCCCTGTTCTCAGCTTCGACTCAGTCAATCCCAAGCTCAACTTGGCAGCCTATGTCGATATTAATAGCCTAGAACTTGGTCAAACATCATTTGAAACGATTCTTCAGATTATCAACGATGCTAAAAGCAATAAGCAAATCTGTTACCGTCAGTTAATCGCCCACAAAATTATCGAAAAATAAAAACCAGCTCGCGCTGGTTTTTTTATCACTAATTTTCTGTTTCAACGAATCGTCCCAGAATATGAACATTCTCAGATACAGAGACAAAGGCGCCTGGATCCACCTGTTTCATAATCTGTTTAAATTCATTAAACTCTGCACGTGTAATGACAGTGATTAAAACTGCCTTTCTTTCGTGATTATAGGTTCCTTCTGCATCGTGGATCATGGTTGCTCCGCGATGCAATTTTTTATGGATTTTTTCAATTACCTTCTCTGGATGATTGGTCACAATCATGGCCTGCATACGTTTTTGCTTAGTAAAGACAGCGTCTGTCACACGGCTAGAGACAAAGATGGTAATCATAGAGTAGAGAGCGTATTTCCAACCAAAGGTCAAACCTGCTATCAGCATGATAGTCCCATTTACCAAGAAAGAAATACTGCCGACATTCTTACCTGTTTTCTTACGAATGGTCAGGCTGACAATATCTGTACCTCCGCTAGAAATGTTGTTACGGAGCGCAAAACCAATCCCCAAGCCCATGACAACACCCCCAAAAAGGGCATTGATAATGGGATCCTCCGTCAAGGTCGCCACAGGGACAAACTGGATAAAGAAGGAACTCATGGATACCGTGATAAAGGTAAAGACGGTGAACTTATGGCCAATCTGATACCAAGCCAAGACCATCAAAGGAAAATTAATGGCGTAGAAGGTCAGCGAAATCGGAATATGAAAACCAAACCAGTGATTACTCAAGGCAGAGATAATCTGTGCCAAACCTGTCGCACCACTCGAATACACATGCCCTGGTTGGAAAAAGAAATTGACCGCTACTGCTGATAAAAAACCATAGACCAGAGAAGCCGAAATCTTCTCATCGTATTTTTCACGAGAGATGCTTTGTAAGACACGTAAAATTTTTATCTGATGAGCAAAGCGGCGCAGATAATAGCGCCACCGCTTAATTCGTTTTGCTTGTTTCATCTTCTTCTACTTGTAAGCTGAGTTCCTCTAGTTGTTTGAGAGCTACTGTTGAAGGAGCTTGTGTCATTGGGTCACTTGCCTTATTGTTCTTAGGAAAGGCAATAACTTCACGGATATTTTCTTCTCCTGCTAAGAGCATGACAAATCGGTCAAGCCCGATAGCCAAACCACCGTGTGGTGGGAAACCATAGTCCATGGCTTCAAGAAGGAAGCCAAACTGGTCATTTGCTTCTTCAGCTGAGAAACCAAGAGCCTTGAACATGCGTTCTTGAAGGTCTTTTTGATTGATACGAAGGCTACCACCACCAAGCTCATAACCGTTCAAGACAATATCGTAAGCAATGGCACGAACCTTCGCCAAATCACCTTCTAATTCGTGAGCAGTCTCTTCCTGTGGTAGAGTAAATGGATGGTGGGCGCTCATGTAACGACCTTCTTCTTCAGACCATTCAAACATTGGCCAGTCAACCACCCAAAGGAAGTTGAATTTATCGCTATCAATCAAACCAAGCTCTTTGGCAATACGTCCACGAAGGGCACCGAGTGTTGCATTGGCCACTTCAAGCGTATCCGCCACAAAGAGAACGAGGTCCTTATCTTCAAGAGCAAGCGCTGTTGTCAATTCTGCTTGGATGTTAGTCAAGAACTTGGCAACTGGTCCATTTAATTCTCCATCAACAACCTTAACCCAAGCAAGACCTTTGGCACCGTACTGCTTGGCTACTTCAGTCATCTTATCAATGTCTTTACGTGAATAGTTGTCCGCAGCTCCTTTGACCACAATGGCTTTTACAGCAGGTGCTTCTGAAAAGACTTTAAAGTCTACACCTTTGACCACTGCTGTCAGGTCCTGAAGCAACATGTCAAAACGAGTATCTGGCTTGTCAGAACCGTAAAGAGCCATAGCGTCATCATACTTCATACGAGGGAATGGAAGCGTCACTTCGATGCCTTTTGTTTCCTTCATGACACGCGCAATCAAGCCTTCTGTAATATCTTGGATTTCTTGCTCAGTAAGGAAGGACGTTTCCAAGTCGACCTGAGTAAATTCAGGCTGACGGTCACCACGCAAGTCCTCATCACGGAAACATTTAACGATTTGATAGTAACGATCAAAACCAGCATTCATCAAGAGCTGTTTCGTGATTTGTGGACTTTGAGGAAGAGCGTAAAAATGCCCTTTATTAACACGAGACGGCACCAAGTAGTCACGCGCCCCTTCAGGAGTTGACTTAGAAAGGAATGGTGTCTCCACGTCGATAAACTCCAACTCATCCAAGTAGTTGCGGATAGAGTGGGTCACCTTGGCACGAAGTTTAAGATTTTCCAACATTTCTGGACGACGAAGGTCAAGGTAACGGTAACGCAAACGTGTATCGTCATTGGCCTCAATCCCATCCTTAATCTCAAATGGGGTTGTCTTAGCTGTATTAAGCACTGTCAGAGCTGTCACGTTTAGCTCGACTGCACCAGTTGGCAACTTATCATTAGCTTGCTCACGCGCAGCGACCTGACCAGTCACCTCGATAACAAATTCGCTACGAAGGCTTTCAGCTGTTGCCATGACCTCTGCAGAGACTTTTTCAGGGTTGATAACCAACTGCATGATTCCTTCACGGTCACGAAGGTCGATAAAGATCAAACCACCAAGGTCACGACGACGGCCTACCCATCCTTTCAAGGTCATTTCTTGTCCGATGTGTTCCTCACGAACACGACCAGCATACATACTACGTTTCATGTTTTCTCTCCTCTTTTATTCTGTTACTATTTTACCATAAAAGCGCAGGCTCTTCATGAAAATCAGCAGAAAAGTTTGCCAGTCTTTAAAAATCAGGTAAAGTCCCTAAAAATTAGCGCCCATACAAAAAGTCCGATGAAGTTCACCGGACTCTTTTATTTTGAATTTTTGCCTGCTTTACGCTTTTCAGCGATTTCGGCTGCCTTTCGAGGCAAGACGATTTCCGTCGTATAAGCTGTCCCAAAACGCCAGATACCGGCAATAGGGGCAAAGACCACTGCTAGATGGCTGTAGAAGAAATCTCCCTTAAAGGCATAAGCTAGCGCTCCAATAATGAAAAATAGAACGACTGCTTGAATCACTGCTAATAAAATTACTCGTTTCATGTGACCTCCTGACTCTATTATAGCATGAGAATCATCAAAAAGCCGACTAAATTATTCAAAGCGTGAAGAGAAATACTGTAGACTAGACCTTTTCTGCTAATGTAAGCCAAACCCAAACTAAAACCAAGGCTAAAATAGACAAAAAATTGTTGCACATCACCTGGGAAATGACCTAAGGCAAACAAAACACTAGATACCAGAAGGAAAATCAGAGTTTGTTTACTATTGTCCTGCTTAGGAAAGAGGTAGCGTGCTAACATCCCTCTAAAGATAAGTTCTTCCGTCAAAGGAGCAAAAATAACGACCGCAAAGAATGAGAAAAGTGGTTGAGACAAGGTCAAGTCTATCGCTATTTGCTGATTTACTGAAGGATCATTTGGCAAGAAAAACTGGACAACCAGAGATAAGAACCAAACCAAGGCAGGAAGCCAAATAAATCGGTTGAAGCCACTCTTCTCAATACGAACAGGACCTTTCTGATACCATTTGTAAATGCCGTACACATAAACTCCAGCCAAGGCTACATAGAGTAGGGTAACAGCATAGGGTGAACCGCCTAAGGCAAGCGACGTAGTCGCGAGCACCTGAATGAAGCCATAGATGAATAAAAAGGATAGAATGGCTAGAAGAAACCAGCCAAGGTTTAAGTAGTTTCATAAAGTTCTCCTATCTTGCTTTATAGCTGTTTTTCAATACAATGAGGTTTGCTATTCCTAATACAAGTACCCAGGCAAGTAACATACCAATATTAGAAAAAGATATTTCCCCACCTTTTTTATTTAAAAGATTTACAATAGGACCAACGAACGAGTAATCCAACACTTTTTGAACCGTATCATTTTGAGAGGCAATCATGGGTAAAATAGAGACAATTAACATAGGAAAGATACTATAGACTTGCGCTTTAGATTGAGTATCTGACACCCCACCGATTAGAAGGTTGAGAAAAATAATACAAATAGTTGCTAGGAGCAAATAGATAGCATAGGCAAATAAATAACCAGATACATCTACTTTAAGATAGATGGGAAGTACAATCATAGCAACCAACATTATCAAAATAGGTAGAACGAGCATACTGAAAGTATATTCTATTGCTGTCACACCACTTAGGATGAGTGATTTGAGATTTCGTTTTTCCTTATCTTCTGCCATCATAATCGATACCATATAACCACTTCCCATGCTCAAGACCATCGTCAAGCTAGCAGATAGTAAAAATAGGCTCAATTGTCCATCCTTATTTGAAAATTCATTATATAGAACAGCAGTACCAAAAGGCATCAATAAAGTTGCTAACAAAGTTGAATTGCTAATAAGGACTTGTAATCTTAACCATAGTAGGGCATTTAATTTTCTAAACATCTAACTTTTCTCCTGTCAATCTGATAAAGATTTCTTCTAAAGTTGCCTCACAAGAGTGAACCACCATCAAATCTGTTGTGTCTAAATGTGGTAATTCTTCAAATGGGACTATCTGTTCTCGTCCATCATTATAAACCACACGTACTTTCTTATCCACATGGTACTTCTGGATAATATCTTGTGGACTTCCATACTCTATTAAGTTCCCCTTATTTAAAAGAGATAAGCGATCACAAAGCAGAGTTGCTTCATTCATATCATGCGTGGTCAGAAAGATAGTTGTCCCCGCCTGCTTTAATTCTTGAAGTAGGGTATGAATCATCTTAGATGTTGTAGATCTAAGCCACTGGTTGGCTCATCTAGAAAGAGAATCTTAGGAGCATTAAGAAGGGCACGAGCCAAGAACATTCGTTGTTTCATTCCTGTAGATAGTTTTTCTGCGATAATATCTTTAGCATCTGCCAATCCAACCTGTTGGAGCACCTGATTTACTCTATCTGACTTGAGACCATATAACTTAGCATAGATGAGAAGATTTTTATAAAGACTCATCTTTTCATAAAAACCACTGCCATCACTAACAATACCAATTTGTTCCAAATCATTTGAGGTTAAATCTTGAGAATTCTTGCCTAACAAAACTGTTTTACCTTGATCTGCAGCCAACTGACCTGTCAAGACGTTGATCATGGTTGTTTTACCTGAGCCAGAAGGACCAAGAAAACCAAAGATTTCACCCTCCTTAATCTCAAAAGAAATCTGATGAAGAGCTTTTTTGCTCCCAAAACTTTTGCTTACATTTTCAACACGAATCATAGAAACTCCTTTATTTGAAATAGCGTTTTACCATAGGTATTTGCATCACATTGATATAAATATGGATTGCTCCGACAAGCAAGAAGGCTAGTAACTGAATCTCTCCTGTCAAGAAAGAAATGATAAAAAGAAAAACATATAAGACTGGTAAGACATACTGATTTAATTGGAATAAAATTCGAAAACTCTGTTCCAAATTAGCCTGACGCTCCCCTTCATCATAAGAATTAATATAGTTCAAGACATCCTTTGGTGTAGAGAAAAGAGCCAAATCAAACTGACGAACGATTGTAATTGTTTTAGAAAGAGATTTTTGAGCATTGAAAACCCACACAAATACCAAAAAAGAAAGAGATAAGATTAGAGGGCTTCCATTTAGTATAATCACTTCATTTAATGAGATGGAAAGAGCCAATAAAATCGCTACAGTTGTAATATTAAAGGCAATGCTTCCAAACTCTAGATTCCGATACATTTGCACATAATAGCTTTCATTCAAATCATCATCCATTTCCTCTTGATACAAGGAGTGAAATTTTCTGCTTTTCTTTAAGAAATTGAAAGTCAAAAGAATACTAGTGAAACCTATCAGTAAACAAATAGCTGATATCCATGGTATCAAGACTTTTACATCTAAAATAATTTCGTAGGATTCGGCACGTGCCTTAAACATCCCTATAAACACGCCGAAGAAAGCTCCCAAGACAATAGACATTAAAAATAACAATCCACGTTTATTTTTCTTTTTCATATTCATTCTCCTTTTTCACTTGCTAGATTTTTGGATTTCTTTTCAATCCAGTCAATTACTGGTATGAGGGCAAAATAGGCCCAAATAAATTGGTCGCTCTGATAGGGACTAAACCAGCCTAAGTCTATCCCAATCAATAGAAATACGCTGACTAATAGAGCTGCGACAACTACATAATAGATCACTTTATACTTGTTCATCATTTTTCTCCTTTTTCTTCAACCGATTGAAAATGGACACGAGGGATAAATTAAGCCAAAACAAATACTTACTTTCAACAAAATAGAACCAACCTAGTAATGTTCCAATCATAGCAAAAGCATTCACAATGAGGGCAAGAACACTCATGTAATAAATCACTCTATACATGTTCATCACTCATCCTCCTCCAAGCGAAATACCGATTCGACTGTTTCATTGAAAATCTGAGATATTTTCAAGGCAATCACAACGGACGGGGTGTATTCGTCCCGTTCTAATAGGCTAATGGTCTGTCTGGAAACTTCTGCTAGCTTGGCTAGTTCGGTTTGATTGAGGCCATCGCGAGCCCGCAGCTCTTTTAGACGATTTTTTAGTTGCATGTTACACACCTACTTTCCGTCAAATTCAACGGTTTGGATATCCTCAATGCGTTGTAGTTTGAATTTTTCTTTTCCTTTTTTATCAACACGACGTAGCTTGACCCATTCCTCATCAACATCCACAACTTCCCAGTTGTCTGTTCCAAACACTTGTCCAACGATTGTTGGTTTTTTCCCAATCAATTCTTTTAATAATCTTGACATTTCTTTATTTCCTTTCTGTTTTTGCTCAATTCTTTTGATTTTATTCTCTAGTTTCTTGACCTTTTGGGAATGGTAGATATAATACATAATCACAAGAGGTACAAATCCTAATGCCCACATAATCGTTCCTTGCTCCTTTTCTCTTAACTTGCTTACATTGTAACACATCTTTTTCTTTTTGACAAGCATATTTGTCAAAAAGTTTAGTATTTTTGTCATTTTGCAAAAGAAAAAGGTCAGGAATAAAATCCTGACCAGTTTTTCTACTATTAAAAGCCTAATTTTTCAAAGATTTCTGAGAAGTTTTGGCTGATTGCATCAAGTGACACTTGCACTTCTTCTCGTGTTTGGTTGTTCTTGACCGTTACTTGTCCGCTTTCGACTTCGCTCTCTCCGAGAGTGATGAGGGTCTTAGCCGCAAAGACATCGGCTGACTTGAACTGAGCTTTGAGCTTACGGTTGAGGTAATCACGCTCTGCTTTGAATCCTTGTTGGCGAAGAGCTTGTACCAACTCCAAGGCCTTGACATTTGCTCCTTCTCCCAAGACTGCAATATAGACATCTAGGGCATTTTCGATAGGGAGGGCCACACCTTGCTTTTCAAGAATGAGAAGCAGGCGCTCTACACCAAGTCCAAAACCAAAGCCAGCAGTTTCAGGACCGCCAAAGTAGGCAACCAAACCATCGTAACGACCACCCGCACAGACGGTCAAGTCATTGCCCTCGATCTCAGTGATAAACTCGAAAATGGTGTGGTTGTAGTAGTCCAGACCACGCACCATATTGGTATCGATGATATAGTCTACACCTAGATTTTCCAACATCTGACGCACAGCATCAAAATGAGCTTGGCTTTCTTCATCAAGGAAATCCAAGATAGACGGTGCATTCTCCACTGCCACCTTGTCTTCTTTCTCCTTAGAGTCCAAGACACGAAGAGGATTTTCCTCCAAGCGACGCTGGCTATCCTTAGACAAGGTCTCCTTGAGCGGTGTCAAATAGTCAATCAAGGCTTGACGGTAGGCCGCACGACTCTCAGGATTTCCAAGAGTGTTAAGATGTAATTTGACACCTTGGATACCGATTTCTTTCAATAAATGGGCTGCCATAGCGATGGTTTCCACATCGGTAGCTGGATTGCTAGAGCCAAAACACTCAACACCAATCTGGTGGAACTGGCGCAAACGCCCTGCCTGTGGACGCTCATAACGGAACATAGGTCCCATGTAGTAGAACTTACTTGGCTTTTGCACTTCTGGAGCAAAGAGTTTATTTTCCACATAAGAACGGACAACGGGCGCAGTTCCTTCTGGACGGAGGGTGATATGACGGTCGCCCTTGTCATAGAAGTCGTACATTTCCTTGGTTACGATATCCGTTGTATCTCCGACAGAACGGCTGATAACCTCGTAGTGCTCAAAAATAGGCGTGCGCACTTCTGCGTAGTTATAGCGCTTGAAAATCTCACGGGCAAAGCCCTCAACGTACTGCCATTTGGCAGACTCAGCAGGCAAGATATCCTGCGTTCCTTTTGGTTTTTGTAATTTCATAGGAATCCTCTTTAAACTTAATAGTCTTATTTTACCATAAATAGAGGGATTAAAACAGTGAGAAAAAAATTAGGATTTAGATATCATTTTTGAGATTAATAACTGTCAAAAGAATAGCTAGCAAGGAAAGACCAACAAATAGCATCCAAGTCAACTGTATATTCCATACGGCTACTAGTGAAAAACAAGCTGTTCCCACAGGTATAGACAAGGTAAACAATAAACCTAAAAAATTACTGGTACGAGCTAGAACCTCTGGAGCTAGATTTTTCAGGAGCATGGCATTAATCTTTGGTGCAACTTTACCAGACACATACAGAGTTGAACAGAGAAATAGTAAACCAAGTACGACTTGATTGAATAAATTAGCTAGACCAATTAGACTGAGTCCTACGGTCACCCACATCATCAATCTAGGCAAGGACTGCTTCCCAAAATAATCATTGCCCGTAAGGCTACTGATGATGATTGCTAACAAAGCACAGACTTGACTGATAAATAATGCCTCTGTGTAAGAAAAGTCCAAAAGAGAATGGCTCAAAAAGAAGATGTTATAGATGCTTCCTAAAGCGCCACCCAAGGCATTGATAAGCAAGACAGCAAAGAGCATAAAACCAAAGTTTTTCTGTCCACCTTTAAGAAAAACAAGGCGTAAATTTCGGTAAATTGTTAGGAACTGGTCTTTGATAGAAAGCTTCTCATTTTTTAGTGATTCACCATCAGCAGATAAAATTGACAGGCTCAATTTGCTTTTTCCTAAAAAGAGGATAACGGCTGATACTAGGAAAAAACAGGCATTGATTCCCGCAACGAGGGAAAAATTGTTGACCGATAGACCTAAGAGCCAGACTCCAAAAGCTTGACCACCAATAGCTGAAATATAGGTGATGAACTGGGAAAAAGAATAAGCCTCCATCAGATCATCTTCAGCTACTTTTTCCTTAATGAGAGGCATGCGCAAACCACCAGCAAAATCACTGATAACATCACTAATGACATTGATCAAACACAGGCTAGAAAAGGCAAAGAGACTAGCTTGCTGGACAACTAGGGCTGCTAGAAAAAATAAAACCGCCTGAAACAAACCGCTATAGATCATCCATTTGACCTTGGCCCTCGTGTAATCTGCCCGAATCCCTACAAAAACTGTAAAGAGAGTCGGAAGAATCATGACAATATTCGCCATAGCAACCGCAAAAGAGGCTTGTTGCAAGGTCGATGCATAAACGATAAATACCAGGTTAAAAATTGAAGCACCAAAAGCATTGAAGAAGCGTGACAAAGTCAAGAGACGATAAGCTTGATTTCTAAACAATAGTTTCATAGATAATCTCCCCTTCTTGTTCGAAGTTTTATATAAAGTATGTCTACAGTATAGCACTTAGAAATTTTAGAGGAAAAACTTTTGAATATATGCAACAAATAAAATGAACAAAAAGAAACGATAGAATCTCTCCAGTGACACGAGAGAGCCCAACAGTTCTATCGCTTCAAATTTCAAATTCTTTTCTTAGTTTGCAGATATTCAACAATCGGTCGTTTTTCTATAGTATTCGGCAGATTTATTACAGCCAAGCATCTCAAAAATACGGACAGCATCTTCCATCTTTTTCTGACCTTCCTTGACTCTGCCTTGCTTGCTATCAAGGAGACCTTCCGCCCACAGATAAACAATTCGGAAATAGGTCTCATTTTCATTGTAGAAATGCTCTTCGATAACACGTTTAAAATAAGAGGCATTGGTAAATTCTTCACACTCAATACTAGCTAAAAAGCCATTCAATAGTATAGTGTGAAAAAGGTTTCGATTGCCAGACATTTCCATTAGAAAATCAGATTTTCGTACCATCTCTCTAACATACCTAGTGAAAAGAGAAACAGATAGAAATGGTGAACTGACTGAAAATAAATTGAGTTCATAGATTCCCCAGATTTCGGTAGAAAACAAATAATCATGAAGGACTTTCCCCTCCTCTGCCGTTAACTCTACCCTTTCGTCCATGCTCTTCATATAAGACTTTATAAGAATGGCATTTAGAATATGTTTCTGTTTGTTTTGAGAATGGGCATGCTTTTGATACTCCCTGCGATACAAGTCCTCAAGCGGAGCTATATTCTTTGGATCCAAGACATCTATGATTTCTTTTCTCAACTCAGAATCTGTATCATACTGAAAACCTCTCGCCAGAAAGAGGATCTCCTCCACACTGGCAGATATATTTTCCAGGGCAAATAAAAACTTTTCCACCGAAAGCTCACTCTGACCTGTTTCAAAGCGAGATAACATAGACGGCGAAAATTGTCCCCCAGTTGCTTGTCTCAGCGAGATATTTCTTGACTCTCGTAATTGTCTAAAGACTTTTCCAATCTGCTCCATAGGCTTCCCCTTGATTCAGTATTTTCTTCATTTTATCATATTTTTCAGAAAATTCATCAAAAACTTGCCAAATTGTCAGAATTATGAGAAAATAGAGGATATTTATCACGTGGAGGGACTGTAATGAGAGACGATATCAAAATCAATGACCGTGCTTTGGCCTTGCAAGACCAAATTATCGAAAAACTAGAGAAGATTTTTGATACAGATGTAGAATTGGATGTGTACAATCTAGGGCTGATTTATGAAATCAATCTGGACGAAACAGGCCTCTGCAAAATTGTCATGACCTTCACTGACACTGCCTGTGATTGCGCCGAAAGCCTGCCTATCGAAATCGTGGCAGGTCTGAAACAAATCGAGGGTATCGAAGATGTCAAGGTTGAAGTTACCTGGTCACCTGCTTGGAAAATCACACGAATCAGTCGCTACGGCCGCATTGCCCTTGGACTACCACCTCGTTAATACTCTTCAAAAATCTCTTCAAACCACGTCAGCGTCGGCTTGTCGTAGGTATATGTTACTGACTTCGTCAGTTCTATCTGCAACCTCAAAACGGTGTTTTGAGCTGACTTCGTCAGTTCTATCCACAACCTCAAAACAGTGTTTTGAGCAACCTGCGCCTAGCTTTCTAGTTTGCTCTTTGATTTTTATTGAGTATAAGCAGGCAAATCACTTTTGAAGATGAAAAGAAGCAAGCCGAAGTTGGCTTGCTTTTTAAGTTTATTTTTTACCTGACTTGTCCATATTCCAGAAGTCTGTCACAGCTCCGCGTGAAGCAGATGATACGATATGGGCATATTTACCGAGGACACCACGACTGTAAAGCGGTGGCAAGGTTGTTTCTGCCTTGCGTTTTTCAAGTTCTTCTTCAGATACGGCCATGGAAATTTCTTTGGTATCTTGGTCAACCGTAACGATATCGCCTGTACGAAGGTAGGCAATCGGTCCACCATCCTGAGCTTCAGGAGCGATATGTCCAACAACCAGACCATAAGTCCCACCAGAGAAACGACCATCCGTCAAGAGGGCAACCTTGTCTCCTTGACCTTTACCAACGATCATTGATGAAAGTGACAGCATCTCAGGCATACCAGGACCACCCTTAGGTCCAACGAAACGAACAACAACTACATCGCCATCAACGATTTCATCTGTCAGAACGGCCTGAATAGCATCTTCTTCTGAGTCAAAGACCTTAGCTGGCCCAACGTGACGACGTACTTTAACACCTGATACTTTAGCAACCGCACCATCAGGGGCAAGGTTCCCGTTCAAGATGATAAGCGGACCATCTGCACGTTTTGGATTTTCAAGTGGCATAATGACTTTTTGACCTGGTGTGAGGTCTGCAAAGTCAGCCAAGTTTTCAGCGACAGTCTTACCAGTACATGTGATGCGATCTCCATGAAGGAAACCATTTGCCAAGAGGTATCTCATAACCGCAGGCACACCACCGACTTCGTAGAGGTCTTGGAAGACATACTGACCAGATGGTTTCAAGTCAGCCAAGTGAGGCACACGTTCTTGAATCGTATTGAAGTCCTCAAGAGACAAGTCAACATTGGCAGCATGGGCAATGGCAAGCAAGTGAAGAGTAGCGTTTGTAGAACCACCGAGAGCCATAGTCACAGTAATGGCATCTTCAAAGGCTTCACGAGTCAAGATATCTGATGGCTTGAGACCGAGCTCCAACATCTTAACAACAGCACGTCCTGCTGCTTCGATATCTTCTTTCTTATCAGCTGATTCAGCTGGGTGAGAGGATGAACCTGGCAAACTCATACCGAGAACTTCGATAGCAGTCGCCATGGTATTAGCAGTGTACATACCACCACAGCCACCAGGGCCAGGGCAGGCATTACATTCAAGACGTTTCACGTCCTCAGCTGTCATATCACCGTGGTTCCATTTTCCGATACCCTCAAAGACAGAAACCAAGTCGATGTCTTTGCCATCAAGATTTCCCGGTGCAATGGTTCCACCATAGGCGAAAATTGCTGGAATATCCATATTAGCAATGGCAATCATAGAACCAGGCATGTTCTTGTCACAGCCACCGATAGCAACAAAGGCATCCACATTGTGACCACCCATAGCCGCCTCGATGGAGTCCGCGATGATATCACGAGATGTCAAAGAGAAACGCATACCAGGCGTTCCCATGGCAATCCCATCCGCTACGGTAATAGTTCCAAACTGCACAGGCCAGGCACCTGCAGATTTGACACCTTCTTTAGCCAATTTCCCAAAATCATGCAAGTGGATGTTACATGGCGTATTTCCGCCCAAGTCGAAATAACCCCAACAATCGGTGTTTCAAAGTCCTTATCTGTCATACCAGTCGCACGAAGCATAGCACGGTTTGGTGATTTTACCATACTGTCATAAATGCTACTGCGGTGACGTTTATCTAATTCAGTCATTTGTTCCCTCCCATTTCAGTTTTTACTATTATAGCACATTTTAAAGGCAATGAACAGAAGAAAATTCTTGAATTTTCAGAAAATTCTATACAACAATCTTTTCTTTAAAAATATTCCATTTATTTCTTGACTTTATAAATTAAAGTGATATCATTTAGATATCAAATAACAGGAGGTCATTCTTATGACTGAAAAACTAATCAATTCAAAACCAAGTGGTGTATTCGCATTAATTCTCATTGAGTTGACAATCATACTTGGTGTCTTTATATTGATAATGGGTGCTGGTTCGGAAAATATTTTTGGAATTATTATCGGACCTTTACTAATCGTAATTGCAGCGCTAACTCATGCTGGTTTAAAAGTTGTCAAACCTCAAGAAGCTCTGGTTCTGACACTCTTTGGTAACTATACAGGTACCATCAAAGAACCTGGTTTTTACTTTGTCAATCCCTTCAGCGTAGCGGTCAACCCTGCAAACCACACTCGACTTGGACAAAGTGGTGATGTTAGCACAAAATCTCCTTTTTTAGGAGCTAAATCATCAAATGACAATGATGTAAATCTTGAAATTAGCAAGAAACACATTTCCCTCAAGGTTATGACCTTGAGCAATTCTCGCCAAAAAATCAATGATTGTCTAGGAAATCCCGTAGAGATCGGTATCGCGGTAACTTGGAGAGTTGTTGATACAGCCAAAGCAGTCTTCAACGTTGATAACTACAAAGAATATCTTTCATTGCAATGTGATAGCGCCCTCCGTAACATTGTCCGCATCTATCCTTACGATGTGTCTCCTAATGTGGATACTACGGGTGACGGCCAAGCAGATGAAGGTAGTCTCCGTGGCTCTAGCGAAATTGTTGCTAACCGTATTCGTGAGGAAATTCAAAGTCGCGTAGAAGATGCTGGCTTGGAAATCCTTGAAGCACGTATCACTTACCTAGCTTATGCTCCAGAAATTGCTGCCGTTATGCTTCAACGCCAACAAGCATCTGCCATTATTGATGCACGGAAGATGATTGTAGATGGTGCTGTAGGAATGGTTGAAATGGCACTAGAACGGCTCAATGAAGGGGAATTGGTAGAACTTGACGAAGAACGAAAAGCTGCCATGGTTTCAAATCTCCTTGTCGTTCTTTGTGGCAATCATGATGCACAACCAATTGTCAACACAGGAAGTCTTTACTAAAGATGGCTGAAGCTAAAAAAAAGCAGATCCCCCTTCGACTCTCAACAAAGTTATACGCTGCACTCGCATCATGGGCAGAAGACGACTTTCGTTCAGTCAATGGGCAAATCGAGTATCTCCTCACAGAATGTGTCAAGCAACGGAAAAAAGACGGAAAATACGTATCAGAAACCATTGACGAACCATTTGAGATTGATATTTAACACCTTCTCCTGTCTGCTAGGTCTGACAGGAGAATTTTTTCATCTTTTTTTGTCAAGTAACTTTACTTTACAAAAAAAATGTGTTATCCTAGTATGGTTGATGAAAATCAGTAGATTGAATCGAATATAAATACCTAAAGGAGAAATCAAAATGGCAGTACCTGCACGTCGCACTTCAAAAAGCGAAGAAAAAAACAAACGTCGTACACACTACAAAGTAACAGCTCCATCTGTAAACTTTGACGAAACTACTGGAGATTACTCACGTTCTCACCGTGTATCACTTAAAGGATACTACAAAGGACGTAAAATCGCTAAAGCTGCATCAGCTGAATAATAGAAGGGAGATACCATGCGCGTAAATATTACACTTGAACACAAAGAATCTGGTGAACGCTTGTACCTTACTTCTAAAAACAAACGTAACACTCCAGACCGTCTTCAATTGAAGAAATACTCACCAAAACTTCGCAAACACGTTGTGTTTACAGAGGTTAAGTAAGCATTCAATACGAATCAATACAGAAGAAAAACGCTTGATCAGCGTTTTTTCTTTTTATTAATTATCTTATATTTCAATTCAGACTCTACTTATCCTACAATCTTTTTTGTAAAGACGATTTGAATCAGGTAATTTTAGCACTCTACTGCACTCTAGTTAACCAATGTCGTCTTTTTTTCACTATATTAGATATTGCGTGTAAAATAGTTTTTTCATCATCTAACCTGTAGAATGGAGTCTAGTAATTTCAATGTAATAAACTCAAACCACAAACTTCCGTGTTCTAGAATTGTTGAATAAGCTGAATAAGCTAGGAGGAAATATCCAAACAAAAGCTTGAAATATTGGGTGTTATATGTTAGAATGAACTTACAATGTGAGTAAAGTTACAGCATATGTAACTAAAAAAGCCCCACCGTGCCACCGATGGGGTTTTTTGCTACCCTCTAAAAGGGTTAACCATTACTTCTTACGTTTCTTAAGCCATAACTTGAAAAGCTCAGATAACACGTTAATAAGTAACGGAGCTAGAAACACTGTGAGTAAAGTTTCTAACATATGTAACACCTCCCTTCCTTAAATTGAGGGGGCCAAAATATTATATCATACCAGATTTATATCATCAACATCAGTCAATTCTTGGAATAGATAGACTTAGATACACAAATAATCTTACTAGCAAATCTCTAAGCAAACTCCGAAATCAACCTTTTAAGACAAAGCAAAAAGCCCCTAGATTCATAGCTAAGGGCTGATTGACTTGCAAGGATAGGCAGGACTGTCGGGGCTCCTGCATTTCTCGACCCACTATAAGTGGCGCGTTGGTGACAGATTCTCAACCTCTATCCTTCATATCTTAATTATAGCACTTTTTTCTCAACTTTCAATCTGTGCATCTGAATTTATTGTCTATCTTTTTCTCTAGTGTCCTTCAACCATATTGTACTTCAACCTCACTCATGATTTCCAGCAAAGTTTTCCCTTTAATCTGTAAAGAAATTAACTCATCAAAAGATGACACTTTAAATTCATTATCTCCAAGTACGACTACAATATCATAAATAGAATTAGGAAAAATACCACATACTTGACCCTTATAATTAAAAGAAGCGTCCCAACCATTGTCATACAATGCTCGTAAATCATCAAATATTGCCATAATATATCTTGATCCTCCTATATAAGATATTCCACAACTTATCCAAAGCCATACGAAAACTTATCTGGCAATTCTTTTCCTAACTTAATACTTTTAGTCAAAGTATCTTTGACAAACGAAGTAAATTGCCCTAAATCATCTCCAACATAGCTATATTCCAAAGTAATTTTATCGATAGTTGCAATACCTTTACAACCTCCACTCACAATAGAATACTGCCTCTTAGACGAGCCATCTTCTATTTTGTACATCGTAATAATTTGTTTATCAATCTTTATCATTTTCTATTTAGTGTAAAATAAGACACAGGAATTATTCTCGACTCTCAAAAATATAATTGCAACAAGGTAGCGAAATCGTCTTCAAAAACATTTTGACTATTTTGCTTTATTTGCTCAATGATTTTATCCTTTGTATCTCTGTCCAAAGGTAGCGTTTCAAACGCTTCTTCTTTTACTAAGAATTCACCATTTTTCTCCCTGGAATTCTTTTTGTAATTTTTTTCTAATATGACTCTCGAAATCGATAGATTGAAGTTCTTCGTCGTTTATGTTATCTTCAATCGCATCTAGTAACAAACTAATTGAAATTTTAATCATCTTTAAATACCTTTATTTTCTATTAGCCCTATCTCTAAAAAGCCCATATAAACGGATTGCTTATAATTTTCTGTCTGAGAAAAAATCTCTCCAAAAAGGATTTTCACTATCAAAAATTTCAACCTCTTCTTCAGTCATATTATAAGGATAGTCCTCAAATAAGTTGTAAATTTTTTTCCGATCAAAGCTCAATAGATGTTCTCCTATAGAATCTATTTTATCAATCCACCATATTTTTGACTCTTCAGTCTCTTTGTAAAAATCACTGTATCCTTCAAGAAAAGATTCTGCTGTAACGGAGTCACACATCCCATCTAGCAACTCTAAATCATCGCATCCGTTCCCATTAAAATCTATCATCATGCTGATTCTTTATATCATTCCTTATATGTCTTTTATCACAAACACCAGATTCTTGCTACAATTTCTATCGATCCATTAAAATTCGCTATCCGATCTCCTAAATACCGCCACTTTATTCATCAAGTCGTCCTCAGTGTAGTCAATCACAAATGTATCTATTTCTAAGATCGATTTAGGTGGAGTTGAATGAATCATAGGGACACTACGTACCCTATACTCTTTTTCTCCAATTCTAACAAACTGATTGATTTTCAAATCTGAAAAATCAGGATTCTCAACAGTAATAGAAACAAGACGATGCGCTATTTTATAAACATCAATTATCTTATTTTTCATGTTTAACTTATCCATAATTATTATTTCAATACTTGCGTTCTAGGGAATCAAAAACCATTTTTTTAGATTTATTTAATACTATCAAATAAATCTAAAACAGATTGGGGAGTGCTTTCTTAAACAATAAAGAAGGTTTATCTTGGTCTGGATAAACTTGGTCAACCCACTCATCAATTTGATTATAAAAAATCAACAGCTCTTTGCTTGGTGGTATCATCATATCTAAAACGGAACCTCCTTTACTTTAACTTCATTATAAACTTTCCTATCCTAATATTCAATCAACAATACACTATTACAATAGCTTTTTAGAAAATGGTAAGCAGCCTTTGCTGTCTCTTTAATTCTCATGATTTGATTTCTTATACTCAATGAAAATCAAAGAGCAAACTAGTAAGCTAGCCACAGGCTGTGCTTGAGTTCAGCTGGCAAGAAACTAGCACGGTCAAACGCTTTTTTATTACCTAATAATACTATCATACTACATCTGGAATACACACTCAATTATTAGCAATCCCCTTCGATTTGCAGTATAATGATGGAAAGGTAGGTTGATACTCACGGTTCACCAAAAAGACTGGTTTGGCGAGTTTATGGAGGAGAGATTTATATGGATAAATCAAAAGATACATGGGAAATTGATGGATATTTATGGTTACATTGTCCCGTTTGCGGAACTGAAGTTATGGACTATGATATCTGTGATGTCTGTCGTTGGCATAATACTGGTATTATAAATATTGACGGTGGCCCAAATAAATTGACTCTAGCCGAAGCCAAAGAAGCTTACGCAAGGAGAAAAATCGTAAAAATTCTAGAATTTGATTCAGTGTTGTTAAAAAACGGTCAAACGGCGACAATTGTCGAAAAGTTAAGTGAAGATACTTTTATTGCTGACATAGGAGATTCCCCGAAAGACTGGGATACCATAACAATTACAATCAATGATATTGAAAAAGTAGTGTATTGAAATAGCTAATATATTTGTATAGTGTTGGGAGTAACCTTAAATGAATAAGACTATAAAAAAGAATATAATAATGATTGACGGATGGGAACATGTGCATTGCCCCGTATGTGGAAATTTAGTAGAAACTTATGATATTTGTGATGTTTGTCAATGGCAAAATACAGGAGAAACTAATATAGATGGTGGTCCTAATAAAATGACACTTGTGGAGGCTAAAGAAGCGTATGTTAAGGGAATTCCAATAATATAACAGACTATAGTACTACGAAAGGAGAGACTTATGGAACTTAAAGAATTTAATAACAAGGTTGTCAGAATCACCGATATTGATGGCCAAATATTTAAAGGTGTAGCTCTTTACGAAGACAAAGATGTCCACGATGAAGAATTTGATGGGTTATCCGTTAATTCTGGAACCAGATGGATTAAACTCTTTGAAAATGAAATCAAGGAAATTGAAATTACTGATAAAATCAACCAGTCAAAAAAACCTTAGATTCGTTTCTAAGGGCTTTTAATTAGGCCTAAGATATGTTTTGCTTATACACCACTAAAACACCGTCTCGATAGCTTTTAGCAAAGTCTAGCAGTATCTCAGCCTTGAGGCACTCATATTGAGCCTTATCGATGTCTAGCGCCTCGTATAATTGCCATAGCTTTAATCTCTCTCCAGTTCGCCTTGTAAAGAGAGTGGCGAGTATCTCACGTCGTACATCATACAATCACTTATCTTCAAGTCTAAGTCTAGTCTCTGAGTTGCTTTTTCAAAATTTTTAATGCTTTTTAGTTTCTTTTCTACTTCGTCAGTGGTCAAGCTCCTACTCCTTTATGATATAATTAGTTTAAAGAGAAGTGAGGTAGAAATGATAGTGTCGCTACGCAACTTCATAGTATGAGATGACGGGACAGGCACACCGTCCACTACTCTTGAGCGCTTAGATTATTCTAGGTGCTTTTTTATTTTCTCTTGGTTCACTCTTACTTCAAGACTACTCTCATACCACTAAATAAGCAATTAAGAAGCGTTTTATCTCTCTTATCTCCTTGTCATTCTGAAAGCAACTAAGGCAAGTTGTTCCTTTTCTTATCTGCTAATCATTTTATAAATATCAAATTTAAAATGACAGACGTTTAAACTTCTTTTATTTTCTCAATACCCAAACAATAAAACACTATCAACTCGTTTAAACACACGTTTCAAACATGCTGGTGTACCTAATATTGGATTCCACGGTTTCAGACACACACATGCTAGTCTTTTGCTAAACTCTGGAATACCATATAAAGAATTACAACACCGTCTAGGTCATTCTACACTAGCTATGACTATGGACACTTACAGTCATCTCTCCAAAGAAAAAGCAAAAACAGCCGTCTCATTTTATGAGAAAGCTGTTAGTTCTTTGTGAAGGGGGACAAAAAGGGGGACAAACCCAGAAATCAACGTTTTAAGACAAAGCAAAAAGCCCACTGTTGTAGGCTTTCTGTAAGATATATCTTAAAATTAAAGCATTTTGTTGTAGAATTCAACGACAAGTGCTTCGTTGATTTCTGGGTTGATTTCGTCGCGTTCTGGCAAGCGAGTCAATGAACCTTCCAATTTTTCAGCGTCGAATGATACGAATGCTGGACGTCCAAGAGTAGCTTCTACTGCTTCAAGGATAGCTGGAACTTTCAATGATTTCTCACGAACTGAGATCACTTGACCTGGAGTTACGCGGTATGATGGGATATCAACGCGTTTTCCGTCAACAAGGATGTGACCGTGGTTTACGAATTGACGAGCTTGACGACGAGTAGTCGCAAGACCAAGACGGTAAACAACGTTATCCAAACGACGTTCCAAAAGAAGCATGAAGTTGAAACCTAGGATTCCGCCTTTGATTTTTGTAGCTTGTACGAACAAGTTACGGAATTGTTTTTCACCTACACCGTAAGTGAAACGAAGTTTTTGTTTTTCAGCCAATTGCAAACCGTATTCTGACAATTTAGAACGGTTGTTTGGTCCGTGTTGTCCTGGTACGTAGTTACGACGTGCCAATTCTTTACCTGTACCTGTAAGTGAAAGGCCAAGGCGACGAGCTTGTTTCCAAGATGGTCCTGTATAACGTGACATGTGAATGTCCTCCTGATATAAATAATATTTCGGTGGAAATAGTCACTTAGAAAGCCCTGATTCGTGCAGATGCCCTTCGCCTAAACAGCCAAGGTTACTTATCATAAGACACCTGTTGACGAGCTTCATGCTTTCCTGCTGATATTTCACACAAAATCCATTTTACCATGAATAGCTGGATTTGTAAAGGGGTTTTAAGCTTTATTTTCATTTATTTTCATTGGGGTAACTTCTCAAAGTAACTTCCACTTGGCTAGCCGAAGTGGAAGTTAGTCTAAAACGGATTTTTATGGTGGAATTAAGTATGAGACGTTTGGGTTAGAAATGAGGTCCACTATGACAAAACATAAACACCTTACCCTTTCAGACCGTAATGATATCCAATTAGGCTTAGAGCGCGGTGAAACCTTCAAAGCTATCGGGCAACTTATTCTAAAAGACCCGACCACTGTTTCTAAAGAAATCAAGCGAAATAGACAAGTCCGAGATTCTACATGCGATAACCTTCCTTGCCCTCTACTCGACAAAGCTCCCTTTGTCTGTAATGGATGCCCTAAAAGAAGACAAAACTGTGGCTATCAGAAAGTCTTCTATCTCGCTAAACAAGCTCAAAAGCAGTACGAACAAACTCTTGTCGAAGCTCGTGAAGGAACTCCTCTTAATTCTCAGACTTTCTGGGACATGGACAAGATCATTTCTGATGGGGTTAAAAAAGGACAACACATCTATCATATTCTGAAAACTCATAACCTCGATGTTAGCTCCTCAACTGTCTATCGGCACATCCGAAAAGGGTACCTGTCTATCGCTCCTATTGACCTAGCCAGAGCCGTTAAATTTAAAGAACGAAGAAAAAGTAATCTACCTTCCATTCCTAAAGAAGCCAAAAAAGGCCGTTCCTATGAGGATTTCCAAAAATTATTTAACCCTTAACCAACTGAATTCTTGGCTGGAAATGGACACCGTTATGGGCAGGATAGGAGGTAAAGTACTACTCACCTTCAATTTATCTTTCTGTAACTTTATCTTCGCTAGACTTCTGGATAATAAAACTGCCCTTGAGGTTACCAAATACCTCTATGATATCAAGAACACTCTTCACCAAGCGGACAAAGATTTCTTCCAACTCTTTCCTGTCATCCTGACAGATAATGGTGGAGAGTTTGCCAGGGTTGATGACATCGAAATGGATGTGCGAGGAGAGAGTAAACTCTTCTTTTGTGATCCCTAATCGCTCTGACCAAAAAAAGGGAGAATCGAGAAAAATCACACGCTGATTCGCGATATCCTTCCTAAGGGAACTTCTTTTTGACAACTTAACTCAGAAGGATATCAATCTCGTCTGTTCACATGTCAACAGCGTTAAATGTGCTGCTTTAAATGGAAAGTCAGCCTATGAACTCTTTGCCTTTACTTATGGAGAAGAGATTCCTAAGCTTCTTGGCATTTCTAAAATACCTGCAGAAGATGTCTGTCAGTCTTCTACATTACTCCAACATAAGTTCTAAAAATTAACCTTTAACCGCATCCAAACGTCTCACACTAACTTCCACCATAGCGGAGCTTAATCTGAAACGCTTTCAGATGAGGGGATTTTGTGCGCTCTTTTTTTCGATTCCTTTCGGATACAAAAGCGATGAAATCAAGCATGAGTAAAACCAGTGGAACTTACCCTGACACGGAATTCCACTGGTTTTTACAATTTTTATCAGGCTAACTTCCACTTCTACTAGCGGTGGAACTTCGTTTGGGAATTTAGCTTATTTTCATTGGGGGTAACTTCTCAAAGTAACTTCCACTTGCCTAACCAAAGTGGAAATTAGTCTAAAACGGATTTTTATGGTGGAATTAAGTGTGAGACGTTTGAATTAGAAATGAGGCTCACTATGACAAAACATAAACACCTTACCCTTTCAGACCGTAATGACATCCAGCTAGGTTTAGAGCGCGGTGAAACCTTCAAAGCTATCGGACAATACATTCTAAAAGATCCAACTACTGTTTCCAAAGAAGTCAAACGAAACAGACAAGTCCGAGAGTCTACATGCGATAACCTTCCTTGCCCTTTACTCGACAAAGCTCCCTTTGTCTGTAATGGATGTCCTAAAAGAAGACAAAATTGTGGCTATAAGAAGATTTTATACCTCGCTAAGCAAGCTCAAAAGCAGTACGAACAAACTCTTGTTGAATCTCGTGAAGGAACTCCCCTCAATTCCAAGACCTTCTGGGACATGGACAAAGTCATTTCTAATGGTGTTAAAAAGGGACAACACATCTATCATATCCTCAAAACTCACAACCTTGATGTTAGCTCCTCAACCGTCTATCGACATATCCGAAAAGGATACCTATCTATCGCTCCTATTGACCTAGCCAGAGCCGTTAAATTCAAAGAAAGACGGAAAAGTAAGCTACCTTCCATCCCTAAAGAAGCTAAAAAAGGCCGTTCCTATGAGGATTTCCTAAATTATTTAGCTCTTAATCAGCTAGACTCTTGGCTGGAAATGGATACAGTTATGGGGAGGATGGGAGGTAAAGTCCTACTCACCTTCAATCTCTCTTTCTGTAACTTATCTTCGCTAGACTTCTGGATAATAAAACTGCCCTTGAGGTTACCAAACACCTCTATGACATCAAGAACACTCTTCACCAAGCTGACAAAGATTTCTTCCAACTCTTCCCTGTCATCTTGACAGATAATGGTTGAGAGTTTGCCAGGGTCGATGATATCGAAATGGATGTGCGAGGAGAGTGTAAACTGTTCTTTTGTGACCCTAATCGCTTTGACCAGAAAGGGAGAATTGAGAAAAATCACACGCTGATTCGCGACATTCTACCTAAAGGAACTTCTTTTGACAACTTAACTCAAGAGGATATTAATCTCGTTTGTTCTCATGTCAACAGTGTCAAACGTGCTGATTTGAATGGAAAGTCAGCCTATGAACTCTTTGACTTTACTTATGGAGAAGAAATTCCTAAGCTTCTAGGTATTTCTAAAATACCTGCAGAAGACGTCTGTCAGTCGTCTAAATTACTCCAACATAAGTTCTAAAAACTAATCTTCAACCCCATTCAAACGTCTCACACTAACTTCCACCATAGCGGAACTTAATCTGAAACGCTTTCAGATAAGAGGATTTTATGCGCTCTTTTTTTCAATTCCTCTCGGCTACAAAAGCAATAAAATCAAGCATTAGTAAAACCAGTGGAACTTACCCTGACACGGATTTCCACTGGTTTTTACGATTTTTATCAGACTAACTTCCACTTGGATTAGCGGTGGAACTTAGTTTGGGAATTTACCTGCCAGAGAAATTGAGAAGGAGGGTAAAGGTGCTTCCTAGACCGTACTGGCTGCTGACTGTAATTTCTCCACCCAATTGATGGGCCAATTCACGCGCAATCGCAAGCCCTAAGCCATGACCGCCTGTTTTCATGTTACGCGAAGTTTCGACACGATAAAGGCGTTTGAAAATATTCTCCAAATCCTCTGGGGCAATCCCCTGTCCCTCATCGGTCACACTGATTGAAAGCTGGTTATTTTCCAGCTTAGCCACCACTTCCATCTTGGTTCCAGGAGCTGAGTATTTAAAAGCGTTATTGACCAGATTCACCAAGATACGAGAAAGTTTGGCATAATCACCTTCAATCCGAGCAGACTCTGGGATTACTTGCAAGTGGACATCTCTCTCCTCCTGCTCAATCAAGAACTGAAATTCACTCATACACTCAATCAAGAGCTGATCCAGAAAAATGCTGTCTTTACTAGTCGTCTCTGCCTGATTTCTAGCTGTGTTTAGGGTCAAAAAATTCAACTCTTCAACCAGTTTATTGAGTCTTTCCGTCTGACGCCCAATAGTTGCTAGATAATGCTCCTGTTCTCCTTCCTTGATAACCCCGTCCAAAATCCCTTCTACCGTCGCTTGAATCGAAGTAATAGGAGTTTTGATATCATGCGACAGCTGGGCAATCATCAATCCCTTTCTCGTTCGCTTTCTTCTAATGAATCAAAGGTCGCCTGCAAATCATGGGACATTTCATTGAAAGCTTGGCCTAATTGTTGAAATTCTACAGGGCCTTGAACCTCCAGATTTGAAGGGAAGTCCTTGTCCGCTACTCGCTTGGCATGTTCCTTAAGTTTGCCCAATGAAGTAAAGACAGGCGATAGGAGAAAGAGACTAATCCCAGCACCGATAAAACTAGCCACGAAAGTCATACCCACTAGGAAATAAATTTCTCTTTCTTCAATTAGCATTCGCTGGATGGCCCAAAAAACCACGATAATCGTTAGGAGTGTTGAAATGATATACCCCACTAAAATATAACTTTTTAATTTCATTGACTACCTCGTGCTTTCTCAATTTTATAGCCCAAGCCCCAGACGGTTTTGATGGTCGGTGTTTCTACACTAGCATGTTTAACCAACTCCTGTCGAAGAGCATGAATATGAACATTCAAGGTATTGGTATCATCCACATAGTCTTCTTGCCAGACCTTTTCATAGAGGTCTGTCTTAGAGAAAACCCGCTCTGGATTACTAGCTAAAAGCCATAGGAGTTCGAAGGATTTGACTGTCAAATCAAGCGCCACATCTCCAACTTGGACCTCATGGCTACCGTGATTCATCCGTAAATCCCCGAGACTGACAACCTCTGTCTCACCTCCACGATGAAGGCGACGCAAGATATTGTGGACACGCAAAACCAGCTCACGTGGGCTAAAGGGCTTGGCAATAAAGTCATCTGCCCCTAAGCTCAGGCCATAAATCTTGTCCTGCTCACTAGTCTTAGCCGTGATAAAGAGAAAAGGCTGATCTGGAGATTGATACTGAACTTCACTAATCAAATCATAACCATCCATCCGAGGCATCATGATATCTGTAATAATCAAATCAATCGCTTTCGCTTGAAGATTTCCAAGGCCTCTACTCCATCATGGGCCACCAAAACCTGATATCCTGCCTGAACCAGATAGCGTTGATGAATATCTGTGATTTCTACCTCGTCGTCAACGAGTAAAATTGTCTTTCCCATCTGTCTCTCCTTTGAAAAAAACAGTGCTATACCACAATAGTATAACACTATTTTAATCGCTTTACGAACATTCTAATCGATATCTGAATTTTTCAAATCCTAGATAGAAAGTCTGTAGCTAGACTAGTCATTTTCCTCTTTTTTAGCTTTCAAACCGAGGCCACCTAGCAGTCCTGCCAAGGCGAGTCCAAAGAATCCAATAGTAGCCATTGATGTTTGAGCTTCACCAGTATATGGAAGCATGTCTTTTTGCTCTTTCATTTGATCAGCCATCATTGGATTTGACGCCTTGTTATTAGATGCCATCTTGCCTTCATCAGACATTTTGCTTGAGGCTGCTGGAGCTTGGTCTTGTTTCATGCTTGGTGTTGCCATTGGCTGGCTAGCATTCATGGCTTTGTCCTGCTCTTTGTTAGGCATCATCTTATCCTGGCTAGCAGCTGGCATTTGAGATTTCATCTCATCTTGATGGGCACTTGGCATTTGAGCGTTCATCTTAGACGCATCTTGATGACTATTCATCATTGGAGACGGCATAGCTGAACCATTAGAAGATGGGACGAAGTCTGACTGCATCGGAGCAAGAGACTGATGTCCATTCAAGTTCACTGTCAAATCCTTAGTCGCTACAAGGTTGCTCAAGTCTGCCTTGCCATCTTTCGCACCGTACACTTTGATAGTAGCTTTATAGCTTTGCGTACCATTTTGTTTCAAGAGATCAAGCAATTCTTTATCAGATTTGCCTTGAGTACCTGCCAAATCTACTTCGTAGAAGTAAAGACCTTTGCCCAATTTCTCTACTGGCGGAAGGGCAGGATTTTTTGCTGAACCGTTATCTGACCATGGAGCCTTGTCGGATGCTTTCAAAATCAAACGAGTTAACATACCGTCACCAGCGAAGAATTCATATGGAATGACTTGGTTGACGCCAGCTGTGAATGGGCCTGGGAAGTTAGCTTTGTCCAAGTATGTTGCTGGAACATCTACTGTGTCTTTAGTATTATCGGCTACACCTTTTTGCACTTCAGCTGGAGTAGTTAAACCATTCAAATTGACATCCAATTCTTTAGTCGCTACGAGATTGCTCAAATCAGCCTTACCATCTTTCGCACCGTACACTTTGATAGTTGCCTTGTAGCTTTGAGTCCCGTTTTGTTTTAACAAATCAAGTAGCTCTTTGTCAGATTTTCCTTGGGTACCTGCCAAATCCACTTCATAGAAGTAGAGGCCTTTGCCCAATTTTTCTACTGGTGGGAGAGCTGGATTTTTAGCCGAACCGTTGTCTGACCATGGGGCCTTGTCAGATGCTTTCAAAATCAAACGAGTTAACATACCGTCTCCAGCGAAGAATTCATATGGAATGACTTGGTTGACACCGGCTGTGAATGGGCCTGGGAAGTTGGCCTTATCCAAGTAAGTGGCTGGGACGTCTACTGTGTCTTTAGTATTGTCTGCCACACCTTTTTGAACTTCGGCTGGAGTAGTTAAGCCGTTCAAGTTAACATCCAAATCTTTAGTCGCTACAAGATTAGTCAAATCAGCCTTGCCATCTTTTGCGCCGTAAACCTTAATTGTAGCTTTATAGCTTTGAGTGCCGTTTTGTTTCAAGAGGTCAAAGAAGCTCTTTATCTGATTTGCCTTGAGTACCTGCCAAATCCACTTCATAGAAGTAAAGACCTTTGCCCAATTTCTCTACCGGTGGGAGAGCTGGATTTTAGCTGAGCCGTTGTCGGACCATGGAGCCTTATCAGAAGCTTTCAAGATCAGGCGTGTTAACATACCGTCACCAGCGAAGAACTCGTATGGGATGACTTGGTTGACGCCAGCTGTGAACGGACCAGGGAAATTGGCCTGGTCCAAGTAAGTGGCTGGAACGTCTACTGTGTCTTTGGTATTGTCGGCTACGCCTTTTTGTACTTCAGCTGGTGTAGTTAAGCCGTTCAAGTTGACATCCAAATCCTTAGTCGCTACAAGGTTGCTCAAATCGGCTTTGCCGTCTTTAGCGCCATACACTTTGATAGTAGCTTTATAACTTTGCGTACCATTTTGTTTCAAGAGGTCAAGAAGTTCTTTGTCAGATTTGCCTTGAGTGCCAGCCAAATCTACTTCGTAGAAGTAAAGACCTTTGCCCAATTTTTCTACTGGTGGAAGAGCTGGATTTTTAGCTGAACCATTATCTGACCATGGGGCCTTGTCGGATGCTTTCAAGATAAGGCGAGTTAACATGCCATCACCTGCGAAGAATTCGTATGGAATGACTTGGTTAACACCGGCTGTGAATGGGCCTGGGAAGTTGGCCTTGTCCAAGTAAGTAGCTGGAACATCTACCGTATCTTTGGTATTGTCGGCCACTCCTTTTTGAACTTCAGCTGGAGTAGTTGCTGGTTGAGTTTCATTTGCTTCACGGTCTTGTCCAGTAACTGCAGGAGCAGGATTTGTCGCAGGTTTAACCGCATCTTCTGTTTCTTTCTTAGATTCTGGTTTTGCTTGCACTTCTTCTTTTGGTGCTACTACTTGGTCTTTAGCAGCCACATCCACTTTCTCTGGAGAGTTTGTAGTATCCAAGCTTGCTTTAGGTACTGAGTCTGCCTGTTCTGAAGGAAGAGCTGTATCGACTGCTTCTTTGAGAAGTTCTGCTGGTAAGTCGCTCTTTTCACTCACCGAAGCAGCGTCTGGTACGACTTGAGCAGGGGTTGGATTGACCACATCGGCACGTACAGAACTTGGTTGACCAACTAGGACAAAGAAGCCACTGGCTACAACAACTGAGGCAACACCGACACTAAGACGGCGGATAGACCAACGAGTATATCTTTGATTTGGATTGAATTTCATAGGATTCTCCTTAGAGTTTTTCTTTATTTGATGACTCTAGTATAATCTCCTAAAATTAAAAAGGATTAAGAAAAAGTTAAAATTTTTCTTAAATCCCTCTTATAAGATACTTATATTAATTAAATCCATAAACAGATTTGGTGATTTGATAGACGACATTGGAAAGTTTGCGAGCTGGCAAGACGGAATGTTTGGTCAAACGACTCAACATGGTCTTGCGAATGGCCTGAAAGACCTCTGGATTTTCCTGTTGAATATAGGTCCACAGCTCCCGTTTTTTGGCCAGATGCTCTGCTGTACCTGCTCGGTTAAGCAAGGCACTGGAAATAACCGTCGTAATCTCAATGTGATTCAGCAGGTATTCTCTCATTTTGGGGTGGCTTACTTTAGATAAATCAAGCTGGTCTACCAAGAGTCGATTGACCTTGAGTTGCTGGTCAATGCGTTTAATCATCACCTGCTCATTGACAGACTGGTCCTCACGCCCAATCAAATAACGATAGAAATCGACAGGCAGATAGTACATGGTCTTGACCTGCTGAAGGGGTGTAAAGACAAAGAGATTATCGACATAAAAAGTATGCTCAGGCAGTTGGAACTGGATTGCTCGCAACAAATCTGTCCGGTAAATCAGCGAGTGCATCATGATATACTGGCCTTTGGAGAAATTTCCGACCTGGTCCCAGCCAAAAAAATCTGCTGGACAGGCAAGACTGACTCATAACTCATACTCTTCTTACGAGACTGACCTTCCTTTTCATAGACAAAATTGGTCACAAAGGCGTCCACCTCTTGACCTTCACTCTCTAGTTCCTGCAAGGTTTCCAAAATTTTCAGATAGGCACGAGGATCAACCCAGTCATCACTATCAACCACTTTAAAATAGCGCCCAGAAGCCTCTGCCAAGCCACGATTGACAGCACCACCATGGCCCTTATTTTCCTGATAAATGGCTCTAACGATGCTAGGATACTTGCTGGCTAAACGCTCAGCGATTTCCTGAGTCTGATCCTGAGACCCATCATTGATAATCAAAATCTCAACTTGCTCACCACCAATCACTAGCGACTCCACGCAGTAATGAAGATAGGCTGCGGCATTATAGCTAGGAATGGCGATAGACAATAACTTCATGATCTACTCCTTTAGGGGACTGATTTTTTCTTATACTCTTCGAAAATCTCTTCAAATCGCGTCAACGTCGCCTTGCCGTAGATATGGTTACTGACTTCGTAAGTTCTATCCACAACCTCAAAACGGTGTTGTGAGCAGCCTGCGGCTAGTTTCCTAGTTTGCTCTTTGATTTTCATTGAGTATTACTCTCTCTTGTCACTTCTTTCTATTCTACCATAAAGTCCAGTTTTTGAAGGACTTTTACTGGAATACAAGGGTTTCTGACTCTATTTCCTATCTTGGACATCAAAAAAGAGGGGATTCCCCTCCTTACGAATTTAATTCTGCTAAGTCGTCTAGATACTGGTTATTAATGACTGCCAAGATATAAGCATCTGCTTTCAAGAGATCATTGGGACCAAACTGGACATCCAGTGGTGAATTTTCTTGTTCACGAAATCCTAGAACATTGAGGTTGTATTTACCACGTAGATCCAGCTGGCTCAGACTTTGACCTGCCCAAACACTAGGAATTTTCATCTCTACGATAGACACATTTTTATCCAGCTGAAAGACATCAACATTGTTATGAAAGAGAATGGTCTGCGCTAGAGACTGGCCCATTTCATACTCAGGTGAAATCACCGAGTCAGCACCGATTTTTTCTAGCACCTTCTTAGCTGTCTGGCTTTTGACCTTGGCAATAACCCTTGGTACCCCTAGACTCTTACAATGCATAACTGCAAGCACACTCGACTCTAGATTTTCCCCTGTTGCCACTACAACCGTATCACAGGTATCAATTCCTGCGGTTCTGAGGAGTTCCTCGTCTGTAATATCGCCCACAACTCCACGCGCCAAAAAAGGCTCAAATTGATTGATACGCTCGGCGTGGTCATCAATGGCAATAATATTCATATCTTGCTTGGCGAGGGCCGTCAGGACACTACTCCCAAATCCCCAAACCTAAAATTCCAATCGTACGATCTGACATCGTTCTTCCTTTCTTATCCAATACTAATATCTGCTTTCATATACTGAATCAAATCTTTCTTATCCGGCTGGTAATCCGCTAGACTAACCAGCAAGGTCAAGGGACCGATACGGCCGATAAACATAAGCAACATGACAATGCTGAGGGCTAGCTTGCCCAATTCTGGTGTCAAATTTGCCGTGACCCCAACTGTCGCAAGGGCTGAAATAGTCTCAAACATGAGGTAGATAAAACGCGGCGTTCCTTCTGCCGTAATTCCCAGCAACATCAAGCCCAACAAGAAGGTCATCAAAAAGATAATGAAGACACTAAAGGATTTTTGGACTGTTCGAGCCTCAATAGTTCTCTGCGCAACATTGGCATGAGGCAAGCCCAGCAATTCACTGCGCGCAAAGACCAACAAGACGAAGAAGGTCGTAATCTTGAGACCCCCAGCCGTCCCTCCAGGTGCTCCACCCAGAAACATCTGCAGGATATAGATAAACAAGGTCACAGGCCGTGCTTGGGTGTAGTCAATAGAGGCAAAGCCAGCTGTTCTCATGCTGACGGTTTGGAAAAAGCTAACCAGCACTTTCTCTGGGACACTGAGATTGCCAATGGTCCCAGGATTGTGCCACTCTGTAAAGAGTGTGGATACTGTCCCAAACAGCAAGATTCCTGCAGTTAAGAAGAGGACCAGCTTGGTATGGAAACGCAGACGACGTTTTTCTTCTTGCCTAGCTGGGTTGCTAAGTCAAACCAGACCATAAAGCCCAGACCACCCGTGATAATCAAGCCAGCAATGACCAGATTGATCAAGGGATCCGTCTGAAAAGCCACTAAACTGCTACTACCGAAATTATCAAAACCAGCATTACAAAAGGCTGAAATGGCTAAAAAGATAGAGGTAAAAATGCCTCGTCCCCAGCCGAACTCAGGAATAAAACGGAAACTAAGAAGAAAAGCTCCCAAACCCTCTACCAGAAAAGTCGTCAAAAAGATGGAACGCATAAAGGCCTTCAGCGACCGAGTCTCCCCGTAACTAAAGCTTTCCTGAATAGTTTCACGACTGCGAAGACTGAGCTTTTGCTTCCCCTGAATATAAAAGACCCCGATAAAAGTCATGAGCCCCAGACCACCAATCTGTATCAAGAGCATACAAATCAACTGCCCCCAGACATTATAGGTAGTAGCTACCGGTTGCGTAGAAAGGCCGGTTACACAGACCATAGACACCGTCGTAAAAAGATGGTCAAAATAAGTAGCCTGCGAACCACTTGCCTGAACAAAAGGCAAACTCAAAAGAAGAGAGCCTATAAAAATAACTCCAGCGAAACTTAAAAAAATCCGACGAGCTGGTGAAAGTCCACCCAAGGCTCTTTTAATTTTTTTCACAAATAATTTGAATAACATACATCCATTGTACCATAAAAAGAGGGAGAGTAGCTATATCTGAGAAGTTATCTCAAGGCAGAGTTCCAAGGCATTCTCGAAAGCTTCTGAACCCCATTCACGACTATCGTACTGGTCCGGGTCTGCTAAGGAATCAGCTGTGAATAACAATTCACCCCAGAGAACCTCTCGCAGTTGGGCTACTGCCGCAAGCGCAGAACACTCCATCTCCACAACAGCACAACCTTCTTCCTTACGATAAGCCACCTTTTCAGCCGTTTCTCGGTAAAAACCATCTGTCGTCCAGGTCATGACTTCTTCATAGGGAATCCTTCTGGCTTCCAACACTCGCTCAATAGCAGCAATAGCCTCTGGCTGAATTTCCATATAACGAGAAGGTGCCACATAATGATAACTAGCTCCTTCATCTCGCAGAGCGCGAATAGGGACTAAAAAGGCATTTTCTTCTATATCAGCCAGCACACCACAGGTTCCAGTGGAAATAATCTGCTCCACACCATAGCCAATCAACCAATCCATAAACTGGGCTGCTGGAGCTGAACCAACAGGAGCCTGAGCCAGGCAGACCTCCTCGCCTTTGTAGTTCACGACATAGACTGGATAGGTCTTGGTGGCAGAAAGGAATTCGCCGACACAGTCCGCCCCTACTTCCCTCGCATAACGGTCAATCTCCTCACCTAAAAAAGCATAGACACACTTCTTGGGCAAGTGCAAGTCCAGCCCCTCGTGATTAGGCATGATAACCGCCTGAGGATTGCCATCAAACTCTAAAATAGGAATCGCATGTTTCTGAATCATAACCCATCTCCTCTAATTTTGTACTATTGTATCAAAAGCTGACCGAGTGTCAAGGAGGAAGCTGAGGAACCGAGGAGAAAAAAGCATCCCAGTTAGCTGACCTGACACATAGCAGTTTAGTTAAATGGGTTAATCATGACCACCCGTCTAACGGGTGGTTTGTCCCAGGGCTATAAGCCCAAATTACCAGCCAGCGCCTAAAGACGCTGGCTTTCACTTTGTTCAAGCCTTATTGCTCTTGACTCGTCACTTGCCTCTCAAAGAGGCTTTAGTATTACTTACCACTATCCCTAAAGGGATCCTCATATTCTTTTACACTTAATTTATCTAGTACTATATCATGCTTTACTCGTTTTCAAATTTTCATACTCGTGAAGAAATCATCCACTGGATAATTTCTTTAATCTTGAATATATTTCTTAATTGTGGCTTCATTGAGTCCCACCGTACTTACATAATAACCTTCCGCCCAGAAATGCCGATTCCCAAACTTGTACTTGAAGTTGGCGTGTTTGTCAAACATCATGAGTGAACTTTTTCCTTTTAAATAACCCATGAAACTCGAAACACTTATCCTTGGTGGAATACTTACTAACATATGTACATGGTCTGGCATTAAGTGACCCTCGATAATTTCAACTCCTTTATAACTACACAAACGATGAAATATTTCTCCTAAACTACTTCGATATTGATTATAGATAACTTTTCGTCTATACTTAGGGGTGAACACAATGTGATAGAACAGTGCCACTTTGTGTGCGATAAACTATGAGCCTTTTGTGCCATATTTTTCTCCTTTCGCTTTACAATTGGCTTGAACACCTTTATTGTATCGCGTTCGGAGTTTTTTTGGTATAACCTTCGACGCGCACCCGCATAGCGGGTGGTTTATTTGTCTCGCACCTAACGGAGCGAGACGGACTGAAAGTCACACAACAAGAAAGAGGTCAATGTTCGCCATCAACCTCTTTCTTATCGTTCATTCTTTTTGCTAAGTAAAATGAATACTTTACCTATAGCCTGACATTTTCAGCCTAGTTTACCCATTCACCATTACCATTTACACGGTAACCATCTGGTGTTGTTGTGCTCACAGCCAAAGCTCCTGAACCGTAGGCATAATACCAGTGTGGTCCAACTTTAAACCAACCTGTCTTCATGATACCTGCTTCGTCAAGGTAATACCAAGTGTCATTTTCCTTGTACCAGCCTGTCTTCATAGCTCCTGAGCCATCGAAGTAGAACCATCTGCTACCATCTGTTCCCCAGCCTGTAAACATAGCACCTGAATTGCTCAAGTAATACCAGCTACCAGAAACTTTTACAAATCCAGTCTGCATGATACCTAAGTCATTCAAATAGTACCATTTACCATCTGTTTTCACCCAGCCTGTCTTCACATCACCAGACTCATAAAAATACCATTTGCCATTAGATTGCACCCAGCCAGACTGATCAGACGTAGACGCTCTAAATCTTTCAGTGGTTTTTCTTCAACCGTAGCTTTAGTTTTAACTGTTGAAAGGTTTGAGGCAGTCACTTCTGTATACTGAACAGCAGAACCATATCCACCAGCCAATTCCTCTGAAGAAGCATCATCACCTAGAGTTTGAGCAATTGTAATAGCTTTGTATTGATTGTTAGGATTTTTAAAAGCTGCCATCCCCATGTGTGTAAATTTAGGGTTAATTAGCGACTCATAGTGACCAGATTTCCCATTGTCTGAACCACTATTTTTTTTCTGCACGTAGTCTGCTTTTTCAGCACGCCATTGTTCAAGAGCTTTTAGAAAACCATCATGGTTCCAACCCAAGTTTTCTCCTAGTACACTGTTTCCTGATGGGAAGGCGCTCCAGATTTCTTTACCAGAAAGACGAGTATGATCCATGGTTACAGAAGCTTCTGCAGCTCTGGCAAAAGCTGCCTTTTCTAGGTCAGTCGACCATTTGATAGGGACATACTTATCTACCAAACCTTCATCAGCTGCTTCCTTACGAATCTTATTAATCGCGTCCAAAATAGCTTGTTTATTTGGAGTTAAAAATTCTCCCTTGATTCCAACCAAAACGTTGCCACTAGAAGGTTTTAGCACCTCTGAGGTCAATACATTTTCATTTTTACCATTAATAGATTGTGTTGCCACCAGTCTGTCATTCGCAAAAACATCAGTTGTCAAAACTGCTCCTGCCAAGGTCAAAGCCAAGGCACTAGCAAATACAATTTTCTTCATCTTTTTCTCCTTTTATCCTTTAGATAGGACAGGTATTTTCGATATTAAATTATATCATATTTTCCTATTCTTTGCCCGTTTCTACCAATGTCATGAGGTAAATGCTATTTCCTCCGAAAAGTAGAATCTTCATCCTTTACTTCACAACAAGCTCATAACGTGTCTTACTGGTGAAGGTTTGACCGGCTTTGAGAATGACTTGGTCTTTAAGGTCACTGTGAATAGCATCTGGTAAAGCTTGCGCTTCAAGGGCAATCCCATTGTGCTGTACCATTGGCCGACCTCCTATGATGACACTTTCATCCACAAAGTTTGCTGTGTAGATCACAAAGCAAGGAGCCTCTGTCTTGAAAAGCAGGAAGCGACCTGAGTTTTGATCATAAAGGAATCCAGCATTGTCATGACCTGCAGGAAGGGCAAATGGATGATCCAAACCAGATACCAGTTGGACTTGCTCATCTTCTTCTGCAAAGATGTCTTTCAACAAGGCACCATTGTAGATGTGTTTGACCACATCGCGATCAGCGTCTGGAGTTTTGTCCGGAACACCGTCGAGAGCGATTGGATAAATGCCCTCTGTGTTTAGTTGGAAGACATGACGGTCAATGGTCTGCGTGAAATCACCAGACAAGTTGAAGTAGCTGTGATTAGTTGGATTGACTAGCGTATCCTGATCGGTCGTTACCTTGTAGCTGATTTCATAGGCACCAGTTTCTTCTAAGTGGTAACTGATCCAAATCTTGAGATTTCCAGGAAATCCTCCTGTCCCATCTGTACGCTCTGTGTAGAGGGTCAGACCATGGTCGCTCACTTCAACTAGTTCAAACAATGTAGAATCCCAACCTGTTGAACCACTGTGGTTACAATTGCTAGCATTATTGACTTCAAGGTCATAAGTCTTGCTATTAAGCTCAAATGTCGCACCTGCAATACGGCCCGCCACAGGACCTACGCTCGCTCCATGCTTGGGGCTATTGCCTACATAGCTATCAAAATCATCAAATCCCAAGATAACATTGGCAAAATTTCCAGCCTTATCAGGTGTGACATAACGCAAGATGGTCGCACCATAAGTCATAACCTCAAGTTGGTAGCCACCATCAGTCTCAAAGCGATAGGCCAAGACATCCTTGCCCTCAACATTTCCAAATACACGCTCTGTGTATGCTTTCATTCTGTTCTCCTTTTACTATTTCTCTCAAGCAAACAAACCATAGAAAGCGAATTGACAATCTATGGTTTATCAAATGATTTACAAATCCTCTTGTCAAGAATTCATAAACACTGTCTTACTTTGATATTCGTGGATGATAACACCTTGTACCACACGGTTTACGGTACCTGTAGGAGACGGTGTATCAGGTTTATTTTCTACCTTGAGTGAAGTCAATAGGGCAAAGAGTTGGGCATAAACGATGTAAGGGAAGACACGGTAAATATCATTCAAGACACCGCCACAACCAAGGGCCACTTCTTTGACATTTTCCAGACCAAAGGCTTGATCACTCAAAAGCACAACACGGCGAGCAATGTGATCACCAGCCACTTCACGAACTAAGTCCAAGTCGTACTTACGAGTGTAGTCTGTCGTTGTACCAAAGACCAAAACAACTGTATCTTCGTTGATAAGAGATTTTGGACCGTGACGGAAGCCGACTGGGCTTTCATACATGGTCGCCACTTGGCCAGCTGTCAATTCCAAAATCTTGAGCTGAGCTTCATGAGCAAGTCCAAAGAAAGGACCAGCACCTAGATAGATGACACGGTTAAAGTCTAGGTCAACAAGTTCTTTGATATCTTCTGCATTGTCTAGAACTTTACGTGCAAGACTAGATACAACTTCAAAACGTTCAGCTTTAACAGCAAATTCTGTAGGATCAAAGACCAAGAGAGCTGTCAACATCATAGACGTAAAGCTAGAAGTCATGGCAAATCCAGCATCATTAGAGGCAGCTGGTTGCAAAAGTAAGAGATTGCGGTCATCTCCATGGGCTTGAAGAGCCAATTTACCATCTGCTGCACAAGTAATCGTCACTTGGTAAAGCTCATCCACCAAGGATTTAGCCAAATCAACAGTCGCAACACTTTCAGGCGAGTTACCACTACGAGCAAAAGATACAAGGACAGTCGCAACATCTTTTTTCAAATAGGTTTCTGGATTGGCAACGATATCTGTGGTCGCAATAGCATTGAAATTCCATTTTCGTTCGTCATAGACTTCCTTAAAGTAAGGTACCAAGGTATCTCCCACATAAGCAGAAGTCCCAGCACCTGTCAAGATAACCTTGATATAGTCATGTTTATCCGCAATTCCTTGTAGGAAGGCTGCAATTTCTTCACGTTTCTTGATAAGATTCAAAAGCTTCTTTCCATACATCAGGCTGTTGGTAGATTTCACGTGTAGTGATTTCTGCACCCAATTCGAGCAAGTCTTCTTTTGTATAATGTAGCATTGAGTTCCTCTTTTTCTATTAAATATGGGAATGGGAGTAAGCCCCATTCCCATGTATATTCTATATAAAATGCTCTAACGATTTTCACGTTGTCACATCTTATTCATCTTCGTCATCATCGAAGCCAGCTAACAGGTCATTGACTTTCACAATGCTTTCTGCAGCACGGTTCTTATAGTCCGCATCTGCGCCTGTCAGGCTCGCATTGATAAATTCAATCACCATTGGAAGATTCATCCCCGCATAAAGTTCGATGTCACGACCTTCCATGATCAAACGACTGACCACGTTACAAGGTGTCCCACCGAGAAGATCCGCAAAGACTAGGAAATCATCCACTCCTTCAATAGCAGCTTCGAATTTTGCAGTAAAGTCTTCTGGCCCATCTTCTGGAAGAAGAGCTACTGTGTAAATATTGTCTTGTGGACCCATAATCATTTCAGTGCTACCTTTAAGTTCTTCACAGAAACGACCATGACTCACCAAAATTAATGATTTAGCCATAAATTATGCGCCCATTCCAAGTACAAATTTACCAAAGGCAGAAAGAGCCAAAGCAAGTACGATAATAATACCGATAGCTTTAGTAGAGTTCATACCTTTCTTACCAAGCAACCAGAAGACAAAGGCAGTAAAAATTGCTGGAAGCAAGCGTGGGAAGATTTGGTTCAAGATGTCTTGGAAGTCAATCATCTTCTCACCGATTGCCCATTTGTAAGAAATTTCAAAGTTGATCATTGTTGCTACAAGAGCACCCATCATGAAGACACCAAGTACAGATGCAGCGTCAATCAAAGCTGTCAAGGTACTTTGCATGTTGTTGATAAGGTTAACCCCTTCTTTGTAGGCAAATTCCAACTGTTTCCAACGGAAGATATCATACGCTACTGCAACTGCAATCCAAAGGAAGATACCCCAAGGTTGACCACCGATAGCCATAGTTGCTGCGATAGATCCCATGATAGCAGGTACAAGTGAACCAAAGATTGTATCTCCAAGAGGAGCAAATGGTCCCATCAAACCTGTCTTGATACCGTTAACGGCATCTTTTGAACCTACACCATCTTTTTCTTCCATGGCAAGGTCAAAACCAGCGATAATGGTGTGGAAGAATGGTGAAGTATTGAAGAATTGAGTATGAACTTTCATCATTTCTTTCAATTCAGGAGTTCCATCCCCATACATTTTACGCAATTGAGGCAAAATCATGTAAAGGTAACCAGAAGCTTGCATACGTTCGTAGTTCCAACCCAATTGGAAAGTAAACAAGCTACGTTTATTGATTTGATTAAAATCTTCTTTTGTTAGTTTGTAATTAGAATTCGTCATCTTCGATTTCCCCACTTTCTGATGGTGTAGAAGGTGCTGCCACAGCTACTTTTTGGCTATTTGAAGTGAAGCACTGCAAGGAAGATACCTACAATAGAAATACCAATCATAGACAAACCTTTGAAGTTGTTCACGAAACCAATTTTTTCAGCAACATCTTTCGGTAGAGTACCTACGATACCAGCAACAGCGCCACCAAGACCTGTTACATATGAGTAAAGAACAGTCAACATAGCTGTCAAACCAAAGCCCATAGCAAGGTAGTGAAGGTTACGTTTAACTGGAAGGTAACGAAGCAAGATTGCAAATCCAAGACCTGGAAGCATACGTCCTGCGAGTGTCAAACCATCTGCAACCCATTGGTATTTTGTAACGAAATCTACTACGTGTTGTACAAATTCACCACCAAAAGCAAGGGCAAAGAAGACTGGAAGGGCACGAGATAGAGCCCAAGGAATCGCACCAAGTAGGTAGTTGCGTTCAATACCTTTATAGTCAAAGCGTTCGATTGCAGCATCCACACGGTGAGCAAAGAAAGTAGTTGTCATACGTCCAAGAACGTCGAAGTATGTCAAGAGAGTTGCTACTGGCACAGCGATTGTTGTAATCGCAAGTGCTGTATCAATTCCTTGTGAAACAGAGAAGGCTGTCGCAAGAACCGCACCAGAAGTTGCGTCGATACGAGAAGCACCACCGAAGGTACCAACCCCAAGAACGAATAGTTGCAAGTTACCACCGATAAGCAAACCAGTAGTCACATCTCCCATGATTAAACCAGTAATGAAACCAGCAAATACAGGGGAACCTGCAGATGAAACGATCGTCAACTCATCACAGATTTGATAAGCTGAGTACAAAGTGAGAAGTAAAATTTGCCACCATTGTATCATAACAATGACCTCCTAAAAATTTTTTCCTATTTTAATAAGCTCAAAAAGTCTGAAATTGGATCATTTGGAACCATTTGAGCAGTAAGTTTAACACCTTTTTCTGCCAGTTTGTTGAAATCTTCCACATCCTTGTCTACTACGTTGATAGAACGTGTGATGGGGCGAGTTTCTGGTGTTTGAGACATATTCCCAACATTAAGGGTTTCAAGTGGTACACCTGCTTCTACCAAACCAAGGAAGCGGTCTGGTTTACGAGCCACGATAAAGAGACGTTGGCTATCGTATTTACCAGCAAGAATATTGGCTGCCGCTTTTTCAATTGGCAAAATACTCAATTTTACACCTGGTGGTGTCGCAAGTTTCAAACCACTCTTTTCAACGTCGTTGTTGACAACTTCGTTATCTACAACCATAATACGTGAAACATTTAGTTTTCCAGCCCAAAGATTGGCTACTTGTCCGTGGATCAAACGTCCATCGATACGGCATCCTACAATTGTCATAAGTTTTCCCCCTTTATGTGTTTTAGTGTAGGTTTACGAGTTAAATGAATCTCTTCTTTATATTGGCCCTCTGTTTCAAAGATAATGATGCGGTTGGCACCTTCCTTGAGATAGCTATGAGGAATATAAAGAGAGAGGGTTGGGCCGACGTTCCAAAAACGTCCTAGATTCTGCCCATTGACAAAGGCAACTCCCTTACCAAACTCAGATAAGTCTAGGTAAGTATCTTTTGGCGCTTCGACAGTAAAGTCGAAAGCGTAAAAGGCTGGTTGTCCTTCTGCCCATCCTTTTGAAAAGTCAATTTTCTCAGGATTGTCTAGAGGGAGTGGATAGTGTTTCCAGTTTAGTAAGAAGTGCAAATCCTTACAAACTCCTGTTCGGATTCCCTTACGTTGCGTATCAGCTAAGAACTTGTGACCATAGTTGACACGCCCCATATTTTCTACCAAGATATCCAATCTAGATAGCGCTTTCTTTTCACCTTGATAAAAAATATCTTCCCCAATCTCTGTCTGATATTGGGTTTCGACCCACTGACCATCGACATAAAGCTGGGCCCTATCTCGACCATCAATGATACGAAGTCTTTCTTCTTCTGCATCCCAGCTTGTCTCTGTTCGATAGAGTAGGTAGCCATAGCTTTGTCCCAACTCCTCCATCTTTTTAGGATAGAGGCTTTCTACTGGACTTGACAAGCTATCCAAGGTTTCAAACAAGGAAACTTTTTCAACTAGTGGAATAGCATCCAACTCCATACTCTCTTTGTAGAGTGGTTCTAACTGCGGATACTCTGGGAAATGGGTTGCCATCATCTTCTTTACTGCCAGATATTTGGCAGTTGGATTTCCTTCTTCATCCAGAAGGGCATCATAATCATAAGATGTAACTTGTGGCAGGTCCAAAGTCCCTCGAGCCGAACAACCATTCATGAAGCCAAAGTTTGTACCACCGTGGAACATGTAAAGATTGATAGAGCCTTGCTCCAAAACTTCTCGAACTGCATCTGCTAATTCTTTTGGATCCCGTGTGATAATCGGTTCTTTCCAACGATTGAACCAGCCATCCCAGAACTCCATACACATAAGTGGCCATTTCTTACCATGCTCATCAAAGAATTCCTGCATCTGTGAAAAGTTGTAAGATGCCTTAGAACCAAAGTTTCCTGTTACAAAGAGGTCATCTTCGATTAAGGTTCCAGCTTTCAGAGTAGCTCGCCATGGACCATCTGATGTAAAGAGGGGACAGGTTGCGCCACGCTCTTCCATCAACTGTCGAATTGCTCTCAGATAAGCCTTATCTTCTCCATAAGAACCATACTCATTTTCAACCTGCATCATGAGGATATTGCCACCATTGTCCAACAAATGTGGAACCAATCGTGATAAGAGCTGGTCATAGTAGCGACCAACAGCCTCAATATAGGCAGGATCTGAGGAACGAAGCCTCATATTCTTTGTTAAGAGCCAGGCTGGTAAGCCACCGAATTCCCACTCCGCACAGATGAAGGGTGACGGACGAACGATAGCGTAGAGACCCAAATCTTGTGCTGTCTGAAGAAATCGCTCCAAATCAAGAGCTCCTTCAAAGTGAAACTCACCCTCACGAGGCTCATGTAAATTCCAAGCCACATAAGTCTCTACTGTATTAAACCAAGAGCCTTCAAGTTATAGAGCGAATGATACCAATCCTCTGGAGGAACCCTAAAATAATGAATGGCGCCGGACAAAATCTTGAACGGTTTCCCATCTAAATAGAAATCGTCTCGTATCTCAAATCGTGTCATAAAACTACCTTTTGATTGCAAAGTTTGCGCTTTCATTTATTGTTATATTAAATATAGCGCAATCATTCATGTTTGTCAATAGTCTTAACTAGATTATTTAAAATTTTTCTATTTTTTTACTAACTTTTAGGCAAAATACTTATAAAATCGTATAAGCCTGAGCACTTCACTCTTTTTTCACTAAAAACCTTGTATAAAAAAATGTATAAAAATCCTGATTATTTAGATGTAAATTAACCTTTTAGCCTATTATTTTTAATTTTTTTATTCAAAAAGACTACTATTCTTTTCTTTTTTTATGGTAAAAATCTTTTTATGGAGAAGGAAAAATCGAGGTGAAAAATATGGCAATTCCTAAATATCAATATATAAAAGACGAATTAAAGAACAAAATCATCTCTGGTCAATTCGCCAGTGGCGATAAATTCTACACTGAAGCTGAATTGATTGCAATGTATGATGTGAGTTCTATCACAGTTGTCCGCGCCTTAAACGACCTTGCCAAGGATGGCTATATTGTCCGTCAACAAGGAAAGGGTACATTCGTTTCACGCGCACGCAAACACAAACTCGTAGAGTTTTCAGATGTAGAAGTTTTTGAAACTAAAGATGATAAAGTGACCGTCCTTTCTATTGAACGCGGAAATAAACTAAGCTACTTAGAAAAACTTGGATTACGTGGTGACCAGTTCTACTATAAGATTGAGCGCGTACGTAAATCAAACGGTGTTGTATACATTTACCATACATCTTACATCCCAGAACAATACATCAACGCAAATTATCCAAACCTTGAATACTATAGCTCTATCTATAGCCGTTTCAAATTGGATTACCACATTCACATGAATGATGAACATTTTGAAGAAATCAATGAAATAGCATTTCCAACTCCAGAACACGTGGTTTCCATCCTAGGAATCAATGATCAATTCCCTACTGTCCTTCAGACCAAGATTACGAAACTCGAATCTACTGGTCAAGTTTTGGAATATAGTGAAACCTACAAACGATCTGATTACTACAAGATTAAATTCATTTCATGTGACCGTGATCACTAAGAAGAAAGTCTGAGCCTCATCGCTTGGGCTTTTTCTATGATTATTACACCATACCAGAAAGGTAGCGCTTACCTAGTTATGGAAGTTTCTATAATTTGTAGAGTATTTTATAGAAATAGGACTAAAAAATTTCCGCTATATATATATATTCTTAAAAACCAATTAAAAACCTTGAGCTTAAATTTTATATTTTTTTATATTTATTATAGTTTTTTTCATCATCTCCTCTTAACTCTTGTTACTATAAGAAATAAAATAAGGGTGTTGATTTATATAAACGCTATCAATATAAATAAAATCAGGAGGCTTTGCAAACATGAAAAACAACAGCGTTTTTCTATTCGTAAATACGCTGTAGGAACAGCTTCTGTTCTAATTGGATTTGCTTTCCAAGTACAGACTGTTGCAGCCGATGGAGTTACTCTCACTACTACGGAAAACCAACCGACCATCCATACGGTTTCCGATTCCCCTCAAGCATCCGAAAATCGGACTGAGGAAACACTTAAGACAAAGCTTCAATCAGAAGCCCCAAAAAATGTAGAAACAGAAACTCCATCTACTGATAAGGTAGCTAGTCTTTCAAAACCAGAAGAAAAACCACAAGAAGAAGGGAGTTCAACTCCTAGTGATAAAGAAGAATTAGTATCTCCAACTTCTGCTCCAGCTGAAAATGGAACTTCTGATAAAAAGGAAGAGATGAAAGAGGCTGATTCTAAAGAGTCTAACATAGACAAGACTAATCAACCAAAAGCTGACAAGGATAAACCAACAACAGAAGAAGGAAAGGAACGTGCTGCAACTGAAAATGAAAAATTAGCTAAACGAAAAATCGTTTCAATTGATGCTGGACGTAAATATTTCTCACCTGAGCAGCTCAAAGAAATTATCGACAAAGCGAAAGAATATGGTTACACAGATCTCCATCTCTTAGTAGGTAACGATAGTCTCCGTTTCATGCTGGATGATATGTCTATGAAAGTGGGCGATAAAACTTACTCAAGTGATGATGTCAAACGTGCCATCGAAAATGGAACAAACGCTTATTACGATGATCAAAATGGTAACCATCTCACTGAAAGTCAGATGACAGATTTCATTAATTATGCCAAAGATAAGGGAACTGGAGTGATTCCAACTGTCAATAGCCCTGGACATATGGACGCTATGCTGGTTGTCATGGAAAAACTTGGCTTCAAGAATCCTCAAGCCAACTTTGATAAAGTTTCAAAAACAACCATGGATCTTGAAAATCAAGAAACAGTTGGATTTACCAAATCCCTTATCAGTAAGTACATGAATTACTTTGCTGATAAATCAAAGATTTTCAACTATGGTACTGACGAATACGCTAACGATGCGACCAACGCCCAAGGTTGGTACTACCTCAAATGTAACAAGTTCGCAGATTATTCTAACACCCTAGCTGCTATGGCCAAGGAAAGAGGGCTTCAACCAATGGCCTTCAACGATGGTTTCTATTATGAAGACAAGGATGATGCTGAATTTGATAAGGATGTCTTGATTTCTTACTGGTCTAAAGGCTGGTGGGGTTACAACCTCGCATCACCTCAATACCTCGCAAGCAAGGGCTATAAGTTCTTGAATACAAATGGGGATTGGTACTATGTTTTAGGCAATCACAAACCAGACGAAGCTTATCCACTATCAAAAGATGTTGAAAATTCTGGTAAAGTGCCATTCAATCAACTTGCTTCTACCAAATATCCTGAAGTAGACCTTCCAACAGTCAGAAGTATGCTTGCTATCTGGGCAGATAAATCAAGCGCTGAATACAAGGAAGAGAAAATCTTTAAACTCATGACTACCTTTGCAGACCACAACAAAGATTACTTCCGCGCTAATTACAATGCTCTCCGTGAATTATTATCTAAAATTCCTACAAACTTAGACGGATACAGCGCAGAAAGCCTAGCAGCCCTCAAGGCAGCAAAAGATGGACTCAACCTTAACCTCAACCGCAGCAAACAAGCTGAACTAGATGAAGCTCAAGACTGCTCTTCTAGGCCTCAAACCAGCTGCCACTCACTTAGGAAGCCTAGATGAAAATGAACTAGCTACTAACGTTGAAACCCAACCTGAACTAGTTGTGAAGACAGAAAGCATTCCATTTAAGGTCATTCGAAAAGAAAATCCTAACCTACCAGCAGGCCAAGAAAGTTGTCAAAGCTGGAGTTCTTGGTGAACGCACTTCTTACGTATCTGTTCTTACTGAAAACGGGAAAACAACAGAAAGCGTCCTTAATAGCCAGGTAACAAAAGAAGCTGTGAACCAAGTTGTCGAAGTTGGTGCTCCTGTAACCCACAAGGGTGACGAAAGTGGTCTTGCACCAACTACTGAGGCAAAACCTAGACTGGATATCCAAGAAGAAGAAATTCCATTCACCACCATCACTCGTGAAACTGATCAATTACCTAGAGGACAATCTCGTGTCGCGATGGAAGGGATAAACGGTCGTATAAGTCACTTCTATTCTGTAACTACGGTTGCAGACGGAACTGAAGTTAAAACATTGGTTACCAGTGTCGTAGCACAGGAATCTGTTACACAAGTAGTCGAGGTAGGAACTCTGGTAACACATGTAGGTGATGAAAACGGACAAGCCGCTGTCGCCGAAGAAAAACCAAAACTAGAAATTCCAAGCCAACCAGCTCCAACAACTATTTCTGCCGAGGAAAACAAAGCTCTTCCTCAAGGTCCAGCTCCTGTGGCAACAGAGAAAAAACTTCCTGAAACAGGAAATCACGATTCTGCAGGACTCATGACCACACTAGCAGCCTACGGAATAACTAAGAGAAAAGAAGACTAAGTCTTCTCGATACAAAAATAAACAGCGAGATTGTGAACCTCGCTGTTTATTTTTTAATTAATCACCCAGTCCGAGGCGATCAAAGATGTCATCCACTCGTTTAGTGTAATAAACTGGGTTGAAAATTTCATCGATTTCTTCTTGTGTGAGGCGTGAAATTACTTATTTGGTGATATCCTGGATGAGGAATAAGTAACTTTTATATCAAAACCCAACCTTAAACGCTCTAGCATACGCTTTGTGAAATTTAAATTGACTGGCATGGATATTAATCTCTGGTTTAACATTGCTATAATTCCGCTCTTTATAACTCCAAAATACTTTACCAACACTACTTTCTTCATACCCTATAATATTAGTATCGTACAGTAGTTGTAAAGTATCCTCTGGGGTCTTCATTTTCATAGGAATTTCCTCTCCATAACGCTTTTGTTTTTCTACAAATAAATCATAGTTTTTTTCAAAGGTTGAATATGTGAATCTTTGTGTTTTAAAACTCTTAATGAACTTCTGGAATATATTAAACTCTTCATCTTTCATATAAATTAACATATAGTCCTTAAGTTCCCCAAGTAAATACCTTGAATAATCTGATCTTATAATTTCTAGAAAATTATCTCTAGAGAAACTTTTTCCAGTATTCTTATCTACCAAGTCGTTTAACATAGTAAGAATATCTCGTGGTTTATATAACGAATATCGTAAAAATTCTATAAAAGAGGCTTCTTCTACGCCACGATCTATTCCTGAAACTGTATATGGAAAATAATAATCCCATGTCAGGCCTTTTGAACGAGTCAAACTTTGTTGCTTAGAGAAAAAATTATCTGCGATCTCAAATAATTTAGAATTTCTATACTTATCATAATTAGTATTCCAATTTATCAATACCGAATTATCCTTTAATTTTTTTGATTCATATTATGTATGGACATAGAATAGATGATATCTGGCCCTAATTAGTAACGCAACTTTTATTCCCTTATTTTTTAAATCAGAATTGTTCAAATCAATGACAGCATTTACAAGCCCTCTCAAACATTCCATGTAATCTTCATGACTAATATCGCTTGGTCTTGCGTCAATCCCATCAATAAATAATATGAATTTTTTTATCAAGGTGTATTTCTGAAAACACCTTTTTAAATCCATCTAATAGTTTTTGTAAGACTCAGTTGATAATTACTTTCTGTATATTTTTTTCTGAGACATTCACTCCTAGTTGTCCTGTTGATTTAAAAATTCCTCCATCAATCATCGCATTGATTGAATTATTAGAATTTTTCTACAAATTCTATAGCTGAAACAAACTCAGGAGAAAAAAAGCATTACTATAAAAATTGTCTATTACTCTATTTAATTTTTTTAAAGAAGCTTTTTTTGAAATATTTTTGGGAGAGATTAGAGTTTTTATCTCTTCACTTAAAACCAAATATATCACATTCATCCAAGCATCCTTGTATGATGACATATCCAAAGATTTATTTTTTTCTTCATCCTTATAAATTTATCATATACTGTATTTTTGCACAAATTTAATTTTTGGACTCAATTCCATCTATGTTCTTTTTTTAGCAAAAATATACTGAATAAGCCGTTTTACCAGATCCTTTTTTCCCCTATAATAAAAATATTTGCTAGGATGTTTTTATTTCGTCTACTATTTTATCTGCTAAAAAAACCTTATTAAAAAGTTCAAATTCCTCTGCGTTAGAATTATAGTATTCATACGCGTCACCTTTAATTTTTTCCAATTCTTCAATATTTTTCATAATTATTTCCTTTTCAAATTTTGAATTAAATTTTAACCTTACCTTACTTCTTATCTAATTCCAAGACGTTCAAAGATATCATCCACTCGTTTGGTGTAGTAAAGAGGGTTGAAGATCTCGTCGATTTCTTCTTGGGTGAGGCGTGATGTCACCTCTGGATCTGCTTCTAGCAGTGGTTTGAAGTCTACTTGGTTGTCCCAAGAGTAGGCTGTTTTTGGTTGTACCAAGTCATAGGCTTGCTCACGGGTCATCCCTTTCAATTAAAGTCAACATGGCACGTTGACTAAAGATAAGACCAAAAGTTGAGTTCATGTTGCGGATCATGTTTTCTGGAAAGACTGTCAAATTCTTAACGATATTTCCAAAACGATTAAGCATGTAGTCAATCAAAATGGTCGTATCTGGGGTAATGATACGCTCAGCTGATGAGTGGGAAATGTCGCGTTCGTGCCAGAGAGCGACGTTTTCATAGGCTGTAATCATGTGACCACGGATAACACGCGCCAAACCTGTCATGTTTTCAGAACCGATAGGATTGCGTTTGTGAGGCATAGCTGATGAACCTTTTTGACCTTTGGCAAAGAATTCTTCCACTTCGCGTTGTTCTGACTTTTGCAAACCACGAATCTCAGTCGCCATACGCTCGATAGAAGTCGCGATGCTGGCAAGAACCGCAAAGTACTCAGCGTGAAGGTCACGAGGAAGGACCTGTGTAGAGATTTCCTGAGCACGGATACCCAGTTTGTCACAGACGTATTGCTCTACAAATGGTGGGATGTTGGCAAAGTTCCCAACCGCACCAGAGATTTTACCAGCTTCCACACCAGCAGCTGCATGCTCGAAACGCTCGATATTACGCTTCATTTCGCTGTACCAAGTTGCTAATTTCAAACCAAAAGTTGTCGGCTCAGCATGCACACCGTGGGTACGACCCATCATAATGGTGAACTTGTGCTCCTTAGCCTTATCAGCGATAATGTTAGTAAAGTTTTCAAGGTCACGACGGATGATGTCGTTGGCCTGCTTATAGAGATAACCATAGGCAGTATCTACTACGTCAGTAGAGGTCAACCCATAGTGAACCCACTTGCGTTCTTCACCCAGAGTCTCAGAAACCGCACGCGTGAAGGCAACCACATCGTGGCGAGTTTCCTGCTCAATCTCCAAAATACGGTCGATGTCAAAGTCCGCTTTTTCACGAATCAAAGCTACATCTTCCTTAGGGATTTCCCCCAACTCAGCCCATGCCTCGTCAGCCAAGATTTCCACCTCAAGCCAAGCACGGTATTTATTTTCTTCACTCCAAATGTTCGCCATCTCAGGGCGAGAGTAACGTTCAATCATGTTGTTAATTTTTCCTTTCTTTTTCTACTTCACAATGTGCAAACAAAGCATAGAACATTAATTAGCCAAATTATTCAAATTCTTCTTTCCCAATCCATACAGACGGGTAATGTTCCAATGAATTAAGGTCTGTATCCAGTGGCAAGTCATAAATTGCTAAATAGTTTTCAGGATATTGAGCAACCAGCTCTTCATACTTAGCTTTCACTTTTTCGTGATTGCTACTAGCATACAAAACTTCTACAACTGCTCCAGTCTTATCTTTCTCAACAAAAGCGTTGATAATAATTTGTATCATAGGTTTCTCCTAAAAATCTATCCCTTTCCCAAACTCCTCAACCTCATCTGGCACATCACTAAACAAAGTGACATGTCCCATCTTGCGGTTGTGCTTCGCTTCTATTTTACCATACATGTGGAGGTGGGCGCTTGGATTTTCTGTGACATATTTTTCAGCGGCCTCGACATGTTGACCGAGAACATTGAGCATAACAGCTGGTGCATGCAGTTTAATGGCGGGCAATGGTGCTCCGAGAACACCAAGAATATGGGTGTCAAACTGGGAGAAGTCGCAGGCTTCGATTGAATAGTGGCCAGAGTTATGTGGGCGTGGGGCAATCTCATTGACAATGATGTCATCAGATGTCGCAAACATTTCCACGCAAAGGGTCCCAGAGAGGTTCAGTTGTTCTGCGATTCGCACCGCCATAGCTTTGGCTTTGGCTGCTAGACTTTCTGAAATGCGGGCTGGGACGATGGTCTTCGAAAGAATGTTGTTACGGTGGATATTTTCCTGAACTGGGAATACTGTCACATCCTTGCTATTTCCTGAGACGATAACAGAAATTTCAAGATCAAAGTTGACAAATTCTTCCAAAACGCAGTCTGCTGAGTCAGCTAGCGCATAGGCTTCTGCCAAATCTTCTGCTGAGCGAATGACCTTTTGTCCATGGCCATCGTAGCCACCAGTCGCAGTCTTGAGGACATAGTTTTTGGACAAGTCAATCTCGGCCAAGTCTTGGCTAGAAGTCACAACCTTATAGGGTGCTACAGTGACTTGAGCCTTGTTTGAGAGAAAGTCCTTTTCAAAGATGCGATTTTGGGAGATGCGGAGCAGGTCGGTTCCTTGAGGAAGTTGACCATCGTTGATGACAGCATCCAAACCGTCAGCATCGACATTTTCAAACTCATAGGTGAGGACATCGCAACGCTCAGCCAACTGACGCAGAGCATCTACGTCATTATAAGGAGCCACGATGATCTCCGCCACGCGAGAGGCCGGGCAATCCGCCGCAGGATCCAGCGCGATAACCTTGTGCCCCATGTAGATAGCAGAAATGGCCATCATCTGACCCAGTTGACCACCACCGATAATTCCGATTGTTTTAGATGAGCTCATTTGACGACTCCTCTGCGATTTTTCCTTGTTCTTCTGCGAAATCTGCCAATGCTGTCGCGATAGCCTGATCCTCTACTGAGAGGAGACGGAGAGCGAAGAGGGCAGCGTTGGTCGCACCTGCTTCACCGATAGCCATTGTCGCAACAGGCACCCCACCCGGCATCTGAACGATAGAATAGAGTGAATCCACTCCACTAAGAGCACGAGATTTGACGGGCACACCAATGACTGGAAGGGTTGTTTTGGCAGCGACCATACCTGGCAAGTGAGCAGCGCCTCCAGCACCTGCGATAATGACCTTGATCCCGAGACTACGTGCTTCTTCTGCATGCTTGAACATGAGGTCTGGTGTACGGTGAGCAGAAACAACTTTCTTTTCGTAGGCTACACCGAAGCGGTCTAGGACTTCTGCTGTTTTTGCATGGTTGCCCAGTCGGATTTTGATCCCATGATGATGGAAATTACTGGTTTAGTCATAATTTTTCCTTTTCTTCTTTTTTGATAATGGTCTTAGGTGGTGGGGACGGAAGCAAACCTTCGGTTTCATTCCTAAACTTGGAGCCTAAAGTCTCAAAGTTTCCCCCGACCAGAACATTCACTGTTCTGGTCTTTTCACCACGGCGACCATTATCATATTTGGCGACTTCGTCGCGTTATTCTTATATCTTTACTTAATTGCCTTGCTTCCGATATCTGTTCGGTAGAAGAGGCCTTCTGTTTTTTGTTGGGAGAGTTCTTGGTAGATGGTTTCTTGGGCTTCTTTGACGGTGTCTGCTGTGGTAACTAGCATATAAACACGTCCACCGTTTGATAGCAGTGCTCTGCTATTTTCCGCAAACTGAGCCCCTGCATAATAGGTGATAATGTCGCCTTCTGTCTTGGCTGGCAACTTGACACCTTTTTCATAGTCTAGCGGATAACCGTTGGATGCGACAACCACACCCAGAGTCACACTCTTGTCCGTCCAGGTGATGTTTGGCTCCTTGCCATCGAGGATATCCGTAATATTTTGTGCAAAGTCAGATGTTAAACGAGGCAAGATGATTTGCGTTTCAGGATCTCCAAAACGAGCGTTGAACTCGATGACCTTAGATCCATCAGCTGTCAAGATAAGCCCTGCGTAAAGGATACCCAGATAAGGGCGACCTTCTTTAATCATCCCTTCGAGGACTGGCTTGACAATGGTGTCAACCGCTGTATCAACTACACTCTGTGGTAAGTGTGGAACTGGCGCATAGGCACCCATCCCACCAGTGTTAGGGCCCCTTATCGCCATCATAGGCACGTTTGTGGTCTTGCGCTGTCGGCATGATATAGAACTTGTCGCCATTGACAAAGGCAAAGAGTGAAAATTCCTCTCCTTCAAAGAATTCCTCAATAACCACACGCGCACCTGAATCACCGAATTTATTGTCCAAGAGCATCTCATGAGCTGCTTCAGCTGCTTGCTCGACTGTCTCAGCAACGACGACACCCTTCCCAAGCGCCAAGCCATCCGCCTTGACTACGATAGGCGCACCCTGCTTTTCGATATAGGCCTTGGCTTCCTCGAAATCTGAGAATGTGCCATAGGCTGCTGTCGGAACGCCGTATTTGACCATGATTTCCTTAGCAAAATCCTTGGACCACTCCAGCTCTGCCGCCAATCTTGTCGGACCAAAGGCTTTGAGACCAGCTGCATGGAAATCATCCACGATACCAGCCGCAAGGGCATCATCTGGCCCGATAAAGGTCCAAGCAATATCGTTAGCCTTTGCAAACTCAATCAATTTAGAATGTTCGGAAATAGAGATATTTACCAATTCCAAACCATCCAGAGTCATCCCATCATTCCCAGGAGCAACAAAAACCTTTTCTACCTCTTTTGACTCAAGCAACTTCTTAGCAATCGCATGTTCACGACCACCCGAACCGACAACTAACAGCTTCATTCTTCAACCTCTTTGCGAATTATTTACTAATATTATATCACAAACGTTCGTTTTAATCTAATTATATTTGCGAGTAAAAAATACAACATCGAGTAAACTTACTGAACCTATTTCATTTTTAGCCTTTAAACATTCAATACCGCCTCATTATAAAACAAGGCGGTATTGAGTGCGGAATATCTCTAAAAGTATGTAGAAAAGCTTCATTAGGTATTAAGCTTACCAGCTATAAGAAATATGATTTATTCGTTTCATCCTTATGTCGGTTACCTCAAAACAATCCGGCGTAAATATAGCCAAATTGAACCCTTCGGGATTCATAACGCTGCGGAATTCAATTCCTTGATAAATTAATTCTCCAGAAATTGGTTTGGTTAGAGATTTCACAAAATCAGCTATATATTGAGTAGGGATATAATCTAGAATATCATCAGAATTTCTCATTACTCGCCCCATCTCAGAATCAATCTTTTTTAGATTTTTTTTATTAATCGCTAATTCAGCAAGATCATCAATAATACCATCTTGAAAAGGGCTAATTTCAATTATTTTTTTAAAATCAATGACTGTTATTGCAGACTTCAACTTAAAAGTGCCAATACATACATGATCATATAAACCTGTTCTTGTTTCATGTATTGTTGTCGTCTCTGAATCACCTAAATAAAGCATTACAACCCCTTTTGGATTAGCTCTTCCATCGGCCGATTTACCTTTAGGAGGTGCCCCTATCCCTTCTGGTTCAAATGGTTTCCCGTCTTTTGAAATCCTGCACCTATAGAACTGTTCTCCTTCTGAATAAGTCTTTTGAATAGCTTCACAATACTTTCTTAGAATGCATTTATTAATTTGATTTGAATGAAAACGATTGTTATATTTAATGTCGTCAACAAAATCTTCCCAACTCTTACTGAACAATGAATGATCTTTTAAATAAATTGGGTCATACATCTGCTTTACTCCAACAGGGTGCGTTAACAATTCAGGACTTTCTTCGAATAGATTTTTACAAATCTCAGAAAGCATTTGGTGAATCTTGAACTCCTCTTTAGTAGTAAATATATTCCAATTTGTAGCTATTTCTGTTTTTAGAAGCGTTTCTTGCCCAACTGGGAAATTTTCTATTTTATCTACTGAAGAAAAAATAGAAACGAGAGAGCTCAAAAATGGAATTAAATAGTCGTCACACTGTGTATCATAAACACAAACATTATTATTTGAACAAATGTCACAGCTAGCTTGCCTTTCAGCTATATTAACTTCGTTTTTTAGAATCTCATCTGCAAAACAATCTTTACAAATTTTCATTCACTGTCTCCACTGATTCGGTCAAGATACTTACTAACCAATTCAATATGATGCATAATGGACAATTTCTTTACTGTGCCAAGACCTGGATAAGAACCCGTTTTATACAATTTTTCAAATTCATTTATCGCCAGTGTTCTTTCCACTAGGCCCTCGTTGACAAATGTAATTAATTTTTCAAGTGCTTCCTTAAACTTACCAGCTGGGTTTGTTGGATCTTGGTTTGTTTCTGATACAAAATGGTGAATTCTTAGATTTTCATCAGAATCAAAATAAACGATGTGGATAGCAACAGCATAAGGAGCAAAACCTGATTCACTATACTCCTCTCCTACAATGGAATAGTCAGAAAATCCCTTATATTCATCTTCTATAAAATATTTATGATCATCTGAGAAGAATTCATCATCTTTGTCTGAATAATCTGTATTTCTTGCTAATTTAACAAAATTGTCACTAATCTTGACTTTATTTCCCTGAACTTCTCTTTTTAGTCTTCCTATTTCTGAAATAAAATTATACGCCGTCTCTTGTTCCCTATAATTTTTATTATATCCTTGTAAATCATCGGGCTTCTTACATACTGTTATTTGTTTGCCAATATCTGCAATAGACTTAAAATTTTCTTCTAAACTATAATCCTTACTCATCAATGAAACATAATAAAAATTCTCACTTTCATCAATCAAACTATCCAATCGAGTAGCAAGATTACTTTTAGAAAAATCGCTATATTCCTCCAAAAAAGATCCTACACCTGGATTCATTACAATAGAACATTTCTGCCTCTTATCTTTAAAACCCTCCAAAGTACTTACCAGTGTAGGAGATAATCTTACCGGTTCAATAATTGGAATTACAGCGCTTCCTAATTTATTATTTTCTAACAATTCTCTAAGAGCAATCAACTCATACTGTCTTCCTCTCAAATACGGAAAATACATATAAATACTCCTTTATTCATTTAAAAACTGCTTTAATGCCTTAAAATCCTTAGGTTTAAAAATTCATGAAATACACCAAAAAAATTTAAGCTCATAAGGAACATCTGCAAATAAATCTTTATCTATTGAATTCCTCTTCTTCAATTCCATAAGAAAATCCGAATAAAAACTGTTCCAATGGAATCTTTTTGGTTAATAATTTACAAACGTCATAATACTCAAATTGAGACACATCTGGTAACGAATTAAAATGTTTCTCAATAATGTTTTCATATTCCCCCTTACGAAGTATTTTTAAAAAAATTATTTCCCTATCTAAATCAGTATTGTACTTCTCTGGTTTTAATTATTGTTTTAATTTTGCTGTTTCTTTTGGAGCACATAAAGACCTACAGGTTTTTTTAACAACTTAATCTTCTCCAAAGCTAAATTTACATTTTTTTCATGAGTAACAATTGCAACATGATTAAATGCTCTATAGTATTCTGTTATTTGATTTTTCTAACCTGTCAAAATTATCAAATTCAGTTTTGATTTCATATACCACAGCTTTTTCCATTTATTAAAAATAAAATCTGGTTTTGCATTTTCCAACAGGTATTTCAGTCAAAAGCAGTAGTAGTATTTATACTATGTACCCCTAATAATAATTTATTTAACAACGTATTTTTTTATAAAAAAATATTCATTTCTATACGATTGAGAGAGTTTCATATAAGTATTTTTGAATTATAGACAAATTATTACCTAATTTATGATGTTGCGATACACACTCAAAAAAATTGGATCTTTTTTTATTTTTGTACGAGGTTTTTTTATAGTATTTCTGGAAAAAAATCTATTTATTAAATAATTTTTTTAATTTCCAAATTAATCCCTCCTTAATTTCGCCCTTCTAACATTCATTATATCAAAAATATCTATTTCTAACACGATTTATCATAACTTTATTTATCACCTTTATTCTAAAAATTATGATGTTTTTTTCTAACTTACCAACAAGTTTCGTTTCTCATAATTTTTTTATTAATCTATTACTTAATTTCAAAAAAAGGAAAGAAACTGTTTTCTTCCCTCTAGTGTTCTTAATGTCTAAAATGTCTCACTCCTGTGAAGACCATAGTCAAGCCGTATTTATCAGCAGCTTCGATGGATTCTTGGTCACGGACGGACCCACCCGGCTGGATGATGGCCTTGATACCTGCTTTGGCGATTTCTTCCACATTATCCGCAAATGGGAAGAAGGCATCAGAAGCAAGCACAGCGCCGTCAAGACGGTCTTTAGCTTGGTCAATGGCAATACGAACAGAAGCCACACGGTTGGTTTGACCAGGTCCGACCCCCAGTGTCATGTGGTCGTTGGTTACAATGATTCCGTTTGATTTGACGTATTTAATAGCCTTCCAAGCGAACTCAAGGGCAGTCGCCTCTGTCTCAGTTGGCTGGCGTTTGGTCACCACTTGCCAGTCAGCTGGGATTTCCTTGACCACGTCTTGATTTTGCACAAGAAGTCCACCGACAACACCTGTGTATTCTGCTTCCACTTCGCTAGCCTCTTGAGCATCAAATGGCAAGGCAAGAATACGCAAGTTTTTCTTTTTGTTGGTCAAAATGGCTAGCGCTTCGTCCGTATAGCTTGGTGCGATGATGATTTCAAGGAAAACGCCGTGCATCTTCTCAGCTGTCGCAGCATCCACCTCACGGTTAAGAACAACGATACCACCAAAGATAGACACTGGGTCAGACTCATAAGCGTAGTCCCAAGCAGTCTCGATGTCATCAGCCTGACCGATTCCACATGGGTTCATGTGTTTGAGAGCCACAACGGTTGGACGGTCTTTAAAATCACGGATGATACGAATGGCCGCATCCGCATCACGGATATTGTTGAAGGACAATTCCTTCCCGTTAAGCTGTTTCGCTGATGCAATTGAATAGTCCGTTGGCAAGCTTTTTGGTAGAAATCGGCATCCTGTTGAGGATTTTCCCCATAGCGCATGGCTTGTTTGAGGTCATAGGACAAGGTTAACTTTTCAGGTTTGCTTTCGCCCACTTGAGCTGTGAAATATTCTGCAATCAAGGCATCATAAGCCGCTGTGTGACGGAAAACCTTAGCTGCCAGACGTTGACGGGTTTCGTAAGTCGTTTCGCCGTTGGCTGACAATTCGTTAAGCACCACATCATAGTCAACAGGGTCTACAACAACTGTTACGCTGGCATGATTCTTCGCTGCTGAACGAAGCATAGATGGCCCGCCGATATCGATATTCTCCACCGCATCAGCATAAGTCACATCTGGTTTGAGAATCGTTTCTTTAAAGGGATAGAGATTGACCACTACAAGGTCAATGAGCTCGATTTGATTGTCTTTGGCCGCTTCCAGGTGACTATCCAAGTCACGACGAGCGAGGAGTCCACCGTGGATATTTGGATGAAGGGTCTTGACACGACCGTCCATCATTTCTGGAAAACCGGTCACATCATCAATCGCAATGGTATCTACCCCAGCATTATCAAGGGCAACCTTTGTCCCACCTGTCGAGATAATATCCCAACCAAGTTTTTTAAGTTCTTGGGCAAATTCAACAATGCCCGCTTTGTCTGAGACGCTGATTAAGGCGCGTTTAGTCATGTTTTTTCCTTTCATTTTCAAACTCTCTACCTACGAATTTTTCGATTCATAAAGTGTAGGGAGACGATTACCAAGACTCCCAAAATTACTGTCAGTAAAAATCTCCCCCAATAGGGAATCTCTGGGAAGAAAAAACTTACCAGTAAACGTAGAATGATTGCCAAGGTAATCAAGGCAAGTGTTTCCAACCATTTTTCATTTAATTGTCCAACAATTCTTTAATAACTTCCGGATACAACTTGTACTCTGCTTCATGAATACGTTCTTCAAAGCTGGCTATGGTATCATCAGCTAACCGTGGCACACGGACTTGTTTGATGATCTTACCAGTGTCCACACCAGAATCTACCCAGTGAATGGTCACACCACTCTCAGCAACGCCAGCATTCCAAGCATCCTCAATCCCATGAGCTCCTGGAAATTCTGGCAGGTAGGCTGGATGAATGTTGATAATTCGGCCCTCATAAGCTGCTAATAAAGTCGGCCCTACGATTTTCATGTAACCTGCTAGACAAACCAAGTCAATCTGGTGTTCTTCCAAGAGTTCGACAAGAGCCGCTTCGTAGTCTGCCTTGCTCTCAAACTCCTTGAGTTCAAAAGCATAGGACAGAACGCCGAGCTTGTCTGCACGTTCGAGCACATAGGCGTCACGATGGTCTGAAAAGACAAACTCTACTGGAAATCGTTCCGCTATCACCTGAAAATTTGAGCCATTACCAGAGGCAAAAACCGCTATTTTTTTCATTTGATGATGACACTTTCGTTTTCTTTCTTGACGATGCGACCAATTTCATAGACTGGTTCATCCAGCAATTCTTTGACACTACCTACATTTTCAGGGCTAACTGCCAGCATGAGTCCCACACCCATATTGAAGATTTCAAACATTTCTTCATGTTTGATTTTACCATATTTTTCAAGGACTTTGAAAATTGGAAGCACGGGAACCTTGTCTTCTTCAATCTCAGCTGCCAAGTCAGCTGCAAACATACGAGGGACATTCTCGATAAAGCCACCACCTGTGATGTGGGCAATACCATTTACCAAGCCTTCCTTGATGAGTGGTAAGACAGCCTTGACATAGATACGAGTCGGCTCAAGAAGAACTTCCTTGAGTTGCTTGCCTTCCAATTCTGGCAGGACTTCCTCACCTGTGTAATCCGCAAAGACACGACGGACGAGAGAGTAACCATTGGAATGAATCCCACTTGAAGCAAGTCCGAGAAGAACATCTCCTTCTGCCACCTTTGAACCGTCAATGATTTGAGATTTTTCAGCCACACCGACCGCAAAACCAGCCAAGTCATAGTCATCTTCGCCGTACATGCCAGGCATTTCAGCCGTTTCCCCACCAATGAGGGCAGCTCCTGCCCGCACACAACCTTCTGCCACACCAGCGACAACTTGTTCTAGCTTAGCTGGTTCATTCTTCCCTGTCGCTATGTAGTCAAGGAAATAGAGGGGCTCCGCACCTGCAGCGATGATGTCATTAACACACATAGCCACACAGTCCTGACCGATAGTATCGTGCTTGTCGTACTTGATAGCCAGCATGAGCTTGGTTCCGACACCGTCAGTCCCTGAAATCAAAACCGGCTCTTTGACACCTGTTTTTGAAAGATCAAACATGCCACCAAAGCCACCCAGAGCTCCCATAACACCTGCACGCTCCGTACGAGCCACGTGCTTTTTAATCCGTTCAACAACTTCATAACCCGCTTCAACATCTACACCCGACTGGGCATAAGCATTTTTTGTCATTTATTTATTCCTTTTCTTTGAGAAGATTGCGACGTATTTTTAGATAAACAATTATTTTATCTAAAAATACTAGTCAGGGCTCTAGCTTTGGCCCCATAAGGCAAAACGTCTACTGACAAATGCTTTAGCTTTTAGTCAGTAGTGAGACGTGGAGCGTACGCATTTTTATTTGTCATTTATTTATTCCTTTTCTTTAATGGAGAATCTGTCATCTATTTGTAAAAACTAGTCTTTTCTTCCAAACTTCGACGATAGTCTTCTTCATAATCATAGAGAGGTGTTGGGTAGTCACCGTCAAAATAAGCGACACATAGACCACCATTTGGCGCATCCGTTTCAATACCAATTGAATCAATCAACCCCTCAATAGAAAGATAGGTCAGACTGTCCGCACCAATGATTTGGCTCGTTTCTTCGACCGTATGATTAGCCGCAATCAGCTCCTGACGGGTCTGGATATCAATCCCGTAGAAACATGGATAAGCTAGTGCTGGACTACCAATGGCAACGTGAACTTCAGTCGCACCAGCTTCTTTCAAGAGCTGAACGATACGACGAGAGGTTGTTCCACGTACAATAGAGTCATCAATCATAACCACACGCTTGCCTTTGACAACACCAGAAACAGCAGATAGTTTCATCCGCACCCCTTGCTCCCGTAATTCTTGAGTCGGTTGGATAAAGGTACGTTGGGTGTATTGGTTCTTGATGAGACCCATTTCATTTGGTAGCCCGGATTCTTCAGCAAATCCCATAGCCGCGCTGAGGGAAGAATTGGGCACACCGACCACGATATCCGCCTCATGCTTGAATTCACGCGCCAATTGCGCACCCATACGTTTGCGAGCCGTATGGACATTGACACCGTGGATATTAGAATCAGGGCGAGCAAAATAGATATACTCCATAGAACAGATTGCTAACTGAGTATCATCTGTATAGCTATCATACTGGATTCCCTTGTCATCAATGATCACAATCTCACCTGGCTTCAAATCACGAATCCATTCAGCACCAATAACCTCAAAAGCACAGGTTTCAGAGGAAACAACCACTGCTCCGTTGGCCATTTTCCCGATAGAAAGCGGACGGAAACCATTGGGGTCAAGAGCCGCAATCAACTTGTCCTCAAACAGCAAGATATAGGCAAAGCCACCTTTAACTAGGCTGAGCGCTTCTTTGATTTTGCCCATCAGGCTAGGATTATGACTTCGACGAATGAGGTGAGCCAAGATTTCAGAGTCCGAAGTCGCGCTGAAAATCGCTCCTCTTTGTTCCAATTCTTTCTTGAGAGAGGCAGCATTGGTCAGATTTCCATTATGAGCCAAGCCAAACTGCATATCGTGAAAACGGAAGAGGAAGGGCTGAATGTTATCTACAGAAGCTTCGCCAGCAGTCGCGTAACGCACATGCCCGATCGCACCAGTTCCTGTCAATTTATCCAAATTAGCAGGATTTCTGAAGACTTCTGATAAAAGTCCCATGTCACGATGGCGCTTCAGTTGTCCTTGATCATTGGAGAGGATTCCTGCCCCCTCCTGACCACGGTGCTGAAGACTATGGAGACCAAAATAGGTCAATTTAGCAGCATCTGGATGCCCCCAGATACCGAAAACACCACATTCTTCATTAAGAGATTTTACTTCGTATGTCATTTTTTATACCTTTTATTTCCCTGTGAAATAACGCACCGCTGACGCAAACAGGTGCTGGTCTTTATTTCCTGGGATGTTTTGGAAAAGACCTTCCTCATAACGTTCTGAGTGTCCCATCTTACCGATGATTTGGCCGTTCTTGCTGGTAATTCCTTCGATGGCATGGACAGAACCATTCGGATTGTACTTAGAATCCATGCTAGGTTTGCCTTCGAAGTCAACGTATTGGCTGAAAATTTGTCCATTGTCACGGAGTTCTGCAAATTCCTCAGCCGTCACGACAAATTTCCCTTCACCGTGCGAAACAGGAATGGCGTGGATATCTCCCACTTGCACTCCAGCTAACCATGGCGAGTTAGTATTGGCAATACGGGTTTCCACCATCTTGGCCACGTGTTGGTTGGCATCATTGTAGAAGAGGGTTGGGCTCGTACTGCTTGCATCTTCAAAGTTTCCGTATGGAAGAAGACCTGATTTGACGAGGGCCTGGAATCCATTACAGATACCGATAATCAAGCCACCACGGGCGATAAAGCTATCAATAGCCACACGGACTTTTTCATTAAGCAGGATGTTGACAATAAACTTAGCGGAACCATCTGGCTCGTCCGCAGCTGAGAATCCACCTGCAAAGAAGAGAATGTTAGCCTTACCAATGTTGTCAACCATGGTTTCAACTGACTTGACAATGGCTTCTTCATTCAAGGTCACGAATGGTACCAAGTTAACCTCTGCTCCTTCTTTTTCGAAGGCCTTGGCTGAGTCATATTCTGAGTTGGTGCCTGGGAAGACTGGGATGTAAACCACAGGTTTTTCAACCTTTTCTTTTGCTTTAATCACAACATCTGATACCACAGCTGGTACTTCAGCTAGTTCTTTGGCTTGGGCAAACTCTGTTGGGTAAACTTTTTCCAGTTTTCCTTGGAAGGCACTGTCAAGCTTGTGTCCATCTAGCTTCACACCGTTGACAAGGAGTGTAAAGTCTGCACTTGTTTGACCGATTCTCTACTCCAGTGATTTCTTCAGGAGAGGTAAAGACAAATCCGCCCAATTGTGCTGTCAAAGAACTTTCAAGTTCAGGCAAGGTTACCTCTGCACCAATATGATTTCCAAAAGTAGCAAGAGCCAAGCTTTCAACCACACCGCCGTATTTAACAGCTGAAGCCGCTGTTACTTTGTGATCCTTTTGAAGGGATTCAAACTGAGCAAAGTTAGACTTAATCAAGTCAAAATCAATTTCTGCAGAGAGGGCTTGACCTGGGATGTAGTAGATATTTTCACCAGCAGTTTTGAACTCTGGAGAGAGGACCTTACGGCTATCTGCCGTCGTTACCCCAAAGGCTACCAAGGTTGGTGGCACTGTCAATTCTTCAAAAGTACCAGACATAGAGTCCTTACCACCGATAGATGGCAAACCAAGCTGAATTTGTGCCTCGATAGAGCCTAGAAGAGCAGCTACTGGCTGACCAAAACGCTCAGCTTGTTTGTCCATGCGCTCGAAGTACTCTTGGTAAGAGAAGCGAGCCTTAGACCAGTTGGCACCAGCAGCAACCAAACGAGCAGTTGCTTCGATAACCGCATAAGCAGCACCGTGGTATGGAGACCATTCTGCTACATATGGATTGAATCCTTGGGCCATAACTGACGCAGTATGAGTCACACCGTGTTGGACTGGCAATTTCTGTACAGATGCCTCAGTTGGTGTGAGTTGGTAACGACCACCAAGGGGGTGATTAACCGTTGAGCGTCCAACAGAGCAGTCAAAGATAGTCTGTAATCCTTTTTGACTCGCATGATTCAAATCAGATAGAACCTCAAGAGTATCTGCTTCAAGTGTGTCAGCAGATGTTTGACGTTCTTCTGGGAGTGTGACATCTTTGTCAACCACCTTAGCATCAACGACCACGCGCACACCGTTTGTATCAAGGAAACGACGCTCTAAGTCAACGATTGTCTCACCATTCCAGTGCATGACTAGATTTGGTTTTTCAGTCACTGTCGCCACCACAACAGCATCAATATTCTCTTTGTTACATTCTACAACGAAGGCATCTACGTCTTCTGGACGAACCACGACCGCCATACGTTCTTGTGATTCAGAGATGGCAATTTCGGTACCATTCAAGCCTTGGTATTTAAGAGGTACCTTGTTAAGGTCTATTTCAAGACCGTCTGCTAATTCACCGATAGCTACACAAACACCACCAGCGCCAAAATCATTTGATTTTTTGATAAGACGAGTCACATCGCCATTACGGAAAAGGCGTTGAATCTTGCGTTCTTCGATGGCATTCCCTTTTTGAACCTCAGCTCCAGCAGTTTCCACAGACTCAACTGTTTGAACTTTAGAAGAGCCTGTCGCACCACCGACACCATCACGTCCAGTCTTACCTCCAAGAAGAATAATCACATCACCCGCTTCTGGTTTTTCTCGGACGACATTGCCCTTGGGAGCAGCACCTACAACTGCACCTAACTCCATACGTTTAGCAACAAAGCCTGGGTGGAAGTACTCACGAACGTAGGTTGTTGCAAGCCCAATCTGGTTTCCGTAAGAAGAATAACCATGAGCAGCTGTCTTAGAAATGACTTGTTGTGGCAATTTCCCAGCACGCGTTTCCGAAATCGGTGCTGTAATATCACCAGCACCTGAGATCCGCATGGCTTGGTAAACATATGAGCGACCTGATAATGGGTCACGAATGGCTCCACCAATACAGGTAGCAGCCCCACCAAATGGCTCAATCTCAGTTGGGTGGTTGTGGGTTTCATTTTTAAACATGAGGAGCCATGGCTCTTTCACACCATCAACATCCACTTCGATTTCTACTGAGCAAGCATTAATCTCGTCTGACACTTCCATATCGTCCAAACGACCATTAGCACGCTCATAACGACCGAAAATAGTTGCCATATCCATCAAGGTTTGCGGTTTTTCAGAACGCCCCAACTCATCACGCATAGCGATATATTTGTCATAGGTCGCCTGCAATTGCTTTTGGAATTTAGAAGCTGAAAAATCGATGTGTTTCAACTCTGTCTCAAAAGTCGTATGACGGCAGTGGTCAGACCAGTAAGTGTCCAAAACCTTGAGTTCAGTCTCAGTTGGCACGCGCCCGATTGACTTGAAATAGTCTTGGATAAAGAGCAAATCATCCACTTCCATAGCCATCCCTTGCTCGGCCTTGTAGCGAGCAAAGTCTTCTGCTGTATAGCTTTCAAAGAAAGTCAATTTTGGAATGGTCTTGTCTGACTCAGAAAATTCCTGCTTGGCAATCCCTGCCGTAATATCCTTGAAACGAGAATCAACTGGGTTGAGCAGATAGTTCTTGACCGCTTCCAACTCAGTCGCATCAATATCTTTATTGACCAAATAAAGTTGAGCAGTATTAACCGTTACATCACTCGAACTTCCTAATAAAAGCAAGGCTTCCTGTGAAGAAGCTGCACGCTGGTCAAATTGCCCTGGCAGGCTTTCAATGGCAAAGAAAGCATAGTTAGCAAGATCCGCCTGCACAGATACTTCATCCAAAACATGGTCTGTCACCTGCTCAGAGAAGATGTGTTTCTCTGCAGGTGCAAACAAGTCCTCTGCCAATTCAAATGCATCATACACTTGCACGATGCGAATACTTTTCAAGCTTGAAAGTCCCAAGTTGTGCTGGAGCTCTCTTACCAAACTCTCTGACTTGACCTGAAAATCAGCCTTTTTTTCAACAAAAATACGTTTATCCATCAATCCTTATTCCTTTATTTCAGCTCTTGCAATGTTCCCAAATGACCTTGAGAGTCTTGCAAATAGATTATTTCAACCCCTGCAACTTTTCCCAGACAACTTCGTAAACGTCGGTTAGTTCTCCCAATCCTCTACGGAGTGAAAAGGTCTGGGGGACCTTTTCAGCCTGAGTCCTTTTAGTTGAGAGACGAAGGTTTTCCGTTGCAAACAGATTATTTCAACCCCTGTAACTTTTCCCAAACAATCTCATAAACGTCGGTTAGTTCTCCCAATCCTCTACGGAGTGAAAAGGTCTGGGGGACCTTTTCAGCCTGAGTCCTTTTAGTTGAGAGACGAAGGTTTTCCGTTGCAAACAGATTATTTCAACCCCTGTAACTTTTCCCAAACAATCTCATAAACGTCGGTTAGTTCTCCCAATCCTCTACGGAAAACATCCTTATCCATGTGGTTGCCATCCGCATCCCACAAGCGACAGTTATCTGGTGAAAATTCATCTGCTAAGATAATCTTGCCATCCTTGTCAAAACCGAACTCTAGTTTAAAGTCAATCAACTTAAGCCCAATCTCAGCAAACCAGCCCTTCAAAAGTTCATTGATACGACGGGTTTCCTCCTTCAAGTAGGCAATCTGCTGGTCATTCGCAATCTGTAGGAATTTCACATGCTCATCATTGATGAATGGATCATCCAAATCATCATTTTTATAGTAAAATTCAACAATCGGAGTCTCAAATGCGATTCCTTCGTCTACGCCAAAACGTTTTGAAAAGGAACCAGCCGTGTAGTTGCGGAGCACGACTTCCAAAGGAATAATCTTAACCTTTTTATTGAGTTGTTCCGTGTCCGAAAGCTTCTCCACAAAGTGAGTCGCCACACCAGCCGCATTTAATTTCTCAAAAATAAAAGATGAAATCTGATTATTCAACACTCCCTTACCCGCAATCTGCTCCTTCTTGACACCATTGAAAGCAGTCGCCTGGTCCTTGTAAGTCGAAATAATAAGATTTTCATCCTCTGTTGTATAGATATCTTTAGCTTTTCCCGAATAGATCAATTGTTTTGACATTTTAAAGTTCGCCTTTCGTATTACTTGAGCACATTTTACCATAAAAAACCTAAAATTACAAGAATTTAACCGAATAAATAATGTAGTGCCCTTAAAAATCATAAAGAAAAAACCGCAAGAAGAATCTTTCTCACAGTTTTAAAATCATTTAACTCTAAAAACACGAACATTACTCTTTGTTCAAAAATTGATCCAAATAATAACGTAGGTAACTTTTCTTGCCCGTAATCATCTGCAGACGACCTTCCACCCCGTATCGAAGTTTTTCAGCCTGCTCGGAAGTCAGATTAGTCTCCGCCTCGATTTTAAAGAAATTCCCTTTTTCAGTCTTAGTAGCTGTCGCATCAATACTTGTAATAGTAGAATCTAGGAAAAGTTGATTCTTGGCATCATGAGTCGTCGTATAGCGAACAGAATCACCGACCTTGACTCTTGCTACATCCTTTGAACTAAGATAAGCTGTGAGTTTGGCTTTCCCTTCTTTCTCCAAGGACGGATAGAGTTGGGCTAGTAGGGCACCTTCTGCAACCATGGTAGAATCACTGGTCTCAGGATTAAGATGAAGCACCCCATCCTCACTGGCCGTAATTTTCCCCTTATCTAAAAGATTTCCCTGAACCTTCTTGCCTGACTCTGCCTCCAAGATTTTCTGGTCTAAAAGGGTCAATTCTTGACCAACCTTAGCCAAGTGTTGTGATTTGAGAGACTCCAATTGACTGCCTAAGCCTGACGCATAGGCTTGCTGGGTACCTGAACCTGCATACTGAACACGGTAAGTAGCAAGACTAGATTCTAACTGAGAAAGCTGCGCTTCAACCTGCGCAACTGCCTGAGCCTTAGCTTGCGGATTTTCCTCACCCTGAGACTTGTAGGACTGGTAGAGAGAGTAGGCTAGATTCTGACTGGCCAAGGAAGTACCTGTTTCAATAGCTGACTTAGCTGTCTGGTAATCGCGAATTTTAGCCTCTGTTTGACTGATGAGGTTGCCGATTTCGACTTGGGTTTGGCTAGCTGCTGCATTCTGAGACGCAATGGTCTCATTTTGTTGCGATGTACTAGCCCTAAGACTGCCTGCTTGACTGATGTAGTCGCGAAAGGTGGCTTGGTAGCCAAATTTATCCTCCTCTGGAAAGTGGTTCTCCCCTTCTTGCAGACTTTTTTGCAAATACTCCAATTGCTTTTTTTGATCCTTGAGCATGTCCAACTGACTGCCATAAGCCTCCGCTTGGACACCTTCCGCCCCTTCTTGGTATTGAACCAACAAATCCCCCTTCTTAACCAACTTATTTCTTCCAAATGATTGACAAGAATGCGATTATTGCTAGTTGACTGGATATTTGCAAGGATTCGACTAGGCTCAACAGTAGCTCTAGTAGACAAACTCATCTCCTTCTCTGCAAATGTTGCAAATCCAAGCAAAAACACGAGCAGAAGGGACATGGGGACAATCACCCGACTGGAAAAATTATGGTAACGACGATTATAAAACTCCGCACTTTCTAAAAATTCTGGTTTCATCCTCTCCTCTTTCTAGCTATTCACCAAATGGGCGTAAAATCCACCCCGTGCAAGCAAATCAGCATGCTTTCCTTCTTCAACAATCTTGCCCTGATCCAAGACAACAACCTTCTCTGTCCGCTCTGCAATGGTCAAGCGGTGAGCAATGAAAATCAAGGTCTTGTCTAAAGCCATGAGATTATCTACAATCCGCTTCTCTGTCAAAATATCCAAACTGCTGGTCGCCTCATCCAAAATCAAGACCGGCGCATCTGTCAAGAGAGCACGCGCCAGAGCAATTCTCTGACGTTGACCACCTGAGATTCCTGCCCCATCCGAAGTCAATTCTGTCTGGTAATTCAGTGGCATACGCTCGATATCCTCCCGAATCTCTGCCAATTCGACCGCCCGTAAGATATCTTCCTGTGTCGTCCCCTCCTTAGCTCCCAAAGAAGATTCTCCAAAATCGTTCCGTTAAAGACATAGGGCTGTTGAGGCAGATAGTTGATATACTGGCGCAAGGCCTTTTTATCAATCTGATTGAGATTGACACCACCCAGACTAATCTCCCCTTGACTTGGGTCGTAAAAATTAACCATCATCTTGGCCAAGGTCGTCTTACCTGACCCCGAAATCCCCACAAAAGCCACCTTAGAACCCTGCGGAATAGTCAAATTGATATCTGACAAGACATCTCGACCATAGCCATACTTGTAGGAAACCTGCTTGAAGGTCATATCTCCCTTCATCAAGCTCAAATCCTCAACTGTTTTCTTCTCCTCAAACTCAGAAGCTACCAGATAAACCTCATTTAGACGGTTATTGGCAACCTGCGCTGTCTGAAGTTTGGTTTGCAGATTGATGATATTTTCCAAAGGATTGGTAAAGTAAACCAGCAAGGTATTATAGGTAATCAACTGCCCCAAACTCATCTTGCCATCCATGACCAGAACAGCCCCCATCCAGAGAATGCCGACATTGAGCAAGAGATGGGCAACCTTTTTCAGAGCCTTTTGCTGACTCTCTGCCCGACTATAGGTAAAGGATTTCTTCAGATAATCTACAAATTCCTTGTCAATCTTTGGTAACGTTGACTTTCACTGGTCAAAGACTTGATAGTCTCAATACCATTGATGTCCTCAATGATAGAAGAAGACAGAACCGCATTGGCTTCCATGGTATCCCGATTCATCTTTTCAAACGGCTTCATAAAAGCAAAGATAATCACTGTATAGATAGGAAGTGCCAATAAGGTCATGAAAAAGAGATTGGTATTTTGTGAAAATAAAACAAGGGAAATAATGACAACCGTTGACACATCTAGGAAAATCGAAAGAATGGTCGAAGCCAGCGCATCAATGATACTATTAGCATCTGTAAAACGAGACACGATTTCCCCTGTCCTGCGTGTCGCAAAAAAGGACATAGGCAGGTGAAAAACATGCTTGATATAGGACAAAATCACATCAATCGATAAGCGTTGCCCCAAAACAAGTAAGAGATACTCCTGAGCGTAAGACAAGATTTGCTGGAGGATATAGACGATAACCAGCCCAATAGAAATAATCCCCAGTGTCGAACGCATCTGATCTGGCACATAGGTATCAATAATAGACTGCAGATAATAAGAACCCACAATGTTAATCAAGGTTACCAAGAGTGTTGCCAAAACGATATTAGCAATCAAGCCACGCTGCTTCACTAATATAGGGATAAAAGAGAGCAGACCATTCTTTTGATCCTTATGAGGCTTGTAGTCTGGACTAGGTGCCATAAACAGAGTCACTCCTGTCCATTCTTCCGCAAAACGCTCACGTGGCAGTTTGGTCAATTTCACCCCAGGATCTGGATCGGCAATATGAATGCTATCCTTATCCTGCCCAGTCACCACATAGTAGTGGAGTAATTTTCCTTCCTTAAGCACATGAGCAACAAAAGGAAAAGTCAAATCTGGCAAGTCAAAGAGCGTCATATCCGCCTTAATTGCTCGCGTCTCAAAACCAATCTCCTCTGCCACCTTGACCAAGCCCAAAGCCGTTGTCCCATCCATGGTTGTCTTGGCCAATTCTCGCAAGTGAGCCAAAGAATAATAGCTACCATAGTAGCCAAAAACCATGGCTAATGAAGCTACACCGCAGTCCATCTGATCCACTTGCGGACGATAATGACGTTTCCCAAATTTCATATTCATCTCCTTTTTCCTAATACTCAATGAAAATCAAAGAGCAAACTAGGAAACTAGCCGCAGGTTGCTCAAAACACTGTTTTGAGGTTGCAGATAGAACTGACGAAGTCAGCTCAAAACACTGTTTTGAGGTTGTGGATAGAACTGACGAAGTCAGTAACCATACCTACAGCAAGGCGACGTTGACGTGGTTTGAATTTGATTTTCGAAGAGTATAAACTCATCTGATAACAACTATCTTACCCCAATCCCCAAACAAAAACTGGACTTCCTCCCCAAATGCGCCTATCTCCCTCCCAAATGCACTTTTTGGATAAAAAATAGGCAGAACAAACGTCCTACCTAAAATATATATTTATTTCTTTTTCTTCATAATTCTTTTGTCAATCATGTACAAAACAATAATCGAAAACAGCGGTGGTACAATATAACTCTTTTCACTCATTGTCAGCTGAAATCCCAGAGTTGCTAGTATCTTAAAGATGAAAATATTCATCAAAAATAGAAACACAAATACTAATAAATATCTTAAAACCTTCTTCATTCCTTTTCTTCAACTCTCCTAATTTCTATACCTATTTTATCAAAAATATATGTAAAACTCCAAATAAACATCTCAACTGCACTTTTTTTGGCAAAAAATAGGCAGAACAAACGTCCTACCTACTAAAAATATGGTATGAAAGGAAATTGATGTTTTACTGTCACCCTAGGCAAGCTTGGAACAAATAAACCATTGATAGTAAACTTTACGACATCCTATTTAAAGTTACTTCAATTTTTAATGTCCCTGCTATTTCTAAGCCACCTCTGGTATAATCTATTCATAGTCAGAATAGATTATACCGTTCTAAATTACGATTCATAGTTACTCCTTTTTTTGATTCGTTACTATAAGACACTTATTCCCTATAGAGCGTCTACTACTTCAAATTTATCCATTCTTTTTTTCTTTACTTCTGTATAAAAGAATGAAGACCATCATAAATAATGCAATCGTTGGTATATTGAAACTATCAAACCAAGTAGGTAAAGATACTTTATTCATATCAGCTACTAATCTGATGATGATATAAGACATTGAACTAAGTAATACCATAATTTCAGGCCAAACTTTCAGTATTGATTTAACAAATTTCATATTAAACTCCAATGTGATGCATTCTGAGATTCTACCCTAACCATTTTAGCGCAGACTAACAAGTCATTCTTAACTGTTTACTCTACTCGCTTTTTATTGACCTTATATCCTAGATAAAAGAGCCCAAATAAAACGGGGTAAATTTCTGGATAAAATAGGGTATTGATCGGATTTTTCACAATCAAATACGTTGCGATGTAGATAATGAGTGATACGGTAAAATACCCTTCAGCAAAACCTAATAAGAATTGTTTCATAATAGACTCCTATTTACCTGACAAGAATGGCGGAAAAATGCTGCCATTCACATACACAAAATCCTTTTGATTCATGTTCTTCATTACTCCTTTGTATTATATTTTATTGCTATGTAAATGATTAAAATGAGTATTGGATAAGTAAATACTTCTGAAATATCCATAAAATTTACACTATACTGTCCAGATAATATTTTATAATCAATTAAAATTTGAACGATAGTAAAAATAATACGTAGCGATAATAATACCCCTAATAATATCACTTCTTTTTTTAAAAACATAGAAATGCCTCTCTGACTACAATCAGATTATGGTCTATTCGCATAATACCCTAAAGCTGCTCCACCTGAAGGAAGTAATGATCCTTTGATAACAATTAATAAACCTACTCCAACTTATTCACTTTGCTCTACGATTTCAAATTGATTCAAATTTTGCATGTTATATCCCTCTTTAAATAATACTAGCTAAGCCAATAGTGACTCCTACTAATAAACCCACTATCCCTGAAGCTGATATAATAACAGCCGCAAATTCGTTTGAAAAATTCATTGATTTCTCCAAAGTGTCTTATCTAAAGTAACCCCATGCAGCTAGCCCTACAGCGGATAAACCACCGACAACATACCCTGCAACCTTGATTCCTACTGGAACTGCTACTACCGCTGCAGGAAGTACTCCTCCATCAACTGTTGCTAGTTCTTTTTCTGTCATTGCTGTAAACTGATTATCATTTACTAAAATATTCATTTTAAGTTCTCCTTGCTCTTATTCACTTTTGCTTTAAATATTTCTTTTTTATTAATATAGTATGTCAATGCTATTAACAAAATACAGATCCCCAACGATACCTTCTCTAAATTAAGTAGAGAATAAATTAATAATATGCTGTAAGATATTAAAGCAGATCCTATATATATTCTTTTTTTAATATTCTATTCATAAAACTTACTCAAAGTCTTATTTCAGATTTTTACCAACTTGATAAAGACCTGCTCCCAGTATAATAGCCCCTCCTGTTACAGAAAAACCTTTAAACGCCGCTACTCCAAACGCAACTACTAGTGGTGCAATTCCCCCATCTACATTCATCAACTCTTCTTCTGTAAGAGCTACAAAGTTCTGTTCCATTTTGTCAAAATTTGTCATCTTTTTCTCCTTTATTTCTATTTTTTTAGTTTACGATTTCTGGATCTTAAACCATTTTAAAAACCAGAATAGATAAATTACTGAATTCCTTTTCTTCTCACTTATCTATTTGAGAAGTGATTTAAAATGAACAGGTAAATTTCATTTATTTTAAATACCATTTGATAAACCATGGCAATAAGATTGGTAAATACATCGCCAGTCTCCTTCCTTTTCGTCTCACTTATTTATTCGAAAAAAATAATTCGAAAAATGTACAACTAAATTAAATTTTATTTCAAAAATAATTTAATGTACCATGAATAGAAAATCGGTAGATACATGAACTAGGCTCCTTTCCTTTTCCTCTTACTTATCTATTCGAAAAAAAATTTCGAAAAATACACAACTAAATTAAATTTTATTTCAAAAAAAATAATTTAATGTACCATGAATAGAAAATCGGTAGATACATAAACCAGACTCCTTTCTGTTTCCTCTTACTTATCTATTCGAAAAAAATTTCGAAAATGTACAACTAAATTAAATTTTATTTCAAAAAAATAATTTAATGTACCATGAATAGAAAATTGGTAGATACATGAACTAGGCTCCTTTCCTTTTCCTCTTACTTATCTATTCGAAAAACAATTCGAAAATGTACAACTAAATTAAATTAAATTTATTTCAAAAATAATTTAATGTACCATGAATAGAAAATTGGTAGACACATGAAGCAAACTCCTTTCCTTTTCCTCTTACTTATCTATTCAAAAAGGAAGTCAAAAAAATAAGAATATCAGAAAATTTTCCGACATTCTTATTGATAAACTCATCCAAGTCTAACAGATATTAGACATTGAGATGTTTTTTAAGGGTTCTTCTGGCTGTTCGTGATACGGGGAAGTGCAGACCTTCTAACAGAGTTACTTCTGTCGCAGTCATCTCTTCAATGGCCTGTAAACTGACCAACGTATTGCGATTGGCATAGACAAAGTAATCTTTTTCAGCCTTTGCAGCTATATCCTTAAGACTGCCATAAATGGTCTTGATAGAATGATTGGCATAATAAACCTTGATACGGTGGGATTCCACTGAGGTTTCAAAAGCTAAAATCTCATGGTAGGGCAGAGTGAATCCCCGTCTTCCCTCAAAACTATAGGTGAAGAGACGCATATTTCCCTCTTATCTACTGCCAGTACATAGTCCAGACAGCGCTCCAACTGATGACGGTAATCTTCCTCTGGCTGATCCTTGGAAATAAAATCCAAGGCAGACAAGTGGTAACGAAAAGCTAGAGGCAAGGCCTCCGAGTGCGTGGACACAAAGACAATGCTTGTAAAGGGATCTCGCTCCCGAATCTGTTGAGCAACCTGAAAGCCCCGTTCACGCTCTCCATCAATCTCTAAATCTAATAAATAGAGCTGGTAATGGTCAAAATACTGAGAATACTTTTCAACATCTCCATAGCTTTTGGCAATATCAATTTCCAATCTCAAATTGCGAGAGCGACCAATATCTAGTAAAGTCTGCTCTATCCGTCCTTGCTGGACTCTATCGTCTTCCAAAACTAAAATTCTCATTCCTCTCCCCCTCGTTTCTCATCCTTAAATGGCAATTCTAAATCTTGTCTAAAGGTCGTCTCTCCTAGCTGGGTATCTAAGTTTAAATCATAATGAAAAACCATGTCCTCCAAGGTCGCTAAGCCCAGTCCACTGTGGTTTCCCTTGGTAGAGTATCCCTTTTGACTGAGAATGCAGGGATTCAGTTCTTCTTTCTTACGAGTGTTTTCAATGATAAAACGGACACTCATATCTCCTGCCAATAAAGCAACCCGAATCTGCGGATTTTCAGCCTCACTGGCTGCTTCTAAGGCATTTGTCGTGAGGATAGAGAGGATCTGAATAGCCTCCAACATCGGCAAAGCCAGCTCTTCTACGACCCCCACCGTCTCCAAACTAAAATGAATTCCCTGCTTATCAGCCACAATCATGGCTTTGGCCAAGGTATTGCGAATGGCTATGTCATAGATATTGTGAAGATTAAAGGCTGTGTAATCCGCCTTCCTCAGCTTTTCGTTTGTCTTTAGAAAGACATCTTGATAAATGGTAGACACCTCAGCCATGTCTTGATTCGCTATGGCAGGCTCCATGCTGGCGACAATCCCTGCAAAATCATGACGGAAACCTCGAACTTCATCATATAGATGACCTAGCTTATCCACCATTCCTTGCAAAGAACGATTTTCATCTTCCTGTCTCCGAATGGTCTGCTCATCACGATAAACCTGCTCCAAATGCTTGATGTAAAAGAGCCAAGAGAAAAAGAGAATGAAAATCAGAAGGGAAATGGTCGTGTCAAAACGAACGTAGAAAGAACAATTTATATTTGTCATAAACGAAGAGAATAGTCCTGAAACACAGTCAGAGGTAGGATAATGATCAATACTCTTAGTCATAATGGGTTTTGAAAGCTATCTGAAAAGAATATATCCAAATCAAAGACCAACGTCTTCATTATTTTACAACATAGAAATATTGATAATAAATCAAATACAGATCTATATAAGGTGGAAAACGAATCTACAAAAACAACAAGGCTCACCAGATAATACAATCGATATCAAATTGTCAAAAACTAAATATCGAATACTTTGATAAAGAAGATAAATAGATAAAGAGCAAAGGAAAGAGCTTTCCCTTCTTCTCTTTCTGTAACACTAATCAAAAATATTAGTAAAAGAAGAATGAAATTGCCCTATATGCAAGATAATTCTCGAAAATGTTTGACGAGCAGATAAACTAATTGAAAAAATACCCAAAGTATCAATAGACGTTTTGTCATAAAAATGCTTTGAGAAGTTTGAGCTACCCTAGATAAATCGTAGGCGCCATGGTTGAAAATGACTACCAACAGTCAATATAACACAGAAACTAAAAATTCTAAAAATAATCATAAATAAATCTAATCTCTAACGAATACTGTAATTTAATCAAAAGTATCTATCTTGGCTACTAGGGAGTAGACTGTATCGCACCATGTTTACAGTATCTTCAAAAATCCCTCCACCATTCACTTCCTCCAATACCTCTGGGGTTAACTCTTCAAATTGTTCCAATTCTACAAATGTATTTTTCATTTCCATGACAGACTCCTTTTTATTATTTTATAGATAACTCTATTCCCTGCTCCATCTACAAAAGGCTTTAGCTTCCTTTTAAAATACAAGAAATCTAAAGCCTCCTGAAAAATGGTATATTGGTTAGAGTGTTAACAATTAGTTGTGAAGATGTTATTTTTATTTAACCACGACCACTTTATAATATTCGTTTGAGTGTGGAGATTCAATCTTAATTTTTTCACCGTATAAACCATCGATTTCTTTATCCAGATAATCTGAAACTCCTGATGGCAAGCGTTTCATCTTAAGAATCTCACCAGATTGATCCGCATAGGCTAGAATGTGATGATGAGTAGTGGTTGCTCCATCATCAATTAATACAAAGTAACCTGTTTTGAGCTTACCTTTCTCATTTTCTAAATAGTATAGTTTATTATTATTGATTGTAAAGTTGGTAGCTCCAAGACGAAGTCGTGCACCTGGATTTTCTAAATAGACATCATTGCCAACTTTTTTAATCTCTGAATAGGTGGTCATTGCTGGGATATTGACCACACGATGTCCATTTTCATCAAAGTAGTAGCGATTTGGTAAGTTTTGGAAGTTCTGTACAACTGCCTTAGGATCAATTTCTTGTCCTTCTTCTTTATTATCCACTAAAGCTAAGGTAGTATTTGCAACCTCATCTCCATATTTATTAGAAAACTTCTTGAACTCTGGTCTGATATACCAAGCATTTTTTTCAATAATAACATCGTCACCTTTAGCATTTAGCAAATATTCTTGCCCATCTCCAAGTTTGACAATATCATGAATACTGTATCCAGCATCTTTTCTATTTGCTAGATAGCCATCCTTACCAATGACATAACTTTCCCCATCACTGGCTGGGACAGCTCTGTCTGCGACCATAGCACCTGATTTTTCAAAGTAAGACCATTTACCATTTGCAGTCGCCCATCCTGTTGCCATAGCGCCACTGCCTTTTAGGTAGTACCAAGTAGATCCTTCTTTGTACCAACCTGTACGCATAGCACCACTATTAGCTAGTGAGTACCAGGTGTTGCCTTCCTTGTACCAGCCTGTGCGCATAGCGCCACTATCTGCTAGTGAATACCATGTATTGCCGTCTTTGAGCCAACCTGTCTGCATTTTACCAGTGCTGTCGAAGTGATACCATGAGCCAGCATTTTGTACCCATTTATCCTTAGCTAGACTGCCATCTTGTGAAAGATTCCAGTCAGAACCATTTTTAACCCAAGTATCTGCAGCCTGTGCTTGATTGATAGACAAAAGCAGACCAGCACCTGCAAGCAAACCAAGAGTGAGTAGTTTAGATTTTTTCATAGCCATTTCCTCCTTTATTGAATAGCTACAGGAGGGTTTCCCCTCTTTATTTAGCTATATTCTAATACTTTTCATAATCAAAGTCAATAATATTGTGAAAGATTAGACAATATTACCAATATCTACGAATTGTATTTTGAGTAATACCATATTGATCCATATAAGAAACATATTGACCTGGATATGGAGCATGAACTACCTTTCCACCACCAACATAAATACCTACATGGTCATTTGTCTCTTCACTATTATACAAAATCAAATCTCCAGCTTGTTGAGAACCATTACTTACATAGCTTCCTCCTGTTGCTTGACCATAAGTCACTCTAGGAATACTAATATCAAACTTAGCATGAATAGCCATCGTAAATCCTGAGCAATCTACGCCACTATTCAAATCTGCCCCACCCCAAACATATGGGATTTTCCCTACAAATGTCTCGGCATATTCACCAAGTGCTTGCCCACGATTCTCTACCCATACACCACTTTCTCTAAAGAAATATGGTGTACCATTCACACGTTGATAACCAGTGACCATAGCACCACTAGCAGATAAGTAGTAATAATTGCCATCAGGTTGAATCCAAGTATTTTCTTTCATCCATCCTTGGTCATCAAAATAGTACCACTTGCCATCTAATTGTTCCCAATTTTTAGCATACCCACCTGAACCGTATTTAAACCACCATTTATCATTGGTTTGCATCCATGTTCCTTTAGGATCACGATATTGATTGAAAGCTTTCTTCTCTTGATTGCCCTCTGCTTGAGTTTCTTTATCTTCAAAACCAATCAATTTTACTTGATCAGCTTCTTCAGCTTTTATCTTGCCTTGATTAACTAATTGAGCAATCGCTTCTTTCTCACTTGCTGATGGGGAATCAGCATAGGCTACCGTAGTATTTGCTAGGAGAACGCCTCCTGCAAGAACTAACAAACTAGAATAAAGATATTTTTTCATCATAAAAATCCTTTCTTTTTCTCCTTTTTGGAGATTGATTTTTTCTAACTCCATTATATCCCCTATTTCTACTCAGATTTCTCCTGTTCCTAGAAAGACTAAATCTGTTCCTAAACGGTCATTTGAACCAAAGAAAAATTCCAAAGCAAATGCCTTGGAACTTCTTATCTTTATTTTGCTTGAATGATTTTAACCACATCTCCTACACTTTGGAGTTGGTCAATTTCCTCATCACTGATTTCGATATTAAATTCATCTTCCAGTGTCAAGATAAACTCCATCAAGTCAACTGAGTCAGCATCCAAGTCGTCTTTCAGACTCAAGGATTCTGTCACGACAAAGTCCTCTCCCTGTCGCTCTTGGATAATGGTCACAATACGGTCAAAAATTTCTTTTTCTGTCATCTCTTTTATTCTCCTGAAAATTCACGCGCAGTCTGGGCAACTACGTCTGTTTCTAGCATGGTACGAATCTGGCGGATTGTACTATAAACAGCCTTGGCATCACTTGAGCCATGAGTCTTGACAACCGGTGCCTTAACACCAAACAAGACCGCTCCACCAACATCTGAGTAGTTGAGTTGTTTTTTCAAACCTCTGAGGCTGTCCTTGAGAAGTAGTGCGCCTAGTTTCGCTCGAAGACCACCACCTGTAATAGCTGTCTTGAGCAAGCCCATGATTCCCATAGCTGTCCCTTCAATGGATTTGAGCACAGCGTTTCCCGTGAAACCATCTGCCACGACAACATCCGCAACGCCATTCATCAAATCACGTGCTTCCACGTTTCCGATAAAGTTCAAACTTTCATCAGCCGCCAGTAATTCATAAGTTTCCTTACGAAGCGGGTCACCCTTGCTACTCTCTGTTCCATTGTTAAGTAAGCCAACACGTGGTTGCGCAATGCCACGGACATTTTTAGCATAGAAAGAACCTAGAACCGCATATTGATGGAGGTGCTGGGCTGTATTTTCTGCATTAGCACCGAGGTCCAGCATGTCAAAAACCCTTTCCCATCTACAGTCGGCAAGGTTGACATAAGCCCAGGACGATCGATGTTCTTGATACGACCCACGATGAAAAATCCTGCTGCCAACAAGGCACCTGTATTCCCAGCTGAGAGAACAGCATCTGCCTCTCCATCTTTGACAGCCTTGGCCGCCAATACCATACTGGCATTTCTTTCTTCTTCCGAATAGCTCTAGTAGGTTCATCGTCTGAATCAATCTTCTCATCCGTATGGATAATGCTGACGCGCTCCGTCGCTGTCAGATATTGCTTGATTTTAGCTTCATCTCCGTAGAGTTGAACCTCGATATCTGAAAAGTCAGCTAGGGCTTGATTGACACCCTCAACGATGGCCTGAGGTGCGTAATCGCCTCCCATGGCATCTACTGCGATTTTTTTCATTTGTCTTCCTCTTTTAGTAATTGTCCCCAGTCTGATAGGGAATCAATAAATTTCTTTGATTTTAGGTGAATCCCAACGTACTCTTCGTAGAGTTGATCCATAAATTGGCGTAAGTCTTGCTTGATTTCAGGCTTGAGCGAAATGGTCTCCAAGACCTCAAAATCAATGGCTTGAAACTGATTGAGCAGATAGGGGATATTGGGATTGAGATAGCAACGTCTCTCATCTTCATGATAATGATCTGGACAGAGGCAGGCTCCATATTTGAAAGAAAAGTCAAAAGCCTGACCGATCCGATGGCAGAATACACACTCATTAAAATTGAGGCTGATTCCAAATCGAGTCAAGATTTGGATTTCAAAAATATTGGTCAAAACCTGATAATCCAAGCCCGCTTCCATCAACTCCAAGGTCTTTTGTAAAAAAGCAAACAAGGGGGCATCCTGCTGATTGTCCTGCAAACTAGCATCTGCAAGAGCTGCCACATAGGTCGCATAAGCCATGACAAAGAGGTCACTATTAATCTTGGGAAAAGTCATGACCTCATGATAGTCTTCTATGTAACTGAGCCCGTCATCATTGATTCGCAAGAGAAATCGTAGCCAGCACCAAGGGCTGAATAACAGGAGCCAATTTGGACTGTCCAGCATGTTTGACGAAAAACATCCGCTTACCAGCCTGCTCAGTAAAAATCTTGACTAGCTTATCATCCTCACGAAAATTGCGATTGTAGAGCACCAAGCCTTGACTCGTGATAGACTGAATCATGCTTCTCTCATATACTCCTCAAGTCGTTTCATGGCTTCTTTGATAGTCTCCATGCTGGCTGCATAAGACAGACGAACATAACCTTCTCCATAACGCCCAAAGGCTGCACCAGGGATAAAAGCAACAGCCTTCTTCTGAGCAAAATCCTTCAGAAAAGCAAAAGAATCTTGATTATATCCTGCTGGAATCTTAGCAAAGATATAGAAGGCACCGTCTGGTTTGATAATCTCAAAACCAAGAGCAGTCATTTTTTCGATGATATAGTCCCGACGCTGGATGTATTCCTTTTTCATGGGCTCCGCATCGTTTTTACCAGCCGTCAAGGCTTCTACCGCAGCATGTTGAGCCATAGTATTTGCGGCAGTCACCAAGTACTGGTGACTCTTGATTAACTGGGCTGTGAAGGTCGCAGGAGCGAAAATCAGCCCCAAACGCCAACCGGTCATAGCATGCGATTTAGATAGACCATTGATAATAATAGCTTGGTCTCTCAGCATAGTTCCCAGAGACACATGGGCTTCGCCTGTGTAGGTCAATTCTGAGTAAACCTCATCACAGACAACGAAAATTTCATACTTGCGTAAAACGTCTGCCAAGGCTTCCAACTGCTCCCGGCTATAGGTAATTCCTGTCGGATTGGCCGGATAGTTGAGAATAACCGCCTTGAGCTTGTCTCCCTGCTCCAAAATGGCCTTCTCCAACATCTCAGGAGTCAAGACAAAACCCATTTTTCAGTTGTGTCAATCTCGACAATCTCTGCCCCAACTAGATTGACAATCGGTTCATAACCCGGATAAGCAGGAGCTGGCAAAAGTACCTTGTCTCCCTCTTCCAAAATAGCTGTCAAAGTAGCAGATAAGGCCTCTGTCGCCCCAATTGTAACCAAGATTTCATTTCTCAGGAGCATAGTCCAGTTGATACTTTTCCTTAACAAAATCACTGGCCGCCTGACGTAAGGTCAGCAGACCACTCATCCCTGTATAGTAGGATTGGTTCTGATCAATCGCTCGCTTGGCCGCCTCCTTGACATGATCTGGCGTTGTAAAATCAGGTTCCCCCAAGGTCAAACGCAAGACCCCAGGAATCTCCGAAATAGCCTGGTCAAACTGACGAATCAACGAAACTTGAATCTTATCTAACTGTTTATTAAAGCGCTTAGTTAAGTCCATAGATACCTCCTACTGTAAAAACGTATCTCTATTATACTACAAAAGCCCCCCGACCGCAAAAATACATGATAGAATAACGCTAGCATAACAAATTGAAGTAGGTGAATTTAAATTCATTGCAATACTATGTTTTTAGAATACTCAATGAAAATCTCATGGGACTAGGAATCGAGGTGAAAGCATAACTAAAGTTAGGTAAGCCGAAGATGACAACGTATCATGAGTTTTTCGACAGATTGAGGTTTTGATAATCTTCGTTACAACTATTCTAGCACCATTACTGATTACTATTACCGGTAATGTCATTTCTGAGTGGATAGTCAGAAAGTGGTTAGATAAGCGCGACAAAAAAATATAACCTGAGTTTAGTTCTAATATAACTGGACAAAAAGAAATACCAGAGGTGGAGCTCTGGTATTTTTGTTTTTGCCAAGACTTCGTTACAGTTCTTGTAGGATTATTATTACATAATTAGCACTACTTGTCAAATAATTGTTAGCTCCACTTTCTATTTTACTTTTCCTGTTTACAGGTCTATAATGGTAACAGATTCTATTTGGAGGTTTTTTTATGTCATTTCTATCAAAAAAATGGAGCAGGCATCTTGGCCTGCCTTCTCATTTCCATCCTATCTTGGTACTTAGGAGGATTCTTCCCTGTTATTGGCGCTCCTGTTTTTTTGCCATTTTTCATAGGGCATGCTTCTCCATCCCTTTCTCTCACCCTATAAACAACTGGATGCTGGATTGACCTTTAGTTCCAAGAAATTGCTCCAGTATGCCGTTATCTTGCTTGGTTTTTGGTCTCAATATCTCGCAAGTCTTCGCAGTTGGGACAATCTTCGCTCCCTGTCATCCTGTCCACCATTTCAATAGCCTTAATTGTTGCCTACCTCTTCCAGCGCTTCTTTGCACTGGACACAAAACTGGCCACCTTGATTGGAGTAGGTTCTTCTATCTGTGGGGGTTCTGCCATTGCAGCAACAGCGCCTGTTATCCATGCCAAGGAAAAGGAAGTCGCCCTAAGCCATCTCTGTTATCTTTTTTTCTTCAATGTCTTGGCTGCGCTCATCTTTCCAACCCTAGGTACCTGGCTTCATCTATCCAATGAAGGCTTCGCCCTCTTTGCAGGAACTGCGGTCAATGATACTTCCTCTGTAACGGCTACCGCCAGCGCCTGGGACAGTCTCTACCAAACTAATACCCTCGAATCCGCAACCATTGTCAAACTCACACGCACCCTAGCTATTATCCCCATCACTCTCTTTCTCTCCTACTGGCAAAGTCGCGAGCAAAAAAATAAGCAAGGATTGCAACTGAAAAAAGTCTTCCCACTTTTTATCCTTTACTTCATCCTTGCCTCTCTCCTCACTACACTACTCACCTCTCTCGGTGTGTCCAGTAATTTCTTTACCCCTCTCAAACAACTCTCTAAATTCCTTATTATCATAGCCATGAGTGCTATCGGGCTTAAAACTAATCTGCTAGCTATGATCAAATCCAGTGGAAAATCCATTGTTCTCGGAGCTATTTGCTGGATTGCCATCATCCTCACTAGTCTTGGTATGCAGACCCTTATTGGCATTTTCTAATACTCTTCGAAAATCTCTTCAAACCACGTCAACGTCGCCTTGCCGTAGGTATGGTTACTGACTTCGTCAGTTCTATCCACAACCTCAAAACTGTGTTTTGAGCTGACTTCGTCAGTTCTATCTGCAACCTCAAAACTGTGTTTTGAGCAACCTGCGGCTAGTTTCCTCTTTACTCTTTGATTTTCATTGAATATAACACAAAAGGTAGCCCACCAGCTACCTTTTTCTTATGCTTCCTCAATCAAGCGTGTATGTTCTCTCTTGATACAGCGATTCATCACGATGTCATCACATCCACCAGCACGCAAGATTTCTTCCGCTTCTAAACTTTCAAGTCCTAGCTGTGCCCAAAAAATCTTGGCATCAGCCTTAAGAAAATCACGCGCCACATCAGGCAAAAACTCACTGCGACGGTAAACATTGACAATATCTACAGGAAAAGGAATCTCCGCTAGGCTAGCATAAGCCTTTTCACCCAAGATTTCGCCACCTGCCGCCTTGGGATTGACTGGGATAATTTTATAACCTCGAGCCTGCATTTCCTTGGTCACTCGATTGCTGGTTGTTTCCTCACGGTCTGACAAGCCCACCACAGCAAGGGTTTTACTCGTTGCGAGATACTGACGAATCACACCATCACTTGGATTGATAAATTCTTGACTCATAGAAATCCTCCTTTTTCATCAGTATAGCACATTTTGAAAAGGCTTGCATAATTCTACTACAAAAAAGGTGGACTAGCCCCCTTTTTATTTGGCCTCGTACCAGGTTGCCCCTTCATTTTCATCTGCGATGAGGGGAACACTGAGTTGAATGGCTTCTTCCATAGTTTGTTTGACCAATTTTTTCATCTCTGTCAGTTCAGATTTAGGAACTTCAAGGACGATTTCATCATGCACTTGTAACAGCATCTTGGTCTGATAACAACCTTCAACTAGAGCCTTATCTAGCTGAATCATAGCAATCTTGAGAATATCTGCTGCCGAACCCTGAATAGGTGAGTTGATAGCTGTCCGCTCCGCAAAACCACGAATATTGAAGTTGCGCGAATTGATATCTGGCAACTCACGACGACGCTTGAAAAGTGTCTCTACATAGCCCTTATCACGCGCCTCACGCACCACCTCATCCATGTAGTTTTTAATACCTGGGAAGCGTTCAAAGTAGGTATCAATGTAGGCTTTGGCCTCCTTACGGCTGATGCCTAGATTATTAGACAAGCCAAAGTCTGAAATCCCGTAAACCACTCCAAAGTTAACCGCCTTGGCATTACGACGGTCATTTGCAGTCACATCCTCAGGACGCTCAATGCCAAAGACCCGCATGGCTGTCGAAGTATGGATATCTGCCCCCTCTTGGAAAGCCTTAATCAAGTGCTCGTCTTTAGAGATATGCGCCAAAACGCGCAATTCAATCTGTGAATAGTCCGAACTGAGCAGTACACTATCCTCCCACTCAGGCACAAAAGCCTTACGAATCAAGCGCCCTTGTTCCAATCGAACAGGGATATTTTGCAAGTTTGGATCCACACTAGACAGACGCCCAGTCTGGGTCAAATCCTGCACATAGCGAGTATGAATCTTGCCATCAGCCAAAATCCAGTCCTGCAAGCCAATCACATAAGTAGACTGAATCTTGGCAATCTGACGGTAATCCAAGATTTTCTTAACAATCGGAGCAATAGGAGCAAGGCGCTCCAAGACATCCACCGCTGTCGAGTATCCAGTCTTGGTTTTCTTAGTGTATTCTAGAGGAAGTCCCAATTTTTCAAAGAGAAGCACGCCCAACTGCTTAGGCGAGTTGATATTAAACTCCTCACCAGCCAGTTCGTAAATCTCCTGAGTCAGTTTTTCAATAACAAGCTCATTTTCAGCCTGCATCTCAAGCAAGGTCTCTTTCTTGACCGTAATCCCAGCAATTTCCATCTTGGCAAGGACAAAAGCCAGGGGTTGCTCTATATCATAAAGAAGCTCTAATTGCCCATTTTCGCTAAGTTTTTCAAGTAAAACAGGCTCAGTCTCTACCAAAACGACAAGTTTACGCGCCAAATGTTCCAAGAATTTCTCGCGTTCAGGAATGGCCTTTTTGACACCCTTACCATAGAAAGTCTCATCATCAACCAAGTAAGTCTGACCATAAAGACTAGCAATAGTCGCAATTTCATTGTCCTCCACAGTCGAAAGGAGGTATTTAGCCAAACGACTATCAAAATCAGGCGCCTGCAGATCCACACCAAAACGATGCAAGAGAACTTTAGCCTTCTTAAAGTCATACACTCTCAGAGGTGTTTTTTCTAGAAAGTCCTTGAAAATAGGCTCTTGCAAAAGCTCAAGCTTGTCTGTGGCATAGAGCCTTTCCCCACAAGACCAGGCAAATCCAACCAAATCATCCGTATGGTAATTCTCACCAAAGAGTTCAAAGTGGAAGATAGACTCTTCACTCAGCATATCTTGACTGACTTGGTCAACGATAGTAAAGTCCAAACTTTCAGCAACATCAGCTGACGACACATTTAAAGCCTGCTTGAGCTGTTTGAAGCCCATCTCATCGTAGAATTTCCCAAGACTTTCCACATCTGGACCACTATAAACCAAATCCTCCAAACCAATCTCAATCGGTGCCTTGGTATCAATGGTCGCCAGTGTTTTCGACAAAAAGGCCTGTTCCTTATCATTGATGAGATTTTCCTTCATCTTAGAAGTCTTCATCCCATCAATATTTTCATAAATTCCCTCAAGCGAACCATGCTCCAGCAAGAGCTTGATACCCGTCTTTTCACCGATTTTGGTCACCCCAGGGATATTATCCGACTTATCTCCCATAAGCGCCTTGAGATCGATAAACTGCGTCGGTGTAATGCCCATCTTTTCCATGAGATAATCTGGCGTAAAGGCCTCAAACTCAGCCACACCTTTCTTGGAAATCTCAACCACCGTATGCTCATCCGTCAGCTGAATCAAGTCCTTGTCCCCACTGACAATGGTAATATCAAAACCATCCTGCTCTGCTAGTTTATCCAGTGTCCCAATGATGTCATCCGCCTCATACTGAGCCAACTCATAGTGACGAATCCCCATATGATCCAGCAACTCACGAATAAAAGGAAATTGCTCACGAAACTCATCAGGAGTCTTAGCCCGACCACCCTTATAGTCCGCATACATCTCTGTCCGGAAGGTCGTCTTTCCCGCATCAAAGGCTACTAAAATATGACTAGGCTCAACCCGCTCCAACAAATGACTCAACATCAACTGGAAACCATAAATCGCATTGGTATGCAAACCAGCCGCATTCTTAAAACGGTCCAACTGCTGATAGAGCGCAAAAACGCCCGAAAAGCAACAGAAGACCCATCAATCAATAATAATTTTTTCTTATCCATACACCCATTATAAAGGAAAGCACCAAAAAATACCATTAGAAAGAGCCATACCCAATATTTTTCATACTTTTTCCGAATAAATAGATAGAAGCATCAAATCTAGTAAATTAGATTAAAAAATGTGCTATAATGAGAGGAGAAGAAATATGACTGTACGTCATCCGGGCATTAGCCCGACCAATGACTTGGTTGCTAAGAAAATCTTTAGCAATCCAGAAATCACTTGTCAATTTATTCGTGATATGTTGGACTTGCCAGCCAAAAATGTAACTATTTTAGAGGGAAGTAACATTCATGTCTTGCCTTCTCTACCCTACTCAGCGCAGGATTTTTACACTAGTATAGATGTTTTAGCTGAACTAGATAATGGAACCCAAGTAATCATTGAAATTCAAGTTCATCATCAGAATTTTTTCATCAATCGCCTGTGGGCTTACCTGTGTAGTCAGGTCAATCAAAACCTAGAAAAAATTCGCCAGCGAGAAGGTGATACCCACCAGAGTTACAAGCATATCGCACCTGTTTACGCAATAGCTATTGTGGATAGTAATTATTTCCAAGATGATCTAGCTTTCCACAGTTTCAGCATGCGAGAGGACACGACAGGTGAGGTCTTAACTATCACAAACAATGGACAAGAAAACCAGCTAGTTAAGATGGCGTTCTTGGAATTAAAAAAATACAGAGAAACCAGCAAAGACGAGGTTCGTAAACCATGGTTGGAGTTTTTCGGTAACAAGCCCTTTACCCAACAACCTGAGCGAGCCATCAGCCAAGCAGACCAACTGCTAGACTACAAGAGCTGGTCCGAGGAGGACAGGAAGATGTTTAGCCAACTACGTATGCGTGAAGAACAGGCATTATTAGCACACGACTATGCCTTGGAACAAGCGGAGGAAAAAGGCTTAGAGCGTGGTCGCGCAGAGGGCATTGAACAGGGACTAGAACGAGGACGAGCTGAGGGGATTGAAAAAGGGCGAGAAGAAGGTCTTGAACAAGGACTGGAGCGTGGGAAAGTTGAAGGACAAATCTTTACCTTTCTTGATTTAGTACATCAACATGTTTTAACTTCCGAATTTGCAAGTGAACAATTGGATATGACTGTTGCTGAGTTTGAGGCACTATTGAAAGACCATCATAAATAAGACCTAAAAATACAGAGAAACCAGCAAAGACAAGGTTCGCAAGCCGTGGTTGGAGTTTTTCGGGAATAAACCCTTTACTCAGCAACCCGAGCGAGCTATCAGCCAAGCAGACCAACTGCTGGACTACAAGAGCTGGTCCGAGGAGGACAGGAAAATGTTTAGTCAACTACGTATGCGTGAAGAACAAGCATTATTAGCGCAGGACTATGCCTTGGAACAAGCTGAAGAAAAAGGCTTAGAGCGTGGGAAAGTTGAAGGAAGGGAAGAAGGGAAATTTTTTGCCTTCTTAGACATGGTTCGCCAAGGTCTTCTGACTTCGGAGGTTGCCAGCCAGCAGTTGGGGATGACTGTCTCTGAGTTTGAGGCACTGTTGTAAGTTTATAAAATAACATAAAAGTGAACAAGACTAAAATGTCGTTTTGTTCACTTTTTTCTTCTTCCAATAGAACTCTCATTATCGGCCATACCACAAAAAGAGAAGGTAACAAGTCCTTCTCTTTCAAATTTTTAACTAATTAGTTTTTACGTTTCACAAATGGAAGGGCACCAAGGAGCAAGCCTAGGAAGCCTAATGATGCAATTGCAGCGTTATCTTTACCACCAGTATTTGGAAGTTCTTTCTTATCTTCTGATTTTGCAGCTGGTGCTTGATAAGTATTATCTTGGCTAGTACCTGCCACCGCTGGCGCAACTGTAGGAGTTGCTGGTGTTTCAGCTGTTGGTGCAGCTGGAGTATCTGTTCCAGGAGCTGGTGTAGCAGGTGTTTCATTTGCTGGTGTAGATGGTGTTGTTGAACCTGATGACTCTGCTGGAGTTGAAGCTGGTGTTTGTGTTGGTTTGTTAATAATATAACGGTCACCTGGGTAAGGACCACCATTATTTGGTAATTTAGGTTGCTCTTGTTTAGGTTGTTCTGCTTCAATATAAGGAAGAAGATCTGGTTGAACAAGTGGTTGAACACCATTTAAAGCAATATCAAGTTCTTCTTCTAATGCTGTAGTATCTTTTCCATCAGCTTTATCTTTTGCAATTTGACGACGTAATACACGAACTTCTTCAGCTTCACGGTCTGCTACATATGAATAATAATCTTCATCTGCTTGCTCCAATGCTTCTTCTGCATCTTTCAAGTCTTGCTCTGCTTGTTTTAAAGCTTTTTCTGCTTCCTCTTTTGATTTAGAATCTGGTGCAGCTGCTAATTCCTCTTGAGCTGCTTTAACATTTTCTTTAGCTGCTTCTACAGCTGCTTTAGCTTCTTCTCTATTAGATTCAGCTTCTTTTTCATCATGTTTAGCTGCAGCTAATCTTTCTTCTGCATCTTTAACATCTGTTTTTTCTTCGTCTAAACGTTTGTTGATTTTATCTTGAGCATCAGCGTCAATTCCACCGTTTAATGGTTTAACTTCTGTAACTTCACCAGATTCGTTACGTTTTAATTCAGCACCTGGAGCTGCTGTAGCGCCTGGAACTGTTTGAGGTTTTTCTGGTTCTTTATCTGTTTTTGGCTTTACAGTTTCTGCAATTGTATTAGCTTCTTCTAAAATCTTTTCAGCTTCTTCTAATGAAAGTTTTTCTCCATCCTTATCAGAATCAAGTGCTTTTAAGAATTCTTCTTTACCGATAGCTGCTTTAGCTTCTAAAATTGCTGCTTCTTTATCAGTAATTGTATCATTTTTATTAATAGCTTCTTCAGCTTGTTTTTCTAGCTCTGTGAAGTAGTTAGCGATATCCTCTTTTGTTAGTTTTTCAGAAGCTGCAGTTGAAGCTGCTTCTTCAGCCTTCACAACTGACGGGTGAGAAGCAAGGAAACCTGCCCCTAAAACGGCTACACTAGCCAAGCTAGCAGTGAGAAGTTTTTTCTTATCCATAAAGTATTTACCACCTTTAATATCTTTTTGCTGTCATTCTACCATTTTCTTTCGGAAAAATCAAGAAATAACATCCCTATTGCCAAAAAAATAAGAGGAATTTCCCCTTATTTCTTTATTATATCTATTACACCCACTCACCATTGGCATTTACTGTGTAACCATCGATAGTTGTGTTCACAGCCAAAGCTCCTGATGAATATGAGTAATACCATTTACCGCTAACTTGGAACCAACCTGTCTTCATAGCGCCTGAGCCAGCAAGATAATACCAAGTACCACCTTGGTTGACCCAACCTGTCTGCATAGCACCTGAACCATTGAGGTAATACCATGTTCCACCTTGGTTCAACCAACCTGTCTGCATAGCACCTGAACCATTGAGATAATACCATACCCCATCAATTTTTTGCCAACCTGTCTTCATTACACCAGAAGCATCCAAGTAGTACCATGAGCCATCTTTAACCCAACCTGTCTTCATGTTATCTTCCGCATCATAATAGTACCATTTGCCATCCATTTTATTCCAACCTGGCTTGCTACTAGCACGATCCGCTAAACGATAAGTCACACCGTCAATAGTGATAGAACCTGTTTTACGTTCACCTTCTGGAGTAAGGTAATGATAAGCACCATCACTATCTTTTACGAGACCAACTTTACGTTCGCCATCATTTGTAATATAGTACCATTTCTTATTTGCATCTTGAACGAGACCTGTTTTACGGCTACCATCTGCCAATAAATAATACCACTTCTTATCAATCTGTTGAAGACCTGTTTGTTGAATCCCCTCTTTAACGTAGTAAATCTTCTCACCTTTGCAATGATAGTAGTTGGTTTAGAACCATCATCAGTAATATAGTAATCCTTACCACCTTCATTGACCCAACCAGTTTTCTTCACACCATCTTCATCAAAGTAGTAGCGTTTATCTTTCACTTCGAGGATGCCTGTTTTCATGACTCCTTTGTCATCAAAATAATAGATTTTTCCATCAACTTTTTGCCAGCCTGTAGCTAAATTATTATTAATATAAAGTTGAGGTTTCCCATCAACAGTTAACCATTTGTACTCAGTTTTTTGGTTAGTTGATGAGTTAGTATCAGAAGAATCCACATGGTCCGTATTATTTCTACCAGTACTATTTGTATTAACATATGTGTTATCATTTGAAGCTGGAGGTGTTGCACCAGCGTTTAAAGAAAACTCATGTACCCAAATGCCTCCATCTCTATAACTTTTTTTATAAGTTAAACCTGCTACATTCCCTGGTTCATCTGAGTATTTCTCAACGTATTTAAAAGTCAATGGAATATTAGCACTATTTCTATATCTCCACTCTGTCTTACGAAAGTCTTCTGGATTAGGATTTTCATCCGTCGTTTGGCTAGCATAGACTGTTAGTTCATCTGAAATTGAAGCTAATAAAGTACTAGCTCCAAGTAATGTTACCCCTGCAGCACCTATTGCTAAAATATGTTTTGCTTTCATCTTTTTTACCTCTTTATCACTTATTCCGTGTATAATGTTATACCCACTCACCATTTGCATTTAGAGTATAGCCGTTAATCGTTGTATTTACTGCAAGAGCACCTGAACTATAGGCATAATACCACTTACCACCTGCTTGGAACCAACCAGTCATCATAGTTCCAGAAGTATTTAGATAGTACCAAACACCATCTACTTTTGCCCAACCTGTAGCCATTGCACCATCAGAATACAGATAGTACCACTTACCACCTTGGTTTAACCAGCCCGTCTGCATAGAGCCAGCATTATTGAGATAGTACCATTTACCAGAGATAAATTTCCAATCTGTTTGCATACTACCATCTGCCGCTAGGTAATACCAGCTGCCGTCACTGACCCAGCCAGTTTTCTTCACACCATCTTGGTCAAAGAAATACCACTTATCAGCGATATATTGCCACCCTGTACGTTTCTCTTCCACTTTTTCAGTTCCAGTAACACTATCGTCTTTTACAAACCAATGTTTACGAACTCCTTGGTCAATCTTAGTTTCTACAAAACGATAGCCTTTAAATGTACCATGTTCAACTTCTTCAGCTTTTTTGGCAGCATTAGCAGGAAGAAAAGCTTTTAATTCTCTACTAGTTCCATCTGATTCCATTACCAACCAAGAAGTCCCTTTTACTGTATCTTTAAATGGCTTTACAATATCAGGCTTTACAGAAAGGCCATCTACCTTATCTCCTGTAACTGTCACTGCTGGCTTAAAGTAATGCTTTAATACAGTTCCATCTATTGAAGAAGTATCAAATTGATACCCTGAAAAAGTACCTGGAGAAGATGTTTCAGGTTTTGATGAATCATAAGATTGCGCATTCTTTAAAATCTTTTCCTTTCCATCTTCCTGTTTTGTGACCCAAACAACTGTCGTATACACATTTGTTTCCGAAGCCTTTACCTCAGCTACTTTTGCGCCAAGAAGAGCAGCACTTGCCAAAGTAGCAGCTAATAAAACGTTTATCACTTTTGATTTCATTGGAAACCTCCTATTATTTTTAACTATTATAATACTTATACAAGGTAAATGCAAGAAAAAACAGGAGATAACTCCCCTGTTTTATATTTCATGTATTAGGATTATACCCACTCACCGTTTGCGTTTACGTTGTAACCGTCAACAGTTGTGTTTACTGAAAGGGCACCTGAACCGTTTACATGGTACCATTTACCAGCAACTTCAAACCATTGGCTAGCTTTCATAGCACCTGTTGATTCAAGGAAGTACCAAGTTCCACCATCTTTCAACCAACCAGTTTGCATAGCACCTGATTTGTTTAGGTAGTACCAAGTTCCGTTAACGTTTACCCAACCAGTTTGCATTACACCTTTATCGTTTAGGTAGTACCAGTTGCCATCAACTTGTTTCCAACCTGAAACAGCTTAGCGTTTTCGAAGTATTTCCAACCTTCAGCTGTGTTAGCCCAACCATATTGAGCAGCTGCAGTTGGGTTACCGATTTTTGCAGCACGATCATCAAGTTTGTAAGGCAATGTGATAGTTCTGTTAGTGAACAATGAACCTGCATATTCATTTCCACCTTCAACTACAAATTCATCTACTAATTCAACTGCTTCTTTGAAGTCTGTTGCAGTTTTAGCAACACGGTATTGAATCACTTCACCAGCTTTGAAGACTGTTGGAAGTTCAGCATCACCTGATTGATTAGTTGTAGCAGTGAAGTATTCTGGTTTCTTTTCACCTGAAGCTGGTTTCAAGAAGAAGTCTACTTCTACGTTTGGAACTGGACGTCCACCACCATCAACAACAGTTACACGGACACGACGGTCAAATCCATGTGCTTTATCACGGTCGTAACGGATGTATTTAGCACCAGTTGCATAACCATAACCAAAACGGTTATGAGCAGTTGAATTATCTACGCTGATAGCATCATGAGAATGATCTGGTTCAGCATTTGGTTGACGATATTTGTCAAATTGTGAACCAAAACGGCTATTTGTATCAGCTGAAACAGCTTGTACAGCACCAAATGCTGCAAGAGCGACTGCGCTTGTCAATAAAACTTTTTTCATCGTTTTATCTCCTTTGTTTTTCTTTAAAATATTTTTTCGTAAGACTATCTTACTACCATACAGTATATAAATATTTGCAGGATTTGTCAAGGGTTTTCTTCAAGTTTTTAAAGTTTTTACAATTTTTCAACAAAAAAGATGAAAAAAACATCTTTGTGAGATTGAATACGCTTCAAATATCCTATTTTAAAGTGAAAATCTCACAAATTTCTTAAACCTTGAGTCAAACCTCACATATCTAATCCACATAGATAGTTGGACAGAACTCACTTCTATGGTATTATCCTATAACCCCTTCCAAATGTCAAGCAAAAATGGCAAGTATTTTGGAAATAACTCGCCACTCCATTAACTTTCTACTATTTAAAATGTGACCTCATAGCAAGGACTCAAACTCAGCTACTGACATGCCCAACTGCTGGCTGGCAACCTCAGAAGTCAAAAGACCTTGGCGAACGAGATTTAGTAGCATAGACAAACTTCCTTCAACTTTTCCACGCTCTAAACCTTGTTCAAGACCTTGTTCGATGCCTTCCGCTCTAGCTGTTTCCAAGGCATAGTCCTGTGCTAACAAAGCTTGTTCTTCTCGCATACGTAGTTGACTAAACATTTTCCTGTCCTCCTCGGACCAGCTCTTGTAGTCCAGCAGTTGGTCTGCTTGGCTGATGGCTCGCTCGGGTTCTTGGGTAAAGGGCTTATTACCAAAAAACTCCAACCACGGCTTGCGAACCTTGTCCTTGCTGGTTTCTCTGTATTTTTAGGTCTTATTTATGATGCTCTTTCAATAGTTCTTCAAACTCAGAGACAGTCATACCCAACTGTTGACTGGCAACTTCAGAAGGCAAAAGACCTTGGCGAACCATATCTAGAAAAGCAAAAACTCTTCCTTCAACTTTTCCACGCTCCAGTCCCTGTTCAAGACCTTCTTCTCGCCCTTTTTCAATACCCTCTGCACGGCCACGTTCAAGTCCACGCTCTAAACCTTGTTCAATACCTTCTGCTCGACCACGTTCTAAGCCTTTTTCTTCAGCTTGCTCCAAAGCATAGTCCTGTGCTAACAAGGCCTGTTCTTCTCGCATACGTAGTTGACTAAACATTTTCCTGTCCTCCTCGGACCAGCTCTTGTAGTCTAGCAGTTGATCTGCCTGGCTGATGGCTCGCTCGGGGTGCTGGGTAAAGGGTTTATTCCCGAAAAACTCCAACCACGGCTTGCGAACCTTGTCCTTGCTGGTTTCTCTGTATTTTTTTAATTCCAAGAATGCCATCTTGACTAGATGGTTTTCTTGTCCGTTATTGGTAATGGTTAAAACCTCACCTGTCGTGTCTTCGCGCATACTAAAGCTATGGAAAGCCAAGTCATCTTGGAAATAATTACTATCCACAATGGCAATGGCATAGACTGGTGCGATGTGTTTGTAACTCTGGTGTGTATCACCTTCTCGTTGGCGAATTTTTTCTAGGTTTTGATTGACCTGACTGCACAAATAAGCCCACAGGCGATTGATGAAAAAATTCTGATGATGAACTTGAATTTCAATAATTACTTGGGTTCCATTATCTAGTTCAGCTAAGACATCAATACTGGTATAGAAATCCTGTGCCGAGTATGGCAAGGAAGGCAAGACATGAATATTGCTCCCCTCCAAAATGGTTACATTTTTGGCTGGTAAGTCCAGCATATCGCGGATAAATTGACAAGTGATTTCGGGATTGCTAAAGATTTTCTTAGCAACCAAATCATTGGTTGGGCTGATGCCCGGATGTCTTAGAATCATCCTTTTCCTCCTTTTATTATACCACAGTCTTATACTCAATGAAAATCAAAGAGCAAACTAGGAAACTAGCCGCAGGTTGCTCAAAACACTGTTTTGAGGTTGCAGATAAGACTGACGAAGTCAGTCACATATATACGGCAAGGCGACGTTGACGTGGTTTGAATTTGATTTTCGAAGAGTATTAAATCTAGTTTTACTAGATTCACTGACTCTATCTATTTATTCGGAAAAGAGACGAAAAAACCTGAGAATCATCTCAGGCTTGGTCATTAAATCTTTTTCTCAATACTGAAAAGTGGAGAAAGTGGGCGTTTTTTTCATGGATACGGACGATAGCATCACCCAGTAGATGAGCGATTGAAATCTGCTCAATCTTATCAATCAAACGCTCTTCTGGCAGATAGATGGTATCCAAAACAACCAATTTCTTAATAGCTGATTTTTTTGGATATTGTCCATAGCAGGACCAGAAAGAACTGGGTGCGTACAGCTTGCATAGACTTCAACAGCACCAGCTTCCGCAAGGGCATCTGCCGCATGACAAATCGTTCCAGCAGTATCAATCATATCATCAATCAAGATACAAGTCTTGCCTTCGACCTTACCAATGATGTTCATGACTTCACTAGTATTCATCTTATCAACGCTACGACGTTTGTCAATGATAGCAATAGATGTTTTCAAAAATTCTGCCAACTTACGAGCACGAGTCACCCCTCCATGGTCTGGGCTGACAACCACATAGTCAGAACCAACCATGCCACGACGCTCAAAATAATCCGCAATCAGAGGAGCACCCATCAAGTGATCCACAGGAATATCAAAGAATCCTTGAATCTGCGCAGCATGCAAGTCGATTGTCAACAAACGATCCACTCCAGCTACTTCAAGCATATTTGCAACAAGTTTTGAAGTGATTGGCTCACGCGCTCTCGCCTTTCTATCCTGACGTGCATACCCATAGTAAGGCATGACAACATTGACAGATTCTGCACTCGCACGCTTCAAAGCATCCACCATAATCAAAATTTCAAGCAGATTGTCATTTACAGGCGAACTAGTTGATTGTAAGATAAAGACGTGTTTCCCACGGATTGATTCTTCGATGTTGACCTGAATCTCTCCATCTGAAAATTGGCGAACACTTGATTTCCCCAACTCTATCCCAATCTCCTGCGCCACACGTTCTGCCAATTCTTGATTAGAAGAAAGGGCAAACAGCTTTAAATCAGAAAAAGACATGATTTCCTCCGGTATATATGTATCACTTGTGCTTTTCACAAGATTTTTCTATCTACCATTGTAGCGCTTTTTGCACTATTTTTCAATCAAAAATAAAAGAAGGGCACCATATTTGTACCCTTGCATCATTCTTTTAAAAAATATTCTAGTTCATCAACTCATCGTTCTTCTCAACAAAGCGATAAGCCTGATAAAAACCATAAAGAGTAATAGCTGTAACCACTGGAATCGCTAATGGCAACTCTGTCTCCAATTCTACAAAAGGAGAGTTAAACAAGAAATGAGTTCCCAAGGCTAAACCTAGGAAAATAAGCCCCTGTTTCTTGCCAACCTTCTGCCCTTTATAGGCTCTGTAAAGCAAGTAAACACCTACTACAGCCAGACCTGAAAAAGTCCAGTGAGAGGCAATTCCTGAGATGATACGCTCTAAAATTCTCGAAATGGTAAAGTCAAATCCCTCCGGTAAATCCGTACGAATATAGCCAATATCCTCAATCATTTGGAATCCCAAACCAGAAGCAATCCCAAGTAAAAACAAGGATTTTAATTTTCGCACAGGAATCAAAGCCAAAACAAAAACAAGTGGCAATAATTTCAAGGGTTCTTCTACCAAAGGAGCCACAATAGCACTTTCAAAGGCATTTAAAAATGCACTATCTGGGAAAAGAACGCCCAGTAAATCATGGATATAGGTATTAGCAAAGCTAGACAACCATCCTGAGAGGAACATCCCTCCCAATAAAGACAAAATCAAGGCATTCTTTGGCAATTCCCATTTTTTCCCAATAAGGAAAAGGAAATAAAGAGACGGAATCATGTAAAAGAGAGCTAGAAAGATAGAAACTCCCATTAGTCCATATTCCGCAGCTGACATCGAACCGTCCGTATAGTAGATGGTTTCATACTGCAAACCAATACATAGCAATAAAATAAAAATAAATAAAATACTATTTTTCTTCATACACTTTCTTTCTAAATAAAGTATTTACAATTCTACGACCGTCATACTTCCTGTATCTACATCATAAATGGCACCAGAGATAATGACATCGTCTGGTATTAGGGGAGACTTGATAAGGAGTTGCATATCCTCACGTACACTCTCCTCTATATCTTGGAAGGGCAAAAATCCTGATCTGACACATCGACACCTAGTTCCTCTTTCAGATACTCCTGAAAAGGACCATTTTCAAAGGTCTGAGCACCACAGTCTGTATGGTGTAACACCACAATCTCTCTTGTCCCCATTTGTTGCTGGGAAATAACCAGCGAACGAATCATGTCTTCTGTCACTCGACCACCTGCATTCCGCAAGATATGAGCATCCCCAAGTGCCAAACCTAAAGCTTGTGCAATGTGCAAACGAGAGTCCATACAAGTCACAATGGCTACTCTAGTTTTGGGTTTAAGTGGCAGATTTAACTGCCCATGTAGGGCAACATAAGCCTGATTGGCTTGCATAAACTGTTCAAAATACGACACGATTCCCTCCTCGAAAATTTGATAGTCAAATATTTCTCCTATCTTATCATTTTTAAGAGGATTTGTCACAGATTAAGCAAAGACCTTTTTCAAAACTTCCTGAATCGTTGTCACCCCAATAACCTGAATTTCCTTGGGCGGGGTAATTCCTGTCAAGGAATTCTTAGGCACATAAATCTTAGTAAAGCCCAGTTTAGCAGCTTCATTGATGCGTTGCTCGATACGATTCACGCGCCGAATTTCTCCTGTCAAGCCCAGTTCGCCTACAAAACATTCCTGAGGATTAGTTGGCTTGTCCTTGTAGCTCGAAGCAATAGCAACTGCAACAGCTAAGTCAATGGCAGGTTCATCCAATTTGACACCGCCAGCAGATTTAAGATAAGCATCCTGATTTTGCAAGAGAAGACCGGCCCGTTTTTCCAAAACAGCCATAATCAAGCTAGCACGATTAAAATCAAGTCCTGTCGTAGTACGCTTGGCATTTCCAAACATGGTCGGTGTTACCAAAGCCTGAACCTCCGCCAAAATCGGACGCGTCCCTTCCATGGTCACAACGATTGACGAACCAGTCGCCCCATCCAAACGCTCTTCTAAGAAAACTTGACTCGGATTGAGGACCTCAACCAAACCGCCCGACTGCATCTCAAAAATCCCAATCTCATTAGTGGAACCAAAACGGTTTTTGACTGCCCTCAAGATACGAAAGGTATGGTGGCGCTCCCCTTCAAAGTAAAGCACCGTATCCACCATATGCTCCAACATTCTCGGCCCAGCCAAGGTTCCTTCCTTGGTCACATGACCTACGATAAAGATGGCAATGTTATTGGTTTTGGCCAGCTGCATAAGTTCAGCCGTCACCTCACGCACTTGAGAAACAGACCCCTGCACCCCTGAAATCTCAGGAGACATAATGGTTTGGATAGAGTCAATAACGAGGAAGTCTGGCTGGATGCGCTCTACCTCTGCGCGAACACTCTGCATATTGGTCTCTGCATAGAGATAAAACTCGCTATCAATATCTCCCAAGCGCTCTGCTCGTAGCTTAATTTGCTGGGCAGACTCCTCCCCACTGACATAGAGAACTGTCCCCACTTGAGACAACTGGGTTGAGACTTGTAGGAGAAGAGTCGATTTCCCTATTCCAGGATCTCCACCGATGAGGACGAGACTTCCTGGTACCACTCCTCCACCAAGAACACGGTTGAATTCCTCCATCTCTGTCTTGGTTCGATTGACGTTGATTGAAGTCACCTCAGCCAGTTTCATGGGTTTGGTTTTTCACCTGTCAAGGACACACGCGCATTCTTGACCTCGGCAACCTCAACCTCTTCCACAAAAGAAGACCAAGACCCACAGTTGGGGCAACGTCCCAGATATTTAGGGGAATTATACCCACAATTTTGACATACAAATGTCGCTTTTTTCTTTGCGATGATAAACCTCTTTCTATATCTCTAACTCACACTCAATCACTTGGCAAAAATCAATCTTCTCATTTGGCACAAACTGGCGCATGAGCATGTTGTGAGTTACCACTATCACGGTCTGGTAATCTCGATACTTAGCCATGCATGCTAGAAAACGAGACTTCATCTCTTCAGCTGTCTCATATTGAATAGGACTATTAGGAAGCAACTCCCCCTTGTTTTCTAAAAACAGTCTTCTAGCTGTTTCAAAGTTTTCTATTCCTGTTTTATAGACCTGCCATTCATGTAATAAAGGCTCCACTCTCAAAGGAAGTCCAGTAACACAAGTCACATAAGAAGCCGTTTCTAAAGCTCTTGTGACTGCAGAAGATATGATTATTTCAGCTGAAAGGAGTAAAAGATTGGTGCTCAATTTATGGGCTTGCTGCCGTCCCTTCTCAGACAAGGGTGCCAAATCTATCCCAAATCCCGTATAAGAACGCTCCTCTAACTCACGATAATCTGGCTCCCCGTGACGTACAAAGATAATCTTCATTCTAGTGCCCAGTTGACCCAAAACCACCAGTTCGCACGCCATCAGCTGCATCTCCATCTGCAATTAAGAAAGGAGCAAAGACAGCCTGAACCACACGCTCCCCAACTTCAAGAACAACCTCTTGATCTGTGATATTCTTCATCTGCGCAAAAATATGCCCTTCATTCCCAGGATTTCCATAATAATCCCCATCAATGACCCCAACTGAATTAATTAAAACCAAACCCTTCTTACGAGGGTTTGAAGAGCGATCATAAAGGTAAAGAACCTCAGTCGGCTGCATATAAGCCTTAACCCCTGTCGGAACCAAGACAATCTCTCCTGGCGCGATAACTGTGCGCACAGCAACCTTTAAGTCGTAACCAGCCGCATGCGCTGTTTCACGCTTGGGCAATAAATTTTCATCTGTAAAACTAGAAACCAATTCAAAACCACGAATTTTCATCATCTTCTCTTTTCTATTATCATTTATTCTAGATTATTCTATCTTATTTATTCGGAAAAAGCACGAAAAAAAGAGCACACAATTCAAATCGCTTAGGGCTGCTGGATTCCTCCCCTGACCCGCTTCACGCAGAACTGTTGCTCCACTATTTATTATATCACATTCCTATTCATTTTAAAAGCAAAATTATTTTTTCCGTCTATTTCTAAAAAAGTCCTGCATAATAGCTGCGCATTCATCTTCCAAAATTCCCGTTTCAACCTCTACACGATGGTTAAGACGCTCATCTGTCAAGATATCGTACAAACTCCCAGCAGCGCCAAATTTCTGGTTTTTAGCCCCATAGACCACGTTGGGAATACGGGCAAGCCCAATCGCCCCACTACACATGACACAAGGCTCAATGGTCACAAAAAGTGTGCAGTCCAGCAAGCGCCAGCTCTCCTCACTCAAGTTCGCATCCTCTATGGCCATAATCTCCGCATGCATAACAGCTCGCTGCAGTTCCTCACGCGCATTATGCCCACGGCCAATGATTTCTCCATCCTTGACAATCACACAACCAATTGGAATTTCATCGTGTTCAAGAGCAATCTCAGCCTCTCTCAAAGCTTCCCTCATAAAGACTTCTTTTTCTTCAACTGTATAATTCATCAATTTCCCTTTTACTACTTATCGATTTTATTATTATATCATGAATTCCAAGACAAAAAAAGCCACCAAATGCGGTGACTTTATAGGGAGATTATTATGAAAAAGAAAAGTTTAGGATATTTGTTACAACAAGTTAGGAGGTCTTCTTGTAACTGTCTATAGTATATCCGACCTATCTTAAACAAATCTTAAAAATCTCTTAGGACCAAACACTTTCTAAAATATTTGTTTGTTCACGACCAGGACCTACTGAGAAAGTAGAAATACGAACGCCAACCAATTCACTCACACGACGAACGTAGTTACGCGCATTCTCAGGAAGATCTTCCAAATTACGAACTCCAGTAATATCTTCTGACCAACCTGGTAACTCTTCATAGATAGGCTTGCAACGTTTCAATTGCTCAAGACTAGCTGGATAGTAGTCAATACGTTGACCATCAAGATCATAGGCCACACAGATTTTCACAGTATCCAAACCGCTCAAAACATCGATAGAGTTCAATGAAAGATTAGTAATACCAGAAACACGACGACTATGACGCATCACAACTGAGTCAAACCAACCCACACGACGTGGACGACCAGTTGTTGTACCATATTCATGACCAACTTCACGGATACGTTCTCCCACTTCATCAAACAACTCAGTTGGGAAAGGACCGTCTCCTACACGACTCGTATAGGCTTTACATACACCTACAACCTTGTCAATCTTACTTGGACCAACACCAGAACCAATCGTAACACCACCAGCCACAGGGTTTGATGACGTAACAAATGGATAGGTACCTTGGTCGATATCTAGCATAACACCTTGTGCACCTTCAAAAAGCACACGTTTACCATTATCAAGCGCATCATTCAAGATAACAGATGTATCGGTCACATATTTTTTGATTTGTTGACCATATTCGTAATATTCTTCAAAAATATCATCGAAAGCAATCGCTTTACTATCATACAATTTTTCAAAGAGACGATTCTTTTCAGCAAGGTTACGTTCTAAACGCTCACGGAAAATGTCTTTATCCAAAAGATCTGCAATACGAATTCCCACACGAGCAGCCTTGTCCATATAAGCTGGACCAATTCCCTTGATTGTAGTACCAATCTTATTGTCACCTTTAGCTTCTTCCTGCAAACGATCCAACTCGATATGATAAGGCAAAATAACATGCGCACGATCAGAAATACGCAAATTATCAGTTGTTACACCTTCCTCATGAAGATAGCTCAATTCTTTCACAAGAGATTTAGGATTTACAACCATACCGTTCCCAATAACAGAGATTTTTTCAGGGAAGAAAATCCCAGATGGAATCAAGTGCAACTTAAATTTCTTACCATCGATCACAATCGTGTGACCTGCATTATCACCACCTTGGTAACGTGCAATCACTTCTGCATTCGCTGAAAGGAAGTCTGTAATCTTCCCTTTACCTTCATCACCCCATTGGGTACCTACAACAACAACTGAAGTCATAATCTTGTCTGAGCCCTCAGGCTCTTCCTTTCTCACATACATGGCAGGACTCTCACCTGCAATTATATCTTACAATTTATTATAAGAAAAAATCGCCTTTTTATCAAGAAGAAACAATAGAAAGATTTGCTATTTCCAACTATTAAAAAATGTTTTAGAAAAAATTCCGGCTATTTATCATCATTTTCCCACAAAAAGTTAAATTTGTTCGGAAATTAACTCATATTGTCTCAACAAGCAACAAAACCTTGTTTCATTATCAATTTTTCAAGATACAAACGATAAGCAACACGATAATGGTAAACGATAAAATCCCTACGACAACCAATGCCATATCGAACTAAATAATAAATCAAAAATTTAAAATGAAAATGTTCCCAGTCCCAACTATTACCAAAGAAAGTAGCATACTCTTCTTCGATACTGTCATAGAAATCAGTCATCTGATCATAAATATTTTGTAGCATAAGCATACACTCCTTTTACTTTTTTTATGGTCTTATTCTAACAAAAAAATTATAAACAGTTATTATAAAATCCTGAATTGTTAAAATACCAACCTCAACAAGAGAAAAAAATAGGAAAAAGTTGACAGAATAGAAATAAATATCTTACATCAAAAAAACAAACTATTAAATCCCTAAAAATAGAAAAATTTCCTATAAATGATTTACAAAAAAATTAACCTTATTACAAATCATCCTGTACGGTTACCATTACATTGAATCTTTCTCAGTTTAAGCTATAAAGTGATTGAATAGAAATGAAGCACTTAATAATTATTAAAAAGAAAAGTAACTATAATATTTGTAGTGGTTAAATCCTCGATGGATATTATGGAACCTATTTTAGGGTAGAAAAAAATTCCATAAGATTTATAATGAAAAGGCACCAAACCATCATTAGAAAGAATCATATGGAACAATTACACTTTATCACAAAATTACTAGAGCTTACAGACCCTAAATTATGAATACCATCAATAGGGATACACATAAGGAAATTATCGCTAAACTGGACTACGACGCCCCATCTTGCCCTGATTGCGGAAGTTAAATGAAGAAATATGATTTTCAAAAACCTTCTAAAATTCCTTATCTTGAAACGACTGGTATGCCTACTAGAATTCTCCTTAGAAAGCGTCTATTCAAGTGCTATCACTATTCAAAAATGATGGTCGCTGAAACCTCTCTCATCAAGAAAAATATCTCGCTTTGTTAGGTGCGAGATAGATTATTAATTATATAACAAAAAAAGAGGTCAAAACCTCCTTTAATTAACTACTCCGCCAGTAGGACTCGAACCTACGACATCATGATTAACAGTCATGCGCTACTACCAACTGAGCTATGGCGGATTAAAGCTAAGCGACTTCCATATCTCACAGGGGGCAACCCCCAACTACTTCCGGCGTTCTAGGGCTTAACTTCTGTGTTCGGCATGGGTACAGGTGTATCTCCTAGGCTATCGTCACTTAACTCTGAGTAATACCTACTCAAAATTGAATATCTATTCAAATCAAGAAAACCGTTCGCTTTCATATTCTCAGTTACTTTGGATAAGTCCTCGAGCTATTAGTATTAGTCCGCTACATGTGTCGCCACACTTCCACTTCTAACCTATCTACCTGATCATCTCTCAGGGCTCTTACTGATATAAAATCATGGGAAATCTCATCTTGAGGTGGGTTTCACACTTAGATGCTTTCAGCGTTTATCCCTTCCCTACATAGCTACCCAGCGATGCCTTTGGCAAGACAACTGGTACACCAGCGGTAAGTCCACTCTGGTCCTCTCGTACTAGGAGCAGATCCTCTCAAATTTCCTACGCCCGCGACGGATAGGGACCGAACTGTCTCACGACGTTCTGAACCCAGCTCGCGTGCCGCTTTTAATGGGCGAACAGCCCAACCCTTGGGACCGACTACAGCCCCAGGATGCGACGAGCCGACATCGAGGTGCCAAACCTCCCCGTCGATGTGAACTCTTGGGGGAGATAAGCCTGTTATCCCCAGGGTAGCTTTTATCCGTTGAGCGATGGCCCTTCCATACGGAACCACCGGATCACTAAGCCCGACTTTTCGTCCCTGCTCGAGTTGTAGCTCTCGCAGTCAAGCTCCCTTATACCTTTACACTCTGCGAATGATTTCCAACCATTCTGAGGGAACCTTTGGGCGCCTCCGTTACCTTTTAGGAGGCGACCGCCCCAGTCAAACTGCCCGTCAGACACTGTCTCCGATAGGGATCACCTATCCGGGTTAGAGTGGCCATAACACAAGGGTAGTATCCCAACAACGTCTCCTTCGAAACTGGCGTCCCTGATCTCTTAGACTCCTACCCTATCCTGTACATGTGGTACAGACACTCAATATCAAACTGCAGTAAAGCTCCATGGGGTCTTTCCGTCCTGTCGCGGGTAACCTGCATCTTCACAGGTACTAAAATTTCACCGAGTCTCTCGTTGAGACAGTGCCCAAATCATTACGCCTTTCGTGCGGGTCGGAACTTACCCGACAAGGAATTTCGCTACCTTAGGACCGTTATAGTTACGGCCGCCGTTTACTGGGGCTTCAATTCATACCTTCGCTTACGCTAAGCACTCCTCTTAACCTTCCAGCACCGGGCAGGCGTCACCCCCTATACATCATCTTACGATTTAGCAGAGAGCTGTGTTTTTGATAAACAGTTGCTTGGGCCTATTCACTGCGGCTGACTTAAAGTCAGCACCCCTTCTCCCGAAGTTACGGGGTCATTTTGCCGAGTTCCTTAACGAGAGTTCTCTCGCTCACCTGAGGCTACTCGCCTCGACTACCTGTGTCGGTTTGCGGTACGGGTAGAGTATGTTTAAACGCTAGAAGCTTTTCTTGGCAGTGTGACGTCACTAACTTCGCTACTAAACTTCGCTCCCCATCACAGCTCAATGTTACAGATATAAGCATTTGACTCATATCACACCTCACTGCTTAGACAGACACTTCCAATCGTCTGCTTTAGTTAGCCTACTGCGTCCCTCCATCACTACATACTCTAGTACAGGAATATCAACCTGTTGTCCATCGGATACACCTTTCGGTCTCTCCTTAGGTCCCGACTAACCCAGGGCGGACGAGCCTTCCCCTGGAAACCTTAGTCTTACGGTGGACAGGATTCTCACCCTGTCTTTCGCTACTCATACCGGCATTCTCACTTCTATGCGTTCCAGCGCTCCTCACGGTACACCTTCATCACACATAGAACGCTCTCCCTACCATACCTATAAAGGTATCCACAGCTTCGGTAAATTGTTTTTAGCCCCGGTACATTTTTCGGCGCAGGGTCACTCGACTAGTGAGCTATTACGCACTCTTTGAATGAATAGCTGCTTCTAAGCTAACATCCTAGTTGTCTGTGCAACCCCACATCCTTTTTCCACTTAACAATTATTTTTGGGACCTTAGCTGGTGGTCTGGGCTGTTTCCCTTTCGACTACGGATCTTAGCACTCGCAGTCTGACTGCCGACCATAATTCATTGGCATTCGGAGTTTATCTGAGATTGGTAATCCGGGATGGACCCCTCACCCAAACAGTGCTCTACCTCCAAGAATCTCTAATGTCGACGCTAGCCCTAAAGCTATTTCGGAGAGAACCAGCTATCTCCAAGTTCGTTTGGAATTTCTCCGCTACCCACAAGTCATCCAAGCACTTTTTCAACGTGCCCTGGTTCGGTCCTCCAGTGCGTCTTACCGCACCTTCAACCTGCTCATGGGTAGGTCACATGGTTTCGGGTCTACGTCATGATACTAATTCGCCCTATTCAGACTCGGTTTCCCTACGGCTCCGTCTCTTCAACTTAACCTCGCATCATAACGTAACTCGCCGGTTCATTCTACAAAAGGCACGCTCTCACCCATTAACGGGCTCGAACTTGTTGTAGGCACACGGTTTCAGGTTCTATTTCACTCCCTCCCGGGGTGCTTTTTCACCTTTCCCTCACGGTACTGGTTCACTATCGGTCACTAGGGAGTATTTAGGGTTGGGAGATGGTCCTCCCAGATTCCGACGGGATTTCACGTGTCCCGCCGTACTCAGGATACTGCTAGGTACAAAGACTATTTTAAATACGAGGCTATTACTCTCTTTGGCTGATCTTCCCAAATCATTCTTCTATAATCTTTGAGTCCACATTGCAGTCCCTACAACCCCGAAGAGTAAACTCTTCGGTTTGCCCTCCTGCCGTTTCTGCCTCGCCGCTACTAAGGCAATCGCTTTTTGCTTTCTCTTCCTGCAGCTACTTAGATGTTTCAGTTCACTGCGTCTTCCTCCTCACATCCTTAACAGATGCGGGTAACAGGTAGTACCTGTTGGGTTCCCCCATTCGGAAATCCCTGGATCATCGCTTACTTACAGCTACCCAAGGCATATCGTCGTTTGTCACGTCCTTCTTCGGCTCCTAGTGCCAAGGCATCCACCGTGCGCCCTTATTAACTTAACCTTATTTTTTGACCTTTCAGTCATAAACTCTTATTAATACTACAGCGTTTTTCGGTTTATTTTTCTTGTTACTATTTGATATAGATATTCAATTTTCAATGTGCATTACTTGGTGATCTCTCACCAATGGAGCCTAGCGGGATCGAACCGCTGACCTCCTGCGTGCAAAGCAGGCGCTCTCCCAGCTGAGCTAAGGCCCCACAAGACCTCTCAAGACTAAACAAGACCAATGCGCAGTTCCTTATCCTTAGAAAGGAGGTGATCCAGCCGCACCTTCCGATACGGCTACCTTGTTACGACTTCACCCCAATCATCTATCCCACCTTAGGCGGCTGGCTCCTTACGGTTACCTCACCGACTTCGGGTGTTACAAACTCTCGTGGTGTGACGGGCGGTGTGTACAAGGCCCGGGAACGTATTCACCGCGGCGTGCTGATCCGCGATTACTAGCGATTCCGACTTCATGTAGGCGAGTTGCAGCCTACAATCCGAACTGAGACTGGCTTTAAGAGATTAGCTTGCCGTCACCGGCTTGCGACTCGTTGTACCAGCCATTGTAGCACGTGTGTAGCCCAGGTCATAAGGGGCATGATGATTTGACGTCATCCCCACCTTCCTCCGGTTTATTACCGGCAGTCTCGCTAGAGTGCCCAACTGAATGATGGCAACTAACAATAGGGGTTGCGCTCGTTGCGGGACTTAACCCAACATCTCACGACACGAGCTGACGACAACCATGCACCACCTGTCACCTCTGTCCCGAAGGAAATCTCTATCTCTAGAGAGGTCAGAGGGATGTCAAGACCTGGTAAGGTTCTTCGCGTTGCTTCGAATTAAACCACATGCTCCACCGCTTGTGCGGGCCCCCGTCAATTCCTTTGAGTTTCAACCTTGCGGTCGTACTCCCCAGGCGGAGTGCTTAATGCGTTAGCTGCGGCACTAAACCCCGGAAAGGGTCTAACACCTAGCACTCATCGTTTACGGCGTGGACTACCAGGGTATCTAATCCTGTTTGCTCCCCACGCTTTCGAGCCTCAGCGTCAGTTACAAGCCAGAGAGCCGCTTTCGCCACCGGTGTTCCTCCATATATCTACGCATTTCACCGCTACACATGGAATTCCACTCTCCCCTCTTGCACTCAAGTTAAACAGTTTCCAAAGCGTACTATGGTTAAGCCACAGCCTTTAACTTCAGACTTATCTAACCGCCTGCGCTCGCTTTACGCCCAATAAATCCGGACAACGCTCGGGACCTACGTATTACCGCGGCTGCTGGCACGTAGTTAGCCGTCCCTTTCTGGTAAGATACCGTCACAGTGTGAACTTTCCACTCTCACACTCGTTCTTCTCTTACAACAGAGCTTTACGATCCGAAAACCTTCTTCACTCACGCGGCGTTGCTCGGTCAGACTTCCGTCCATTGCCGAAGATTCCCTACTGCTGCCTCCCGTAGGAGTCTGGGCCGTGTCTCAGTCCCAGTGTGGCCGATCACCCTCTCAGGTCGGCTATGTATCGTCGCCTTGGTGAGCCGTTACCCCACCAACTAGCTAATACAACGCAGGTCCATCTGGTAGTGATGCAATTGCACCTTTCAAGCAAATGTCATGCAACATCTACTATTATGCGGTATTAGCTATCGTTTCCAATAGTTATCCCCCACTACCAGGCAGGTTACCTACGCGTTACTCACCCGTTCGCAACTCATCCAGAGAAGCAAGCTCCTCCTTCAGCGTTCTACTTGCATGTATTAGGCACGCCGCCAGCGTTCGTCCTGAGCCAGGATCAAACTCTCATTAAAAGTTTGAGTTCTCACTCATTTCTGTCACTGACAGATTTATTGTTTTTTTCATTGTTCAGTACTACAACCTTAGTTGTAGTGCCCTGCACATTGGTTCGTCTTGTTCAGTTTTCAAAGGTCTTTGCCACTCGCTTCTCTCAAGCGACAACTATATTAGTATATCACAGTCGCTTTTGCTTGTCAACACTTTTTTGAAACTTTTTTAAACTTTTTTTCATCAAGTGTTTCAACCGCAACATACCATAGTCCGTACGGGATTCGAACCCGTGTTACCGCCGTGAAAAGGCGGTGTCTTAACCCCTTGACCAACGGACCAGAGTTGTTGTTTTCAACTCTTACTATTATACCGACTTTTCAAACTTTGTCAACACCTTTTTTAAACTTTTTTTACTTTTTTGCATGAATTCCTAATGAGTACGGATGTCAAACTCTTTAAACACAATACGTAAGTCCTTTAACACCCTTTGACGCCCTCGGAAGCGTTCATCTCTTAAGACGCGTTCTAACTCTTCTTGTTGCTCTTTAGTTTGTTTGTTTCTATAATCTCTTAGTGTTTCATGAAAGAGATAATAGTCATCTAGCCAGAGTCCTCCCTCACTTATACGATGACTGATCTCACCCACTTCTTCATAAAGCTCTTTATCATATCTTCGTTTTTGACTTTCTTGTTTACGGATATAGTCTAGAATCCGATTCCGAAACTTGGTTTTGAAATATTTACGTAAGCGTGGAATATCGTCTACTAGCCCTTCTTCGCTACTAATCAATTCATGTAGACATATCATTCCCTCTTGATCCCAGTCTGATAGCTCCCATAAATGAAGGTAATATTCATTTCTACACTTGTATACAATTCCTTGGACTTCTTCATACAATTCTTTAAGCATTCTATTCCCCTTTCTATATACAGTCTAACAGATTCAAATACACTTTGGCACATTTCATCCATTCTGCACCCTTTAGCTCCTCAACTGCACAAAAAAGAGAGGTCTTGCCTCTCTTTGGGTTATTTTTCATCATTCATTTTTGACTTTACTTCATCATAAGATAATGCATGTGATTCTTCTTCTACTGTTTCAGGCATCTTTCCTGTTTCGTAAAGAGATTTAATTTGTGTACTATCCAATGTTTCGTATTTCAATAATGCTTCTGCAATCAACTTGTGAGTTTCACGATTTGACTGAATAATTTCAGCAGCTTTATTTCGTGCTTCATTTAATAATGAACGAACTTCTTCGTCAATTTCATAAGCTGTTTGTTCTGAAATTGATTTTTGAGGGCTTTGTACACCAAACATGGCATGATTACCCTCATATTGTACCGGACCAAGTTTTTCACTCATACCGTACTCTGTAACCATTGCACGAGCCATCTGTGTCGCTTGTTCAAAGTCATTTGAAGCTCCTGTCGTTTGGACATTAAAGATAATTTCTTCAGCTACACGTCCACCCATTAAGCCAGCCAATTGCTCTTTCATATCTTCTTTAGATAGAAGCATTTGATCCTCTTTAGGAAGTGCAATCATATAACCACCTGCACGACCACGTGGTACAATTGTAACCTTATGGACAACTCGGGCATTCGATAAGACTAAACCAACAATGGTATGTCCTGCCTCATGATAGGCAACCAATTCACGTTCTTTTTGTGAAACTGTCTTATCTTTCTTAGAAGGACCAGCAATCACTCTATCTTCTGCTTCATCAATATCTGAAGCATCAATTATCGATTTATTGCGACGAGCAGCGACTAAAGCAGCTTCATTCAATACATTCTCTAAATCAGCACCAACAAAACCTGGAGTTTGTTGAGCAACTAATTTCAAATCTACATCTTCTGCTAAAGGCTTGTTCTTAGCGTGAACTTTCAAGATTGCTTCACGACCTTTAACATCAGGACGGCCAACCAATACTTTTCTATCAAAACGTCCTGGACGCAGAAGGGCAGGGTCAAGTACATCTGAACGGTTTGTCGCAGCGATGACAATAATCCCTTCATTTCCCTCAAAACCATCCATCTCAATCAAAAGTTGGTTCAAGGTTTGTTCACGTTCGTCATTACCTCCGCCAAGACCGACTCCACGTTGACGTCCAACAGCATCAATTTCATCGATAAAGATAATAGCTGGTGCTGCTTTTTTGGCATCTTCAAAAAGAGAACGAACACGACTAGCTCCAACTCCGACAAACATTTCTACAAAGTCAGAACCTGAAATACTAAAGAATGGAACACCTGCTTCTCCGGCGACTGCCTTAGCAAGCAAAGTTTTACCTGTTCCCGGAGGTCCCTCCAAAAGAACACCTGCTGGAATACGGGCTCCAAGTTTTGTAAATCGTTTTGGATCTTTTAAAAATTCAACAACTTCAACTAGTTCTTGTTTTTCTTCCTCAGCTCCAGCAACATCTGAAAATCTTACTTTAATATCTTCTTTATTTGCAGCTTTAGCCTTACTACGTCCAAAACTCATTGGGTTACGGCTATTATTTCCTCCCATATTTCCCATCATAGAGAATAGGAAAAAGAATAGAATGCCGAATGGCACAATGGATACAAGAATATTAATCCACATACCACTTGAACTTTCATGCTTAACAGTTACTTCTGCCTTATGGTCAGAAGCAAGTTTTTGCAATTCTGATACTGTAGTATCTGAAGGAAGAATAATACTTGAAAATTTCTCTACTGTTGTAGCAGAAGGAGAAAAGAACTGAATGCCTGTTTCTTCTTTACTTGTTTTAGGATTTTTATAAACACCTGAAACTTCGATAACACTGCCATTTGGTTGGTAAGTCAATTCTTTTACATTGTCATCGGTAATTTCTTTTACCAATTCTGTATAATTAATTTGCTCACTTTTCCCTGCAACACTACCTGTACTAAAATACTGATAACCTGTAACTAGGAGAAAAATAAGTAATAACCATAGAAAAGGATTTTTAATTAAACCATTATTTTGTTTTTTCATTAAAAATTGTTCTTTCTAATTTGAATACACTTCTTCTTTCAATACTCCAACATAAGGAAGATTACGATAATTTTCTTTGTAGTCTAAACCATAACCTACTACAAACTCATTTGGGATAGTAAAGCAGGTATAGTCTGCCTCAATTTCTACAACACGTCCTTCTGGTTTATCCAACAAGGTTGCAATGTTAACAGAAGCTGCATCTCTTGCAATAAACATATCTCGCAAATTCTTCAAAGTTTGACCTGTATCAATGATATCTTCTACAAATAGAACATGTCTTCCTTTGATATCTTGAGTCACATCTTGTTTAATATTGATAACACCACTACTTGCTGTCCCACCATGGTAGCTAGAAACCATCATGAAGTCCATTTCAATATGTGTGTCGATATGTTTGACCAATTCAGCCATAAAGGAATAGATCCTTTTAAAATCCCGACTAAAATTGGATTTTTTCCTGCATAGTCTTTAGTGAGTTGAGCACCTAATTTTTTAGCAGCTTCTGTAATTTCATCGTGTGAAACGAGGATTTTTTTAATATCGTTTTCTAACATTTTTTTACCTATCTATTTTTTCTATATAAAGTACAGAGTTCATTATATCATTTTTCGTGTTTTTACTCAAATTACTGGTCACAATTCCCAAAATTGAGACAATTTCACCAAATTGCTCAATAATCAGAGCAGATTTTCGCTTTTCCATAGGGATTTTCAAATCGATAAATAGACGTCTGAGTTTTTTTCTATGTCCATTTTTAATCAAAAAATCTCCTGTTTTTCGATGACGAATGTGTATTGATGTTTCCCGTGAAACAGGTACCTGCTGAATTAATTCACCTTCTAAAGGAAGTCCAAAGGAAAATAAATAACCTTGATAAGATACCTGATTTTGGTAGTGTAACACAAATTCATCTGCCTTTTCATCAGCCTGCGGACTGATTTTACAAATCCGAAACTGTTGATACTCTTTTACTAATTCATAACCATTTTTAAGCGGATGACGATACTGGCTTTTAGTTTTTAAAATTTGTCTAACTTCTTCAAACTGAGCTTTTGTAAGATTCAAATCTGGAAAACGATTCAGATAAGTTTGAAGTAAAACTCTTTGTGTAGACTCAGAGTAAGACAATAGCTGCTCTAAATTTTCTACATCAATATTCTTTGATAATTCAGCTATTGCCAAATCATAATCTAAAATTTCATTGCCGATACTTAAGATTGCATCTCTAAATCGAGGATTTTCTTTTTCTAAATCTGGTAAATAAGAATTTCGAATACGATTGCGAAAATAATGATTTTCCTTATTTGATGTATCTTCAAAGTGAAAAATTTGTGGAAAGTCTTTTTTCTGAAAATGCAAGAAGGGGCGAATGATTTCTATCTCTCCGACTACTTGCTTCTCCTTAATTCCTGATAGATAGCGCAAACGAGTACCTCGAATCAAACGCATCAAAATCGTTTCCACTTGGTCATCAGCATGGTGGGCAGTGACTAAAGCTGTCGCACCTGTCTTTTTCATGACCTCTTGAAAAAAATCATAACGAAAATGTCGAGCACGCGCTTCTGAAAATTCTCCTGAAAAATCGCTGATATAAATAGGAAGCTCTGCTTCAGCAGCCAACTTCCTTAATTCCTGTTCTTCCCAATCTGATTCTACTCTCTGCTTATGATTCACATGGGCTAGAATCAATTCAATTTCTAACTCTTTTTGATAAGTAGATAATACCTTAAATAGAAACATAGAATCTAACCCACCAGAAAGAGCTAGCACCACCTTAGTATGCTTTTTGAAATATCCCTTCTTGAGAAAATGATTTAAAAAATCTTGTTCCCTCATTTTAGAACCTCATAAACATCCTTGGATATCTGAGAAATTGTATCATAATCAGAATTCTTAGTGAAAATAGAAAGAATAAATGGAGAATCTGCGTAGACAACACCCGTATCATGCTTAAATTCGTCCGCATCCCCAATTTTATGAGCTACCTTCACAGAAACACCTTTGGCAATTCGCTGATTATCAAAATCTGTTTTAGTCAAAGACTCTAGCACAAATCCATTTTGATTATAAATAGCTTCCATGACCTTCCCGGCCATCTTGGAAGAAATCAATTTTTCTTTTGGATCCCAATCATCTCCCATAATGGCAGACATCTTGGATTTGAATGTGGCATCAGATTGGTTTGAAATGTAATAACCCAATATATTATGAGCTACATTATCAGATTCTTTAGATACTTTTGTGATTAAGTCCTTGAGAGAATACTCTTTATTATCCTCTTTTTTAGGAAGACTACCACTTCCCTCTGGTTTATAAGAACCTGGAAAATCATTGACTGCAGATACGTATTTTACAGTCGTATCTAACTGATAAAGACCCTCATTTATTTTTTCTTGCGCATAATAGAGATAAGGGAGTTTCAAAACACTAGCTGCATACATCTTTTCATCTTGATTGATACCAGCTTCTTTTCCAGTAGTCAGTTGCTTAACATAAATAGAGAATGAATCCTTCTGATATTTTTCCGATAACATTTCTTGGACCTTACTCATCCGATTATCTTCTTCAGAAGTTGATTCTTTAGCTACCCATCCAACCTGATCAATATGTAGAAATTCTCTTCCTTCTACAAACATGGTCTTGTCGATTGATACTTGCGAATAAGCTGATAAGGATGATTTCACTTCTTTTAAATCATAAGGGCTATTATACAGTTTAAAGTCAGATTCTAACCATACTTTTTTTATTATTGGAGTTACCTCTGATTGATCATATAAAAATCGTTTATCCGCAGCTATAAATTGATGATTTGATAGCTTAAATACCGGAATTCCTTGTTTATTTAAGCGCCACTCAGTTATTTGAAAACTTGTTTGGGGAGTCAATTTTCCAGATTCCACTACTAAATCTTCATTCGCATAAACAGGAACCTCTCCATAAACCATGGGAGAACTTAATTTTTCTCTAAAATAAATACCAAAGTCAGATTGTGAAAGGTAATAAATTTCTTTCGAAGTATAGACGACTTCTTTTTCTGTGCTAACGACTTTTGAAATGGTCAAAAAACTTGGTAGCAACAAAATAATTAAGAATTTACGCATTCTTCCTTTCCTTTTCTTCTTGTAAACGCAATAATTGATTTTTATCAGCCAACTCTGCCAGCTTTTCATCTGATCGACTCAAAAATTGCTCAATTACATCTAGTAAATTTTCCATTTTATCACCTTTGAAGCAAGTCAGGAATCGTATAAACTATTTCCCTCGACTTAGAATAATAGTACTTCGCTCGTGTATATTTGGCAGCATAATCCTCATCTTTCAACTTGGTAGCAAATGCTGTCTCCTTATCCTTTTCATCACTCAAAGTTTGATACTGAGTTTGCAATTCTGATAATTGCTGACGTCGTTGGAGTAATTGCTGATAACTCTGCGCTAAATTAAAAGTTGGCAAGATAAATAATAGCATAATCAAAATCAATACCCATCCCATAAAACGATTCCGTTTTTGTCGTTCTTTCATCAGGTAGCGACGACGTTGATATTCATTTTGAATAAAAGAATTATTCAATTGTACAATATTTTTAGACATTTTCTTCTACCCGTGTTTCACTGATAATTTCATACATGCCTGCTGCATCTTCTTTTTTTGTACTATCTTTCATCTCTAGTACTTTGACAAGTAGCAACTTATTTCCAAAACGAATTTCAACTTGGTCATTAACTTTCAAATCCGTTGAACTTTTGGCCAAGATTCCATTCACCTTGATTCTGCCTTTATCTGCTACTTCTTTTGCGATTGTACGACGCTTGATAATTCGCGATACTTTTAAATATTTGTCTAATCTCATCCTTATTACCTCAACTTATTATTGTACCATTTTTATCTATTTTATAGAAGAAAAATATCAAATGGAATTTTCTTTCTTAGACTCTTTTATTTCTAATAAACTTTCTCCAAAAATGAGCAGACCTTCTAAAAATTCATAGTCCTTCTTGTTTCGAACATCAAATACAACTTCCATTAATCCCTTATTCTCAGCGATGCCTGCTTTTAAGTTCGTTGCGGATAAAGCTTTAAAATAATCTTGAGCTAAAAACAGTCGTTGAGTAATTTTTTCAAATTGAACTGTAATCTTATTTTCTTTTCTTTCCACACGTTCTACAAAGACCTTATCCAAATATGACTTGACTAAACCAATCTCTAAAAGATAAGCAACCACATCTGGGTATTCTCCAAAACGGTCCATCAGCTCTTCTTGTAACTCCTCATAATTGACACGGTTGTCAATTTGACGAATTTTTTTATAAATTTCAACCTTATGTCGTTGGTCTGAAATATAAGTATCAGGAAGATAAGCATCAATTTGTAAAATCAATTCGGTATTCCCTTTGGTTCTTGTGTTAGCGTTAGCATTAGCATTACCGTTTCGTTTAGCAATAGCTTCCTCTAATAACTGCGAATACAATTCAAAACCAACAGAATCAATGAAACCAGACTGGGATTTTCCTAGGAGATTCCCTGCTCCACGAATCGAAAGATCTCGCATAGCAATCTTAAATCCGGATCCCAATTCTGTAAATCCTTTAATCGCTTCTAATCTCTTTTCAGAGACTTCACTGATTGATTTTTCTGGACGATACATGAGATAGGCATAAGCAATACGATTACTACGACCGACTCTTCCTCTTAACTGATACAAGGTTGACAAGCCCATATGATCCGCATTTTCAATAAATAAAGTATTGGCATTTGGAATGTCCACCCCTGTCTCAATAATGGTAGTTGTCACCAAGATATCATACTGACCTTCAATGAAATCCAGTAGAGTATTTTCTAACTGAATCTCACTCATTTGCCCATGAACATAACCAATCGAAGCCTCTGGAATCAACTCCTGTAATTCTGAAACCTTCTGATCAATTGTGTCAACTTTATTGTAAAGATAGTAAACTTGACCTCCACGCTCCATTTCACGCAAGACAGCATCACGAATCACACTATCATTCTTTTCTAAGACATAGGTTTGCACTGGGTAACGATTAGTCGGCGGAGTTTCAATAACAGACAAATCTCTGATTCCCAGCATAGACATGTGAAGGGTACGAGGAATTGGAGTAGCGGTCAAAGTTAGGACATCCACTTGTTTCTTCAGTTCTTTCAAGGTTTCCTTATGCTTGACACCAAATCGCTGTTCCTCATCAATAATCATCAAGCCCAAATCAGCAAACACAACATCTTTTGACAAAACACGATGTGTTCCAATCAAAATATCAACTTGGCCCTTTTTCAATTTTTCAAGTGTTTCAGTCTGCTCTTTTTTACTTCTAAAGCGACTCAACACATCAATATTAACTGCAAAATTTTGGAATCGTTCCTTAAAATTCGTATAGTGCTGTTGCGCTAAAACCGTCGTCGGAACTAGAACGACAACCTGTTTGTGATCATTGACTGCCTTAAAGGCTGCACGCATAGCAACTTCAGTCTTTCCAAAACCAACATCCCCAACTAAAAGTCGATCCATTGGCTGAGAAGCCTGCATATCTCTCTTGATTTCCTCAACACTACGAAGTTGATCATCCGTTTCAACATAAGGGAAGGCATCATCAAAAGCATGTTGATTATCATCATCAGCCGAGAAAGCAAAACCCTTCAACTGGCTGCGCTCAGAATAAAGTTTGATTAAATCGTCAGCTATATCCTCTACCTGGTTCTTAACTTTTTGCTTGGCTTTTTTGAAATGACCGTCATTTAATTTATTGAGTTTAGGAGCTTTCCCGTCACTTGAAACGTATTTGGAAAGTAGATGAATCTGTTCCACTGGGATAGAGATTTGATCCCCGTTTTGGTATTGAACACTGACATAATCACGGTGAATCCCTTTGATTTCAATTGTTTCAATCCCTAGATATTGACCAATTCCATGGATATGGTGAACAACGTAATCTCCTTTTTCAAGTTCATTGTAATCTTTTAATCTCTCTGCGTTTGAAACATGTTGTCTTCGAAAACGACGTTTCAATTTCTTTTGAAAAATCTCATGTTCAGTTATTAATAAAACCTTTTCATCTACAAAATGAAAACCATGTCTGAGATTACCCTCGATTAAGTTTACAGATTCTTTACAAATACTTGACTTATCTCTGGAATCCAATTCAATCTGGTATTCCTCTAAAACATCCTCCAATGTTTTACTTCCCATTGAATTGCTAGACTGCAGGATAATAGTATAATCCATTTTTTTGTATCGCTCAATTTCTTCTTTTAGAAAAGAAAATTGATTGAAAAACTCTTGCATAGGATATTGATTAAATTGATAAATTTGATCAAACTTGAGATTTCCTAACCCCTTTTGCAGATTAGAGAAAAAGGTAACCAGACTCTGTTTTTTATAGATTTGCTCTGTATCAGCAAAATACTGCATCTCAGAAAATGCTTTACTGTTCTGTAATTCTTCTGTAAAGTATTGCGCTAATTCTCTTTCAAAGACTTCATACTGATTCATCAATTTCTGATAATCATCAAAGAATACTGGGGTATCTTTTTCAATATAGTCAAAGACAGTCCATGTCTTTTCATAGCACAAAGATAAAAACTTCCGTGAATCTGAATGTATTTGTTTTTGGTGAAAACTTGAAAGAATTTCTTCTAGATAGGATTTCAAAATCGGTGATAACGTTTTTGAAATTTGTTTTTCTAAAGCTGACTGTCCTCGTTGATAATCCTTTTCTCTCAAAAACATATCACTAGCTGGAAAGATAGTGAGTTCTGTCTGATTTTCTTTCGATAATTGTGTTTCGACTTCAAATAACCTAATACCATCAATTTCATCACCAAAAAACTCAATTCGACAAGGTTCTAACTGGGATATTTCAAAAATATCTAAAATATCTCCTCGTATACTAAACTCTCCCTGAGTTTGTACTTGCGTAACTTTTCGATAGCCAATTTCCTTTAACTGATGCATAAGCGCGTGTTGGTCATATTCTTCACCAACTGTTATTTTTACAATACTATCTTTGAATACATTTGGAGACGGTAAAATCAATCGACTTGCTGCGATATTACAAACTAAAATCCCTTTCTTAGATGAATCAGTCAAAAAACGCAAGGCTTCAACCCGTGAAATGATTTTTTCTTGTGAAGACATCAAAAACTCGACCATAGGGGAGTCATCTACCAAAAATGGATAGACAAGTTCCTCACCCAAGATAGATATAATATCACTAACAAGTCCTTCTGCTTCTCCATAAGTTGACGTCAATAACACAATCTTATCTTCCTGTCTCAAACTACTAGCAATTGCTAAAGCTTTTGTAGAAGTTGACAAGCCTAACATTAATTGTCTTTTCTTATCTGTCAGATTTTGATGCCATTTTTTGATCTGATTATTTTCTGAGAATAAATCTAATAAGGTTACCATTTATCCGTTATACCTCTGCATTGTTTTCTCAAAATTTTTCTCTTGTAAATAGTAGTTTACAGAATCGTCAACTTTGTCAATAGACTGTAAAATACCAATATAATCATCCTTGTCAAAGGTACTCAAAACATGGTTAACAACTGACATGCCATTTTTAGGTCTTCCGATTCCAATCTTAACACGATTAAATGTCTGAGTCCCTACATGTTGAATAATAGACTTGATACCATTATGACCACCCGCTGAGCCTTTTGTTCTTAAACGAATCTTTCCAACTTCCATGTCAAGATCATCGTAAATGATGAGTAAATCTTCAATATCCAAACCATAATAAGTCAATAAAGCATGAACCGCTTTTCCACTTTCATTCATAAATGTCGTTGGTTTGACAAGATAAATTTTTTCTCCATTTAGGAAAAAGGATGCTAGATCAGCTTGAAATATCTTATCGTGTGTAAAAGTGACATTCTGTTTCTTCGCTAGTTGATCAATCAACATAAAACCAACATTGTGTTTGGTTTCAAAATATTTATCTCCTGGATTTCCCAAGCCTACAAGTAATTTGGTCATTTATTTTCCTTTCAAAAGCCAAAGGGTTGGAATTTTTTTCCAACCTAATTGACACTATTTATTAAATTTTTAGACATTAAAGCGGAATTCCATGATATCGCCGTCTTGAACGATATATTCTTTACCTTCTTCACGCAAACGTCCAGCTTCTTTTACGGCCTTTTCAGATCCGTATTTCACTAAATCCTCATATGACATGGTTACTGCACGAATAAAGCCTTTTTCAAAGTCTGAGTGGATAATACCAGCTGCTTGAGGAGCCTTCATACCACGTTTGAATGTCCAAGCTCGAACTTCTTTTTCACCAGCTGTGAAGTACGTTCCCAGTCCAAGCAAGTGGTAAGCTGCACGAGTCAACTTGTCAACGCCTGATTCTGTCAACCCAAGTGCTTCAAGAAACTCTTGCTTATCTTCATCGTCTAACTCAGAAATTTCTTCCTCAGCACGCGCAGAAATCACGACTACTTCAGCATTTTCTGTCGCTGCAAATTCACGAATTTGTTTGACATAGTCGATAGAATCTGGATCTGAAACTACATCCTCATCGACATTGGCAACATAAAGAACTGGTTTAGTTGTCAACAGGAAGAGACCTTTGACAACTTTTTGTTCTTCATCTGTAAACTCGATGGTGCGAGCTGATTTTCCATCTTCAAGGACTGGTTTAATCTTTTGAAGAACATTGAATTCTGCTACAGATTCTTTATCTTTTTGCGTACGTGCCATCTTTTCTACACGCGCATAACGCTTATTGACTGATTCTAAGTCAGCAAGAATCAATTCCAGATTAATAGTATCAATATCTGCAAGTGGATCCACAAAGGCATCTTCACGTCCTTGCTCACGCATCACATTTTCATCATCAAAAGCACGAACTACGTGAACAATCGCATCTACTTCACGAATATTGGCCAAGAATTTATTCCCTAGCCCTTCTCCTTTTGAAGCTCCTTTTACAATCCCTGCAATATCTGTAAATTCAAATGTTGTTGGCACTGTCTTTTTAGGAGTAATCATTTCAGTCAATTTTTGTAGACGTTCATCTGGAACTTCTACCATTCCAACGTTTGGGTCAATAGTCGCAAATGGGTAGTTAGCTGCCTCTGCTCCTGCTTTTGTAATTGCATTAAAGAGTGTTGATTTACCAACGTTTGGCAAACCAACGATACCTGCTGTTAAAGCCATATTTTCTCATTCTCCGTTTTCATTTCAATCCCTAATATTATAACACAAAAAGGGAAAACTTGCTAACCCTCTAACTAAGGCTTCTTAGTCAAGAATTTTATTCATTTTTCGATCAAAATCATAGCGTCCCATCATGACAACATGGTCACAATTACTGCATTTTATTTTGATATCTGCTCCTACACGTGTAATTTCCCAACGATTAGCTTTTTTTCCTGTTGACTTGATTGTGCAAGCATGTGGTTTTTTCATTTCAACAAAATTTCCAACTTGATACATAGTACTCTCCTTTTCTTTTTCGATTATATCATAAAAGAGGCGAACCAGGCTCAACCTCTTTCACTTAATTTGTACGAACTGGTGTAATGAGCTGCATGAAGTCCTCATCAGTGTCTGCTGGCACAAGAGTAAATGGACGAACAGCTGAGATAAAGCTAATGGTCACCTTTTCGCTATTTAAAGCCTTAAGAGAATCAATCAAGTAAGTTGGGTTGAAACTAATAGTCAAATCTTCACCAGTCACCTGATCAGTATCGATTTCTTCGTTTACTTTACCAACTTCTGGAGAATGAACATGGGCGCTAACAATACCATCTTTAATCTCAAGTTTCACAGTACCATTTTGAGTAGCACTTGATAAAAGACGAGCACGTTCCATTGACTGGCGTAAGTTTACAACATCAAAAGTAATAGTAGTGTTAAAGTCTGTTGGAATCAAACGATCTGTATCAGGATAGTTTCCTTCTAGGAGACGAGTATAGAAGCTAATATTTTCGCTTCTAAAGAGGATTTGGTTATTGGCAAAGAAAATCTCTACAGTTTCGATATCATCTGTAAATACCGCTGAAAATTCGCGTAGAGAACGGCTAGGAATCACAACATCAAAATCATCACTATTTTTCTCAAGCGTTAATTTTTTCTGGCTTAGGCGATGAGAGTCTGTTGCAACTGTTTTTAGCTCCTTATGATGACTCAATACAAAATGAACACCAGTTAAAATTGGACGACTCTCTTGGGTACTTGCTGCAAAAGCTGTTTCATTGATAATTTTCTTGAGTAATTTTGTTTCAAGAATTAAAGGAGTGCTTGCTGAAATTTCTTGGATTCGTGGATATTGTTCACTATCTTTTCCTTTTAGGGTAATTTCTGATTTGCCGCTGGTTAAAACAATTTGATTTTGTTCAATTTCTTTAAAATCAAGAGTCACATCAGGTAGACTAGATACCACATTGATAAAGAAAGAAGCTTCAAGAAGAATCGAACCTAAAGAAGTAATTAACAAACCAGCATCTTCATTTTTTTGAGAAATAAAATTTTCAATTGAAATCTGACCATTTGAACCAATTAAAGTAACACCTTCGTTGGTCACGTCAATTTTTACTGTTGATAAAATAGGAATGGCATTTTTAGAACTAATAGCTCTCTTAGTTGTATTCAATGCTTGTAGAAATAAATTTTTATTAATTGAAAAATGAATCATGGATTCTCCTTTATTTATTTTTTTAGTATTAGAAGGATAATAGTAATAATAGAGTCTGTGAAATCTGTGGAAAACAGACTTTAAACAAGTCATATCAAGTTTTTTGGCTTGTTTAAAAAATGTGGATAAAAAAGATAATAAAGTAAAAGTTATCCACAAGTTATTTAATTTTCTTTTTGATGGATTCAATTTCTAAACGTAAATTATCGTCTTCATCAATCAAAGATTTAATTTTTGCATGGGCATGAATGACTGTTGTGTGGTCTTTTCCACCAAATTCTTTCCCAATTTTTGGAAGACTATTATCTGTTAGCTCTCTAGATAAATACATGGCTACTTGACGGGCCAAAACAATATTTTGAAGGCGTCTGCTTCCCTTCATTTCTTTGACGCTGACACCATAAAAGTTACCAACTTCATTTTGGATTTTATCAATTGGGATGACGAGCATTTGGCTAACATCTTGTTTGCGAGCTCTAATAGCTTCTGCAGCAATATCAATAGTGATATCCTTGATTTTTTTTACTCGGGCAATTAAAGTGATGTCGTTGATGGCTCCCTCAAGATCTCGAACATTTGAATCAAATTGCCCAGCTAGGTATTCTAGAGTATCACTTTGGAAATTGTAGCCTAAATGTTCCGTTTTACTTTGTAAAATGGCAATACGTGTTTCAAAGTCAGGGGGGGTGATAGTTTGGGTCAACCCCCAACTAAAGCGCGTTACAAGCCTTTCCTCGAGTCCTTCTAAATGCTTTGGACTTCTATCACTGGTTAGGACAATCTGTTTTTGCTTGTCATGAAGGGCATTAAAAGTATTGAAAAATTCTTCTTGAGTTGCGACTTTTTTTCCGCTGAGTGACTGGATATCATCGATTAACAAAGATCAAGACTACGATAGGTCTTTTTAAACTTTTCCATTTCCCCAAGTCTTAGGTGATCAAGAAAGTCATTAATAAAGCTTTCAGCAGGAATGTATTTAACACGCGCATTTGGAATATTTTTTAGAATTTCATTTCCAATAGCGTTTAACAGGTGAGTCTTACCAAGCCCAGGTCCTCCATAGATAAAAAGAGGATTATAGGTCAGAGCCAAATCTTCAGAGACAGCCAAGGCGGCTGATACTGCCCAAACATTTCCATCCCCTTGAATAAAGTTATCAAAGGTATACTTTTCTTTTAATCCTGTATCCGAATAAGGAATAGATGCTAACTTTGGACTATAGTCATAAAGAGTTGAATTTGTAGCTTCTTCAACTTGTGAGATAGCCGTATCTTGAGGTTTAGTGAAAATATAGTGGGGAGTTATCTCAGCATCATAAATTTCAAATCCGGCAACTACAATAATATCTTTTAGTTGTTTTTCCCAGACCATTTCCATTTCAGATCGTGGTAAAAATATAGTGGCAACATTTTCCTCTACCTTGATGAGTTCAGCTTGAATAGCATAGAAATCATACATGGATCGAGTCAGTCTTTCTTGAGCAAATTCTAAGATACGATTCCAAAATTGTTTTTCTTTCAATCCGTTCTCCTCCTTTACTATTTAAAAGTTTAATGCTAGACTTATTTTACCATAGATAGTAAGAATTTTCCACAAGCTGTGAAAAATAATCCACAATGTTATCATCTTTTATCCACAGGTTGGGGATAAAAGTAAAAACTATTGATTTATTAAGCTTTTTATTGAAAAAAATAGTGGATAACCTTGTGAGATAAAAAAATAAAAGAACAGCCTTATTTCAGGCTGTTGATAATTCTACTGTATTCTTCTTGATTTGAGAAAGCAATAATGATTTTTCCACTATCTTTTTTAGACAGTTTGATTTCTACATCTAATCCGAGTAGTTTTTTTAACTGTTCTTCTTCATTTTGTATGAAATGATCATTTTTTTGCAGTTTCTTTTGTTTTTTCTCTGTCAGAAGAGCTTCTAACTTCCTTACAGAAATGTCTTCATATATAATCCGTTGAAAGAAATAGTCTTGTTGTTCCTTATTTAACCCAACTAGAGAACGCGCATGGGCTTGTGATAGTTTGCCATTTTCTACTTCTGAGAGAATCTGTTCTGGCAAGGAAAGCAAACGAATGGAGTTGCTGATATAAGGACGAGACTTACCCATTTTATCTGCAATTTCAACATGGGTGAATCCTTTCTCTGCGAGAGATTCATAGGCGCGTGCTTCTTCTATTGGATTTAAATTTTCTCTTTGCAAATTTTCAATGATGGACTGGACCATCATCTCTTGATCTGAAAGCTGTTTAACAACAGCTGGGATAGACCTTAGACCAGCTAAAAGTGAAGCCCGATAGCGTCTCTCTCCTGCAAGGATTTCATAACCAATAACAGGAGATTGACGAACAATAATCGGTTGAATGACCCCATTTTCTTTGATAGACTGTGCTAGTTCATGTAGTTTTTCTCTATCAAATTCTTTTCGAGGTTGATAGGGATTTTTTTGTATATCCGTGATAGAAATCATTTCAAATTTTTCCATGATTCTACACTAACACATCTTTTCTCTTATGTAAAGCTTTCTTTACATAGATGTCAATTAAGATTCTAAATCGCCTGAACTCTTGTCAAGTTTAATAGATGTAGTTTCTTCTTTACCATTACGATAGTAAGTTATCTTAATGGTGTCTCCGATAGAATGATTGTAAAGAGCACTTTGTAAGTCTGTTGATGAAGCAATGTCTTTGTCATCTACTTTTGTAATAACATCGTATTTTTCAAGGTGACCATTGGCAGGCATATTACTTTGCACAGAACGAACAACTACACCAGATGTTACATTGCTTGGAATATTCAGTCTTCTAATATCACTTGTATTAATATTTGAGAGATTGACCATTTGGATGCCCAAAGCTGGACGCGTCACTTTTCCGTTCTTTTCCAACTGTTCAATAATATTGATAGCATCATTTGCAGGGATTGCGAAACCAAGGCCTTCTACAGAGGTTCCTCCATTTGTGGCAATTTTACTTGAGGTAATTCCGATAACCTGTCCTTGAATATTGATTAGTGGGCCACCAGAGTTACCTGGGTTAATAGCAGTATCAGTTTGGATGGCTTTTGTAGAAATGGCTTGTCCATCTTCAGATTTTAAAGATACATTTCGATTAAGACTAGATACGATACCTTGAGTGACAGTATTTGCATATTCAGAACCCAATGGGCTACCAATAGCAATAGCAGTTTCTCCTACGGTTAACTTGCTAGAATCACCAAACTCAGCTACTGTTGTCACTTTTTCTGAAGAGATTTTGACGACAGCAATATCAGAGAAAGTATCTGCTCCGACGATTTCTCCAGGTACTTTAGTTCCATCTGATAAACGAATATCTACTTTGCTGGCGCCATTTATAACGTGATTATTGGTGACAATATAAGCTTCTTTATCATTCTTTTTATAAATAACCCCAGATCCTTCACTAGAGATTTGTTGAGAATCTGTGTCAGTATCATCATTGCCAAATACGCTATTTTGTCTGTTTGCTGAATAAGTAATAACGGATACAACGGCATCTTTTACTTTATTAACAGCCTGTGTTGTTGAATTTTCGTTCTTATAGGCAGTTTGTGTAATAGTACTATTGTTGTTAGAGTTGCTTACACTACTTTTTTGAGTTAGTTGAGCTATTGAAAAACTACCCAAGGCTCCACTAAAAAAGCTAATGACGATAACGACTAATAATTGAAACCCTTTTTTGTAAAATGTTTTTAAATGTTTCATATTTGCCTCCATATTTTTGAATTACTGAAAGTATAAACTGACTAGCTTAATTATAACTTAAATCCAAAAGTTTTTCACAGATTGTGGATAACTTCCAAAAATCTGTGGTTTTCTCGGTTAAAATTAACCTTTTATTTTGTGAATAAGATGTGAAAAAATAGAGAATATGTTAGAATAGAGTCATGAAAATTAAAGTTGTAACAGTTGGGAAACTGAAAGAAAAGTATTTAAAAGATGGCATCGCAGAGTATTCAAAACGAATTTCTCGATTTGCTAAGCTTGAAATGATTGAGCTGGCAGATGAAAAAACACCAGATAAGGCCAGTGAGTCAGAAAATCAAAAGATTTTAGAAATAGAAGGTCAGAGAATTTTATCAAAAGTTGGTGATCGTGATTTTGTTATTGCGTTAGCTATTGAAGGGAAAACTTTCTCCTCAGAAGAATTTAGTAAGCAGTTAGAAGAAGCTTCTATAAAAGGATTTTCTACTCTTACCTTTATCATTGGAGGGAGTTTAGGATTATCATCAGCTGTAAAAAAGAGAGCCAATCTTTCTGTCAGTTTGGCCGTTTAACCTTGCCACATCAGTTAATGAGACTAGTCCTTGTTGAACAAATCTATCGCGCTTTTACGATTCAGCAGGGATCCCCTATCATAAATAGAAAATTGACTTTTAATTGAATTTTTGGTAGAATAGCTGTGTTAGGTCTCATAGCTCAGCTGGATAGAGCATTCGCCTTCTAAGCGAACGGTCGCAGGTTCGAATCCTGCTGGGATCAATATAATATCAAAGCTGGGAATTTTCCCGGCTTTTTTCTTAAAAAAGTACACTTGGGGATAAAAAAATGACAGTTGAGAGAATTTTATCTAAAACGAAATTCCATTTTGTATAATGGTTTTTGTAAGTTAGCTTACAAGAAAAAAACATTTTAGGAGATTTTATTATGAAAAACACAGTTAAATTGGAACAGTTTGTAGCCTTGAAGGAAAAAGACTTGCAAAAATATTAAAGGTGGGGAAATAAGAAAAAAAGTAATAGTTTACTTAATTTCTTTAAAAAGAAGATAAAGGAGTAGAGAATGGATTTTTTTCAGTAGTAGATTTTTATATTATATTTTTTTAATTATTAGTCACAGTTATAATTTAATTTGTAAAGGTCAAATAAAAAAACAAAGGAATTATGCTTTTTTTGGTGTTTATACATTACTAGTAGGAATAGTACTTGACCTTCCTTTTTATCTTCTATATCTAGATAGTTTAGGGATTGTAACGTTTTTATTTCCTTTGGGCTTATATTTCTATTTTCGATGGATTAAACAGTATGGGAGGGATAGAGGACTATTCCTAAGTTTACTACTATCTCTTTTATATGAGAGCACTCATAACTTTCTGTCCGTAACTTTCTCCTCTATAACAGGAGACAATTTTGTTTTACAATATTATGGCCTATTCTTTTTCGCTGTAACGGTGTTGACTTATATCGTTATCGTAACAATCATTCGTTACTTCCATTTGGAACTGAACTATTTTGACAAAGATTACCTTTATCCTTTCTTGAAAAAAGTATTTTTTGCTTTACTACTGCTACATATTGTATCTTTTGTTTCAGATATGGTAAGTACGATTAAACATTTGAATAGTTTTGGAAGTATTTTATCATCTATCGTCTTTATTTCTCTCCTTTTGACCTTCTTTGCAATGAATTCGCATAAAGATCAAATGGAGAAAGAGATTGCTTTGAAGCAGAAGAAATTTGAACAGAAACATTTACAGAATTACACAGATGAAATTGTCGGTCTGTATAATGAAATCCGTGGGTTTAGACATGATTATGCTGGGATGCTTGTCAGTATGCAGATGGCAATTGACAGTGGTGATTTACAGGAAATTGACAGAGTTTACAATGAAGTTTGGTCAAAGCAAATCATAAATTGCGTTCAGATAAGTACACTTACTTTGATTTGAACAACATAGAAGATTCAGCTTTACGAAGCTTGGTTGCACAGTCCATTGTTTATGCTCGAAATAATGGTGTAGAGTTTACACTGGAAGTAAAAGATACGATTACCAAGCTCCCAATCGAACTATTGGATTTGGTTCGTATCATGAGCGTTTTATTGAACAATGCTGTCGAAGGATCAGCTGATAGCTATAAAAAGCAGATGGAAGTAGCAGTTATTAAGATGGAAACTGAAACAGTTATTGTGATTCAGAATTCATGTAAAATGACGATGACTCCTTCAGGAGATCTATTTGCTTTAGGATTCTCTACTAAGGGAAGAAATCGCGGGGTAGGATTAAATAATGTGAAAGAACTACTAGATAAGTACAACAATATTATTTTAGAAACAGAGATGGAAGGCAGTACATTTAGACAAATCATTAGATTTAAGAGGGAATTTGAATGAAAGTTTTAATTTTAGAAGATGTTATTGAACATCAAGTGAGACTAGAAAGAATATTGGATGAAATTTCGAAAGAATCGAATATTCCAATATCATACAAGACAACAGGAAAAGTCCGTGAATTTGAAGAATACATTGAAAACGATGAAGTAAATCAGCTTTATTTCTTAGACATCGATATTCATGGGATTGAGAAAAAGGGATTTGAAGTGGCTCAACTCATTCGTCATTACAATCCTTACGCTATTATCGTCTTTATCACCAGTCGATCAGAGTTTGCGACTTTAACCTATAAATACCAGGTATCAGCTCTAGATTTTGTTGATAAGGATATCAATGATGAGATGTTTAAGAAGAGAATTGAGCAAAATATTTTTTACACGAAGAGTATGTTACTTGAAAATGAAGATGTGGTGGATTATTTTGACTACAATTACAAGGGAAATGATTTAAAAATCCCTTACCATGATATTTTATATATTGAAACGACAGGAGTATCTCATAAATTACGCATTATTGGTAAGAATTTTGCCAAAGAGTTTTACGGTACCATGACAGATATTCAGGAAAAGGACAAACATACTCAGCGATTTTATTCTCCTCATAAGTCATTTTTGGTAAATATAGGCAATATTAGAGAAATTGACCGAAAGAATCTAGAAGTTGTTTTCTATGAAGATCATCGCTGTCCTATTTCAAGGTTAAAAATTAGAAAATTGAAAGATATTTTAGAGAAAAAATCTCAAAAGTGATTGACAATTAGTAAGAAATTGATATAATGGTTATATCTGCTACAGATAGAAGGTCCGTTGGTCAAGGGGTTAAGACACCGCCTTTTCACGGCGGTAACACGGGTTCGAATCCCGTACGGACTATTTTATCCGCCATAGCTCAGTTGGTAGTAGCGCATGACTGTTAATCATGATGTCGTAGGTTCGAGTCCTACTGGCGGAGTATAGATAAAAGGGAACACAACTGTGTTCCTCTTTTTGTATCAATTTGTATCACCAAGCATCTTCATAAGAAAGTCTGTTATTTCTTGAGGACTTTCTTTTTTTCCATGTGCAATCCAAGTTTGGCAGACACCAAAAAGTGCATGAGTTAGATAGGTGCTACTATATTCTAATTCAGTGGTATTGAGATTCAGTTGCATAAATCGCTTTTGTAAATCTGTACTGAGCATGATATGAAGTTTATTTCGTAAGAAATTTTGGATTTCTTTAGTCCCATTTTCAGAAAGAAGAGCAGCCAGAAGTGGTTCTGACTCTAGATATTCAAAGACTTCTAAAATAGCGTCTCTTTTGTGATGAGCATGTTTTTGAAAAATATATTCAAATGTATGGAATAGCTTGCTTTGATAGTGCTCAATCATATCATACTTATCCTTATAGTGAGTATAGAAGCTGGAACGACTAATTCCGGCTTTTTCTGCTAACTTGACAGTAGAAATTTGATCAAATGGCTGTTCCATTAGTAATTGTACCATAGCATTTTTCAATAGTTTGCTTTTGTTTTTTTAAGCGTTTGTTACTTTCTTGCATATTTCCTCCTTGTAAACAAATTAGACTATATGTCTAAAAATGGATTTTTTTATCTTGTAATTTAGATTTTTTATTGTATAATCTATTATATCAAAAATTTTTAGACAATATGTTTAAAAAAAGGAGAAACTATGTTTAAAGAATGGAAAGCAATTTTTAAAAAACCAACCTTTATTATTGTCATGATAGGGATTTCTCTTATTCCCGCTCTGTACAATATCATATTTTTGTCATCAATGTGGGATCCATATGGTCAATTGTCTGACTTACCTGTGGCAGTTGTCAATAATGATAAAGAGGCTTCCTATAATGGTAATAGCATGTCTATAGGAAAAGACATGGTGTCCAATTTAAAAGAAAATAAAACCTTGGATTTTCATTTCGTGGATGAAGATGAAGGAAAGAAGGGATTGGAAGATGGCGATTACTATATGGTAGTGACTTTACCCAGTGATTTATCTGAAAAAGCAGCTTCTATTTTAACGAATCATCCAGAGCAAATGCAAATTGATTATCAGACTTCAAGTGGTCATAGCTTTATTGCCAGCAAGATGAGCGATTCTGCTATGACACAATTAAAGCAGAATGTTTCTACCAATGTAACCGAGACCTATATTAAAGCTTTATTTAACAAAATGGTCGATTTAAAGGATGGTATGAGTCAAGCAGATTCTGGTAGTGAAAAATTAACTGATGGAGCGAATCAGTTAGTGACAGGAAGTCAAACATTAACTACTAACCTACACTCTTTAGCAGCTTCAAGTTTAACATTTTCAAATGGAACGGAGCAGTTTACTAAAGGATTATCTGCTTATGTTTCTGGTGTTGAACAACTTCATCTTGGCTTAGGAAATTTTAATAGTGGTTTAGTTACATATACTGGTGCAGTGAGTCAATTAGATAGCGGATTAAGTCAATTATCTTCTAAAAGTCCTGAATTAGTAAGAGGAATCAATCAATTATATACTGGTGTAGAATTCTATACTGGCGGTGTTTCTCAGCTTAATGCTGGTCTTAATCAATTTTCATCTGGTGTTAGTGCCTACACCCATGGAGTGGGAAGTCTTGCAACAGGTGCTAATCAGTTATCTAATCAATCAGCTACACTTCGAATGGGGGTGGAGCAATTAAGTGAAGGGATTCAACAATTTTCTAGCAAGTTAGATGCTTCGTCTGGGAAAAAAGATCAAATTAATCAATTATCTTCTGGTCTGAATCAGTTAAATCAAGCTATTCAAAATATTGATGTTGGAGATACAAAACACTTAGATTCTATTTTATCAAGTATAGTATCTCTTTCTAATCAAATGTTAGCAAGTGCTCAGTCTGATAAAGCGACTACATTAGCAAATATTCAATCGACAGCAGCTTATCAATCATTGACAAGTGAGCAACAAGCTGAGATAAGCGCTTCTGTATCTCAAATTCGACTGATAGTATTCAATCGGCTCAGTCAATTGTAGCTTTAGTACAAGGTTTACAGGGAAGTTTGGAAAACTTACAAAATCAATCTTCAAATCTTTCGACATTAAAAAATCAAGCTAATCAAGTATTACCGCTTGCTTCTACTTCTTTGACAGGATTGTCAAGTGGATTAACAGAGATACAAGGAGCTGTTATTAGCAAATTAGTTCCTGCTAGTCAGTCGATTGCATCAGGTGTAAACGCATATACTGCAGGTGTTGATAAAGTTTCTCAGGGCGCAAGTCAACTAAGTGAAAAGAATTCCACCTTGACAGGTAGTTTGGATCAACTAGTTTCAGGCTCAAATACCTTGACACAAAAATCTTCTAACTTGACAGTAGGAGTTGGTCAATTAGTTGAAAAAACTCCAGAATTAGTGTCTGGTATTGAAAAATTATCAACTGGCTCCAGTCAATTGAATCAAAAGAGTCAAGAATTGATAGCAGGAGTTGATAAATTGCAGTCAGGATCTAGCCAACTAGCAGACAAATCCAGTCAGTTACTTTCAGGTGCTTCTCAATTAGAGAATGGAGCTAATAAATTGGCAGATGGAGCTGGGAAACTAGCAGAAGGTGGAACAAAGTTAACTTCTGGATTGGAAGGTTTACAGACAGGAGCTGCTTCTTTAGGACAAGGACTAAGTAATGCTAGTGATCAACTCAAATCAGCATCTACGGAATCTCAAAATGCAGAGATTTTGTCAAATCCACTCAGTCTCTCCAAAACAGACAATGACCAAGTTCCTGTAAATGGAATCGCAATGGCTCCTTATATGATATCAGTTGCTCTCTTTGTTGCAGCAATATCAACGAATATGATCTTTGCGAAGTTGCCTTCAGGATGTCATCCAGAGAGTCGTTGGGCTTGGTTGAAATCTAGAGCAGAAATAAATGGTATTATAGCTGTTTTGGCAGGAATTTTGGTATATGGAGGAGTTCATCTTATTGGTCTAACGGCTAATCATGAGATGAGAACATTTATTCTCATTATCCTAACAAGTTTAGTATTCATGTCCATGGTGACTGCTTTAACAACATGGAATAGCCGTATAGGAGCTTTCTTTTCTCTTATTTTGCTTTTATTACAGTTAGCATCAAGTGCAGGTACTTATCCACTTGCCTTGACAAATGATTTCTTTAGAGCTATTAATCCCTGGTTACCAATGAGTTATTCAGTTTCGGGGTTGCGACAAACAATCTCTATGACAGGAAATATTCATCATCAAGTCATTTTCCTCTTTGTGATACTATCTCTATTTACTGGTTTAGGTATGCTAGCCTATCAACCTAAGAAAATGGAAGAAGATTAAAAAAATCGACCGATTGGTCGATTTTTTTATGTCTTAGATGACTTTCGTTTGTGATTATAGATTCCAAATAGTAAGAGAGAAGTAAAGGAACAGATTGCTCCAGTAATAAACCCATTGGGAATGAAGGAAAGTGTAATAGTTCCTTTCCCCTTAGGAACATCAACTTTCATAAAGCCAGTTTGAGCTTGTTTAATTTCTATTTTCTTATCATCTTGGTAGGCAGACCAACCTTTGTCATAAGGAATGGTGAAGAAAATAGATGTATCTTGTTGGACATCATATGTAGCAAAAACCTTGTTTTTAGAAGTTGATACTGTTACAGGTTGTTCTTTAATTTTTTGAATTGCCTCAGTTAAAGTTTGGGTATCTAAACGATAGAAAGTAGGAGATTCAAATGATACTTGTGAATTTCCAGGGAAACTAACATTGATATTGAAAGTTTTTTTCTCTTTTGTATAGCCTAGATTAAAGAAGGAGAAGACATTATCAGTTGTAAAAGTCTTTTTTTCACCATTTACAAGGATGTCAACCTTTTTTTGTTTGTCATTAGAAAAGTGAAGGTTTGTGAAAGAAAGATAAACTTGGCTGTTTTCTGGAACTTCAATTTGATACTGGATTGCTGCGTCCTCATTTGAAGAACTTGTAACAGTAATAAAATCATCAGTATTTTCAGTTTTTTCATAAGGGATTGGAGAAAAATAATCAAAATTGACGTTAGCAAGTTGATTTAAAAACGAGGATTGATTATCCAAAGTGTGTTCATTGAACTTGACATCATTGTAAACAGATTGACTAGCAAAGGCAATCGGGAGAGAGAATTGATTTTCATATAGGGTAAGATTATCTTTTTGATATACATCTTGGAAACCATACTTATCAATAGGGTTTTCTGATATATTGTACTGGATGCCAAATAAACTATCAGCCAAAATACTATTATTGGCATAACGGAGATTGAGATTAGTCCCAGAAGATTTAAAACCAAGTTTATCTAAAGTAGAGCTTGATGAACGATTTCGAACAGATGAAAATTGAGAGATTCCATTGTAGTTGAATTTCATACTGTCATTTCCTGTCTGAGTTTGTAGTTTTTCAGTACGAGTAAATTGATTTCCAATATATGTTGAGAAAGATTCCATAGCTGGGATATCTCGATTATATGAACTTCGAGAAGCAAAACCCCATTCTTTAGCAATTCCGTCTATTTGAGATGAAGCATTTAAACTTATTTCAACCATTATAAATAAAGAAATTAGAATGGCAAATAGATTTACAGAGATAAACTTTTTGATAACTGCAAGGAGTAAAAGAGAATAGACAATTAAAAATTCAAGAGTAAGCAGAATATTCAAATCTGTTAAAAAAGAATAATGCGATTTTAGATAGATGGTAGCTAAAAATCCTGTTACTAGGAGAAAAAGCGAAACTAAAAAATTCCAGATTTTAATTTCTTTCAGACGATTTAAGACTTCCGCTGCTGTGTAAATTAACAAGGTAGAGAAAATCCAAGCATAGCGATGTAAAAACATGTTTGGAGTATGCATACCTTGCCAAAATAAATCAAGAGCTTCAATATAAAAGCTTGCAATTAGAAATGCAAAGAAGATTGCATAGATAAGTTTCACGTGAAACTTAATAGATTTCAGCGTAAAAAATAAAATGGTCAAAATAAAGGGAAGTAGTCCAACAAAAATCATTGGGATGGCCCCATACTTGGTTGTATCAAAGGAACCAATGAATTGCTTAGCAAAGAGATCAAGATACCAGCTACTTTCAGTTTGAAACTTTGTAACTTCAGTTAATTTTTCTCCATGTGTCTGTAAATCAAACAGAGTAGGAAGAGTCAGAATCAAACTAGCCATACCAGCTAAAAAGGAGGTCACAACAAAATCAAGAACAGATGATTTTCGAGTTTTAAAGTCCCAAGAAATTTGGCAGAGATACCAGAAAATAAGAAACAATGCTGTCATATAGCCAAAATAATAGTTTTGGATAAATAAGATTGACAGACTTGTAAAGTACAATAGAAATTTCTTTTCAGTGATAAGTAGATGTAAACCAGTTATAATTAAAGAAATCAAGATAAAAACATCTAGCCAGGTTTTTATCTCTAATTGACTGACAGTGAAACTCATCAGAGCATAGGAAGTAGATAAAGCAAGTTTTAAAGGTTTAGGAATCGATTGAAATAATTTATTTAAACTAAAGTAAGTTGACAGTCCAATCAATCCAAATTTTAAGAGAGTTGTCAGATAGACAGCATCTGGCATATTCGTTAGATCAAAAAAGTAAACTAGAGGTGAAAGGAAACTTCCTAAGTAATAACTAGATAGGGCATAGAAATTTAATCCGAGGCCACTTGTAAAGGTGTAGAACAAACTACCATTTCCGTGTAGGATATTTCTTAGAGCTATATCAAAAATAACGTATTGATGAAAGCCATCTCCTAATAGTGGAGATGTATCGCTATTCCAGTAGATACCTTGAGATAGATATACTCCTATCATAATGATTATGGGAATGATGAAAGAAACAAAATAGGTCCAATATGTTTTAAAAAATAATTTCATGTTACCTCATAAAATGTTAGAAAACTCAGCTGGTTAACCCAACTGAGTTTTGAATTTTTTTAGTTTTTCCAAAGTTCTTTAACTTTTGCTTGTACTTCTGCATTCTCTAGGAATTCATCATATGTTTCATCGATACGGTCAATGACGCCATTTTTAGACAAGACAATGATATGGTTGGCTAGAGTTTGAATAAACTCGTGGTCATGGCTGGCAAAGATGATTGATTCTTTAAAGTTTTTCAATCCATCATTCAAGCTTGAGATAGATTCCAAGTCCAAGTGATTGGTTGGATCATCAAGTACAAGGACATTTGATTTTAAGAGCATGAGTTTTGAAAGCATGACACGAACTTTTTCTCCCCCTGACAAGACATTTACAGGTTTGTTAACCTCATCTCCAGAGAAGAGCATACGGCCGAGGAAGCCACGTAGGAAAGTATTATCATCTTCTTCTTTACTTGCGAATTGACGCAACCAGTCAAGAATTGATTCTCCTCCTGCAAAATCAGCTGAGTTATCTTTTGGCAGGTAAGATTGACTAGTGGTCACTCCCCATTTGACAGTTCCTTCATAGTCAATGTCTCCCATGATTGCACGAATTAATGCAGTCGTTTGGATGTCATTTTGTCCAATAAGCGCTGTCTTATCACCTGGACGCAAGATGAAACTAATATTATCCAAGATAGTTTCACCATCGATTTTTACAGTTAGATTTTCTACTGTCAAGAGATCATTACCAATCTCACGTTCCGCTTTAAAGTTGATAAATGGATATTTACGACTAGATGGTACAATCTCTTCTAGCTCAATCTTATCAAGCATTTTCTTACGTGATGTTGCTTGTCTTGATTTAGAAGCATTGGCAGAGAAACGAGCGACGAACTCTTGCAATTGCTTAATTTTTTCTTCTGCTTTAGCATTACGATCTGCTAGCAATTTAGCAGCGAGTTCAGAAGATTCCTTCCAGAAGTCATAGTTTCCGACATAGAGTTTGATTTTTCCAAAGTCAAGGTCGGCCATGTGAGTACATACTTTGTTTAAGAAATGACGGTCGTGGGATACTACGATAACGGTGTTATCAAAGTCAATCAAGAAGTCTTCTAACCAAGTAATAGATTGGATGTCTAAACCGTTGGTAGGCTCGTCCAAGAGAAGAACATCTGGTTTACCAAAAAGTGCTTTGGCTAGGAGAACTTTTACTTTTTCACCGTTGGCCAATTCGCTCATGTTTTGATAGTGCAATTCTTCTGGAATGTTTAGGTTTTGAAGTAGTTGAGAGGCTTCACTTTCTGCTTCCCAGCCCCCAAGCTCGGCAAACTCTCCTTCGAGTTCGGCAGCACGCACTCCATCCTCATCTGAGAAATCTTCTTTCATGTAGATAGCATCTTTCTCCTTCATGATGCTATAAAGTTTTTCATTTCCCATGATAACGACATCAATGGCACGTTCGTCTTCATAGTCAAAGTGATTTTGACGAAGAACAGAGAGACGTTCATCTGGACCAAGAGAGATGTGACCAGTAGTAGGTTCGATATCACCCGCTAAAATTTTTAAAAAGGTTGATTTTCCGGCACCATTAGCACCGATTAATCCGTAAGTATTTCCTTCTGTAAATTTGATATTGACATCATCAAAAAGTTTGCGATCACTAAAACGTAGTGAAACATCAGATACTGTAAGCAATGTTTTTCTCCTATATGTGTAATATATTTATTCTACTAGAAAATACGGAAATATTCAAATTTTTATCTGTCAATTTTGTGTAAATTAAATTTACAGCACGCTTTACACAAATCCGTAAATAGCAAGGCTGATTTATTTTGATAAATTACGGTTATTTCATTAAAAAAATGCTATAATTGAAGGGACTATATCGAAGGAGAACAAAATGACTAAACCCATTATTTTAACAGGAGACCGTCCAACAGGAAAATTGCATATTGGACATTATGTTGGAAGTCTCAAAAATCGAGTATTATTACAGGAAGAGGATAAGTATGATATGTTTGTGTTCTTGGCTGACCAACAAGCCTTGACAGATCATGCCAAAGATCCTCAAACTATTGTAGAGTCTATCGGAAATGTGGCTTTGGATTATCTTGCAGTTGGATTGGATCCAAGTAAATCAACTATCTTTATTCAAAGCCAAATTCCAGAATTAGCTGAGTTGTCTATGTATTATATGAATTTGGTGTCATTAGCACGTTTGGAGCGTAATCCAACTGTCAAGACAGAAATTGCTCAGAAAGGATTTGGAGAAAGCATTCCGACAGGATTCTTGGTCTATCCAATAGCTCAAGCAGCTGACATCACAGCTTTTAAGGCTAATTATGTTCCTGTTGGGACAGATCAGAAACCAATGATTGAGCAAACTCGTGAAATTGTCCGTTCTTTTAACAATGCATATAACTGTGATGTCTTGGTAGAGCCGGAAGGTATTTATCCAGAAAATGAGAGAGCAGGGCGTTTGCCTGGTTTAGATGGAAATGCTAAAATGTCTAAATCACTCAATAATGGTATTTATTTAGCTGATGATGCGGATACTTTGCGTAAAAAAGTAATGAGTATGTATACAGATCCAGATCATATCCGCGTTGAGGATCCAGGTAAAATTGAAGGAAATATGGTTTTCCATTATCTAGATGTTTTTGGTCGTCCAGAAGATGCTCAAGAAATTGCTGACATGAAAGAACATTATCAACGAGGTGGTCTTGGTGATGTGAAGACCAAGCGTTATCTACTTGAAATATTAGAACGTGAACTGGGTCCTATTCGTGAGCGCCGGATCGAATTTGCTAAGGATATGGGAGAAGTTTATAATATGCTTCAAAAAGGTAGTGAAAGAGCGCGTGAAGTTGCAGGTAAAACCCTATCTGAGGTTAAAGGAGCAATGGGACTTCATTACTTTAACTAGGTTTATTTTACAAGAAACTATCATTTCTATCTCAAAGAAAAGATAGTTTTTTATTTACCCCTGTAACATTTGACAAATTTTTATAGAATGGTATGATAGATACAATATAAAAAAAGAGTCAAGCTCAAAAAAAAGAAAGAAAAGAGGAAACTTCGAATGTCTAATTGGGACACTAAATTTTTTTGAAAAAAAAGGTTTTTACCTTTGATGATGTATTGCTTATTCCAGCTGAAAGTCATGTGTTGCCTAACGATGCAGATTTAACAACTAAATTGGCAGATAATTTGACTTTAAATATCCCAATTATTACCGCTGCCATGGACACAGTTACAGAGAGTCAAATGGCCATTGCTATTGCTCGTGCAGGCGGTCTCGGAGTTATCCATAAAAACATGTCAATTGCTCAACAAGCAGAAGAGGTTCGTAAGGTAAAACGTTCTGAAATGGAGTTATTATTGATCCGTTCTTCTTGACGCCTGAACATACAATTGCTGAAGCAGATGAGCTTATGGGTCGTTACCGCATCAGTGGTGTTCCAGTTGTTGAAACACTTGAAAATCGTAAATTGGTTGGTATTTTGACAAACCGAGATCTTCGTTTTATTTCAGACTATAACCAACCAATCTCAAATCATATGACAAGTGAAAATCTTGTTACTGCTCCTGTGGGTACAGATCTTGCAACAGCTGAGAGTATTCTTCAAGAACACCGTATTGAAAAGCTTCCTTTGGTAGATGAAGAAGGTCGTCTTTCTGGTTTGATTACTATTAAAGATATTGAAAAAGTTATTGAGTTTCCAAATGCTGCTAAAGATGAGTTTGGTCGTCTTCTAGTTGCAGGTGCAGTAGGTGTTACTTCAGATACATTTGAACGTGCAGAGGCTCTTTTTGAAGCAGGAGCGGATGCGATTGTTATTGATACTGCACATGGTCATTCTGCAGGTGTACTGCGTAAAATTGCTGAGATTCGTGCTCATTTCCCAGATCGTACTTTAATTGCTGGAAATATTGCTACTGCTGAAGGTGCGCGCGCCCTTTATGAAGCAGGTGTAGACGTTGTCAAGGTTGGTATTGGCCCAGGTTCTATCTGTACTACTCGTGTGATTGCTGGTGTTGGTGTTCCGCAAGTAACAGCTATCTACGATGCTGCAGCTGTTGCGCGTGAATATGGAAAAACGATCATTGCTGACGGTGGAATCAAGTATTCTGGAGATATTGTAAAAGCCCTTGCTGCAGGTGGAAATGCTGTTATGCTTGGATCTATGTTTGCTGGAACTGATGAAGCTCCAGGAGAAACCGAAATCTTCCAAGGACGTAAATTCAAGACTTACCGTGGTATGGGTTCAATCGCTGCTATGAAGAAAGGCTCAAGCGATCGTTATTTCCAAGGTTCTGTCAATGAAGCAAATAAACTTGTTCCAGAAGGAATTGAAGGTCGTGTTGCTTATAAAGGTGCGGCAGCTGATATTGTCTTCCAAATGATTGGAGGTATTCGCTCTGGTATGGGTTACTGTGGTGCAGCTAACCTTAAAGAACTACACGATAATGCTCAGTTTATTGAAATGTCTGGTGCTGGTTTGAAAGAAAGCCACCCTCACGATGTACAAATTACTAATGAGGCACCAAATTATTCTATGTAAAAAAATGAAAAGAACTCCCGTGAAAACAGGAGTTCTTTTACAATATTGTCAAGTTTTATTTACAGTAACTTTACCATCCTGAATAGTGAAAATACTTAGATTTTCTGGTAGATTTTGAAGATGATCTAAGCTTGTTGTTGTAATAAAGGTTTGGATTGAATGAGAAATCGTTTCTAATAATTTTAACTGTCTAGTGTTGTCGAGTTCACTCATGACATCGTCAAGTAATAATATCGGAGATTCTGTAGTAATACTTTCCATTAATTCGATTTCTGCTAATTTTATCGAAAGGACGAGACTACGATGTTGACCTTGACTTCCAAAACTAGCATCCATCCCATTTATATAAAAAGAAATATCATCTCGATGAGGCCCAACACCAGTATTCTTTTTATATAAATCTCTGGACCTACTTTTTTCTAAAGCAATTTTGAAAGATTCGGATAAGTTTTGATTGTCAGTTATATTGACAGAAGATTGATAGAATATTGACAACTCTTCAATCTGATTAGAAAGCTCAAAATGTTTCTTACGGCCAAAATGCTCTAGTTTTTTTATAAAATCTAAGCGGTGATTCATTACACGACATCCATAATCGACTAGCTGATCATCTAGTACTGAAAGGAAGGTTTCATCTATTGTTTGATCTGATTTTAAATAGGTATTTCTTTGCTTAAGAATATGGTTATAATTGGTTAAATCTGATAAATAGATTGGCTTAATTTGCCCAAGCTCCATATCAATGAATTTTCGTCGAATCGAAGGTGCTCCTTTAATTAGTTGTAAATCTTCAGGAGCAAATAAGACAACATTCATGTGTCCTACATAATCTGAAAGGCGTGCCTGTTTTAAATGATTAACTTTTGTCACACGTCCTTTTTGTGTTAGTTCGATTTCGAGGGGAATAGATCCCGTTTTTTTCTGAACAAGACCTGAAAGATGAAGTTGTTCCTCATCAAAATGAATGAGATTTTTATCTGTTCGAGTTCGATGACTACGCGTTAAGGCTAAAAAATAGATAGCCTCTAACATGTTTGTTTTTCCTTGTGCATTGCGTCCTAAAAAGACATTTAATTTAGGATTAAAGTCTATTTTCGTCTCTTTGTAGTTACGAAAAGTTTTGAGAGATAGGTGTTGTAGCCACATGATTATCTACCAGGGAATCGCGGAGCTTGTTTGCTTTTGGGTGATGAAGTAGGTTTTGATTTGTCTTTTTTTACTCCTTTATTCATCTCCTTAACAAGTTTAGCGATTCGTTCTTTTTCAACTTTATCAGCTTGGTATTCATCTTGCTCCTCAGAAGTAGGTTGTGTCAACAAGATGTCAATATTCATGTCAGGGATGTCAACTTTATCACCAATACGAAGTTTTTTACCACGACGATTCTCTAATTCTCCATTAAAGTAAACAGAATGTTCAGAGAGAAAGGATTTGATAGCTCCTCCACTATGTGTAATTCCAAGTTCTTTGAGTAGTGCTTGGAGGGTAATAAATTCTTCAAATAATTTGTATTCCATAATTTACCTCAATCTTTGGTATTATACCATATTTTCCTAAAAATAGTGAGAGAAACAGGAAGAAATGTAAGCGATTTTTATTTCAAAACTGTTACAGAGAACAAGAAAATTTCAGGTTTTCGTGATATAATAGAAGTCTGTATATAAGGAGGTAAATCATGGAGTTAGTGCATGGAATTTCAACACATTTTATCCAATCAAAAAAGTTTAAAACAAACAAAATCGCCGTGCGTTTTACCGCTCCATTAACCCTCGATACGATTGCAGGTCGCATGTTGAGTGCGAGTATGCTAGAGACTGCTAATCAGATGTATCCCACTTCTCAAGATTTGAGAAGACATTTAGCCAGTCTATACGGTACAGATATGTCAACCAATTGTTTCAGAAGAGGGCAAAGTCACATTGTAGAATTGACATTTACCTACGTTCGTGATGAGTTTTTAAGTAGGAAAAATGTGCTAACTTCTCAGGTTTTGGAACTAGTAAAAGAAACTCTTTTTTCCCCCGTAGTAGTTGATAATGGATTTGATCCGTCCTTATTTGAAATTGAGAAAAAACAATTGCTAGCAAGTTTAGCAGCTGATATGGATGATTCTTTTTACTTTGCACATAAAGAATTAGACAAATTATTTTTTCATGATGAACGTCTCCAATTGGAATATAGTGATTTACGAAATCGTATTTTAGCTGAAACTCCACAAAGTTCTTATTCTTGTTTCCAAGAATTTTTGGCCAATGATCGAATAGATTTCTTTTTCCTAGGTGATTTTAATGAGGTTGAAATTCAAAATGTATTAGAATCATTTGGCTTTAAAGGTCGAAAAGGAGATGTGAAGGTTCAGTATTGTCAACCTTATTCCAATATCCTTCAGGAAGGTATGGTTCGGAAATGTGGGACAATCCATTTTGGAATTAGGTTATCATTGCCCTTCTGAATATGGTGATGAGCAACATTTACCCATGATTGTAATGAATGGTTTACTTGGTGGATTTGCTCATTCTAAACTCTTTACAAATGTCCGTGAAAATGCTGGATTAGCTTATACCATTTCCAGTCAGCTCGATTTATTTAGTGGGTTCTTGAGGATGTATGCTGGCATTGATCGAGAAAATCGTAATCAGGCTCGTAAAATGATGAATAATCAATTACTTGATTTAAAAAAAGGTTATTTTACAGAGCTTGAGCTAGAGCAGACCAAGGAAATGATTCGTCGGTCTTTGTTGCTTTCTCAAGATAATCAAGGTTCATTGATTGAACGTGCTTATCAAAATGCCTTACTTGGAAAATCTTCAGCAGACTTTAAAGGTTGGATTGCAAAACTCGAGCAAGTTGACAAAGATGCTATTTGTAGAGCAGCTAATAATGTGAAACTACAAGCGATTTACTTTATGGAAGGAATAGAATGACAAAGGTTGTTTTTGAAGAAAAATACTATCCAGCTGTAAAAGAAATGGTTTATCGAACTCGTTTGGCCAACGGATTGACAGTTGCTCTTTTGCCTAAAAAGGAATTTAAAGAGGTTTACGGGAGTGTCACTGTTCAGTTTGGTTCGGTAGATACGCTTGTCACAGAAGTTGACGGAGATATAAAAGAATATCCTGCAGGAATTGCTCATTTTCTTGAACATAAATTATTTGAGAGAGAAGATTCTAGTGATTTGATGTCTGCTTTTACGAGTCTAGGTGCAGATAGCAATGCCTTTACAAGCTTTACAAAAACAAACTATCTTTTTTCATCGACGGATTATCTCTTAGAGAATTTAGATTTACTTGATGAATTGGTAACATCAGCACACTTTACTGAAGCTTCCATTTTGAGAGAGCAGGATATTATCCAGCAAGAACGAGAAATGTATCAAGATGATCCAGATTCGTGTTTATTCTTTTCAACCTTAGCGAATTTGTATCCTGGTACTCCTTTAGCAACTGATATAGTTGGAAGTGAGGAGTCCATTTCCCAAATCAATCTAACTAATTTGCAAGAAAATTTTACAAGGTTTTACAAACCTGTAAACATGTCTCTGTTTTTAGTTGGTAATTTTGATGTAGAGCTAGTTCAGGGTTACTTTGAAAGAAAAGAACGGAAAGATTTAGATGTTCAGGAAGTAGTAAGAGAAAAATTTGTTTTACAGGCTGTAAAGCAAACAGACAGTATGAGAATGGAAGTATCTTCTCCCAAACTAGCGATTGGAGTTAGAGGTAAGCGAGAAGTTGCTGAGGCGGATTGCTATCGACATCATATTTTATTAAAATTATTGTTTGCAATGATGTTTGGTTGGACTTCGGATCGTTTTCAAAAGTTATATGAATCAGGTAAAATAGATACTTCCTTATCTCTTGAAATTGAAGTAACAAGTCGTTTTCATTTTGTTATGTTGACAATGGATACGAAAGAGCCAGTTGCTTTATCTCATCAATTTAGGAAGGCTATTCGTAATTTTACAAAGGATTTAGATATTACAGAGGAACATTTAGATATTATCAAAAGAGAGATGTTTGGAGAATTTTTCAGTAGCATGAACTCTCTTGAATTTATTGCAACGCAATATGATGCTTTTTGAACATGGTGAGACAATTTTTGATTTACCAAAGATTTTACAGGGAATTACTTTAGAGGATGTCCTTGAAGCAGGGCATCACTTAATAGATGAAGGGGATATAGTTGATTTTACAATATTCCCATCGTAGTAACCTATCATAATAGACACTAGAAAGAAGGGATGACAAGTATGAGGAAAAAAACAATTGGTGAGGTTTACGATTAGCTAGAATCAATCAGGGATTGAGTTTAGATGAATTGCAGAAAAAGACAGAAATCCAGTTAGATATGTTGGAAGCAATGGAAGCAGACGATTTCGATCAACTTCCAAGTCCTTTTTACACGCGTTCTTTCTTGAAAAAATATGCCTGGGCTGTTGAATTAGATGACCAAATTGTTTTGGATGCTTATGATTCTGGGAGTATGATTACTTATGAGGAAGTAGACGTTGATGAAGATGAGTTGACAGGTCGTAGACGTTCAAATAAGAAAAAGAAGAAAAAAACATCATTTTTACCTTTATTTTATTTTATCCTTTTTGCTTTATCGATTTTAATTTTTGTGACCTATTATGTTTGGAACTATATTCAAACTCAACCAGAGGGGTCTTCTCTTTCTAATTACAGTGTGGTTCAATCAACAAGTTCAATAAGTTCAACTAGCTCTGTTCCCCACTCCTCAAGTAGTAGTTCATCTAGCAGTTCTTCTAGTGTAGAATCGACTATAAGTGTGTCAGGTGAAGGAAATCATGTAGAAATCGCTTATAAGACAAGTAAGGAAACAGTTAAATTGCAATTGGCAGTTTCAGATGTTACAAGTTGGGTCAGCGTTTCAGAAAGCGAACTTGAGGGCGGTGTAACCTTATCGCCAGAGAAGAAAAGTGCAGAAGCAACAGTTGCAACTAAAAGTCCTGTAACAATTACGTTAGGTGTTGTAAAAGGTGTTGCTTTGACAGTAGATAATCAGACTGTTGATTTATCGAAATTAACAGCTCAGACTGGACAAATCACTGTAACCTTTACTAAAAATTAAGGAAAAACGAATGAAAAAAGAACAAATTCCCAATCTCTTAACAATAGGTCGAATTCTCTTTATACCTATTTTTATCTTTATTTTAACGATAGGAAATTCGATAGAGAGTCATATAGTGGCAGCTATTATCTTTGCTGTTGCCAGTATTACCGACTATTTAGATGGATATTTAGCTCGTAAATGGAATGTGGTCAGTAATTTTGGTAAATTTGCAGATCCTATGGCGGATAAGCTACTAGTTATGTCGGCTTTTATTATGCTGATTGAGTTAGGAATGGCTCCGGCTTGGATTGTTGCAGTGATTATCTGTCGAGAATTGGCTGTGACAGGTTTAAGGCTTTTATTGGTTGAAACTGGTGGAACAGTTTTAGCAGCAGCAATGCCTGGAAAAATTAAAACATTCAGTCAGATGTTTGCGATTATTTTCTTGCTATTACATTGGACTTTGATTGGTCAAGTTCTACTTTATGTAGCCTTGTTTTTCACTATCTACTCTGGTTATGATTATTTCAAGGGTAGTGCCTATGTATTTAAAGGGACATTTGGTTCGAAATGAAATCAATAATTGATGTAAAAAATCTTTCTTTTCGCTATAAGGAAAGTCAGGAATACTATGATGTGAAGGATATTACGTTTCACGTGAAACGTGGAGAATGGCTTTCGATTGTAGGGCATAATGGTAGTGGCAAATCAACGACTGTCCGGTTAATTGATGGCTTACTGGAAGCAGAATCCGGAGAGATTGCAATTGATGGCCAACGGCTGACTGAGGAGAATGTTTGGAGTATACGTCGTCAAATCGGTATGGTTTTTCAAAATCCAGATAATCAATTTGTTGGAGCGACTGTTGAGGATGATGTTGCCTTTGGTTTGGAAAATCAGGGCCTTTCTCGTCAAGAAATGAAAAAGAGAGTGGAGGAAGCTCTGGCTTTAGTTGGCATGTTGGACTTTAAAAAGAGAGAGCCAGCGCGTCTATCGGGTGGCCAAAAGCAACGTGTAGCTATTGCAGGTGTTGTAGCCCTAAGACCAGCTATTTTAATTCTAGATGAAGCAACGAGTATGTTGGATCCTGAGGGTCGTAGAGAACTGATTGAGACAGTAAAAGGAATTCGGAAAGACTATGATATGACGGTCATTTCCATTACACATGATTTGGAAGAAGTTGCCATGAGTGATCGTGTATTGGTCATGAAAAAAGGGTCAATTGAATCAACTAGTAGTCCAAGAGATCTTTTCTCTCGAAATGATTTAGATCAAATTGGATTAGACGATCCTTTTGCCAATCAATTAAAACATTCTTTGAGCCAGAATGGCTATGATTTACCTGAAAATTATTTGACAGAAAGTGAGCTAGAGGATAAGCTATGGGAATTGCTCTAGAAAATGTGAGTTTTACGTATCAAGAAGGGACTCCCTTAGCTTCAATAGCTTTGTCAGATGTTTCTTTGACGATTGAAGACGGTTCTTATACGGCTTTAATTGGGCATACAGGTAGCGGTAAATCAACTATTTTACAACTCTTAAATGGTCTATTGGTGCCAAGTCAAGGAAGTGTACAAGTTTTTGATACCTTAATCACTTCGACTTCTAAAAATAAAGACATTCGTCAAATTAGAAAACAGGTTGGTTTGGTATTTCAGTTTGCTGAAAATCAGATTTTTGAAGAAACGGTTTTGAAAGACGTTGCTTTTGGACCGCAAAATTTTGGAGTTTCTGAAGAAGATGCGGAGCAGACTGCGCGTGAAAAACTGGCTCTGGTTGGAATTGATGAATCACTTTTTGATCGCAGTCCGTTTGAGCTATCAGGTGGACAAATGAGACGTGTCGCCATTGCAGGCATACTTGCCATGGAACCAGCCATATTAGTCTTAGATGAGCCCACAGCAGGCCTAGATCCCCTGGGAAGAAAAGAGCTGATGAATTTGTTCAAAAAACTCCACCAGTCAGGGATGACCATTGTCTTGGTAACGCATTTGATGGATGACGTTGCTGAATATGCAAATCAAGTTTATGTGATGGAAAAGGGACGTTTAGTTAAGGGGGGTAAACCAAGTGATGTCTTTCAAGATGTTGTCTTTATGGAAGAAGTGCAGTTGGGAGTACCTAAGATTACAGCATTTTGTAAACGATTGGCTGATAGAGGTGTGTCATTTAAACGATTACCGATTAAGATAGAGGAATTCAAGGAGTCGCTAAATGGATAGTATGATTTTGGGGCGTTATATCCCAGGGGATTCGATTGTTCACCGATTGGATCCACGTAGCAAATTACTGGCTATGATGCTACTGATTTTGATCGTTTTTTGGGTTAATAATCCCTTGACGAATCTAATTCTTTTTATAGCGACAGGGATATTTATTGCCTTGTCAGGAGTATCTCTTTCATTTTTTATTCAGGGCTTGAAGTCTATGTTTTTCTTGATTGCCTTCACAACTATTTTTCAACTATTTTTCATTTCTAATGGGAATGTTTTAATTGAGTTTTCGTTTGTGAGAATCACAGATTATGCTTTGCAACAAGCTGGGATTATTTTTTGTCGTTTTGTATTGATTATTTTCTTTTCAACTTTGTTAACCTTAACGACCATGCCCTTAAGTTTGGCCTCAGCTGTCGAAGCTTTGTTAGCGCCTTTAAAGCGTGTGAAAGTTCCAGTTCATGAAATTGGATTGATGCTGTCCATGAGTCTACGTTTTGTCCCAACATTAATGGATGATACGACGCGGATTATGAATGCACAGAAAGCACGTGGAGTGGATTTTGGTGAAGGAAGCATCGTTCAAAAAGTAAAGGCGATGATTCCCATTTTGATTCCTCTTTTTGCGACAAGTTTAAAACGTGCAGATTCCTTGGCTATCGCCATGGAAGCGCGTGGTTATCAGGGTGGAAAAGGCAGAAGTCAATACAGACAATTGAAATGGACTCGAAAGGATACGCTGACCATTCTTGTTATTCTCGTACTTGGTTGTTGTTTATTTTTCTTAAAATCTTAGTAGATTTCAGGAATTGATAAAAAGTTACTGTAACAGTTTTTGATATAAAGGTAGGGATATGAACCGTTTTAAAAAATCAAAATATGTCATTATTGTTTTTGTCACTGTTCTGCTTGTGTCAGCTCTCTTAGCGACGACTTATTCAAGTACAATGGTGACAAAATTAGGAGATGGAATTTCATTGGTTGATAGAGTTGTGCAAAAACCTTTTCGGTGGTTTGATTCTGTCAAATCAGATTTGGCTCATTTGACACGAACATATAATGAAAATGAAAGTTTGAAGAAACAGATTTACCAGTTAGAAGTTAAATCAAATGAGGCGGAAAGTTTAAAGACAGAAAATGAACAATTGCGTCAATTGCTTGGTATGAAGTCCAAGTTGCAAGCTACAAAGACTTTGGCAGCAGATGTTATTATGCGTTCTCCGGTATCTTGGAAGCAGGAATTGACCTTAGATGTAGGTAAATCAAAGGGGCTTCTGAGAACATGTTAGCTATTGCAAATGGTGGCTTGATTGGGAGTGTTTCAAAAGTAGAGGAGAACTCTACTATAGTCAACCTTCTGACAAATACGGAAAATGCTGATAAGATTTCTGTTAAAATTCAACACGGCACTACCACAATTTATGGAATTATTGTTGGCTACGACAAGGAAAATGAAGTTCTTAAAATTAGTCAATTAAATAGCAATAGCGATATTAGTACAGGTGATAAGGTGACAACGGGTGGATTAGGAAACTTTAACGTTGCGGATATTCCTGTTGGTGAAGTGGTTGCCACAACGCATAGTACAGACTATTTGACACGAGAAGTAACTGTTAAATTGAGTGCAGACACTCATAATGTAGATGTGATAGAATTAGTGGGGAATTCATAATGAGACAGTTGAAGCGGGTTGGAGTGTTTTTATTGCTTCCTTTCTTTGTTCTAATTGACGCCCATATTAGCCAGCTTCTGGGCTCATTTTTCCCCCATGTACATTTGGCTAGTCATTTTCTTTTTCTATTTCTATTATTTGAGACGATAGAAGTATCAGAGTATCTCTATCTAGTCTATTGTTTTGTGATAGGCTTGGTTTACGATGTTTACTTTTTCCATCTAATAGGGATTGCAACTCTCTTATTTATCTTATTGGGAGCCTTTCTTCATAAATTGAATAGTGTTATTTTATTGAATCGTTGGACAAGAATCTTGGCTATGATTGTTATGAGTTTTCTATTTGATATGGGAGCTTATCTCTTTGCATTAGCGGTAGGTTTAACTGTAGATAGTCTGCCGATTTTTATCGTTTATAGCCTAGTACCATCCATGATTTTAAATCTTGTGTGGATGCTTATTTTTCAGTTTATTTTTGAAAGATATTATCTATAAGAAAGAAACAAAAATGTAACAAAGGCGTAATATTCATTAGGCCTTTTTTTGGTATACTAGTATTGTCTTTAAAAGAAGGAGTATCTACGTAATATGAAGAAAAAAATCTTAGCGTCACTTTTATTAAGTACAGTAATGGTTTCTCAAGTAGCTGTTTTAACAACTGCGCATGCAGAAACGACTGATGACAAAATTGCTGCTCAAGATAATAAAATTAGTAACTTAACAGCACAACAACAAGAAGCCCAAAAACAAGTTGACCAAATTCAGGAGCAAGTATCAGCTATTCAAGCTGAGCAATCTAACTTGCAAGCTGAAAATGATAGATTACAAGCAGAATCTAAAAAACTTGAGAATGAGATCACAGAACTTTCTAAAAATATTGTATCTCGTAATGATTCTTTGGAAAAACAAGCTCGTAGTGCTCAAACAAACGGAGCTGCAACAAGCTACATTAATACAATTGTAAACTCAAAATCAATTACAGAAGCTATTTCACGTGTTGCAGCAATGAATGAAATTGTATCTGCTAACAACAAAATGTTGGAACAACAAAAAGCAGATAAAAAAGCAATTTCTGAGAAGCAAGTGGCAAACAATGATGCAATTAATACAGTTATTGCAAATCAACAGAAGTTGTCTGATGATGCACAAGCTCTAACAACGAAACAAGCTGAGTTGAAGGCTGCAGAATTGAATCTTGCTGCTGAAAAAGCGACAGCAGAAGATGAAAAAGCAAGTTTGCTAGAGAAAAAAGCAGAAGCAGAAGCGGCAGCAAAAGCAGCAGCAGCGGCAGAGACAGCTTATAAAGAAAAACAAGCTAGCCAACAACAATCAGTACTTGCTTCAGCAAACACTAACTTAACAGCTCAAGTGCAAGCAGTATCTGAATCTGTAGCAGCACCTGTCCGTGCAAAAGTTCGTCCAACATACAGTACAAACGCTTCAAGTTATCCAATTGGAGAATGTACATGGGGAGTTAAAACATTAGCACCTTGGGCTGGAGACTATTGGGGTAATGGAGCACAGTGGGCTACAAGCGCAGCTGCTGCAGGATTCCGTACAGGTTCAACACCTCAAGTTGGTGCGATTGCATGTTGGAATGATGGTGGATATGGACACGTAGCAGTAGTTACAGCTGTTTCATCATCAACAAGTATTCAAGTATCAGAATCAAATTATGCAGGTAATCGTACAATTGGGAATCACCGTGGATGGTTCAACCCAACAACAACTTCTGAAGGTTTGTTACATATATTTATGCAGATTAATTTACAGAGGGACTCGAATAGAGCCCTCTTTTCAGGTTTTACCGTGATAATCCCCTATTAAAAATTATAGGCTCTTTGTCAACTGTAGTGGGTTGAAGAAAAGCTAAGCTTGAGAAAGGACAAATTTCGTCCTTTCTTTTTTGATGTTCAGAGCGATAAAAATCCGTTTTTTGAAGTTTTCAAAGTTCCGAAATCCAAAGGCATTGCGCTTGATAAGTTTGATAAGATTATTGGTGGCTTCCAGTTTGGCGTTGGAATAGGGTAGTTGAAGGGCGTTGACAATTTTCTCTTTGTCCTTTAGAAAGGTTTTAAAAACAGTCTGAAAAAGAGGATGAACCTGCTTTAGATTGTCCTCAATGAGTCCGAAAAATTTGTCAGCTTCCTTATTCTGAAAGTGAAAAAGCAAGAGCTGATAGAGATTATAGTGGTGTCTCAAGTCTTCTGAATAGCTCAAAAGCTTGTCTAGAATCTCTTTATTGGTCAAGTGCATACGAAAAGTAGGGCGATAAAATCGCTTATCACTGAGTTTACGACTATCTTGTTGAATGAGTTTCCAGTAACGCTTGATAGCCTTGTATTCATGGGATTTTCGCTCAAACTGATTCATAATTTGGACACGCACACGACTCATAGCACGGCTTAGATGTTGTACAATATGGAAACGATCTAGAACGATTTTAGCACACGGAAAAAGTTGTCTAGCCAAGTCATAGTAGGGACTAAACATATCCATAGTAATGATTTTCACTCGACATCGGACGACTCTATCATATTTAAGAAAGTGATTTCGAATAATAGCTTGTGTTCTTCCCTCGAGAACAGTGATGATATTGAGCTTTTTCAAAAATCTTGTGCAATGAAACTCATTTTTTTCCCTTTGTAAAGGAGTACTCATCCCAAGACATAATCTCAGGCAGACGAGAAAAAAATCATGCTTAAAACGGAAGTCATTGAGTTTGCGAATGACAGTTGAAGTTGAGATGGCCAGCTGATGGGCAATATCAGTCATAGAAGTTTTTTTCAATCAGCTTCTGAGCAATTTTTTTGGTTGATGATACGAGGGATTTGATGATTTTTTTCTTTACTAGAGGAGTCTCAGCAACCATCATTTTTTTGAACACTGATAGCACTTAAAACGACGTTTTCTAAGTAGAATTCTAGTAGCCATACCAGTCGTTTCTAGGTAAGGGATCTTAGACGGTTTTTTTGAAAGTCATATTTCTTCATTTGACTTCCACAATCAGGACAAGATGGGGCCTCATAGTCCAGTTTAGCGATGATCTCTCTGTGGGTATTCCTATTGATGATATCTATAATTTGGATATTTGAGTCTTTGATATCGAGTAGTTTTGTGATAAAATGTAATTGTTCCATAGGATTCTTTCTAATGATGGTTTGGTAGCTTTTCATTATAGATCTTATGGGACTTTTTTTCTACAATAAAAACGGCTCCATAATATCTATAGGGGATTTACCCACTACAAATATTATAGAGCCAAATTATATCAAAATAGCTTGAAAATATTGGAAAAGTATGGTAAAATGAAAATTGTCGTGTGAACGATAATACTCATTCTTGATGAATTGTGAAGCAGTTGCCCTGGGGTCGTTTGCGAGTTGAAGTCAAGAAGAGGAAAAAAACAAAAAGGAGAAATACTCATGGCAGTAATTTCAATGAAACAACTTCTTGAGGCTGGTGTACACTTTGGTCACCAAACTCGTCGCTGGAACCCTAAGATGGCTAAGTACATCTTTACTGAGCGTAACGGAATTCACGTTATCGACTTGCAACAAACTGTAAAATACGCTGACCAAGCTTACGATTTCATGCGTGATGCAGCAGCTAACGATGCAGTTGTATTGTTTGTTGGTACTAAGAAACAAGCAGCTGATGCAGTTGCTGAAGAAGCAGTACGTTCAGGTCAATACTTCATTAACCACCGTTGGTTGGGTGGAACTCTTACAAACTGGGGAACAATCCAAAAACGTATCGCTCGTTTGAAAGAAATCAAACGTATGGAAGAAGATGGAACTTTCGAAGTTCTTCCTAAGAAAGAAGTTGCACTTCTTAACAAACAACGTGCACGTCTTGAAAAATTCTTGGGTGGTATCGAAGATATGCCTCGTATCCCAGATGTTATGTACGTAGTTGACCCACATAAAGAGCAAATTGCTGTTAAAGAAGCTAAGAAATTGGGAATCCCAGTTGTAGCGATGGTTGACACAAACACTGATCCAGATGATATCGATGTAATCATCCCAGCTAACGATGACGCTATCCGCGCTGTTAAATTGATCACAGCTAAATTGGCTGACGCTATCATCGAAGGACGTCAAGGTGAAGATGCAGCAGCAGTTGAAGCAGAATTTGCAGCTTCAGAAGCTCAAGCAGATTCAATCGAAGAAATCGTTGAAGTTGTAGAAGGCGACAACGCTTAATTCATATAAATAGTAATTACCTAGGAGGGCGGGGCTTAGCCCGGCTCTCCTATTTTTAAAAAATATAGGAGAATCAAAATGGCAGAAATTACAGCTAAACTTGTAAAAGAGTTGCGTGAAAAATCTGGTGCCGGAGTTATGGACGCTAAAAAAGCGCTTGTAGAAACAGACGGTGACATCGAAAAAGCGATTGAATTGCTTCGTGAAAAAGGTATGGCTAAGGCAGCTAAGAAGGCTGACCGTGTTGCTGCAGAAGGTTTGACTGGTGTTTATGTTAACGGTAATGTTGCAGCAGTTATTGAAGTAAACGCTGAAACTGACTTCGTTGCGAAAAATGCTCAATTCGTTGAATTGGTAAATACTACAGCTAAAGTTATTGCTGAAGGAAAACCTGCTAACAATGAAGAAGCTCTTGCTTTGACAATGCCTTCAGGTGAAACTCTTGAAGCTGCATACGTATCTGCAACAGCAACTATCGGAGAAAAAATCTCATTCCGTCGCTTTGCATTGATTGAAAAAACAGATGCACAACATTTTGGAGCATACCAACATAACGGTGGACGTATCGGTGTTATTTCAGTTGTTGAAGGTGGAGACGAAGCACTTGCTAAACAATTGTCAATGCACATCGCAGCGATGAAACCAACAGTTCTTTCTTACAAAGAATTGGATGAACAATTCGTTAAAGATGAGTTGGCACAATTGAACCACGTTATCGACCAAGATAACGAAAGCCGTGCAATGGTTAACAAACCAGCTCTTCCACACTTGAAGTATGGATCAAAATCTCAATTGACTGATGAAGTGATTGCTCAAGCTGAAGCTGACATCAAAGCTGAGTTGGCTGCAGAAGGCAAACCAGAAAAAATCTGGGACAAAATTATCCCAGGTAAAATGGATCGCTTCATGCTTGACAACACTAAAGTTGACCAAGCTTACACACTTCTTGCACAAGTTTACATCATGGATGATAGCAAGACAGTTGAAGCATATCTTGAATCAGTTAACGCTTCAGTAGTTGAGTTCGCTCGCTTTGAAGTTGGTGAAGGTATTGAGAAAGCTGCAAACGACTTTGAAGCTGAAGTTGCAGCTACAATGGCAGCAGCCTTGAATAACTAATTATAGAAAGGAAGTAAATTTGCTTCCTTTTTTCTATGCAGTTGATCCCTCTAGGGAGAGCTTCCTATTTTCAAGGTAAAAACAAAAAGCCCTATAATAAGGGCCAATTGTATTTAGGAGACTAAACTTCAAATTCATAGAGTGCTGTAGAGAGATAACGTTCACCGTTATCTGGTGCTAGAGCAAGGACTTTTTTACCTGTACCTAATTTTTTGGCAATCTCGATGGCTCCGTAGATAGCTGCAGCTGAAGAAATCCCTACAAGGAAACCTTCTTTGCCACCAATTTCACGGCCGAGTGCTAGAGCATCGTCTGATGTTACACGAACGATACCATCATAGGCTTTAGTATCAAGTGTATCAGGAATAAATCCAGCTGAGATACCTTGAATTTTGTGAGGACCAGGTTTTTCACCAGATAGAATGGCGGATTCATCAGCTTCCACTGCATAAACTTGAATGTTTGAATTTGCTGATTTGAGTGCATGAGAAACACCAGAAATTGTTCCACCGGTACCAACTCCAGCAACAAAGGCATCTAATCCATCTTTACCGAAAGCAGCTAGTATCTCAGCTCCTGTTGTTCTTTCGTGTACTTCTGGATTAGCTGGATTGTCAAATTGAAGAGGAAGGAAACCATCACGTTCAGCAGCGATTTCTTGAGCCTTAGCAATAGCACCTTTCATTCCCTCGCTACCAGGAGTTAGGACGAGTTCAGCACCATAGGCTTGGATAATCTTACGTCGTTCCACGCTCATAGTTTCAGGCATAACGATAACAACTTTATACCCTTTAGCAGCCCCTACCCATGAAAGTCCAATACCAGTGTTTCCACTTGTTGCTTCAACAATAGTAGAACCAGGTTTCAGAATACCGTCTTGTTCAGCTTTTTCAATCATGCTAAGAGCAATACGGTCTTTTACAGAAGAACCAGGGTTAAATGCTTCAAGTTTTACATAGACATCTGCAGCACCTTCTGGCACAATGTTGTTGAGTTTAACAATCGGAGTTTGACCGATTAGTTCAGTAATGTTGTTATAAATAGACATATGAATACCTCTTTGTATAAGATATCTCTAGTATAACGCTATCTATACCATTTGTAAAATATAGAAATCCTATCGAAGTGATAGGATTTTTTTATATCACAGGTCTAAGCCATTAATTTTAAGCGATTGTGATAGACTAATTCTAGTAAATAGGTGTAAAGGAGAACGTTATCCGTTTTCTTTTTGAATTTCTTCATTTTCTAGTAGGTCTTGGCAAGCATCTTTTTATGTTGCTAATTAAAGTAGCGGTGAAAATATCAATGAAACACTGTATTATCTAGTATTTACACGAGGTTTACAGGAACCTCAACTTCGCGTAAACCTTGATCAGTTAAAGTGACTTTTCCATTAAAAAACTCTATAAGTGAAGCTTTAATATTTTCTTTTTCTTCTTTATCAACATAAATCATCGTATCGACTTGATCTGTAAAGTTTGTATCCAGCTCCATGAGATTATGTTCTTTAAGGAAGTTATTATATTCTTGGTACTGAGCGTAAGACATTTGAATAGCAATGCCAGCTTGTTCCTTTATTTCAATGATGCCAATTTCTTTGACGGCTGAGGCAACACTGCCTGCGTAAGCACGAATCAGTCCTCCAGCGCCTAGTTTAATGCCACCAAAGTAGCGTGTCACTACCACACAGACATTGGTGAGGTTGTGATTTCTAGTACCCCTAGCATGGGAACGCCAGCAGTACCACTGGGCTCACCATCATCACTTGTACGTTTAATTTCACTACGTTCCCCAATAATGAAGGCAGAGCAGTTGTGCGTAGCTTTGTAGTGCTCTTTCTTGATGGCAGTAATGAAGTCACGAGCCTCTTCTTCGCTATAAACACGCTTGGCATGACAGATAAAGCGGGATTTTTTGATTTCTTCTTGGACTTGTCCGTACTCTTTAATTGTTCTAAATTCCATGATTTAATTGTACTAAAAAATCATCTAAAGCGCTAGGTTTTTACGAATAAAGAAGTATGAAAGTAAATCCAAATTATCTCGGTCGTTTGTTTACGGAGAATGAATTAACAGAAGAGGAACGTCAGTTGGCGGAGAAACTTCCAGCAATGAGAAAGGAGAAAGGGAAACTTTTCTGTCAACGTTGTGATAGTGCTATTTTAGATGAATGGTATTTGCCCATCGGTGCTTACTATTGTAGGGAGTGTTTACTGATGAAGCGAGTCAGGAGTGATCAAGCTTTATACTATTTTCCGCAGGAGGATTTTCTGAAGCAAGATGTTCTTAAATGGCGTGGTCAATTAACTCCTTTTCAAGAGAAGGTATCAGAGGGACTGATTCGAGCAGTAGACAAGCAGGAGCCAACCTTGGTTCACGCTGTAACAGGAGCTGGAAAGACAGAAATGATTTATCAAGTAGTAGCTAAAGTGATCAATGCGGGTGGTGCAGTATGCTTGGCTAGTCCTCGCATAGATGTTTGTTTGGAGCTGTACAAGCGCCTGCAAGATGATTTTGCTTGCGAGATATCTTTACTACACGGAGAATCAGAGCCGTATTTTCGAACACCACTAGTTGTTGCGACGACCCATCAGTTATTGAAGTTTTATCAAGCTTTTGATTTGCTGATAGTGGATGAAGTAGATGCCTTTCCTTATGTTGACAATCCCATGCTTTACCATGCTGTCAAGAATAGTGTAAAGGAGAATGGATTGAGAATCTTTTTAACAGCAACTTCTACAGATGAGTTAGATAGGAAGGTTCGCATCGGAGAATTAAAACGATTAAGTTTGCCAAGACGATTTCATGGAAATCCTTTGATTATTCCTAAACCTGTCTGGTTATCCGATTTTAATCACTGTTTAGAGAAAAGTCGGTTGTCACCAAAGCTAAAGTCTTATATTGAGAAGCAGAGAAAGACAGCTTATCCGTTACTTATTTTTGCTTCAGAAATTAAGAAAGGGGAGCAATTAAAAGAAGTCTTACAGAAGGAATTTCCGCATGAGAAAATTGGTTTTGTGTCTTCTATCACAGAAAATCGATTAGAGCAGGTACAAGCATTTAGAGATGGGGTGCTGACTATACTCATCAGCACAACTATTCTAGAGCGTGGTGTGACTTTTCCTCGTGTAGATGTTTTTGTAGTAGAAGCGAATCATCGTCTGTTTACCAAGTCTAGTTTAATACAGATTGGAGGACGTGTCGGTCGGAGTATGGACAGACCGACAGGAGATTTGCTTTTCTTCCATGACGGGTTAAATGCTTCAATCAAAAAGGCAATTAAGGAAATTCAGCAGATGAATAAGG
>BNJS01001204.1_pt1 | contig 200372 bp, 244 predicted proteins | sample 8540461 | NCBI WGS metagenome assembly BNJS01 (sample SAMD00202454, study PRJDB9452) | human saliva metagenome | isolation source: human saliva | place: Japan
GAAATCGATAGACAAAGTCTTGATTTCGTAGTCCCAGCCCCGCGAGGATGATTAGGAGCTTTTTGGAGTCTAAAAGACGAACAAAAAGTTCAATCAGCTACCGCGTCAAATTATGATTGATAATAAAAAGTGAGGTCGGGATCTTTTTGTCCCAACCTCTTTTTAGGTGATTAGCATTTTTTTGACCTAGTTTTTATGTTATTTACCCAGACAAAATTGGCTGAACAACTGTGTAATGAGTTCATCTGGAGCAGCATCACCAGTAATTTCTCCAAGAATTTCCCAGGTACGGGTCAAATCAACCTGAAGCAGGTCGACTGGCATGCCCAATTCAAGACCTTCGTTAACAGCTTGTAAGCTTTCAACTGCCTTCTCAATCAAAGAAATGTGGCGAGCATTAGACAAGTAAGTAGCATCTTGCTCAACAAGTCCAGCATTTTCAAAGAATAGATTATTGATTCGATCTTCAATCTTATCAATGTTTTGATTTTTGAGAACCGAAATGCGGATGATATCTTCAGGAAGTTCCTTTGTTTCAATAGCTTCTGGCAGGTCAGTTTTGTTGAGAAGAATGATTCGATTAGTATCTTGACTAATTTCAAGAAGTTGTCGGTCTTGAGTAGTCAGAGGTTCACTAGCATTTAGGACAAGTAGAACTAAGTCAGCTTCCTTGAGGGCTTTTTTGGAGCGTTCAACCCCGATCTGTTCCACGATATCATCTGTTTCACGGATACCAGCAGTATCAATCAACTTCAGTGGAACACCGTTGATATTGACGTATTCTTCAATGACATCTCGAGTAGTCCCTGCAATATCCGTTACAATGGCTTTATCTTCACGCAGGAGGTTGTTGAGGAGACTTGATTTCCCAACGTTAGGGCGACCGATGATGGCCGTTGAAATTCCTTCGCGGATAATTTTCCCACGACGTGCAGTTTTTAGGAGATTGGTTAAGAGTTGTTCAAACTCCAAGGTCTTTTCACGGACAACAGCAGTAGTGGCTTCTTCCACATCGTCATACTCAGGGTAATCGATATTAACCTCAACCTGAGCCAAGGTATTGAGAATTTCCTGACGAGTATTGTTAATGAGGTCAGACAGGGACCCATCTAGTTGTTTGACTGCAATATTCATGGCCTTGTCTGTCTTAGCACGGATGATATCCATAACAGCTTCAGCCTGAGTCAAGTCAACACGACCATTGAGGAAGGCACGTTTAGTAAATTCACCAGGTTCTGCCATGCGAGCCCCTTCACGGATAGCCAGTTGGAGGATTTCATTGGTTACGGCAATCCCACCGTGGGTGTTAATCTCGATAATATCCTCACGAGTGAAGGTCTTCGGAGACTTCATAGCTCCTACCATGACCTCGTCCATAACTTTACCAGTCAAAGGGTCAACGATGTGGCCGTAGTTAAGTGTGTGGCTAGCAACCTGACTCAAGTCTTTGCCTTTAAAAATTTTTTGCGCAATGGTAAAACTGTCTGTTCCGCTCAAGCGGACAATACCAATAGCTCCTTCACCAAGCGGTGTCGAAATTGCTGCGATGGTATCAAATTCACGTGTAATCATGTTAATTCCTTTTTAAAAATTGAAGCCTTTTATTTACTAATATCTCTTAAAATTGTAACAAAATAAAGTTATTTATTCAACGAATGCCACTTATAAAGAAAAGCCTAAGCAGATTGCTTAAGCTTTACTTAGTGCGCATTTCCCCTTGCGGGAAGTAAGTTCCTTCAGGCATATCGTTGATGATGACATGAACAGCAGATTGTGGTGCACCAGTGTTACGAACCACGGCTTCCGTTACTTCCTTAGCTAAGGCTTTCTTTTGCTCTAGCGTGCGTCCTTCAAATAAATCGATGCGTACAAATGGCATAATAGTTCCCTCCACTCACTAAATGATTTCTTTTATTTTTACCATATTTTTGCCATTTAAAGCTTTGAGAAAATATGATATACTAGAATGTAGCAAAAATTTAGAAATGGACGTGAAATAGAAGCATGGCACAGTTGTATTATCGTTATGGGACCATGAACTCAGGAAAGACCATTGAGATTCTCAAGGTAGCCTATAACTATGAGGAGCAAGGCAAAAGTGTTGTCATCATGACTTCAGCTCTGGATACACGTGATGGTGTTGGCTATGTTTCAAGTCGGATTGGGATGAAAAGACCAGCCATTGCTATCGATAATACTACGGATATTTTTTTGGATTTTATTCGAGATTTACCTGAAAAAGCCCTACTGTGTTCTTGTCGATGAAGCCCAATTTTTTTAAAGCGTCACCATGTTTACGATCTAGCGCGTGTTGTCGATGAGTTAGACATACCTGTTATGGCCTTTTGGTTTTAAAGAATGACTTTTCGCAATGAGCTGTTCGAAGGATCTAGACATCTATTGTTACTAGCAGACAAGATTGATGAGATCAAAACCATCTGCCAGTATTGTAAGAAAAAGGCGACCATGGTACTACGAACGTTAGATGGGAAACCCACTTATGAAGGTGAACAAATCCAGATAGGTGGTAATGAAACCTATGTCTCGGTTTGCCGTAAACATTATTTTGCCCCACTGATAACATCTAAAAAGGAACAAGACTATGACAATTGAACTAAGAGATGTTACGATGAAAAATTATTTTGATGTTCTGAATTTGGATGTTAAGGAATATCAAAAACAATTTATTGCTACCAACGCAATTAGTTTAGCTGAAGCATATGTCTACACAAAAAATGGAGATTTTGTAGCTCCATTGGCAGTTTACGATAATGATGCAATCATAGGTTTTGTGATGTTAGCTTATGATAAAAAAATCGGAATTAGTAATGAAAATTATTTACTATTTCGTTTCATGATTGATAAGCATTTTCAAGATCAAGGTTATTTTAAACCAATTATGGATAAGGTGATAGACTATGTTCGGACAGCGCCAGCAGGTTTATCCAATAAACTTTGGTTGTCTTATGAATCAGAAAATGAACATGCAAGATCTTGTTACCTCAGTTATGGATTTAAAGAAACTGGGGAAATATTTGAGAACGAAGTAGTAGCCATATACGATTTAACAATTGAAAAATAAGGAGAAAAAATGAACATCTATGATCAACTACAAGCTGTAGAAGACCGTTATGAAGAATTAGGAGAATTGCTCAGTGACCCTGATGTCGTTTCAGACACCAAGCGTTTCATGGAGCTTTCAAAAGAAGAAGCTTCAACTCGTGACACAGTAACAGCCTACCGTGAATACAAACAAGTCCTTCAAAATATTGTCGACGCTGAGGAAATGATTAAAGAATCAGGCGGAGATGCTGACTTGGAAGAAATGGCCAAGCAAGAACTCAAGGACGCTAAGGCTGAAAAAGAAGAGTACGAAGAAAAAAACTAAAAAAATATTGCTTCTTCCAAAAGGATCCAAACGATGACAAGAACATCATCCTTGAAATCCGTGGGAGCAGCTGGTGGAGATGAAGCAGCACTTTTTGCTGGAGACCTTCTAACCATGTATCAAAAGTATGCTGAAGCTCAAGGCTGGCGCTTTGAAGTTATGGAAGCCTCAATGAATGGGGTTGGTGGTTTCAAAGAAGTGGTTGCCATGGTTTCTGGTCAGTCAGTTTATTCTAAACTCAAGTATGAGTCTGGTGCTCACCGTGTGCAACGTGTCCCCGTGACAGAAAGTCAAGGCCGTGTTCATACCTCAACAGCAACAGTTCTTGTCATGCCTGAGGTAGAAGAAGTAGAGTACGATATTGATCCAAAAGACCTACGTGTCGATATCTACCATGCATCAGGTGCTGGTGGACAGAACGTCAACAAGGTTGCGACTGCCGTTCGTATCGTCCACTTACCAACCAATATCAAGGTTGAGATGCAGGAAGAACGTACCCAGCAGAAAAACCGTGAGAAGGCTATGAAGATTATTCGTGCGCGTGTTGCTGACCACTTTGCTCAGATTGCTCAAGATGAGCAAGATGCTGAGCGTAAGTCTACAATCGGTACTGGTGATCGTTCAGAGCGTATCCGTACTTACAATTTCCCGCAAAACCGTGTCACAGACCACCGTATTGGCTTAACACTTCAAAAACTTGATACTATCTTGTCTGGTAAACTAGATGAAGTTGTAGATGCTTTGGTTCTTTATGACCAAACACAAAAATTGGAAGAATTAAACAAATAATGAAATTAGCTCAAATTTTTAAAGATTTTGAGGAAAAGTTGATAGAACAAGGAGAGGAAGCAGAAAGCCTCTCCTTTGTCTATCGTAGCCTAAAAAATCTATCTTTTACAGACTTCGTCTTTTCCCTTCAGCAAGGAGTAACAGAGGAAGAGAAGCAATTTGTGGAAGAAATTTTCAAGAAATTAGCAGCACATATACCTGCCCAGTACATCATCGGTCATGCTGAATTCTTTGGGATGCAGTTAAAAGTAGATGAGCGAGTTTTGATTCCCCGCCCAGAGACAGAAGAGTTAGTTGAACTCATTTTGACTGAGAATCCTGAGAAAAATCTCAAAGTACTAGATATCGGAACAGGAAGTGGGGCTATTGCCCTTGCTTTAGCTAAAAATAGACCAGATTGGTCGGTCACAGCTGCGGATATTTCACAGGATGCTTTAGACTTATCGTTGGAGAATGCTAACTCTCAAAATCTAAATCTCTCTTTTATCAAATCTGACTGTTTCTCCGAAATTTCTTCAAAATATGATATAATTGTATCCAATCCACCATACATTTCTCGAGCAGATGAGGTAGAAGTTGGTTTGAATGTTTTGCATTCAGAACCACATTTGGCACTCTTTGCTGACGAGGATGGCCTAGCTATCTACCGTAGAATTGCGGAAGACTCCAAGGACTATCTAAATGATGGTGGTAAGATTTATCTTGAAATTGGCTACAAACAAGGTCAAAGTGTGCCCGCTCTCTTTATGGAAAATCTTCCAGATAAACGAGTTCGTACTCTGAAAGACCAATTTGGCCAAGATAGGATGGTAGTCATTGATGATGGAGAAAATTAAGCAAGAGTTGGAAAAAGGTGGAGCAGTAGTTTTGCCAACTGAGACGGTTTATGGACTTTTTGCAAAAGCATTGGATAAAAAGGCTGTTGACCATGTCTACCAGCTTAAACGTCGTCCAAGAGATAAGGCTCTCAATCTCAATGTTGCTAGTTTAGATGATATCTTGAACTTTTCAAAGAATCAGCCACCTTATTTACAAAAACTTGTTGATTGTTTTCTTCCTGGTCCATTGACCATTATCCTAGAAGCTAATGACAAGGTCCCTTACTGGGTTAATTCAGACTTGACGACTGTTGGATTTCGGATGCCCAGTCACCCTATAACTCTAGAATTGATTCGTGAGTTTGGTCCCTTAATCGGCCCGTCTGCAAATATCTCGGGTCAAGCTAGTGGTGCTAGCTTTAAAGAAATTTTAAAAGACTTTGGACAAGAGGTTTTGGGAATAGAAGATGATGCTTTTTTAACAGGTAAAGATTCGACTATTTTAGATTTGACTGCTTGTAAGGCAAGAATTCTACGCCAAGGTTCGATAACTCGAGAAGATATCCTTGCCAAGATACCTGAAATTCCTTTTGAGGAGGTATGATATGCTACGTGCTTTGAAAGCAACAGATGTTGCATCGATTCATGAGATTAACAAAGATGCTTTAGGTTATGGTTTTAGCCATGAGGAAACGACTAGTCAACTAACCAAATTATCCCAAGACTCACATCATTTCCTACTTGGTTATGAGGATGATACTAGTCACGAACTAGTTGGTTATATTCACGCTGAGGTTTATGAGTCTCTCTATTCTAAAGCAGGATTCAATATCTTAGCCTTGGCAGTGTTGCCACAAAGCCAGGGTAGAGGTTTTGGTAGAGATTTACTTGAAGGGTTGGAGAAAGAAACAAAAAGACGGGGTTATGAGTTTATTCGATTAAACTCTGCAGACCATCGTCTTGGTGCTCATGCATTTTATGAAAGAGTGGGTTATACTTGTGATAAAGTGCAGAAACGATTTATTAAGTTAATTAAAGGAGAAGACATATGATTTTTGACAAAGAAGATTTTAAAGCTTATGATGCTGATCTTTGGAATGCCATTGCCAAAGAAGAGGAACGCCAACAAAATAATATTGAATTAATCGCTTCGGAGAACGTTGTATCTAAGGCTGTTATGGCAGCTCAAGGGTCAATCTTAACCAATAAATATGCTGAAGGATATCCTGGACGTCGTTACTATGGTGGTACTGATGTAGTGGATGTTATCGAAAGTCTAGCTATTGAACGTGCGAAAGAAATATTTGGTGCTAAATTTGCCAATGTCCAACCTCACTCAGGAAGTCAAGCTAACTGTGCAGCATACATGGCCTTGATTGAACCAGGTGATACTGTTATGGGGATGGATTTAGCTGCGGGTGGGCACTTGACTCACGGAGCTCCTGTAAGTTTCTCAGGTCAAACCTATAACTTTGTTTCATATAGCGTTGATCCTGAGACAGAGCTATTGGACTTTGATACCATCTTGAAACAAGCTCAAGAAGTGCAACCAAAACTTATCGTTGCTGGTGCCTCAGCTTATTCTCACATTATTGATTTCTCAAAATTCCGTGAAATTGCGGATGCTGTAGGCGCAAAACTCATGGTCGATATGGCTCACATTGCTGGCTTGGTTGCAGCTGGTCTTCACCCAAATCCAGTTCCATACGCACATATCACAACGACAACAACTCACAAAACTCTTCGAGGACCACGTGGTGGCTTGATATTGACTAACGATGAAGAACTTGCTAAGAAAATTAACTCAGCTATTTTCCCTGGTATTCAAGGTGGACCATTAGAGCATGTTATCGCAGCAAAAGCTGTTTCATTCAAAGAAGTATTGGATCCTGCTTTTAAAGAATATGCTGCTAATGTCATCAAGAACAGCAAGGCTATGGCAGCTGTCTTCTTGCAAGATTCTGATTTCCGTATTATCTCTGGAGGTACTGAAAACCATCTCTTCCTAGTTGATGTAACCAAGGTTGTAGAGAACGGAAAGATTGCTCAAAACCTACTTGATGAGGTTAACATTACTCTAAATAAAAACTCTATCCCATACGAAACTTTGTCTCCATTCAAGACAAGTGGTATTCGTATCGGAGCAGCCGCAATAACTGCACGTGGTTTTGGTGAAGAAGAAAGCCGAAAAGTGGCAGAACTCATCATTAAAGCTCTTAAGAATGCAAATAATGAAGCTGTATTAGAAGAAGTAAGAAGTGCAGTCAAAGCTTTGACAGATGCCTTCCCATTATACGAGGACTAATACTTTTATGGACATTTATATTAAGAAAGCCATTATCCATCAGTTCAGCCCTAATGACACGGAGTTGTTTCTAGCGGATAAGTTTCTCAATATTACTCCAAAAATCGAAGAATACCTACGCAAAAAGGTTGAGCGTGTGTATTCAGATGAAGCTAAGACTGGGATTTTCGAAGAAGAAAATCCCTTCTTCAATCACATCACAGACGATTTATTGGAGACTTCAGTAACACTAGCCAATCTCTGGAAAGAAGAGTTCAGCATTTCTGAAAATCTCAAGACTAATGATTTAATTTTCGTTCAGTTCTCCAAAGATGGCGTAGAGCATTTTGCTTTCTTGCGAATTGCCTTGCGAGAAACCTTGACCCATCTAGGCGGAGAAGTTGACAATCCAATCAAACTAACTCAAAACAATCTTCCTGGATTTGGAACAGGTGCTGACGAAGCCTTGGTGGTCAATCTTCAAAGCCGAAAATATCACCTGATTGAGAAACGCATCAAGTATAATGGAGCCTTTCTCAATTATTTTTCAGAAAATCTCCTCGCTGTAAATCCTAAAATTTCTCCAAAGAAATCTATCAAGGAACTAGAAAAAACAGCTCAAAAGATTGCCGAAACTTTTAACTCAGATGATTTCCAATTTCAATCTAAGGTCAAGTCAGCAATTTTCAATCATCTGGAAGAAAATAATGAACTTTCTCCTGAAAAATTAGCTAATGACCTATTTGATAACAATCTGACGGCTCGTTTAAGCTTTGTTGATCAAGTGAAAGAAGCAGTACCGGAACCTGTGCAATTTGATGAAATAGATGCTAGTCGTCAACTAAAACGTTTTGAAAACCAAAAACTTTCTCTATCAAACGGGATTGAATTAATTGTGCCAAATAGTATTTATCAAGATGCTGAGTCAGTTGAATTTATTCAAAACGACAATGGAACATACTCTATCTTAATCAAAAATATCGAGGATATACAAAGTAAATAATGTTTAAATTTATACGAAGAATGCTGGTGCTAGCAGTCTTCCTTTTCGCTGGATATAAAGCTTATCTGATTCGTCAGGATGTCAAACAAGTCATGACCTACCAACCTATGGTTCGCGAAATCTTGAATGAAGGAGATACCCCAGCAAACGAAGAGCTTGTGCTCGCCATGATTTATACAGAAACTAAGGGTAAAGAAGGAGACGTGATGCAGTCAAGTGAATCTGCTAGTGGCTCTACTGATACCATAAACGATAATGAAAGTAGTATTCGGCAAGGGGTTCAAACCTTGACAGAAAATCTCTATCTAGCTCAAGAAAGGAGTGGATGTCTGGACAGCCATTCAAGCTTATAACTTTGGACCTGCTTATATCGATTTTATCGCCCAGAATGGGAAAAAGAATACTCTTGTACTAGCTAAACAATACTCCAGAGATACAGTCGCACCTATATTAGGAAATACAACAGGGAAAACCTATCGCTACATCAATCCCATTTCTATTTTTCAGGGTGGAGAACTTTATGTGGACGGGGGAAACTATTATTACTCTAGACAGGTTCATCTAAATCTCTATATCATGAAAATTTTTAATCTATTTTAAGCATCTAGAATTTCTAGGTGCTTTTATAAGTTTTCTTTAAGAATACTTTAATATGCTAGACTAGAAAAGGAGGAACGTCTCATGCGAAAGAAATTCTTTCTGACTAGCGCTGCTGTTCTTTTGGCGGTTGCAACACTGCAAAGCGCCCAGGCAGCTACTGATGTTCAAAAAGTCATTGATGAAACTTATGTTCAACCTGAGTATGTCTTAGGTTCTTCATTAACGGAAGATCAAAAAAATCAAACACTTAAAAAACTTGGCTACGATGCCTCTAAAGATACAAAACAGTTGAAGACTATGACACCGGATGTCTACTCAAAAATTATGAATGTAGCGAATGATTCAAGTCTTCAACTTTATTCATCTGCAAAAATTCAAAAATTAGGAGAAAAATCTCCCCTTGAGGTCAAGATTGAGACACCTGAAAATATCACTAAAGTGACGCAAGATATGTACCGTAATGCGGCTGTTACCTTGGGTGTGGAGCACGCTCGTATCACCGTTGCAGCACCAATTCCAGTTACTGGAGAAAGTGCTTTAGCAGGTATTTACTATTCCCTTGAATCTAATGGTGTTCAGTTACCTCAGGAAAATAAAAACTTGGCTCAGGAGGAGTTAAAAGCCTTGTCAGACATCAATGATGAAAACAAGGACAAATCTGGCTATGATGCCAATAAACTCAATGTAGCTCTTGCTGATATCAAGTCTGCTATTGCTAAAGCTAAAGAGTCTAAAGGTGAGCTCACAGAGGATGATGTTCGTAAGATTGTCGAAGACACATTAAAAAATTATAAACTAGATCAGGTTATAACAGGAAATCAGATCAATGTCATCATTAACTTTGCCTTCAATCTTTCAAAGAGCGATATTCTTAATAACGAAGACTTTACTAAGACGCTAAAAGATCTGAAACAAAGTATCGTTGCACAAGCAGGTGATAGTTTCAGCAATATCGACCTAAACTTTGATGCCAATAAAGCTATTCAAGACGGTGGAAATATCCTTAGCTCAATTTGGCAAGCCATCCTCGATTTCTTCAAGAGTTTTGGTGCTTAGGTCAATTCATGGTATAATAGATGGTAACAGGATTGTTGCCGTCTTTTTTTGTCGGCTCATAGAAAGAGAAAATAATGTTAAAGAAAAATGATATTGTAGAAGTAGAGATTGTCGATTTGACACATGAAGGAGCAGGTGTTGCCAAGGTAGATGGCTTGGTCTTTTTTGTAGAGAATGCTCTGCCGACCGAAAAAATCCTTATGCGTGTTCTTAAAGTTAATAAAAAGATTGGCTTTGGTAAAGTCGAGGAATACCTGACACAATCTCCACATCGTAATCAAGACTTAGATTTGGCATACTTGCGTTCAGGTATTGCTGACTTGGGACATCTAGCATATTCAGAGCAACTCAAGTTTAAAACAAAACAAGTAAAAGACAGCCTCTATAAGATTGCTGGTATCACGGATATTGAAGTTGCAGATACACTTGACATGGAAAATCCCATCAAGTATCGTAACAAGGCTCAGGTTCCTGTTCGTCGTGTTAATGGTGTTCTGGAGACTGGTTTCTTCCGTAAGAATTCTCATGATTTGATGCCTCTTGAAGATTTTTATATCCAAGATCCAGTGATTGACCAAGTTATTGTAGCTTTACGAGATTTGCTCCGTCGTTATGACTTAAAACCCTATGATGAGAAGGAACAGTCAGGATTGATTCGTAACCTTGTAGTGCGTCGTGGTCATCATTCAGGTCAAATCATGGTTATTTTGGTGACAACTCGTCCTAAAATTTTCCGAGTTGAACAGTTGATTGAACAGGCCATCAAGCAGTTCCCAGAGATTGTGTCTGTCATGCAAAATATCAATGACCAAAATACTAATGCCATTTTTGGAAAAGAATGGCGGGTTCTCTATGGGCAAGATTACATTACGGACCAAATGTTGGGGAATAGCTTCCAAATCTCTGGACCAGCCTTTTACCAGGTCAATACAGAAATGGCAGAGAAGCTTTATCAAACAGCCATTGACTTTGCTGAATTAAAAGAGGACGATGTGGTGATTGATGCCTATTCAGGAATCGGAACCATTGGCTTATCTGTCGCTAAGCATGTTAAGGAAGTTTATGGTGTCGAAGTCATCCCAGAAGCAGTAGAAAATAGCCAGAAGAACGCAGAATTGAACAGTATCACCAATGCCCACTATGTCTGTGACACAGCTGAAAATGCCATGAAGAATTGGCTCAAGGAAGGTATCCAACCAACTGCCATCTTGGTCGACCCACCACGCAAGGGCTTTGACCGAAAGCTTTTGTCAAAGCAAGCGCTCAAACAGGAGCTGACCGCATTGCTTATATCTCATGTAATGTCGCCACCATGGCGCGTGATATCAAAACTCTATCAAGAGTTTGGGCTACGAATTGAAGAAAGTCCAGCCGGTGGATCTATTTCCGCAAACGCACCATGTTGAGGCGGTAAGTTTGCTAGTCAAGGAGTAAAACGACGAAGATTAGCATTTACTTCCGCCCATGCGATAGCTGTCCGTGATTGACAAGTGCTAGCACGCAGACAGAACGGAGATAGCGAACCGCTGAGTGTGTCGCTCTGCTCGTAAAAGCTTAGAAACCTTTGAACGAAAGGGATAATGAAAGCCTTGATTGCAAGGCTTTTTGCTTTATGGTGGGTAAGTATCAGAGTGAGAAAATTTTTGGAATGAGTAGAAGTGATAGCTAGAAATTATCAGTTTCTATTTCCATTTACCCTGTGGGTACGTGTTTGTTTCCATTGACAAGGAGTTTGTGGGAATAGAAATGTACCCACCTTGTTTGAATCAAGTGAAGTGTAGTTGAAGGAAATCTGTTGAAAGCAATACTTCATTTTACCGAATAAGTAATAATTTAGGCAACTTCAAATCGATTAAAAAAAACTATTTTAAAGGTTAAGAGTAGACAAAAATTGTCCACTCTTTTTTGCAAACTCAATTTATCAATAAATGAAATGAGGGAATGTAAAATGAAATATTTTGAGGTTGAGTTAGAAAATCCTGATGAATTTTTAAAACTACAAACAGAAGATTTTGTGAAAGCTAATCGCTTGCTACTAAGGAAGATAATCCAGAGCGTTACAGTCTATGAAGAAAACTTCGTCATATCCTTTAAATCTGGCATCGAATTGGAAGTATGAGTCTCATTCCATAACTTTTATATTGAACATATCATCTTGTTGTGTTATACTATAAATTGATATAAACAAAGATGTAGGAGGAACCGAAACTATGACAGCCTCAATGCGTTTAAGATAAGCTGGCAATAAAAAAAGCAGAATCTATACCCGATGATAGGCTTTTTTGTTGTGCTTATTTATACGATATTGAGCATTCATTAGTTACGGTGAGGATATTGGTTATTTAACTATACCTTTATTTAACTATGTCTTTAATATGAATGTTTCCAAATTGTATGTATGCAGACCAAAAGCCACATTGTGGGGTTTGGCCTGCATTTTTTATTGCCTAGAATGCTATTCAAAATAGAAATTCAAGCAAAATAATATGCAGGAGATAATATAAATGGAAAAATACAACAATTGGAAACGAAAAATTTTTATGCAATATGGGCAGGGCAAGCAGTATCATTAATCACTAGTGCCATCCTGCAAATGGCGATTATTTTTTTACCTTACAGAAAAAAACAGGATCTGCGATGGTCTTGTCTATGGCTTCATTAGTAGGTTTTTTTACCCTATGCGATTTTTGGGACCCTGCCATTGGTGTGCTAGTGGATCGTCATGATAGGAAGAAGATAATGATTGGTGCCGATTTAATTATCGCAGCAGCTGGTGCAGTGCTTGCTATTGTTGCATTCTGTATGGAGCTACCTGTCTGGATGATTATGATAGTATTGTTTATCCGTAGCATTGGAACAGCTTTTCATACCCCAGCACTCAATGCGGTTACACCACTTTTAGTACCAGAAGAACAGCTAACGAAATGCGCAGGCTATAGTCAGTCTTTGCAGTCTATAAGCTATATTGTTAGTCCGGCAGTTGCAGCACTCTTATACTCCGTTTGGGATTTAAATGCTATTATTGCCATCGACGTATTGGGTGCTGTGATTGCATCTATTACGGTAGCAATTGTACGTATACCTAAGCTGGGTAATCAAGTGCAAAGTTTAGAACCAAATTTCATAAGGGAGATGAAAGAAGGAGTTGTGGTTCTGAGACAAAACAAAGGATTGTTTGCCTTATTACTCTTAGGAACACTATATACTTTTGTTTATATGCCAATCAATGCACTATTTCCTTTAATAAGCATGGAACACTTTAATGGAACGCCTGTGCATATTTCTATTACGGAAATTTCCTTTGCATTTGGGATGCTAGCAGGAGGCTTATTATTAGGAAGATTAGGGGGCTTCGAAAAGCATGTATTACTAATAACAAGTTCATTTTTTATAATGGGGACCAGTTTAGCCGTTTCGGGAATACTTCCTCCAAATGGATTTGTAATATTCGTAGTTTGCTGTGCAATAATGGGGCTTTCGGTGCCATTTTATAGCGGTGTGCAAACAGCTCTTTTTCAGGAGAAAATTAAGCCTGAATATTTAGGACGTGTATTTTCTTTGATCGGAAGTATCATGTCACTTGCTATGCCAATTGGGTTAATTCTTTCTGGATTCTTTGCTGATAAAATCGGTGTAAATCATTGGTTTTTACTATCAGGTATTTTAATTATTGGCATTGCTATAGTTTGCCAAATGATAACTGAGGTTAGAAAATTAGATTTAAAATAAACAATATTGGAGGAATATTTATGTATCTTATTTTCATGTAACTCTTCCTGCTAAAATCGCAGGGTTTTCCCTGCATACAAGCAAATGAAAGCATGCGATTATAGACAGGAGGAAATGTTATGGAATTAATATTAAAAAGCAAAAAGACATTCGTGTGGAATTCAAAAGGACGCGATGTTTTAGATATAAATGAATTAGAAGTATATGATTATGACCGTATTGGTTTAGTAGGAGCAAATGGTGCTGGAAAAAAAGCACTTTTACTCAGGGTACTTTTTAGGAGAATTAACTCCCCCAGGATGTAAAATGAATCGTCTGGGTGAACTTGCCTATATTCCCCAGTTGGACGAAGTAACTCTGCAGGAGGAAAAAGATTTTGCACTTGTAGGCAAGCTAGGTGTTGAGCAATTAAATATACAGACCATGAGCGGTGGTGAAGAAACAAGGCTTAAAAATAGCACAGGCCTTATCGGCACAGGTTCATGGTATTTTAGCGGATGAACCTACGAGCCATTTAGACCGTGAAGGAATTGATTTTTCTAATAGGACAGCTAAAATATTTTACAGGTGCACTGTTAGTTATTAGCCATGACCGCTATTTTCTTGATGAAATAGTAGATAAAATATGGGAACTGAAAGATGGCAAAATCACTGAGTATTGGGGAAACTATTCTGATTATCTTCGTCAGAAAGAGGAAGAACGTAAGAGCCAAGCTGCAGAATACGAACAATTTATTGCGGAACGTGCCCGATTGGAAAGGGCTGCGGAGGAAAAGCGAAAACAGGCTCGTAAAATAGAACAGAAGGCAAAAGGTTCTTCAAAGAAAAAAAGTACTGAAGACGGAGGGCGTTTAGCTCATCAAAAATCAATAGGAAGTAAGGAAAAAAAGATGTATAATGCTGCTAAAACCCTAGAGCACAGGATTGCGGCCTTAGGAAAAGTAGAAGCTCCGGAAGGCATTCGCAGAATTCGTTTCAGGCAAAGTAAAGCATTGGAGCTCCATAATCCATACCCTATAGTCGGTGCAGAAATTAATAAAGTATTTGGGGATAAGGCTCTGTTTGAAAATGCATCTTTTCAAATTCCGTTAGGAGCAAAAGTGGCGTTAACTGGTGGTAATGGAATCGGAAAAACAACTTTAATCCAAATGATCTTAAACCATGAAGAAGGAATTTCTATTTCGCCTAAGGCAAAAATAGGTTACTTTGCACAGAATGGTTACAAGTACAACAGTAATCAGAATGTTATGGAGTTTATGCAGAAGGATTGTGACTACAATATATCAGAAATTCGTTCAGTGCTAGCATCTATGGGGTTCAAACAGAACGATATTGGAAAAAGTTTATCTGTTTTAAGCGGTGGAGAAATTATAAAATTGTTGCTTGCTAAAATGCTCATGGGTAGATATAACATCCTAATAATGGATGAACCCAGTAACTTCCTTTGACATACCAAGTTTAGAGGCTTTGGAAATACTAATGAAGGAGTACACTGGAACTATCGTGTTTATCACCCACGATAAACGATTACTCGAAAATGTAGCAGATGTAGTTTATGAAATTAGAGATAAGAAAATAAATCTGAAACATTAAATTTAAGGTAGTCGCTGGTCAGTATAGTCTGTTCTGGTTGGCGACTCCATTGTTAAAGAGTATAAAGACTTTAGATTTTATGAATATTAAAAAAATAGGAACAGTCAATTGAACTGCTCCTATTTTTTTCTGCTAAATATATTGTAGTTTTTCTTATATGTATAATGATAGATTAGCGGATTCTCATCTACGGTACTTACTTCAAATATGAAGAAGTGATCGCGGTTATCTCTGGACTTTTTCCTTATTGAGGACAAAGTAATTCTTACGTGAAGTCGCCATTGTTTTTTTAGGATATCATCAGTTAGGAAGGTCAATGGAATATTCATGTTAGAGTAGCGGTAGAAGTCACGTTCAAAATCTTGGTAGCTCTCGCTATAATAGTCCATTTGTAGGTGATTACGCTGAAACTCAAGCTGATTCATAGAGCACCTCCTCGACAAGTTCAATACTAATAATGTCTTTTAATTTCAAATTGATGTGACCTGTTGTAGTTTTTTTATCAAAAATGAAATCTTTGGTCAGACTTGGTATTGTTCCAGTGTAGGAAACACGCTTGTTTTTTTCAATCACTTGAATGCGTGTGCGTAGCTGCCCGGCGTATACTTGACTGAGGAGTAATAATTTCTTCTCTAGTGATAAGTCAGACATGTACGTTACTTTGTTTGTATCATCAGAGAGTGCTGATGCATGTTCAGATAGGAAAAAAAGCCCATCCATTTTTTTGCATCTTTTGTATCCTGGTACTCTCTTGCTGATTGAAATGGTAAATATGAACGGTCAATCATATCAAATCCTTTTCTATGCAGAGGCAAGGGTATTTTTTTATCAAATTGAATCGTAAAACCTTGAATTCCCCCACCTGTGTAACATTCTTTAAAGCGATTGATTACCTCAGTATAGATTATCACAGATGAGCTTTGTTGGCTTAATGCTAAATGTAAATTCCAATGGTAATCGGTTTTCAGATTTAGCATGTACTAGTCGTATCGATATTTCAGTTGTTTTGAGTTTTTCTCTGACGAAGTTTTTGAAGTTGCTGTTTCAACGATTCCATGTAAAAAAATCTTTCAAGCATTTCAATATCATTACATCCTTTGCTACGGATTTCTGAAAATTGTACTGTATTTTTTTCTTGTTTCATTTTAATCCCTCCAATCCACCCGCGGAATGACCACCGATAAGTTTACTGCTGTTCAATATTTCTGGAACCTTCAGTTAGGACGGTTCCTTTTTGTATGGCTAAAAAAACCAAACTGTTCTCTGACAACATCAATAGCTGTCTGAAGTCTATTATCTTTTTCAATTTGTTCTACATCATCAAAGAGTGATAGTAGAGTATAGCTTTCATCTACGAAGCCACTATAAGATACACCAATTTGTCTCACTGCACCAGAGGTGTATTTTTTCGGAATAATACAAGTACATGACTCACCATTGTTTTGGGGAGATTTGCGGGTTCAATTTTATTCTGAGCATTTATAGATTTTTTCATCTCAGTCCTAGAATAGCCAATATGAATAGAAACGACAGTAGTCAATACTAGGGCTACTGTTCCGTTCCACAGTATCATTTAAAAATCATTTTCACACCCTTTCGTCTATTAGTATAGAAGAAAGCTCTCAGCACACGTGGAGTGTGTAGTGTTGCTGGTAAAAGTGTAAAATCCTTTGTAACGAAAGGGATAATGAAAAGCCTTGAATGTAAAGGCTTTTTTTTGATATATGAGGAAGTATCAGACTGAGAGCAGACGTTGAGTGTTTTGGTCCGATAGGTGGTGTTATTGAGTTTTTATTTCCATTTACACGTAAGGGATACATTTATTACCAATGAGTATGGCTTTATGGGAATTAATGCGTCACCTCTTATATATGAAACTTAGGCAAGATTTGGTCTTGGGGAAATTAGTAATTGTTGTGATGACTTTCTTAACAAAGCTTGAGTTTTAATTCTTATAACATTAAGAGTAAAATTATGATTGTTTATTTGAAAATTTTATGATAGAATGAGATTGAAAAATTGATTCTTCTGTTATCGGGAATAGGGGTTCGACTCCCCTCCTCATCATTTGCTGCTAACCGATGTATCAGACTCCTCAACCTTATTTTTGTTGGTCACACAAGTGGCTGTAGAAATACTTATAGAATTAGTAAGTGATTGCTTATTCAATGTATTGAATATAATGGAGGGCAAGATTATGGTAACAATAATTTCGCAGGGTTCAAAATTTCTAATGTGTCTCGTCGCAGCGGTGAGGAGCTTCGGTAGCATTTATGCAAAGCTAGCGAGACACTACAAAAGAGTATTGCAAATAGTGGAGTACTTTTTTGTAGTGTTATATAGATTGTGATTATGTTTTGACTGACGCTTTTTTAAATGTGTTAATAAGTGATAGTATTAGTCCTGATATAAAGGATGTGATGCTTTCGTAGACTGAACTTTTGATGTTCTTAATGTGAGAAGGTTAGATTAATACAGTATTTTGGGGTAAAACTTTATACAATTATAAAAATTCTCAGGGTGGCTATATAGTCATCCTTTTATTAGTTTATATACTGGTATTGTAAATTTTAAGTAAGGAGTCAATACTATGAAATTTATGCATTAAGACAAATATAAAAAAGCAAATTGCATTGTAAAACATGTACAATCTAAGTACTTAACGCATATGTGTGATAGATTTCTAGAAGGTACAGTCCGAAATTAATTTCAAAAGAGCTAAGAGAACAGGAAATACCAGGTTGCACAGGTAAAGCAAGGTGGTGCCCAAGTGCTATATGGAAAATACTTCAAAATGAAAAATACAAGGGTGATGCTTTGCTTCAGAGAACCTATACCGTTGATTTCCTGAAGAAGAAACGAATTGATAATGATGGACAAGTTAATCAATATTATATCGAGCAAAATCATTAACCAATCTTAGATAGAGAGAAGTGAGAGATTGTTCAGTTAGAAATATAGTGGATTGAAATAAGATATGAACAAAGAGATTAGGAAAGTCAAATTAATTTCTAAACATGTTTTAGAATCCTTAGCGTATTATTCTAGGTTCAATAAACTATAGAAAGAAGATAGAAATTTAGAGAACAACATAAGAACCTATTTTATATCATGCAGAAAGAAAACAATCCCTTTACAACAAAAGTATTTTGTGCCGAATGTGGTTTAGCATTTGGTAGAAAAAATTGAACTACAAGTCGAGGTAAACGTAAGGTATGGCAGTGTAATAATCGATATAGGATTAAAGGACAGGTTGGATGTTTAAACAATCATATCTATGAGGAAATGCTCGAGAAAGCCTTTATGAAAGCAGTTGGACTACCACAAGAACAAAGAGATGATGTGGTAGCTAAGCTTCATAAGCACTATGCGAAGCAAATGTATCACTTACTTGATTTAGTTAAATTTGAAAGAACTACCATAAACTAAGTTTTAGATTACATCAGTATTTCAGAAAATTGGAAATTACAGTAGCCTTCCTTGAAGAAAATGGAGTAGAATTATAGAGACCGTGACTGAGAGGTTACAATCTTTATATGGTTTTATGGTATAATTGACATACTATTATAATTTAGAGGTAATAATAATTTGCAGACGTTAGTTGAATTTGTAGCAGTTGCAGAGGAAAAAGTTGTTGATAATTTCGATAATTACATGATGGAATTTCAAAATTTCTTGGTCGAATCAGGAGTAATTGATGCTGAGGATGTAGATAAACAATTTTATAGCCTAACTGAAGTACCACTTTATGTTATTGATTTTCATTCTGAAGAGTACATTTGGAAAATTGGTGTCGAATTCAGTACCTATGAAAAAAATTATGAACTGATGGTTTCAATTCAAAGCGAAAATTATATAATTAGTATAGAAAATGAATATCTTGAGCGATTAAAGAGAATAGTCAAAAAAATTTTATAAAAAAACAAAGCATAAGAAAATATTTTTGGCTATATGATTCTGAGTCCGAATTTTTAGCAACCGATTTATACCCTAAAGTTTTTACTGTCGAAAATTTAGCTAGAAAATTTATTACATTGGTAATGAATCGAAAATTTGGTATTCATTGGTGGATACTTGTATCATTAAAAATTCAAGAAAAACACAAAATTAGATTTGGTAGTTACAAAGCAATAATTGATAATTTCAAAGATGTAGATGAAAGATTGATGTCTATTGATACAGGTGATTTGCTTGATATATTTTCAAATAAAGTGATGAAGTGGGAGGCTTCCGAGGAAAATATCATGGAATTGACTCAACCTAATTTACATTTGGAAAATTTGGCTAGAATTTTACAAAGACAGCAAGTTGTATATAGTGATTGGTGGCAAACGATTTTTTCTCCTCTTTTACCAGAAAGTTTTATAGCTGACTTCAAAGAATTTGAATTGAATCGAAATCATATCGCTCACAATAAATTGATAGATAAATCAGCCTATAAAAGTATATTACATTCAATAGATGTTGTTCAGGAAGCTTTACTATGTGGTATACAAAAGATGTCATCAGAGTTAAAATCGGAGGAGGTGCGCAAGGAAGAAGCGTTTGAATATGAATTATTATTACAGGAAGAGTTAATGTCGGAAAGAATTCTTGAATTAAAGCAAAGTGAGAGTGGGGTAATAACTCGAAATAGTAATCAGATTCTTGCTCTATTCAATGATGAATTGAGTCGACTTTATGATTCGATTGAAGAATCCTTCAGATTCAGTGAGTATTTGAATTTCAGCGATTATTCTGAACTAAAGAATTGTAATTCAAATAGTGTTATATTCGAAATTCAAAACAAAATTGATGGTTTCGTAATTAGCTTTGAGGCTAATACTGATATTAACGACTATGAAGGTTCCCAAAGTTTTCTATATTTAGATTATAAAAAAGACGGAAGTCCAAGTTTAGAAGAAATTGGAAGCGTGTCATATAATTATGGTGAGGTTGAATTCAATGAGTTTCAAGGTAATTATATGCCTGTCCAAATGGATGGTATTTCAGAGCACGAGATGTCTAGACTAGGTGAAAAAATAGTTGATATAATAAATTCTGAATTTACAGATTATAAGGAAATAGCGGAAAGTTCCAAATATTCTATTATTAAAGATGGGGGCTCTGATCCTATTTTAGATTTACCTTGTCAAGAGTGTGGAGAGGAATGGATATGTGTTAATGAAACTATCACAGATTTAGGTAGATGTTTGAACTGCGGAGAAATTAATGAAGTAACAGAGTGTGAGCGTTGTGGTCGCAATGATTTGGGTTCACCAAGTGAAGATATTCCATTTTTATGTGAGGATTGCTGGAATTATTATGAAGAGGAGTAGATATTTTCGTTCAATAAAATAATCTTAAAGAGAAGAACGATTTTTTCATTTGATATTATTGGAAGACACTGTCAGTTCACGTTTAGGCGGTAGCGTTATTGCAAAGAGTAAAATCGTAAAACTATCATCTTAAGCAATGTTACAAACAGTTGGAATTTAAGGAGAGAAAAATGATTTTAGAAACAGAAAGACTGATTCTTCGCCCATGGGAAGAAAGAGATGCCAATAATTTATTTCAATATGCCAGTAATCCAGAGATTGGTCCGATTGCAGGTTGGCCTGTACATACCAGTGTTGAAAACAGTAGGGAGATTATAAAAAATTATTTTTCAGCACCTGAAATATACGCCATCGTTTTAAAAGAAACCATGCATCCAGTCGGTAGCATAGGATTGATGATCGGCTCTGCAAGTGATAAAGGTATTCCTGATACTGAGGCGGAGATTGGTTACTGGATAGGAGTTCCGTATTGGGGTCAGGGACTGATACCAGAAGCCGTTCGTGAAATTATGAGACATGGATTTGATGACCTGAATCTGGAGAAACTGTGGTGCGGATATTTTGATGGTAATACAAAGTCACAGAGAGTTCAGGAAAAATGTGGTTTCCGTTATCATCATACAAAAGAGAACGTTCCATGTGCATTGGAAGGAGGAGTTCTTCGCACAGAACATATAACCTGTCTATCAAAGCAAGAGTGGATTTCATTTAAGTAGATCGCAGTTTTTCGAGGTAAACGCTTTCAAGGATAACCTTATGCTATCGTTAAAAAGTTTATAGAACAGACCTACCTGGCATAATTAGTGTTCGCTCGTTTCATGTTGAGGTCGTATCACTGCTTGTACGAGCTGATACTTCAGCGAAGTAGAAGCAAATGTTCGCCCATAGGATAGGACTCGTAGAATGAGGAGGGAAACCAACGAAATGATACGGTAAGTCCGAACCGACGAGTGTGTGGCTCTGCTCTTCCAATCTGAGACAGTCGAAAAGTAGAAGGGGATGGTATTGGTATCAATCATTGAGTAACAAAGTAACAGCATGATTCGAAACATTTGCTTGTAATTTGCGGAGGAACATCAATATGGATGGAATAACAAATGATTCTATAAAAACGGCTAAACTAATGAAACAATTATGGCCCCAATTGACCGATAAAGAAGCTATTGATGAAGTAAAAAAATATACGAATGGCAAAAATACTGCAATCTTTACTGAAGTTGAAGGTGACACAATTGTAGGTCTAGCACTATGTTCACTCAGATTTGATTATGTTGAAGGTTGTAAATATAGTCCTGTTGGATTCTTAGAAGGGATTATTGTCGACGAGGAATATCGTTTAAAGGATATTGCTAAAAATCTCTGTACAAAATGTGAGGAATGGGCGAAAAATAAAGGATGTAAGGAATTTGCAAGTGACTGTACTTTAACGAATACCGATTCTATAAGATTTCATCTCAATATTGGATTTCAGGAGGCAAATAGAATTATTCATTTTAAGAAGAAATTATAATTTCAGAACGTGGTCAAAATTTATGTACCTTTAGAAAGTGTGAAAGATTGGACGAACAAATTTTTTTGATGGGTGGAAATCCGCCGATAGAGAACTATACGATTGTTAATAAAATTGTGTCATCAAGGAAGATCGAAAGAATTGTCATTTTTACAGTTTATCGAGAAAATTGGGAACCTTATATGAAAAAGTACACGGAAGTTTTCCAAAATCAATTTCCTAATCTAAACACTGATTACTTACTTTTGGACACTGAGCTGATTGATTTTGATAGCTATTTAGATGCTAATCTAATTATTATCGGTGGTGGAAATACGGAAAAGTATTTAGCTACTTACGTCAATCAGCAGTTCAAAAATTATATCGATCGTATGCTGAATAAAGGGGCGAAAGTTATGGGATTTTCTGCAGGAGCCTTATTATTAGGAGAAAAGGTCTATATCTCACCTAATGATAATTCAGATCATCAGATAAAGATAAAAAATGGGTTGGGACTTTTTAGTCAGTTTTTAATTAGTGTCCATTATGATTCATGGAATGATAAAGCTAATAAGGATAGAGCAGAAGAACTTGTTGATGTTCCCATAATTCCACTAAATGATCATTCCTGTCTTGTATTGGATAAACTTGGAAATATCATAGAGAAAATTGACTAGTTTTAATCATGCGAATCTGAATCTACGAAACTAAAGTATTGATGAAATGGATAGATTACTAGTGAAAACTGCAAAAAGTGTTGTGAAATGAATCGGAGAGTGCTTGATGGATTTTAGTAGTAAGATGGCCATAAATAAAGGCTGGTCAGATGATAAAAATATTGTGTGACAGATCAAAATCAGCAAAAATATTTCTTGCGTGTTTCTGATAAGGAGAAGTTAGATTCTAAAAAATTTGAATTTGATATGATGGAGAAAGTAGCTTCTCTTGGAGTTCCGATGTGTAAACCAATTAGCATAGAACTCTGCGATGACGAAGTACATTCTTTACATGAATGGATAGACGGGAAAGATGCTCGAGAAACCATTTTAACTTATTCGAAAGAACAACAATATACTTATGGAGTAGAAGCAGGAAGAATCCTTCAAAAAATTCATTCACTTCCTGTTACAGAAGTTCGTAAAGATTGGGAAAGTTTTTTTAATCGAAAAATTGATGATAAAATCTCCAAATACAAAGAATGCCCCGTCCAATATGAAAATGGTCAGATCTTTATTGATTTTTTAAATGCAAATCGAGAATTGTTGAAAGATAGACCTCAGGTTTTCCAACATGGAGATTATCATATCGGGAATTTCATGATTGGTGAAGATCGTAAAATTTATGTCATTGACTTTGATCGATTTGATCTTGGAGATCCTTGGGAGGAATTCAATCGTATTGTATGGTCTGCTCAAGTCTCTCCCTCTTTTGCGTCAGGTATGATAGATGGATATTTTGATCATAAGGTTCCAGATTTATTTTGGAAACTTCTTGCCATCTATATTCTAAGTAACTTAGTGGGAGCACTTCCCTGGGCTCTACCTTATGGAAACGAAGAAATAGCAGTAATGCAAAATCAAGCGAAGGAAATTTTAGAATGGTATGATGATATGAAGCAAATCATTCCTAGTTGGTATTTGATTGAGAAAAAGGCTGAATAATAAAAGAGTTGATTAAAGAAGAACTTGATGGTTGGGACGTTAAGAGTAAACTGATTGCACAAGTTTACAAGTTAGCAAGTAAATTTATCAAGTGACAATTATCAGCTATAAACTTGGAAAAATGGTAACTATAAAATAGTTTTATTCTAAAGTTTAAGTTTAAACAACAACTCTATCCCTTTCGTTCTTTAATATAGGAGTATGCTAGCACAACGCGTTGAGGCGGTATCACTGCTTGTACGAGCTGATTCATCAGTGAAGTAAAAGCAGATGTTCCGCTGTTTCGGAGAATTGTATACAACAATAAATATATATATCAAGCGAGAACTATTTTATATGGTTCTTGTTTTTTGGCGTTTAATGAGGAATTATGTAGAAAGAAATGCGGTCGTCACGCTATACCGTGATTTCTTATCTAGTCCTATAAATGGAACTGGATATTGTTGAAGCAACAGCTTTGATAGCTGATTCGGAAAAGAGTGGCTTGGTTCAAATCCAACCAAGTGGTGAACTGGAGATATAAGAGTGTGGATGTATCTCATGAGACGGATTACAGAAAACAATACCAAGCGTCTGAGCGCAATTAGAAACTCCCAAAGATTCTCTTTGAGGATGAACGACATAAGGGAGGACATGAAACTGAAAGTCAAGGTGGCTTATGCTCTTCTTAAAGCCCTCATAGAGCTGTCTCTTAGTAGTGATTAGGAGGAACAATCCCTATTATACCAATTGGCTTAGAAATACGGGTAGTACAGCTAGTCTCTCACAGCTCTTTCTAACCGACTGGGAGGGTAATTCAGGAGACAAGTTACTAGAACGCGAGACCAGAGAGACAGAGTGGTATTAGCAGATTAAGAAGGTTTTTTGTCAGCTAAACGGAGGCACAACACAAAGTGATTCTAAGGATTTGGAAAGTGTTTAAAGGGAGCTTTATGATAACTCGATTCCAGGAGGTAGCGATGGTATTGTTATTCCTATGGCCAGCGTACTTTAGGAGTAGCAGCTCGCATCAACCAGTTAGGACTAAAACTCAAGGGCAGCAATGGGGAGAAGATTCCTATAATCAACACAATGGACACTGGTCAAAACTGGGTGAAAACCGCTGCAATTCTGGTTGGTGAAACAGTCTCTATTTCAAGGGATGAGATTATTATCTCCTTTGTCGGTAGTAGTAATGGAACCTTTTTCCTTATGATCATGAGTCTTTTGTCAAGGAGGTCTATCCAGATGATTCATTTCTGGTATCGGAAACTAATGTCGATGGCAAACGGTTTTCTCATGCAGATAGTGCCATGAATTTTGTTTATAAGACGAAATAGAGAATCTTTACTTGAAATTTTGTAATATTTTGGTGACTTATAGTTTATGTAATTTGTTTTTTATTATCAAAAAACTTGTGTTTTATCATTTAAAATGATAAAATACAAACAAAATGATAAAAAGGAAAAACAATGAATGTTAAAAAGATAATTTCTATTTTTCAATCGTTTTATATTAATGTAAGTGTTGAAAAAATAGCTTTAACTTTACCAATCAGTTTTGAAAAAAGATTTCAATATGCCAAAATGAAGTTTAATAAGGAGTCGTTTTTATTGATTAAAGAAAAGCGAAGAGGAAGTTTAAACTCATTTGTTACTCAAGCTCGTACTATGGGTAGAAAAGCTAGCATGGATGTTATTCTGGTGTTTTCAAAGCTATCAGACAATGAAAAAAAACAACTCCTTCAAGCTAGAGTTCCTTTTGTAGACTTCAAGGGAAATCTCTTCTTCCCTCCATTGGGATTAGCATTGAATGCTAATAATGATGTTGAAGTATGTAAGGAATTAACACCTAGTGAACAATTAACTTGGATTGCCTTTTTATTGACAAAAGGTCAAAAAGTAGTAGATGTTGATTTGCTTTCACAGATAACTGGACTGCCAAACTCAACAATTTATAGGTGTTTGAGAACTTTTAAAACTTTAAATTGGTTGAACAAGCCAAATAAACTTTACACATATAATGCATCAAAGAAAGAATTATTCTTAAAATCAGAGTCATTTTTATTTAATCCCATCAAAAAGCGGCTCTTGTTGTCAGATTTTGATCTAAAGAAGATACAAACTGATTCTAGGCTTTTATACGGTGGTACTTATGCTTTATCCTATTTGACTTTTTTAGCTGAATCAGATGAAAATAGTAGCTATGTCATATCACTGAGACAATTCAATAAATTATCCTTGCCACTTTCTCAGCATGTTTTAGAAGGCAAGGTATTAGAGATATGGCGATATAGTCCTTTTGTGTCTGAATTTTGGAACGATTTTAAGGAAACTCAAGATGGGCAGTTTGTTGATCCTATTTCTCTTTATTTGACCTTAAAAGATGATGATGATCCACGTGTGGAGGAAGAGATTGAATCACTAAAAAATAATATATTACAGTATCTAGGAGAAGACGATGCCAGCTAATACGAAAGCTATTTTTCAAGAAATGTTTGCGAATTTTCAAGACTATTACGTTTTGATTGGAGGAACTGCAACCTCTATTATACTGGATTCGCAAGGATTTAAAAGTCGAACAACAAAAGATTATGATATGGTAATCATTGATGAATTAAAAAATAAGGAATTTTATGATACCTTAAATCACTTTTTAGAATTGGGAGAATATAAAGGAAGTCAGAAGGATGAAAAAGCACAGCTATTTCGATTTACAACAAATAAACCTGACTTTCCTTCTATGATTGAATTATTTAGTATTTTACCAGAATACCCATTAAAAAAGGAGGGGAGAGAAATCCCCTTACATTTTGATGAAGATGCTAGTTTGTCAGCCTTATTATTGGATAAGGATTATTATAATATATTGGTACATGAAAAAGAATACGTTCAGGGATACTCGGTGTTGAGTAATCGTGGTTTAATTATTTTCAAGGCTAAAGCTTGGTTAGATATGAAAGAACGCTCTGCAACAGGTACTCAAGGTTTAAGTAAAGCTATTAAAAAACATTTGAACGATATTACTCGATTAACAGCTTTATTATTAGGGAGTGACAAACTGTCAAATATAACCTCTAGTGACACGGTGAAAGCAGATATGCACCGTTTTGTGATAGAACTTGAGTCTGTGATATCAACTATTCCTCAAAATGATGATATTTTATTGAATCGGAATGAAGTTTTTTTGAAATTTTGAAAGATTTTCTAGATAGTTAAAATTAATTGTAATCACATAGATATATCGAAATGGGCACACTTGGTTGTGTTCCGGCATATGATAGATATTTCGTTTCTGGAATAAGATCACAAAAGATTGCAAGTGGAACCTATAACATTAAATCTATTTTACAACTAGTAGATTTTTATGAAAAAAACATAGAACAGTTAGATTCAGTTCAAAAGAATTTTAATGTTGCTGATATGCTATATCCTCAAATGAAAATACTTGATATGGGATTTTGGCAGATTGGTTTTGACTTAGATAATAAATAACTATTTACGTCTAAATCTGGAGCTAACTAATGGATTTACTTTTAAATGGTGTGTTTAACCTTACAGAAAAAAGTAAAGAACAATAGTAAAAGGTAATTTACCGAAAAAGATTTTTGTAATTCATAGAAAACATAGTAACTATGAATTTGAAGAGATCGTTTTTGATTGAGAATCAATTTTCATTGAATAGCTTTTAGATAATTAGCTTTCAGAGTATGGTATGCTACATATTAATTTTATTATTAGGGAAAGCGACTAGAAAGCATCGTATTAAGATATTTTTACATAGATAATATTGCATTTTGAATTATAACAAAGGAGTACTAACATGGCGAAATATACCGACGAAGATATTAGGAAATTAAATAAAATCACATTAAAAATTGCTGGTGATTATTTAGGTATAAGTTCACAGGCAGTTGCTATAGGTCTTAGAAATAATCTTCTTCCAATTGGTTTTGCTATTCATAACGAAGAAAGAGACAGACGTTTCACTGAGAGTTGGTCATATCATATTATCGCTGAAAGAATGATTTCTTACAACCACGGTAAGCTATCAGAGATCCGTGTTGAGAATATTGAAACTAGTTTAGATAAAATTATAGAGGAATTTAACGCTTTAAAACAAGATTTACTTTTTATATTAAGCGAAAATGCAGAAGTGAAGAATTAGAAGTTTTTGAATTTGCATTTTCGCTTGGTAAATATAAAAACGGTGATGTAAAGTATAAAGGTAAAGGTGTTTCAAATGAGGATGATAAAGACCTTCTCTAGAGAAGAACTCTATGAAGAAATCTGGGAGATAAGTGCAAAACAAGTTTCATTGAAATATGATTTAAGCTATTCAGACTTACTCAAGAAATGCAAAGAACTTGAAATCCCAATTCCAAAGAGTAGTTATTGGTATCGTAAGAATACTGGACAAGATTTAAGTGAACTTATTGTTCCATTACCACAAAATGACGTAAATGAAGTTAATATTGATAGAAAAAGTCTAAAGAACAACAGAATAAAACCTGCTAAACATAAAGAGGAGAGTTCGGAAGATAAAAACGGAGATACTGTTAAACTTGATACAACTAGTATAAGAAGTTCATTATCATTTTTAGAGGACGATAAAATAGAGCTTATTATCGAAGCCGTTTCAAACCTAAACCAGTCTCCAAATAAGAGATTACATAAATCTGTAGCTAATCTAAGAGATAAAATCGCAGAGTGGAATAAGAGGGAAAAAGCTGCTTCCTATCCTTACTTTGATTCTAGACACAGATATAATGATTTAAAAGAACCTAAATTTGTAAAAAATATTTCAGTAAATTCTCTTCCACGTTTATATCGCTTTTTAGATACACTAGTTACTGTAATTGAAAGAATCGGTGATAATGTAACTTCAAATTGGGATATTCAAATTGATAAGGATATTGTTCGTTTTGAAGTTATAGAATCAACAGACAAAGTAAGTCATGAATTAACAAAAGAAGAAGCAAAAGAACTAGCAGAGTACAATGATAGCGTTAAGTTTAATAGATATGCTTTTAAACCAAGAATAAAGAAGTATGACTATATTCCAAATGGAAAATTTCGATTTAAGATAATAGATGGTAAATACATTAAAGATACTAAAGAATTCACACTTGAACAATCAATCCCAGAAATAATCGTTTTAATTTACCAAGAGTATTATAAAGTTAAGAACTTACGACTTGAACGTGAAGAGAGAGAAAGACTATACGAAGAAGAACAAGAGCGAAAAAGAAAATTACAAAATAGAATCGAAGAAGAGAAGAAGCGAACAATGTCTCTTCTGAATATGCTAGAAGATTTTCAAACAGCAAATGATTTAAGACTGATGGCTGATAAACTGGAGATAGTAGGGAAACTTAGTAAAGAGAAAATTGATTGGATTAGATCCAAAGCTGACTGGATTGACCCAATAGTTTCTTCAACAGACGAATTACTAGGAATTAGAAATCATGAAAATTCTAGAGAACAAAAAGAACAATATCTAAGTGAGAAAAAGTACTACTGGTAAATTTTTCGTTAAAACATTTTAGCGAAGCGATAATGAAAAGCCTTGATTTTAAGGCTTTTTTGCATTTTCCTATAAAGAACTTGACATTATTAGTTACTTCCACTACAATAGAATTACATACCATCGGTATGATAGAAAGGGACTAAAATGGCAAGGAATAGAAACTCACATGAAACTAGAAAAAAAATACTAGAGGTCTCTAAAAACTTATTTTTAGAAAAAGGATTCGATAATACGTCAATCCAAGATATCATAGATGGCTTAGGTGGATTAACAAAAGGTGTTATCTATCATCATTTTGAGTCTAAATATGATATACTTCAAACAATCATTAGCGAAAATAATCAAGAAATTTTAAATTATAATTGGAGAGGAAATACTGGATTAGAAAAGATACAAAATTCTTTGATGGACTCTTTCTCTAATTTTGAACACCAAAGGCTAGTATACTCTGCCTCAATCATGCTAAGAAGTCCACGTTTGTTAGGGGAGCAGTATCTAGGTCTATTTTCTGATTTTTTACCCGAAATTAGAGAAAAAGTTTACGAAGGAGTTGAAGATGGGTCTATTAAAACAGAATATCCAGAAGAGCTAGCAGATTTAATTGTTTTAACACTAAATATTTGGATTGGTTTTCAAATTTCCGTTTTTTCATTAGTAGAATTAAAGCGCAAAATGAATTTCATTAAACTTGCTTTTGAAGGTCTAGGGGTACAGTTAATTTCTGATGAAATGATGGAGGTGATTTTCAACTTATTCGATCACTTAAAAAAATAGTAAATAAGTCGTCGCATGACATTCTTGTTAATACTAATTTCTATTTATGTATTATCAATTGAATAAATTATCTTACATAATTTATAATTTAAAAATAACATACTTTAAGTGTGTTATTAAAAATCTATTATACATACCGTAGGTATGTTTGTTTTTAGTATATACATACCGATAGTATGTATAGTGACATTGTCTGAAGAATAAGCTTTATTTTTTTAAATATTTGTCGAGATTAGTCTGAATAGTTTATTCTTTATTTACGCTTTGGAGGAAATAATCTATGTTGTCGCTTATTAAAATTGAATTAAATAAAGTTTCTAAATCTACATTATTTTTTTAGCCTGGTTGTGTACTATATTTATAGTGTTAGGTATTACAGCAATCATTATTATGGGTTTAGGTACTGACAATAAACTAGGAGAATTCACTGGACAGGATTCTAATGTTATTAGAATTACTGGTAAATGGGAAGGTTGGGCAATTGTAGCTTCATTGTTTTCATCTTTATTTACAAAAGCAGCATTTTTGATTTTCGAATCTTATTTATTATCTACGATTATTATTGATGAATTTAAACGAAGAACAATTTTTCAGTTGTTTTCTTACCCTATTTCTAAAATAAAGTTACTTTGGGGAAAAATTCTTTCAGTCATTCTAATAGCATTTATTGCCCATTTTTCTGCACATTTAGTGATTCAATTATTCATTAGATTCATGGCTGTTGTAACTGAATCTAGTTATATCCCTCTAGCTAGTCAATTAATTAACTTAGCTGGAATAACGTTTGCGACAGTACTAATAGGGTTACTACCATTTGTTTTAGGTATGATTAAGCATTCAACAGCTATAACAATGCTTACAGGACTTGGTTTAGCAGCATTACTTTCAAATGTAAGTCCAGGAAGTTTATCTAATAATATTGCTGATAACTTATTCTTTTTGATATTTGCAAGTTTCATAAGTTTAATGATTACTTCATTTTCAATTTTTAAAATTTCAAGACAAGATATTAGTATCAAGTAGCATACCTAAGTTTAATTGAAGGAAAGTGATAATTCCTTAATGATTTCTATAAAAAAAGAGACTGTATAAATTAGTATTTATGCTCTGGGAGAAAAAAATTCTTGCATTTAAAACTGGTATAGAAAGAGAGATAGAAATGAGAAATATTGTTGAAATAAAAGAAGTTTTTAAAACAATTGATAAAGAAGAAATTTTAAGTGGTATCAACCTTCAAATTGCTGAAGGAGAAATCTATGGTTTTTTAGGACCGAATGGTGCTGGAAAAACAACGTTAATGAAATGTATGTTATCCTTATCAACAATTACATCAGGTAGTATTGAAATTTTTGGGAAAAATCTACACGAACACAGAGAAGAAATCCTAAGTCAGATTGGAAGTATTATTGAATCACCAATTTTTTATGATAATTGCACTGCAAAAGAAATTTTGGAAATTCACGCTCAGTATATGGGGAAAAATATTACTGAATCAGATGTAATAAGAGTCTTAAGAATGGTCGGATTAAAGAATACGACTAAAAAAGTAAAAGATTTTTCGTTAGGAATGAGGCAAAGGCTTGGTTTAGCTCGTGCCTTTCTAACAAAACCTAAATTGTTAATTTTAGATGAGGCAATCAATGGTTTAGATCCAATAGGAATTCAAGAAATTCGAAATCTTTTGTTGTCGCTTTCTAAGGAGCATGGAATTACAATACTAATATCGAGTCATATATTATCGGAAATTTCACAGATAGCAGATAAAATTGGTTTTATCAAAAATGGAGAAATTGTAGAACAGGTCTCTATGAAAGAGATTAGGAGAGAGAATATTAACTTAGAAGAATATTTTATGTCTCATTTTCTAAATGAAATTAAGAATTATGAGGTAGATTAAGGATGAAACAATTGATAAAGAATCATCAGAAGGCTTTTTATGCTTTCATGATATTTAATATACTGGTCCCTTTAACTAATATTGCTTTTGCTTATTCTATTAAAGGGATTATTGATAGTGGTATGTCCCAAAATGAAAATGCCTTAACTCAAGCGGTACTAGTAGGAGCTAGTGTTATTTTCATATATGCAGGGCTCAACTTTATATCTCTTCGATTGAAAAATAGACTTGTTAGGCAAATCATGTCAAGATACAAAAATAAGGTGTTCCAATCTATTTTAGATAGGGATTATAGAGACTTTTCTAAAGAAAAATCAGGGAAATTTATTTCTGTATTAACCGAAAATATGAAGAAAATTGAGCAAGATTATCTACACCAGTATTTTAATATTTCAAAAAACCTTTCCTTAATGATTTTTTCGCTCCTAGCTATGTTTATAGGTAATTGGTATTTGACCTTATTGGTTATCATTGCTAGCATTATTCCAATGATGATTTCTGGATTCATTGGACAAAAATCAGCTTATCTTCAAAAGAGTGCCATGATTGCCGATCAGAAGTATTTAGCTAAGGTTAAAGATATTTTAGCAGGGTTTCTAGTTATAAAAAGTTTTAATGTGAAAGAGGCTATCCGTCAAGATTACAGAAATGAAAGCGAAAAATTGGATGAGATATATTTTATGAAAGGAAAATTTGATGTCTTAGCTAATGTTATTTCGCAGCTTTCGGGGATGATTGTTTTTTTAGTAGCCTTTGGTGGAGGAATGTATCTTGTTTTTAATGGCTATACCACAATTGGAAGTGTAACAGCTATTGTTCAACTGGTCAATTTTGTAGTAATGCCACTAAATGAAGTTGGTATGGGAATGAGTAAATTCCGTGAAGGTCAGGCAACACTAGATGCATTTGAGGTAAAAGATGTAATCGAACTTCAAACTGGTAAAATGAAAGAATATTTCGATGATGTTATTTCTTTTTCAAATATAGATTTTTCTTATCCTAATACTGAAGAAAAGATTTTTAATCATTTATCTTTGAAGATTAAAAAAGGGGAAAAAATTGCAATTGTAGGAATGTCAGGGAGTGGAAAATCAACTTTGCTCAATCTATTGCTGCGTTTTTATGATGTAACAAGTGGACATATTTCAATTGATAATCAAGATATACAAGCTATTTCAGCAGAGAGTCTTTATAACTTGATGACGATTGTTCAGCAAGATATTTATATCTTTGATGATACTTTAAGAGCAAATATTACTCTTAATCAATCCTTCACTGATAAGGAAATAAAGAAAGCTGTACAGCAGTCAGGTCTGGAAAGTTATGTTTTAGAAAATGAATTAGGTCTACAAGCTTTATGTGGAGAGAATGGATCAAATTTATCTGGCGGACAAAAACAAAGAATTAGTATTGCGCGCGCCTTGATTCGAAAAACACCAATCTTATTATTGGATGAGGCTACTTCATCTTTGGATAATCAAGTAACTACTGAAATTGAAAGTTCAATCTTGGATATTCAAAATTTGACTGCACTTGTAGTAACCCACAAGTTGAATGAGAACATTTTGAAAAAATACGATAGAATTCTCTTTATGAAAGATGGCGTTATTGTTGAAGATGGTTCTTTCAGTGATTTGATGGATAGGAGAGGTGAGTTTTATAAGTTGTTTGAGTTGAGTGTGTAATTCTCTTTCATTTTATAGTATAATTTTATAAAACGCTCTATCACTTTCGTTCTATAATATAGAAGTATACTAGCACCACACGTTGAGGCGGTATCACTGCTTGTACGAGCTGATACTTCAGCGAAGTAGAAGCAAATGTTCGCCCATAGGATAGGACTCGTAGAATGAGGAGGGAAACCAACGAAATGATACGGTAAGTCCGAACCGCCGAGTGTGTGGCTCTGCTCTTCCAATCTGAGACAGTCGAAAAGTAGAAGGGGATGGTATTGGTATCAATCATTGAGTAACAAAGTAACAGCATGATTCGAAACATTTGCTTGTAATTTGCGGAGGAACATCAATATGGATGGAATAACAAATGATTCTATAAAAACGGCTAAACTAATGAAACAATTATGGCCCCAATTGACCGATAAAGAAGCTATTGATGAAGTAAAAAAATATACGAATGGCAAAAATACTGCAATCTTTACTGAAGTTGAAGGTGACACAATTGTAGGTCTAGCACTATGTTCACTCAGATTTGATTATGTTGAAGGTTGTAAATATAGTCCTGTTGGATTCTTAGAAGGGATTATTGTCGACGAGGAATATCGTTTAAAGGATATTGCTAAAAATCTCTGTACAAAATGTGAGGAATGGGCGAAAAATAAAGGATGTAAGGAATTTGCAAGTGACTGTACTTTAACGAATACCGATTCTATAAGATTTCATCTCAATATTGGATTTCAGGAGGCAAATAGAATTGTTCATTTTAAGAAAAAATTATAATTTCAGAACGTGGCCAACATTTATGTATCTTTAGGAAGTGTGATAACTTGAAAGAACAAATTTTTTTGATGGGTGGAAATCCGCCGATAAAGAACCATACGATTGTTAATAAAATTGTGTCATCAAGGAAGATCGAAAGAATTGTCATTTTTACAGTTTATCGAGAAAATTGGCAACCGTATATGAAAAAGTACACGGAAGTTTTCCGAAGCCATTTTTCTAACCTAAACACTGATTACTTACTTTTGGACACTGAGCAGATTAATTTTGATATCTATCTAGATACTGATCTAATTATCATCGGTGGTGGTAATACAGAAAAATATATAGCTACTTATGTCAATCAGGAGTTCAAAAATTATATCGATCATATGCTTAATAAAGGGGCAAAAATTATAGGATTTTCTGCAGGAGCCTTATTATTAGGAGAAAAGGTCTATATCTCACCTAATGATGATTCAGATCATCAGATAAAGATAAAAGATGGATTAGGACTCTTTAATCAGTTTTTAATTAGTGTCCATTATGATTCATGGAATGATAAAGCTAATAAAGATAGAGCTGAAGAACTCGTTAACGTTCCCATAATTCCACTAAATGATCATTCCTGTCTTGTCTTGGATAAATTTGGGAACATTATAGAGAAAATTGACTAATTTTAATCATGCGAATTTGAATCTACGAAGCTAAAGTATTGACGAACTAGATAATGAAAAGCCTTGATTGTAAGACTTTTTTTGCATTTTTGTGATAGAATATAGGTAGTTATAACCGAGAGCAACTAAGAAGCAGTAAAAAAATATTAAACATAGAATAATCAGGATTAGGAAGATAAAATGGCAGAAATTGACAAAAAGAATTTAAAAAATTATCTTTGTTTTACATTTGGAATTACTTATATAGCTTGGGGGCTTCTTGCCATCTTTACTCAATCTCATATTTTGGGATTAGAAACATTTATAGGAAGAATGTTACATATAGTAGGTGCACTTGGACCAGCTATTGCAAGTGGCTTTTATTTGAAAAAGTAATAATATAAAAATTTAAACATTTTTTTATTTAATAAGAGAAAAATAGTAGTATCTATTTCATTATTCATATGTTAGCAATTTTGATACTATTTTTCTGTATCTTCCTTAGAATTAAATGGAGTATCAATTTATCTGATGCCATTATTCTTTATACAAATAATTTTTGGTGGTGGCCATGAAGAATTAGGATGGAGAGGAATATTACAACCGTTACTTGATAAAAAATATACTTATTGGCAATCTAATTTGATTGTAGGTTCAATCTGGGGAATTTGGCATCTGCCTTTATGGTTTATAGTTGGAGAAAGTCATCAAGGATTTCCTTTTATTTTTATTTTTTTATATACATTATTTTTTTAAGTTTTGTTTTAGGGCTTCTTTACCGTCAAACCCAATCAGTTGGTTACTGTATATTATTTCATGCGTTCGCAAAATTTGTTAAATCTCTATTTTGTGTTAAAAAAATTAATGTTATTTTTTTATTATCATTTTTTTATTGGTTATTTGATTTATACGATATTGGCTAGTAATAGAATTAGTAAGGAAACAACATTTTAAAATTTAGATCAGGATATCCATTATTGAAAGTAACGTGTGGTCATTCTAAATAATCAATGTTAGAGACTTTTCTATTTGATGAGACATTACTACTTGTTCAAACTGATTGAACAAGTATTTATCTATTGAAAGTCCTTTAGTAAGGGGTTTAAATATGAAATTCCATGAATTTGGTGATAAGAATTTGCCTTCTATCTTGCTGATACATGGCGGTGGCAGTTCTTGGTGGAATTATCTTCGTCAAGCACGGATCTTGTCGGAGGAGTATCGTGTCACTCTACCCACCTTGAATGGCCACGGCGAAGAATATCAACTTGATTATGTTTCTACTGAAGATTCTGCTTTGGAGATTCTAGACTATATCAAAGCAAACTGTGGTGGGAAATTGTTTGCAATCGGTGGAGTTTCACTTGGTGGTCAAATTGCTATGGAGCTTTTGTCAATAGACAGAGATATAGCTGAGAAAGCCATCATAGATGGAAGCCTCTCTATTCCTCAACCAAGGTTGGCTAAAATCAGTATTTTTCTGGTACGTCTATTTGGCAAACTAATGTTTAGTAGATTCTCTTGTAAACTTCAGTTAAGCATGATGAACAAACTCTATCCTAAACTCGCTTATCCAGAGGAACTAAAAGATTATTATTTGGAGGATCTGCCAAGGATGCCTATCAAAACATTAGTGACCATTTATAAAACCTATATGGGGCGTTACAAGCTCAAGGACACGATTTCTGCAAGCAAGTCGCAGGTTCTGTATATCTATGAATCGAACTATGTGAAAGAGTCAGCTAGATTGTTTCAGCAGCTACATTCCAATACGATCCTGTATGAAGCAAAGGGCTATAACCACGGCTATTTATCAGCTTACTTGCCTCAAGAGTGGTTTAATTTGGTGGTGCCATTTTTAAAGAGTGATTCATTGGAAATGTGTAATGAATCTGATATATCATAAGGAGGAATCTTATGCTTGGAGCAATAGTTGGAGACATTGTTGGTTCTGTTTACGAATGGAACAATATTAAAACGAAAGACTTTCCATTATTTCGTGAGGATTGTTTTTTCACTGATGATACGGTTATGACTTGTGCTGTTGCAGAAGCCGTTATGAATGGCGGTCAGAAGGATGACTTTATTGATGCCATGAAAAAATATGGTAGGATGTATCCCGATGCAGGTTATGGTGCAAGATTTGATACGTGGATTCATAGTGATAACCGTGAACCTTACAATAGTTTTGGAAATGGTTCTGCGATGCGCGTTTCTCCGTGTGCTTTGGTGATGGATGCCACAACAGACGAGTTTCCGTCTGAGGTGAAACGTCTGGCGCAACTTTCTGCAGAGGTGACGCATAACCATCCAGAAGGAATCAAAGGAGCAATGGCTACAGTGGATGCTATTTACATGTGCCGTTATTTCTTTGGTGATGATAGTAGCGATAACCCTGAGGAGCTTAAAAGACGCATCAAGGAACACATCGAGAAAGAGTATGGATATGACCTTTCTAAAACGCTAGATAAAATTCGTCCTACGTATCGATTCAATGAAACGTGTCAGGATACCGTTCCTCAGGCCATCGTTGCCTTTCTAGAAAGTACAGATTTTGAAGACGCGATTCGAAATGCGATTTCTCTTGGTGGGGACAGCGACACTCTTGCTGCAATCACGGGAAGTATCGCCGAGGCGGCTTATGGGATTCCTGAGTGGATCAAAGACAAGGCCTATAGCTATCTCGATGAGCCTTTGAAAGAGGTGCTCAGACGATGGGAAAAGGAAGTTGGCTGAATTTATAGAAAAAAGGCTATTGCTCGATAATAGTTATATTTCCCAGATCAGATGGAGGTGAACCGAGTGATTCAACTTAACCGTTTTAAAAAAGTGAATGAAAATTGTTTAATTAACAATCATAAACAATCCTATAAGAGTTTTGAAAATATAGATACTAATGTAGGCACTTTAATCGGCAGCTATCAATCTCAGAAAAATAACTTAACTTGGTTTGCTTGTCGAAAAAGTAGCCATGAAATTCGGATTGAAGTTAGAGACGAACAGAATTTTCAAAGTTACTATTTAGATTTGGAAGATAACTTTCTTGATTCTGAAGTAACTTTTAAGGGCTTCTCTGATAATAGAATCATCGTTTCATTGACAGCGGGACAGGATGGTTCACAGGACTTTTGCCTTGAATTTTTGAATCATGAGCTAAATGTGAGACATAAATTTCCACGAAATTTGGCGTATGTTTTTTCGACTGACGAGGAGAGTTCGTTATTGGTAAATTTTTACTCGTCTGAATTTTATATAATATCAAATCATGATTTCCAAATAAAATTTAATCAAAGATTTCCTGTATTTGAACAGGACGAGGTATCAAACGTATGGAAGATTAACAATTCTTATGGTGTATTCTCTACAACGGAAGAAAGATGGTTTGTGTTTCATTTAAAGACATTGGAACTCGTTGATGAAATTATACTAGAAAAATGCCATGGAGAATACTCTGGGGTAGACACACTGTTTCAGACAGGAAATCAATTGATTTTCAGATGCTATCAATACAATGAAGAAACAAAAGAAGTCGAATACATGAGTGTGGAAAAGAAAGATTTAGAGAGTATGATTGAACAATCACGCTAAGGAAAGTTTAGGAGGGTTATCGATGTATCTATTGAAATTGTATCAAAATCCTTCCTATGAAGATCTAGTTGCATTTGGGTCCTTAAAAGAAGGAAATGAATTTGTATCCAAAATAACTGGATATACTCTAGAAAACGAAGATGATTTTGTTCAAGGTAATAAAGTAGAAATAACGAACATTTAGATGAAAGGTTTAGAGTAAACATGAGTCTCTTATTTGAAGAATTTAAAACCATTTGTTTCCATTTAAATCGAGTTGGAATTACACCAACACTGATGGGTTCTTTGGGATTGGAGTTTAGAACGAAAGAAAATTGGGGGCCGTCTGACATTGACATTCATGTGCCTGGTGACCCTAGAGGTTGGGAAGCACCTGATCATCTCAGAATTTATGACTGGGACAAGATAATGAAAGTGATGAAAGACTTAGGCTACGTCTTAATAGATATTCATGAGCATGAATTCCAAAAGGATCGAGTGAGTGTTGAATTTGGAAGTATCGATTCCTTACCTGATTTTGCAGGAGTTTCGGAATCGGATATAGAGCTTATTCACATTGAAGGCATCACTTTTCGTCTTCCAAGTCTGGAGCAGTATCTAAGTATTTACAAAGCTTCTTCTCAAGACTCCTATCGAAATGATCACAATGACAATAAGGATTTTAAAAAGATCGAGTGGCTGGAAAGACATTTGTAAATTATCATATGAAAAGTAGTAAGTTATAAGACTGGTTGTTTTTTTATTTATTATCATTTTTATTGGTTATTTGATTTATACGATATTGGCTAGTAATAGAATTAGTAAGGAAACAACATTTTAAATTTTAGAAAAGGAAGTATTATCATGGGAATATTCGATGATTTTGAGTACAAAGAAAACTACCAAAATGAAGAAAAAGTAATTGAAGTACTTAAAAAGATTTTAAGAGCAATTCATCTAAATAACTATAGTGAGATTATGGATTGTGTTGATGGTTCTGAAGTTAATGATGTAAGAGAGTTACTTGAATATATTGACGATTCTTTACAATTAAATGATTTTGATAAAATTGATGAATATGGTGTAGAATGTAATTTCCATCCGAATTATGAGTATTCTCAACTACAAGTTTATGAATTTAATGATCAAACTGGCTTTGCTGTTGAATATCAGATGACCTCCGATTCTGAATTGGTAGATTTAACCCTACAATTAGAATTTTTATACAATGAGGATGGCTACAAAATAACTTCTATAGATGTAGATCCTGGATAAACTATAGTTTAATATCTTCGTTATGTAATATATGTGTATACTAAGGATAGATAATTAGGTTGTAAGTTGCTTAAATCTCGGTTGGTTTCAAATATTGGAAGGATTAATGATGTATCTATTAGAATTGTATCAAAACAATTATTCAAAAGACATAGTCGTATTTGAGACTTTAGAAGAAGGGAAAGCCTTTGTCGCTCAAATCCCTGGCTATACTTTAGAAATAGAAGATGGGTTTGAAGTGGAGTATGTTAATCCTAAAAACTTGCCAGATTATATGGAAATTGTCTTTAACGGCAATATTATCCCTTTATCGAGGTTTTCGTTTGATTCTGAGGAAAATGTCGAGATTATTTGGAAAGAGGTTTCGAATCTATCCGTTAAAAACGATAAAGTGGTCGAAGGAGCTACAAAAGTCGATGCTTATGTAGTAAATAACGATGAAGTCAAAGCCTATATCGAAGCCAGAGAAGCAAACTTCCGCAAGGCAAAAGACTTCTTAGAAAACAAAGGGTATGAAGTCGACAGAAGCTTTTTCGGAAGTGAAGACGGGGAAGCGATTCTCTACAGAAAACGAGGCTCCGAAGATTGGCACTTCCTATGTCACTTAGACCCGTTGTTTGTAAAGATTGAAGATGTCGAGGGATATGTGAAAGAGTCACTTGAAGAGTTATTGTAAGTAACCTACCTGTTAATTAGTTTATCGCTGTTGAAGTAATCCATTATTTTGGGGATACCGTTTAGGGAAGAAATTTGTGGAATATATGAATTATTTAGAATAACGAAAAAAATATGTCCTTTATAGATATGTTGTTATTGTTTTGGCTGACATTTGTATTCTTTTTACAGTCTGGCTGGTAAGAGATATTACTATTCTAATTATTAGTTTTTTACTTATAAGTGTTCTTCTGTTTCTTGTCGTGTTATTTATTAAAAAAAGCTATAGAGCAGCCGCAACGAAACTATTGCATAAAGACCTTGATCTAACATCTTGGAGACAATATATTGAACACAATAAAAAGTCAAATAGATCAATCATGCAGATGGATGCTTCCTTAACGTCTGTATCATACTCATACATGACTGGGGATTTTGATGCTGCAATTAAAGAAGCGACAGAATCATTAGCTGATATAAAACTGAAACCTAAATATAGAGATTTTTTAGAAAGCTACCTCATTCGATCTAGAATTCTTGCTCGACCTAATTTGAAAAGAGAAGAGCTTGATGATATGCTAAACGATTTGACTATCACTGATCCTATTCTAGCTGACAAAACTAAAAATACAAGTTTTGCTCTCTATGATTTGACAATCGCTCATAAAAGTAATGATTATTTTGAAGACTTGAAGAATGACTTTAAGTATCAAAAGCTTGAAATTAGTTACTATAAAGCTTTGAATGCTAAGATAAAAGGACAAGTAAATAAAGCCAATGAATTATTTAGCAAACTAGTTCAAGAAGATCGAGAGTTGTATATTGTTAAAAAGGCTAAAGAGTTTTTGTATAGTTAAACTTATAAACTCTTCACAAGGAAAACACCAATCGACAGGAAATGTCGGTTGGTGTTTTAATGCTCGTCTCGTAAACTTGCTAAATAAACTAGAATCAAGTACAATGAGTTTAGATAGTTCTATATGTATAGTTTTTATCTCAATATAAATCTATCTATCTAATACGACATCAAATAAGTGAATGAGAAACAAAAAGGTTTTTTTATTGATCTATATTGTTTTTAAAATCTTTAAGGAGAACTATAAATGAAAAAAATTATGTTAATTATTAATCCAACCTCTGGTGGCGAAAAAGCCTTGGATTATAAGGTGAAGCTGGAGAATAAAGCCTTAGATCACTTTGAACATGTGGAAACCAGAATCACTGAGAAAGCTCTTGATGCAACAAACTTTGCAGCAGAAGCTTCTCGGGAGAAGTTTGATGCTGTCCTTGTTTCGGTGGAGACGGGACTGTCAATGAAGTCATCTCTGGTATCGCGGAAAAAGACTACATTCCTAAACTTGCGATTATCCCAGGAGGAACTGGAAATCTCATTACAAAGTTATTAGAAATCAATCAAGATATTGACGGGGCTATTGACGAGCTTGATTTTAGTTCTACAAACAAGATTGATATCGGAAAATCCAATGGGCACTATTTCGGCTACATTTTTAGTATTGGTTCACTACCAGAAGCCATCCATAACGTTGGAATTGAAGATAAAACAAAGTTTGGTGTGCTAGCCTATGCGGTTAATACTGTAAAGTCTGTAGTGACAGATCAAGCGTTCAACATTAGAGTTGAGACAGAAAATGGAAATTACATTGGCCCAGCCAGTCATGTCTTGGTTCTCCTTACCAATTATTTCGCTGACAAAAAAATCTTTGATGAAGACAAGGATGGTTATGCTAATATTTTGATCCTAAAAGATGCCTCAATCCTTACTAAATTGTCAGTTATCCCTGATTTATTAAAAGGGGATGTTGTCGTGAATGAGAATATCGAGTATATCAAAGCTCGTCACATACAAATTTCATCAGATGCTGCATTAGAAACGGATGTTGACGGCGACAAATCTGATGATCTACCAGTAGAAATCAAAGTACTAGGTCAGCATATCGAAGTCTATTCTCAACCGAAAGAATAAGAAACTTTTGAAAAGAATAGTAGATAATAAAGGAGGCTATGGTGATGAAGTTTTTATCAATTAATCCTATTCCGGTTAAAAAAAGAATGATTGAATTACTATTTGATTATCTTTTCATTCTAGCTTATTTAATTCTATTGGCTCTAGGTTCCTTTGTTTATTATCTTATTTTTCAAAAAGGCATGCAGCAACCAACAGAATTTGAGTCGCAGTCCATTACATTTTTCACTTCTGTTTTGCCAATCACGCTCATTTTTACATATTTGGATTATACAAAAAATGGTAGCTTTGGCAAGAAAAAAGCAGAGCTTCAACTGGTTTACGAGAAAAAAACAGTACAAGCTAGCCTAATTAGAAATGCTATCAAATTTTTACCTTGGCAAATAGGTCATATGTCTGCCATTCATAGTGTTTATAGTGGCTTTGATCTATTATATTTTATCCTCTGCTATACATCTATTTTATTTTTGGTAGTCTTACTAGCAATGTCTATTTTCAGGAAAGATAAGCGACATTTAGGTGACCTTCTAGCTCATACACAGCTACAGCTAAAAGGTGAATGAAGTTAAACATTTCGTTTATATTTCAGCTATTTTCAAAAACAATCAAGAAGGAGCGAGACATGTGTCAGCTTCTTTTTTGGTTTTAAAATATTTTACATTTAATGAGAAATATTTGGACTTGAAATGAATTTGAACTATAATATAAGAGAGGATGATCGACTTGAAAAAATCTTAGTTAAAAAGGAAACACTTTATGAAAGTATCTAAAAAAATCAGATTAATGAGCTGCTGTGCTTTAGCTATCTTTACTTTAGCTGCCTGTGGTACAAACCAAAACCAATCTATGGAACAACAGAATAGTTCAACTACTAAGTTTGCGAGCTCAGATAAAGAAAGCTACAAAGGAACCTATAGCAATCTCAATAGCAAGGAAAGCGAAGAAGAAGTTCGGAAAGTCTTGGCTGCACATTTAGATAAAGACAGTGTCGATGCTTTTTTCAACCTAGTAAATGATTATAACGCCACTGTTGGTTCAGTAGGCTTAACTGGGGATTTTTCTACATTTACCAAAACAGACTATGATGTTGAAAAGATAAGCAATCTTTGGACACCTAAAAAGGGTGATTTTGTCGGTACCAACTGTCGTATTAACAGTTATTGTTTATTGAAAAATTCTATCGAAATCCCTAAGTTAGAGAAAGATGATTCCCTCTTGTTTGTCGATAACGATGCCATTGATAAGGGGAAAGTCTTCGGTGCAGAAGACAAGGATGCTTTTGATACTTTATTTTCAAGTGTCAAGACTGAAGCAACGACAGATGTGAAGGTTCATGCTGCAAAGATGGAACAATTCCTTTCTCAATTCAAGTTTAATGAAAATGCAAGAATGCTTTCCGTAGTCGTCCATGATGACTTGGATGGTCAATCCCTCTTTATCGGTCATGTCGGAATACTTGTACCAAGCGAAGATGGTTATCTCTTTGTCGAAAAGTTAACCTTTGAGGAGCCTTATCAAGCCATCAAATTTGCGACCAAGGAAGATTGTTACAAATATCTAGATACTAAATACGAAAACTATACAGGAGAAGGTCTAGCTAAACCATTCATTATGGATAATGATAAGTGGGTTCAATTTTAAAGGAAGGCATTGAATTGGAAGAAGTACTGACATTCATAATGATTGTCTTAGGCGGAGTATGGGCTATTTGGGTTATCAAAGGAAATCAGCAGAGACCAAGAAAAATGAAAGGTTTATTGGTTATATCAATCGATACGATGAAGATGGAGAACCCTACCAAGCTGAAGTTTGGGAAGTGACAGAAGATGAGGACTAGACATATGGAATTACAAGATTTTACGAAACAAGAACAAGAAATGATAAAAAAGGGACTGGCTTTTTCTAAACTGAGTGATAAAGAAACTGTTGACAAGATTATCGCGCTGATTCCTCAAGAATATATTAAGCGTATCCCGTTTTTTGTTAGAAAACATGCTATTACACGTACTATTAAGAGAATCTCTCTTGAGTATCCGGAATTGTACGCTGTTGCTGAACAAGAAGGACAACTTCCTGAAAAGGAAGCTCAAGAATTGCGCCAAATACTTACAGACATTTTCCAAGAGAAAATGAACAAGCATAAGATTAAATAGGAGTTGAGAATGGCTATTGATGGCGTTAAAATCATTGACAGTGATCAAGCTTATGACATTTACAATGAAGTAGTCGGTCGCTATAGAGATGGTGATCATGTAGCGAATATTGTTAAGGATATCCTTGATACGGAGAAAGATGACTGTCAAACAGACTTTTTTACAGAAATTTATTGGACTGCATTTGCCTACTCACTGTGAAAGATTGGTCACCTGACTGACGATATCAGAGATAAAACCTTAGAGATTATTAAAAAAGGTCCAGATCCATTTTGGTTGGAAATAGACTCAAAGGCATTGAAGCAAAGGCAAAAGGTCTTGGAAAAACTTGCAGTTCAATTGCAAACTGAAAATCCTAGACCTCTAAAGGTTCCTAAAGCAAAGGCTAAACGCAAACCTTACTTTGAAGAAGGAGATATCCTTGCTGTTAAGTTCGAAGATGAGTATGGTCTTGTATTTGTATCTATGATTGAGCAGAGTCCTAGAAAACTTGAGTATCATCTAGCTTGCACGCGCCTCTTACAAACAAAAAAGCCTACAATCGATGATTTTTTAACCAGTCAAATCTCCTGTAAGATGGACAATACCAAGTTTGCTCTGCATACAGATTGCTGGTTCAATCACAAAGATTTAGGGCAATTATTAGAAAATATTGAAAAAATTGGACAGGTGAAACTTAGACCATTTAGTCTTTGGATACTGGCACCTGCCCAAAATTTAGAAGATATTTATGAAGAAGTCACTAGAGATAAAGGCTCTTTTGGCCTTCGTTTCATCGAAACCTATAAACTTGTAGATGATATTTTTTCAGTCTAATGTCTTTCTGATAAGAGGAAAATAAAGGGTGAGTCATTCCCACATGCTGTGTTGGACTCTGACACCATAGCTATCTAGAGAACCATCTGTATTAAACTTGGCTTCAATCCTGTATCTTTTCCAGAGATCATAATCTTCTGTTTGAATAGTTAGAATGAAGTTTGCATCGGTGTCAGATACATTATAATCAGCAGGATTTAGTTGAAAGATATCGATAAATTTTCGTGTTTGGAAATCTTGGAGTTTGAGATTTGCTAGATTGACATGATTGATAGAAATTTCCTGCAGTTTTTGGTCGTCCTTGGGAGTTCTATAGTAGGTAATGATGCAGTTTTTGAGTTGATCAGTATCTCTTCCTGTAGGAGTAAGGCTCATAAAGCCATAGGACTGATCATCACGCTTGATTTCGAGAAGCTGTCCGTAGTAAAAGTGGTCATTTCTTGGATTGGTAATGAAGCTCTCTGGACTTTTATCTTCGAAATTAAATCCTTGATCCAAAAGCTCGGAAGCCTTGGTTTCACCTACGATTACTTCTGTATCTTGAATAGTGACTGGGACAGGTTGAGCTGGAAGACCACTCATCATCATGCAAAACATAAACACATAACTCGTTAAAAAAGCTGACCCAATAAAAGCGTTGGTTGATGCATAGGCATGACTGTTTTGAAAGTTTTTTCTTATAGCTAGTGCAACAAATTTGCCAATACTTTTTAAAACCATACTAACAAGTACGATAAAAAATTGTTTTTTCAAACATTCATAAATGGCTTGAGGAAAGCTATTACTATGATAGTAGAAGACAGCCAATACGAGTAGATTTACGATAAAATAGATTAGCAAGAACCAATGAATCTCTTTAAGGGCATTAGCATCAGTGATTTCTTCATAGTCAACGTGAATTCTACCTTGAATGGCATGGCCGAGTTTATAGATCCATTTTGGGACATCTTTACCACGTCTAACTGCGACTAGAAGTCTGATATAGAGATAAATGGTAAAGGATAAGGACAGAAAGAAAAGAGCATAAAATGCCAAAACAATACTAGTGAACATTACTATCCCCCCCTATTTAACATTTAATAAAACAATTTCTTAGCTCCATTATAGCATTTTCTATAGAAATAGAGCTAAAAACATCAGTATTATCCCAAAAGATTCAAAGGAGAAAAATTATGGGAATGATTGCCAATTATCAATATTTACCAGACAAAGAATTAGAACAAATAAAAGGTCTTTCCAATCAAGAAGATGACTTGTTAGACTTTGCTGAGGACTCCGCTGATAGTCATGATATCTTACTAGATATCGATAAGATGTGGGATGCTCTTCTCTTTGTCATGACTGGTTTTAGTAGTTCAGAATTCTTGGATGACAATCCCTTGAGAGAAGCTGTTTTAGGGGTGACACCTCTAGAGGATGTATCTGAATATATCGCCTATACTGAAAAATCGAGAATTGCGGCTATCAGTCAAGCTTTAGAAGAATTTGATATGGACAAGGCTTTGAAAGACTTTAGTATGGAAGCTTGTAAAAAAGCTGACCTCTATCCAGATATTTGGGATTATCTTGAGGAAGAGGATGAAATCAAGGATGACATTCGAATCAGCTTTGAAAATATGAAAAAGTTTTACAAGCAAATCTTAAGTCTAGAAGGAAATGTTTTAGTTACTATTTGTTAATCAGAATTTATCCATAAAAGAAAAGGTAATCAGATGAATCTATATTTACAAGAATATATCACCCTGACAAGGGAATACCATGCACAAGACGGAAAGCCTTCAAGTGTTGCAGCTCTTTATGATTTGGCCGATGAATTAGCTAAGTCTGATGATTTGGAAGCGAAGAAAGTCTTAGTAGATCTCTATGATCAATTGGGGCTCTATGCTAGTGCCTATGATTTATTTACCAAATATTCACTAAACCGGATCGTAAACAAATTAAAAAGTTAGCTCGCTTAGAAGAGATGAGTCAAAGCCATGGGGATCGCTTTGCCCTTCCTCGTCCTCTGACGGAAAAAGAAGAGAGTAAGAGACAGGAGCTATCAAAATCTTTACCGCATTTTATCTATCATCCAGATCCTCTAGCGACAGGTTCTTTTGTTGAAGGAGAAGCCAAGCTTTGTCCATCTTGTGGGAAAGAAAGCAATATCTATTATAACTTGATGCCTTATTGTATTGATAACATTAAAAATCTTTGTCCATTTTGTATTGCAAACGGGCTAGCAGCCAAGAAATTCGATGCAGAATTTGTTCAAGATGCTGAGGGGCAGGGTGAATTGGATCCAGAAAAAGACCAGCTGCTTTTTTGCCAGACTCCTGGCTACTCTAGTTGGCAGGGAGAAAATTGGCTTTCTTGTTGCCAAGATTATTGTGCTTATTTGGGTACAGTTGGCACTCGTGAATTAAAGGACATGGGAATTGCCGAGCAAGTCTTGGCAGACTATGAAGAGCGTGGAGAATATCAAGATATTGAAGAATACTTGGTTAAGGATGGATCTCTTTGCGGCTACCTTTTCAGATGCCTCCACTGTCAAAAATACCAGCTCTGGGTTGATGCAGATTAAATCGGAATGTAATTAGCTATGAAAATTAAAGAGAAGACTATGGAAAAACTAGAATTATTCGAAGCTGCCTCCAAAGTTTTATTAGATACTATGCAGGGATTTAAAGACAATCTATCTGCCCAATTGACGCTATTAGATAGTGATAACTGGCAGTACGATAAGGGATCGATAAAGGTTTGTAAGGCTGATGAGTCAGGATTCAAAAAGAGATGTAGAGTCGGAATTAGCTACAACTTGAAAGTCTCCCTATTAAACGAAGATGCAGAGCAAATCTGGTTACTGTTTAAAGACTGGTTCAATACTAGCAGATTGGGTCAAGTTGAAAGAAATCCTAATAATGAGGATTTGGGAAGATATGTCTTCTCAGCAAGTTCTCCTCTTGGAGATCAGGTAGATTGTTCGATTTATTTGCCCAATGAGTGGAACATCCCTCAGATTAGCTTATCGGGCTATCTAACAGCTCGTTACAGGGCTTGTGATATTGATAAATCTCAAGGAAAAGATGGAGGTTTTAAGAGATGAGAAATATTGATTGGGACAAGATAAAGACTCGCTTAGATGCCTTACTGGTCATCGATGAGTATCTAACAGATCCTACTGAGGATTGGCTCAGACTCGTGATTAAGACTGAGGAAGACTATGGAATTCGCTATCTTATTGATAATGGATCTGGTGATTCCTTAGATGTGATTTTGACTGATAAACGGATCCTCATAAAAGGCTTTGATCATGAAAGTAGTTTAAGCCAGTTTGGTGCTGACGAGTGGAATCAAGACGTCATTGATGGTTTTTATAAAGGACTGGATGAAATATCTCTCACTTTACTCTGAAGACCAAAAAGATGAAACAACCTTCTTTATCTGGTATGACGGTCATGAGCATCAACACACTTACCAAGATCAGGATGGCGGAGAATGGTTGCTATCTTACCTCTTTGATAGCTTTGAGAGATTTCATGAGCTTGTGACTGACTATTATGAAATTACCGTAGATAAAGATTTACTTAGGAAACTCTACATGGAAGGACAACTCTCAGATATAGAATTAAAGCAATTAGTCCAGGAGAGTTAAGAAAGTAATCATGAGAGTGAACTATAAAAATACCCCTGAAAACTATCGAGCTATGGCAGAAATAATCATCCCACCATTGCTTGATTTACTCAAAAGTTTAACCTTGTTAGAAGAGGAAATTTTTGAGCGTAACAGAGCACTGGATAAGGAAAAAGAAGCCCTTGGCATCCCAGCCAATCAAGTTCATCCCAAGTGGAATGAACTTATGGATGACTATTTTCAGAGGCAAATGCAACTTATAACTGGACGAGTGACTCAAAAATGCTTGGAAGGAGGAGTTCGAAATTCTTATGGCTCCCCAAGTGAGTATAACTATGTTCAAACGAATGATTTTTCTGTAGATTTCATCATGACAAAAGCTGAAGAAGCAAGAGTCATCACCCATTATCAAGAAGCTTTAGAAATGAAGCATCAGTTTGTACTTAGATTGGTGGATGGAAATTGGCTGCTTGATGAGAAATTTTACGGTTTTGAGGACGAAGAAACTTGGTATCTTGACTCATTATGAGGAAAATTTCCTAGTTTACTAAATAGAATGTGCACAAAGGAGAAGAGCTATGAAATTTTTGAAAAATCTATTTGCTAGTAAGAAAGAAAAGTCAGAGAAGAAAAAACAACTGATCTTGTCCATGCCCCTTTTCAAAGGCAAGCAGGCCTATTCTTTAGACCAGGTCGTTCAAGAATTGAAATCTCACTGGGGGCTTGAAATTTCTGAAGTTTCTGGGGATGATTCTAGTGCAACCTTTGTGATTGATGGTGCTCTCGTTGCGCTGGCTTTAATGGATTTGCCTATCCCAAGTCAAGAATTTGAAGAATTGTATGCCTATTCTTACCTCTGGCAGGATGTTGAGAAGGAAACACAGGAGCACACACAACACGCTATTGTTTCTATCCTGTCTGACAATCTTTCGCCAGTAGAAACCTATTCCCTATTGACTAAAGTTAATGCCTCTATCCTAAAAACTAGTCAGTCAGCTATTGGTATTTATCAGGGTTCTGCCACCTTACTCTTACCCAAAGATCTTTATCTAGACCTAGCTGACCTTTTGAAAGAAGAAATGCTTCCCCTTCAACTCTGGATTTATATGGGAATTATCAATCATGAAGATAAGACAAGTATTTATACTTATGGTTTGAAAGAGTTTGGAAAAACTGAGATTGAAATAATTGAGTCTCCTACGAATAACGATGACTTATATTATTTTCTCTTGTCTATTCTTCAGTATGTTTTAGGCAGTGATGTCACCTTAAAGGACGGTGAAACCATTGGCTTTTCAGAAGATCAAAAAATTAAAATCACTGAATCAAAAGCAGTCTTTTTGGAAGGCAATTCCTTGAAATTAGATGTTTAGACTCAATGAAAATCAAAGAGTAAACCAGGAAGCTAGCCGCAGGTTGGTCAAAGCACTGCTTTGAGGTTGTAGATAAGACTGATGAAGTCAGCTCAAAATACTATTTTGAGGTTGCAGATGGAAGCTGACATGGTTTGAAAAGATTTTCGAAGAGTATTTATAATTGATTCGTCCTTCCTAGATTGAGGTTTTTATGAGGCGTGATTTAAAAAACTATTATCTTTACCGATTTCTGGTCTATAGATTTGAAAAACTCTCTTGTAAGAACCCAAATCTCAAGGAAATAAAACCAGAAAACAAAGATAGAATTTGTCTTGAGGCAACTCGAACGACTAGAAAGATTATTCTAGTCTTAGGAATTCTTTATGTTTTTCTAAATGCTGCTTTGTTCATTTACCTTAGGATCAGTGATTTCCAAAATCCTTTGTTTATGATGTATACTGACTACATCGACTATTTGGGCCAGCTGATAAATGGAGAATGGGGCGGTAGTTGGCGGCAAAAGAAAACTAGTTTTTTGATGATTGCTACACTGGCTTTACCGATTGTACTGATAGAAGGCGGCCCCTTCTTCTTGCTGGTCTTATTGATTGGGAATTGGACATTAAAGAGAAAGATAAGATTTGAGAGAGAACATAAAGGAGTAGAGAGCCATGGGTAGAACGGTGATAATAGGTACTTTAATGGTTTTTTGCAATCTTTAATCTGCTACTAGGTCTGGGCTTTTATCTTTTTCTTAAGAAAAAGGAAAGAGAATGGGCAGTCATTGTACGAAACCCCTGTAAATCAACAAACTCGAACAGAAAAAAACTGGGCCTAGGCGAGATTTTTGGTCTACCTGACACTTATTGCAATCGCAGGGATGTTTGCCTTTCAGACCTTAAATAGAGGTGGAGTTGGGAATTCTATTTTAGCCAAAATGATCCTCTTACCAGCTCTAATGGCCCTTTTCAATGCAAGAAAAAGGACTGGAAAGTCTTTACTTGCCCTCCTTATAACCTTTATGGTCTTTCTAGTAGGAGTCATGTTTAATCTCACGATTGGACTCCCACCTCAAGCACCGATTTTGCAAATTAATGAAAGTAAAATCACGTTAGCAGAAACAAAAGCAAGTGATTTGATGGAAGCTGGATTTGATATCTATGTAAGACAAGGTGATGGTGGTAGCGACTACGAAGACCTCCTGACAGACGGCAATTTCAAAAAGTATTCAGGAGATAAATCAGTTACTATCGAAAAAGGCTTCAGACTTGATAGCAATGCTGTTCCCTACGCTCCCTATTTACTAGCAAAAGATGGGATCGTTCTAGGAAGTGTTACTTTTTACAGTTCAGAGGAACAGAGTCTAGTTCTAGAAGATAGCAAGGTCATTCAGATACATTTTAATAAAGAGAGCATTGAGGCAGCCAAGTCCCATTCTATTTCTCTTAGGTTAAATGAACTAGACTTACTTGGGAAACTTGATTTAGATACTGTTACATCAAACTTTGAAAAGCATTTATGGTCAAGTCCGCCTACTAGTCCATCTGATACAAGTCAACTGTGGTATGGCTTGAACTGGTCCACTAATAGTGATCATCTCTTTTGGAATGAGTATTATAGTATCATTAGATTGGATGAAGATTATCAGATGATTGACTTTGAATTTGCAGCCCAGATAGCAAGGGACCAATAGATGTAATTGTTACAACAATGCTAGCTGCTTGCAGACTTCTCTTCGTTTAATAAAATGAAAATAAAAGACAAGGAACTAAAGGATTTTAGTTCCTTGTCTTTTTTGTATTTTTACAAAATAGTAGTTCAAAATTCCATAACTTTGGCATTTTACGACCAATGAAGATATCTTTTAAAAATCGTTACTATATCTATTTACATCTTTGATAAAATGTGATATAGTAGTTAAGCTTAGAAAATGAGATAGATGTTTTCTGGTAAATATAAACCCGAGTAAAAAATGCCTACGGACAGGCAGGGTTGAATGCCGAAGCGTGGTTGAAGAGCCACATTATTGATAGGGTTAAAAGCCTACTTTTATAAGTTGATGTTAGGACAAAAGTCCTAATTCGTATAATTTGTTAGTGTGGTGAAAGCACACGTCATCTTGTGAAACGATCAATAAAGTACGTAATATTTGCTACTAGAGAGTTAGGAAACATCAGGAACAGACATACTCAACAGAAACCAAAATAAAAACGTCAGAAGATTGTAGAGCAGGTGAAAACCTGCTCTTTTTTCATAAGTATCCTTTAGAGACTTATACAAGGTGAAAAAACTATGATAAAGGAGTATGTCTCTATAATGTTAAATCAAAACCAAGCTCCAATTTATGAGGGACTGGTCAAGTTACGAAAAAAAAGAATTGTTCCTTTCGATGTACCAGGTCATAAGCGTGGACGTGGTAACCCAGAATTAGTGGAACTCTTAGGGGAAAAATGTGTTGGTATCGATGTCAATTCTATGAAACCTTTGGATAATCTAGGACATCCCATTTCGATTATCAGAGATGCAGAAGAACTAGCAGCAGAAGCATTTGGTGCTGCTCATGCCTTTTTAATGATTGGCGGGACAACCTCATCCGTGCAAACCATGATTCTTTCCACCTGTAAATCCGGTGATAAAATCATCCTTCCTCGAAATGTCCATAAATCAGCTATTAATGCACTCGTTTTATGCGGAGCTATTCCCATCTATATCGAGATGAGTGTGGATCCCAAAATCGGTATTGCTTTGGGGCTTGAGAATGACCGTGTTGCCCAAGCAATCAAGGAACATCCGGATGCCAAGGCTATCCTAATTAACAATCCAACCTATTATGGGATTTGTTCAGACCTTAAGGGATTAACAGAGATGGCACACGCCGCAGGAATGAAAGTCTTAGTAGACGAGGCTCACGGTGCTCATCTACACTTTACAGATAAACTCCCTCTATCAGCTATGGATGCAGGAGCAGATATGTCAGCTGTATCTATGCATAAGTCCGGTGGTAGCTTGACTCAAAGTTCCCTTCTTTTAGTTGGCGATCAGATGAATCCTGAGTACGTACGTCAGATTATTAACCTAACACAGTCAACATCAGCATCCTACTTGCTAATGTCTAGTCTAGATGTTTCTCGTAGAAACCTAGCCCTTCGTGGCAAAGAGTCCTTTGAGAAAGTTATTGAGTTATCTGAGTATGCTCGTCGTGAAATCAATGCCATCGGTGGCTACTACGCCTACTCAAAAGAGTTAATAGACGGTGTCTCGGTTTGTGATTTTGACGTGACTAAGTTGTCAGTCTACACTCAGGGGATTGGTTTAACAGGGATTGAAGTTTATGATCTCTTACGAGATGAATATGACATTCAGATTGAGTTTGGTGATATCGGCAATATCTTAGCTTATATTTCGATTGGTGACCGTATCCAAGACATTGAACGCTTGGTCGGTGCTTTAGCTGATATCAAGAGACTATACTCACGAGATGGGAAGGACTTGATTGCTGGAGAATATATCCAACCAGAGTTGGTTCTGTCTCCTCAGGAAGCCTTTTACTCAGATAGAAGAAGTTTAACCTTGGACGAGTCCGTTGGCCAGGTCTGTGGTGAATTTGTCATGTGTTACCCTCCTGGGATCCCAATCCTAGCTCCAGGTGAACGCATTACACGAGAAATTGTCGATTATATCCAATTTGCCAAAGAACGTGGTTGTTCTCTCCAAGGGACGGAAGATCCTGAGGTCAATCACATCAATGTTATTGAAAGAAAGGAGAACTAGATGGATTTATGGTTTTCTGAAGTTCATACTCCAGATGTCAAGTTAACGATGAGAACAGCCAAACAGCTGTATTCTGGTCAAAGTGAATGGCAGGATATCGAGGTTCTTGACACCCCAGCTTTTGGGAAAATACTGATTTTAAATGGGCACGTCTTGTTTTCAGATGCAGATGATTTTGTTTACAATGAGATGACCGTACACGTTCCCATGGCTGTCCACCCAAATCCCAAGAAAGTCTTGGTTATTGGGGGTGGTGACGGTGGTGTTGCCCAAGTATTAACCCTCTATCCTGAACTGGAACAAATCGATATTGTGGAACCGGATGAGATGCTGGTTGAAGTCTGTCGTGAGTATTTCCCAGATTTGCTGCAGGGCTAGATGATCCCCGTGTTACCATTTACTACCAAAATGGACTACGCTTTTTACGAAACTGTGAAGATGACTACGATATTATCATCAACGATGCGACAGATCCATTTGGCCATACGGAAGGGCTCTTTACCAAGGAATTTTACGGCAATAGCTATAGAGCCTTGAAAGAGGACGGAATCATGATCTATCAGCATGGGAGTCCCTTCTTTGACGAGGATGAGTCAGCTTGCCGAAGCATGCACCGCAAGGTCAATCAAGCCTTTCCAATCAGTCGGGTTTATCAGGCGCACATCCCAACCAGTCCAGCTGGCTATTGGCTATTTGGATTTGCATCGAAAAAATACCACCCTGTCAAAGATTTTGACAAGGAAGGCTGGAAAAAACGCCAGCTTTTCACAGAATACTACACCGCAAACTTACATGTGGGGGCCTTTATGTTGCCCAAGTATGTTGAGGACATTTTAGAAGAAGAGGAAGGAAAAAAATGAGTCGTTTATTAGTGATTGGATGTGGGGGCGTTGCCCAAGTTGCTATTTCAAAGATTTGCCAAGATAGCGAAACTTTTAAAGAAATTATGATTGCTAGCCGTACCAAGTCAAAATGTGATGACTTGAAGGCTAAATTAGAAGGCAAAACAAAAACTAAGATTGAGACAGCTGCTCTTGATGCAGACAAGGTAGAAGAAGTGATTGCCTTGATTGAAAGCTACAAACCAGAAGCTGTTTTGAACGTAGCTCTACCATACCAAGATTTGACTATCATGGATGCTTGTTTGGCAACAGGTGTCCACTATATCGATACTGCCAACTATGAGGCTGAGGACACAGAAGACCCTGAATGGCGTGCTATTTATGAGAAACGTTGTAAGGAACTTGGTTTTACAGCTTACTTTGACTACTCATGGCAATGGGCTTATCAGGAGAAATTTAAAGAAGCAGGTCTGACTGCTCTACTTGGATCTGGTTTGACCCAGGTGTAACCAGCGTCTTTTCAGCTTATGCACTCAAACATTACTTTGACGAAATCCACTATATTGATATTTTAGACTGTAATGGTGGTGACCACGGTTATCCATTTGCGACAAACTTTAACCCAGAAATCAATCTACGTGAGGTTTCTGCACCAGGTTCTTACTGGGAAGATGGAAAATGGGTAGAAGTCGAAGCCATGTCTATCAAACGTGAGTATGATTTCCCTCAAGTTGGTCAAAAAGACATGTATCTCCTCCACCACGAAGAAATCGAATCATTAGCAAAGAATATTCCAGGAGTTAAACGGATTCGCTTCTTTATGACTTTTGGTCAATCTTATCTAACTCACATGAAATGCTTGGAAAACGTTGGTCTCCTTCGTACAGATGCTATTAATTTTAACGGACAAGAAATCGTACCGATTCAATTCTTGAAAGCCTTGCTTCCAGATCCTGCAAGCCTTGGACCACGTACTGTTGGAAAAACTAATATCGGTTGTATCTTTACAGGTATCAAAGATGGCGTTGAAAAGACCATCTACATTTACAATGTTTGCGACCATCAGGAGTGCTATGCAGAGGTTGGATCACAAGCCATTTCTTACACAACAGGTGTTCCTGCCATGATTGGGACAAAATTAGTGATGGATGGTACATGGAAACAGCCTGGAGTTTATAACCTTGAAGAGTTGGATCCAGACCCATTCATGGAAGCTTTAAATAAATACGGTTTGCCATGGGTTGTGGTTGAAAATCCACAAATGGTGGACTAATGAAGTTAGAACAAGTACCAACACCAGCCTATGTCATTGATTTAGCAAAACTAGAAGAAAATTGTAGCATTTTACAAGAGGTTGAGGAAAAAGCTGGTTGTAAGGTTTTGCTAGCTCAAAAGGCTTATTCTCTCTATAAAACCTACCCTTTGATTAGCAAGTATCTATCAGGTACGACAGCTAGTGGACTCTATGAAGCGAAGTTAGCTAGAGAAGAGTTTCCGGGGGAAGTTCATGTATTTGCACCTGCTTTCAAGGAATCAGACATGGAAGAGCTACTGCAAATATCGGATCATATTGATTTTAACTCAGAGAGACAACTTCGAAAGTATGGTCAACGTTGTCGTGAGGCTGGTATCAGTGTGGGTCTTCGCATCAATCCTCAATGTTCAACGCAGGGTGACCACGCGCTTTATGATCCTTGTGCTCCTGGCTCTCGTTTGGAGTGACTTCAGACAAGATACCAAGTGATTTATTGGAGTTGGTTGACGGACTTCATTTTCATACCCTCTGTGAGCAAGGGGCAGATGATTTACAAACGACTTTGAAAGCAGTAGAAGACCAGTTTGGTGCCTATTTGCACCAAGTTAAATGGCTCAATATGGGTGGTGGTCATCATATTACGAGAGATGATTATGATGTGGACTTACTGGTTTCTGAGATTAAACGAATTCGAGAAACTTATAACGTAGACGTCTACATTGAACCTGGAGAAGCTATTGCCCTTAATGCGGGCTATCTAGCGACAGAAGTCTTGGATATTGTTGAAAACGGGATTGAGACCTTGGTGCTAGACGCCTCGGCAAGCTGCCATATGCCAGATGTTCTTGAGATGCCTTATCGTCCCCCATTGAGAGATGGATTTGAAGCGCAAGAAAAACCTTATACTTATAGACTCTCTTCAAATACTTGCCTGACAGGTGATATCATTGGGGATTACAGCTTTGAAAAACAGATTGAAATTGGCGATCGCCTCTATTTTGAAGACATGGCTATTTACTCATTTGTCAAAAACAATACCTTTAACGGGATTGGACTTCCAAGTTTGTATCTCATGGATAAAGAGGGTGAGTGCAGTCTAGTCAAAGCATTTGGATACCAAGACTTTAAGGAGAGATTATCATGATGAACAGTCCAAAGAAATTAGGCTATCGTATGCCAGCAGAATATGAACACCATCATGGAACTCTCATGATATGGCCGACTCGACCCGGATCTTGGCCTTTTCAAGGAAAGGCTGCAAAAAAAGCTTTTAGCCAGATTATCAAAACGATTGCTCAGGGGGAAACAGTCTACCTTTTGGTTGAGGAGGACTATCTATCTGAAGCACAATCCTATCTTGGAGACAATGTTGTTTATCTAGATATTCAGACAAATGATGCCTGGGCTCGTGATACAGGTCCGACCATTCTTCTTAATGATAAAAAGGGGAAAAGTTGGCGGTAGATTGGTCTTTCAATGCATGGGGTGGTGCTGTTGACGGTCTTTACCAAGACTATGAAGCAGATGACCAAGTAGCCAGTTGCTTTGCAGAAGTCTTAGATATACCTGTTTACGATGCCAAACCATTTGTACTGGAAGGTGGAGCTATTCATAGTGACGGTCAAGGAACTATTCTCGTAACTGAAAGTTGCTTGCTCAGTCCGGGTCGTAATCCTCACCTGACTAAAGAGGAGATTGAAAAGATCTTACTAGAGAGCCTTGGTGCCGAAAAAGTCATTTGGTTGCCTTACGGTATTTATCAAGACGAGACAAATGAACACGTCGACAATGTTGCAGCCTTTGTTGGTCCTGCAGAGCTTGTTTTAGCTTGGACGGACGACCAAGAAGATCCTCAGTATGCCATGTCTGCAGCTAATTTAGCTCTCTTAGAGAAGGAAACTGATGCAAAAGGCCGGAGTTTCACTATTCATAAACTTCCAATCCCAGCTATTCATCAAGTAGTTACAGAAGAAAATTTGCCGGGCTATACTTATGAAGAAGGCGAAGAGAAGCGTTATGCAGGTGAAAGACTAGCAGCTTCCTATGTGAATTTTTACATTGCTAATAAGTCTGTATTAGTGCCACAATTTCAAGATGTAAATGACCAAGTGGCCTTGGATATTCTGAGCCAGTGTTTTCCAGACCGTGAAGTTGTCGGAATTCCTGCAAGAGATATTCTTTTAGGTGGTGGAAATATCCACTGTATTACCCAACAAATCCCAGAATAGGAGAAAAAGATGAGAAATGTAACGGTTGCAGCCATTCAGATGCAATGCACTAAGAATGTGGAAACGAATATCCAAACAGCTGAACGTTTAGTCCGTCAAGCTGCTGAGCAGGGAGCCCAAATTATTCTCTTGCCTGAATTATTTGAACGTCCCTATTTCTGTCAGGAACGTCAGTATGACTACTACCAGTATGCCCAGTCGGTATCAGAAAATACGGCTATTCAGCATTTTAAAGGAATTGCCAAAGAGCTAAAGGTGGTTTTACCGATTAGTTTCTATGAAAAAGATGGTAATGTCTTATACAATTCTATTGCTGTCATTGATGCGGATGGAGAAGTACTAGGAGTTTATCGTAAAACTCATATACCAGATGACCATTATTATCAGGAGAAATTCTTCTTTACTCCTGGAAATACTGGTTTCAAGGTCTGGGACACTCGCTACGCCAAGATTGGTATCGGGATCTGTTGGGATCAATGGTTCCCTGAAACTGCCCGTTGTCTTGCGTTAAATGGTGCAGAATTACTCTTTTATCCAACAGCCATTGGTTCGGAGCCAATTTTGGATACTGATAGTTGTGGTCATTGGCAACGTACCATGCAAGGACACTCAGCAGCAAATATTGTGCCAGTTATTGCGGCTAATCGTTATGGTTTGGAAGAAGTCACTCCTTGTGAAGAAAATGGAGGACAAAGTTCCAGTCTTAACTTCTACGGTTCATCCTTTATGACCGATGAAACAGGAGCTATTTTAAGTCAAGCCGAACGACAAGATGAAGCTGTCTTGTTAACTACTTATGACCTGGACAAGGGGGCAAATGAACGCCTAAACTGGGGCTTGTTTAGAGATAGAAGACCAGATATGTATAAAGATATCGTGAAATGACAAAAAGCCTCCAAGAGGCTTTTTCTGTAGATACTATAATAATTTTTTGATAATGTCCTAGGATTCTGATAAAATGAGCTATAAGAAGTTTTAAAATTTTGTATGTCAGATTTTTAAAATTGAAATATTTTGAGAGGTAAAATATGATTACAGGCGAATTAAAGAATAAGATTGATCAATTGTGGGAAATGCTATGGACAGAGGGGAATGCGAATCCTTTGACCAACATTGAGCAATTGACTTATCTTTTATTTATGAAGGATTTGGACAGAGTTGAACTTGGACGAGAAAATGATGCTGAATTTCTAGGTATTCCCTATGAGGGAATTTTCCCAAAAGATAAACCCGAATATCGTTGGTCAACCTTTAAGAACTTAGGAGATTCGCAAGAAGTTTATCGTCTGATGTCACAAGAGATTTTTCCATTTATTAAGAATCTAAAGGGGGATACTGACGATACAGCTTTTTCACGTTATATGAGGGATGCTATTTTTCAAATCAATAAACCTGCTACCTTACAAAAGGCGATAGCAGCTCTGGATGAGTTACCTACGGATATAAAAGATATTGGAGACATTTACGAGTATCTATTGTCAAAATTATCTCAGGCAGGGGCAAATGGTCAATTTCGTACTCCTCGTCATATCATTGATATGATGGTTGAGCTAATGCAACCGACAATTAAGGATATTATTTCAGATCCTGCCATGGGGTCTGCAGGATTTTTAGTTTCTGCAAGTCGCTACCTAGACCGAAGAAAAGAGGAGTGGCAAACAAATATTGACAGTGTAAAGCATTTCCACAATACTATGTTTCATGGGAATGATACGGATACGACAATGTTGAGACTTGGTGCTATGAACATGATGCTCCATGGGGTTGAGAATCCACAAATTAGCTATCTAGACTCGCTTTCTCAAGATAACGAAGAAGCTGATAAATATACTCTAGTTTTAGCCAATCCACCTTTCAAAGGATCTCTTGATTATGATTCAACCTCTGGTGATTTGTTGGCTACGATAAAGACTAAGAAGACAGAGTTGCTTTTCCTTGCCCTTTTCTTACGCACTTTGAAGCCAGGTGGACGTGCAGCTGTTATTGTACCGGACGGTGTCCTCTTTGGTTCCTCTAAAGCTCATAAAGGGATTCGTCAGGAAATCGTTGAGCACCATAAACTAGATGCAGTTATTTCGATGCCAAGTGGTGTTTTTAAGCCTTATGCAGGGGTTTCAACCGCTATCCTTATCTTCACTAAGACTGGAAATGGTGGGACGGATAAGGTTTGGTTTTACGATATGAAAGCAGACGGTCTGAGTTTAGATGATAAACGCCAGCCTATCAACGAAAATGATATTCCAGATATTATTCAACGATACCATCAATTAGAGAAAGAAACAGATCGTAAGAGAACAGACCAGTCCTTCTTTGTTCCAGTTGATGAGATTAAGGAAAATGATTTTGATCTGTCCATCAATAAATACAAAGAAATCGAGTATGAAAAAGTTGAGTATGAACCAACAGAAGTCATTTTAAAGAAAATCAATGATCTAGAAAAAGAAATTCAAGCTGGCTTAGCAGAGTTAGAAGAATTACTAAAGTAGGGAGATGCATGTATGAAAAAAGTGAAGTTGGGGGAAGTGGCAACTTTTATTAATGGTTATGCTTTTAAACCACAAGATTGGTCAACTGAAGGAAAAGAGATAATAAGGATTCAGAATCTTACAAAAACTTCAAAGGAAATTAATTATTATTCTGGTAAGATTGATAAAAAGTATATTGTTGAAACTGGTGATATTCTTATTTCTTGGTCGGGAACTCTAGGTGTTTTTCAGTGGTACGGTAAGACAGCTGTATTAAATCAACATATTTTTAAAGCTGTTTTTGATAAGCTAGATATTAATAAATCTTATTTCAAATATGTTGTTGAAAAAGGGTTACAAGATGCTGTCAAAAATACTCATGGTTCTACTATGAAGCATTTAACTAAAAAATATTTTGATAATATTATAGTTTCTTATACAAGTTTAAAAGAGCAACAGAAGATCTCAAGGAAACTAGATTTGTTGAGCAAGCTAATTTCAATGAGACAAGAACAACTTGAAGAGCTTAATCTGCTCGTCAAATCCCGATATTTCGAGGAGGTGCTAGCATGAAGAAAGTGAAGTTAGGGCAATTGGTTTCTATTCAAACTGGTAAATTGGATGCTAATGAGGCAATTCCTGGAGGTAAGTATCCATTTTTTACAACAGCAAAAGAAATTTCTTGTATTAATGAATACGCTTATGACGATGAAGTCGTTTTAGTAGCAGGAAATGGGGATTTAAATGTTAAGTATTATAAAGGTAAATTTAATGCTTATCAGAGAACCTATATTTTGACTAGTAATTCTAATGTAAGAATGAAATATTTATACTACTTTCTTGATAAGTACATTGAAGTTTTACGATATCAATCAATTGGAGGAGTTATAAAGTATATTAAGCTCAATAATTTATCAGATGCACAGATTCCAATGAGAAGTACTATTGAACAAGATAAAATTATTAGAATATTAGAAAAAGTTAGACAATGAAATTATAATTAGAAATAAAACAACTTAGTGAACTTTCTAACCTTGTAAAAATCCCGATTTAACGAGATTGTTTAGTGACTTAGGGTTTTTCCATTAAAAAGACTTGGAGAATTAGTTGAAGAAGTCCGATATGGAACTAGTTTACCAGCCACTCTTAATGAGTAAAATATGGATATTTAAGAATGAATAATATAACTGAAGATGGTCGATTGAATATACAGAATTTAAAACATATAGATGTTCCAGAGAAAGATTTAGCAAAAGTACGTTGTAAGCAACAGGGATGTATTATTTAATCGTACAAATAGTATGGAATTAGTCGGGAAAACATGTATTTATGAATTAGATTTTGATATGGTTATAGCAGGTTACATTATTCGTATTAGAACAAAGAAAAATATTTTAAATCCTAGATATCTATCCGAATTTTTAAACTTTCCAAGTACAAAGAAGTTTCTAAGGAACATCGCGAAAGGTGCTGTTAATCAAGCCAATATAAATGCGAAGGAATTACAAGATATTTCCATCCCCCTCCCCCCTCTTTCCCTCCAAAACGAGTTCGCAGACTTTGTGGCTCAGGTTGACAAATCACAATTGGCAATTCAAAAATCACTAGAAGAACTTGAAACTTTGAAGAAATCTCTTATGCAGGAGTATTTTGGCTGATATTCTGTCATTGTAATTACGGTAATTATTTGTTATAATACTTCAAAGGAGGAAATCAGATGGTAGTAAAAACAAGAAAACAAGGAAATTCAATCACCATTACCATCCCAAGTGAATTCAATATTCCAAGTGGTGTAAAATACGAAGCGAAATTGTTACCAAGTGGTGAAATTATCTTTACTCCCGAAGAGTCTGGACATCAGATTTCTTATGTATCTGATGATGCCTTTGACTTAAATTTGGACAAAAATTTTTTTTTGACGAATACGATGATGTTTTTCAAAGCTTTGGTGGAAAAAAATGACAGTCTATCTAACAGAAAGGCAAATTGAAAAATCAATGCTTTTAGCAATTCAACGGTATTCACCTAATGAAAAAAATTCAAACAGTTAGTCCTTCTGCCTTAAATATGATTGTCAATTTACCAGAACAATTTGTCTTCGGTAAACCTCTTTATCCAACAATTTTTGATAAGGCAACGATACTATTTGTCCAATTGATTAAAAAGCATGTTTTTGCCAATGCTAATAAACGAACTGCTTTCTTCGTTTTGGTGAAATTTCTACAGTTAAATGGTTATCGTTTTTCTGTAACAGTTGAAGAAGCGGTCGATATGTGTGTAACTATCGCAGTAGAATCCTTAACAGATGAAAGGTTATCTAGCTACACCAAATGGATCTCTGAACATTCATTTAGAGCTAATGGTCAAATTTAAGCTTGGATGTTTAAATCCTATAAGTAAAAAATAGATAAACAGACAGTATTAGAATTCTGTAATGCAGAAAGCTAATATTGTCTCTTTTTATTGAAAAAATGAAAGTGAGAAAATATGGAAACAAAAGTGACAATCATCATTCAAGAAATGCTACCCCTTTTAAACAATGCACAATTACTAGCATTACGGGAGAGTTTAGAGCGTCATTTAGTGAGTGGTGTAAATCAACAGAAGTATACGAATAATTCCTTGTTAGCCTTGTTTATTACTGCTAAACAGGTGGAGGGTTGTAGTGCAAAAACCATTCGTTATTATCAAAGGACCATTGAAAATTTATTTACAAGCATAAAGCAGTCTGTAACACAACTGACAACAGATGATTTGAGAAGTTATCTAGCACAGTATCAGTCAGAAAAAGATTGCAGTAAAGCAAATTTGGACAATATCCGACGCATCCTGTCTTCGTTTTTTGCTTGGCTTGAGCAGGAGGAATATATCATCAAAAATCCTATTCGACGAATTAAAAAGATTAAGACCGAACAAACTGTGAAAGAAACTTATACTGATGAACATCTTGAAATCATGCGAGACAATTGTGAAAACTTAAGGGATTTAGCAATGATCGATCTACTAGCTTCAACAGGAATGCGCGTGGGAGAACTTGTTCAACTGAATCGCTCAGATATTGACTTTGAAAATCGTGAATGTGTTGTATTTGGAAAAGGTAAAAAGGAGAGACCTGTTTACTTTGATGCTCGGACGAAAATCCATTTAAGGAACTATATCAATAGCAGAGAAGATAATCATCCAGCTCTTTTTGTCACCTTGCTTGGAAAAGCCCAAAGACTCGGAATAGCTGGTGTTGAGATTCGATTAAGAAAATTAGGTCAAAAGCTTGGAATTCAAAAGGTTCACCCTCATAAATTCAGAAGAACACTAGCAACAAAGGCAATTGATAAGGGTATGCCTATCGAACAAGTCCAAAAACTGCTAGGTCATAGTAAAATTGACACAACCTTAGCCTATGCTATGGTCAACCAAAGTAATGTCAAACATTCACACCAAAAATTCATCTCTTAAGTGCAAAATCCCGATTTAACGAATTGTTTGGTGACTTATTTTTAAATGAATTTAAGTGGGATTATGCTTCGTTTAATGAGTTTGCAAAATTTGATACAAAAATGATTTACGATTTTACGAATTTCATAGATTTACCACACATTGGAATAGATAGTATTGAAAAAAACACCGGAAAACTTATAGGTTATAGAACAGTAGGAGAAGATCAAATCAGTAGTGGAAAGTATTTATTTACTAAGAAACACATTATTTATAGTAAGATTAGGCCAAATTTAAATAAAGTAGCTCTTCCTGATTTTATGGGAGTTTGTTCAGCAGACGCCTATCCAATTCTAACAGTTGAAGAAAAAATGAATAGGATATTTCTAGCTCATGTGTTAAGAAGTGATTATTTTTTGAACTTTATTTTATCGTTTTCAAGTAGAACTAATTTGCCTAAAGTTAATAAATCTCAAATTTCTAAATTTAAGTGCCCCCTCCCTCCTCTTTCCCTACAAAACGAGTTCGCAGACTTTGTGGCTCAGGTTGACAAATCACAATTTGCTTGTCAGATGGCTATAAAACTGTGGAGAAATAGCTTAAAATCTAGTATAATATAGCTATCTATTTAATCAAAGTGAGAGAAAAATGGGAAATTTTGATTTTCTTTTAAATAACGAGGAGTATGAATCTTTTTCGAGGTCCTGTATAGAAGCTGAGAATATGATTGGGACATCCACTGTAGCGACAGCTTTCATGGCGCGTCGTGCCTTGGAGCAGGCTGTTCATTGGATTTATAGCCATGATTCTTATTTGGAAGCCCCTTATCGTGCTACCTTGTCTTCATTGGTGTGGGATGATGACTTTAGAGAAATCGTAGATCCAGAGCTTCATAGTCAGATGGTTCTCTTGATACGTTGGGGCAATCATGCTGCTCATGGTGGGGAGATCAAGGAACGTGAAGCCATTTTAGCCTTACATCATTTGTACCAGTTCGTAAACTTTATTGATTACTGCTACAGCAATGAGTTTGTGGAACGTTTTTTTGACGAGAAGTTATTGCCAATTTCAGAGAATGTCAAGAAAAGAGAAACACCACAAGCCATGGTGGAACTGCAAGAAAGTTTACCTGTTATGCCTGACTTTCATGAACAAATGGCTGTCCAGTCCTTGGAAGTTCAAGAGAATTATACAGAAAAACGTGAAACTGCTGCTCAACGGCAAGAGGTTTCCTTTCATATCGATCAGTTATCTGAGGCTGAGACGAGAAAACTCTTTATTGATATTGATTTACGATTAGCGGGTTGGACATTTGAAGAAAATTGTCGAGTTGAAGTCGCTGTTAATGGACTGAAACACGGCTCAGGAACAGGTTATTGTGATTATGTACTTTATGGTAAAAATGGAAAGATTTTAGCAATTATTGAAGCTAAAAAGGCCGCAGTTAATCCAGAAGTCGGTGAAGTACAAGTCAAGGAATATGCTAATGCGCTAGAGGAAAAAAATAGGGTATCAACCGATTTGTTTTATTACAAATGGCCTCAAGCACTATATTCTTGATGGTGTAAATCGTCGCCAGGTCGCAGGTTTCTATTCTCAAGAAGAATTGCAATTATTGATGGACAGACGACATTTGCAAAAAAACCACTTGAGGATATTTCTAGTAAAATCAGAGACGATATCTCTGGACGATATTACCAGAAACATGCGATTGCAAGTGTTTGTGAGGCTTTTTCTAACAATCGAAGACAAGCTCTTTTGGTAATGGCAACTGGTTCTGGCAAAAACTCGAACAGCAGTCTCTCTTGTTGATATTCTATCACGTCACAATTGGGTCAAAAATGTTCTCTTTCTAGCTGACCGAACATCTCTTGTAAAAACAAGCCTATGATTCATTTAGGAAATTACTTCCAGATATTTCGGTTTGTAACTTTTTAGAGGATAAAGTTGGAGCACGATCAAGTCGTATGGTGTTTTCTACTTATCCGACCATGATTGGAGCTATTAGTGATCAGGAAGAAGTCATTCAACGCCCTTTCACTGTTGGTCATTTTGATCTTATCATTATTGACGAGTCCCACCGCTCTATTTATCAAAAATACAAGACAATTTTTGATTATTTTGATGCTAGAATCGTAGGCTTAACGGCCACACCTCGTCAGGATCTTGATAAAAACACTTATGGATTTTTTAACTTGGAAAATGGTGTTCCTACCTATGCTTATGATCTTGAAAAGGCTGTTGAGGATGGCTACTTGGTATCCTATCATTCTATTGAAACCAAGTTAGAATTACCTACAGAAGGGCTTCATTACGATGATCTATCCCAAGAAGATAAAGAATATTTTGATAGCCAATTTGAAGATGATAGTCTAGAAAAAGACATTGATGCTGGAGCTTTTAATTCCTTTATTTTTAATAAAGGTACAGTAGAGATTGTTCTAGATGAACTAATGACGAGAGGGATTCAGACGGCTTCGGGTGATGATATTGGAAAAACTATCATCTTTGCAAAGAATCATCATCATGCTGAATTTATTAGAGAGATTTTTAATAAACGATATCCTGAAAAGGGGAGCGACTATGCTCAGGTGATTGATTACAGTATTAAACATTATCAGACCTTGATTGATGATTTTAAAATCAAAGAGAAATACCCTCAAATTGCAATTTCAGTTGATATGCTTGATACAGGTATTGATGTTCCAGAGGTTGTCAATTTAGTCTTTTTCAAGAAAGTTCGCTCAAAAACAAAATTTTGGCAGATGATTGGTCGTGGAACGCGTCTCTGTAAAGATTTGTTTGGACCTGATCAGGATAAGGAAAACTTCTTGGTATTTGATTATGGTGACAACTTTGAATACTTCAAAGCAGATCCTAGAGAAGGAAATGGACGTCATATTGTTCCCTTGGCACAGCGTTTGTTTAATATCAAGGTGGACTTGATTCATGAACTGCAGGATCTTCACTATCAAGAGGATCCATTTGCAAGAGAGTATCGTCAGCAACTGGTCTCAGAACTTCATAGACATGTAGAAGACTTGAATGAGTTGGACTTTAGGGTTCGTATGGTCTTAGATACAGTGTATACCTATAAGAAATTAGAAAATTGGCAAAATCTTACAACGATTTCATGTGAAAATCTTCATACTCATATATCTCCTCTCATGTTTGACGAAGATAAAGAAAATGAAATGGCGAGACGATTTGATTTGTGGATGTTAGAAATTCAAGTAGGACAACTAACCACTAAGCAAGCAACTGTCCATATATCTCAAGTTATGAAAACTGCTCAGGCCCTTGCTTCTGTTGGCAATATCCCTCAGGTCTTTGCACAGGCTGAAATTATAAGGAAAGTGCAAGAACCTGAATTTTGGGAGGAAGTAAGCTTGTCTGAACTTGAAAAAATACGCCTTTCTCTAAGGGATTTATTGCAATTCTTAGATAAAACGAGCCGAATAGTATATTATGTCAATTTTGAAGATCGAATTCTTTCTACTGTTTATGAAACCACTCCTTATTTGCAGGTAAATGATCTTCGATCCTATAACGAAAAAGTTGAGCATTATTTGAAAGCTCATTTGGATGAGGAAGCAATTTCTAAATTGTATCATAACAAGAAGTTGACTGAAAAAGATTTATTAGCATTAGAAACTCTATTGTGGGAAAAATTAGGAAGTAGATCTGACTATCAGCAGCACTATGAGAACAAGGCTATTCCTAGATTAGTTCGTGAGATTATAGGTTTGAATAGAGAGGCCGCTAATCAAGTGTTTTCTAAGTTCTTGTCAGATGAAAGCCTTAATGCTAAGCAAATTTCTTTTGTGAAATTGATTGTCGATTATGTCGTTGAAAATGGTTATATGGATAAGTCGATGCTGACACAAGAACCGTTTAAATCTTATGGATCCGTACAAGTACTATTTCAACATCAAATACCAGTATTGAGGAATATTGTCCAAACAATTGACTTAATCAATAATCGCGCCGAAGAAGTAGCTTGAAAATAGAGAGAGAACCACCATGCAAACACAAGAAGAAATGAATGTTCTGGTACCTGAAAAACTTGCAGAAATTGAGCGTGATTATGATGTTACAGTTTTGTGGGCAATTGAGTCTGGCAGTCGAGCTTGGGGCTTTGAGTCTCCTGATAGTGACTTTGATGTGCGTTTCGTATACAAGCACAAGCAAGATTTTTATCTTAGCTTGAATGATCATCGCGATGTCATCGAACTACCAATTGACGATACTTGGGATGTGAGTGGTTGGGATCTGGACAAGGCTTTAAAGTTGCTTTATAAGTCAAATCCAACCCTCTTTGAGTGGTTACAGTCGCCAATCGTTTACCAGCAAGACTCAGACTTTATTGACTGTATTCGTTCTCTTGTCAGTCAGTATTTTTCTGAGAAAAAGATGCTCCACCATTACTTGAATACTGCTAGAACTCAAATGAATAAGTATCTTTTAGGAGATAAGGTCAAACCTAAAAAGTATTTCTATGTACTTCATCCTATTTTAGCTTGTCGTTGGATTGAAAAACATCACTCTGTTCCACCGATTTTATTTGATGATTTGGTCAAAGAACTTCTCCCTGATGAAATGAAAGAGCATGTGTATAGATTGCTTGATATAAAGGTAAAGGGACGTGAAGGTATGGAAATTGAGCCGATAGAGCCAATTCAGGACTTTATCATCAAAAATATCCAAGAGCTGTATGACTACGTCCAAAGTGTTACAGAGGAAAAGAAAGACTGGAAAGCTCTCAATCATTTTTTCCTTGAAGAATTAAGTCGTGACTGAGGTTAGATATGGGAAAATGGACATGTAGATGTGGTCAAGCAATGAACGACCACCAAGCGCCTGATCCAAATGCTTATTCGGTTTATTCGGATGAGTTATTAGTAGAAATCATGAATAAAAAGATGGTAATGATACAATTTCCTATGAAGACATTGCGGAGGCTTCCTTTTATATGTGGAAGTGCCCAAATTGTGGTAGTTTTATGGTCTTTGGCGAAGAGGATAATCCAAATTGTTTCACTTTTTATGAGCGCCAGACCTGTGCAAAATCAGAACCACTTTTCGATCCTGATCAAGAGTTAAATCTCGTTGTCGTTGAGTTTCAAGAAGGTGGAAATGGTTATACTTATATATGTGACGAGCCAAATATCCATATTGGACATTCTGTTATTGTCCCAGTAGGAAAGGAAAATACTGAAAAAACTGCTTTAGTTGTCCAGAAGTATCATGCCCTACCAAAGGATATTACTTTTCCCGTTGAAAAGATAAAACGTGTCATCCGTAGGTATTCTATTTTTGATCCTGAGACTTCAAAAATAGTTTGTAAAAATATACTTGAACATGGAAGAATTCTAAATGCTTGCTCGAACAAAGTAAATATAGAGTCTAAACAAATTTACCATGCAATCAAAACTCCTCTAGGCTATTTTTGGTTGGAGTTAAATAGAATTCCAATTCCGATGAAAATCACACAAATTCAAGTTAAAGATAAAAGGTATCAGGTAGAGGGTGCCTTCTTCATTAAACCCACCAAGGTAAACTACAGAAAATTGTTAGAACTTGAATTATGTGCAGATTTTGATATTGACGCCTCTCGTTGGATTGATGTTCTATCAGACGAAAATGTTTGGGGAAACACCTGGGAATTGAATGGCCTTCAATTTGGAATTACTGCAGGAGAGTCCCCAGAATTTGAAGATGAAGTAGTTGCAAGAAAATTTAGCCGTATCCCACTTTATTATGACTGGCATACTGAGTTCGAAGACTATTATGGCTTCAGTTTAGCTTGGAAGAAATACGAGTCTGATAGCGATTTGTCAATATTTTTCTATACAACATAAGCTAGAGGAGAATAAGCATGAATCAAGCCTGGGAATTATTGTTTGAAGGGAAGATTGATGAGGCCAAGAAATTAGTCCCAGAAACCTTCTCGTTAGAAACTTGTAAGGATTATAGCCTTCTCAATTTGATGGGCTATATCAAGCTCTTTGAAAAAGACTATAAAGAAGCTTTGCTGACTTATCAAAACTATCTTGAAGTCGCTATCTCAAGTCAAGATAAAGAAAATGAACATATAGGCTATCACCAGTTAGCTATGGTTTATCGTGAAATGAATGACTATCAAACGGCTCTAAACTATATCGATAAAGAGCGAGAAATCATTGAAAAATTTTTTCCAGAGGATGCACTCAAATCTTCTGTCAATAATTATGAGCAAGGTTATTTACGATTAAAACTAGGGGAAATAGCAAAAGCAATCATGTATATGAAGCAGTCCTTAAAGCAAGCTTTACAAACAGATGATCTTATCGCTCAAGCCTGTGCCTATAGGGGATTGGGAGAGATTTATTCTGCTGAAAGTTCAGAAAAATCGCAAGAGAATCTTCTGCATGCTATCGAACTTTTTGAAAAAGCAGGCGATCAGGTCGGAGCCCGAGAAGTTAAAAACTTACTAAACAAGAAAAAGTAGCCCCCTCAGGCTACTTTTTAAAATTCTTTATAAACATAAGGATTCTCTGGTTTATCGACTTTTACAAAGGATTGAACTTCAAGGGTTGGGAGAAATTGGTTGAGTTCCTTGTGATAGCGATTGCTAATCTTACCTTTGACTCTCACCCAAGTATTATTTTCGTACTGATTGGTGTTTCCTGTAGTCAAAAGTCCAAAAACTCCTGAATCAGCGATACAGTGCATGATACCAAAGCGAAAAACAAATTGACTATTGGTATGATTTGGATCGTTGTAGACAAAGCCAGTAAACTCTATTTCCTTATCTTCAAATTCGTTTGGAAAATCGTAGATAGCTTCCATGACCTCCAGGTAATTTTCATCATTGATAACTATACTAGATTGAGCTAAGTATTTATCAGCACTCTTCCGAATAATATTTTCATGAGCTGTTTGTGAATAAAATCTACTGGTATCCGGTTTGAGATACTGACTGCTCGTTCCTTCACTTGCTTGGATTGCCTTGTCAGTTCCTTCCGACAAAGGGAAATAATATCCTTTTGCCGATACTGTTTGTGAATCCAGAGTGACTGTTGGGAAGGTAAATCCGACTAACAAGGGTAAACTTAAGAGGATAAAACTAGCAAGCTTGGCTGAAATACTGTGTAAGTGACTGTGTTCTTTAAAACGCTTAAGAGAAATATAAGCTTGGACAATGGCTAGTAACAATGACAAAACCATTGTGATATAAGCCAGATAAGAGTAGTGGAGGTTTATATACTGATTGAGCTTACCTGATAGGTGGAGATAAAGGCTTAAGATAAAATAGCTAAATAGAATAAGAAATCGAATCATAGCATCACCCCGACTAGATAAGAATAGACAAGTACAACAAGAGTGACAATTGTCATGAACTGCCAAATAAAGCGAGTTTTGAGATAATTCTTCATCATGAGTAGGTTCTTGACATCCAGCATGGGTCCTATAACCAGAAAGGCTAAAACAGGAGCGAGACCAAAACTTGATAGAAGAGAAGAGCCGATGAAGGCATCCGCTTCACTACAGAGGGATAGTAGGAAAGATAAGACCATCAGAAGAAGAATAGCAAGCAGTGGCGTCGCACTGATAGATGTCAGGATTCGAGTTGGTACATAGACCTGGACAATGCTGGCAAAAAGACAGCCAAGATCAAGTAACGCCCCATATCAAAGAATTCATCGATAGCTTGGATAAAGACCTGAAGCAGTTTCTGACTTTTGGTCAAGTGAGAAAAATCATGCTCATGGCAAGCCAGTCTATTTTCTTTTTGGATAGGTTCCTCCCAGACAAAACCAAGAAAGAACCCCAATATAGTAGCCACTAGAATGGCGCCTAAAGCTCTTAGGAGGACCATTTGAATAGAATTACCAAAGGCTGAATAGGTAGCAAAAAGTACGATGGGATTGATGATAGGAGCTGTGACCAAAAATGGAACAGCTGTATAGCTTGGAACCTTTTTCTCTAAGAAACGATTGATGATGGGAACAATTCCACATTCGCAAGAAGGGAAGAGAAAACCGATGAAGCTACCAAAAAAGATTCTCCCCAAGCGATTTTTAGGGAGAAATTTATAAACTTTCTCAGGAGTCACATAGACTTCAATGGCACCAGAGATAATGCTACCAATTAAGACAAATGGCAAAGCTTCAATGATAATTGATAGAAAAATGGCACCAGCTTGCAAAACACTTGAAGGCAGACTTTGAAAGAGAGTCATCTATTTCTTCTTTTCTGCTTTTTCTTTCTTTTCTTTGTCATCAGGAAATGTTACTTGTTTCAAATCAGGTAGTTTAGCGAATTCTTCGAACATCTTATCTAAGTCATCAGTTTTTGTAAATTTAACAGCCATAAGGCATACCTCGATTCTTTTAGTTAACACTATTATACTATTATTTCTAAGAAATAGTTGGATTTTTAAAATAAACATGGCTTTTTATCTTTATAAAGTTGAAATAAAAGCAACAAATTAATGAAAACAAGCTTTCTTCCTTATGGTATAATAGTTTCATGGATAAAAAAATATGAAAAAAAATTTCCCCAAGATTTGGGTGTAACTTTAAAGCAGATTGATACTGTCTTGTCTTTGACAGCAGAAGGAGCAACTATCCCCTTTATCGCTCGTTATCGGAAAGATATGACCGGAAGTCTAGATGAGGTAGCCATTAAAGCTATTATCGACCTCGATAAAAGTTTAACTACTCTAAATGATCGTAAGGAAGCCGTCTTAGCAAAAATCAAAGAGCAAGGTAAGCTAACTAAGGAGTTAGAAGAAGCAATTCTAGCAGCTGAAAAACTCGCAGATGTAGAAGAACTCTATCTTCCCTATAAGGAGAAACGTCGAACAAAGGCAACAATTGCGCGTGAGGCTGGACTTTTTCCACTTGCTCGTTTAATTTTACAAAATGTTTCTAACCTAGAAAAAGAAGCAGAAGCATTTGTCTGTGAAGGTTTCGAAACTCCTCAAGAGGCTTTGGCTGGGGCTGTAGACATCTTGGTTGAAGCACTATCTGAGGATGTTCATTTACGTTCAATGACATATCAAGAGGTACTTAGACGCTCTAAGATTACTTCTCAAGTCAAAGATGAGAGTCTTGATGAAAAACAAGTCTTTCAGATTTATTACGATTTCTCAGAAACAGTTGCAAACATGCAAGGTTACCGTACGCTTGCCCTTAATCGTGGTGAGAAGCTAGGCATTTTGAAAATTGGCTTTGAGCATGCGACTGATCGGATTCTATCTTTCTTTAGTGGTCGTTTTAAAGTTAAGAATGCTTATATTGACGAAGTTATTCAGCAATCTGTCAAGAAAAAAGTATTACCAGCTATTGAGCGCCGTATTCGTACAGAATTAACAGAAAAGGCAGAAGAAGGAGCTATCCAACTCTTCTCAGAAAACCTTCGAAATCTTCTCCTTGTTGCACCTCTTAAGGGGCGCGTGGTCCTTGGATTTGACCCTGCCTTTCGTACAGGTGCCAAGCTTGCAGTTGTTGATGCGACTGGAAAGATGTTGACAACGCAAGTCATTTATCCCGTCAAACCAGCTTCAGCTCGTCAGATTGAAGAAGCAAAGAGAGATCTGGCAGATTTAATTGGCCAATATGGTGTGGAAATCATTGCCATCGGTAATGGTACTGCTAGTCGTGAGAGCGAATCCTTCGTCGCTGAAGTACTTAAAAGATTTTTCCTGAGGTCAGCTATGTCATTGTAAATGAGAGTGGGGCATCTGTCTACTCAGCTAGTGAACTTGCTCGTCAAGAGTTTCCTGAGTTAACCGTTGAGAAACGCTCTGCTATTTCTATTGCTCGTCGCTTGCAAGACCCACTTGCTGAATTGGTTAAAATCGATCCCAAATCCATCGGTGTCGGTCAATATCAGCACGATGTTAGTCAAAAGAAACTGTCTGAAAGTCTTGACTTTGTTGTTGATACAGTAGTTAACCAAGTCGGTGTCAATGTCAATACAGCTAGTCCCGCCTTACTTTCGCACGTAGCTGGGCTTAACAAAACAATCTCTGAAAATATCGTGAAGTACCGTGAAGAAGAAGGTAAAATCACTTCACGCGCCCAAATCAAGAAAGTCCCTCGATTAGGTGCTAAAGCCTTTGAACAGGCTGCAGGTTTCCTCCGTATCCCTGAAAGTAGCAATATCCTTGATAACACAGGTGTTCACCCAGAAAACTATGCTGCTGTTAAGGAACTCTTCAATCGTTTGGACATCAAAGACCTAAATGAAGAAGCACAAGCCAAACTCAAATCTATTTCAATCAAGGAAATGGCCCAAGAATTAGACCTCGGTCAAGAAACTCTTAAAGATATTATTGCAGACCTTCTAAAACCCGGTCGTGATTTCCGTGATTCTTTTGAAGCTCCAGTTCTTCGCCAGGATGTCTTGGATATCAAAGACTTACAAGTTGGGCAAAAGCTTGAAGGAGTTGTGCGCAACGTCGTTGACTTTGGTGCCTTTGTTGATATCGGTATCCATGAGGACGGTCTCATTCATATCTCTCATATGAGTAAGAAATTCATCAAACATCCAAGTCAAGTAGTATCGGTCGGCGATTTGGTAACCGTTTGGGTTAAAAAAATAGATGCTGACCGAGAAAAAGTAAATCTGTCGCTCCTTGCACCAGATGAATCTAACTAATTACGTTCGACAAGTTTCTTTAGAAGACTTTGGGAAACCTTTCAAACATCAAGCTCATTGGAATACTCGTCTACGGTCGACAGGTGGACGATTTTTCCCTAAGGATGGTCATTTGGATTTCAATCCCAAAGTCTATCAAGAACTTGGTTTAGAGGTTTTTCGGAAAATTGTCCGTCATGAGCTCTGCCATTACCATCTTTACTTTGAAGGCAAGGGGTATAAACACAAAGATGTAGCCTTTAAGCAACTTTTAAAAGAGGTAGACGGTCTCCGCTTTGTTCCTCCCTTGTCAATTTCCAATCAAAAACCAAACTTAGTCTATGTTTGTCAGTCTTGTCAGCAAATCTATCAAAGAAAGCGACGAATTGATACTAAACGTTATCGGTGTGGTCTCTGTCGTGGCAAACTCATTTTGCAAAATCCGCCTAAGGACTGATGCAGGGTGTTTTAGTTCATGTTATACTTATTTCAAGAATACCGAAAGAGGTAAAAATCATGAATACAAAATTTTATAAAATGAGAAGAAATCACATGATATCAGGTGTTCTTGCAGGTTTATCTGATAAGTGGAATCTTGATGTAACCCTAGTTCGTTTCCTTTTTGCAATCTTTACAATCGCAAACTTTGGACTCGGGATTATTATCTACATTATCCTAGCTTCGATTCTACCAACAAAAGAAGACATCGAAGCTGAAATGTATGGAACAGGCCCACGCAAGATCAAAGAAGCCAAACCTATCAATGATGACGAAGGTTGGTTTTGGTAACCATATTACCATTCATTTGAAGTATTAAACCCTTGTAGTATCAAGGGTTTTTCTTTTGCTTAAAAATTTGTGGTAAACTAATAGTAGTTCATATCAAAAAAATAATCCAATCTTACAAAAATGTAAGATTACAGACCTCTTTTGTAAGGTTATGTTATGGAACCAACTCTTTTTTTAGAGTACACTTATATCAGAAAGATAAAGTAGCAATACTATGAAAAATATTTTACAAAAGAAACAAACAAGTAAACCAAGTCCAAAAGAGATCGAGCGAGTTCAGCTCGGTTGCTCTATTATGCAGGCTCAGTTTCAATTAATGGAATATTAAAAAGGAGATTATCATGACATTATTAGATGTAAGACACGTTCAAAAGATTTATAAAACACGATTCCAAGGCAACCAAGTAGAAGCCCTGAAAGATATTCACTTTACCGTTGAAAAAGGCGACTACGTCGCTATCATGGGTGAGTCTGGATCTGGTAAATCTACTCTACTCAATATTCTTGCTATGCTTGACAAGCCAACGCGTGGGCAGGTCTTCCTAAACGGAACTGACACAGCCATCATTAAATTCTGAAGCATCAAGCTTCCGTCGTGAAAAGTTAGGCTTTGTCTTCCAAGACTTCAATTTGTTAGATACGCTTTCTGTTAAAGACAATATCTTACTCCCTTTGGTATTGTCTAGAAAGCCTATTACAGAAATGATGGAAAAATTGGTCGTGACGGCCGAAAATCTTGGCATCAATCAATTGCAGGAGAAGTACCCTTATGAAATCTCTGGAGGGCAAAAACAAAGGGTAGCAGTTGCACGGGCTATCATCACAGAACCAGAAATTCTTCTTGCGGACGAGCCAACAGGAGCCCTAGACTCTAAATCATCTGCAGCCCTCCTTGATATCTTTGATCAGATCAACGAGCAAGGACAGACCATTCTCATGGTAACCCACTCAACAGCTGCGGCCAGCCGTGCAAAACGTGTTCTTTTCATCAAGGACGGTATTCTCTATAATCAAATTTATCGAGGTGAAAAGACGGATCGTCAGATGTTCCAAGAAATCTCTGACACCTTGACTGTTATGGCAAGTGAGGTGAACTAGTATGTTTCGATTAACCAATAAGCTGGCCATATCCAACTTAATTAAAAACCGCAAACTCTATTATCCGTTTGCTTTGTCTGTCATTTTGGCAGTTACTATCAGCTATCTCTTTTACTCTCTGACCTTCAATCCCAAGATTGCGGAAATCCGTGGAGGATCCACCATTCAAACTACTCTAGGATTTGGTATGTTTGTCGTCACCCTTGCGTCAGCCATTATCGTCCTTTATGCCAATAGTTTTGTTATGAAAAATCGCTCAAAAGAACTGGGTGTCTATGGTATGTTGGGACTAGAAAAGCGCCATTTAATTGGTATGACCTTCAAGGAGCTCCTGATATTTGGTTTAGTAACAGTGACTTCTGGGATTGGCATTGGTGCCCTCTTTGACAATCTCATCTTTGCTATATTGCTTAAACTTGCAAAGATGAAGGTAGAGCTAGTCGCAACCTTTCAATGGTCCGTAGTCCTTTCAATTCTTCTAGTATTTGGTCTTATCTTTTTAGTCCTTGTGTTTCTAAATACCCTACGTATCATCCGTATGGATGCTCTGCAACTATCTCGTGAAAAAGTAAAAGGGGAGAAGAAGGGACGTTTCTTAGTCCTTCAAACTTTACTAGGGCTAATTGCACTAGGTAGTGGCTACTATCTAGCACAAAGCGTAAAAGATCCAGTTTCAGCGACTGTTACTTTCTTTATAGCCGTCCTGTTGGTAATTGTTGCGACCCTACCTCTTATTCAATGCGGGTATTACAGTTTTCTTACACTTACTCAAGAAAAAAACAAGCGTTATTACTACCAACCAAATAACCTCATCTCTGTTTCTAACCTTATCTTCCGTATGAAGAAAAAAACGCTGTCGGTTTTAGCAACCATTACCATCCTTTCCACCATGGTTTTTGGTTACTATGTCAGCAGCAACCAGTATCTACAACGGTTCTGAAAAATATAAAAAAATATCATGTATCCTCATGATTTCGATGTTAAGGCAAAGGGAAATAATATTGAAGTTGAGAATTTAGACCAACTATTGACTCAATATGCCAGTGAAAAAGAACTTGACGATTAGCAATAAAGACGTTCTTAGCTATGCTAGCTTTGGCCTTTCTAGTCAAGATGGAACTAAATTAACCATCATGACTAAAGAACAAATCACGGAATTACCTAAGACAGTTTTTTTCTAGTATTTGATCAAAAAGACTATGAAAAAAATGACTGGACAAAAAGCTAAATCTTACTGGTAATGAAGTAGGTCTTTGGGCTAAAAAAATAACCAACTTAAAGGTCAGAAATCATTTAGTCTTAACAGTCAGGAGTATAGTATCAAGCAAGAAATCCAGCAAGATTTTTTTAGCTAACCATGTTTCCAATCTCTATATCCTTTTAGTTTCAGATTTTAACTACCTAGTTGTACCAGATCTTCAAAGCTTTTTTTGGATCAGTACCAAGATTCTGCTGTCTACACTCAGTTCTACGGTGGTATGGATGTCACCGCAAGTCTAGAGGAACAATTAAAGCTATCTGATGATTTTGATGCGTATGTAAATAATTTTAACCATAATCTCAAAAGTGAAGATGCTATGGTTTACGGGGGTAATGGTTCAAGTGATGCAATTGCCCAAATGAATGCTCTCTATGGAGGTGTCCTCTTTATTGGTATTTTCCTCTCTATCATCTTTATGATAGGAACTGTACTGGTTATCTACTATAAACAAATCTCAGAAGGTTATGAGGATCGTGAACGCTTCGTGATTTTGCAAAAGGTTGGTTTGGATCAAAAACAAATCAAGCAAACCATTAACAAGCAAGTCTTGACTGTATTCTTCCTCCCTGTAATCTTCGCCTTCCTACATCTAGCCTTTGCCTATCACATGTTGAGTTTGATTATCAAGGTTATTGGTGGTGTGGATACAGCTATGATGTTAAGCGTAACACTTTCCATTTGTGGTATCTTTGCTTTAGTCTATGTCCTAATCTTTATGATTACTTCAAGAAGTTATCGCAAGATTGTTCAAATATAATAAAAAAATGTTTGTCAAGGAATCATAGTATTAACCCAAACGAATATTTGGGGAACGTTAAAGTTCACGATAAAAAAGATTATAGATAGACATTTCAAGAAAAAATCTTGAAACAATTTTCGCTTAAATGCATATTGAGATTATTATAGATTTTTAAAAAAATAATTTATGAAAACAAGAGAGCCGATTATAAGTTAGGGTCTTTTGTAATATGGTAAATGCTTATGAAATTAAAATTATGTACTATTGGATTCTTCTTTTGTTTGATTGCTGCAATTGGTCTGGTCACTATTAGCGATACCGAGACGCCCATACCTTTACCAATTGATGGTGCCTTTTCTATTCAAGGAAAAAGCAATCTTTCCAATAACGAAATTTACGAAATGATTCGTGACCTATCAAAAACGGAAAATGTTACCATTTACAAGCCGGTCGTTCAGAGTTCTGGTCAGTTGAAGTATGTAAATTTCGATGATGTAAATAATGAACAATTAAAGTCAGCACCAATAATAGGGATGTATTACACCCTTGGAAAAATAAATATAGACAGTTTGAAACCACTTACGATGACTGGACTACAAACAGTATATACGGCTTATCCTTGGTATATAGGAGGAATCTTACAATTCACTGGAACTTTAAGAATACTGTTAATGGGTTCCATTTACTTAACTTTATTAGTTGTTTTATTTGTTGTTAGGACGAGGCAGATTAAAGAAGGAGTGATACGACGGTCTTTGGGATTGCCTGTATACGACCTTAGAAGAGAGTATGTCATTTCTCTTATTTTTGAACTGATTATGATGGCTTTTTTGATGATTTTTTACAGTTCTTTTTTGGGAAATGGTTTCTTCACCTATAGTTCTAAGTTATTTTTCTCTCTGCTTTTAACGAATTTTATACTATTTCAAATCATTGATCTCATCACCTTTGTTTTATTTTGGTTGACGATTCAGATTGAAAAGCCCATTGAAATTATCAAAAACAAGGCCAAAAACAAGCTTATTTTTGTCGTATGGCTTGCCATTATTTCGATTATTATCGTTGTATCAGGAATTTTTTTACAAGAAACAAAGAGTAGTCAATCCAGTATTAACATACAGATACAGAATTTAGTACCATGGGACACAGTAAAAGACTGGAGAAGGATTGAGTTCCTTGGAATTGAAAATAACTCTGCTAAAAATGGAGAAGTAAGTGATTCGGATGGTCAGTATCTACAGATAGCTGCTTCCTTAAAAAACTTAGATTATTTATATATAGAACGATCCTCGGCCTATGTTCCAGATACATCTCATGCTTTAGAAGACTTTTCTAAACAATTAGAAAATGATGGAATAACGAACCCAGAAATAAATAAAGATCTGATTTATATCAATCAAACAGGTGCTAACCTACAAAATAAAGTGAATGGAACAAACTATCATCTTTTAGATAATAAGATAGCAACCATCTATATTCCTGAAAAATGGAAAGAAAACCAGAAATCTATTGAGAATACAGTTGTAGCAGAACAATTTATTGGAACAAACTATACAAAAGAAGAGCTTGCAGTACAAATAATTCCTGATGGTGATAAAATTTTTTATTTCAATGAGGATGCTGATATCGATCATAAAAATAAAGATATTTTACCAATGGCAAGTGTAGCAGATAGCAAAGATAACATTGTTGTTGTGTTAGATACAGACAAAATGATCGAAAACAACAAGTTTTCTTTGGCTAGTAATATACTATATAAATCTCTTTTTAGTCCTGAGGCGGTAAAGAAAATAAATGAGATGGCTACCCAGTTGAATGTTTCAATGAATCCAGTAGATGTTTACCAAATTGTGAAGTTGAAGATCCAATCCTTAGAGCACCAAATTCTACTGTCACAAATCTTGCAGAAGATAATTTACAGTATTGTCTTTATACTCATTTATCAATATGTCCAACTTTTTTTATTACTCTAAAACAGAATGAATATGTGAAAAAAATCATTTTAGGTCTGTCAAAAAAACATCTATAGCAATTTCAAGCCTCAAGTATTTTTATGATGATTATTACAATGGTTATTCTATTTACATTTCTTATGACAGGGCAAATAGAGCTGCTATATATTGGTCTTGCTTCTCTGCTGGTTTTTGATGTTGTCAATAATCATGAGTTTTAGAAAAATTATCTGAAAGCTATACTAAAATTTTTAAAAAGGAGATGAAACATGACAATTGACCTTTTTGAACGTTTCAAAAGTTTCGGCTCAAAAAAAGATCTTTACAGACTTAAATTTAAGATTTGAATCTGGAAAAAAAGCTATGCATTGATTGGAGGTTCTGGCTCTGGTAAGAGTACTCTTCTTAATATTATAGGAAGATTAGAAAAAATTGATAGTGGGAATGTTTTAGTTGATGAACAGGATATTTGGAAGATAAAAGAAAGAACCTTCTTTAAAAATACTGTTGGATATGTATTTCAGAATTATTCTTTAATAGAGAACAAAACAGTATATGATAATTTGAAACTTATCACTAAAGACAAAAATAATAACTGATGTACTTGAAAAAAAGTAGGACTGTCGAGCGACTATTTACATCAAAAAATATATGAATTGTCTGGAGGGCAGGCTCAACGTGTAGCTATTGCCAGAATGTTAATGAAACCACGTAAAATTATCTTAGCAGATGAACCTACAGGAGCTTTAGATGGTGAGATTGGAAAAGAAATTATTCGTTTATTATTAAATGAAAGAGATGAAGACAAATATGTTATTATAGCAACTCATGATCCAGCTGTCTATAACAAAGTTGATGTGATCATTGATATGAAAGATATAGGGGATAATGTATGAAAAAGATAATTTATATTGCTTTGATCTTTGTAGCTGGGCTACTTGGTATTTTCTTCTTTGGAAAACAAATGATCATAAAAGAAAATACTAATAAACCAACACTGGAGTTAACAGTTTATACGGTTTCTTCTAGTGATACAGAAAAATGGAATAAAGTGAAAGAAGTAGAAACAGAAGAAGCTACATACTTCATAACTGTAAAAGAAGTAGCGTCTTCAGAAGAAGTATTTTCAAACATCATTGCAAATGGAGCTGCTATGGGGTTCGGAGTTCGTGAAGAAGAAGTGAAGCGATTTAATAATAATTTAGGAGACACTATAGAGGACTCTAAGCATAATAAACTCATTGAAATAGAATTTTTTACTTTTTCTGATGCTGACGAGGGATTTGTAGTAGCAAATTTTGACTATGGTAAAGAAGAGTTGAATTCTCAGAAAAAAAGATATAAAAAGAGTTATATATAAAAATATATGAATCTTTTAAAGAAAAAAAGTAAGTGATTGCGATTTATTTGCCTGTTTTGATAGAAAAAGTCAATTTTTTTAATCCTAGTATCTTATCTTGATGATTGCGTCTTTAAGTTGGTAATGGTTACAGATTATAACATAAATCAGTTAAGTTTGGAAGTAATTCTGTTCTGTGATATTCTAACAACTCATGAATATTAAATGATTAGTTTATTTGTTGACAGTATCCCAAGTCAAATGTTTCTATAGGAAATTCTCATACTGGTTGCCCTAGATTTCATCCAACTATGCTTATGAAGATGCACTGTTCGCCTATGCTCTTTAAGTGTTATCTGTAAGTAAATTCGTTCTAATTAACTGTGATAATGTAGAGTAAAGATTGTTTTTTTCCTGCGAAGAGTTCATATTTGAGGCAAACAAGTCATTTAAACAGAGTTAGGATTCACCTTCATAACTATAAATCTAGCAAAATTGGTCAATAGTTTAGACTCTAAAAGGTCAACTATTCAAAAACCACACAGTATTTCTTTCGGCTTGATGCTATTCAAGCTTGAAATCACTGTGTGGTTTTATTTTAAAGCTAGTTTTTACCCAGCATAATTTTTTTCTCTTAAATACTAAACAACTGTCCAAATAGATAGGTAACTCCCATGGTCAACAAACCGATACAGAGGTTACGGATCATGGCTGTTTTTGTTGGGGCTTTCCCGAGTTTGGCACTGGTGTAGCCGGTAACTAATAGAGAAATCGCTACGATAAAGACAGTGGCAGGAATTCTGTATTCGCTTGGGAAAATAATAATCGAAAGCATTGGTGGCAGGCTACCAAGTACAAAGGCAATGAAGCTAGATGCAGCAGCATGCCAGGGATTAGTGAATTCCTCATACTCGATTCCGTACTTTTCCTCAACTAAGGCTTTGAGAGGATTTTTTTAAGAAATGCCTTGTTGGTTAAGAGTTGGGCTGCTGTTTCACACTCACCATTTTGAAAAATAGGCTGCGTAGAGTGATTTTTTTAGCAGCTTCCATATCTTTATCCAAAAGTAATTGTTCGCGAGCTACAGCAGCTTCTTCCGTGTCTTTTTGAGTAGATACGGATACATACTCGCCACCAGCCATAGAAAAGGCACCAGCAAGAATAGCAGCCAATCCTGAGAGGAAGATAATCCAGATATTGTTAGTCGCACTGGCAACCCCAATAACAACTCCAGCGATAGAGATGATTCCATCATTAGCTCCTAGCACACCAGCACGCAAAATGTTTAAACGGCCAGCAAAGTTTGCATCAATTTCATGTGTAATTTCTGACATAGTTTTCTCCTTTTTATTCATTATAAAGTTTAGTAATAGTGAATTCAAACATTTTAAACTATCTGAAAAAAGTTCTACAATTCTAATAAAAGATATCTCCTTTTCTCAATCATGCATTGCCATAGCTATTTCTTATGTCAAGATATAACAAAGTTGTATTTGTAACCTGAGTGATTAGGTGATACAATGAACCTAATGAAATCTTTGGAGGTCTGATGATGACTCGTGAATTTAAATTTGAAACCCTACAATTGCATGCAGGGCAAGTGGTAGATGCGACTACCAAGTCTCGTGCTGTACCAATTTACCAAACAACATCCTTTGTATTCGATGATACACAAGAAGGTGCAGAACTCTTTGCACTTCAGAAAGCTGGTAATATCTATACTCGTATCACTAATCCAACAACTTCAGCCTTTGAAGAGCGCATTGCAGCTCTTGAAGGTGGTGTAGGTGCTCTTGCTACTGCTTCTGGGATGGCAGCTCTTACCTACACAATTTTAGGACTGGCCCACGCAGGAGACCATGTGGTTGCAGCTTCAACTATCTACGGTGGTACCTTTAACCTTTTGAAAGAAACCCTTCCTCGTTACGGAATCACAACAACATTTGTAGATATTGATAATTTACAAGAAGTAGAAGCAGCTATTGGGGAAAATACCAAACTTGTTTTGATTGAAACTTTTGGTAATCCAGTTATAAACATTCCTGATATCGAAAAAATAGCTGAAATCGCTCACAAACAACAAATTCCTTTAGTTGCTGATAATACTTTCGCAACACCTTACCTTATCAATGTATTTTCTCACGGTGTAGATATCGCAGTTCACTCGGCTACCAAGTTTATCGGTGGTCACGGTACAACAATTGGAGGTGTTATCGTTGATAGTGGTAAGTTTGATTGGGCAGCTTCAGAGAAATTCCCTCAATTCGTCAATGAAGATCCAAGCTATCATAATTTAAGCTATACTCGAGATGTAGGTGCAGCAGCCTTTATCGTTGCTGCTCGTGTCCAATTGCTTCGCGATATGGGTGCCGCCCTTTCACCGTTTAACTCATTCTTGCTCTTACAAGGTCTTGAAACACTTTCTCTCCGTGTTGAACGCCATGTTCAAAATGCTGAGAAAATCGTTGATTTCCTTGTTAACCATCCAAAGGTTGAAAAGGTAAACTATCCAAAACTTCCAGATAGTCCATATCATGCATTAGCTGAAAAATACCTACCTAAAGGTGTAGGTTCTATCTTTACTTTCCACGTTAAAGGTGGAGAAGCAGAAGCTCGTAAGGTGATTGATAGCTTAGAAATCTTTTCAAACCTTGCCAATGTAGCAGATGCAAAATCATTGGTCGTTCATCCAGCAACTACAACTCATGCCCAGTTGTCTGACTCAGATCTAGAAGCAGCAGGGGTAACTAAAAATCAAATCCGTCTATCAATTGGTCTTGAAAATGTTGATGATTTGATTGAAGATTGCGACTAGCTCTTGAAAAAATCTAAAAATAACTAGTTTTTATCGAATTATAAATCCTTCTCACGAATAATAAAGTGAGGAGGATTTTATGTATAGTATTTCATTTCAAGAAGATTCACTCTTGCCAAGAGAGAGACTAGTCAGAGAAGGAGTAGAAGCACTCAGCAACCAAGAATTACTGGCAATATTACTAAGGACAGGCACAAAACAGGCCAATGTTTTTGAAATAGCACAGAAGATCTTAAATCAGCTGACATGTTTAACTGACCTAAAAAAAATGAGTCTACAGGAACTGCAGACTCTATCGGGTATTGGACGTGTTAAGGCTATCGAATTACAAGCCGTTATTGAATTAGGCTACCGTATCCATAAAAGGGAAACAGTGGAAATGGAGAGTATTCTTAGCAGTCGTAAATTAGCTAAAAAGATGCAGTCTGAGCTTGGAGATAAAAAACAAGAGCACCTAGTGGCGCTCTATCTGAATACTCAAAATCAAATCATTCACCAGCAGACCATTTTTATCGGGTCTGCCACGAGAAGCATTGCTGAACCGAGAGAAATTCTCCACTATGCTTTGAAGCATATGGCAACATCTGTGATTCTGGTTCATAATCATCCATCAGGAGCAGTAGTTCCTAGCCCCAATGATGACCATGTTACGAAGCTTGTTAAAGAAGCCTGCGAATTAATGGGATTGGTCTTATTGGACCATTTAATTGTCTCTCATTCTGATTATTTTTAGTTACCGCGAGAAGACGGATATGATATAAAAAAAACCTGTATATGATACAGGTTTTACAATTCATTCACGATATAGTTAAAGAGTTCTTTATCCTTAGGACGGTTCTCAAAAAGAAATTCTGGATGCCATTGAACACCAAGATAAGGGAAGCCGTCCGTAGTTGTAACAGCTTCGATAATACCGTCCTTAGGATCATGAGCTACAACCTTTAGATTCGAAGCTAAATCTTTAATACTTTGATGGTGAAAAGAGTTGATATGAGAAATTTCCCCATAGATTTCTCGAAGAATAGTGTCTGGTTCAGTAACTAGTCTCTGAGTTGTATACTCAGCAGAAGTATCCTGCCAATGATCCTCAATATCTTGATAGAGAGTACCACCCATAGCGACATTAAAGAGTTGAGTTCCACGACAGACAGAGAAAATAGGTTTCTTTTGTTTGATGGCTTCTTTGATGAGCGCTAGTTCAAAAATGTCTCTTTGAAGATGATAGTCATCGCTATCGATAGTCTTTGATTCGCCATAGTACTTTGGGTCTACATTTTGTCCACCAGTTAGGATCAATTTATCTATTAAGCTAATGTAGTAACTAGCCATTTCTTCATCACCAATTGGTAGGATAATGGGGATTCCTCCAGCTTCTTTAACACCTTCAACAAAGCCTTTGGCAGCATAACTCATCATAAGCTCATCGTCAGGATGGGCTTTTTCATTTCCTGTAATCCCAATAATTGGTTTTTTCATAAATGATTTCGCTTTCTAATCCTCTTTACGCATAAAATAGAGGAGAGTTTGCAATTCACTAGTCAAATCAACATATTGCACGACAACATCTTTAGGTAGATGAAGGTGTACAGGAGAAAAACTGAGAATCCCTTTAATACCCGCATCAACCAGGAGATTTGCAACTTCTTGTGATTTTACACTAGGGACAGTCAAGATAGCAGTTTTTACATCAGCATCTTTGATTTTATCTTTAATTTGAGAAATACCGTAAATAGGGATACTGTCTTCTGTAACGGTTCCAACCTCTGGATGATCATCCAAATCAAAGGCCATGATAATCTTCATTTTATTACGTTCATGGAAACGATAGTGGAGGAGTGCATGTCCCATATTCCCAATACCAACTAACATAACATTGGTAATAGAATTATCGTTTAAGAGGTCAGCAAAAAATGTCATCAGTTTGTTGACATCATAACCAAATCCACGACGACCAAGTTCACCAAAATATGAAAAGTCACGTCTGACAGTAGCTGAATCAATCCCGATAGCTTCTGCAATTTGCTTGGAATTTACTCTTTCAATTTTTTCCCCATTAAATCGTTTAAAAATTCTATAGTATAGAGAAAGTCTTTTTTGCTGTGGCTTTTAGGAATATCAAATTGTTTTTTTCTTTCACAATATCACAACCTTTCTAGTTCTATTGTATAGTAAGCTTGTGAAAAAAATCAACAAAAACAAGAAAAAAACTAAGAAAAAAATCTTAGTTTATCTTTTGTAAAATCAATTGTTTTTAAGAAAAACGGTATAAATCTCCAACAAATCCCTGATAAATAAGCTTATCTTGAAAAAGTGAGAGAAGTTACACGGTAGGAATCTGGAAGAGTAACACATCCTGATAAGGATAGCATTAGTTCATCATAATCTGCATAATTTAGTGTGCGCTCAACCTGATATGCATCTAGATAGGTTAGTTGAAACATGTTAAGACCTTCTATCTAGTGGTTTTTAGTGAATACGCCACGTTCAACTAAGCTATCCATTAAGAAATAGAATTTTTTTGCTGATGAATCTTGTGGTCTTCAGATTTAAAAAAATATCAACTAAACGTAAAACCAGATTTGTCAGTAATATTGATCTTAGCACCTGTCAATTCTTTATTAATAACAATCTTAAGTTTAAATCCTTCACCACTGTTTGGAACTTTTTTTCGAGTAGACGAGTTAATTCATAATTACCAACTTTAGTTTCAAAGAAAGTATTATCTTTAAGAGTGAATTTTTTTACAGAAGGACTAATAGTGTAGTCATACAAACAATTTGATAGACGAATAGTTTGTTCAAAAGCCATTTACTTTTCTCCAATTATTTCTTTTAATGTATTTGCGAGCTGAATGATTTCTTCCTTTGTGTTTTGAGAGGAGAAACTGATTCGTACTGATTCTGATAAACGATGAGAATCTTCTCCATAGAAAGCTTTAAGGACATGACTTGGTTGAACAACCCCAGCAGTACAAGCAGACCCTGTAGAGATAGAGATTCCAGCTAAATCTAGTCGAAGTAGTAGTGAGATCATTTTTTTGACCTGGAAATCCAATATTTAAGACATAAAGGAAGCTGTGTTTTTTCCTTTATTGAGATAGTAGGAACAGCCTTCAATCTCTCTTAGAAATACCTTTTTGTAAATCATTTACAGCTTGATAGTTTTTGGTCATGATTTGCCAGTTCTTCCTTTAAAGCAGCGACCATAGCCACAATTCCAGGTAGATTTTTCGGTTCCAGCCCGTTTTTTTCCTTTCCTGATCCCCACCATGAAGGTAAGAATCGAAGTTAGCATCTGAGGCATATAGAAAAACCGACACCTTTTTGGACCATGGAACTTATGGGCAGAGGCACTTAAAAAGTCAATTCCTAACTCATCAGGGATAATAGGGATTTTTCCAATTGCTTGAACTGCATCCACATGATAAGCGGCAGGATGATTTTTTAAGAGTTCTCCAATCTCAGCAATGGGAAGGAGGGTACCAGTTTCGTTATTGACGAACATAGTTGAAACTAGAATAGTATCATTGCGTAGAGCTTCTTTGATTTGTTGGGCAGTGATTACCTGCCTATCTGGTTGGATGATGGTTACTTCAAACCCAAATTGCTTGGCTAGATACTCGATTGGTTCTAGTACAGAATGATGTTCAATAGCCGTCGTGATAATATGTTTTTCCTCGATGCTGATTTCTCAAACAGTAGCCAATGATAGCTGTATTATTACTCTCTGTACCCCCTGCTGTGAAAAAAATAGGTTATCAGGTTTAGTTCCCCAAAAAGTTTTGCCAGATCTTGGCGAGCTTCTCTAAGTAATTTGTTAGCTAGCCGACCATGACTATGAATACTTGAAGGATTGCCATAAATGTCCTGCATGACTTTTGTCATTGTTGAAATAGCAAGTAGAGACATGGGAGTAGTAGCAGCGTTGTCTAAATAAATCAAAGGATCACCTTCTTATTTAAAGAGTGGACTGAGTGGTTTTCTCTCGTGAATACGAACGATACCATCACCGATTAATTCGCTTGCTGTGATATATTTGACATTTTTTGGAGTCTTACCTTGAGTTGCTACTGAATCGGACACAAGGATTTCTTTAATTTTGGTTGCATCCAATAATTCAGCAGCACCTTCAACGAAGAGACCGTGACTTGAGACAGCATAAATTTCTGTAGCGCCTTCACGTTCAACGATTTTCGCAGCTTCAGCAAAGGTACGACCAGTATTTAGAATATCATCAATCAAGATGGCTTTCTTACCTTCCACATCTCCAATAATGTAGCCTTGGTTACGCTCTGAATCATCTTGAGCGTAGTCAATGATGGCAATTGGTGCATCTAGGTATTCTGCTAAACTACGTGCACGTTTGACCCCAGAGTTTTTAGGGCTAACAACAACCACATCAGGTCCTAATAGACCTTTGTCACAGTAATGCTTTGCAAATAGAGGGACAGTATATAGGTTATCAACTGGAATATCAAAGAAACCTTGGACTTGAACAGCATGCAAGTCGAGAGTAAGGACGCGATTAACACCAGCTTTGACCAGCATATTGGCAACTAGCTTTGCTGTTAAAGGTTCGCGAGAAGAAGCGATACGGTCTTGACGAGCATAACCAAAATAAGGCATAACAACGTTAATTGTGCTTGCACTGGCGCGAACACAAGCATCTACCGTAATCAAAAGTTCCATCAAATGGTTGCTGACAGGATAAGAAGTAGATTGGATGATATAGACATCATATCCACGAACACTTTCTTCGATATTTACTTGAATTTCACCATCAGAAAACTGTCTAGAAGATACTTTCCCGAGTGGAACACCAACTGTTTCTGCAATTTTTTGAGCAATTTCCTTATTGGAATTAAGAGCAAAAAGCTTCATATTTTTTGTATCTGACATTGATAAACCGTCCTCTATAATTATATGAATCTCAAACATAAAATCTTTAATAAAATCCTTAGATTCTAAAGATTGAGGATAACCTTTAAGACTTTTTATGAAATTGATTTCAATTATTTTTTTATCCCTTCTATTTTTACCAAAAAAAGTAGATAATTTCAGTCTTTTTTTCTTTTTTCTATAAATCGAACTAATTTTGATGCTGCCTTCTGATATTCAATATCGTATTTTTCTAAAAAAGCTAGAAAATCTGCTGTTCCTTTTTCCTGATTAGTTACCTCTAATTCTAGTTCAAAGTCTGTAACATCAAAGTAGTGACTTTCATCCAGAGCCATAAGCCCGATATCAGTCTCTTTTTCATAACGAATAGTGGTTAGACATCCTAGAACAAGCCAGTTTGTAATTTGGATACCTCTGTTTCTTAATTCTTCTAGAACGAGTCCAGCAGGAATCACTGCTTGATCTATACAAATATTTGCATCTTCAAAACTAAGTGTTTGATTATATTCCATGTTACCAACGGTTTGAGGAATTTTAATAGTTAATTCAGCTCTATCCTCAAAAGTACGAATTCTCATAGCGATTTTATTCTTACGAAGGATAAAATCAGGGCTATCTATATAATAGTTTTTTTGGGTGACAGGCTTCACATCAGAAAATAATTCTTTTAAGTTGAGGTAGTCTTCCCTCTTGAGAAGGGTTTTTTTAATTCGATTTCTAAATGTTTCATTTTCGGAACCTTTTCTTTATCTTTGAAAGCGATTTATGGTATAATATTTACTGTATTTATTGTATATGATTTTTTGCTTAAAATCAAAGAGTAAATAAGTCCAAAAGCTAAGAGAGGTGAGTCAATAAGATTTATGATTACTGAATGGGAAGAATTTTTAGATCCTTACATTCAAGCTGTTGGCGAGTTGAAAATTAAATTGCGTGGAATTCGAAAACAGTATCGCAAACAAAATCGACATTCACCGATTGAATTTGTTACAGGTCGTGTCAAACCTATCGAAAGTATCAAGGAAAAGATGGAACGCAGAGGGATTACCTATGCAACTCTTGAAAATGACTTGCAAGATATCGCTGGTTGCGTGTAATGGTCCAGTTTGTAGATGACGTTAAAGAAGTAGTATCTATTCTGCATAAAAGACAGGATATGAGAATTATCCAAGAGCGAGACTACATCAACCATCGCAAAGCATCAGGTTATCGTTCTTATCATATTATCATTGAATATACGGTTGACACTATTAATGGTTCTAAAACCATATTAGCTGAAATTCAAATCCGTACCTTAGCAATGAATTTTTGGGCGACGATTGAACACTCTCTTAATTATAAGTATCAGGGAGATTTTCCGAAAGAAATCAAGGAACGCCTGGAAATCACAGCTCGGATTTCTCACCAGCTAGATGAGGAAATGAGTAAGATTCGGGATGATATCCAAGAGGCACAAGCACTCTTTGATCCTTTGCATCGCAAATTAAATGACGGGGTAGGAAATAGTGACGATACAGATGAAGAATACAGGTAAAAGGGTTGATCTGATCGCAAACCGAAAACCACAGAGTAGAAAAGTTTTATATGAGTTGAAAGATCTTTTAAAAAAGCATCATTTCATACTTAATGATAAAAATCCAGATATCGTTGTCTCTATTGGAGGTGACGGAATGCTTCTTTCTGCTTTTCACAAGTATGAAGACCAGTTGGACAAGGTCCGTTTCGTTGGTGTTCACACCGGTCATTTAGGTTTTTTTACAGATTATAGAGACTTTGAATTGGAGCAACTAGTTACAAATTTACAACTGGATACTGGGGCCAAGGTCTCATATCCATTGTTAAATGTAAAAGTCCATCTGGAAAATGGTGAAGTTAAAACTTACCGGGCTCTTAATGAAGCTAGTATTCGTCGTGCAGACCGTACCATGGTAGCTGACGTAGTCATTAACCATGTACATTTTGAACGCTTCCGTGGGGACGGCTTAACTGTTTCCACACCAACTGGTAGTACCGCCTATAATAAATCTCTCGGTGGTGCTGTTTTACATCCAACTATTGAAGCTATTCAATTAACGGAAATTGCCAGTTTAAACAATCGGATCTATCGAACACTTGGTTCTTCAGTTATCGTACCGAAGAAGGATAAGATTGAAGTCTTTCCAACTCGAAATGACTATCATACGATTTCTGTTGATAACAGTATCTATTCCTTCCGAAACATTGAACGAATTGAGTATCAAATTGATCATCATAAGATTCATTTCGTAGCAACACCAAGCCATACAAGTTTTTGGAATCGTGTCAAAGATGCCTTTATTGGTGAGGTTGATGAGTTATGAGGTTTGATTTTACTGCTGATGAACACGTCAAGGTAAAAATCTTCCTCAAAAAACACGAAGTTTCTAAAGGTCTACTTGCTAAAATAAAGTTTAGAGGTGGCCAAATTCTTGTGAATGGGCAACCGCAAAACGCAACCTATCTTTTAGATATCGGTGACCTAGTTGTCATTGATATTCCGGCTGAAGAGGGGTTCGAAACTTTGGAAGCTATTGATTATCCCTTGGAATTCCTCTTTGAAGATGACCATTTCCTCATATTAAATAAACCCTTTGGAATTGCCTCTATTCCGAGTGTCAATCACACTAATACCATTGCAAATTATATCAAAGGATATTACGTAAAACAGGCCTATGAGAATCAGCAAGTTCATATTGTAACAAGGCTCGACCGTGATACATCTGGTTTAATGCTATTTGCAAAACATGGATATGCCCACGCTCGGTTGGACAAACAACTCCAGAAAAAAGCTATTGAAAAACGATATTTTGCATTAGTTAAAGGAGCAGGGGTGTTAGAACCACAAGGAAATATCATTGCTCCCATAGCAAGAGATATTGACTCAATTATCACCAGACGTGTTGCCAAGGGTGGCAAATATGCCCACACCGAATATAAAATCGTTGAATCTTTTGGGGATATTCATTTAGTAGATATTCGTTTGCATACTGGTAGAACCCACCAGATCCGTGTCCATTTCTCGCATATTGGTTTTCCTTTGCTTGGAGACGACCTTTATGGTGGAAGTCTTGAGCATGGCATTGAGCGCCAGGCGCTACATTGTCATTTCTTGTCCTTTTATCATCCTTTTCTAGAAGAACAGTTAGAAATTTCTAGTCCTCTACCGGATGATTTTAAGAACCTTATTACTAAGTTATCAATTATATAAAAATTAAAGGAGTAAAACTCATGGAAGTTTTTGAGAGTCTAAAAGCCAACCTAGTTGGCAAAAACGTACGTATTGTTCTCCCTGAAGGGAAAGAACCTCGTATTCTTCAAGCAACTAAACGTCTAGTAAATGAAACAGATGTAATTCCTGTCTTGCTAGGTAAACCAGAAAAAATTAAAATTTACCTTGAAATCGAAGGAATTACAGAAGGTTACGAAGTCATTGACCCTGACCACTACGCTAAATTTGATGAAATGGTTGCTGCATTGGTAGAGCGCCGCGGTGGTAAAATGACTGAAGAAGAAGCTCGTAAAACTTTACGAGAAGATGTTAACTACTTCGGCGTAATGTTGGTGTATATGGGCTTAGTTGATGGTATGGTTTCAGGTGCACTTCACTCAACTGCTGCAACAGTTCGTCCAGCTCTTCAAATTATCAAAACTCGTCCAAATGTAACTCGTACATCAGGTGCCTTCCTAATGGTACGCGGTAATGAACGTTACCTATTTGGTGACTGTGCAATTAACATCAATCCAGACGCTGACGCATTAGCTGAAATTGCTATCAACTCTGCAATTACAGCAAATGTTTGGTATCGAACCAAAAATTGCAATGTTGAGTTATTCAAGTAAAGGTTCTGGTTTTGGTGAAAACGTTGATAAGGTAGTAGCAGCTACACAACGTGCACACGAATTACGCCCAGACCTTGAAATTGATGGAGAATTGCAATTTGATGCTGCCTTCCATCCACAAACTGCCGCTTTGAAAGCTCCTGGAAGTAAGGTTGCTGGACAAGCAACAGTATTCATCTTCCCAAGTATCGAAGCTGGTAACATCGGCTACAAGATTGCAGAACGTCTTGGTGGATTCTCTGCCGTAGGTCCTGTTTTGCAAGGTTTGAATAAGCCAGTTAACGACCTTTCTCGCGGATGTAGCTCAGACGACGTATACAACCTTACATTGATTACTGCAGCACAAGCTGTTCATCAATAAAATTTTTAAAGCTCCTATCTCATTAATAGGGGCTTTTTGCTGGTTCAAATTCTAAGCATCTGCAAAAAAGGCTAAAATATGATAAAATAGACAGTGTTGATTTATGAATATATAAGAAGTTTGTTTGAAGAGAAGGAATAATAATGGCAACTATTCAATGGTTTCCAGGGCATATGTCTAAAGCCAGAAGACAGGTCCAGGAAAATTTAAAATTTGTTGATTTTGTGACGGTTTTGGTGGATGCAAGACTACCTTTATCTAGTCAGAATCCCATGCTTACTAAAATTGTTGGAGATAAACCGAAGCTCTTAATATTAAACAAGGCTGACCTTGCTGATCCAATCCTTACTAAAGAATGGCGTCAGCACTTTGAATCACAAGGAATTCAAACACTTGCTATCAATTCTAAAGAGCAAATTACAGTTAAAGTCGTGACTGATGCTGCTAAGAAACTCATGGCAGATAAGATTGCTCGTCAAAAAGAACGTGGTATTCAAATCGAAACCTTGCGCACCATGATTATCGGGATTCCAAACGCAGGAAAATCAACTCTGATGAATCGTTTGGCTGGTAAGAAAATTGCTGTAGTTGGTAATAAACCAGGTGTGACAAAAGGTCAACAATGGCTTAAAACCAATAAGGATTTAGAAATTTTGGATACTCCAGGGATTCTCTGGCCAAAATTTGAAGATGAAACTGTTGCACTCAAACTTGCGCTTACGGGAGCAATCAAGGATCAATTACTGCCAATGGATGAGGTTACAATCTTTGGTATTAGTTACTTTAAAAACCATTATCCAGAAAGACTGCAAGAACGATTTAAACAAATGAATCTGGATAATGAAGCTCCAGAGATCATTATGGATATGACTCGTTTACTTGGTTTCCGTGATGACTACGATCGCTTTTATAATCTCTTTGTTAAGGAAGTTCGTGACGGAAAACTAGGTAGCTATACCTTAGATACCTTGGATGATCTCAATGGCAACGATTAAAGAAATAAAAGAACTATTAACAACCATTACAGACCTAGAAAGTTCACTTTTTGAAGAATTAGGAAAAGACCCCAGAGCTGGAGTTCAAAAGGAAATCCTAAAAAGAAAAAGAGAAATACAAGCTGAACTTGATGAAAATAACCGCTTGGAAACTATGCTCAGATATGAGAAGGAACTCTATGCCAAGGGTATCAGCTTGATTGCAGGTGTTGATGAAGTTGGACGTGGTCCTCTAGCAGGACCAGTTGTGGCTGCTGCGGTTATTCTCCCCAAAGATTGCAAAATAAAGGGCCTAAATGACAGTAAAAAGATTCCTAAAAAGAAGCACATGGAAATTTTTCAAGCTGTTAAAAATCATGCTTTAGCAATCGGGATTGGGATTATGGACAATCATGTCATTGACCAAGTCAATATCTATGAAGCGACGAAACTAGCCATGAATGACGCTGTTTCGCAACTTCAACCACAACCTCAACACCTCTTGATTGATGCTATGAGGTTGGACTTGCCGATCACTCAGACATCTATCATCAAAGGTGATGCTAATTCCCTATCCATTGCAGCAGCATCGATTATAGCTAAAGTTACCAGAGATAAGATCATGGCAAACTATGACCAGGAGTTCCCAGGTTATGATTTGCTCAAAATGCAGGTTACGGTACAGCAAAACATTTGGAAGGTTTAGCTAAACTTGGCTTAACAACCATTCACAGAACAAGCTTTGAGCCCATTAAGTCAATGGTTGCTACCCCAAAAGAAAATTAAGAAAAGGAAGAAATTATGGAGGAAGAATCACATAAAGTAAGCTCTAAAAAGGAATTTGACTTTGCTTCGAGCTCAATTTTATCACAAGTGGCTCGGGGAATTCTTGTCGGGCTTATCGTAGGTATAACTGTCGGCTCCTTTCGTTTTTTAATCGAAGAAGCTTTTCATTTTTTTCAACACTTATACCAAGACCAGTCGAACTGGTTAATCAACATTTTCATAATTTTAATTATGTATATTTTTATAATCTTTCTAAGTGCTAGATTGACACGTTCGGATAAAGATATTAAAGGTTCTGGTATTCCTCAGGTAGAAGCTGAATTAAAAGGCCTCATGAACCTCAATTGGTGGAGTATTCTATGGAAAAAGTACATTCTTGGAACTTTAGCAATAGCAAGTGGACTTATGCTCGGTCGTGAAGGACCTAGTATCCAACTGGGAGCTGTAGGTGGTAAAGGTATTGCCAAATGGCTTAAAGCTAGCCCTGTCGAAGAGCGTTCGCTGATAGCAAGCGGGGCCGCAGCTGGACTAGCTGCAGCTTTTAATGCACCTATAGCTGGTCTTCTTTTTGTTGTGGAAGAAGTCTATCATCATTTTTCAAGATTTTTCTGGGTTTCTACACTCGCTGCAAGCCTTGTAGCAAACTTTGTTTCACTCTTAATGTTTGGTTTAACACCGGTTTTAGATATGCCTGACCATATTCCTCAGATGCGTTTGGATCAGTACTGGATCTACTTGGTTATGGGACTTGTCCTCGGGATTTCAGGCTATCTTTATCAGAAAGCTGTTCTCAATGTTGGTCTAGTCTACGATTGGATTGGACATCGCATTCATCTAGATCGTGCTTATTATCCTGTACTTGCCTTTATCCTTATTATTCCAATCGGTCTTTATTTACCCCATATTCTCGGAGGAGGAAATCAGTTAATCCTCTCTTTGACGGAGCAAAGCTATACTTTCCAAGTTTTACTGGTTTTCTTTATCATCCGCTTTGTATGGTCAATGATTAGTTTTGGTAGTGGACTTCCTGGAGGTATTTTCCTGCCAATCTTAGCCTTAGGCTCTCTCTTGGGAGCCTTAATGGGAACAATCTGCCTCCAGCTTGGACTAATCAGTCAAGACCAATTCCCGATTTTCATTATTTTAGGGATGAGTGGTTACTTTGGAGCTATTTCTAAAGCTCCTCTCACAGCTATGATTCTAGTAACTGAGATGGTCGGAGATATTCGTAGTCTTATGCCACTTGGTCTTGTAACCCTAGTAGCCTACATTGTTATGGACTTGCTTAAGGGAGCACCTGTCTATGAAGCCATGCTAGAAAAGATGCTACCAGAAGAAGTGGATCATCATGGAGAAGTGACCCTGATTGAAATCCCAGTTTCTGACAAAATTGCTGGCAAGCAAGTTCATGAATTGAACCTCCCACAAAATGTCCTCATCACAACTCAAATTCACAACGGAAAAAAAGCCAAACTGTTAATGGTTCAACAAGAATGTATCTGGGAGATATGATTTACTTAGTAATTCCAAAAAAATGAAATTGGAAATGTAAAAGATTTGCTTTTATAAGTAGTGTTAATTTACATAATTTTTATTACGAAAAGTTATAATATATTTTGAAAGGTTTCTCTATGAAAAAAAATAAGGCAATTTTGGTATATTTGCTAGGAACATTTATCCAATTAGTATCAGTTTGTCTAGTTTTCTTTCTTTTGAATCGTTACTCTGTTCAGTCCGATGTATTTACTATTTCAGGAATCATTCTAGGTGGAATTTCTTCAGCTCTTTGGGGAATAATTGTTGCGAACCGATATTTTCATATTCATTTTAAGAAGATTTTAAAAGATTTTTTTAACATTCATACTAGTTATAAACACTATTTATTATCTTTCTTCCTAATTATATTTGATTTTTCTTTCATATTGTTTGGTGGGAAAATAATAGAATTTAGCTGGTATCTCCCTTTTTTGATGTTCTTCAAATTTATTTTATTTGGAGGAATAGAAGAGATTGGATGGCGATATGTATTTCAACCAATTTTACAAGAACATTTGCCGTATTTTCTCTCAACAATCTTAACTTTTTTTAGTTGGGCTATTTGGCATCTGTTGTACTTTTACATAGATGGTTCTCTGGCAATATTACAACTGGCGCCGTTTTTATTTGGATTACTGACAAATTCTTTCATACTATCAGCACTTTATATTAAAACAAACAATCTCTGGATTTGTGTAATGACTCATTCAATTATTAATGTCTTGTCTCAACTAACCATAGATACTAATCAATACGAAACTTATTTGATAAAAATCTTCGTCATCTTAGTTTCGTGCTATATGGTAATGAATAAAAAAGAAGAGTATATTCGTAACTGATTGTATTGGTAAACTTTTTCATTTTAATAAAATGAAATATAAAACTCAAAAACCAAATCAAATATGATTTGGTTTTTTTATGATAATAAGAATCAAATTTTACTTGAATTACATTTATGCATTTATTAGAGTCGAAAAAAACGACAGAGGAGCATTTAACAAAAAAATATAAAAAAACATTAATCACAATAAATTAGTTAAAAGAAAAAAACTAAAAAAATTTTTTTGGTTAAAACTAAAAGTTTATGTACAATTGACTTAACATGAGCTAAACCATTGATACAACTGAATTAGAAGCATAAAGTACATTCTTTAAAAAAAGTGTACTTTATTTTTTTGTTTTGTACATTATTCTAGAGTGGTATTTTGTATGTTTTATAGTGCATAATATCATCTAATCGAAGAAATTGATTTGTACATTTTTTACTCTAGTAACGGTAGAAGAAGAGGTGGTTCAATTGTACATTTTATTTAAAATATTTATAGTTATAAGATTAGTATTTGAAGCATAGATATAGTAGATACAGTGGTATAATAGTGTTAACAGACTTTCAGGAGAAATGACATGAGATCACACACAGTTATTCTAGGTGCTGGTGCTACTATTGCAGCAATACCAGATGGTGATAAACGGCAAAAGTTCTTCAGTTATGAATGGATTGCTAAAAAAACTAAATTTAGAAGAAATTCTTGCTGGTGTTGAATTACAGACAAAGAGCGAAAATTTAGAGGATATCTACTCAGAATTATTTGAGAGAGAAGAGTGCTCCGAAAAAGTTAGAAAGCTAGAAGAAAGACTATATGATTATTTTGCTTCGTTGGAGTTACCTGATGAACCAACAATTTATGATTTTTTAATATTAAGTTTAACAAATAAAGATTGTATAGCTACGTTTAATTGGGACCCTTTACTTATACAGGCTTATATTCGCTGCTCAAAAATTACTCTGAACTTGCCAAAAATTCTTTGTTTACATGGTAATGTAGCTGTTGGGTTTTGTGAAAAACATATTGAGTTTGGAGGAGTAGATTGCTACTGCCCAACATGTCATAATAAATTTTATCCAACAAAATTATTGTATCCAGTGAAAAATAAAGACTATTCTTCCGACGGCTACATAAATTGGTGTTGGAAAGGATTAGATTACTTTATCGATCATTCATATATGTTAACTATTTTTGGATACAGTGCTCCTAAGAGCGATGTAGATGCTGTTAATTTAATGAAAAAAGCATGGGGAAATATTGAAGACCGACCACTTGAAGAAGTTTCCGTAATAGATATTATAGACGAAGAGACTATGCTAAATACATGGAAAGACTTTATTCATAGCCATCATTATAGGTATTCAAATTCATTTTTTGATTCTTACTTAGCAAAATTTCCAAGAAGAACTTGTGAAACCGTATTTGCAACATTTTCATTAAATGTTCCTTCTGATGGTAGTAGAGGATTTAAAGAGAATTTTAATTGGGACATGATAAAAGAGTTTTTATCTGATATGTTAGTTGAAGAACAGGAAAATAAAGGAAAATCAAATTTAAAATCGAAATATTTAGTTTGGGGTGAAGATGTTAACAAATAATCCAATTAATCATAGTGTACTTAAATTGTCAATGAATTTCGATAATGCTTTTAAACATAAAAATATAGAGGAAATCTATAGAATAATAGAATTTGGAAAAAATATGGAAAACACTATTGATGATATTTCCAAAAATTCAATTATTTTTATTCTATTGGGACAGCATACGCTGATATACTTGAACTAAGTGATAACTTAGTTTTCAACATAGATACCGATTTTACAGTTCAACAAATTTATTACTTTAGAAAAGCTATAGAAATTTCAAATAACGTTGATATAAATTCTGAGAACAGTAGGTTTGTTTTCCCATTATTATGTTCACTTTACACTAATTACGCAAATTTATTAGATGCTTGTGGTAGAAAGCAGTTAGCTATTAAGATGTATTGTAAATGTATACAAATCAATCCAAGATTCACAATGGCTAGTGGTAACTTGGCTATTTGTCTAGATCATTATCGTAATTTTTTGAATGATAACGAACATCTCCACTTTATTAAAAAAATTAAAAATTTAATAGAAACAAGCATAACTGTTTCAGACCCAAACAGAGTTGATTATGCAGATAAACAATTTATTGAACTTTACGAACAATATCTTAATTATAAAGACTTAGATGAATGTTCTTGTAAAGAAATTGATTACAATCCCAATTCACAAAAGTATCGTGAATGGTGTTGGGACAACGGGCTGTATCTTAATCCACTTAATGATTTACAAGCTGACGATATAAATAGATATGATGATAATCTTTTACTACCAAGTTTATTATTTCAATCGGATAAAGATTTAAACAAATATATTTCTATGTTTAATCAAATTAAGCAAGAATATGTTTATGCGCGTTATCTCTGTTTTAATAGCATTGAGAGTGATTCGGTTCATTATGCTGACGAGAATGTTAATCTTATTGATTGTCTAGACTATGTACAATACTCTGTCAGAGTTGAAGGTTTAAAAGCTGCTTTCAAAACACTATATTCATTATTAGATAAAGTTGCAATGTTTATAAATGAATATTATTCTTTAAAAATTGAAACTCGAAAAGTAAATTTCCATTCAATTTGGAGATCAAATAGTGATTTAAATAAAATGTTGGATAAGAATATTGGTCTGTCATCTATATTTTGGATAGAGAAAGATTTTGATAATGGTGATAATTCTTTAACAGCTAATCCAAACTCAAAGCGATTGAAAATTATTAGAAATTATTTAGAGCATAGATTTACTAATATAACATTGAATATTTTTTTAATGGAAGTGAAGATAATAATGAAACCAGACTGTATCTAACTGAATCTGAACTTCAAGAGTTTGCATTAGATTTATTAAATCTTGTAAGAGAAGTTATTTTTTCACTCAAAAATGCCATTCAAATAAGTGAAAATGAAAAACAATCTACTCTAAGCAGTGAAGTTGCTTTAATTCCGATAAATTATGAAGAAGTAGATTTGGAAGATAAATTATAGCATTGAGCATACAATTTATAGTCGTTATAAAAAGCAATAGTCTAAATTCATTTAACTAATCGACTTAACTAGAGCTAAACCATTGATAAAACTGAATTAGAAGGATAAAGTACACTCATTAAGCAGTGTACTTTATTTTTGTTTTATACATTATTTGTTGATTGTTTAATCAATACTACATCTCTATCAGGCAATTCAGACTTCATTTAGTCCTCTAAAACCCACGTTGAGGCGGTATCACTGCTTGTAAAAGATTAGAAACCTTTGAACGAAAGGGAGAATAAAAAGCGTGAAGGTAGCTTCTCTAATCGAATAGAGGGTAAGAATCAGAGTAATAGTTCAAGTATGGCTTCTGGATACTATAGTCTGACATGCTATCAATCTATTTCAGAAGCTGGACAAATTGTAGTAACTTTCCTTGAAGGAACTGAAGTGGATTTATAAGAGACTGTGACCGAGAAGTTCCAGTCTTTTTTTAGGTTTTAATGATATAATGAGATTATAAACGTGGATATTGTTTTAATTTTCTGGAGGAAGTGTAATGTTGAATTTAGTAAAAGGTCACCAAGTTAGCTTGGTAGAAAACCTGTTTGAATCATTTTCAAAGTTAACTGAACATCATTTGATGGCGAATGTACACGCAGAAAAAATATTAGAGGTTTTTCAACACTTTATTGCGATTCATGACGAGCCCTTGTTTTTTATTTTGGAATTGCCTGTCAGTATTGATAGAGAAAAAGTGATAGCAAAGAATATTATTAAGGAATCCCATAAGGATGTTTATTATATTGATGGTTGTTCAAGAGAAGAATGTCTAGCACTGTTGATTAGATACGGTGATTTACTTGTAAATGATGGATTAAGTAAGTTTGGATTTGGTGGACATAAAAGTCACGATGAAATCATGCTTGATAGCTATAATGTTGTGACAATTTATAGTAAAGAACTATCGAAATTTAATGACTTTTTTGAACCTCATAATATTCAATATGTAGAAGAACTAGTGACAGCTTGGAAAACTTTTTCTAAGACCTCACCAGGAATCTCTGAAATCTATGAAAGTAATGGAAAAACTGTTTATGATTTGCCTACAGAATTAGCTGAATGGGGAATATATTTAGCTGAAACTCGAACAGAATAGGCATATTTATAGGATTAGAAAGAGAATATTTCTATTCCTCTAATACCCCAAATTTAACTTTAGTAAATTTATAGAAGGAAAAGCTAGATGTAAGCACACGTTGATGTGTGAGTATTGCTCGTGAATGATAAAAGATAGGGTATAATTCATTACACTGTTTTTGGATAAATATTGTTAGACTGTAACTTTTATGTTGCAGTTTTTCAATTTATACATGGTATAATTAAAATAATAAAATAAAGAGGATTTTTTATGAGTAAAGAACTAGTATTTCAAAGTGTAGAATCACTACAACAAGTTGTAAACGTAATTAATGAGGCTGCGGCAGATTCAGAAGTGTTAATTAAGGAAAGTATTCCTGCAAATGTTGCCATACCTTATAATGTAGAAAGTAAGACATGAACAAACAATCTAATTTTATTAATTAAAAATCAAATGTCAGATAAACAAAAAAATGAAAATGCTTTACATTTAAATACACTTTTACTAAGCTCGATAGAAAATCCTAGCATAGATAATGATTGTTTCATAGAATTATTTAGCTATTATTCTAACATATCCCAAGGAGAAGTAAGTGAACTATTTAATTTACTACAATCTTTAACCAAAAATGAAATCAATATCATTTATGATTTTTTAGAATACATTTTCAAGTTTGTCAAAGACTTAGGACTATGTTGTGAATTTGAAAAATTTCTTATGGAGGTAAAATATATACAAGAACGAAATTGTCTAGAGGAAAAGATTAGGCCTACTTTCCCAGTTTTCAAAGTTGATAAAAATAACATCATAAGTTTTGATGACAGTGACAACTCTTATATATTTTCTATAACGCAACTATCTACTAAAACTTGGATTGAGATAACATACGATGATTTTCTCTCAATACTTGAATCACTAGAGTGGCAAGCCTTCACTAATAAGGCTATATTATATTGTACTCCTTGCTGTTTAAAATATATTTTTTCTAATTTATCTAAATTTCATTTATATGGTTACGTTGTTGACTTTTTATGTATTGCCCTAAGAAACCAAAGTACGATATTTAACACTAGTCAAATCAACTTAATTATTGATTTTTTAAAATTAATCCAAAATTTTAACCAGGAAATTAGTGTTGAAACACACAAAAAAATAACAAGTACTATTCAACTTTATTTATAACTTCCGGGTCGCAAAGGGGTATAGAGCCGCAACTATTATTCCGACCAAGACCTGATTAGGTTGCTAGGGGGCTTTAACCTATATCAACTTGCATCGAATACGCATTGAACATTTTACAAATTAAGAGAAACACAAGCTTCAATTGATGAAATAGCTTTAGAGATATTTATAAATCAAGAGAGTTCAAAAGGAATGGTTGACATATCTGACTCAAGAGGATATTCTTTTTTCAAGGACAAAGAAATAAAATTTGCCATGAAAATATTCGTTATTCGGAAGAATGAATGTATGATTAAAGAATATTACTAACGTTTAACTGAAGAAAGTGCGAATTACTACATCAAGATCCTACAGTAGGTAGCAAGGTTATTTAAGGTAATTAAAATGAAAAAGCTTTTTTTAAATCTAGAAGTAGTTGATGGTTATCCTCCAGTATCTATGGAAAGCATTTGGGCAGAAGTGACTGAAGAAGGCTATCTTAAAATAAATAATATTCCTTTTTATAGCAAAGAAGTCTCTTTTGGTGATATTGTTAGTGGAATACAAACGGAAGAAAATTTCTTATTATATGATAAAACTATCATTCATAGTCAAAATAGTACATTGCGGATTGTTTTCTTTAATGAACATCAGAAATTTAAAGATAAAATATTAACGAAACTAAAAGATCTTGGATGTGAGTTTGAAGCATTTAATGTAAATTTCTATGCAATAAACATACCCATTCAAGTAGATATAGAAGAAATCTATATTTTCTTAGATGAGTTTGTGGAAACTGACGATTTAGATTATGACACAGGTTATTTGTCACAATAGCTATAACTTGCGTAATATCGTAATATATAGAAAATTCTAGCATTGTTTACGTAGTAGAAATTATAAGACTATGTTGAGATAGCCATCTGTTACAGGAGCAAAATTCAGACGGCAGATATACCTATCTCTACACCAATCCCGACAGCTACGAACCCCTGGCACAGGTACACAACAGGACCAACATGGTAATAAATACTCTTTAAAGAATGCACATAAGAAGGAGAAATTATGTATTTAGATCAAGTAAATTCTGAATTAAACAAACAAATCAATGATTTTGTATGTAACTCAAATGATGCTACTACGCCGGAGGAAAGAATTGATATTCTAAAGCAGGCATGGGAACTTTTACCTAAACCAGCAACTCAATTTGTTGAACCTACTTCTGCAATTGCTTGTGGTATTTCAGGAAGCTATAAAAAATTAGGTGATTATCAAAAAGCCCTTGAGTGGATGTTAATTGCGCTTGAGGCTAGAAAAACAGTGCCTGTGGCAGTACATTTCTATGGGCAGGTATTATCTATTACGAACGAGGTGATATGGAAAATGCCTATAAATATTTTGACCTAACTTATAATGAGCTACGTTACACACCTTTCTCTATGGAAGACAAAAAATATTGGCAATTTTATAAGCAACGTAAAGAAGAAATAAATCCTAAGAAAAAAACAAAAAGTAAGATTTGATATTTTTAGACGATCTTTTTTGTACCGTACTTAACCGCTGCTACGCCTACGACCCGGATGTAGTATAACTAGAGGGAAATATACTATGAAATATCATATTGAAGATTTAAGAGATCAATTACATAACCATAACTGGATTGTTTTGAAAGAATCAGAAGGAAATGATTTAGATATATCAGAATTTTGGACTATTCGTCATAGATACCAACCAAACAAAACTTGTACTCTAGCTTTTGAAGGAATGGATGACTTGGAAGTTTTACCAATCGAAAAAAGTTATGCATGTTTTTTATCTGAAGAGCCAGCTATATCATTATACTTTTCTAAGAGCATTAAGTTATGGAAGAGAGATTTAAATACATTCATTTTAAATCTGAATTCTTTTATAATTTGCTAATTTTAAATCCTTCAAACTATATAAAGCTAATCAAAATCCAAATAACTGTAAATGTTTCTAGCAAGCGTAGATTGGGTCAAGACCCAACAAAATATCAAGGTTGTCTGAAAAAAGATGAGCGGGTTTACAAGAATGCGCACCAGCCCTTCCGATTGCAAAACATCCTTGTCCACACTGACATGTAGCTACTGCCAAAATGGATGGAAATCTTAGTCAAAAAAGAAATAATGGGAATGGTACATTATCTTGGTAGTACTACAAAGATAATGTAACCGAACAACATAGGAAATAGTATCATGACAACTTTAGAAGATAAAATCTTTACTTTAAAACAGAATCATTTAATGAAAAAAATGAAAGAATTTCATTTTTTAAATAATTTAATTTCAGATTCTGAAAAAATTATTCCATATCCACTCTCATGTGAAATAATAAATCGTACTTTTACCCCCTATAGAAATATAGAATTATTAAAAAGAAAATTTTAGTTTATCGATAAAAAAAATGAAATATTAAATTTTTTTGCACCAGAGGAAAATGATATTGCTTATGTATACTTTTATGGAGGAATAAATGATTCTGCTGAAATACCAATAGAAGTATTCCCCTTGTTTATTATCAAAATAAAAAAATATTAGCAATTGGCTAGAATTAATAAACAAACCTAATTTTTTTATTGTTTAAAAATTATTTAGTCATAAAATAGATAAAGTTATCGATATATCTCTACTCGACAATGAGGAAGATGTGTTATCTATTTCTATTGGAGTAAACGCTTAACTTTAAAAAAATAAATAAACTATTCCAGCAGAAGTAATCCTTTGCTTTGTATACCTTAAAGGAGTTTACCATGAAAGAATTATTAGAAAAACTTGAGAGTAATAATTTTATTTATAAGGTCAGAATGAATCTTGAATTCGATGTAAAGGACTATCAAGAATTATTAAAAATTTTAAATGAAATAAAGCATTATACTCATAATCATAATCTAATTGAAAAAAGATTGGCGTCTTATTTATATGAAATACCGAAATTAACACATATTTGGTATCTCAATTTAAAAGACGATCCAAATAAAAATGAATCTTCTATTGTTAATCAACTTGAAGAAGCATGGATAGAGTTAGATTCAATAATTGGAGAAGAAATTCTTGGTCAAGGACAATAAATTCCTCTTAACAAACAGTAGTCGTAGGTTAGGTCGAGTTACGCTAAATATCAAGGTTATCTGAAATCGATTTGCAGACGCCCTCGAAGAAGAAACAGGGTTACATTACAACTTCTTCAGGTATTATGAGCCAGTATGTGGAAGATTTATCAACCAAAATCCGATTATGTTGTTGGGTGGAGATAATCTGTATGCTTTTGCGCTGAATATTCAAAGGGGAATCGATCCACTGGGCTTATCTTCTGTTGGAGAATGTAATGATCCTTGTCCAGGGAGGTTCACTCCAAGAAAAAACTCTCGCGATCCGAAACTTATTGAACATGTTTATAAAGGAAATTTAAGCTTAGATGGTAGAAATCCAATTTTTAATTGAAAATTATTTATTTTTGGAGGTTTTATGAAAAAAGACACAAGCAAAAAATATATGAAAGTTCTGAATAAGGAAGATATTATGGAAATTTATCTGTTAATGGATAAACTAAATGAAATTTCACGATCCAAGTCGTTCAGAAGATATTAATATCATTAAAAAATTTGGGGATACATATTATCCTATTATCCATAAGTTGTACTACAAAACTCTTTGGAATGCATTAACAATAGAACAAAGAAAAGAAATATTAGGAGAAGATTATACTCATGAAAATTATGGTAAGTATGATTAATTTTAGCAAGCCATAGCCTGCATGAAACCTCAAATCCAGACGTGGGGCGTGTGCGGTACGCACGAACCCCTAGCACAAGTCCGCGATTAGACAGCCGAAGACGGAGAAATCGGCCAACAAACTCGCTACTTCCACTGCAACCAAATCGGCATCCCGTGCGAGATGACCGATAAGGACGGCAATCTCTTATGGTACGGCGAATACACCGCTTGAGGTCGTCTGAAAAACGAGACGAACGTAACGGGAACTGCGCACCAACTCTTCCGATTTCAAAACCAGTACGCCGACCGTGAGACGGAGCTGCATTACAACCTGATACGGTATTACGAGCCTGAGGCCGGGCGGTTTGTGAACCAGGACCCGATTAGGTTGTGGGGAGGGGAGAATTAGTATGCTTTTGCGCCGAATTACAATTTATAGTGCATTCAGAAGAGGTTCAAAAAGTTAAATCGAAAAAATTATAAGAAAGGGAAAGTTTTAGAAATGCCTAAGTTAAAAATTTTTCTTGAAACTCCTTTAGACTTTCAAGAAAAAAATTTTTTTGACAAATGGGAAGTCAGTTACCTTGATTTGATGGAAGTTAATCAAGGTTCTCCCTTAGTTGGAAGTTTGTCCATTAACGGTCAAGTTATTATTCAAGAACAGGGTTTTGGAGGTCCGTTGCTGTATTTCAATAGAAAAATTTATATTCCAGTTTTCATTAGACGATTTTGGGTTGTTGGATTTAGGCTTGCAGTATTAAATTTAGATGATTTATCCATTGAGTATATTGGTGGTATCGAAGACTTGGTTTATCTGAAAGAGATAAAAGGTAATAGAATTTATTTCTATACAGATATCTATAAAATCACAGAAAAGAACTTAACTTTAAATTAACAAATATATCTCAAGAATATGCTGTAAACAGCATAACCAAAGGACTTCCATGTTAATTAAATTTAAAGAATATATTCAAAAAGCAATGGATAAGTATTTTTAATTTCTTGGTTTTTTTCATTTGGTTATGAATGGGTTATTATGGCCTTTTGGGTAAAAAAATATTAGTTATTTTTAAAAAAATAGGAAATTAAGTATAACAAAGCTCAAACAGATAGATACATGAGTAAGCAATTAACTAGAATTGGTGGTAAGGTTTTTTTGGAAAAATACGGATCACGTAGTAAATGTGCATAGAAACTGATTGATAACAAAAAAATTTATAAAAGGAAAATTAAAATGAGTATTTTTAAGTAATTATATAATTCAAGATTTAATCCAGAATGTATCTAAAAGGAGTTACAGAGACATTTAAATTTGTATCAGAAAGATATAATTCTAATGAAGTTTTTTTGCCTATACATTATATATTGATGACTATTGTTCATATCTGGGGTGGGCTGCTAACACTATTTCTCATTACAAAGAATTAAAGAAGAATCTGCCAGTTGAAGAACATTCTTTTGTAAAATGGTATTATTCAGAATTTGAAATAGGCACAGGTGAAGTCCCCGAAGAAATTGATAAAATATTTAACCAAAATATTCAAGAAATTTTTAGATAATATTCAAAAAAATTATTAGATGAAGATTTTTGAAGTTGTTCAAGCAAATGTATATGATGCTATTATCGAAGGATTTAAATTAGCATTAACTGAGATGGATAAAAATAAGATAAAAAATATAATATTTTATGTTTCTCTTGCAGATAGTGATAATGCTGAAATTATGGAAAATTATTCTGCTGAGCAATTGAATTCATATGAAAAGTTCATTACGTTCAAAAACAGATTTCAAAGCAAGCCGTAGCCTGCACAAAACATGCGCTTTTGGTACTGTAACAGGCGTTATTGGCAAAGATATGCGACCAGGAAATATATGGGAAAATAGAGAATTACCCGCTTTGAAGAACAATCCTAATATAGATCCTAAAACAAAGATTTCAACTGTTATATTTCAAAGGTAATTACTATGGATGATTTCGTAATTGAAAAAATTTCAAGAGGTATGTTAATTGTTTCTTTAAATGGACATGAAATTTCATTTGAAGGAGAAATGTTTTTTCCAAATAATGAGTTTCACTTTTCCCTATATGCGAAAACAGCAAAATTTACTAAGACCAACCAAATTTTAAGCAAGGAAGAGTTAGATAATATTTTAGAACATTTAAAAAAAGAATTTATTTTAAAAAATAGAGTATTAGACATAATTTTCTAAATTTAATTATCAACTGTAAAGTAGCCCAAGCAAGCCGTAGACCACATGAAACTTCCAATCCCGACGTAAGGTGTGCGGTATGCATACACCCTTTCAGACGACCCCACCCCCAACAGCAAGCGTAGCCTACATGGGTAGCAAGCGTAGCCTGTATCAAGGTAGGGTGTGTCGTCCCGCGACGCACGCGATTTCCAAACCCCAAAGGCAGCCTGAAAACCAAAAAACCATCTGAGAACAGCATCAGAAGATTTCAGCCGGCCTCCCAAATGCCAAAGAACGCGTGCGTGGCAGAGCCACACACCCTACGGCATGCAGGCTACGCTTGCTGATGCGGGGCGGTTTGTGAATCAGGATCCGATTGGGTTGATAGGTGGGGCGAATCTGTATGCGTTTGCGCCTAATACAAATAAGTGGCTTAATGTCCTAGGTTTAAATAAAAAATTGCCCGCACCATATTGGCCTCCTAATAGAGGCGCTTTAGGTGAAGTGAGGAGCATTACACTTCCGGTTGGCACCCTTGTCGATAGGTATGGTTATCCAGGAGGAACTTTTGTGTCTCCAGTAGGAACACCATACCCTATGAGAGCCTTACCTACTGGTTCTAATCAAAAGCCTTATACCATGTATAAGGTACTGAAACCAATTGACAATGTAGCTGCAAGTAAAATTATGCCGTGGTTCGGAGAGATTGGATTAGGGAAACAGTATGAATCGCCAAAATCTGTTAAATCATATATAGAAGCTGAGCATCTAGAAGAGGTGAAAATAGGAAATGTTAAAAATTAATGAATTGAATTCATATCTTAAAAGTAAAGGAGTACCTGAAGATAGTTACTCAATCAATGAAGTAAATGATGAATCATTATGTATTATTGAAGAAAATAAAAAATGGCATATATTCTATTCTGAAAGAGGATTGAGAACCGAAGAATATTGTTACCAAGATGAACATTTGGCAATTCTATATTTTATAAATCGGTTATCAAGAATGTTAAAATTTTCTTTTGAATGAAAAAAGTAAACCGTCAACAAACCCACTACTCCACTGCGACCAAATCGGCATCCTAAGAGAGATAACCGATAAGGACGGCAACCTCTTGTGGTACGGCGAATACACCGCATGGAACAATCACTATAAATGTAAAAGTTATCTAACATAATGGAGATAAATATGCACTTCCTGAAAATTCAATATAGAGATTATCCTAAAGAAGGATTGTTCAAAAACCTTTATCGAGAAAACATCTATAAAATAGAGGAATTTAAAGATGAATTTAAGTATTACGAATATACCCCAATAGAAAAAATTATTATTGATGAACATAATTTAGTACCATTCATCTTTTTTTCACCCGAAGGAATAAATTATTTAATGCCTAAAATTATTGATAGCATCAGTAATGGCATTAGAAATGATGATATTCCAGTAAATATAGAAGAATTTATTATCAATATACCTACCGCCGAAAACATCATTCATGCTTTAAATCTCTTAAAAAAAGATGAGCTTATAATTCTAAAAAAGTATTTAGAAAAAATATTATTTGGGGACTCATCAAATTTGATACAGCAAATAGGTGAACATTATTTGTTCAGAAGTATTGAATATCTCGAAAAATTAATAAATAATTCCTAATCTACTTATTATTTTGTTAATCGAATGCATAAGCCAAGGTTTCTAGAAAAGTAGGCGTAGGTTGGTTAAAGATCTAACAATCTTGCAAGGTCGTCTGAAATACATTTTCAGGCAACCTGAAACAGAAGGAACAAACCCTCTTGGACAACAACTTGCTAATGAATTAATACTACAGTTAAAGCACCAAATGAATATCTTTGGTTTTCAAGTAACGGGAAATTAACACCGATGGGAATGAAGGCTGATCGCTCGCAAGATACAAGTAAACCAGGCACCATGAGAATCTTTACTCCTCAAAGTAAAAAATGAGGAAGGAACGTGCTAATTATGGAAATACTGAAAAACTACTAATTTTATTTTTGTTATCAACACCTTTAATATCATGTAAACAACATCTAGAAAGAAATAAAAAATGACTAACTTCATATCAACAGGTAGTACTTATTGGATTTCAGATGAAGAAATTCATATTCTCGAAGAAAACGCCACTAATGGAGATAAAAACTCGGCATTCAAATTATATCAATACCATATGTTTGTATCTTTAGATCAAGATTTGGAATTTAAATGGCTAGAGATAGCGGCAAATAATGGACATCCAATTGCCCAATCCAATTTAGCTGATTTATTTTTTACACAAGGCAATAAAGAAAAAGCCATATTTTGGGCTAAAAAGGCACATAGAAATGGTGCCAAACTACCAGCAGAATTAAAAATATTGATAAATATCAATTAATTAATTAATAAGATTTAGCGGATTATCGTTACAAACCCAAAACTTCTGGAGGATGATTAAGAAAAGAAGCCAAGAAATTTCTTAGAAAATTGAAAAAAGCAGGTAAGAAATGCCCTTAAATTTTTAGGAGAATTTAAATGAAAAAAAATGGATACGTTAATTTTAACTTTTTTTAGATAGTAAATCCAATATAAATAATATATTAGTTGGGCTAGATTTAGACTATTCAAATAAAGTGATAGCGCCAGATGGTCATGAGTTAGCATTGATTGCTTTTATGCCAATTGAAAATTTATTGACTATTGCACCTCAATTTAAAACAGATTTTCAGGATAAGGAATATAAAGATAAAGTAATTTACGTTTTTTCTTATTATGATAAAGAAGATTATTTTCTTGACTACATTACTGAAATTGACGATGCTATTCAAGGATACACGAAAGTTATCATCGGAGATAAAAATCAGTTCAAGTTTAACCTAGATAAATTTTATCCAATTAATCCTATTGAGAATTCAGATGAAATGAGTTTTTTAGGAGGACAACCTGAATATTTACAACAAGAGAGTTATGATTTTCTAGAAAAGTATATTTTCGTAGGTCAAATCTTAGGAATGGATCTACCTGAAAAAGTAAATGAAATTTTTTATCTAACTGAGAACATAGGATATATTTTTATAAATCGAGATCTATCTGGTGGATTATTCTTCGTACAAACAACTTAAACAAAACTAAAAAGGATTGAATTATGAATGAAAGTATTACAACAGTATTAAATAGTTTTCTGATGGAAATGTATAAATGGGAAGACAATGCTAATAAGCATATTGATGCAGGCACAGATATTCCTGGTGAGATATTGAAACAAGCATTAAAGGAAATATACGATAAATACCTAACAGATAAACCAAGAAAAATGGGAAAGTTAGAATGTATGACTGTTAACTACCCTCCAACATTCAATCCAGATAACGAGAAAATCATTGAAGTAGAAGAAAAAGGTAGCTCTATAACTGTAAAAAGTGATGTGCTTTACGCTGGAATGGAAACACAAAGACTTTATAAATTCAAAAAACAGACAGGTCTCTGGAAATTAGATAATGTAAAAGAATTTGATAGTTATGATGGGAAATGGCATTCTATACATATCTAAATTAAAGTAATTAGCAAGTCGTAGCCTGAACAAAAACCCTCAGTCCTAAGGAGTATTTTATGAAAATCAAAGAATTAATTGAAAAATTAGAACAAAAAGGTAGCCATCAATTTTTGAAGGCAGTATCAAAACCAAAATTTGCTTTTCCTTTGCCAAAAGATTTAGAATTCTTTTATGAAAATTATGAATATGCTATTCTTAATATTGATACTTCTTGTGAGATAAGAATCAGTTCACTTTCAGAATTGCAACCAACAAACCAAATTCTATATCCAGCTGATGATGTTATTTGGGAGGAGTTGGCAGATGATATCAGTAATGATTGGTTCATGATTGCATCTTCACAAGAGCTAAGTCAATATATCAGTATAGACTTAAACAAAAAAAGATTTGGTTTTTGTTATGATAGTTTTATAGAAACTCATGCTACACCTGATGAGTCTCCCATTATTGCTAAGTCATTTACAGAACTACTGGAGAAATTGGTTTCCAATGAAAAAGAATGGTTTTGGTTAGATTCCTCTTTTCAAAGCTATGGTGATGCTTATGAAGATGAATAAGTAAGTTGTAGCCAGTATGAAACCTCCAAGATGTAAAGTGTGTACGTTACGCGCGAACCCTTGGCACAGGTACACAACTGGACCAAAGAAGAGGACCATTAATCCAAACATCTCAAGTACAAGCCATATTCAATAAAGTTGGTCAATTAGTTTCAATTCGGGGGAAATTTAAATGAATAAAAAGTATAAAGTGAGTCCTGAATATATCAGACTTTTTCTTGGACTATTACACGAAGGTATAGATAGCAAACTTGAAGACTTATCAGGTCTGAATTTGGTTAATCGAGATAGCGTAAAGAGATTAGTCAAAGAATATCTGTACCCCGAGTATCAAAATTTTACAATATCAACCCAATTCAGAATTAAAGAAAGTTTGAGATTTGGATTAAATTTCTGGACAGAAGAACGACTACATGATCAATTTCCTAGTACCGACGCAGCCTTTGAAATACCTCAACAAATGACCGCAAAAGAACTTTATAAGAAAATTTGGGATGATATGTTTAATAATGAAGATATCACTATTTCTGATATAACAAAATATCAGGAATCGAACTAAAATTAGCAAGCCGTATCCCAAACGAAACCTCCAATCCCGACGTACCTAAATGGGAAGACTTAGTAAGGATGAAATTGATTGGATTAGATCCAAAGCTGACTGGATAGACCCAATAGTTTCTTCAACAGACAAATTGTTAGGAATCAGAAATCATGACAATTCTAGAGAACAAAAAGAACAATATCTAAGTGAGAAAAGGTACTATTGGTGACTTTGTGTTTTTAGTTTTACAGAATGTAGTGTTATTGGAGTAAATTATTTTACCCTTTTTTTAAAATAGGAATTTAGTACAATACAGTATTTTCTTTCGTTCTAAAGTGTTATTTAAATGTTGATTCTATCCCTTTCGTTCTATAATATAGAAGTTTGCTAGCACCACATGAGGAGAAATCATGAGGGATATTATCAGTTGAATAAGTAAGAGTATAATCTACATCTCCAAAGTAGGAGTGGCTAGTTCCAGCAGAAAGACCTTCATAGGTTTTATAACTGAATAGATCGACTTACTTTGTTGTCGAATTTTTCCTGTTCTTCAAGTAATTCTAAGGAATAGACGACAACTTTAAAATCAAATAAGCTAAAAACGCTCTAAAATCATTAAATTGACATAAAAGTGTTTTTTATTGTCAAAATATACAATTGAAAAAATTTCCAGTTTTTTTAAAATCACTTTCTTAGATGACAATTTAATCAAAATATGATATAATACAGAAAAAGTAAAAATAACAAAAGTAACTTACAGAAGTAAAAGAAAAAAATAGATAGATAGCCACGGCGGATATTCCTTTCATCGTTTAGAAGGAGTTGCTGTGGTTATCGTTGTTGCTGAGCTAATTAATTGCTCTTATTACTTAGATGAAGTTACTTTTATTATTGAATTAATTTGAATAATAATAACGATCAATGAAAGTACTCATCGATATTCCCTTTATGCAGTTTAGAGCACAAAGGAAAATAGTACTGATTTGATCGTTTTTTTCTGTATTGACATCATAAAACACAGTAAGAACCTTCAGTCATAATAAACAAGGAGGTAACATGAGATTTGTTGTATATAAACATTCGCTGATTCTAGGTGATAATAATATCGTTACAAAGCAATTGATTGCACTCAAACATGATGATGGCACATTACAATTCACTCATTTTCATAGATATGTAAAATCTGCCGCAAAAATTAAGTCTATCTCAGACGATGGCAACAAACGTTTTTCATACGTTGTTAAGTTTTTGAACTATATATTTGGAACAGTTGGGGTAAATAATCTTGATCAACTAACTTTTGAAATGGTCAAGGAATTTTTTACGCTTTATGGTTTAACACAATTGCCTGAAGATAGAACAAATAGAAAGAAAAGTACAGTCGAAAAATGTGTAAATGCAGTTCTTGATTTTTTAACTCTATACTTGAATGAACGAAAAGGGAAGGCTAAATTGAAGCCAAAAGACCTTTATTCTATCAATACGTTCACTAATAGACGAGGTAGAGTCATCAAAAGAAAAGAGTTGAATTTTGAGGTATTTGTTGATGGAAGCAACACACAGAAGTCAATTTTTAGGGATATGCCAAACAGCGCCTTTGAAATGCTTTTTGCTCACATTGCTCAATATCACAAGGATTTACTTATGGTTGTTGCTTTGGGAGCATTTGTTGGTTTAAGACCATCAGAAGCTTGTAATGTAAGGCGTGAAGATAGCCCTTTGGGGGCAGGTATCATATTTCACCAAAGTGATAATCAAGTATTTAAAATTGAGATTGATCTGCGAAAAGAAATGCCCCTTAGAAGCGATTTAAAGCCAACTGGACGAATTAAAAAGGAAAGACTTCAAGCTGTACCTTATATCTTCTTAGAGGTCTTTTTAGACACCTACAATGACTATATGAGCTACCTAGAAGGTAAAAGTTATGAGAGAGATTATGGTCCATTAAACCTTAACAAGCAAGGGAAAGCATTGTCATACGATGTGTACTATCAACGATTTCGTAAGATTATTCGCGAAGAAATGATTCCAATATTTCTTAAATCTGATGACCCAGAGGTTGTCTTTTTTGGTCAACTCTTGCAAGAAAATAATATTTCACCCCATATCTTTAGGCACTGGTACACCACACAATTGGTTTTGTCAGGTGTTAATGAAGTTAGTGAACTGATGTCTGCTAGAGGGGACAATTCACCAGAAAGTGCTTGGGTTTATTTACAAAATAAAGGAGAAATTGCAAAACAATATGGTCAGGTTAATAATGGTGTTTTTGAATATATGAACTGGCAAGCAGAAAAATTGTTTGGAGAAGATTAAAAGGAGTAGCTATTGGTAGTAGATTTAAAAAATTATCTTGAAAGAATATTAGTCGAGTTAGGTGCTGCTACAATAAAACACCGTGAGAAAGTCAGTGGATTCTTACTAGACAATGAATGGTTTGGTGTGTTTATAAATCTTGATGATTATACTATTTCTGAAAAAGATGCTGAAGTTCTTAAAAATCATATCAAAGACTATTTAACAACACCTCCTGGAATTAAAAGTATGGAAGAAATCTTTTCAAAAAAATTTCCGTCTACTAGCGAATTATTCAACCAATTTGTTAAAGAAGAAAAACTAAGTAAAAGTGATACTTTTTATCTACTTGATTTTTTAGCGTATAACTTAACAAAAGATTTGTTTTTGTATAGCGATGCTGAAGTGGAAAAACTAGTTGAAGTAGCAACTGAGAATCTCACAAAATTACTAGGTAATATCCTGATTCAATTTATTAAATGGTTACTCAATAAAGGTGTTACTCGTTATCGAGTAAGTTTTGAAATGACAAAACGTTATACGATTGAGAGTACAAATGGAGCGTATGAATTAGATGAATACCTTGAATTAATGTATTACCTGTTTAACGAAGACTACATCATAAAAAATGACATGTTGTGCAAAGCAGCAAATTCAAAGGATTATGCAGATACATGGCTATATCTAGGATTGCATTTTATTTGTGCACTAAGATCAACAGACTTAGAAAGATTAGGACATCCTAAATTAACAAGAGAACCATTAGAAGTTTTAGAAGCAGTAGTAGATGGAACTTGGAGTAGTAGTGAAGCTAGAAGGACTTTACTAAGTATTACAACAAGATTGACTTATTTAAACTTAACACCTAATAAAACCAAAAACGCTTCTAATGTTGCTCAGCTAAAGTTTCATGTCCCAGAAAGTTGTCAGGTTCTTATTGGAACGTTATTGGCTATCTGTGAGGCACATTTCCAACTTCAAATACCATACAATGCAGAAAATCCATTGATCAGACAAATTAAAACTTATGAAAAGATTACTAGTTATATGGGGGAGGAAATCGGAAATTTATTTTTAGAGCGTAACTTTAGTAGTCGTTCTGCAAACAAGTCCTACTTACAATCTGTCGCAATGTTAGCAGATGATGTTCTTGAAGAAAAGTCAGAACTGAATATTAAAGGTTATTTTTTAGCAGCATTAGCTCGTAGCCATAAAGGGGATTTTAATGAATTTGCACAAACTACAACAACGTATCTAAAAGATGCCCAACTCGGACAACTAAAACCTGAAATGGTTGCAAAAGAACTATTTGAACGAGGCGTATTATCCATGATTCCGTCTATGCTCTTGACCATTGTAACTAGAGGAAAGTATAAAAAATTAAGTCCAAGCCAACAAACTCAAATGATTAAAAGTTTAGATTTAACGCCAGTAGAAATTGAAAAAACGTTAGAACTGAGTATTAGGGCTGATTTACGTTCGCAACAAGCTTTAAAAACTCTAGTTGAAAACAATGTTGAACCTGAACAATTACTGACAATCTGTCATCGAATTGGCAACGGAGAGGCTTTCTCTAAGCAGGGAGAAAGTATGTGTCTCTTGTCTGCATTAGGGAAACTATGCCCCTATGATGACCGTCAACATTGTGTCGGTTGCCAGTATGAATTACAAACAAAATCTACCTTACTTTTGTTAATTGGTGAGTTTAATCGTCTCAATAAACAATATCAAAAATTAAAGAATGAACTTGAACGAGGAAAGGTTCGAGCCATTCTTGAGCAGCAGATTAAACCATGTCTTACAGAAATGTTAGAAGCATTATCAGAACAGTATGGCGAAGCTGTATTATCTGATTATGAGGATATTATCAAGGAGTTAGTCAGTTGAATAATCAATTAAAATTATTTCGTAAAGTAAATGAAATTGTCCTGTTTGATGACAATATGATTGAGAGCGCAAAAGAATGTTTTCAAGACTATGTTGAAAAAGGGATTATCCTAACCACCAATTTTGAAGAAAATAGATGGGCAACAACTAATGAATATTCTAACGTTAGCTTCATTTTTAACTTGAATAAATTCCAATATAAAAGGTTTTATGAACAAGTATTTCAATTATCTTTTGATGATTTTGTCACCTACTTAAAGAGTTTTATAGTGCTATCTATGGAACATCATGTTTTAATCACACTCCAAGCCTTTTTAAGAGATATAAAAAAATTAGTCAAAGAAATAAAAGTGAACGAAGTCTTCTCGTTAGCAAATATGAAGATTTCCAACCCCTCAGTATGTATAGATTTTTCTTTCTACACTACCATGTTTAGAGAGTAACGAATTAACCCAACTGATTGAGCAACTAGATGAACTTTTTAAATGTTAGTTATCAACTGAACACTAAAAAAACAGCGAAAAGTTAGCCCAATTTCAATCCTATTTTTTTATTTAATGATATTTTTAAACGACTATTGGGTTAAACCATTATCAGATGAGGAAAGATTGTTTTACTACCCTCTTTACTTATGGTGGCAAATAACAGCAGTAGTACCACTTAGACCAAGGGAGTTTTTGCTCACTCAGAGAAATTGTCTCACAGAAAAAGACGGAAAATATTACTTAACTCTCAGACGAAATAACTTAAAAGGAAAAGACAAGGGAGTATCCCATAAAATTTCAGAGGATTATTATTTAACAACTTACGAAGTACCATTTAAGCTTGCGAGTGAGATTTTAAATTATTTAGAGCTAACCAAAGACTTATCATCTACACAGTTAGATACCCTATTTGTGACAGACTCTCATTATCGGAAATGGAAACGTATTGCTGGTACTAAAAACCGTTTCTTGACGTACAGTAACTTAAATACAATTTTAAAATATTTCTTTAATGAGATTGTATCTCAACAGTATGGGTATTTTGTCCATCATATCAATTCCCCAAATCAATTAGACGATCATGAGATTAATTTCATTCATATTGGAGATACTAGACACATTGCAATGATCAATCTGATAGCAGAAGGAGCTAGTCCAGTAACAGCAATGCTCTTAGCTGGACATGATAGTGTCACAACATCCTCACATTATTTTTCAAATCTGAGTCAGTTTATTGAATGTAGGAGCTATCAGCTTTATCGTAAATTAACAAACTCTCAAACGTCTTACGCTATCAGTAAGACTCAGCACAAATACACCGTTAACAAAGACTATGTTTCTCTTGATAATAAGGGCAGATGTTATTCACCAAGATTTGCGGAAGGTGATTATTCTGACTGTCTTAAAGTCATTAGCTCACATGCAGAGCTTGGTGCTTGCACTAGTTGTCCATTTTACAGAAAAGCTGGAAAAGATTATTTCTCTATGGATAAATCCTTTAAGAAATCAATTGATGAGGAAGCTTTAATTGTAGATGAGGCTATAAAAAGAGTTCGACAAGGAAAGGGGAATATAGAAGATATTGGTGAGGCATTATTAAAACTTAAAACAGTTAGTCGTTCTTATCAAGAATATCTAACTGAAAAACATTTATCCTTACAGGAGTTCTCAAATGGCTAGAAAGAAGTATATTGATAATCAAGAATTGCTATTATTATTTGAACATTATTTACTGGAACATTGTTCGAATAATCCTAGACTATTCAAAATTCCACAGTTTGGAAATTACCTTAGAAGCAACGGATTTCCGCAGGTTGCAGACACAACGATTAGAAGAAACAAAGAATTTAGACAAGCCCTTAATGATAGATTGGAACTATTTGAAGACGAAACTTATCAAACAGTTATATCGTATAAAACTCTAGATGTAGAACGTTTCTTAATGACCAATAGAACCCCTAAAGCAATCAAATCAGCATTGATGGAACTTAACAATTATTATAAAAGAGTTGTTGATGCAGCAATAGAATATAAGGAAGAAGCCAGTGAGCTCAAAACAAGAGTTTCAGAGTTGAAAAATGAGGTAGCACAACTTAATGAAAAGAATGCTGAAATTAAGGAGCAGACAGCATTAAACAAAGAATTATTAGAGGAAAACAAAAAGTTAAGAAATCTTCTTAAAACCAGTTTGTATCCTGGGATTGCAAATGAATTATTAAAAGAAGAAGGCTTATTAAAATCTGATCAGCAACTTGTAACTAAGAAGTATCTAAGTGAAAATATTATCACCTCAGATTCAAAAATATCTTTTGATAAACATACTCGTACTGAAAAGCAAATAAGCAAAAGTAAGATTTTGGAAATTAAAGACTTACTGGATAACAAGACTAAGTATTAGGAGGAGAAAATGTCAGACTTAATCACTGATTTTCCAGCTTTATTGAACTATTGGGACTTTGACAAGAATATCAAAATAGATGTAGAAAAAATACTAATTTCCAGTAAAAGACACATTAACTGGAAATGTCCTACCTGTTCTTATGAATGGAAAGCAAGTGCATCAAAATCTTATAAGAATATCCAAAATCATTCAAAAATCTGTCCTGTATGTGAGCTTGGAGAAGTATTTATAAAAGGGGAAAACTCTATATCTGCAAGGATTCCTAACTTTCTAAAGTACATAAACTTTCATTATGAAAATATAGAAAGCATTCAGGAAGAGATTGATAATTTATCTTTTTCTTCAAAGAGGTTATTTCACTTCAAATGTCCTACCTGTCATGTTAGTTGGAAAGATGTAGCAAACACTTCTAAATTAACCAATAAACATAATCAAGAGTTTATTCATGTCGGATGTAATGAGAATACACATTTTGTAGCTTACACTAAAGCATACCCTAATCTTCGGAAAATTTATCTTCCAGGGGAGCAAAACGATGTAGAGTTTAATGATTTGAAGTTAAATGACAATGTTACAATCCCTAGAAATTGGAAATGCGACAAATGTGACCATATCTTTAAGTTGTCTATTGATCGGCTAATTTCAAGAATCAAAAGAGATGGTTTCTATTGTAATAACTGTAAAGCAACATTTGATACCGTAATTAAAGTGAAAGCCAACCCCCTATTGCATACAGATAGAAATCTTTTTAAGCAATTTATTCCAACTCTTGTAAAAAGTAATATGATTGATAGTTTATCCGATATCTTAGTAAGATGGCAGTGTTTTAAATGTCATGGTCAATATGAATGTAGTGTTGTCAAAAGGCATTTTGAAGGCTGCCCTTATTGTGATAATAAATTGATGTTAAAAGGGTATAATACTTTACAAGAAACTCATCCATATTTAGAGAAATTTTGGGATAAAAGTAATGATAAATCTATTTCTGAATACTGGCATAAGTCTTCTGAATATATAAATTGGAAATGTCCTTGTTGCAATGTAAATTTTCATTGCAGTCCTAATGAAATGATTTCAAGAACCGACTTAGAGAATAGGAATTTTCAAACTTGTCCTAATCATTGTGATTGGGATACACTTGTTTTTAACAATGATATACTCTATAATTTCCCAAAATTACAGGAAGAATGGAGCGATAAAAATGGATTGCCTGTTCATTTAGCATTGAGCCACATTGAAACAAAAAAATATTGGTGGAAGTGTTCTGTTTGTCAAGGTGAATACCTTTGTTCAATTCCAATAAGAAAAGAAGTAATAGATAGCTGTCCATATTGTAATAACGAGCAAGCATTAAAAGGTTATAATACAATTGCAGATACTTATCCTGAGTTGTGTGACCTTTGGAGTAGCAAGAATTTAGAAAAACCTGATGAGGTGACAAAATCGGTAGAATCCGAGAATAAAATATTTAATTGGATTTGTGATTGTTGTGATTTAGAATTTCAGGAGAGATTAGGGACTGTTCTAGATGTATTTACCAACAATAATTCTAATAAACTTAACTCTATATGTCTTTACTGTAATAAAAAAATTCCTAAACCAAATGAAACACTGAGCTATGTTAAACCGTACTTAAACAATGAATGGGTAAAAGAACTTAATGGTGATATTGATACCTTCTTTTATAATTCAAATACTTTAACCAATTGGATTTGTCGAAAATGTCACAGAAGTTTTAAAGCAAAAATTTCTGAACGCCACGAAAACGACCAATGTTGTCCATATTGTTCTTTTAAAAAGACTGCAAAAGGTTATAATGATCTTGAAACAACACATCCTTGGTTAATTAAAGAATGGTCAACATTTAATAAACAAGAAATGTCTTCCGTAAGGGCAAATTCAACATATAACGCATGGTGGAAATGCCCTGTATGTACTGGAGAATATCAGCAAGTCATTAAAGAAAAATTTTACAGAGATAATTCTTGTCCATATTGTAGAAATCAAAAAGTTTTAAAAGGATTTAACGACTTAGCAACAACTCAACAAAGTCTAATAAATGAGTGGGATTATGTAAATAACCTTCTAATAGCAAGTCCAACTGAAATCACAGAGTTGAGTAATATGTCTGTATGGTGGATATGTCAGGAAAACCATGATCATCGTTATAAAATTCAAGTTAGAGAAAGAATGGCTTACAGAAAGCGAAATAAAAAGGCATGTTCGATTTGCAAAGGCCACAGAAGAAAGCAAGAACACTTTGTACAGTTAAAAAAAATATAGATAAATAAAAACACTCTAAATTTCATTAAATTGGTATTAGAGTGTTTTTTTATTGCCAAAATGTACATTTGAAAAATTTTTAGTTTTCACTTAAATAAAGTACATTTTACAGAAGATGAACGGCTTAAAAAATTTCCAGTGTTCACTTAAATAAAGTACATAATTGAGTGTAATCGGCTTAAAAAAATTTTTTGGTTACGCTAGTGACGGTTTTCTTATTCACCAATATCCCCTATAACATCTCTCCGAAAAACTATAATTTTCTTGAAAAATATATCTAGATATGCTATACTACTCGTATAGAAAGATTTGGAGAAAAACATGAAACGTGAGATTTTACTAGAACGAATCGATAAACTTAAACAAATCATGCCTTGGTACGTTTTGGAATACTATCAATCTAAACTAGCTGTTCCATACAGTTTTACAACCTTATACGAATACTTAAAAGAATATGATCGTTTTTTTACCTGGGTCTTGGAGTCTGGTATCTCGGACGCTGATTCTATGGCCAATATTCCTTTATCGGTTTTGGAGAATTTAACTAAAAAGATTTAGAGTCTTTTATCCTATATTTACGTGAGCGTCCCTTACTTAATGCTAATACAACTAAACAAGGTGTATCTCAAACAACCATTAACCGTAGCCTTTCTGCCCTTTCTAGTCTCTATAAGTACTTGACTGAAGAGGTTGAAAATGAACAAGGGGAACCTTATTTCTACCGAAATGTCATGAAAAAGGTTGCTACCAAGAAAAAGAAAGAAACCTTAGCAGCTAGAGCTGAGAATATTAAGCAAAAACTATTTCTTGGGAATGAAACTGAAGGTTTTTTAAATTATATAGACCTGGAATATCCTAAAACTCTCTCAAATCGCGCATTATCTTCATTTAATAAAAATAAAGAGCGTGATTTAGCTATTATTGCCCTACTTTTGGCCTCAGGAGTTCGTTTATCTGAAGCAGTTAATCTTGATGTAAGAGATTTGAACCTTAAAATGATGGTCATTGATGTAACAAGAAAAGGTGGAAAACGAGACTCTGTTAATATTGCTGCCTTTGCAAAACCATATCTTGAACAATATCTTGCTATTCGAGATAAAAGATATAAAACAGAAAAAAAAGATACCGCCCTCTTTCTAACCCTTTATCGTGGTGTTCCTAATCGAATTGATGCTTCTAGCGTAGAAAAAATGGTGGCCAAGTATTCTGAAAACTTCAAAGTCCGTGTTACTCCTCATAAACTTCGCCATACACTCGCAACTCGACTATATGATGCAACCAAATCACAGGTTCTCGTCAGCCATCAACTTGGACATGCAAGCACGCAAGTCACGGATTTATATACCCATATCGTAAATGATGAACAAAAAAATGCTTTAGACAGTTTATAAACTTTACATAATTTAAATTACGAAAACCCTAAACTTAGTTTAGGGTTTTTAGTTTATATTTGACTATTTGATTGAAATCATTTTATTGAGAAATAATCTTTAGAATGTGTTTCAAACGCCATTGATACAGAATACCGCCTATAATTAAACTTACAATCAAACTAATCCAATAAGAATATGCTCCTAATGAGGTATAAAAATCTAAAGCTAAACCAAGGGGGATTGCTACTCCCCAGTATCCTAGAATACCAAGATAGAATGGAATTACAGTATCCTTGTACCCACGTAAAATACCTTGAAGAGGAGCTGCAAATGTATCGGCTAGTTGGAAGAATAAACTATAGGTTAAAAATTTGCTGTTAGGGCGATAAAATCTGGATCTTGGCCATAAAGTCCTGCTACTGCTTCTCTATACAAATAAAGAAAAGAAAGAGTTAAACCAGCAAAAACGAATGCTAGTAAGCGACCTATGTGTATGTATTGTTTAGCATCGTTAAATCGTTTTGCACCGACTTCGTATGAGACTACGATTGCCATAGCTGTAGAAATACTCATAGGAAATGCGTACATTAAACTAGAAAAGTTCATAGCTGACTGGTGACTGGCAATAATGAAAGATGAAAATTTTGACATTATTAAGCCAACAGCTGAAAAGACAGCCACTTCTGCAAAAACAGTACCACCGATTGGTAATCCTAAGGCTATCCCTTCCTTTATCTTTTCTAGATTTAAAGGAGATAATTGATTCAGTTTAAACTCCTTGAGCCTCTCTTGTTTTTGTAAAACGTAAAGAGAAATGAATAGGACACACCAGTATGCTAGTGAAGTTCCTAATCCTGCCCCTGCTCCACCTAACTCTGGAAATCCTAATTTACCATAAATTAATAAATAATTAAATCCGCTGTTGAGAGGAAGTAAGAGAAGCATCAAATACATGGAAAGATTTGTCAATCCTAAGGAATCTAGAAGTGAACGTACTACACTGAATAGTAAAAGTGGGATGATACCAATGGCTAACAAGCGTAAATAACGAATTGCTATATCTTTAACAGCAGGCTCTAAGCTCATATTTTGAAGAACGACTGGAGCTGCTAAAAATACCAAAGCAAAAAGAATGAGAGACAAGCCAAGGGATAAATACATAAATTGATAGTAATCTGATGCAACTTCGTTCTTTTTACCCTGACCAAGATGCTGTCCAATAATTGGCACCAAAGCAGAGACAATCCCAGTTAAAAATGTAAAAAAGGGATTCCAAAGACTTGTCGCCATAGAGACACCAGCTAAATTAAGCGTATCATATTGCCCAGTCATGGTTGTATCTATGAAGGATGCAGAATAGTTAGCAAATTGATAAATCAAGATTGGAAAAAAGATTTTTAAAAATAAGAGAATTTTTTCTTTTTTATTATGTGTTGAATACATACCTACTCTTTCTAGTTATCAATAGAATATTAATAGTAAACAGTAAGAATATCTATATAAAGTTTTAATCTGCTTGGTAAACGATTTGTCCCTTACAGATAGTATATTTGACTTGACCTTTTAACTCTTCACCGATAAATGGGGAGTTAGATGCTTTTGAAGCAAAATGTGATTCTACGATACGGTCTGCTTTAGGATCAAAAATAGTGATATCAGCTGGACCATTTTCAGCCAAATAACCTGCTTCAAAATGATACAATTTTGCTGGGTTTACTGTCATTTTTTCTAACAATTCCATCAAGCTTAGCTCACCAGCTTCCACTAAATAAGTCAAACCAAGAGAAAGAGAGGTTTCTAAGCCAGTCATACCAGAAGGCGCTTTGGTGATATCTTCTACATTTTTCTCATCTACATGGTGAGGCGCGTGATCTGTCGCAATTACTGAAATGACACCTGACTTGAGTCCTTCGATAACTGCACGGCGGTCAGACTCCAAGCGAAGTGGTGGATTCATCTTAGCATTACTTCCCTTAGTCAAGAGAAGCGCTTCAGTCTTAGAGAAATGTTGCGGTGCTACTTCTGCAGTTACATTTGCTCCTAAACCTTGAGCGAACTCCACAACCTTAACACTCTCTTCCTTGGATAAGTGCTGGATATGAACATGGGCTTTTGTTGCATAGGCAATCATAACGTCACGTGCAATCATAGCATACTCAGCTACTCCTGTCGCCCCACAGATATGGAAATGTTCTTTAGCAATGTTTTCATTGAAACCGAGAATTCCATTCAAGCCAGGATCTTCCTCGTGTAAGCTGATAAAGGTATTGAGTTTTTTAGCCTCTTCCATGGCTTCTTTAACTACTTTACTACTTTCAAGAGGAATACCATCATCTGAAAAACCAACGGCTCCAGCTTCTAAAAGCGCCTTAAAGTCAGTCAAGTCTTGGCCATTAAAGTTCTTGGTAATCGTTGCTACAGACTTAACATTAATTTTTTCCTTTGCCGCAGATTGAAGAACTTCCTGCAAAGTCTCAACGTCTGAGATGGTTGGATTGGTATTAGCCATCATAACAACTGTCGTAAAACCACCAGCTGCTGCTGCTAGTGCACCTGTATGGATGTCTTCCTTGTGTGTTTGACCAGGTTCACGGAAATGAACATGGATATCCACCAAACCGGGTGCAACTACAAGACCAGTTGCATCAATGATCTCTGCATCTTTCTCACTAATTTGTGGTGCAATTTTGACAATTTTACCGTCTTCAACCAAGACATCACACACTTGATCCAAACCAGACTTAGGATCCATTACTCGACCATTTTTAATTAGTAACATCTGCTTTCTCCTTTATTCGTAGAAATCCACTTGGGTATCCAATAACTTATCACCATCATAAACAAACTTAGCAGAAAGAATGGTTTATCTTCTAAAAGCCACTCTACGAAGGTGTGGTCTCCTTCCCAGGTTGGTTTGCTTAAAACCTCATCATAAGGAACCCATTCTAAGGTCCCTTCATTACAGTCAATCAACTCACCCTCAAACTCCGTCACCTTAAATACATAGGTGTACCAGTCAAGGTCTGGTGTAAACTCTGGAAAGGTGATAACTCCTTTTAATACTGGTTTTGCTTTTAGACCAGTTTCTTCAAGAATTTCACGAGCAGCACATTCTTGTGGAGTTTCCCCCCGTTCTAACTTTCCACCTACACCGATCCATTTCCCTTCATGGACATCATTAGGCTTTTTATTGCGATGAAGCATGAGTAGCTCTTTTCCGTTATCAATGTAGCAAATCGTCGCTAACTGAGGCATATTTTCTCCTTATCTAAGCCAATCTATTGGCTCTTGTCCTGTCTCTGTTAAGAATGCATTGGCCTTAGAAAAAGGCTTAGAACCCCAAAATCCTCTATAAACGGAGAGAGGACTTGGGTGGGCTGATTCGATAATCAGATGCTGAGGATTTGTAACCAAGGACTTCTTCTTACGTGCATAAGCACCCCAAAGTACAAAAACTACTGGTCTATCTAAATTATTGACAACCTTAATCACTGCATCCGTAAAAGGTTCCCATATTTGACCAGCATGACCATTTGCTTGACCAGCAGGAACCGTCAAGCAAGCATTGAGAAGCAAGACCCCCTGCTCGGCCCAAGCTGTCAAATCATGTGAAGTTTTGAGACCAATATCATCAGCAAGTTCCTTTAGAATATTTTGCAAGGAAGGAGGTGCTGGAATAGAATCTGGAACTGAAAAACTCAATCCCTGAGCTTGACCAGGCCCATGATAGGGATCTTGGCCTAGAATCACCACCTTAACCTCTTCTAAAGGAGTTGTCAAAAGAGCTTGAAAAACTTTATCTTTTGGTGGATATATAATTCCATTTTTATATACTTGCTCCATAAAATGATTAATCTGAGTAAAATACCCTTCAGGAAGTTCTTGCTTAATCAATTCATGCCAAGATGAGTGTTGCATTGTTATCTCCTTCATCTATATTGCCTCTATTATAGCAAAAAGTGGCTCTCTAAACCACTTTTAAAAGTATCTATTAAGATTTCGAGAAATTTTGTAAAGAATTTATACTAAAGAGCCTTTATTCAATCTCCTGTGCAGTATTAGAAAGGATAAATTCCTGGTCAATTTCATTAATAATCATATCTGTACTTACATTAGGATTTTCATTAAATCTTTTGGTCAATTCTTTTGTAACAATCCTTTTAAATTCATCACTTGTTTTTTGTCTATAATAATCAAAAGTATTATAGGTTCCACTACAACAGTCACCCCAATCAGAAAGATAGCCGATAATTTCAAAAACACTATCATTGTATTTTTCAAATTTTTTAGTTGCAGAACTTTTTAGATAGCCTGAAATACAATTTACAAAAGAGTAGTAATACTTAGAGTCACGAAATGAATTGTATTCTGCACTATGAAAACTTAGATCGAGAATTCGTGCTGATCGCACATCTTTCATGGTCGGTTTTGTGGGCATTTTAATATCAGTCTGCAGATAAGCATAATAGGTTTCCTTATCAAAGAAAGCTCCATCTACCGCTATCAAAGCACCATACATACCATCCTCATACTGAAACACCATCACAGCACCGTTCCTATATTTGCTTTCTGCAGGAACAGGCGGAGCAATTCTCTTTTTAGGCTTTTCTTTTTTGACGCTTATCTTTTCTAAAAACTTTTCTAGATTTTCACTTCTTTTTTCTAAAAATTTACTATCTGCCCCCAATTCTTCGGCAAGTTCTAAATCCTCTTTGTTGAGAATGATTTCTTTAATTTCAAGCAAGAATTCGTCATCTAATTGCCCAACTTCCCATAAACAGTGTGCTAAGGCGAACAAGACATCATACATATCGTCATCGTATAAATCCGACGTCAAGTCATTTTTAATTGTATTTGCATCTTCTCCTTGATTGTATCTCTCAAAAAATTCTTCTTTAATATCTAAGGAGGTGTCATTTCCAAAAATCGTTGCATCCCATGTTCCCATAATTTATAGACTCCTATCTACTTTTAAAAAGTTCTAAATATTTTACAAGGTTTTGCAAAGAATCTATTGTTCAGAATACTCAGAAAGATAACTAATCATTATAAAAAAACTATCATAAAATCTTTCAAATCTTTTCCTTGCAGAACTTTTCAAATACTTTGTAAATATATGCTGACAACAAACTAGATTAAATCTCCCCTTGGCTCGAGCAAAGGGGAGATTGGTAGGACTATTTTTAAGCACTTCCTTAAGATTGAATTTTTTTGAATTCACCCAATAAAGAAACTATTTAACAATCATATAATGTGCATCTTTTTATCTTATAATTTTCTAAACTGATAATCGTTTGATTTTTATCAGAAATATTATATTTAACCAGAGAATCATTGAATAAAAAAAATAATAGATGTTATCTTTAAATGTAAAAATACGGTGCAGTATACTGCTCTGTACTAAAGCCTTCCAGATGAATAATATCTTTTTCTAAATTATCTAGATTGACTGTAGTAAAGGAAAATTCGCTATTATACAATCCTTCATTCTCTATAATCAATTGATTATTTTTAGCATCATAGTGAATATTTGTTGGATACTTTTCAGGAATATCGATATAATTTTTGCTCTGACTTTTTAAATCAAAAACCAATACTTTATTTCCTGACTTATATTCTCCATCAGAATTACGCCCACTAAGTGCTTCCACAATATACAAGACATCATCTACATTAACCATTCTCATATATGCTGATGTTTCGTTTAGATTATATGTTTCGACAATGTTGAATTCCTTATCCATTTTCCAAATTTCGGCATTAGGAACTTGAGTAGATAAATCCAATGTCGTTACAAGTAAGTATAAATAATCATCTACAATAACAAACTGTTGACTAGCATTTAATTGACCATCATTTTTCACGGTAACATTAGTGACAACCTCTAAATTGCTATCATATTTATAAAATTCAATTCTATCTGTAAAGAGAGCAGTTGCATATAAATAATCCCCATCTGTTATAGATGCGTATGCATCATTTCCTTCTGCTAATTTAAACGTTTCACTTAAATTTTCCTTATTAATTCTAGATACATATCTTTTTAAACCAGGTGTATCTTTTGTTTTTGCAGTTGAATAGGATCCTGCTTCCGAAAAACTTTCTGCCCAATAGATGTATTTTTCTTTTCTCGCGATATTAGCCTTGAGCTCATTTAAATCATAATCATCAAATACAGCTATTTTATCGCTATCCCAGATAGCCAATTTATAATCATCTACTGAATTTAGCTTATTTTGCTGACAGGCACTTAGACAAATAAGACAGCAACAAGCACTTATAATCATCAACATGAAGTTTCTGGCTCTTTTATTTCTTTTCAATATCATACTGATTGGCTCCTATATAGTTTGTTTCTACCAATTTAAGACTTTCAAACAGATGAATAGCATAAACCTAATCTCAGGTACCCACATCTACTCCAGTCACAGGTTAATCCCTGTTGAAACTAACTGAGAAGAGTAAAATTTGTTACTAGTATTACTATTGGTAATTCTTTGTTATAAGGCTTTCCAATTTATCTAGCAGCTTAATAGGCAATTTATTGACTAGTTTTGATGCTTCTTTTTTAATACCTGCTTGATTAACTGTACTACCACTTTTATATCCATATACAACTTAACGGTAGATGACAATCATAATATTCTTGTCATTATATCCTTGTATGATTTATTATATCAAAAAAATAAAACGTTTTCAAAATATTACCAAAATTTCTTGAACTCCACGCCCCATGTTTTCCAGAATTCTTTATTTGTGCAATTTCTAAAATAGATTCAAACAATCTAGCAACGCCTGATAAGAGTCGACTTCATAAGTTGGCTGGGCTTGAGATTTATTTTCAAGATGATGAGGATTGTACCAGATTGTATCTATGCCAGCATTATTTCCCCCCTGAATGTCAGCTGTCAAAGAATCGCCAATCATGACAGCTTTTTCTTTAGTAAAACCTTCTATCTGCTTTCCTATTTTTTCAAAAAATAGAGAATCGGGCTTTTGTGTCTGCATTTGTTCTGAGATAAAAACTTGCTTAAAATAAGGAAGTAGACCTGATTTTTTCAAACGTCCATTTTGGATAGCCGTTACGCCATTTGTAGCAGCATAGAGCTCATAACCTCGAGAGATTAAACTATCTAAGAGTTCGTTTACTCCTAAAAACACTTGTCCCTGTTGGGCAATAAAAGATTGATAAGATTGGGCAAGGACAGTACCATCTTTTTCGATTCCAAAATGAGAAAACAAACGAGCAAAGCGCGTGTTGATCAATTGTTCTTTACTAATCTTCTTTTGTTCTAAGTCTTTCCAAAGAGCCTTATTCATGGGAACATAATAATCCTTGTAGGCTTGAATATCTTCAACCCCTTCTTGTGACAGAAACTGAGTCAAGGCAATATCTTCTGCCTTATCAAAGTCAAGCAGGGTATGGTCAAGGTCGAAAGTAAAAATTTATAAATCATTTGTAAAACTTTCTAAACTAGAATGAAACTTGTATTTACAGGTATCAATTATTATTTAACTTTAGTATAGCATAATAATTTTGTGATTACTAAATCTTAGTAAGGCCTTAATCTCTTCGAATCAAAAATAAATCCTCTTTATAACTTTCAAAGTTAAACATTATTTACCAAGACTTCAATTAGGAATAAAAAAAACGATAACTTATTTCTATTAGCTATCGTCTTCTTTTATCTTAGTCTTTTTCACCTAGTTTACTATTGATTGTCATCATGATGCTGGCAATTTTTTCTCCCCAATAAGGATCTGATGCATAAAGGACATTCATTCCAGAAGCCTTATTTCCAAGGTGGGTTCTACCTTGATCATAATAGTTCTGTCTAATCCATTTAGCAGCTCCTAAAATTCCCTTATCGACATTATCAAAGCTTTTGGCTGATTGATAAGGTGTGGTATCGTAAGCAGCAATCCCAAAGAAGTTATTCTTATCCCTAGCAATCTGACTACGCCCCCATGAACTTTCTAAAGCACTATGAGCCATAAGATAAAGAGCATTGATTCCATACCGTTTTTCTGCTTCTTTAAAGATGGCACCTTTACCAGCTAAACGACTTCCTTTGATATTCATTAGAGAATATACTTTATCTAACTCTTCCGCAGTATAATTAGTCGGTTTACTTATATCTCTAAATTGGAAAGGATTATTAATTGAGAAGTTGTCAAAGTTAATTCCATCTGCTGAATAATATTTTTTACCAACTGACATTGAAGAATGATGAGGCGCAACTCGAATACTAGTATATGGTGATAATTCATGATATACATAGCGACCATCACTAGTATAATGCGGTATGAATTCGTTGCTAGCGCTCACTGCTGTTAGATCACTTTTATTCATATACCCTGACAAACCTGAAACTTGAACTGGTATTCTACCACTTTGAGTTTCAGAACCAGTGACAGTAACAATACTACCTTGGTTAATATAGCTCAGACGAGTACCTGATGCACTATAAATATAAGCCGTAATTGGTTTCACTTTATAATGCGACGATTGGTCAGAAATCCATTTCCATTACTATGGAAAGTGTAATCTTTACCTTTTATATTATAAGTACCAGTTACATACGCACCATTTTCTTTCAAATAATACCAAGCATTGTAGTTTTTATCATAAATCCATTCATTTATGGCCATGTAACCACCAGACTTAAGATAGTACGCTCCTTGCCAGTCATTTTCAGAGTATATTCCATCAGGTTTTATATAAAACCAGCTATTGTATTTCTGATCAAAGACCCATTCAGCTGAGGCCATAGCCCCACTATTTTTTAGGTAATATTTATTTTTCCAGATACTACTTTCCATGATGCCATCAGTATCAAAATGATACCAGACACCTTTAATTTTTTCCCATTTATCTCGAGAGATTTTACCTTCTTGATTAGCATAAAACCAGTTGTCACCTAGTTTAACCCAACCATTTTCTACTAAAGCACCACTAGCATTCAATAAATAGTTATTGTAAATGGTGTTATTCAGCATGATCCCATCTTGATTGAAATAATACCAAACACCAGAAATCTTCTTCCATTTATTTTTAGCGATTTTACCTTCTTCAGAAGCATAAAACCAGTTGTCACCTAATTTTATCCAAGAATTCTCAACTAGTGCACCACTTTTGCTAAAAAGATAATTATCAAAGACTGTATTACTAAGCATGACCCCATTTTGATTGAAATAGTACCAGACTCCACCAATCTTTTTCCATTTGATCACAGGTTGATTGTTTTCGTAGAAAAGCCACTGGCTATTTTCTTGTTGCCATCCTTCTTTTTTTACTTCAGCTACTTTTTCTTTTGGTTGAGTTTTCTCAGTTTCTTTTTTGGAATCTTTTTTCTCTTCTTTTGCTTGCCCAGGTTTTACAGTAGTTTGTGAAGCTTCCTTCTCACTTTTATTTTCTTCTTTGTGCTCTGCAGGTTCACTACTAATGACTGATGTTGTAACTTGTTCATCTTTATTTGCTGCTTTAGACTCATCAGCAAAAATAGTGGATTGCGAAATACTTGCTACCGACAGGGAAAGCGCACATATCAGCATTACTTTTTTCATTCTAAACTCCTAATAAATACAGTCTTTCTGTATATATTTTTCCTAGATATTTTTTTAATGGGGTATTATCCATTATATTATACATTATTATTTTAAATATAAAAGCGTTTTTTGGGAAAGATAGAAACTTGTAATCTATTTAAAATATTTTAGAAATAAACGTAAAAAAACAGTCGTACATAAACTGTACGACTACTTTTCTTAATACTGTTTATGCCTTACCATAGACTTCTTTGTGTTTTGTTTTGGTTGCTTTAGAAGGTTTCTTCCAAAGATTTGGATTTAGAAAAATCGATACGATAGCTAGTGCTACAAACGTAATTCCTATATACCAATAGGGTGCATCAAGTGTGGTTGAACGACCAGATAGATTGACAACCCCGCGGAAAAGTGTACCCGCTGTAATAATCGCTACTGCCGAATTCCATAGATTTAGACTGATACGAGAGAAATGTGGAAGAATTTTGAGAAAGATTGCTAGTAGAATTCCTCCAATAAGAGGTACCGCAAATAAATAGTGCATATGGACAGATGTCTCTCCAAAACTAAATGCTTCATAAATTCTAGAAAAAGCAAAGAAGAAAATCGTAATAAGTGTATAAGAGATGGCAGTTTTTTTAAAACGTTTTTTGTTAGGATTAATAACCGATGTAGACAATATCACTCACCGCCCTTTCAGAAATTTTGTTTCCTCCAGTCGTTGGTTTATTGATAACCTGACCGTTGAAGTAAAGTGTAGAGGATCCCCCACCATCAAGATTGTAGGCAGTTTTTGCACCATATGATTTCATGACCTCAGCTAGCTGATAAAGAGAGAGACCTTCACTTTCAGAAGTACGTCCGTCAGAAACTACAATAATATAGTGGTTTTCGTCGATAATACCAATAGCTGTACGTGGATTCGAAGCCATAGCTTGTCCGACTTCTTGGTTTTTTCCTACTGCTATTTCACCATTTTCGACTAAGGCAGGACCAAAAGCTAAGAGATTAATAACTCCGTCTTTGACTAGTTGCTCAGCTGAAATCTGACCCTCGTAAATAATCTTGAAAGAACCATCTTTATAAATGGCTAAATCACCATTATTAGAATTTTCACGGACAGTATCACGATAGACAACGCCATTACGGATAACATAACCTGAAGAATTGGCACCGTAATAGTCACCATTGACTGCTAAAATTGCATCATTATCTGCAGCAGTGACAGATGTTTTAGTTGTTACGTTTGTTCCAAATGAGTTTTGAGCAAATGCTGTTTTTAGATATTCTGATGAACTTACTGTAACATCTGCAACATACACTTGGGTATCATTAACCGTCGTTTCAGTCAAATTAATAGAGATATTCTCGTCCTTATAACTTGAGTTAGTTACTGTTGCTGTTTTAGCTGCTTGACTAGCTTGAGCTGTATTGGAACTTGTATTAGTTGTTGCTACTGTCGAAATAGTTTCAGCGAGTACAAAAGTTTTCAACATTGAGTAACTAAAGGATGCTGTCAAGAGTAAACCGAGAATCGAAGCATAAGCATATGGTTTCTTTAAAAATTTCATAATACAGTTGATGTCCTTTCTTTAAAGATGACCTTCTTCTGAACAGTCCATGAGACTGCAAAGAGAAGAATACCAACAATAATCTTAGAAATTAGAAGATTAATTCCAAATACAGTAAAGAAGAGACGAATCAGTAGCGTGTCTAAGACAAAGAGCCCGACTGCTAGACCAAAGTACCCCATCCCTGTTTTCACAAGGCTATCGTCGTTTTTAAAGACTAGTTTTTTATTTGTAGAGTAGTTAAAAATGGAGCTTGTCACACGAGCTAGTCCATTAGCTAGGAAAATTCGGAAATTCGTCGGCGCTGTTGGTAAAAACAAGATTGCAATAGCGTAAACAAGATAGTCTACAACAAAGCTACTGAGAGATGATAAGGCAAATTTAAAGATATTTTTATAAATCATGAGCCCATCTTTTATTGGTCGGAAGTGTGAATCCTCATTATCATTGATATAGACAGTTTCAATGGGAACTTCTAAAATTTTATATTCTTTACTTGCTTCAAGAAGCATATTCATTTCATATTCGTAACGATTTCCCTCTATTTTCAACATAAAAGGAATGAGATTTGTTGTAAAAGCACGAAGTCCTGTCTGAGTATCTGCTACTTCTACCCCAGTTTGAATCTTAAAAAGTGCTTTTGTTAAGCTATTTCCGAAACGGCTACGAAGGGGTACTTTACCGGTGAAGGCCCGCACACCCAAGATTAGCTTATTAGGATTTTCAGAAGCTTTGTTAGCCGTACGGAAAATATCCCAAATCTTATGCTGACCATCTGCGTCTGCCGTTACAACCGTTCCATAGCTATTTTGTTGTTGGATATAAGTAAAGGCAGTTTTAAGCGCTTGGCCTTTACCTTGATTCACTTGGTGACGGAGCACCGTAGCATATTGTTCTGCTTTATCAAAGATATTTTGACACTTTGATGAACTACCGTCGTCGATAACTAGAATACGAAAATCACTCTTTTTGTGGATTTTTTCGATGAGTTTGATAAGTTTATTATCAGGTTGATAAGCTGGAATTACTATATAGTTCATACCGGCACTCCTTTCTTAGTGATGGTATAACTATACAGAACATCGCTTAAAGATACCTTATATCAGTTTTCTTTAAGAAAAAGTTTAAGAATCTTTAAGACTGGAACTCATTTATTTTAGAAATCAAAAACAATCAATATTAATAAATATACAAAAATCCTCAAATAGCAAATGAATTTGAGGATGGAATTTATTATAAACTAGGATACTTACTCTATTTTTTCTCTTAATTTCTCGACAAAGAGATAGGCTGCGGGACAAGTTAAAGTATTTTTGATAGTCAAATTATTGATTTGATAAATCTTTTTACGGTCGGTGTGTGGAAATTCTCTGCAAGCCTTGGGACGAACATCATAGATGGAACAGAGATTGTCACCACCGAGAAATGGACATGGCATTGACTTAAAGATCTTATCCCCGTCTTCATCTACCTCTAGAAATTCATCTTCGAAGGCTGGTAATTTCATTTTAAAGTACTTAGCAATGCGTGTGATATCTGCTTCTTTAAAGTCTGGTCCAAGGCTCTTGCAGCAGTTGGCACAGGCTGTACAATCAATTTCTTCAAAAACTTCTTGGTGAATCTCCAGCGCAATCTTATCTAGGTTTTTTGGAACTTTCTTTCTCAGATTTCCAAGGAATTTACGATGCTCTTTTTGCTTTTGTAAAGCTAATTGGTGATAGTATTCGATATCGATTTCTTTTGACATAGATTCTTTAACATCCTTTTCTGAAACTAGTATACCATAACTGAAAATAAATAAAAACTACTGCCGTTAAGGCAATAGTTTTTTCAAGATTAGTTAACTTCGACCACCTCAACCATATCTTTTCCAAGTAAGATTAAATATTTTTCAACTTGATCTATTTGGTAAGAACGAGACAAGGCTTCTGCATATAGAGATAATTGACCTCTATAACGTTCAATCAGTTGACTTGGAAATTCATAATGATCTGTCTTGTAGTCAAAGAGAACAATTTTATCCTCATAGAGGAGATAACCATCTAAGATTCCACGAACAACAAAGTCTTCCTGACTCTTATCATCCCGTTTTAACATAGAGAAGGGTTGTTCACGATAAAGTTTATCTTGATTTTTTAGAATCTCTTGACCAAGAGCTGTATCAAAGAAGGACAAGATTTTGTCTAGATTAACTTTATCTTTAACAGCTGAAGTTGCCTGAACTTGCTCCAAGGCTTCTGTCAAGGTTTCCAAAGTAGGTTTCTTAGCGAGATTGATTCGTTGCATGAGTTCATGGGTAGCACTACCAATCTCAGCCCCAGTGACTTTTTCTGTCTTGGAGAAGTCTGGAAGTTCAAACTGAATAATAGTTTCTTTTGGTTTAGATTGACTAGCTACTACTACACCTTCCATATCCATGACTGGTTCATAAAACTTCTTAATCTGGCTTGGGGTCTGAACACTCGGAAGATTAATCGCTGCACGGTGGATTTCATTATACACTTCCACTTCTTTAAGCATTTGTAAAGCTTCCTTAATGGTATCAGACTGACGGTTGCTTGCCTGAGAAAGATCTTGAAGCTGGCTTTTAGTTTCCAATTTACCGATAGCTTCTTCTGTCAGTTGTTCTTCACCCTCGAAACGAACACTAAAGTGTAAGTCCTCTTTAGAAAAAGCTTGATAGATGGCCCAAATCCAGTCCTGGAAATTTTGAGCATCTAGCCTGGTTTGACGAGTTAGGAGACCTTGCCCATTTGTCGGGTATTCTTTAGACTCCAACTTTTCTCTCGATCCCTTTCCGACTAGATAAAGTTTTTTCTCAGCACGAGTCATGGCTACATACAGTAAACGCATTAACTCAGAATAGCTTGCTAATTGGAGCTCCTCCTCATTTTGAATATAAGTCAAGCTTGGAATCGACAACTTAATCGTAGATAGAACATATTCCTCTTTTGCATTTGTAGCTACTCTAGCTACGTACTTAAGACCAAGACCATTTTTACGACTTAGGATAACTTCAGACATGGAATCTTGCTTGTTAAATTGCTGATCAATATTGAGAATAAAGACATAAGGGAACTCAAGCCCCTTACTCTTATGAATACTCATAAGTTCCACAGCATCCTTAGGTGGAGCTACAGTGACGCTGGCAAGGTCGTGCTTGGCTTCCAAGACTTGATCAATCATAGTTATGAAACGTGATAAGCCTTTAAAATTACTCTTTTCAAACTGGTCAGCTCGTAGTGCTAGGGCATAGAGGTTGGCCTGTCTAGCCTGACCATTTGGTAAAGCACCAACATAATCATAGTAGAAACGTTCGCTATAGATTTTCCAAATAAGGTCATAAAGCGAATGCGTTTTTGAGAACAAACGCCAAGAATTAACAGATTCCAAGAAAAGGTTAAGCTTTTTATGGAGTTCAGATTTTATTAAATCCTTTTGTCTACTAGTTTTTGTTTGAGCATTGACTAGTTTTTCATAAAAGTTCTCTTGGACCTTATCCTCAGAATTTTGAAGAGCTAGACGAGCCAATTCATCCTCATCAAAGCTAAACATCGGAGACTTCATTAAAGCTACTAAAGCGAAGTCTTGCAGAGGATTATGGATGACACGAAGAGTATCCAACATAACCTGCACTTCTAAAGATTGCAAATAATTGTTTTGAGCGCCATCAGTTTTAACTGGTATCCCATATTCCGACAAAGCAAGTAAAACCTGGTTATTGCGACTTCTGCTGGCAGTCAAGAGAGCAATGTCATTGAAAGGAACCCCTTTATCATTATGAAGATGCAATATCTCTTTAATGACCATTCGCATTTCACCAGTCAGTTTGTTGGTCGAAAACTCTTCCTCTTCCTTAGAATCACTATCAACATCCTTATCATACAAGAGGACTTCTGCCTTGTTTTCTGGATCAGGGTGTAAATCAGTATTTCCGAAAACAAGTTGATGCATGCCGTCATAAGATATCTCTCCAACTTCCACATCCATAAGATGCTTAAAGACGTCATTGGTAGCATCAAGAACTTCTGAACTACTACGGAAGTTTTCTTTAAGGAGTATTAACTGACCTTCTTTGCCATCCTGAGCAAAACTATGGAATTTTTCATTGAAGATTTGGGGATCTGCCTGTCTAAAACGATAAATAGACTGCTTAATATCTCCCACCATAAAACGGTTATTGCCATTTGAGAGAAGTTCCAACATTCTTTCCTGGATATGGTTGGTATCTTGGTACTCATCGACCATGACTTCGTGGAAACGTTCCTGATACTCTTTTCGTACCTGAGGAAAGTTTTCCAGAATCTCAATAGTATAGTGACTAATATCCGCAAATTCAAAGGCATTTTCTTCACGCTTACGCTTTCGATAGGCATCAACAAAATCACTCATGAAAACTTGAAAAGTCTTTGCTAAGTCCCAAGACTCTTGATGATAATCTTCTTGGAATTTCAATAAAGTAATTTGGTCATTTAGTTCAATTAGCTTTTCAAACTTGTCTTTTCTCTCTTGGTTGTATGCTTCTTTCAGTTCTAGGAGTTCAGCCTTGCGACTAGCATTTGTGAGACCACGGCCACCCTTATCTTTAGAAATACTCACAACTCGCTCTAGAACTTCTTGATATTGATTAAAAGTAGATTCGTTTGTTAAAGCTCCAATTTCATCAAGAACTTGTTTGACAGCTTCTAAGTAGGCTGCTTTCCCAAATTCCTTAGCATCATTCTCTAGATGGTAACGGAAGAAACTTTCCAAATCCCAGAGTCTTTGCTGAATGTCTTGAGCCAGCTTTTCTTTAGAACCTGTAAAATCGGCCTTTTCGTATCCTTTTAAGAAAGATTCCTGTAGCCAGGCCTGAGGATTACTAGTAGATTGTAAGAACTCATAAATCATATAGACCTGTTTACGCAATCCACGTGCATCCTTACTTTTACCCGCAAAGTTCTTGACCAGCTGACTAAACTGTTCTTGTTCCTTACTTTGGTAGTGACTTTCGAAAACTTGTCGAAACACATCATTCTTTAAGAGGAGTTGCTCACTTTCATTCTCAAGAATCCGAAAGTTTGGGGCGAGGTCAATCAGATAACCATGTTTAGCCAGGAACTTCTGAGTAAAAGAGTCCATAGTTCCAATAGCAGCGTTTGGTAAATCAGCTAATTGTCTTCCAAGATGCTTTTTTAGCTCCATATCTTGAGTCTCTTGGATTTGTTGGCTGATTTTCTTTTCCAAGCGTTCTTTTAACTCGGTTGCTGCCTTTACCGTAAAGGTTGAGATAAAGAGTTGGCGAATTTCTACACCACGCGCTAGTTGATCAAGTATTCGTTCAGCCATGACAAAGGTTTTTCCTGAGCCAGCTGATGCTGAGACCAGAATATTTTGACCAGAACTGTAAATAGCTTGTATTTGCTCGGCAGTTTTCTTGGGTTTCTTGTCAGATTGAGCTTCTTCTATTTGCAACTTTTCAATCTCTTCTTGGGATAAAAATTTCATCGCTCCAACTCCTCTCTAATTTTATTAAACCATGTTCCCTTATCATTGCTCTTAGCAACCTTATCTAACAATCTTGCCTGACCTAAATGGTAATTAGCTTCAAAACCAGTTATCGACTGATATTGTTGGACATAAGGGGCAATACTTCTGCCGTCTTCTGTGTAAGGATTGATAGCAAATCTACCAGATAAAATCTTCTCTGCTGCTTTCTTATAAATAAGAGCGTTATAGTCCAGCAATAACTGGAATTCCTCATCAGACAACTGATAGGTCTTGTTTTTATTGTAAAGTTCCCCAAGGTTCTTTATCTCTTTTTCAAGAAATAGCCCTTGATATTTCATACTCTTAGTCGTTTCTGCTAAAGCCTTTGAAAGAGTTTTAACAGATTGTAAGGACTGAACTGGCTCAGCCATCTCTAAATACATTGCACCAAAGAAGTCTGTATTTCCTTCTTTCTTAAGAGCAGCTAGATAGGTTGGTAATTGTGAATTAAGGCCGTTATAGAAGAGAGGAAACTTAAACTGAGTTAGAGAAGATTTGTAATCTACAACACCAATCGCATCACTTGTCTTTAAGCGATCTATACGGTCGACTTTACCACGGACATAGACATTTCTACCGTTTTCTAACTGAACAAAAGCTTGTTCCTTACCGCCAAAGACTGCTTCTTCCTGAATGGTTTCAATTTCAGAATTGTGACGAAGAATGTGCCCAGTTGCACGAGCAACATCCAAAAGAACTTCCTTGGTTAATTGGGCTTCCAAACTTTCTTGATAAATGGCTTGAAACTCACGTTCTTGACTGGTTTCAAAGATTGCTTGTTCTAAACGACGATCAAAAGGTGTATCAACAGGAAGTTTCATAGCTCGTTCAAAAATACGATGCAAGAAATTTCCATGACTTCGTGCATCAGGTCGTAGACGTAATTCTTCCTGCAAGCCTAAGACATATCGAAGGAAATAACTGTATTCATTTCGATAAAACTCTGTCAATCCTGAAGTTGATAGATAGAAATCTTGATCTTGAGGATACAAGGCCTCCAAAGTTTCAGTAGCTAAGGTCTTACTTTGGACTTGTCGGTAGGACAGGATTTTCAAGACCTTGATCTTCTAATTTTCTCCCCATGACACGAGCTAGAACCTTAATAAAGGTTAAGTCCTGCTCACTTGTCTCCGACTCACCTTGCTGGTGATAAGCAACAAGACTAGACAAAAGACTGTGATAAGAACCAATATCATCCTTTGATAGGTTTCTTCGATCGATTCTCTTTTCAATCTTGGTAAAACCAAAATTCTGCAATTCTTTCAGATAAACTGACTCTTTACTCTCGTTTTCATTGAGTAGACTAGGCGCTGATAAGACTAATTGTTTCTTGGCAGAATTGACCAAAGAAAGCATGGTATAGCGATTCTTCTTCAGATTTTCATGACTAGCAATCAATAATTGAGAGCCATCTTCAGTACCTTGGTTTAAAACTTCTCTTTCTTCATCACTCAAAAGACTAGTATTTTGGGTGATTTTAGGTAGATGATCCTGGGTTAAGCCAAGTGCATAGATATAATCAGAAGTCAAAGGTGCAATCAAATCATAACTTTGCACCAAAACCGTATCTACCGTTGCTGGGATTGTACGATAATTTGACAATGACATCCCTGAATGAAGAAGAGCCAAGAAATCATCTAAAGCAACCTGAGTCCCCTCAAATACGGTCGCAAATTGCTCCATTACGTGGCAAAATGCTTTCCAGACCTCCTCTTGTCTTTCTTGCCCTGCTGCTTCCATCGTTTCAGATAAAGATTGTAATTGCTTGGTCACAGATGCATCCTTCAAAAAGTTGTTCCATTTTGTAAGGATATTTTCAGTCTTTTGCTTACGACTGGATAATAAAGTTTCTAGTGGATTTAGAATACGAACACGAAGCTCATTTAATTTCTCTAAATCAAATTTTCCATGATGATTTTTTGTAAATTCTTGTTTAAAGTTAGAAAGTCCATCAATACCTAAATAGCGGATATATTGTTCAAAGCTATCGATTTCCTCTTGAGCAAGGTCGGTGTATAGACCCGTTCGTAAGAGATTAATCAAATCTTCCTGACGGAAATAGTACCGTTTGAGACGTCCCACAGATTCTACAAATTGAGTCAAAGGATGATGGGCCATAGACTCGCTTCTCCCCAGATAGAAAGGAATCTGATATTGATTAAAAATTGTCTGCAAGGACAGTTTATAAGACTCTACGTCTCCTAGTAAGATACGAAAATTTTTGTAGCTTAGTTCAGGTTCTTGGTGCAATTTCTGGCGAATGCTACGAGCAACGAGCTCCAGCTCTTCTTTGTGTCAGGCAAGACCAGATTTGCAAGTCTTCTCTATCCTTAGCATCCACTTCTAAACTAATTTCAGAATAATCATAAGTACTTTCCAGTAATTTTGAGGCCTTGGCAAAAGCATCAAGATTTTTATGTTCTTGACATGCATCTTCTGCCTTGGTCTGATATTTAAAAGCTAAATGACGTAGAAACTCAACACTGGCTTGATAGAGATTACCTTCACTAAAAGGGCTATTATAGGCTTTCTTTGTTGCATATACACCAATAATAATCTCAACACCCTTACGATGAAGCAAATCCACTAGGTGTTCTTCTTCTGCAGAAAAACGGGTAAAACCATCAATGACTAGGGCAATTTTTCTAAAATCGCTACTTACCTTGTTTTCTTCGATAGCATCAATCAGATAGGATAATGGACTCCCCTGTGAAACTTGACCTTGATTTAAATATGCTGTTATCTTTTCAAAAATCAAGAGTAAATCAGAGCGTTTATCAGCATCTGTCAAGCTTTCCAAGTCCAAAAAACTCATCTTTGCAGTTGAAATTTCATGATAAATCTCAATCAGTTGCTGGATGAATTGCGGATCTTGTTTAATAGCTCCGTAAACACGTAAATCCTTCGGATCAATATCGGACAGACATTTATAGAAAGCCATACCAAGACCGATATCATCGAGACTTGACCTCTCAGGAATATCATTTAAAACCAGATAACGAGCCATTTGAGCGAAGCGCGTGACTGTGATAGCAAAAGAAGCCTGCTGACTCAAGCACTCCAGCACGGCGCGTTCCTTTTCAAAAGAAAGAGAGTTTGGGGCGATATAAAAGACCCGCTTGCCAGCAGCAACCAGCTCTTCCGCTTCTCTAGTCAGAATTTCTGTCAAAGAAGTCCGAATATCAGTATACAGTAATTTCATCTCAGCCTCGTTTGCTTTATCAAAGTTTCTTACTCTATTATAGCAAAGTTCGCTTCACAGTCCAAATCCAAAATTCTTGTTGATAATCATTTAACTAGCAAAGCAATCATACTTCATCATCCACTTTCATATGATGAAAGATATAGAGGAAAAAGTCTTTGGAAACTTCAAAATGTCCATAACGAAGCCTAGAAGTATAGTTTTTCCATTCAGGATGTTGTCTGGCTATTTCTATGGAGCAATCTTTGACTGGTAGATAATACTCGACATTTCGTCTAAAGGGAAAGAATCCTTCAAATTGCTCTACTTGATAGGCTTTGTCATCTATAATTTTACCTACGGCCACAAAAGCCTGTAACTTATCTTGACCATTCATATCGTATTTTGGACTATAGTATAAAAGATAGTCACCTTTTTTCATACGATTTAAGGGGCCGCCCTTTCCATGACAGACCTGGCAAAAATTCCCTTCAACTCCTCTTAAAACATGATTCTTCGAAACAACTCCTACCCAATATCTAGGCATTTTTATCCTCCAAATCTACTAACATGCGATTAAAAACTTCTCTATCGTTAGATAGTTTTTCAAAAAATTCTTCATCAACACCTTCTACTAAAGGTAAAGCTTGATTGACCTTCTCCGCGCCAGACTTCGTCACTGAGACCAGTTTTGCCCGACTATCCTTTGGATGTTGATTACGTCTAATGTAGTCCTTCTTCTCCAGTAGTCTAACAATCTGGGAAACCGTCATGACATCCATTCCGGTAAACCGAGCAATATCAACTTGCGTTACATATTCCTCTCTATTAGACAAAAACAAGAGCGAGGTTAAAACGATAAATTGAGGCAAAGTGAGACCAACTGATTTCAAGACTCTTTTTAAGTTGCTTTCCCACTTGTTGTAGACTTTGATGAACAGAAGACCTGTAGACTCTGTTTCATCATTTTTGTAAATTGAATTAAATTGATACTTTGTCATTATTTCTCCTTAAATATTAAGCATACATATTATATAAGAATTTACTTTGTTTTTCAAGAAAAGGAAAGTCAAATGTTACAATTCTGTCAGACATTTTATAGTCTATATGCTATAATAAAAGCAAAACACCTAGAAAAGGAAGTCTTATGATTAAACTACTAGCCTTGGATATGGACGGAACCCTCCTTAACGAAGCCAAGGAAATCCCACAAGCCCACATCACTGCCATTCATCAGGCCATTGAAAAAGGTGTCAAACTGGTTCTCTGTACAGGTCGCCCGCTTTTCGGTGTCCTCCCCTACTATAAAAAACTTGGACTTGACCTCCAGAATGAGTATGTCATTGTCAATAACGGTTGTTCAACTCACCAGACCAGTGATTGGGGTCTAGTTGACTGGCAAGAACTCAGTCCAGCTGACATTGAATACCTCTATGACCTGGCTGAAAAAAGCGACGTCCAGTTGACTCTCTTTGATGAGGAACACTATTTTGTCCTCGGTGGCAAGCCAAATCAAGTCATCCAAAACGATGCCAAGTTAGTCTTTTCAGACCTGACTGAAATTTCTCTTGAGGAAGCGACTAGTGGCAAGTATCGTATGTTCCAAGGTATGTTTTTGGGTACAGAGAGTCAAACAGATGATTTTGAAGAGCGTTTTGCAGAGGAACTCTGCCAACGATTTAGTGGAGTTCGTTCGCAGCCTGTCATTTATGAAGCGATGCCACTTGGTACGACAAAGGCTACCGCTCTTTCTCGTTTGGCTGAGATTTTAGATATCCAACCTTCTGAAATCATGGCTATGGGTGATGCCAATAACGATATTGAGATGCTGGAGTTTGCAGGACTAGGGATTGCCATGGGAAATGCCAGAGACTACGTCAAATCTCTCGCAGATGATGTAACTGCCAGCAATGAAGAGGACGGCGTTGCACGCGCCATTGAGAAATATATTTTGTAGAAAATAAGCCCAGTCAACTAGTATTTCTAGCCAGCTGGGCTTTTATTTTTTTAGAAACTTAAAAACTTTAGAAACTCTTTAGAAATGCTTGACGATTCTTTGATATCTATGCTTTATACTAGAGTTATAAAAATAAAACATCTTATACTCTTCGAAAATCAAATTCAAACCACGTCAGCTTCCATCTGCAACCTCAAAACAGTGTTTTGAGCAGCCTGCGGCTCGCTTCCTACTTTGATCTTTGATTTTCATTGAGTATTAAAGGTTAAAGGAGAAAACTATGAAAACAGTCCTCGAAATCCATGGCTTGTCCAAACAATTTGGCAAACAACCCATTCTACAAGATCTTAATCTCTCAGTTAAAGAAGGAGATATCTATGGACTTATCGGAAAAAATGGTGCCGGTAAAACAACTCTGATTAAAATCATTACCCAATTATTATCTGCTGACCATGGAACTATTTCACTCTTTTCTAGTCAAGGGTATAAGGAGTGCACGAAAGCCCTATCTCGAGTAGGTTCAGTCATTGAATCCCCAGTAGCTCACAATCATCTAACAGCCTATCAAAATCTAAGGTACTATTGTACTATTCGACATATCCCAAATGCTGATCAAGTCATTCAGGAAACATTAAAGTATGTGGGGTTAACAGATACAGGTAGAAAAGTTTTTCGAGATTTCTCTCTTGGAATGAAACAACGCCTAGGCATTGCCATTGCCCTCCTATCAAAACCAGACTTTCTCATCCTTGATGAACCCATCAATGGTCTCGACCCAATCGGTATTAAAGAGTTTCGTCAAATGATTCAACGTCTGAATCAAGAACTAGGAATAACAATTCTCATCTCTAGTCATATCTTGTCAGAACTCTACCTGGTTGCCAATCGCTTTGGAATTTTAGACCAAGGGAAAATCATTCGAGAAATCAGTAAGGCCGAATTTGAGACACTGAATGAAGACTATATTGTTCTAAAAACAAGTGACAAAGAAAAAGCTAGTCAAATCTTAAAAGACAAAGTTCATCTCGAATTTAAAGTTGTTAATTCAGATAATGAGATTCATATTTTTAGTCATGAACAAGATGTCAAACGCATTCTCAAAGAACTTACTCTAGCAGATGTTGACGTGGATGAGATTTACTATGCTCGTCAAAATCTTGAAGAATACTTCACACAATTAGTAAAATAGGAGGAAAACCATGATACATACAATTCAAGCAGACTTTTACCGTCTTTTCCGTTCCAAAGGTTTTTGGATTACAGAGCTCGTTCTCTTTGCTCTCATGTTAATGGGGGCTACTTTCGGAGCTACAGGACAGATCATATCCGTCAGTACAAGTACAAACGCAGAAACCGAACTGCCAAGCAAGGGATGGGATGGTATACAAGCCCTTATTAACACCTCTAGCAATAGCTCAAACCTAGTTTTCCTCTGTATTATCCTTGCTTGCTTAGTTCTAGGAGTTGATCTTATCGGAAAACTCTATAAAAACAGTTTGACAGTGGGTGTTTCTCGCACAGAATTCTTCCTAGCCAAGTCTATAGTATTAGCAAGTATCGCTCTAATGCAAATTCTTGTTAGCCTAGTTATTGCTTTCGTACCAGCGACTATCCTAAACGGTCTTGGTACGATGCCAGAAGGATTTATTGGCAATCTCCTTCTAACAATTTCTCTTCAATTCCTCTGTCTTCTAGCTTGGCTATCTATTGTGTCCTTCATTCTCTATGTGACTCATTCTTATTTGGCTGTTTTCATTGGCTATTTAATCAGTTCTATCTTACTTTCAACGCCGATGCTTATCTTTCCAGATATCGAGATTTTGCGCTATTTATCCTTGAATTTTGCCTATGCTATGACTGCCTATAGTCAAGCTGTTCTATACACCATTGTCGTTACAGTAACCATTATTCTATTCTTTACCATTGGTGGACTTGCTGTTTTCAAGAAGAAAAGCTTATAAAAATGACCTCCTCTATTCAAAAAGAGGAGGTTCTTTGTTTTAAAAGAGAATTCTAACTGTAAACCAAGAACCATCTGTACTTAGTTGTAGTTCTGCACCAAGTAGATGGGATAATTCTTCTGTAATATAAAGACCTAAACCAGAGGATTCTTCTGTATCTGAGAGGTTTTCAGAGTAAAATCGTTGACTGAGATTTTCAATTTTACGAATCGGTTGTTTAACCAGATTAGCAATTTCCAAACAGATATGATTGTCCACTTCCTTTAGAGAAAATCTCGCTTCATCCTTACCATGTTTTAGAACATTGCCAATAAGATTTTGTAACATACGGTCTAATAAATTTGAATCTGTCAGTAAATACAAACCAGGTTCTACTTGCAAATCAAGGTTAATCTTTGCCGTCTGAAAAGAATCATAATAGGTCAGTAATTTTTGCGTCATAAATGTCGAGACTTCTAACTCAGATAAGTCAGGCTTAACTGCTCCTTCCATTAATCGACGATAGTCCAAAAGAGCCTCTAGCCGTTTTGAAACTTGATTGAGATGATGAGCAATTTTTCTCAAACTCTCAGACTCAGGATTTTCTGTTTTAAGCAATTGCTGAGTATAACCTGACGCAATCGTTAAAGGTGTTCGAATATCGTGTGCAATATTGCTAATAGCCATGTCTAAAGTCTGCTTCTCTCGCTTCATAATCAAGCGTGACTGCTCAACTTCTTGAAAGAGATGATTGATTTGCTGGTAAAGATGTAAAAAATCCTTGGAGAAAGTTGATACTCCGATTCTCTTCATACTTCCAGTCCGAATCTTGTCTTCAATTTGTTGGCTCAAGTTTACCAGTGCTAGATGATAGCGAATCAATCCTATCGTCAATAGGATAATAACCAGCAGTAGCAAAGAAAGTAAAATATAGATCATTGCTCATCTCCTTTTAACCGAACACCAACTCCCCAGATAGTCTCAATATACTCTTGCTCTGGATCTAGTTGGCTTAATTTTTTACGGAGATTACTTAAATGAGTGTTGAGAGTATTGTCGCCTGGTAAATAAGTATCCTCCCAGACTAATTCATAGAGTTCTTCTTTCGTGAAAATTTTCTTAGGATGTCCCAACAAGGTTTGGAGAATCAAGCATTCTTTCTTAGCTAGGCGAATAGTTTCCTGGCTATTTTTGATTTCAAAACTATCTGCATCAAATTGAATATTTTTTAACTGTTGAATCAACTTGTCAGGATATTCCATTTCAGCTGCTTGCTTATCACTATTTTGACGTAATTGTACCGTAACCCTGGCAAAAACTTCATCCAAATCAAAAGGTTTTACGATATAATCATTAGCACCATCTAAGAGATATTGACTGATGAGCTTTTTATCGCTTAGGGCAGTTAGCATGATAACAGGAACTGAACTATCTTGTCTAATGGCTTTTAAAAGCTGATCACCATTTTTACCCGGAAGCATAATGTCTAACAAGATTAGATCAATGCCGCCTTGTTCAAATCGAATCATTCCTTCGGTACCAGAAAAAGCCTGAATCACCTCATGTTTCTCAGAAAGAAGAGTTCTCAAAATTTCTTGAATCTCATTATTATCTTCAACGATAAGTATTCTAGCCATAAACACCAACCTTTCTAATAGTATTATATCATGTTTTTTTAGGAATTTCGGATAAAGAAACTCTCCTTCATAGTTAAATACGAAGAAGAGTTCATTAGCTATATTAAATTAAAGCTGTCAATGCAGTTATAATTCCTAAAATTATCCCAGGGATATTAGCTGCAACAATAGGAATATCTCTCTCTTCCTTAAAGAGGCCATAGTAACACCAGAGGCAACAGTTTAAAGCTGCAACTGCTGGTTGGATAAAATTCCCCTTATGACCTGCTAGATTATCTAAAATTTGTGGAATATAAGAAACATACATCATTACAGACATAAAGGTTGCAATCCAACCCACGATTTTCATTTGTTTTTCAGACATTTATTCTCCTTTTTCTGTCTAACAATATCTTTTTTCATTTTTTGCCTTAAGCTTTTTTCTCAATCGGTGCTACACTAGCCAAAAGTTTTTTCAAACCGACTTCTGGGAAATTGATTTTCAATTCCTGAGTTGATCCGCTACCTGAAACTTCAAGCACAGTTCCTTCACCCCATTTTTTATGAAGGGCTATATCACCGATAGACCAGCTAGTTTCACTGGAGGACGATTTAGAAGCAGCCGCAAATTGTCCAAATGGTAAACCACTTGATTGGATAGATGTAGGCGCAGTATTCCGTTTTCGTTCTTGAAGCGCCTGAGCCAGACTCATTCCTTGACCAAATGTAGTGTTTCCACTTGTGTAAGAAGCTTTAAAACTTGTATTAGCTGGACGAGCCAAACCTTGATAGGTCAACAAATCTGAACTAATTTCATTGATAAATCGTGTCGGACGGTTATAGTTAGTCTTACCGAATAGTAAGCGAGAGTTGGCGTTGGTTAGATAGAGAATTTTCTCAGCGCGCGTGATTCCTACATATGCCAAACGACGTTCCTCTTCTAATTCATCAGGATCCTCAGAGGCACGACTAAGAGGAAAGACATTCTCCTCCATACCGATAATAAAGACAACTGGAAACTCGAGTCCTTTGGAAGCGTGTAAGGTCATCAAGGTAACTTCCGATGTCTCCTGACTGCCAGAGTCAGTGTCGGCAATCAAGGCAAGATCATTTAAGAAACGACTGAATTTATCCAATCCAGTCTCCTCTTCTTGGCTTTCAGAATTGTCATCAAAGTTTTTGGTAACAGAAAGGAATTCCTCGATATTTTCAACCCGAGCCTTACTCTCCAATGTTGCTTGTGCATTTAGAATATCAACGTAACCAGTTTTTTCAAGGACAGCCTCAACCAACTCTGTAATTGTTAATTGGTCCAGTTGCTCCCTCAAATCCAGAATCATATTTGCAAAGTCCCAGATCGACTGAGCTGCCTTACCTTTGATGCCAGACAGCATGATATTGGCTGAAGCATCCAGCATGGACATTTCTTGCAAATTAGCAAAATCGCGAATCTTCTCAACAGTTCCTGGTCCAATACCACGCTTTGGTTCATTGATGATACGCTCAAAACTGATATTGTCACTTAGGTTGGCAATGAGATTGAGGTAAGCAATGATATCACGGATTTCTTTTCGGCTGTAGAACTTGGTACCACCAACCATGGTATAAGGAATATTAGACTTGAGCAGAGCTTCCTCAATAGTACGTGACTGGGCATTGGTACGGTAAAGGACTGCAAAGTCTTTGTGTAGAAAGTTTTGACTACGACCAAGTTCATCGATGGTTTTGGCTACAAAAACAGCCTCGTCTTGTTCATCGTTAGCTCGGTAGTAAATAATCTGTTCGCCATCTGCGTTCTGTGTCCAGAGATTCTTAGGACGACGATTTTTATTGTTTTTAATAACATCATTAGCTGCTTGGAGAATGGTTTTGGTTGAGCGATAGTTTTCCTCCAATAAAACAACCTTAGCTTGAGGATAATCCTTCTCAAAATCCAAGATATTCTGCATATCAGCACCACGCCAACCGTAGATAGACTGGTCCGCATCCCCAACAACACAGATATTTTTAAAGCGAGAAGCCAACAGTTTGACCAGTTGGTACTGGGCATGGTTGGTATCTTGGTACTCATCGACATGGATATATTGGAACTTTTGCTGATAGTAAGTCAAGACATCAGGATTTTGATCAAAGAGACGCAAGGTCAACATAATCAAATCATCAAAGTCAACTGACTCAGATTGACGGAGTTCCTTTTGATAGGCCTCATAACATTTAGCGACAATGTTTGTATATAAATCTCCTGCTTGTGCAGCATAAGCAACATCGTCAATCAGATCATTCTTAGCATTAGAAATGGTCCCTAAAATAGAGCGTTCATTCCACTTTTTAGGATCCAAGTTTAACTGCTTGAGAATGCGTTTCATCAGTGTTAGCTGCTCACCTGGATCGATAATGGTAAAGTTACGATTGTAACCAATATGATCCGCATCACGACGTAGGATACGAACGCACATAGAGTGAAAGGTCGCTATCAAACAGTCCTGTGTAGCTGGATTGAGCCCATAGGCACGTTCTTTCATTTCACGAGCAGCCTTATTAGTAAAGGTAATGGCTAAAATATTCCAGGGATTAACCATCTTTTCATCAATTAAGTAGGCAATACGATGGGTCAACACACGCGTCTTACCAGAACCAGCCCCCGCCATGATCAGCAGTGGACCTTCTGTTGTTTGGACCGCTTCAGCCTGTCGGTCATTCATACCGTTTAATAAAGGGTTCATTTTCTCTTCCTATTCTTCAAATCAATGTTTCTATTATATCAAAAAAAGACCGAAAATAACTCTGTCAGAGACAAGCTTGCTTTTTTCCTAAAAAAAGAACACTAATAAGTGTTCTTTTTATATTAATCATGAATTGATTGTAAAAGTGTCAAGAGCGCCTGAGCGGAGCGACGGCCAGCTTCGACGATAAATTCATCAAATGAGATAGAAGCTTCGTGGTTAGCATTATCACTCATGGCACGAATGACCAAGAAAGATAAATTAAGCGCGTGAGCTGCCTGAGCAATCGCTGCCCCTTCCATCTCCACAGCAAGAACTTGAGGGAAATGTTTTTTAATAGTGGCTATCTTGTCTTCACCAGCTACAAAGCTATCTCCTGTCACAATTAAACCTAAGTGCCAATTTTGGTCTAGTTTAGACAAGCTTTCTTGAATCAAGCTAACAAACTTTTTATCTGTCTCAAAGTAAAGTGGCTGTTGCGCCATTTGACCGTATTCATACCCAAAAGCAGTCACATCAACGTCATGATAGGCTAACTTATCTGCAATGACCACATCTCCAACTTCGATTCCTTCTGCTAAAGCACCAGCTGAACCAGTGTTGATAACAGCATCTACTTTAAAGTGGTTAGCTAAGATTGCTACACTCATAGCAGACATGACTTTACCAATTCCACTCTCTACCAAGACAAGCTCAACTGACCCAATAGTTCCTGTATGATAGCAATTCCCTAATACCGTTTCTTCTTTAGCATTTTCTAAATGTTGAATCAGATAAACTAGCTCTTCTGGCATAGCTGCAATAATTCCAATTTTCATATCACTTCCCCTTAGATAAATCTCATAGCAAGTACTAATAGAATTAAGAGAAAAATGACTGCAAATAAAATCTTGTTCAATTTAGAATTAAAGACATTTCTCTTCGTGTTTTCGATGCGACGACTCTTATGAATAGACGGCTCGACCTCGATTGTCAATGTATCTTGACTAAAACCATGGTCTCTTGAACGTGAATATCTATTATTTGAGAAGAAAATGATAAGATCTTTGTTTCCTCATCATCTTGTAAAGGAGGACCCAAAATATCATCTCCACGATTAGCACGTTCAATAATCTCATCTGTTAATAAAGGTTTTCCCATAGGTTGCTCCTCTATTTTTCTTGTAATTCCCAGTACTGGATAGCCATGATGGTTTTCGCATCACAAATGTCCCCTGACTGGATAAGTGATTTTGCTTGTTCAAGACTGACTTCTAGTAGTTCCAAGGTCTCATCTTCATCTTGGGGACGAGGATTCTTTACCTTTTTCAAGTTACTTGCCAAGTATAATCTCAATCTTTCGTTACAAAAGCCAATTGCAGAATAAAAATCATACAAAAGACTTAAAGTTCCAGTATAAGCTGCTTCTTCTTCTAACTCTCGAAGAGCTGCTGCTTCAGGATCTGCACTTTCACCAACTTCAAGTTTTCCAGCAGGAATCTCATAAGAAACCTTTTCGATAGCCTTACGGTATTGTTTAACGAGTACAATTTTATTTTCTGGCGTGACTGCTAAGACACAGACTGCTCCATTATGAAAAATCAAGTCTCGTTGGGCAGTTCCCTTTCCTGCGGGTAATTCAACTTGATCCTGAACTAATTGAAAAATCGGTCCTTTGTAAATTTCTTTACGACTTAAGGTCTTTTCTTCGAATTCCATCGTTAACTCCTACTTATTTTTAGGATGATGTGGCAAGCGAGTAGCAAGGTTTTCTTTGTTAGCTTGACGTCCACGTCCAATAGCTACCGCATCTATTGGCACATCCTTGGTAATAGTTGAACCAGCACCCACAAGTGAATTGTCTCCAAGTTCTACAGGTGCAATGATAGTTGAATTAGAACCTACAAATACATTGTCACCAATGATAGTCTTATATTTCTTTTGACCATCATAATTGACAGTGATGGTACCAGCACCAATGTTTACATCTTTACCAATTTCGCTGTTTCCAATGTAAGTTAGATGGCCTGATTTAGTGTTTCACCGATGCTTGAACCTTTGACTTCAACAAAGTTTCCGATGTGAACATTCTTAGCAAGACTTGAACCTGGGCGAATATGAGCGTACGGACCTACAGTTACACCATCAGCTAAGGTACTTTCTTCAATAGTAGAGTTGGTAATTACAGCTCCTGAACCAATAGTACTATCCACGATGTAGGTACCATTAGTAAGAATAGTTTCAGCACCAACCTTACTAGCTCCTTTAAGGGTTACATTAGCTTCAATTTGAACTTCTGGGGCAATCTCGACATCAATATCAATATAAGTCGCATCTGGATTAACAAAACTTACACCATTGACCATGTGAGCTTGATTGATACGACGACGCATAATTCCTTCTGCAGTCGCAAGAGCTACACGATCATTGACGCCGAGACTTTCATCAAAGTCTTTTAATGTATAAGCACCGACTTTTTCTCCAGCTTCACGGAAAATACCAATTACGTCCGTAATATAATACTCTCCCTGTGCATTATTCGTATTGATATTTTTTAGAGCTTCAAAGAGACGAGCATTGTCAAAAACGTAAGTTCCCGTATTGATTTCCTTGATTTGTTTTTCAAAATCCGTAGCATCTTTTTGCTCAACAATTCTAAGAACTTCTGCATTTTCATTACGCACAATACGTCCATATCCAAAAGGATTAGATGCTTCAGCAGTTAGGATAGTTGCAACATTCTTATGGTTCACATGAAAATCAATCAAATTTTTAAGACTATCCCCAGTAATCAAAGGAGTATCACCTGCAATAACTAATGTTTGTCCAGATAAGTTTTCAAGGATTGGCTCAGCCATCATAACTGCGTGTCCAGTTCCCAATTGCTCAGATTGTCTTACAAAATCAGTTTGACCAGCCAATACCTGTTCTACTAACTCTGCCTTATGTCCAACTACTGTAACTGTTTTTTCAGGATTAATTGCTCCCACGCTACGGAAAACATGCTCAAGCATAGAAATCCCAGCAACCTTGTGCATGACTTTTGGGAGATCTGATTTCATCCGGGTCCCTTTACCCGCTGCTAAAATAATTGCATAATTTGCCATATTTTTCTCTTTTCTATAGAATTTCTTCTACATTATATCATATTTTAGGCATGGACGCATAAATGAGGTAAAAATCACTTGATTCTTCTTGCTTTCTAGAGCCAATTTAATATGTTTCCTTTGATTTTTTTAATTTTTTACGATAAACTAATATGGTATGAGAAAAAGAATTCGACCAGCTTTTGTTTTTACTATTATAGCTGTTTTTATTGGGATTTTAATTATTAATCGGCCTCGCTTTGAAGACCACCCCGTTAAAACCAAACCAAATCCAGTTCAGGTAGAAAATCAAGCTTTACATAATTTAGATAAACCTATAATTGATTTATCCGGTTGGCAAAGATCATCAGAAATAAATTACGATATTTTATCAAAAAATATTTCTGGTGCTATCGTTCGAGTTCATGGAGGAAACCAAATTACGAAGGAGAATGATGCTTCTTTTATCAACGGAACCGATAAAGCCTATAAAAGTCATATTATAGAATTACAAAAACGTAACATTCCTGTAGCTGTCTATGCATATGTTTCTGCTAAGAGTGTTGAGGATATGGAAAAGGCTGCTGAGGCTTTCTACAATGCCGCATCTCCATATAATCCTAGTTACTATTGGCTCGATGTTGAAGAGAAGACCATGACAGATATGAATAAAGGTATCGAAGCCTTTCGTGCTAAACTAGCTGCTCTGGGCGTCAAAAATATTGGTATCTATATTGGAGTCTACTTCATGAAAGAGCATAGTGTCAGCACTGATAACTTTACTGCTGTATGGATTCCAACTTATGGCACTGATTCAGGTTATTTTGAAAGTACTCCAGTGACAGACCTTGATTATGATCTTCACCAGTATACGTCTAAGGGAAGACTCGTTGGATTTGATCACCATTTAGATCTAAACATGATTTCTTTGAATAAAAATAAAGAAGAAACATTTAGAAAACTATTTTTAAAACCCTAAACTAGATTTAAATAAGCAAGTTGATTGATTTATTCAACTTGCTTTTCTTTATTTTAACACTTTGTGTTATAATATAATATGTGATTTAGAAGTAAACGGAGGACCTTTATGTTATCTTGGATTTCAAAAATTATTAAAGGTATCATTATTGCACTAGGATTCATCTTACCCGGTATCTCTGGCGGTGTTCTAGCTGCTATCTTGGGAATTTACGAACGAATGATTCGATTTTTAGCACATCCTTTTAAACAGTTAAAAGAAGATATCCTGTATTTCTTACCTGTTGCCATTGGTATGCTACTTGGAATTGGACTTTTTTCTTATCCCATTGAATATCTATTAGAACATTATCAAGTATATGTTTTGTGGAGTTTTGCCGGTGCCATTATCGGTACAGTCCCGAGTTTAGTTAAAGAAGCTAATCGCGAATCAGAAAGAGATAAGGTTGATTTGATTTGGTTTTGGGCAACCTTTATTATTTCTGGGATTTCTCTTTATAGCCTCAATTTTGTTGTTGGTTCCCTATCTGCAACTTTCTTGAACTTTATTCTGGCAGGTGCACTTTTGGCACTTGGAATCTTAGTTCCTGGACTCAGCCCATCAAATCTTCTATTGATTCTTGGCCTCTACAGTCCAATGCTAACAGGATTCAAAACTTTTGATCTCTTTGGTACTTTCCTACCAATCAGCATCGGAGCTGTCCTCACTTTTGTTGCATTTTCAAAATTTATGGACTATGCACTCCGTGTCTATCACTCCCGTGTCTATCACTTTATCATCGGGATTGTACTTTCAAGTACGCTCTTGATTCTTATTCCAAACGCAGGTAGTTCTGAAAGCATTAGTTATGCAGGTTTATCCATTGTATCTTATGTGATTATAGCCTTCTTCTTTGCTCTTGGTATCTGGTTGGGAATTTGGATGAGTCAATTAGAGGATAAATACAAATAATGGCTAAAAAGTTAAAATTAAGAAAACCTTAGTTGAACAAATCTTAACAAAGGCTGGTATTAAACATAAGGGGATTCAGGTAAATGCTCTCGAAGGTCAAATACCTTCAGGTTATGAGAAACATCAAATCTTTAAAACCCTAGCTCTTCTTGGAGATAAGACAGGTCCAATTATCGGTATTATTCCCATTACTGAACACCTCTCTGAAAAGAAATTAGCTAAAATTTCAGGCAATAAAAAAGTAAACATGATACCTCAAAAAGATTTGGAAAAAACAACGGGCTATATTCATGGAGCCAACAATCCTGTCGGTATTCGTCAAAAACATAACTATCCCATTTTCATTGATAACACTGCCGTTTCGCTTAATGAACTGATTGTTTCTGCTGGTGAAGTTGGTCACAGTATTATCATCGAACCTAAAGATCTAGCTAGTTTTGTCAAAGCAGAATTCGCAGATATCCTTGAAGTTTAGCCTAGTTACAAAAACAAAAACAGCTACTATTCAGAACTTACACCTTAGTGTTAAGTTCTTTTTAGTTTTTATAGAATATCCGTGAATTTATTTGATATTTATGATAAAATGGGAGTATCGCAAAATAGACTCATTGTAACAAGTATTGAGTAAACCTAGGAGGAACCCATGTCAACTGAACATATGGAAGAACTAAATGACCAACAGATCGTTCGCCGTGAAAAAATGGCTGCGCTCCGTGAACAAGGAATAGACCCATTCGGGAAACGTTTTGACCGTACTGCTAACTCTCAAGAATTAAAAGATAAATTTGCTGACCTCGATAAAGAACAACTACATGAATTAAATGAAACTGCTACGATTGCAGGGCGTTTGGTAACCAAACGTGGTAAAGGTAAAGTCGGCTTTGCCCATCTTCAAGACCGTGAAGGTCAAATCCAAATCTACGTGCGTAAAGACGAGGTTGGTGAAGAAAACTACGAAATCTTTAAAAAAGCTGACCTCGGTGACTTCCTTGGTGTCGAAGGTGAAGTCATGCGTACCGATATGGGAGAACTCTCTATCAAAGCCACTCATATTACTCACTTGTCTAAAGCTCTTCGTCCGCTTCCAGAAAAGTTCCACGGTTTGACTGACGTTGAAACCATTTACCGTAAACGTTACTTAGATTTAATTTCTAACCGTGAGAGCTTTGAACGTTTTGTCACTCGTTCAAAAATCATCTCTGAAATCCGTCGTTACCTTGACCAAAAAGGCTTCCTTGAAGTGGAAACACCTGTTCTTCACAACGAAGCTGGAGGTGCTGCTGCTCGTCCATTTATCACTCACCACAATGCTCAAAACATTGATATGGTACTTCGTATCGCGACTGAACTCCACTTGAAACGTCTCATCGTTGGTGGTATGGAACGTGTCTATGAGATTGGTCGTATCTTCCGTAACGAAGGAATGGATGCTACACACAACCCTGAGTTTACTTCTATCGAAGTTTACCAAGCTTATGCAGACTTCCAAGATATCATGGACTTGACTGAAGGCATTATCCAACACACTGCAAAAGCTGTTAAAGGCGATGGCCCAGTCAACTACCAAGGTACTGAAATCAAAATTAACGAACCATTTAAACGTGTGCACATGGTTGATGCTATCAAAGAAATTACAGGTGTTGATTTCTGGCAAGATATGACCTTCGAAGAAGCTAAAGCTATTGCTGCTGACAAGAAAGTTCCAGTTGAGAAACACTATACTGAAGTTGGTCACATTATCAATGCTTTCTTTGAAGAATTTGTTGAAGAAACGTTGATTCAACCTACCTTTGTCTATGGACATCCAGTAGCTGTATCTCCACTTGCTAAGAAGAACCCTGAAGACGAACGCTTTACTGACCGTTTCGAGCTCTTCATTATGACTAAAGAATACGGAAATGCCTTCACTGAGTTGAACGATCCAATCGATCAGCTTAGACGATTTGAAGCCCAAGCTAAAGCAAAAGAACTTGGTGATGATGAAGCGACTGGTATCGACTATGACTACATTGAAGCACTTGAATATGGTATGCCACCAACAGGTGGTTTGGGAATCGGTATCGACCGTCTTTGCATGCTACTCACTGATACTACTACTATCCGTGACGTACTTCTTTTCCCAACTATGAAATAAACATTAAACTCCTAGAATTTTTCTAGGAGTTTTTTGTAGTTAAAAAGACAACCTTATCAAAGAGGTTGTCTTTTTGTTATTGAACTAGAATAATCCAAGAACAGTTCCATCACTTTCAACATCCATGTTGAGAGCGGCAGGTCGTTTTGGAAGTCCAGGCATGGTCATGACATCACCAGTAAGAGCGACGATAAAGCCTGCACCAAGTTTTGGTACCAATTCACGAATAGTAATTTCAAAGTTTTCAGGTGCTCCAAGAGCGTTAGGGTTATCTGAGAAACTGTATTGAGTTTTAGCCATACAGATTGGCAGTTTATCCCAACCATTTTGTACGATTTGAGCAATTTGGGTTTGAGCTTTCTTCTCGAAGTTTACTTTGCTACCACGGTAGATTTCAGTAACAATCTTTTCAATTTTTTCTTGAACAGAGAGTTCATTGTCATATAAACGAGTATAGTTTGCAGGAGTTTCAGCAATCGTTTTGACCACAGTTTCAGCAAGTGCTACTCCACCTTCTGCACCATTAGCCCAAACACCTGCTAACTCGACTGGAACGTCAATTGAAGCACAGAGTTCTTTCAAGGCAGCAATTTCAGCTTCTGTATCAGATACAAATTCATTGATAGCAACTACTGCAGGGATACCAAATTTGCGGATGTTCTCAACGTGACGTTTAAGTTAGCAAAGCCTTTGCGAACTGCTTCTACATTTTCTTCTGTCAGAGCATCCTTCGCAACTCCACCGTTCATCTTAAGAGCACGAAGAGTCGCTACGATAACCACCGCAGATGGAGCAGTTGGCAAGTTAGGCGTCTTGATATCCAGGAACTTCTCAGCACCAAGGTCCGCACCAAAACCAGCTTCAGTTACTGTGTAATCAGCTAAGCGAAGAGCTGTTTTTGTCGCCAACACAGAGTTACAGCCGTGGGCAATATTGGCAAATGGACCACCGTGTACAAATGCTGGTGTTCCATAGATCGTTTGCACTAGGTTTGGTTTGATAGCATCTTTCAAAATCAATGCCAAGGCACCCTCAACCTGTAAATCACCAACTGAAACAGGTGTACGGTCATAACGATAGCCGATTACGATATTAGCTAAACGGCGTTTTAAGTCATCAATGTCTGTTGATAAACAAAGAATAGCCATAATCTCTGAAGCAACTGTGATATCAAAACCATCTTCACGTGGAATACCATTAAGTGGACCACCAAGGCCAACAGTTACATGACGAAGAGCACGATCGTTTAAGTCAACAACACGTTTCCAAAGAATACGACGTTGGTCAATTCCTAGCTCATTTCCTTGGTGCAAGTGATTGTCAATCAAGGCAGAAAGAGCATTGTTGGCAGTTGTGATAGCATGCATATCACCAGTAAAGTGAAGGTTGATATCTTCCATTGGTAACACTTGAGCATAACCACCACCAGCTGCACCACCTTTGATTCCCATTACAGGACCAAGAGATGGTTCTCGGATAGCAATCATAGTTTTCTTACCAATCTTATTCAAAGCATCAGCAAGACCGATTGTAATAGTTGACTTCCCTTCACCTGCTGGCGTTGGGTTGATGGCTGTCACTAAAATCAACTTGCCAACTGGATTTGCCTCAACCTCACGAATCTTATCAAAGCTAAGTTTAGCCTTGTATTTTCCATACAACTCCAAATCATCATAAGAAATACCAAGTTTCTCGACAATATCAACAATCGGTTTCAATTCAATACTCTGTGCAATTTCAATATCTGTTTTCATAAAAAAACTCCTCTAGCCTCTAATGTGTTAATTCATTATATCATAAAATAAGATTTTTAACAGTCATTATGATTAGTAACGTTCGTGAATATCGCTAAATAACAGACTTTTTTAATCTCTATTTAAATTTTTATATGCCTTTATAGATTTTTAACTATTATAAAAAAATTTTTTTCTAATTTAGAAAAATAGTTGTCAATTTCGTCTAAGTTATGCAAAATTTGATTATCAGAGATTTCTAAGTTTTCAGCTAATTCAATTGAATACTCAAAGCGGAGACGGGTATTAAGGGATAAATCAAATGAATAATCCTGTAATCGTCCAAGTTTATGATATTTATCTATAATATCATTAAAAATAATCTTGTATTTATCATCTAAGTTTTTGATATGGCTATCTAAGTTCTCCCTGTAATTTTGAATTAATTCCTGTTCCCTATCACTTAGAATCCCTTTGCCTATTTCCCAAATTATTGAAGTAGCTATTGAACCAACTACGGAACCTAGAACAGGTATTGGGATCATAATCTGACCAACACAAGCTCCAATTGCAGCAAAAGAAGAATCTATTACATTTAATGTCAAAAGATTCATAAGTTCATCTTGAGTTATTTCAGAAGATCTGAATCTCAAAATGACATCTATCATCCCATAAGTAGCCATTACTAAAGCACTTGCATTTGGAGCGCTAATACCAAAAATATTTGTTAATCCGTAAATTGAATATCCTGTTATCGCTCCACATGCAACTCCTTGTAATGAATTCAATCCACAATCCAACCAATCTGATTGTTCGAATTCAAAAATATTTTTTCCTTCTTTACATTTTCCATACACACTTGACAACAGAGCTAAACCACCTTGCAAAAAAGCTGCGTTTCTTGCAACCTTAGTAGCTTCTTTTAAATTTGGTAATGCATGTTTTTGCGCTACTAATCGTTTTTTATTTAATTCTTGTTGTTTAAGTCTAACTGTTTTACGAATATTCTTTTCTTCAGAATCTAAAAGAGAGTTAATTGAATTTTTTTGAGCATCATCATAATTTAAAACAGATGATTTCATCCAAGATTTATATGAAGTAAATCCCTTACTTTTAGTAATATCATTAATCATTTGTCGTATATCCGTAATTTGTTTAATAGACAATCTTTTACCATTAAATTCAATTTCTTTGGCGCCAGTCATAATTTTTTCGTATACTAACACGTGATCTTTTGGAAACATCATTTTCATTTTTTCACTGTAATGAAATGATTGAGCTAGTTCATCACGTAAATTATTATAAAACTTCATTTGAATGGTATTTCTGCCAATTAATAAATCGGCTGGCCCATTATCATTCAATACTTTTACAATAGGATTTAATCCTTCAATAGCTCTTCTTGCATTTACAATTCCTGCTTCTGCAAATTCAGCTATAAATCCGTGACCACCGTAGTCTCCCCCACGCTTCTTTAGAATAACGTCTTCAATGTTGTCTTTAGTATAGTTTAAGATTTTTGAAGCATTGTCATTGTTTAAAACGACTTTGCGTGCTTCATCCTCTATTATCTTCATAGCAATTTGTAAGTCTTGAATTCTAAGATTATTTAGACAATTTACATATGCTCCTATACCTTGATAGAATGCCCTATTAGCAACTTGAACCATCATTTACTTTAATTTCCTTATTGATCATTTCAGTCAGAGAAAGGGTTGAATTTACCAAACTACCTGCTTGATATTTTTCTTCTTCGGTAAATATGCTATAGTCCATCCCAATTAATGACAAATTAGCTAAATAAATACCTTCGGTTTGCTTTTCAATTAAATTAATTAATTCAGTAATATCTATTATTGATTTTTCAGTTTGTCTTATTAACAACTCGATTTCCTTTTGTTCATCGAGTGCTTCTTTAGCAACTTCTTCATTTTTTTTATTAGCAAAAACACCTGCTCCGACAGAAGCTGTTAACATTAAACCAGCAATCCCCCAACCAACAGGACCCGCCATAGCTAGAAAAGCATTACCTGCAGCCATGCCTCCTCCGCCTGCTGCTATACTTCCTCCGCCTAACCAAGCTAATGCTGCGCTATTTGCTGCTGCACCAGTCAAACTCGAAATTGCTGTCCCTGTTGATGCGACTCCAAAAGTAGTTGCGACTCCCATAGCTGCAGTAGGACCTAAAGTTGCAACTGTGACCCCTAAAGCACTTAAAGAAGCCGTAGCCGCCGTACTACCGCTTGCTAATTCTGCTTCTTTGATAGCTTGAGTAATAGCTAACTGTTTATCTTCGAAATTTTGAATTTCAATATTAATTTCTTCTAATTTTGTTTCGAATTCTTTTGGTTTATTAGCTAACTTACTAATTCTCTCTTCAACAATTTTTACAACTTTAATTGCTTTGTCTCTAGTTTGATAAAGATCAGTCGATTTGTTCGTCAGTTCTGTGGCTTTTTCATTATATATATGAATAGATTCATGATAATTCGCAACAGCTTCGGACCTTAATTTGTCATTAAAAAGATCTATTGAATCAATCTGTGATTTTGCCTCAGTTGCAACTTTACCAGCTTGATTAAGCGTGCCAGATGCAACCTCTGACATTTGTTGAAAAGTATCATTTGCTACAGTTGCAGCTTGACCTGAAACATCTGAAACAACATTACCTATTTTATTTGATACGTCTCCTATTACTTCTACAGAATCTGACAATAATTCTCCTGTAACTTTTCCTGCCCTATCTAGAGCTTTTCCAGCTTCATTAAGTGCGCTACCCGTTGTCTTACTAGCATCATCAATTACTTTACTAGCTTCTTTTACAAAATCATCTGCAAATTTAAAAAAGTCCATAATAACTCCCCTTTGAATATACTAAATTCATTATCTTATATACCTTTATAAATGTCAATAATAATATATTTATAAATCTGAACCGCTTTCTTTGACTTAAAACATTTTTTTGTGTAGAATGGTTCTATGAAAATTTTAGTAACTTCTGGTGGTACTAGTGAGGCTATAGACCGTGTTCGCTCTATCACGAATCACTCTACTGGTCGTCTTGGCTTGGTTATAACAGAAGCTTTAATAAAAGCAGGTCATGAAGTTTGCTTGATTACAACTTCTCATGCAATTAAACCAGCTAGTCATCCAAATCTTAAAATTATAGAAATTAAGAATACTTTGGATTTACTTGAGGAGATGAGAAATCTTGTTAAAGATTATCAAGTTTTAATTCATTCTATGGCTGTATCTGACTACACCCCAGTCTACATGACAAGTATAGATGAGGTACAAGCAAGTCAAGATCTATCGAAATTTCTAACTAAGCAGAATACTGAGTCCAAAATTTCTTCAAAGGAAGATGCTCAGATTCTTTTTCTTAAGAAAAATCCTAAGATTATTTCTTTGGTCAAAGAATGGAATCCTAAAATTCATCTAATAGGTTTTAAACTCCTGGTTGATGTTACAAAGGATCATTTGATAGATGTTGCTAGAGAAAGTCTTAAAAAGAATCAAGCAGACATTATTGTTGCTAACGATTTGACTCAAATAAACTCTGATCAACACCTGGCTTACTTAGTTGAAAAAAATGATTATCAAACAGTATACAGCAAACAAGAAATCGCTGAGCTAATAATTAAAAAAATTCAAGGATTTACTTTTTAGAAAGGAAAGTTATGGCTCACATTACTCTTGCAATTACTGGTTCAATTGCTTCCTACAAGGCTGCCGATTTAGTCAGTTCTTTGAAAAAGCAAGGACATAGTGTATCGGTCTTGATGACAAAAGCTGCTACAGATTTTATCCAGCCATTAACTCTACAAGTCTTGTCCCAAAATCTGGTACATCTCGATGTCATGCAAGAACCTTATCCAGACCAAGTCAACCACATCGAAAGAGGAAAAGAAACTGACTTGTTTATCGTTGCTCCAGCAACTGCTAATACCATTGCAAAATTAGCACATGGTTTTGCCGATAATATGGTGACTAGTACGGCTCTGGCATTGCCAGATAATATACCTAAATTACTTGCTCCTGCCATGAATACAAAAATGTTTACCCATCCTGCCACACAGACAAATCTTAAAACTCTTGAAAGCTATGGATACGAGATCATCTCTCCTAAAGAATCTCTCTTAGCTTGTGGCGACTTCGGAAGCGGCGCTTTAGCCGATTTGGAAATTATTATAGAAAGAATAAAGGAAACTCTCAATGAACAAACACTCTAACCTCGCACCTGTTGCTATATTTTTTGCTAGTATGATTGTCATCCATCTGCTGACCTCAATCTTATTTAATGTATTACCATTCCCAATCAAACCAACAATTATTCATATCCCAGTTATTATTGCTAGTATCATTTACGGCCCAAGAATCGGTGCTATCCTTGGATTTTTAATGGGTATGATTAGTTTAACTGTTAATACAATTACTATCTTACCAACTAGCTATCTCTTCTCTCCGTTTGTACCTAATGGCAATATCTATTCATTAATCATCGCTATTGTTCCTCGTATCCTCATCGGTTTGACTCCTTACTTTGTTTATAAACTTTCTAAAAACAAAGCTGGTCTTATCTTTGCTGGTGCTCTTGGTTCTCTAACAAATACTGTATTTGTCTTAGGTGGAATCTTCTTCCTTTTCGGAAGTGTTTTTGATGGAAATATTCAAAAACTATTAGCAACTGTTATCTCAACAAACTCAATTGCAGAATTAATTATTTCCGCTGTCTTAACACTCCTCATCGTTCCGAGACTTGAAAAGATTAAACAATAAAATAAAACCTGTATCCTATCGATACAGGTTTTTTTATTGTCAATGTGTTAATCGTGCTTCTTCTAAGATTTTTTCAATCTTTGTTGTAAGTAAATCAATAGCTACAGTATTGGTAACACCTTCAGGGATAATAATATCAGCATAACGCTTGGTCGGCTCGATAAACTGGTGGTACATGGGTTTAACCACACCAAGGTATTGCTCAATAACACTATCAAGGCTACGTCCACGCTCTTCCATATCACGCTTAATACGACGGATGATACGAACATCATCATCGGTATCCACGAAAATCTTGATATCCATCAAATCACGAAGGCGCTGATCCTCTAAAACTAAGATTCCTTCAACTATAAAGACATCCTGAGGCTCCTGACGGTAAGTTTTGGAGCTACGTGTATGTTTTGTATAGTCATAGGTAGGAATATCCACTGGACGACCAGCCAATAACTCCTTAATCTGCTCAATCATTAAGTCAGTATCAAAGGCAAAGGATGGTCATAGTTAGTCTTAATCCGCTCTTCGAAGGTCAAATGGGATTGATCCTTGTAATAAGAGTCATGCTCAATCATGGAAATCTTTTCATTTGGGAAATGGGATAAGATTGCTTTAGAAACACTGGTTTTTCCTCCACCAGATCCCCCTGTTACTCCGATAATGATTGGTCTGTTTTGCATAGTTGCCTCCGTATTTTTCCTTTGTCTATTTTACCATATTTTTAGAAAATTTTACACAGTAATTCTTTATAAAGCAAACTAAAAATCCCCGTAACTAAATAGCTACGAGGATAAATAATTTCTTAATCAAAGTTAACGTATTCTTTAGAAAGTTCAAGAACTTCTTCCATTGTTGAACATTCAGTAAGAGCACGGTTAGCGTATTCTTGCATCTTAGCTGTATCAAGTTTCTTCATCAAGCTACGTGTACGAAGTACTGAAGTAGCTGACATTGAGAATTCATCCAAGCCCATACCAACAAGAAGTGGAACCGCAGTTTGGTCACCAGCCATCTCACCACACATACCAGCCCATTTACCTTCAGCGTGAGCTGCTTTGATAACATTGTTGATCAAACGAAGGATTGATGGGTTATACGGTTGGTAAAGGTATGAAACTTGCTCGTTCATACGGTCTGCTGCCATTGTGTATTGAATCAAGTCGTTTGTACCAATTGAGAAGAAGTCAACTTCTTTTGCAAATTGGTCTGCAAGCATTGCTGCTGCAGGAATTTCAATCATGATACCAACTTGGATGTCATCCGCAACTGCAACACCTTCAGTAACCAATTTTGCTTTTTCTTCTTCAAGAATAGCTTTAGCAGTACGGAACTCTTTCAACAAAGCAACCATTGGGAACATGATACGCAATTTACCGTGAACAGATGCACGAAGCAATGCACGCAATTGTGTACGGAACATTTGGTTACCAGTTTCAGAGATAGAGATACGTAAAGCACGGTAGCCCAAGAATGGGTTCATTTCTTTAGGAAGATCGAAGTAAGGAAGCTCTTTATCCCCACCGATATCCATTGTACGAACGACAACAGGTTTACCGTTCATTCCTTCAAGAACTGCTTTGTAAGCTTCGTATTGGTCGTCTTCAGTTGGGAAGTCTTGAGAATCCATGTACAAGAATTCAGTACGGTAAAGACCAACTGCTTCTGCACCGTTTTCGTTCACACCTTCAACGTCTTTAGGTGTACCGATATTAGCTGCCAACTCAAAGTGTTTACCATCTGCAGTAACAGTTTTAGCATCTTTCAAAAAGAGCCCATTCAGCTTTTTTTGTTTAGCGTAAGCTTCACCAGCTGCTTTGAATTCTGCAATTTGTTCTTCAGTTGGGTTGATAACCACTTCCCCTGAAATACCAGAAACAGCCAAAACGTCACCATCTTTTACAAGTTCAGTAATGTTGTTTGTACCCAAAACAGCTGCGATCTCAAGTGTACGAGCCATAATAGCTGAGTGGCTTGTACGTCCACCAATATTAGTTACAAAAGCTTTTACAAAGTTTTTGTCCAATTGGGCAGTATCAGATGGAGTCAAGTCGTGTGCAATGACGATTACTTCTTCATTAATAGAAGCTGGGTTTGGCAATTTCTTACCAAGAAGATTTGCCAGAACACGTTTAGTAACGTCACGAATATCAGCAGCACGTTCTTGCATGTATGGATTATCTTCCATACCTTCAAAGATCGTGATGAACATGTCTGTAACTTCTTTAAGACCTGCTTCAGCATTCACTTTTTTAGCACGGATAGTTTCTTTAATTTGACCGATTAATTCAGGGTCAGAAAGAACCATTAAATGAGCGTCAAAAACTTGCGCTGCTTCTTCACCAAGCGTACCTACTGCTTTTTCACGGATAAGAGAAAGCTCGTTTTGAGAAGCTTCAAGAGCAACATCTAAACGAGCTTCTTCAGCATTTGTATCTTCGACTGAAACAGTCTCGAATGATAAATCCGGTTGAACAAGTAGATATGCTTTTGCAACGGCAACACCATCAGATGCTGCAATTCCTTTAAGCATTTCTGTCATATTCTTATGCCAATCCTTCTTTTTCCATTGTTTCTGAGATAGCAGCGATAGCGTCATCAGCGTCTGCACCTTCAGCAGTGATTGTAACGTCAGCACCTTGACCAACACCAAGGCTCATAACACCCATGATAGATTTAAGGTTTACTGATTTGCCTTTGTACTCAAGAGTGATGTCTGATGCAAATTTGCTAGCAGTTTGTACTAACAAAGTAGCTGGACGTGCGTGAATACCTGTTTCTGCCACTACGTGGAAATCTTTAGAAGCCATAGTTTGACTCTCCTTTAAATGTTTTCTTGTTGGGTTATGTCTGATAACCCTTACAGTTTAGTATTATATCACTTTCACATTCCTTTTTCAAGTGTTTAATGGACTTAATCCTATTTACTTTCAGATAACTTCCAGAAAAGATTTCACTCATTAAATAGTTATACCTTATATAGTTTTGAAATTTTTTTTATTATCAGAAATCCTATATTTAAAGCGATTCTGTTTCCTGAAACCCCTATATATTGTGTTTTTTGAAATATAATTAGAAAAAATTATACAATATTTAGTTTCTATTCGTTGACAAAGTTTTTTTTTCTGATATACTAGGAAAGGTATTATTAATTCAAAGAGGAGTACCATAAATGGTAACAGTATATTCAAAAAATAATTGTGTTCAATGTAAGATGACAAAACGCTTCCTGGATAGCAATAATATTGCCTATCAAGAGATCAATCTCGATGAACAACCTGAATACATTGATCAAGTTAAAGAGCTTGGCTTTAGTGCTGCTCCTATCATTCAAACACCGACTGAGGTTTTCTCTGGTTTCCAACCAGCAAAACTCAAACAACTTGCTTAAAAGTCAGGATTAAAAAGCTTCTATTTACTTTTAGAAGCCTTTATTTTGTAATTAGATAAGGGAAATTTATGGGATTAAAAAAACTCGAAGACGTTACCTACTTCCGTCTTAATAATGAAATCAACCGTCCAGTTAATGGTCAAATTATGCTTCATAAAGATAAAGAAGCCTTGGATGCATTTTTTAAAGAAAATGTTTTTCCAAACTCTATGGTCTTTAATTCAGTCTTAGATAAGATTGACTACCTTATTAAGCATGACTACATTGAAACAGCTTTTATTGAGAAATATCGTCCAGAATTTTTGAAGAGCTTTATCAGTTTATAAAAGATCAAAACTTCCAGTTTAAATCGTTTATGGCTGCCTACAAGTTCTATAATCAGTATGCACTTAAGACAAATGATGGTGACTACTACCTTGAAAACATGGAGGATCGCGTATTCTTTAACGCCCTCTATTTTGCAGATGGGAATGAAGCTATCGCGACTGATATCGCTAACGAAATCATCCACCAACGTTACCAACCTGCAACCCCATCTTTCTTGAACGCTGGTCGTGCACGTCGTGGAGAGTTAGTATCTTGTTTCTTGATCCAGGTTACAGATGATATGAACTCTATTGGCCGTTCTATCAACTCTGCCCTTCAGCTTTCCCGAATCGGTGGAGGTGTCGGAATTACTCTCAGCAACCTTCGTGAGGCTGGGGCCCCTATCAAGGGTTACGAAGGAGCTGCTTCTGGGGTCGTTCCAGTTATGAAACTATTCGAAGATAGCTTCTCTTACTCAAATCAATTGGGACAGCGTCAGGGAGCAGGTGTTGTTTATCTCAACGTCTTTCACCCAGACATTATCGCCTTCCTTTCTACAAAAAAAGAAAATGCCGATGAAAAAGTTCGTGTTAAGACCTTATCACTTGGTGTTGTAGTACCAGATAAATTCTACGAACTGGCTCGCAAAAATGAGGATATGTACCTCTTTAGCCCATACTCTGTTGAGAAAGAGTACGGTGTAGCATTTAACTATATCGACATTACTGAGAAGTATGAGGAACTAGTAGCAAATCCTAACATTCGCAAGACAAAAATCAAGGCTCGTGATTTAGAAACTGAAATCTCTAAATTGCAACAAGAGTCTGGCTATCCTTATGTCGTTAATATCGATACAGCAAACCGTGCCAACCCAATCGATGGCAAGATTATCATGAGTAACTTGTGTTCTGAGATTCTTCAAGTCCAAGAACCAAGCTTGATTAATGATGCACAAGAATTTCTTGAGATGGGAACCGACATTTCATGTAACCTTGGTTCAACCAACGTTGTCAACATGATGACATCGCCAGACTTTGGACGCTCTATTCGTGCCATGGTTCGCGCTCTTACCTTTGTTACTGATAATTCTCATATTAAAGCTGTCCCAACAATTGACCATGGAAATAGCTTGGCCCATACATTCGGTCTTGGTGCAATGGGACTACATAGTTACCTTGCTCAACAATTGATTGAATATGGATCAGAAGAGTCTATCGAATTTACAAGTATTTATTTCATGCTCATGAACTATTGGACTCTGGTTGAATCAAATAACATCGCGCGTGAACGTGGCATTACCTTCCACAACTTTGAGAAATCAGACTACGCAAACGGAACTTATTTCGATAAGTATACATCTGGTCAATTTGTTCCAAATCAGAACGCGTAAAAGAACTCTTTAAAGATATCTTTATCCCAACTGCTGCTGACTGGGCTGAACTTCGTGAAAAGATTCAAGCAGATGGTCTATATCACCAAAATCGTTTAGCTGTAGCACCGAATGGATCAATCAGTTACATTAATGATGTTTCTGCTTCTATCCACCCAATCACACAGCGTATCGAAGAACGTCAAGAGAAGAAAATTGGTAAGATTTACTATCCTGCTGCAGGATTGTCAACAGATACTATTCCTTACTACACTTCAGCATACGATATGGATATGCGTAAGGTTATCGATGTATACGCTGCTGCTACTGAGCACGTGGATCAAGGACTTTCACTCACTCTCTTCATGCGTAGTGACATTCCAAAAGGGCTTTACGAATGGAAGAAAGAAAACAAGCAAACGACACGAGACCTATCTATCCTACGTAACTATGCCTTTAATAAGGGCATCAAGTCTATCTACTACGTCCGTACCTTTACAGATGACGGTGGTGAAGTAGGTGCTAACCAATGTGAGAGCTGTGTAATTTAGAACATCTCTCAAATCGAATCTGGGTTTCATGCTCACTTATAATTAAGTTGATGTGATTGATAAAATCATGATACAATTAAAAAGTTGGTCTTCCGACTTTTTGTGCGATACTCCTTTGAAATATTAGAATAGGAAGAACTAACTTATCGCATTACTACACACAGAAAGAGATTTCAAATGCAAACTTACTACAAAGCCATTAACTGGAATGCTATCGAAGATGTCATTGATAAATCAACTTGGGAAAAGCTGACTGAGCAATTCTGGCTCGATACTCGTATCCCTTTATCAAACGACTTAGATGACTGGAGAAAATTATCTAACAAAGAAAAAGACCTAGTTGGTAAAGTCTTTGGCGGATTAACCCTTCTTGATACCATGCAATCTGAAACTGGGGTTCAGGCTCTTCGCTCTGATATTCGCACACCTCACGAGGAAGCTGTTTTTAACAACATCCAATTTATGGAGTCTGTCCACGCGAAATCCTACTCTTCTATCTTTTCAACTTTGAATACTAAGTCTGAAATCGAAGAAATCTTTGAATGGACAAATACAAATCCATATCTTCAGAAAAAAGCGGAAATCATCAATGAAATTTACCTAAATGGTACACCACTTGAAAAGAAAGTAGCTAGTGTTTTCCTTGAAACCTTCCTCTTCTATTCTGGTTTCTTTACACCACTCTACTATCTTGGTAATAATAAGCTAGCTAACGTAGCTGAAATCATTAAACTGATCATTCGTGACGAGTCAGTTCATGGAACCTATATTGGTTACAAGTTCCAGCTTGGTTTCAACGAATTACCAGAAGAAGAACAAGAAAAACTCAAAGATTGGATGTACGACCTTCTCTACACCCTCTATGAAAACGAAGAAGGTTACACTGAAAGTCTCTACGATAGCGTTGGCTGGACCGAGGAAGTTAAGACATTCCTTCGTTACAATGCTAACAAGGCTCTCATGAACTTGGGACAAGATCCACTCTTCCCAGATTCAGCAGATGATGTTAACCCAATCGTTATGAACGGAATTTCAACTGGTACATCAAACCACGACTTCTTCTCTCAAGTTGGTAATGGTTATCTCCTTGGTGAAGTTGAAGCTATGCAGGATGAAGACTACAATTATGGATTAGATTAATAACTATCTTTAAAAAAACATCTGAGTTTGTTTGAAAATTCAGATGTTTTTTTGTTTTTGTTTATTTATGTTCTTTAAATTGATTGATTTTTTACTTTGTGGTATTATAGTATTAGATATGGAGGTAATCCAATGCTTAAACAAGAAAAACTAGATAGAATTTTAGAAACTGTTAATACCAAGGGGACTATCACTGTTAAAGAGATTATGACTAGTTTGGATATTTCCGATATGACAGCTAGACGATACCTTCAGGAATTAGCTGATAAGGATCTACTTGTCCGTGTTCATGGAGGTGCTGAAAAACTTCGTACTGGTTCTCTTCTATCTAATGAAAGATCCAACATTGAAAAACAAGGTCTTCAGATTGCTGAAAAACAAGAAATTGCAAAATTTGCTGGTCATTTAGTCGAAGAAAGAGAAACGATTTTTATCGGTCCAGGTACTACTCTTGAGTTTTTTGCTCGAGAACTTCCGATAGATAATATTCGTGTGGTAACAAATAGCCTTCCTGTTTTCATTATCTTGAATGAACGAAAACTGACTGATTTAATTTTGATTGGTGGAAATTATCGAGAAATTACTGGTGCCTTTGTCGGAACCTTAACGCTCCAAGATATTGAAAGTCTTCAATTCTCTAAAGCTTTTGTTAGTTGCAATGGTATAAAAGATCATGCTATCGCTACTTTTAGCGAAGATGAAGGTGAAGTCCAAAAGCTAGCATTAAATAATGCTAATAAAAAGATTCTTCTTGCTGACCACAGTAAATTTAATAAGTTTGATTTTTATACTTTCTATAATATCGCTGATATTGATACGATTATTTCAGATTCAAAATTAAGTGATAAAACTCTTAAAGCCTTGACAAAAGAAACACACATTATCAAATCTAAGCCATAAAAAAGTCTCACCAATGGTGAGACTTTTTTATTTTTAAAATGATTTCAAAGAAGAACTTACACACGTTCGGTCCATGAAGTTGCTGTTGTTTGAAGAACTTTGTTGAGTTCGTCAATGTTTTCAAATCCAGTTGTGCGAAGCCAGTCGCGAGCTGCTTCTTCACCATCTTTGATGTAAGCTTCAACTGATCCAGCCCATGTTGCACGGCCACAAAGAACTCCATTAAAGTTTGCACCTGATTCATGGGCAAATACAAGAGTATCTTGGAAGAGTTTAGCTGATACACCAGCACTCAAGTAGATATATGGCAAGTTAGTTGCTTCATCTTGTGCTTTGAAGAATGCTGCTGCTTCTTCACGTGTGTAAACCACTTCACCCTCAGCGAAGCCTTCAACATATTTAATGTTAACAGGAACTTCTACTTTCAATACATCAATGTTAAAGCGTGGGTCTGAGAAGACTTTCATAGCACCGATAACTTTGTGTGGTTTTACTTTAGCGTATTCTACAGAACCAGCGTCCGCAATTTTTCATCATAAGCAAGGATTTCAAGGAAGAATGGGATATCTTCAGCCACACATTCAGAACCGATACGTTCGATGTAAGCTTGTTTTTCTTGGTTGAGTTCGTCTGAGCTATCTACGTCATAGTAAAGCAAGAACTTAACAGCATCTGCACCTTGTTCCTTGATACGTTTTGCAGACCAAACATCCAAGCAGTCTGGCAAGCGTTTTGTACTTGTTGTATCGTATCCTGTTTTTTCATAAGCAAGGAGAAGACCTGCATTTGGATCAAGAGCTTTTGTAGCTGGAAGTCCATACTCAGGGTCAAGAAGCATAGATGAAGCGTATTTAGTCAATTCATCCGCTACCAAGACTTTAAGTTCTTCCATTTGAGCAACTGTTGGCTCTTCTGTTTGGTATTGAGCCATAAGGCGTTTCAAAGCACCACGTTGATCAAAAGCAAGAGCTGAGATGATACCATTCTCATCAGAGAGTTTTTGCATACAAGCGCGTTTATTTTCTGTTAAAACCATTTTATACCTCTTTTACAATTAATTGGTCATATAGACCTTGATAGTTAGCCATATTGACATGACCGGTCATTTTTTCTTGAGCATTAAGCATACCAAGGACATTTGCCTTGATCAACAGTTCTTGATCCGTTTCTTTATGGAAAAGACCTGAAGCAATACCTGCCACTGTAGAATCGCCAGAACCGACTGGATTTACTACTTGAATTCTTGGAATATCTACTTTGTAGAAAGTGGTACCGTGTTTAGCGAATGCTCCGTTAGCACCTAAGGAAACGATAATCCACTCGATTCCATCAAATAGTGGTTCTTGAAGAACAGCTTTAGCTCATCCAAATCTTTAGAAATTTCTCTTCCCAAAAGTTGAGATAATTCTTCATTATTTGGCTTGATGACTGTTGGTTTATGTGGAGACTCAAGAACTGCCTGAAGTGCAGCGCCTGAACAGTCCAAAACAACAGGCTTGCCAGCTTGATTAGCAAGTTCTACCAAGCTCGCATAGTAATCAACTGGAAGACCAGCTGGCAGACTACCTGAGATAGCTACTACCTCTACAGTCTCTAAAAGTTCTTTGAAATGAGCCAAGAAATCTTGACCTTCTTTTTCTTGAACTTCAGGACCTTTTTCTAGGATTTCTGTTTGGTTTTCTCCATGTAGAATTGCGATACAGTTACGGGTTTCACCTTGAATAGAGAAGAAACGTTTGCTTACTTTATCATCAATATTTTCTACTAAAAAATCACCAAGTTTACCACCGACAAGTCCTGTTGCGACTACGGAGTCTCCAAATTCTGATAGGACCCGAGTAACGTTAAGACCTTTACCACCAGCCGTTTTCGTAACATCTACAACACGGTTGACAGTGTCAATTTTCAATTCATCCAAAGGATAGGAAATATCAATGGATGGGTTCATTGTGACTGTTAAAATCATAAGTCACCTCTTAGTCGTGGTATTCACCGCGATCCCATTTTTCAAGGAATTCTGTAAAGAAGTTGGCATCCGTTTGATGGTCGTTATGAGTTTCAACGTGTTGGATTTTAGCGATCAATTTTTTGTTTTCTTCAGATGGTTTGTATTCAGCATTGATGAAAGCTTCAATGATATCACACATGAGCAACTCACCAGTGATTTTACCACCAAATCCGATAACATTGGCATTCAATTGTTCTTTTGCATAAAGAGCTGTTGTCATATCACGAACCAAAGCAGAACGAACACCTGGAACCTTGTTAACAGCGTTATTGATACCTACACCAGTACCACAGATACATACACCAAGATCAGCTTGGCCACTAACTACTGCTTCACCAACTTTTTTACCAAAGATTGGGTAGTGTGTGCGAGCGTGGTCATAAGTACCAAAGTCGATGACTTCATGTCCTTTTGATTTCAAAAATTCTGAAACCGCCATTTTTTCATTTGTTACGATGTGGTCACATCCAATTGCAATTCTCATTAGTTATTCCCTCCGATTAATTATATAAATCTAATATCCTTTATCCTTACTCAAGAAAAATCAAGATTAGCTTAGGAAGCGAGCTGCGAACATAACTGAGGTTAGCTAAAGTGAGCTGACGACAGATTATCTTGATTTTTGAAGAGTATTAGCACATTTTGTTCAACATGTCGACCCTGATTTGGTGACGACCGCCATCATACTTACCATTTACAAAGCCTTTAGCGATGTTCTTAGCCAATTCGTCACCAACAAGTTGAGCACCCATAGTAATCATGCGTGAGTTGTTATGACCACGAGTCATATAGGCTGAACGTTCGTCAGATACTTCTGCAGCAACCATTCCTTTGATTTTAGTTGCAACCATAAATGGACCTGCACCATAAGCATCAATGACAATACCAAGGTTTTGTTCTTCTTTTTTAACTTCTTCAGCAACTGCGAGAGTTACATCAACGAAGTCTTGACCTTCAGCCGTAACATCCACAACGTGGAAGTTTTCTTTTTCCAAGAAATCTTTAACAACTTCTTTCAATCTCAAACCTGCAGCATCTGCACCAATAACAATAGACATATTGTATACTCCTTTTTTATAATAGACCAGTAAAAATTTTTTGGTTCTGGAAAGAAAATGACCATCACCAAACAGTTACTAGTAGTTTTTGTTGACTATTTTAGTTTAAGAATGATTCATCTATTCACTCTTAGTAACTTCTCCTTAGAGAAATTCGAAGAACAACTTGTTTAAACAAACATAAACTGTTCTTTCTAAACATAATATACTACGATTAGTTGGAAAAGTCAACATTTTATGTTTGTTTTTGTTTATTTTTTTATAAAATCTCGATATCGAAACCATGCTGTTCAAAACGGCCAGGTTTCAAAACTTTAACATCTTTCTTATCTTCCAGTCTATCTCCTTCTTCGAGCGAAGTAGACAAACCTGACCATGGTTCCAAGGCAATAAAAGGGCCTTTATTAAGAGTTGACCATACAATTAAATTTGGAAACTCTTTAAAATGTAATTTTAAACCTTTATCATGTTTTCGTGACTTCAAAGCAACCGAACGAGATTCTAAGTTATCTAAAGTTACAGCATCATAGCTAAAGAAGTCATAATTCAAGTCTATTACTTTTTGATCATTTAACCAAGAACTTCTATCTTTGAAATCCAACATTCCTGTTTCTGGAAAAGGTTTTGGAACTGTACATGTTTCTGGCTTTTCAAATTCAAGATAGTAATCTTCATATACCTCGTCATCTAGTAAGGGACAGTTAAAACCAGGATGCCCACCAATAAAGTATGGCATCGATTTTTCAGCTTCTTTATTATATATTTTATACTGAGTACGTATGGTTTTCCCAGTCACTGTATAAGTGATTTCTAAACGAAAATGATAAGGGTAATTTTCATACATTTCTTCATCGTCTTCAATAGCGAATGTAACAGAATTATCTGTTTGTTCAATTAATGTAAAATCTTTTTTTCTTACTAAGCCATGTCGAGGGATTTTTCCTTCTTTTTGACTACCATCTTCCTTATCATAAAGGACCGTATCATTTCTTACTGAACCACATATTGGGAATAATAAGGGTGCTTGCCCACTCCAATAAGTTGGATCCCCCTGCCACAAATACTCTACGCCTTCCTTGTCCTTTATGGAAGAAAGGGCACCTCCAAGGGTTTGAAACTCAACATCTAAATGATCTGATTTTAATACAATCACAAGTCTTACCTCCAATTTTCTAAAAAAACTAGGCTGACTGCTCCATAGTGGAAACTGACAACCTAGTTTTTACAATTTACATTTTTAGGAGCAAATTATTTTGCGTTTGCTGCGTATTCTTCGTTACGTTTAATCATTTGTTTTCTGTACCATGCGAAAATACCGATATAGAAAGTAAGGAAGATTACTGCACCAATAATTGCTTTGATATCACCTGTTGTAGTGTTACCAATTGTCCAACCAAGAAGTTTTTCGATTGGTCCTTCAAGTGTTGAGTGAGTGATCAATTGAGTTTGGCTCACACCTTCTGGGAAGGCACCTACACTTTTAGCAAGATCTGTTGCAAATGGTGCGATAAGTGTACCTGAAAGAAGGAAGAGTGGCAATAAGAGTGTTCCGAAGATGATCATACGGAGCAATTTTCCACGAGTAACAACCAAGAGCGCTGGAGTTACACCCATTGCGATGATACCAGCAAGTGGCAAAATACCATTACCTACATTTGAAAGAAGCACTGCTTCAATCAACATGATTGGTGCTAGAACGTTCGCACAAGCCCAGATTTCAGCGCGACCAGCTACGAATGGCCAGTCAAGACCGATATTGAATTTACGTCCTTGAAGACGTTTAGTAGCAACGTTTGTAATACCTTGTGAAAGTGGTTCTACGGCAGCGATGAACCATGAACCGATCAATGAGAAGAGCTCCAAGCAGACACCGGCAGTCAAACCAAGTGACAACCAACCTTTAATTACAAGTTCCCATTTTTCAGCACCTTCTACACCTGCAACCGGATGTGGAGTACCCATCAAACCGATAACGATACCAAGGATGAAACCGATGAAGAATTTAGATCCCCAGAAACCGATTCTCTTGTTCAATTTAGCAGCGTCAAAGTCGTATTTATCAAGACCTGGGAAGAATTTATCAAAAATCTTATCCAAAACCATGATAACTGGGTTCATCATGTAGTTCATGTGAGTTGAAGTCATTGGTGATGAACTTGGTGCGTTAAGAAGGTCATCAAATGTTGGTTTCATCAAGTCAGAGTTGATGATTTTAAGAACCCCTACAAGAACAACTGCTGCAGTCGCGATGAAAAGAGAAACCCCTTGACCAACTCCACTCTTGTCAGCATACCATTTAATCAAAAGACCTGTGATAGACAAGTGCCAGATATCGAAGATATCAACATCAAGTGTATCAGTTTTCTTTATTGCAAGCATTACAATGTTGACAATCAACATAACTAGCAAGAAGTATAGAGTCCATGCAGATCCCCAAGTGATTGTAGCAAGCGGTGCCCAACCAACGTCGGTGATGGTCAATTGAATACCAGTATTTTCAACGAATTTTGCAAGTGAAGCTGAGAAAGCTCCGTTAAGCATTCCGATGATAGCACCAATACCAGTAAGTGCGATGGCAAGTTTGATACCACCTTCAAGTGCTTTGGAGAATTTAACTCCGAAAAGCAAAGCCAATACTGTCAAAATGATCAGCATGATGATTGGGCCACCCATAGCCAAGATTGGTTTAAAGAATTCATTGGCTAAATTGATAATGAAATCCATAATTTTTCCTCCCTTTATTTTTATGGAAAATTACAAAATAATAATTAACTTAATCCGTGTTCTTTGATTGCTGCTTCAATATTGTCATAAACTGGAGCGCTCATCGCTGGAATGCGGAATAAGATAGGTCCAGCTTCAACTACTGGGATACCAGGGTCAAAACCTAAGTCAGTTGCAGCAATTGGTGTGAAGATATCATAACCTTTAATCAAGTCTTCATTGACATCTTTTACCATAACTGCGTCACACTGTACATCGTAACCACGACTTGAGAGCTCTTCTTCTAAAGCGCTTTTAATTTGGTGGCTCGAGTTAACACCTGCACCACATGCAGCAAGAATTTTAATCATTTGGATTTCCTCCGTTTTTTATTTACTATTTATTTATGAATTTAAGCAGTTGCTTCTGAGATATACTGGAACAAAGCTTCTGGTTCTGTAATCTTAGAAAGTGCTTCTAGATGACCATTACCTGTAAAGAAGTCCATCAATTGAGCAAGAATGTTTGTTTGACTTGAACTCGAATTATTGATGATAAAGAAGAGTAATGATACTTCTACTTCCTTGTCAGGCGCAATCATATTGTGGAATGTTACTGGTTTTGCTAAGCGAACCACAACAACGTTTTCAGTTAAATTATGAATCGTGTCTGTGTGAGGGATTGCTACGTTTGGCAAGTCCTTCCCTAAAAATTCCATATCTAATCCAGTTGGGAACATTTTTTCACGTTCAATCAATGCCGATCGATAGGTATCCGTAACAACTTTCTTTTCTTCCAATAGGGTTGCAACTTGATCAAAGAGTTGCTCTTGATTATCTGCTTCTAAACAAAAAACTAAGTCTTTGCTGAAGAAATGATCTAATCCCATGACCTTCTCCCTTCATATTAAACTTTTATGATACAAGTATAACACTATATGAAACCGTTGTCAATATTTTTTGTTCTATTTTGTTTGATTTTTATTTTTTTTGTTTGATTTTAAATGTTTGATTTTAAACAGCAAATTACTGCCCATACTTTCAAGGAAAGGTAATTAAAAAACAGGATGTAGATCCTGTTTTTTGTCTATTAATCTTTTTTTGTAGTCCAACTTTGTTCAATTAATGGAAGCATATCCTTTAAAACTTCAGGTGTTCCTTCTAGAGAAACGTATCTAAACTTACCATCGTCTGATTTAAAGATCCAGATTACTAGATATTTACCATTTTTAGCAATACAATTTACAACATAGGCGTCATAACCACCAATTTTTGACTTAGATCCCCAAACTTTAGTGAAATCCTTGCTTTGTTGTTTAGTTTGATAAACACTAGTAGAGACTTGAACAGCATCAAGAGCAGCATATTCACTTTCACTAACACCAAGGTGCTCTGGTTTAAAAGTATTTAGGGTTACGATATTGATGTCCGTTCCATCACAGTACTGAATATCATCACCACCCTCAACTTCTGTAAAATGAATCCATGATTTGGAACTTTTACGTAGCCATAAGCATCTGACCCAATTACCTGTGTATCTTTAATTGTTGATTCGGCTACAGTTGTTGTTTCTTGGGCTGTAGTAGTTTCTTGAACTGTTGTTGTTTCTGAAGCCGCTTCTTTTTTAGATTTTGAAGTATTACAAGCAGCGAGGCAAAGGCAACACACTAAAAGTGTAGATAAGCTGACGATTTTTTTCATGATATTTCTCCTTTCACCACTATTTTAAAGTATGGAAGGAGACGTGTCAAAAGATTACTGTACTTTAGTTTAGAAAAATGTAACAGCCGATAAGACTAAGAAAATCAAACCTTTGTGGCTATTATTCTTCATCCATACTCAAGACACTTAGGAAGGCTTCTTGAGGAACTTCTACTGATCCAATTGCTTTCATGCGCTTTTTACCAGCTTTTTGTTTTTCAAGAAGTTTACGTTTACGAGAAACGTCACCTCCATAACACTTGGCAAGAACGTTTTTACGAAGAGCTTTGATATCTGTACGAGCTACAATCTTGTGTCCAATAGCTGCTTGGATTGGAACTTCAAATTGTTGACGTGGAATGATTTTCTTGAGTTTATCAACGATGAGTTTCCCACGTTCATAGGCAAAGTCCTTGTGAACGATAAAGCTGAGTGCATCAACCTTGTCTCCATTGAGAAGGATATCCATTTTAACCAGTTTAGATGGACGATACTCTGACAGTTCATAGTCAAAGCTTGCATAGCCACGTGTTGAAGATTTGAGCTTGTCAAAGAAATCAAAGACAATTTCAGCAAGTGGAATTTGATAGATAACATTCACACGATTATCATCGATATAATCCATCGTCACAAGTCACCACGTTTGCGCTGAGCTAGTTCCATAACAGCTCCTACAAATTCCTGTGGTACCATGATTTGTGCTTTAACATAAGGTTCTTCAATAGTTGCAATTTTAGTAGGATCAGGAAACTCGGATGGGTTCGATACATCCATAGACTCACCATCAGTCTGGTTTACCTTGTATATAACGGATGGTGCAGTCATGATCAAGTCAATATTGAACTCACGCTCCAAACGTTCTTGAATAACATCCATGTGAAGAAGACCGAGGAATCCACAACGGAAACCGAATCCAAGAGCTTGCGATGTTTCGGGTTCAAACTGAAGACTAGCATCGTTCAACTGCAATTTTTCAAGGGCTTCACGAAGGTCATTGTATTTATTTGACTCGATTGGATAAAGACCTGCGAAAACCATCGGATTCATCTGCTTGTATCCAGATAGGGGTTCTGAAGCAGGGTTTGCCGCCAAGGTAACTGTATCACCGACACGAGTGTCTTGAACAGTCTTGATAGATGCTGCAATATAACCAACGTCACCTGTCGCAAGAAAATCACGTCCAACAGCTTTAGGAGTAAAAATACCTACTTCAGTAACATCAAAGGTCTTGCCATTGCTCATAAGCTGAATCTTATCACCTGGTTTAACAACTCCATCCATGACACGAACTTGGAGGATAACGCCACGATAAGCATCGTAAACTGAGTCAAAAATCAAAGCTTTTAATGGTGCTGATACATCACCAGTTGGTGCTGGAACTTTATCTACAATTTGTTCTAAAATATCTTCAATTCCAATCCCAGCCTTTGCTGAAGCTAATACAGCCTCACTAGCATCCAGACCGATGACATCTTCAATTTCTGTACGCACGCGCTCCGGATCTGCAGCAGGCAAGTCAATCTTATTGATAACTGGAAGAATCTCCAAATCATTATCTAAGGCAAGGTAAACGTTAGCTAATGTTTGAGCCTCAATCCCTTGGGCGGCATCAACGACCAAAATTGCGCCCTCACAGGCAGCTAGAGAACGTGATACCTCATATGTGAAATCCACGTGTCCTGGTGTGTCAATCAGGTGGAAATATAGGTTTCGCCGTCTTTGGCAGTATAGTTAAGCTCGATGGCATTCAGTTTAATAGTAATCCCACGCTCTCGCTCTAAGTCCATGCTATCTAGAAGCTGGGCCTGCATTTCACGACTTGACACTGTCTCAGTCACCTCCAAAATACGGTCTGCTAAAGTTGATTTCCCATGGTCAATATGGGCAATAATGGAGAAGTTACGGATCTTCTCCTGACGTTTTTTTAATTCTTCTAAGTTCAAGATTCTCTTCCTTTCAGGGTATCTATTAATTATAAATTGTTTTTATGTTTTTGACAAGACCATACCCTGCTTGGAGTATTAATCTTCCGCAATAAAGCCGTCGTTTTCGATAAAATATCGGTTGGTCATTCCTTGGTCAGTAAAGACTATACCATGAAGGACACCGCCGTATACAGCTCCTCCATCCATACCGATTTTGCCATCCTCTGTTATCCATAGTTCAGATGTACCAGGTTTTTGATCCAACAAACCGTAAACAGGAGTATGTCCAAAGACAATTGTTTTCCCAGTATGATTTTCCGCTTCATGGAACGGCTTTCTGAGCCAGACTTTCTTATAGTCTGTAGTCTCGTGCCAATCATCTAGGGTTAAATCAATTCCCGCATGAACAAAGATATAGTGGTCTGTTTCAATCACGAATGGCATTTGTCGTATAAAAGCTACCAAGTCTGCTGCTTCGGTTTCTACACGTTTAGCATCTTCTATCGGATCTACCGGAGCATCCAAAGGACGTCCTAAGATAGAATTAATCGTGGTATCCCCACCATTTCTTCGATAATGGTCATAACTTTCCTGGGGATTATCCAACCAAGTCAAAAACATATACTCGTGATTACCAGAGATACAGACAGCCCCCTGATTGTCAACCAAGTCCTTGACCATCTCTAGAACACGGCGACTATCTTCACCTCGGTCAATAAGGTCTCCAAGAAAAAGCAACTGGGTGTGACCATCCCATGTTTTGAGAAGTTCTTCCAGCATACCTGCTTTTCCATGAACATCTCCAATTACATAATAGTCTGTCATCTATTTCTCCTTAGCTTTCAACAATTCTCTTGCCTGGGTAAGAGCTGCTTCTGTAACATCATCTCCTGCTAACATTTTGGCAACTTCTTGCACACGCTCTTCCCTCGTTAAGAGACGGACAGTAGAAACTGTCGTATGCTCATCACTAATCTTTTCAATAAAGAACTGGTAGTCTGCAATGGCGATCACTTGAGGAAGGTGAGAGATAGCTAAAACCTGACCATGTTGTCCAATCTTATGAATCTTCTGAGCGATAGCTTGAGCGACACGGCCTGAAACTCCTGTATCTACCTCATCAAAGACAATGCTCGTCTTTCCTTCCTTACGTGAAAAGGCTGATTTAATAGCCAACATCAAGCGGGATAATTCTCCACCAGAGGCAACTTTTACTAGAGGTTTAAAGTCTTCTCCAGGGTTGGTTGAAATGAAAAATTCTACCAATTCGTTTCCTTCACGGCTAAATTTTCCCTTTGTAAAGCGAACTTGGAACTGAGCCTTTTCCATATAAAGATCTTGTAACTCTCGCTTAATTTCTGCTTCTAGGCCAATTGCAATCTCATGTCGAGCTTTAGCGACTTCATTAGCTAATTCGACAAGTTGTTTTTCAAGTTTCTTAAGCTCTATCTCCATATCTTCAGAAGATAAATTGTTACCTGTTAAAAGATTGTATTCATCTGTTATTTTTGAAAAATAAAGTAAGACATCATCTACATTACCACCGTACTTACGTGTGATTGTGTAAATCAAATCTAAGCGACTTTCAACTTGTAATAAACGATTTCCATCAAAATCCAGGTCATCAATAATACTTTCTAAGCGTTTGGTGACATCCTCTAAAGCAAAGTAGCTTTCAGATAAAGTAGAAGAAATCTCACGATAGTCCGTGTCAAACTCCTCGATGCTTTCCATATCATTCATGGCTGATCTAACATTTGCAAGACTTGAAAATTCTTCATTATCTAGCATACTATAGGCGTTGGTTAGAGTATCAGCGATATTTTTATGATTAAGCAGTTTGTCCCTTTCTTGGTTAAGACTGATGTCTTCACCAGATTTTAGATTAGACGCCTCAATCTCAGCCATTTGAAATTCCAACATCTCGATACGAGCTTTATGTTCCTGCTGATTCTTTTTAAGGTCAAGGACTTGCTTACGCATACGACGATAGGTGTCAAAGCTATCCCGATAAGCTTCTTTAAGGCTTAAGAAATTAGCATCTCCAAACTCATCCAACATCTGGATATGAAGTTGGGGACGCATTAATTCTTCTTGGTCATGCTGACCATGAATATCTACTAAGTGCTGTCCAATAAGCTTTAAAACTGAAAGATTGACTAGTTGACCATTAACACGGCTGATACTACGACCATTTCGTAAAATTTCACGGCGAATGATGATTTCATCCCCAAGCTCTAAGCCTTGTTCATCAAAAAGTTCTTGTAAAACCCGACTATTCTCTACAGAGAAAAGACCTTCAATTTCTGCCTTTGGAGCTCCATGACGAATGACGTCAGTGGTAGCTCTAGCTCCCAACATCATATTCATGGCATCAATAATAATTGATTTTCCTGCTCCTGTTTCACCTGTTAGAACTGTCATCCCTTTTTCAAAATTCAAAGAGATGGATTCAATGATGGCAAAATTTTTAATCGAAATTTCCAGTAACATATAAACCTACCAATTTTTAACTTGTTCAAAAACGTCCTTAGCTTCTTCTTCACTTCTCAAAACCATCAAAATAGAATTGTCATCAGAGATGCAACTAAAGAGCTTATCTGCATACATTTCTAACAACTGACTTTTAACAAAAAGCGTATTTCCTGGGATAATTTGAAGATTAATCATTTGACCCAAGCGTTCAGAATGGATAATGTTGTTTTCCGCTAATTGTAAACTTTTAACTACTGATTTGGGTAGTTCGTAGATATAAGTATTGTTCTTCAACGGAATTTTTACAATCCCCAGTTCTTTAATGTCCCGTGATACAGTTGCTTGTGTAGCAGAGATTCCTGCTTCTTTTAAGTGTTCAACGATTTCTTCTTGAGTTCCGATCTGGTAATCAGTCACAAATTTTCTTATTTTTTCAAGTCTAATTTTTTTATTCATTTTTAAATTCTCTATGTGCTTCTTCTACTACTTGATTTATTCGAGAAAGAACTTGATTAGTTGCCTCCTCTTCTTTACGTAAATAAGCTAAAAATTCGATATTTCCATGGCCACCTTGGATTGGAGAAAAATCTAATCCTAATACCGAAAACCCTTCTCTGACAGCCATATCGATCACTGTTTCTAGTACATGTTGGTGAACCTTAGCGTCTCGAATGATACCATTCTTACCAATTTGTTCACGTCCAGCTTCGAACTGGGGTTTAATTAAAGCAACAACTTGTCCTTGATTTGCTAAAATGCGATGAAGAGCTGGTAAAATTAAGCCTAAGGAAATGAAGCTTACATCAATACTGGCAAAACTTGGCTCCTCTACAAAATCAGCTTTTTCTGCATAACGGAAATTAAACTGCTCCATACTAACAACACGATCATCCTGGCGCAATTTCCAAGCTAGCTGGTTGGTACCTACATCAACTGCAAAAACAAGCTTAGCTCCATTTTGCAACATGACATCTGTGAAGCCTCCCGTAGAAGCTCCAATATCAATCGTAGTTTTACCATCAACTGACAAGCCAAAGATTTCTAGTGCTTTCTCGAGTTTCAAACCACCACGACTAACGTACTTAAGTTTTTCACCCTTGAGTTTTAACTCAGTATCATCGGGAATTTTTTCTCCAGGCTTGTCATAGCGTTCTCCATTGAGGACAGCAACAACTAGTCCTGCCATAACCCCTCGTTTGGCTTGCTCTCTGGTTTCAAATAATCCTTGTTTATAGGCAAGTACATCTACTCTTTCCTTAGCCATTAATTCTCAAACTTTCTACTATTTTTACAATCGAATCTTTATCAAAAGCCACTAGTTGGCTAATCTCCTCTAGTTTCTCATTGGCTTGGTCCAAGGTCTGGTTGCAAAATTCAATCGCCTTTGGCAAGCCTAACAAAGCTGGATAGGTTGACTTTTCGGCCTGTAAATCCTTTTGAGGAGTTTTACCAATTTCTTCGAAACTTGCCGTTACATCCAATACATCATCTCTCACTTGAAAGGCAAGACCTATCAACTCTCCAACGGTTTCAATTGCAGTTGCATTTTTTCATCCAAACTAGCAAGGATGGCTGCAGCTTGAAAAGGAAAGGAAAGAAGTTTACCTGTTTTATTTGCATGAATGGTCTGTAACTCTTCTAAAGTAAGCTCTCGGCGTTCACCTTCCATGTCCAAAACCTGGCCTGCAACCATACCCAAGCTACCTGAAGCAAGAGACAAATTAGCAATCAAATCAACCTTGACCTGACTTGGTAAATCTGCATGGGCTATCAAGGCATAGGGATCTAAAAAGAGAGCATCGCCAGCTAAAATAGCTAAAGCTTCACCAAACTTTTTATGGTTGGTTAAACGCCCACGACGGAAGTCATCATCATCCATAGCAGGAAGGTCATCATGTATCAAGCTTCCTGTATGAATCATTTCAAGCGCTGCAGCAACCTGGGCATGAGCTGGACAAATAGTAATCTGCAAAGCCTCTAAAACTTCTAAGAGGAGAAATGGACGGATACGTTTACCACCAGCATGAATGGAGTAAAGAACAGATTCCCTTAAACTAGTAGCAAACTGTTGGTCTCCGTAGAAATCTTCTAATGTTGATTCGACAAGAGCTAGTTTTTCTTGCTTATTCATGCTAATTCACTTTCTGTTCCATCTTCTTGCATCACTTTAACCAAAGTCTTTTCGGCCTTATCAAGAGTTGCTTGTAACTCCTTTGAAAGGAGCATTCCTTTTTGGAAGGCAGCAATAGCATCTTCTAAAGCAATTTCACCATTTTCCAAACTTTGGACAATGGTTTCAAGCTCTGCTAAATTTTCCTCAAATTTCTTTTGTTTTGACATCTTTAACCTCTAATTCCACTTGACCGTCACGCATCTCAAGCGTCACATGGTCCTTTAATTTTAATTCACTAATCGAAGCCACTACCCTATCCTCTTTTTTGACAATAGCGTAGCCTCTTGCTACGATACGACTGGTATCTAGCATCACAAGGGCTTCTGAGAGCCGTTTGGCTTCTGCTACCTTTGCATCATAGGTCACTGCCATTTGACTACGTAGGAGCTTTTGTAACTGTGCTAATCGATCTTTATAGCGCTGTACTTTAACCAGTGGCGACAACTGTTCTAAACGGTGACGTTGACCTTGAACATTTTGATAATTTTTAACAATCTCAGACTTCAATCCTTGTTTAAGACGAACTTGGAGTTGATCTAGTCGTTGCAAGTAACCATCATAGAGTCGTTCTGGTTGTCTAAAGATAACAGATTGGCTAAAAACTTTTAAGGCTTCTTTTTTCTTGCTTAATACGTGTTGAACAGCTGTGGCCATTCTTTTCTCTTGGTTTTGAAGGTGGGTCAAGAGATCCAATTTTGTAACTGGTGTAGCCAGTTCTGCAGCTGCCGTTGGTGTCGCTGCTCTTTTATCGGCGACAAAGTCTGCCAAGGTGACATCCGTTTCGTGACCAACACTTGAAATGATTGGTAAATGGGATTCAAAAATGGCACGAACAACTATCTCCTCGTTAAAGGCCCACAAATCTTCAATCGAGCCTCCACCACGGCCGATAATGAGCACATCTAAGTCATCTCTTTGATTGGCTCTCGCAATATTTTTAGCGACTTCTTCTGCAGCACCTTCTCCCTGAACCTTAGTAGGGTATAAAACAATTTCTACACCAGGGAAACGTCTACTTACTGTAGTGATAATATCCTGAATAACTGCGCCACTAGGACTAGTCACAACACCAATACGCTTAGCAAATTGGGGAAGAGACTGTTTGAAACGGTCTTGAAATAAACCTTCCTCAGCTAGTTTCTTCTTCAGCTGTTCAAATTTTATAGCTAAAGCTCCAACACCATCTGGTTCTGCCTTTTCAATGATAATCGAATAGCTTCCACTTGGTTCATAGATTTGGACACGACCAATAACATTGATCTTCATACCTTCTTCCAAATCAAAACCTAAACGTTGATAGATGCCTGACCAAATAGTTGCTTGTATGACTGAACGGTCATCTTTGAGAGAGAAATATTGATGGCTTGGACGCTTACGGAAGTTAGAAACTTGACCAGTTAAATAGACCCGTTCCAGATAAGGGTCTTTATCGAATTTCATTTTCAAATATTTGGTCAAAGTTGATACCGATAAATACTTTTCCATCTCTACCTTCTACTCTATTTCTAGCTTTTCCTGGGTATTATTATACCAAAAATATGCTTAAAAATCTTAAATCATATCACTTATAATGAATTATATAAAGTCTTTTTTTGTTTTTCAACTATTAATTTAATACTACAATATCATCAGTATTTATTCGCCTTTTTTTAAACAGATTTTTAGCTGAAAAAAATATAATTTTCATTTCAACTATTCTAAAATTGAAATTTAGATGTAATAATACAAGTTTTTTTGCATACTATTTTTTTACTTTTTTTATGAAAATACTGATATAATAACTTTACAAGGATTAAATTTTTTTGGATGTAGAAATATTTAATCGCTGTTTCACTTTATAATTAAGTTTTTTTGTTGCAATTACTATTAATCTTCGATAATATTAAAAATTAAGATTTACACTTAAAAAAACCATAGGTGTCAAAAAAGGAAAGGGAGTATTTATGACATTTAAACAGGCTGATTTTCAAGAAAAAATCAATATTCAATCACTGAGCACTTTATATGGGAGACAAATTGGTACTGTAAACTACATTACAAAATTCCCAGGTAAGATTACACTTCATTGTAATCTTGATTTGTTTAATGTTAAAGAAAACTACCCGTATCACCTGGAACTTTATCTGGTTCGACCAAATCAATACAGTGATAAAATTTTATCTTCAACAATCACAATTGAGGATTCAACTTTGATTGAAACAAACGATGGATATGGTAAAACAAGTATAAATTTTGACTTTGTACTTTCTTTAGTTCAATCTGGAGATTATCGTTTAGATTTTATCTTATCAGATAAAAAAAATAACGAGTTAGATAAGAAATATACTTATCTTTATTTTGGCACAGAAGAAAAAAATAATAAATTATTTGAATTTATCCAATTTTTATTCTAAAATGGAAACCTCACTATCTACAAGAAAGAGAATTTTAAAAATTCTCTTTTTTTGACTTTCAAAACTAGTAATATTTCTTGGAGAATTCCAAAGTAATATTCTTTTTTGATAGATGAAATAAGCTTGCTCATTTTTTGCCCCTGAACAGAAAAAAAGCCCTTCGGATAAAATCCGAGGGGCTTAAAACGTTGTTAAATCAACGATTATTTCTTAAGGTTGTAGAATGATTTCAATCCACGGTATTCAGCTACTTCACCAAGTTGGTCTTCGATACGAAGCAATTGGTTGTATTTAGCGATACGGTCTGTACGTGAAAGAGAACCAGTCTTGATTTGTCCAGCGTTAGTTGCAACTGCGATGTCAGCAATTGTTGAATCTTCAGTTTCACCTGAACGGTGTGATACAACTGCAGTGTAACCAGCTTCTTTAGCCATTTCGATAGCATCGAATGTTTCAGTAAGAGTACCGATTTGGTTAACTTTGATAAGGATTGAGTTAGCAGCGCCTTCAGCGATACCTCTTTCAAGGTAAGCTGTGTTTGTTACGAAGAAGTCGTCACCAACCAATTGAACTTTACCACCAAGACGTTCAGTAAGAGCTTTCCAACCATCCCAGTCGTTTTCGTCCATACCATCTTCGATAGTAATGATTGGGTATTTGTTTACCAATTCTTCAAGGTAGTCGATCTGTTCTGCAGAAGTACGAACAGCAGCTCCTTCGCCTTCGAATTTAGTGTAGTCGTATACTTTACGTTCTTTATCGTAGAATTCTGATGATGCACAGTCAAATCCGATGAATACGTCTTTACCTGGAACATAACCAGCAGCTTCGATAGCAGCAAGGATAGTTTCAACTCCGTCTTCAGTTCCTTCGAAACGAGGAGCAAATCCACCTTCATCACCTACAGCTGTTTCAAGTCCGCGACCTTTAAGGATTTTCTTAAGAGCGTGGAAGATTTCAGCACCCCAACGAAGAGCTTCTTTGAATGTTGGTGCACCAGCAGGTACGATCATGAATTCTTGGAAAGCGATTGGAGCGTCAGAGTGAGAACCACCGTTGATGATGTTCATCATTGGAGTTGGAAGAACTTTAGTGTTGAATCCACCAAGGTAGCTGTAAAGTGGGATTTCAAGGTAGTCAGCAGCAGCACGAGCTACAGCGATAGACACACCAAGGATTGCGTTCGCACCCAATTTACCTTTGTTAGGAGTACCGTCAAGTGCGATCATAGCACGGTCGATAGCTTGTTGATCACGTACATCGTAGCCGATGATAGCTTCAGCAATGATGTTGTTTACATTGTCAACAGCTTTTTGTGTACCAAGACCAAGGTAACGAGATTTGTCACCGTCGCGAAGTTCAACTGCTTCGTGTTCACCAGTAGAAGCTCCAGATGGAACCATACCACGTCCGAAAGCACCTGATTCAGTATAAACTTCTACTTCAAGTGTTGGGTTACCGCGTGAGTCTAGGACTTCGCGAGCGTAAACATCAGTAATAATTGACATTTTTTACTCTCCTTTGAGTTTATTTATTTTACACCTCTATGATACCTTAATTAAACTCCTTTTTCAAGGAAAAACGTTATCTTTGTGCAATTTTTCCTTAACTTTCTCAAGTAATCGCTTTCCCCTTTCTTCATTCTTACTCTATTTTATGATATACTATTTATATGACAGAACTATCAAAACAAATCTTAGAAAAAGCTCATGGTGGGCTTAAATTAAATCCCGATGAACAAAGACGGTTTCTCGATACCTTTGAAGAACGCGTCCTCGGTTATGCTGACCTTGCAACAGCAAACGACGATAAATTCCAAAAAGGATTCCTAACTATTTTAGAGGATTTAAAGAAGGAAGCAGAACCTCTTTTTGTAAAAATTTCACCTCAGATTCAGTTCGAAAAACAAGTTTTCTATCTTAAACAAGCTAAAGATGCCAATTGCCAAGCGACCATTGTTTCAGAAGATCACAACTCCTCTCCATTTGGAATGGTTATCCATAGTGATGCTCCTGTTGACAGAAAGGAAAGACCTTAAAAAGGCCTTTCCTGACTTATGGCAAGTAAAGGAAAATCATAAAAAACCTTCACTTTGGAAAAAGTGGTTTGGATAATGGTTTGACAAAGCCAGTATTTGTCCGATATTAGCAGCTGTATGCTCGAGATAAAGGGAAGCATTTTTTAGGCTATCTGACAATGACTCACTTTTTTCTAAAATCGAAAATGCAGCAACTATATTTCCAAAGGGTAGTTGAGGAAGATCTTCTGATAAACTACCACAAATAGCAATAACTGGAACACCTGAAGGTGTTCTTTTTGCTACACCGATTGGGGCTTTACCTGCCAAACTTTGCCTATCAAATCGACCTTCTCCTACAATGACTAGATCAGCATCAACTACTTTTTGATCAAAGCCAATCAAGTCTAAACAAGTTTCGATTCCTGAAACGACTTCTGCACCCGCAAAAGCACACAAACCTGCAGCAATACCTCCACCTGCTCCAGCCCCGTCTAACTCTAAAATCGAAGGAGAATAATTACCATAGAATGTTTCTATCGCCTGATCAACTTCTTGAAATTGGTCTGGTTGCAGTCCTTTCTGTTGTCCAAAGATGTAAGTAGCACCTTGTGGGCCACACAAAGGATTTATGACATCAGATAAGATTTTTATCTTAAGATTTGCAGGCAGGGGCACCACTTTGTCTTTTGACATACTAGCAATCTCAAATAAGGACTGGCCACAGGCTAGAAGCTCAGTACCCTTGGTATCATAAAATTGATAACCTAGCCCCATTGCAATTCCAAGTCCTCCATCATTGCTTGCTGTTCCACCAACTCCTACATAGATATCTTTTACACCTTGTTCCACAAGATACAAGATTAGCTGCCCGATACCCTTAGTTTGAATCTTTAGTGGATTTCTTTTTTCAGGAGGAATTTTAGCAAGCCCAACCAAATCAGCAACCTCAAACAAGGCAAGACTGTCTTTTTGGATATAGGGCATCTCTACTTCATCTCCAAAAGGACCATTTATGAGAGCTGTCTTTTTTACATATCTTGAGGAATGCCTGATGGCTTCTACCGTACCTTCACCTCCGTCACCAACGGGCAGTATGAGACAATCTGCATGAGGTAAGGCTCTTTGAAATCCACCTCTAATAGCCTCTGCTACTTGTCGGGCAGTTAAACTTTCTTTAAATGAATCCGGTGCAATAACGATTTTCATAGTTTCTCCTCTTTCTTGTTAAAAGAAGTCAATTAATCCCAAAACTTTTGTAAAATCTCTTTCCTCTATTTGTAGAGGGATTTCCTTCTTTAGAATATCCTTAGCACAAAAGGCTATCCCGATCCCAGCACTTTTAAGCATGTATAGATCATTTGCTCCATCTCCAACAACGATTGTCTTGTCCAGTGGGACCTCTAATTGACGAGCCCAACTTTTCAGAGTTTCCTCTTTTACTTGAGCTGTTACGATATCCCCAACTAGATTTCCAGTTAAGATTCCGTCCTTGACTTCCAACTGGTTAGCTACAAAATAGTTAATCCCTAGATCATGGGCCAATTTCCCTACGATTTGAGTAAAGCCACCTGAAACTAGACCACAAACAATCCCATGTTCTTGCAGGATTTTGATAAAATCTTGGACATTCTTACTAAAATGAACTTGAGAGTATACCTGATTAAATACTGAAACAGATAATCCTTGTAACAGTGAAACACGTTTTCTCAAACTTGATTCGAAGTCTAGTTTCCCTTGCATGGCTTGAGCTGTAAGCTTCGCTACTTCCTGCTCACAAGCTGCTTGTCGCCCTAACAAATCAATAACTTCTTCTTCTATCAGAGTACCATCGACATCTAATACACATAGTCCTCTTACTCTTGACATACAAATCCTTTTCATCTTTTAATCTCAAAAATCGTATGAAAATTTCATACGATTTTATAATTAGTTTGTAAGACTTTGATACAAATGCAAATATGACTGACAAGCCGTATCCCAAGAGAAATCACGTTCCATAGCTTGGACTTGAAGTTTCTTCCAAACAGCAGGATGATTTTGATAAACATCCAAAGCAGTTTGAAGAGCCCAATTAAGCCAGTAAGGAGTCAAGTTATCAAAACTAAATCCTGTACCACTTCCATCAACTGGATTATAAGCTTGAACGGTGTCTCTAAGTCCGCCAACTTCATGAACCAAAGGAAGAGTTCCATAACGCATTGCCATCATCTGTGACAATCCACATGGTTCAAATCGACTTGGCATCAAGAACAAATCACATGCAGCGTAGATTTCTTGCGCTAGTTTCACATCAAAAGTGATGTTAGCCGAGAGCTTGTCTGGGAAGACCTGACCAAACCAAGAGAAGGCTTGTTCAAACCCAGGATCACCAGTTCCTAAAAGAACGATTTGAATATCTTCTTGCAACATACGATGCAAGCTTTCCACTACTAAATCAAAACCTTTTTGACGAGTCAAACGTGATACGATACCAATCAATGGTACATCATCTCTTACAGGTAAACCAACTTTCCTGTAATTTTGCCTTATTTCGAGCTTTACCTGTCAAATCAGACTTAGAGAAATGATAATCCAAGAGGGGATCTGTTTCAGGATTGTAGAGGTCTGTATCGATTCCGTTCACAATTCCTGAAAGCTTACCTGATTCCATACGGAGAATCTGGTCAATACCACAACCGAACTCTGTCGTCATGATTTCATAAGCATAGCTTGGTGACACTGTCGAGACACGATCCGCATAAAGAATACCTGCCTTCATCCAGTTGAGACAGTCGTTCCAACGAACAGTTCCATCCGCATAACGCTCAAAACCTACTCGGAACAAGTCCCAAAGCATCCCTTCTGAGAATTGACCCTGAAACTCTAGATTGTGAATGGTTAAAACTGTCTTAATCCCTTGGTAGGCTTGAATCCATCTGTATTTCTTTCAACAAGAAAGGAATCATGGCTGTATGATAATCATGCGCATGAAGAACATCAGGAATAAAGCCAACTCTCTCCAGCGCCTCAAGGGTTGCAAGCTGGAAGAAAGCAAAGCGTTCCCCATCATCAAAGTCACCGTATACATGACCTCTGAAGAAGTAATACTGATTGTCAATAAAGTAGAAAGTGACTCCGTTTAAAACTGTTTTCTTAATTCCACAAAATTGTCTACGCCAACCAACATATACCTCAAATTGAAGAACATCTTCAATTTGATCACCAAATTTAGCTTCTACCATATCATAGTAAGGCAGGAAAACAGCAACTTCATGACCTGCTTTTACTAATGATTTTGGAAGAGCTCCTATCACGTCTCCCAATCCACCAGTTTTGGAAAAAGGAGCTCCCTCTGCTGCTACAAATAAAATTTTCATGAAAGAATATCCTCTGTTACTTTTTCGCCCTTCTTGACAACTACTGGATGTTCTGCTGTTCCTCGAATAACGACACCTTCAGCAACTTCAACACCCTTATCCAAGATAGCATATTCTACTGTCGCTCCCTTACCAACTACAACACGGGTAAATAGGAGACTGTCTTTCACTGAGCTTTCTTCATGTACGCGGACATTACGAGATAATACAGAGTTGACTACTTCGCCTTCGATAATAGAACCAGACGCAAACTGAGACTTAGCTACTTTAGAGCTTGATGCATAGTAAGTTGGCTCTTCATTTTTAACTTTTGTATAAATCTTTTGATTTGGAGTAAATAGTGAATAGAACTTATGTAAATCTAACATATCTTTGTTAGCTTCATAGTAAGAATTTACTGAGTGAATATTTGCTAAGTAACCAGTATATTCATAAGCAAAGGCACCAGCTTCTGCTGCTAAATCACGGAGAACATAACGTAATTTTTCAGGATTTTCTTTTTTAGCTTCTTCCTCAAGACGTTCAATTAACCATGGAGTGTCAACTACAAAAATATCTGTAGACATATTGTATAAGTCTTGATTAGAATTTTTATCAAATAATTTATGAGATAGAACGTGGTCAGTCTCATCAATATCTAAAATCGCATTTACATCAGAAATATCTTTTTGAGGAAGTTTCTTATAAACAACTGTAATCGGAGATTTTGTAGTGTTGTGTAAATGGAATACTTGATTAAGATCAATATTTGTCAAGACATCACAGTTAAGTGATACTGTTTGGTTGGAGCCTGAACGTTTTAAGTAAGTGAGTAATTGTTGGTAGTATTCTTTACCTACCGTACTACTTTCAACACGAGTGTTGTAGATACCTAGATAGTAGTGACTAAGAAGTGTTGACAAGCCCCACTCACGCCCAGAACGGATGTGGTCAAATACTGAACTGATATTGTCTTGTTGGAAGATACCAAAGATACTACGAACACCAGCATTAGCGAGACTTGAGAGCGGGAAGTCAATCAAACGATATTTCCCTCCAAATGGTAAACTAGCCACCGGACGGTTATTTGTCAAGGTTGACATATCGTGAAAACCAACTGTGTTTCCTAAAATCGCTGAATATTTATCAATCTTCATCTGTTGCTACCCCCACTACTTCGTTATATCCGACTACTTGTACTTCTTCAGTTCCATCAATTTCAACACCATCCGCAATGACAGCACCTTCTCCAATGATGGCACGTGTAATCTTAGCACCTTTCCGACTACAGCACCACTCATAATCACTGAATCAACAACCTCTGCTCCCTCACGTACCTGAGCAGCTGTTGAAAGGATAGAATGTTTTACAGTTCCATTAACGAAACAGCCGTCCACTACAAGAGAGTCTTCTACGTGTGCATGCTCTCCAAAGAAGTTTGGTGGTGAAATAAGGTTGCGTGAGTAAATCTTCCACTGACGGTTACGGCTATCCAGAGCATTTTCTGGAGATATGTATTCCATGTTTGCTTCCCAAAGAGACTCGATCGTACCTACGTCTTTCCAGTATCCACTGAACTCATAGGCATAAACACTTTCTCCAGATTCTAAGTAGTTAGGAATAACATTTTTACCAAAGTCAGACATGTCAACATTGCTCTTTTCAGCAGCAACAAGCATATTGCGGAGACGTTTCCAGTCAAAGATATAGATCCCCATTGAAGCCTTTGTAGACTTTGGAACAGCTGGTTTTTCTTCGAATTCGACAATACGGTTGTTAGCATCTGTGTTCATGATACCAAAACGGCTAGCTTCTTTTAGTGGTACGTCCAAAACAGCAACTGTCAAGCTAGCATTATTGTCCTTGTGAGACTGGAGCATGTTATCATAGTCCATTTTATAAATGTGGTCACCTGAAAGGATTAATACATATTCTGGATTGACACTATCGATGTAGTCAATATTTTGGTAGATAGCGTGGCTTGTCCCTTCGAACCAACGGTTCCCTTCACTTGCTGAGTATGGTTGAAGAATAGAAACACCTGAATCAATACCATCCAGACCCCAACTTGAACCATTTCCAATATGGTTATTAAGTGCTAAAGGTTGGTATTGTGTAATCACACCCACATTGTGAATACCAGAGTTAGCACAGTTTGAAAGCGCAAAGTCAATGATACGGTAGCGCCCACCAAATTGTACCGCTGGTTTTGCAATACTTTGAGTGAGTTTACCGAGACGAGTTCCTTGCCCACCAGCAAGGATTAAAGCTAGCATTTCATTCTTCATTTTCTACTCCTTTTTGAGTGTTATTAGTGACTTTTTAGTTGGTTTTATACGACGTTTGATTTTCCAAATACTTGCTCCCATTGCTGGTAGAGTAAAGGTCAAGGTCTGTTCATAATCCTTCCACAATCCTTCTTGAGTTTGAACAGTTTGGTTATGCTCTTTCCACACACCACCCCATTGTTCTAACTCTGTATTCCAAATTTCTTCATAAATACCTGCAACAGGAAGACCAATTGTGAAATCAGGACGTTCAACTGGTGCCATATTAAAGACACAGACTAACATATCATCCTTTTTACCCTTACGAATGAAGGAAAGAACACTCTGATCTCTATTATCCGCATCAATAATTTCAATACCGTCATAGCTTGTATCAATTTCCCAAAGACAACGGTGGTCTTTATAAAGCTGATTCAACTGTGATGTAAAGTATTTCATCTTGGCATTCATCGGATCTTCTAGGTTAGACCACTCTAGTTGCTCTTCAGATTTCCATTCTAAGAATTGCCCAAACTCACTACCCATGAAGAGCAATTTCTTACCAGGGTGACAAATTTGATAAGTGTAGAGGTTTCTCAAACCAGCAAACTGATTGTAGCGATCACCCCACATCTTATGCATCATGCTCTTCTTACCATGCACTACTTCATCATGTGAGAAAGGTAGGAGGTAATTTTCATTAAAGACATACATAAAACTGAAGGTTACAAGGTTAAAATCATACTTACGGTAAATTGGATCTTCTTCGTAGAAACGTAAGATATCATTCATCCAGCCCATGTTCCACTTGTAGTCAAATCCAAGACCACCCATTTCCTTCATGCCAGTAATCTTGGTACCTGAAGAAGACTCCTCTGCAATCATCATAACATCCGGATGAGCTAGCTTAATAACATCGTTCAAACGTTGAAGGAAATAATATCCTTCATAGTTGAGATTGCCACCGTCTTTATTTGGGGTCCATGGAGCATTATCATAATCTAGATAGAGAATATTACTTACGGCATCAACCCGAATCCCATCTAAATGATAAAAATCAATCCAGAATTTAATGCTTGAAATCAAAAAGGATTGAACTTCATTTTTACCCAAGTCAAAGTTAAGCGCACCCCAACCATAGTTATGAGCTTTGTTATGATCTTGATATTCAAAAGTCGGAGTACCATCATAATAGGCTAAAGCATCATCGTTAATCGTGAAGTGACCTGGTACCCAGTCTACAATAACCCCAATATTGTTTAAGTGACACTCTTCAACAAAGTCTTGGAATTCTTCTGGTCGTCCGTAGGCATGCTCTAATCCAAAATAACCCATCAGTTGATAGCCCCAACTCAAACCTAGCGGGTGAGCCATCAAAGGCATAAACTCAATATGAGTGTAGTTCATTTCAACTAAGTAAGGAATCAACTCTTTTTTTAATTGAGCAAAACTATATGGAGTTCCATCTGGATTTCGTTTCCACGAACCAGCGTGTGCTTCGTAAATATTAACTGGCCTTTCGAAGAATCCCAAACGTTTTCTACGAGCTAACCAAAGTCCATCCCTCCATTTCTTTTCTGGAATTTCTGTTAGAACAGCCCCTGTTCCTGGACGTGCTTCATACCGAACAGCTAAAGGATCAATCTTCATAAGCTGATGACCGTTAGCCCGTGTGATATGATATTTATAAATCTGACCCTCTTGGGGCAAAGTTGTAAAAACTTCCCAAACTCCAGATTCATTTCGAACCATAGGGATTTGATTTTCAACCCAATTAGTGAAATCACCGACTAGATGAACAGCCTGCGCATTTGGAGCCCAAACTCGGAATGTGTAACCCCATTCCCCGTCTTTCTCCTCACGATGTGCGCCCAAATAGTGTTGAAGATGGAAATTTTCGCCTGTTGTAAAAGTTCTTAAAGCTTCTAATGTATCCATAAATCCCCCTTTATATTGTAAGCGTTTTCTATAATTCTATTATACTACCTTTTAAGATAACTTTCAAGCAATTTCCGAATTCTTATAAAAATTTCTTTGAAAATCTTCAAAGTATTATCTTACTATTTCTAAAATTTTTCAAAAAAACACTAAGAAAAACTTGTCTTAAAAAAATAAAGAAAAAAATCGATATTCCCTATATTTTTTTGATTACGAGTGAAAAGAATTCAAGACTATTCAGGATAAAATCTGAACATTTTTTAAAAATTCAACAATTTTCGTTAATTTTATATCTTTTTGTAGTTTATTTTATCAAATTTTCTGAAATTTTTCAATAAAAATTTAGTGTTATTTTTCGCAATTTTAAATATAGGATATATTTACACAAATCTTGCTTACAAAAAAACTCAAGATTAATCTTGAGTTTAATATTTATGATAAAACTTTCATGACAGCTACACTGACATCATCAATAGCATTTTTCTTGATTTGAACGACTATTGGTTACCAGCATTTCAAGGTTTCCTGCGTTTTTCATAATAGAAAGATGCACCTTTTGCATTAAATACGACCAAGAGGTGTTCTTTTTCCACCATGAATTTCGTAA